>Ga0302242_1000005_pt1 | contig 446500 bp, 352 predicted proteins | sample AAG_UR_Lys_MG_FD_193510 | JGI IMG/M metagenome (GOLD analysis project Ga0302242, IMG submission 193510) | Enriched activated sludge microbial communities from anaerobic digester in WTTP, New Holstein, Wisconsin, United States - AAG_UR_Lys | ecosystem: Engineered > Bioreactor > Anaerobic >...
GATTCAGCGCGACAGATAACCGCGGCGACTTATCGCCCGAAGTCATTATCAACAAATTAGCCAGACAATACAATAAAGAGGGACTTTTTGACGAAAGCGGGCGCGGGCTTTACCTCGCAAGGGTTTTTTCAAGCCAAATTATTTTTAATATTGAAAAGAAAAAACGCACCCAGATTGTTTGCCTGTTCTATGAAAAACGACTGAACATTCCCAAACCATTCAGCATCAATTTCATTGACGCTTGACCTCTGGAAGCGGAAACTCTTTCGCCGACAAGGCAAGCGCATCCGCTCGATTTTTTATCTCGCCTTCCAGCTGGGCTTCTTGAATCCGATTCAGAATTTCCTTAAAAAGCGGGCCCGGTTTGTATCCAGCCGCGATGAGGTCTTCGCCGGTCACGAGAGGGGGCGGGATAATCTCCTTTTGCTCCGCGCGGAATTCTTCAAGTTTATCCCGGCAGAATTCATAATTTTCAAGCCCGCCATGGCTTGCAAGACAATCCGCCCGATGCAGCTCCAAATCCTCCTCTATGTTCGGATGCGACAGAAATCTCCTCAATGTTGAAATACGCATATCCTTGACAGAAAGAAAGTGCATGTGGCGCGCAACAAGGTCTGTGATTTTTTCTCGCTCATCATTGGAAAAACACAACCGTCGGCAAATAGCGTCCGCCATCAACGCGCCGATTTTAGTATGACCGTCAAAACGAATGCGCTCCGCCTTGGTGAATGTCGGAGGTTTCCCGATATCATGTAGCAGACAACCGAATGCAAGCGCGGCGGATGGACTCCGCAATGCGTCAAGGGAAAGCTTCGTATGTTCAAAACAATCCCCCTCCGGATGAAATTCCTCCGGCTGCGGAACGCCTTTGAGGGCTTGAACCTCCGGCAGAATTTCTTTAAGAATGCGCGAGTTTTCCAACATCTCAAGGGCTTTCCCGCGATTCTCTTCAGTAAAAATCCTGATTAACTCATCGCGAACCCGTTCTGCGCTTATCCTTTTAATCAAGCTTGAGCATGACAACATCGCCCGCCATGTCTCATCCTCGATGGGAAAATTAAATCGAATGGAAAAACGAACGGCTCGGAGCAAACGGAGGGCATCCTCGCCAAAGCGATCCTCCGCCTTGCCGATGCAACGCAAAATCCCTTTCTGCAGATCTTCGCGTCCTTTGACAAAATCAAGAAGACGCCCTGAAATCGGATCCCAGAACAAGGCATTGATTGTAAAATCTCTACGCATGGCGTCCTGACGGACGTCCGAAAAATGCACCTCGCTGGGATGGCGATTATCAAGGTAGGCGCCATCCGACCGAAAAGTTGCCACCTCGATTTTTATATCGCCCACCATCGCAACAACAACGCCGAAATGGGCGCCGACCGCTATCGTTTTGGGCAACAACCTCATCACCGTCTGAGGGGATGCGCTTGTGGCGATGTCAATCTCCTGAATCGGCAGGTTCAGCAATTTGTCTCTGACGCAGCCGCCCACCCAAAAAGCGTCATGCCCGGCATTGCGAAGAGTCTGAAGAACTTCGAGCGCCGCTTTTTCAATTTCCGATTGACGGCTGTTGATTCCGGTTTGATTCATGTTTTATTCACGCCTTTTTTTAGGGAAATAAAAACAATGAACCCGCCGCAAATGGGGATACTTCCCTCCGGAGCGGGCTCGTCTGTCCAAACCGCAAGCGGATAATTTTCATAAGGTTCGCTGGAATAAAGATTATAAGAAAGAATGCCGCCTTGCCACATCAAAGATTTGACTTGAACCTCCGGCAATTTCTCCGCCGGATAAAAACCATTTTCGGCGATTGGATATTTTTTGCGATAATCAATAAAACGAAAAGGCGCGGGCGAATTTTCAATATAGATAATTTGGAAATCTGAGTCGTAGTAAAAAACATGCGGGGGATACTGCCCGCCGCCTGATTGCCAATCGGATGGTTTGCGAACATCCGGATGGATAAATTGAACTTCATCCTTGCAGGTCAGCGGGTCTTCAAGGCGAAGACATTGGGCTGGCTCCTGCGGCATGGGATATTTCAAATCCAGCCATGCGGCAACCTCGCCCATTGTCGCAGGCGTCAAACCAATCGGCAGATCCGAAAAAAAGCGGTTGTAATACTCCAATCCCGATTTATTCCATGAATCATGATCCTCCTGATGGATGGTCAGGACTATCATATCATTGTATTCCTTATTTTTCAGCAGCTCGCGCGCAAGGCGGTGATAATAATCATCCTGATGAGCGGCGATAGATGTGCAAAGAATATCGTCCACATCGGTTGAGAACATGACAGCGCCGCTTGCTCCTCCCGGCACATGGATAGTGTTTATCAAATCTCGAAACGTCCATTGAAATATCCACAAAGGGAGCGGCATGCGGCTTGGAATTCTGAAATTTGCCGCATCCGGGCGATAAGGGTTCCAAGGACAGCCGCCGTGAAACATGCTTGTGTCGCATGTGAAGTGGTCGAAACCCACACCCCAAATGGCGTTGATTCCCAGTTCGGCGGCAGCATGTGTGAAATTGGTTCCAACGCTCCCAATAAATTGATCTATGGCGACGGTTGAAACGCGCCGTTGAAAAACCTTTTCGAGGTTTTGAATCCCTTCGCGCATCAAATTTACCGTTTCGTTAAGAGTCTTATCCAGATTGTAATTAACAGGATTGAAATGGCTGTATGAAGATGGCATGAAGGCAAATTCATCGCCATGAAGTTTTAGCCCTTTTTCAAAATAATCAAGATGCGCCTCAGCGACAGGCGGGTCAATAAACCATGTTATTGGCAAGCCGTTTTCATGAAGAATCCGTTCCATATTGCCGACATGGATAAAGGCGTCGCCATGTTTATCCTCCCCGCAACACAAATGATGCGGCAGCCGGTCTTGCAAAGAGGGATCCCACTTTTCGTGTCGGTTGCATGAAAGGGCAGCGATGATAAAAGCCTCCTTCTCAGAGAAGACAACAACAGGTATTGAAAAAATGTTATTTTGATGCAGGGATTTGAAAATCACCCTTCCCCGACCAGTCCGGTTGGCAACGAATGTAGTAACGCCTTTTTCATAATCACATACGGCATGAATATAAGAAGGGCATTCTTTGATTTCCCCAATAGGCAAGCCTCTTCCATGTTTCCATCGGATGGAGCGCCCTGCAATCAAAACAATAAATTGGTCAGGATACATAACCGAAAAATTATCCGTCAGTATTTGTAAACGCTCCCGCCGATATATTCGCGCATGAGCGAGTTGCGGGGGATGCACGAATCATCATCAATAGGCGTGACAGCGTTCAAAAGTTCATAAACGCGTCTTGCGCGAATAAAAGCGTCGTATCGCTTCGGTTGGTCTTTATAGGCGTTGTATATCTGGTCCATATATTTCCACAGATATTTTTTATGAACCGAAAGTTCATAAGGAAGCGAGCCGTTGAAAATATAATTGGCTTGGCTGATAAACGGGACAATATATTGCATCTCAGACTTGCGGACGTAATGCCAATGCCCCACAGTCATTTCGGGCGAATAGCTCCGAGCCCATGAATCGCGCACCATACGGCGAAGCATGCGAAGGTCAGCCCAACGCATAAACTCGCCGTCGGGGGTCTTAATCTGGCAGAGCGCCTCGATATACATTTTATATTTTACATCAACCGGAACGCTGGCAGTTAGCGGTTCATAAAGACCATGAAGACTGTCAATCAAGAGAATCTGATTTGCCTCCATGTGAAAGGGCGTCGTCTTATGCTCGCGTTGTCCAGTCTTAAAATTATAAAAAGGCATCTGAATCTCTTCGCCGCGTATCAACGCCGCAAGGTGTTCATTAATCAGTTCAATATCAAGCGATTCAGGACGTTCAAAATCATAATCCCCGAATTCATCTTTTGGATGCTCTTTGAGATTTTTGTAATAATTATCCAGCCCTATGGTCGTCAGAGATATTTTTTCTTCGGCAAGACGCTCGCCAATTTTGATAGTGGTGGTAGTCTTGCCTGAACTGGAAGGACCGGCAATGATGACGATGCGGATTTTATCTTTTTTCTTTAAAATGGATTGCGCCAGATTATCTATCTCATCGTGATAAACCTTTTCAGCCGCCTCGATGATGATAGGCAGCGTCCCGCGGCGCACATGTTCGTTCAAATGTTCGACAGATTCGCAGCCATAATCAACATTCCATGAAAGGACGTCCCATAAAATCTTATACGGGACAGTCTCCGCCACTTCGCCGGACTTGCGCCCTTCGCGCAGGTGGGCGTGCTCTTTGCGGTAATTGGCGTATGCCCGCGCTGTGGCTTGATGGTCGTTTTGCTCAAGCACTTTAATCACAATATCCTGAATTTCCTCAACGGTAGGTCTTTCGCCCGCCTCAAAGGTTTCATTAAGGACGCGCACCACCTCATCGGAGAGTTCTTTTGCCCGATTGATATCTTCGCCGCCGATGGAGCGAGCCGCGCGAAATATAGCATCTGTCACTCTATCCTGATCAAATTGAACTAAACGTCCGTTGCGTTTGTAGATATAAGTTATATGGCTATCTACCGTCATGGCGGCTCTCCCTTTTAATAATGAACCTTGCGATTTATAATAGGGATAATCAATGCCCCGCATCTCGTTGTAAAGAAAAAAGGGCGTGATCTCAAAGACCACACCCTTTAAATATCCGCAGCCGAATCCTGCTTATGGTTTGGGGAAACTCTGGATGACAACCTTATCCAAATACACGCGCCCAAATTGCGCGATGCGGACTGCCGGAGAGCTGGTTGCCACAATGTCAAAGTCCAGCACGATTGAATTCAGCGGGAAGAAATCTTTGCTGCCGGGATACACATCCTGCGGCGATTCAAAAAAGAGCGGATAATCGCGTCCATCTGCTGTGGGCATCTGGGCGCAATTTTCGTCAACCTGGCGAACAGAGCGAAATGCCATTGTGTCAAAAGCGCCATTGCTGACACGCATGCGAATCATAGGCAGGGAGCTTCTGGCGCTTTCAGATTCACAACGAAGGGTGAATGTGATTTTATAAAGACGATCCGCTTCAAACCGCTGAGTCGCCTTATCAATTTGCAAGCCCCATGCGCCGAAGGTCAGGGGAGTTTTTGAAATGCCGGGCTCGGCTTCAAGCCAAACGCCGGTTGTGCTGACGCCGCTGGTCGCTGCATCAAAAGCAGGAACGCTATAAGGAGCCCAGTTGTCCATGAAATCTTCAACCGAATCATAAATAAATTCGCTAAAAGGCTCCATTGTTGGCGGAGCAAAACGCATAACTTCGATAGAATTGCACCAGACCGCGCCGCTTTGCTCCGGCGTGAAGTCAACAACGTCAAAATAAAGACGAAGATTGCGGCACATCTTATCCTCGGTAGTCGGCTGATAATAATAGGAATTATAGACGCTCCAGTCAGTAGTCAGACTATTATTGCCCTTGTCAATAATAAGGTTGGCGCTGGTCAAAGTTTTGAAATCGCTCCAGCGCATACGAACCTGCGGCACAAACTGCTTGTTGGGCTGATCCGTTTTCAGCTCATATCGGGCAAGATACAGATAATCCTTCTCATATTCCAGCGTAACATTGTATTTAGTTTGCCAACTGCCGAACACATTCGAGGTTGAGTTATCATCAATGCCAATGACGCCCGTATCCGTTAGAACCGGTGATATGATGAAATCGCCAAGTTCATCGTTTATGACAGTTCCGCTCGGCGTTGGGAACGGCTCCCAGCCTTCTGAGTCCGGATCGTCAAAGGGAAACATAACGCCAAAGGGCGGAGGCGCAGACACCTGATCGAAAGCGCCGCGAAGCGAAGTGATTGTGATAGATTTAGATGCAACGCCAAAGCCATCCGAGGCATAAATGATTATGTTGCCGTCGGAAAGCTCCTGCGCCGCCGGATTGTAAGAGTATTCGCTATCTTTTTGAGGGCAGGCTTTGATGTCCCAGATGGAAAGCCATGGATTGCGATTTGCCGTATCCACCGCATTTGTCAGTTCCTTAGCGCCGGGAAATAATGCATCGGCTGGGTCATCCAGTTGAGTAATCCCATTAATTTCATAATTGTCAATTTCGCCGTCCGGTCCATCGGGATCCTCATAGAAAGACCACAAGATAAAAGAAGTCGGAGTATCCATGTCGCAAACATAATAATCAAGATTAATAGCATTTGGAAAACGAAACCAACCGCCCACCGTTTGCCCGCTGATAATCTCTCCTTCATCTTCAATATCCCCAATAATGATAACATCGGGAATATTCCCGATAACCGGTGGAAAAGTTTCCGCCATCGCCGTCAATGCCAGCAGCATTACCGCAAGAACCATTCCCGCTTTGTGCAAACACCTCATAAGTACACCCCTTTCAAAAATCTGTATTTTATTCTAAATACACCCACCCGCATCCTACAAAAAAGATGCGCCAACCCAGAAGATTCAACAGTAAATCTTCTTCACATATCAAACAAAGCCATCACTAAATTCCATATTTTAACCCGTCAAGATAAAAGTCTAAAAAACAACAAAAGTTTTCCTTGATTTGTTTGGCGGGAATAAACAGATGGTATATTTATATTGTTTGCATAGATATATTTAGGAGAATACAAATGCTGTCTTTGAGAACGCTTGCCGAAAAAGATATTCCCCTTCTTACGGAAATATGCCGTTTGGGAATGGAATACGACGTTTGGTATGAAGACCTCCTGAAACAAAAAACGATTCAAGCAAAAGATTATCAGTCCGAACTGGGTTTGGTCGCAGAAATTGACGGCGAGCCGGCTGGTTTTGTGCAGGGGGTTATGGGAAAGCGCCGCGATGAAACATTCGGATGGATTCGCCTCCTTGCCGTTCATCCAAAATTCCGCTGTCAAAGCGTTGGAACAACTCTTTTAAAAGAAATCGAAAAACGCCTTGAGGCTCAGGGCGCGGCAGGCGTCTCTATCATGGACGTCGCGGCAAATTATCAAATGCCCGGCGTTGATTTTCGATACAAGGAAGCCTTTTGTTTTCTCATTAAAAACGGATATGAACGCGGCATCCCGAATCATAATCTCATCTGCGATGTTCGCCCGGATATGGCTGACCCTTTTTTGGCGGATATCGAGCGGCTCAAAGGCGAAGACTTTACCATCCGGCGCGCTCAACAATCAGATTGGGACAGCCTTGTGAAATTCCTAAAAGCCAACTGGCCCGCATGGGTGGACGAAGCCGCTGGCGCGTATGATAATGATCCCATCACCCTCTATATCTGCATCCACAAAGGCGAGGTTGTCGGATTTTCCGGATATGAAGGCAACAACAGAGGCATGGGATGGTTTGGACCTATGGGCGTTGACCCTGTCACCCGCGGGAAAAAAATCGGCGCCTTTATCCTCCTTTTATGCCTGCGCGACCTTGCACTTATGGGGCATCGAAAGGCAATCATCCCTTGGGTTGGTCCGATTCGTTTTTATGATAAAATCTGCCAAGCGAAAATTGAACGCATCTTCTGGACATTCACCAAGCGTTTGAAAAAAGGTTAATGAGGAATAAAAATGGAGTACGAAGAACTTTTTGTTTTGAATGAATTCTCCGAAATTATCAAATACCACAACTCTGTCTTGGATAGGATTAAAAGATTCCGCGAAGGATACCCCTATCTGATTGCGCCTAACGTGTTTGATGTTCTGCAAGCCAACCTAAAAGATAACATCACAATTTTATTTCGCGAAATGCAAGGAATGCAGGACCAGCGCAATAAACAATATGATAAAAAATATGTGTGCAAAAACTGCCAAAAAGTTTATATGGTTAAACTCCCCCGCGGTATTTGTGATGAATGCCGCGGAAAATATGGCGACAAGGTGATGGAGCATATTAATAAACCTGCAAACAACTCAAAATAATGCTATATGCTAAAAAGAAAAGTCCATCGGATTATCCTACTGCTCCTTGACGCCCTTTTTGTGGCGGTGGCTCTTGCCTTGGCGTATCTCATCCGCCGCGATTTTCACATCGAACCGGAATATCGCAGCCAATATCTCACCATTCTCCCGCTGATTCTTCTGGTGCGCCTGACGCTCTTTTTCCTTTTTAAACTTTACAAAGGCATGCTCCGATATGCCAGCATCAATGAACTCATTGCCATCGTCGCCTCATCCACTATCGGCACGCTAATCTTTGTGATAATCAATATTATTCTGGAAAACTTTACGCGGCTTGGTCCTTTCCCGCTTCACCCAACAGGACAAAACGTCCTGCGCGTTCCTTGGGGCATTATCGTAATCGAATGGCTTCTTGTCATGATTATGATAGGCGCAGGACGATTCAGCCGCAGAATAATCCTGACTTTTGGCATGAGTCTGCCCAAAGACGTCCGCCGCGTTTTGATTGTTGGCGCAGACGATATGGGCGAGACGGTGGCGCGCCAGCTGCTCAAAGATTCCTCGCGCGGCTATCGCCCTGTCTGCTTTATTGACGACGACCCCGCCGTGCTGGGCAAATATATCCACCAGATGCCGGTTGTCGGACGTCTTCGCGACCTGCCGGATGCCATCGAGCGCTACCGCATAGACGATGTTATCATGGCGATGCCCCATATCTCGCCAACCAAACTGCGCCAGGTTATCAGCGCTTGCAAAAGCATGCCGGTCACTTTCCACATCGCCCCCAGCATGCATGACCTCATTGAAGGCAAGGTGGAAGTCAGCCAGATTCGCCGCGTGGAGATAGAAGACCTCTTGGGGCGTGAGCCCGTTCGCCTCTTATTGCCGGAAGATAAAAATTACATCAAAGGGGAAAAAGTTCTCGTCACCGGCGCGGGCGGTTCCATAGGTTCGGAACTCTGCCGCCAACTGATGTCCTACAATCCAGAGCGAATACTTTTTCTCGGACGCGGCGAGAACAGCATTTATGAAATCACATCGGAATTGAATTATAACTTCAAGAGCGATAAGATAATTCCTATCATCGCCGATATCGCCGATGAAACGCGGTTGCGCCAAATATTTGAGCATCATCGCCCGACCATTTGCTTTCATGCGGCGGCTCACAAACACGTCCCGCTTATGGAGATGTATCCGCAGGAGGCGGTCAAAAACAACATCTTCGGCACGTTGAATCTCGCCAGATTTGCCGATGAATTCAAAACAAAAATTTTTGTGTTTATCTCAACGGACAAAGCGGTTCACCCAACCAGCATCATGGGCGCGTCCAAACACATGGCAGAAACGATTATATTCACACTCGCAGAGCGCTCCAAAACCTCCTTTCTTGCCGTGCGGTTTGGCAATGTTTTGGGCAGCCGCGGAAGCGTGATTCCCCTTTTTAAAAAACAAATTGAACGAGGCGGTCCCGTCACCGTCACCCATCCAGAAATGACCCGCTATTTCATGACCATACCGGAGGCGGTGAGCCTTGTCCTCCAAACCGGCGCTATGCGAGATATAGGACGGCTTTTTCTTTTGGATATGGGCGAACCTGTGAAGATTGTAGATTTGGCGCGAAACCTTATCACCCTTTCCGGCTTTGAGCCCGGAAAAGATATCGAAATCGTTTTTACAGGGATTCGCCCCGGCGAAAAACTTTCAGAAGAACTGCTATCAGAGGGCGAGGATATAAAGAAAACGGATATGGACAAAATTTTTGTCGCGCAGACAACGGGCAGCGATTGGATTGAACTCCAGCGCGGGATGGATGATTTCCGCCAGCATTGCCTCGAAGGAAATGAAGACGCCATCCGCCGTCTGCTTATGAAATTTGTGCCCTCCTATCGCCCCGAGTCTGCCCATTAAAACCAGCGGAATTAAGAAAAATTTCCCTGTGGCGCATAACGTGAAAACCAACGCAAACCACCAAACACTCAATCGGGCAATCCTATGCATGGCGTTGGGGCTTGCAGGCGCCTTTTTGCTGATAAACCCATTAACCCCCAAAATTTTCACCCGCCAGATTGACAAATTTGAAATGGCTTCCCGCGATTTGCGCATGGCGCTGCGCCCTCCCCGCAAAATGAATGACAATTTAATCGTTATCGGTTTTACAGACCTTGACCATTTTCTCTATGGCGAGGAAATAGACTCCCGAGAGGCGTATCAGATTCTGCTCCAGACGCTCCGCCGGTGGGGCGCGCAAGCCGTTCTTTTTGACATCCTTTTTGAACATCCAAAACCGATGGACTCCATACTCGCCCTTAAATTGCAGGAAATGCCGACATATATCAGTTACAAATTTCTCGGCGAAGCGCCGCCGCTTGAACCTCTGGAAAAGGAATTGACAGGCGGCGCCTCTCAACCATCCATACAAAAACAAACACTCGAAGATGACCGCATGCAGCTGCTGGACGGTATTGACCAAATGGATAATCTTTCGCGGGAACGCGACGGATTGATTATAAATCCCGATGAAAGCAAAGCGGCGGAACTTGATCGCGCCATCCATCTTCAAAAGTTCAAAGTCAATAAATACGCTTTAAACTTTTTTGAAAAACGATGGGGCATGAATAAAAAAAGATTTGACCGCCTGTCGCCTCCCGCCGCCCCCTTTGCCGTATTGCCTTCGCCGCTATTGTTTGTATCAGCCGGCGGCGTTGGCTTTATCAACGTGGTAAAAGAAGGGGAGGAAGTAGTTCGCCGCGCCCCGTTTTTTATAAAACATAAAGACCGCATTTATCCGCATCTCGACCTCGTATTCCTTTGCGATTATTATGGCGTCAATTTCGATGAGTTGAACATCTTGCCAGACCGCATCGAATTTCACCCCAAAAAAAACGCAAGCGCGCCAAAAAAAATCCCGATTGATTCAACAGGCAAAGTGCTCGTCAACTTCAGAGAAGGCGACCCCTTTTTAAAAAGAAACGCCTACCCACTCCACCAAATCCTTCATTATGCAAAATTTGGGGAAAAAGCGCAGAGTCGGATTAAACCGGAAGTCTTCAAAGACGCCATTATCCTTGTGGGGGAATTAAATCCCGGCGGGTCTGATATGGAACCGATTCCCATTGCCGAAGCCTTTCCTATGGTTGGGCTACACGCCGCGATTATAAATATGGTGCTGAATGATGATTATATCCGCGCGGCTGGGAAAAAAGCCGAAGCTGCCATAACTATTGCCTTGGGCATTTTAATGGGACTCCTCTTTTTCCGTCTGGATTATAAAAAGGCGTCGCTCATCGCATTTGTTATCTTGGCATTTTATTCCGCGGTAGCTTATTTTGCCTTCAATGGAAAATCGTTTTTTCTGCCTTATGCTCGCCCCGCGGGAACAATTGTTTTATCATACATTATACTGATATTTTACATCGTCGGCATCAAAGAGCGGGAACGGCGGCGCGTCCGGAATGTCTTTCTGAAATCAGTCTCGCCCAAAATCGGCGAAGAGATTTTGCGTAATTATGACAATGAAGCCATCTGGGGCTCGAAAAAAAATGTTACGATACTCTTTGCCGATATTCGAGGCTTCACATCGCTTTCGGAAGAAATCGGCGCGAAAGAACTGGTGGATTTTTTGGATGTCTATTATGACACGCTATCGCAGATTATATTCCAATACGACGGCGTGGTTAATAAATTCATGGGCGATGCCGTTATGGCAATCTTCGGCGCGCCGCTGGAACTGACGGACGCTGAATTCAAAGCCTTAAGAACAGCGCTGGATATGCAATCGGCTGTGGCAGATTTGAATGCGCTGCCCATTCTTGTGGAAAAATCAAAAAAGATTGCACTGGGAATCGGCATCTGCTCAGGCGATGTTGTCGTGGGCACTGTTGGTCGCAAAAAAATCCGCATCGAATATACTGCGCTGGGGGATACTGTTAATGTGGCGGAGCGATTGGAAAGCAACGCCCCCGCCGGCGACATTTATATCAATGATGCAGCATGCAAAAAAATCGCATCCAGCCAGAACGCATTCCTCAAAGAAAATAATATCAATTTTGAACCGCTCCCGCCTATGATGGTAAAAGGACGGGCTAAACCAGTATCCGCATGGCGGGTTGTCGGCTTAAAAAGTTGATGCAGGAGTGGACGTGGCGGCTGGATGAGTCTCGCCGTTGGTTGAGGATTTTGATGTTGAGGGCTCTTCCCCAGAAGTCGAAATGATGGGATTTTCCTTTTCCATTTTTTCAATCATATTAATGACAGCGTCTGTGACGCCGACTCGGGCGGAGCCATAAAGAACGCTGTCGTTTTTGAGTATTAAATCATATCCGCCTTGTTTGCCAACCTCTCGAATTGCCTCATCAACTCGGGCGAGCGTCGGCTCAAGAAGCCTTCTTTCCGAACGCTTGATGATGCGATTAACCTTGTCCTGTTGCTCCTCAATGGCAATCTTCAAATCGTCAATCTCTTTGCGGCGGCTCTGCTTTTGCTCCTCAGTCAAAATCGTCTTTTGCTGTTCATAAGATTCGCTCAAGATTTTATAGCGATTAAGCTGATCGTTGATGCTTTCCTGCTCTTTTTTGACCTCGTCCTGAACGCTTTCCACTGTGCGGCGGATGAAAGCGGATTCCGTCATTATTCGGTCGAGATCCAAAACCCCGATTTTGAGCGTGCCGCTGGTTTCCTGAGCCCGCCCTGCCAGCGATAAAATACATATAACCGCCAATAAAAAATATCTGCGCATCCTTTTGCTCTCCTTGCGGTGTTTTTTAATGTGTCTTGATTAGAAATTTGCTCCAAGGCGGAAATGGAAAAACTGGGTATCGTCGTGGCGTTTTTTGGCAACAGCCTGTGCAAAGTCAATATACACGCGGACAAATGAGATTTTAAATCGGACGCCGGTGCCCACGCTGGCGCGGGGGCTGGACAATCCCACCCGTTCATCTAACATACCGGCATCTACAAAAACAATACCCTTCAACTCGTCATAAATAGGATAGCGAATTTCGTTTTTAAGCAGGAGCTTTGTCGAACCTCCAAGCGCCATATCATCATCTCCCTTATCCTTTGGACCCGCGCCCCGATACTTAAAGCCGCGCAGGTCATTTGCGCCGCCGAGGAAAAAGCGTTCCGTTATGCCTACCTTGTCCGCATCATACGGCATCAATCCCCCAAAACCGCTTAGGGAGTAAACAAAATCCTTATATATCCCTTTGTAATATGAAAAATCCGAACTGAGTTTGGCGAGAGCGCCATCCGCATAGCCCAATTCCAAACCGGCGCTGCGCGTAAATCCCCGCGTAGGCCACCAAGAATCATCCGTTCGATCCTCCACGATGCGGAGACGTGTTGTTGCAACAGGGTATGAATCAAGCTTGGTAAGAATATCATCACCTTCATCAAAGAAGTTGACATGCTCAACGCGAAACCGCAGGTAAGCCTTCACATATTCAGAAAGCGGTTTGCCCACTTCAAGCGATGTGCCATAAATACGTTCTGCATATTCCCTGCGCACAAAGGTGTCCCGATAAATAGCCCATTCGAGCGATTTATCCGTGTCGCGCCAATAACGATCGAGATAGGCTATATGAAAAGATGTTGATTTTGTGCCAAATAGAACACGCGCGCGCAAGTCGCGGGCGTCGCCGAAAAGGTTGCGTTCGCGCAAAGTTGCCTGAAAATACGCGCCCGGATCCTCGCCGTATCCCACGCCCAAAATAAAGTTGCCCGTTGTTCCCTCTTTCACATTAACCACAGCATCGCGAACGTCCTTTTTCTCGGTCGGCTCGCGAGTGATGGTCACATCCTCAAAAATTTCCAGCCGTTTCAACCGCTCGATTGTGCGCACCTCCTGAAACGTGCGGTAAACCTCGCCCGATTTTAGAGTCACCTCGCGCTCAACCACCTCATCCGTCGGCGGCGGCGATATTTTATCATACATTTTGCCCAGTTTCGTCTCGGAACTGTCGCGGGGAAATCCCTTTCTTCTGACCTTGATTTTGCCGACATAAACACGTTCGTTCTCTTTGATATCCAGAATCAAGTTGATGGCAGGTTCATCCGACAATCGTTTCAAATCAGGCTCCACCTGCATCTGAATGTAGCCCTCGTCTCCATAAAGGCGGCGCAATTTCGCAAGACCTTTTTGATACTTGTCCGCATTATAGAATTTGCCCGATAGGGGAGCAAAGCAACTGCCGATTTCCTGCAATGTGAAAAGAGTCGCGTTGCGCGGCTCAATCTGTCGGACGACATACCGAGGTCCTTCGGTGATGTCTATAACCGGATTAATCCACCCTTTTTCCTCGTTATACTCCGGCTTGCCGCGTTTAACAACAACATCCAAAAAACCCCGAGCGGCGTAGAACTGGCGGAGAATCTCCAAATCGTCGTCAAAGGTCGTCTCATCATAATAATTATTAAAGAATGCCCAAGAGCCCTTATTATCCAGAAGGAAACGCAAACGGAAAGAACTGAAAGATTGATTGCCTTGCAAGATGAGGTCTTTAATTTTGATCTTTTTACCCTCGTCAATAACAATGATGACGAACGCCTTGCCGTCGCCGGGTTGCTCGATGCGCACTTTGGCGCGGGCGTTTTTATACCCGCCGCCGGAATAAAGTTTTTCAATCTCAATACGCGCCTTGATTTCCGTGCTTGATGGGAGAATCTCCCCTCTTTTCAAAGGAAGCCTCGACTCAATCAGGCTCGCCTTCATTGCGCTGTTTCCAATTATCTGAATATCTTCAACGATTGGATTTTCCGTTAGGACGATAGTGATGCGAATACCGCCTTCCATATCCTCTTTATAAAAACGGATATCTTCGGAAAATTTGCCCAGAGCATAGATGGCGCGAAGGTCCTCCTGCCTCATCTCCGGCGAGGAGCGTTCACCGACCTTTGTTCGAATGATTCTATGAATCTCCTCTTCCTTGACCGTCCGAAGACCCTGAATGACTATCTCTTTGACAACGGGTTCCTCCTGCGCAGGCAGGGATGAAATGAAAAGACAAAAAATGAAAAAGAACGAAAAAGTCTTTAAAAAAGATTTTCGAGCAAATAGGAAACGCACGTTTTCCACCTTTTGGCAAAAATTAATATCGTATGACATTAAAAATTTACAGGCGCAATGCAAGAAAAATTAATTGAAAATGCCCAAATTCATCAAAGAGCATTTTATGCTTGCATGGCAGAGAAAAACCAAATGAATATTAATTCAATAATTGAGAGTTCGGATTAAAAGCATAAAACGCGGATTCACATCCTGACATCGTGAGCAAAGTGTTATGAAAAAATCGGAACAAATCAATCCGGTGGATGCGGCGGCGCAGGAGGGCATTGATGCCCTTAAAGCCGGACGTTATGATCTGGCAATCGCCCATTTCAAAAAAGCGATGCAAATCGCCCCCTTTCGCCAAGATATAAAACAAATGCTTGCCGATGCCTTAGATCGCAAGCCTGCTTCCAAGGAACCCGAAACCTCAAAACAACCGGAAATAGCGGTTGACGATATTCCCGAAATTGATGAAATCCAGCCCGCAGAGCAAGACGAGATGATAACGCGTCAACCCCCGCAATCAAGCGGCGTCCGCATCGGGCTCTGGCTTTTAATATTTTCAGTTTTGTGCCTCACCTCCGTTGCGTTTTTCTTTTTCTTTGCCGGCGCGATTCAAAATTTTGTGAGCAATCTGGCGCGTCCGCGCGAGGAAACCCAGATAAGCCCTGCCGACCGCGAAGCTGCCGCCCTCTATAAAGAAGCCGAACTTTTGCAGGACCAGCGCAGATATTCGGAAGCTATTGACGCCATCAAAAAAGCCATTGAAAAAAATCCCACCAATGTCAAACGATTCGAATCTAAAATGGCTGAACTTTATTTCAATGAGGCAGAGGTCTATTATAAAAAAGATGAATACACTAAAGCCGTCGCCAGTTATGAACAGGCAGTCCAGCATAACCCCGATTCCACGGAATATCATTACGGACTCGGCTGGGCAAATTATATTCTGGGCAGAAGAAATCAAAACAGAAAACAGCGCGCTATGACCTATTATGAAAAAGCCATGGACTCGTTCAAAAAAATCTTGGAAAAAAACTCTGAAAATCTTCAGGCAAAAAACGCCCTTGCGCAGGTTTACGCCGCGCGGAACGAGGTGGATAAAGCCGCGGAGATGTATCGCCAAATTATCAGACAGGACCCCGAATCTAACGAAGCGGAACGCGCGCGCCGCTCGCTGAAAAGCATGGGGCTAAAACAATAATTTGAAATCTGGGAGGTGCGGCGATGGCACATCGAAATAATAAACTGGTTATATTTGTTATCTCTTTGATTCTTTTATTTGCCACAATTCAATTACAGGCTCAAAATATTGAAATCTCTTTTTTCACCATGCAACTGCGCCCAACATTTGACGATTATTTCCTGCCTTTATTTGAAGAGTTTGAAAAGGCTCATCCGGGCGTGAAAATCAAATGGCTCGACCACCCCGCCACTAATTATGAAACCAAACTGCTGACCTCCTTCATGGGCGATAACCCGCCGGATGTGGTCAATCTGACCCCTCAAATGCTTCCGAGTTTTGCCAGCCGGTCGGTTCTTTTGCCCCTTGAAGGCGTCGTCCCCAAAGAAATTATCGAAATCTATTACCCCAATGTGGTCAGCGATGCCTGCACATACGGCGGCAAAATATATGCGCTCCCATGGTATTTGGCGGGCGCGGTTGCTATGGTGAATATGAACATCTTCAAAGAGGCAGGTATGACGGAAAAAGATATCCCCGCCACCTATGACGAACTTGTTGATGTGGCAAAAGTCATTCATGAAAAAACGGATAAATTCGCATTTTTTCCCATCTACACGGAAGCGGCATCAATGCACGGAATGCTTTTTGTCCGGGGCATCCCCATTCTTGATGAGACGCAAACAAAAGCCATATTCAACGTGCCCAAGTCTGTTGAGACTTTCAAATTCTGGATAGATTTTTATAAAAACGGACTCACCCCGCGCGAGGCGCTCACCGCCACGCACCGCCGTCCTATCGAATTATACAAAAGCGGCAAACTCGCCATATTCCACAACGGCGCACAATTCTTGAAACTCATCCAATCCGATTCGCCGGAAGTTTATAACAACACCGTTGTCCGCCCCTGCATGTATTGGAAGGATAACGAACTCTATACGATTGATGTCCAAAATCTAACCATCGCCGCAAAATGTAAAAATCCCAAACTGGCTGCGGAATTTGCCGCCTTTGTCACAAACGGTGAAAACCAACTCAAATTCTGCAAAATTGTAACCATTGTCCCCTCCGTTATCAAAGCGGCGGAAGACCCTTTTTTCACAGAAGTTGAAGATACGCCGCTTGGACTCGCCAGAAAATATATCGCCGCACAGATAAAAAAAGGCGTAGTGGTTCGATTCCCGGAAAAAAACTCAGCCAAGCTGATCAAGGCAATGGATGACATCACGGAAAAAGTTGGGCTGGGACAAATAACACCGGAGGAAGGAATCAAACAGGCGGAGGATAAATGGAATGAGATTCTCCGGAAGTAGGCTCCGCCAGATTTTTTTGGCATATCTCTTTCTCCTTCCAACGTTGATTATTCTTAGCGTGTTCCTTTTTTATCCGATGCTCCGCGCCTTTCTTCTTTCCTTATGGGATTATTCGCCGCTTTCCCCAGATAACAAATTTGTCGGGCTCGATAATTTCATCCGCCTTTCAAAAGATGCCGATTTCTGGCGCTCGCTTGGAAACTCCTTCCTTTATCTGATTGTTGTGCCGATTATCATAATTCTTTCGCTGGCGCTGGCGCTGCTTGTCGAACCCAAAATCCCGTTTGTCAACTTTTTCCGAGCCGCTTATTATATGCCGGTTGTTACAATGATGGTCGTCGTCGCCCTTGTCTGGAAAATGATTTTTGATACCGACCACGGTATCCTCAACTCGCTTCTATCTCGAATGAGCCTGATTTCAGAAAACGTCCCATGGCTGACCAGTCCCAAACTTGCGCTCTTCACCGTCATGACGGTAACCATCTGGAAGGGACTGGGATATTACATGGTGATATTCATCGCCGGGCTGCGCTCAATCCCGCACGAGTTGCTCGAAGCGGCAATGATTGACGGCTGCAAATCGCGTCAAACGCTCCTTCATGTTAAAATTCCCATGCTCTGGCCCTCCATAACGCTGGTGGCGATTATCTCCTCCATCAGCGCCCTGCAGGTTTTTGAAGAAATTTATATGATGACGCAGGGGCGCCTTGGCACATCCACGCTGGTGTTTTACATTTATGACTTGGGCGTGAGGGGAGAGCAAGAAATGGGCTACGCCTGCGCTATGGGCGTGGCGCTTTTCTGCATCATTTTCATCTTCACATTTTTTAACGTCCGCTTGATGGGTAAAGCGCACAAAATTTAAGGCGGGAGAATGGAAGAGTTTGAAAATATTTCTTAAATATCTTTTTCTTATCGCCCTTGTCATCGTGTTTGTCGGTCCCTTTTACTGGCTCGTTTCCATTGCGCTGAGGGCGAGCGGCGATATCTATTCGCTTCGGATAATTCCAGAAAATCCCACACTCATGAATTTCGCGGAAACCTGGCAAAAATTTGAACTATGGCGCCCGTTTGTTAACAGCGTCATGGTGGCAGCCGCCGTATTATTTCTTAACATCCTCCTGAGCTCCCTTGCCGCTTATCCGCTGGCGCGGCTGAAATTTCCTGGACGCGACCTGATTTTTTTCCTGCTCCTTTCCACAATGATGATCCCTTTTCAACTATACATGATACCCCTTTTTCTCACATGTCTAAAACTGGGGCTGATGAATTCGCTGGCGGGAATCGTGCTGCCGACATCGGTCGGAGTCTTTGGAATCTACCTTATCAAACAGTATTACCTGACCATTCCGATGGACCTTGAGGAGGCGGCGCGAATTGACGGCGCGGGAGAGTTTTCCATCTGGTGGCGGATTATGTTCCCCCTGACCAAACCCGCCATTGCCACATTATCCATTTTCACCTTTGTGGGCAACTGGAGCAATTTTCTCTGGCCCCTCATTATCATTGACCGCGAGGATAAATACACCCTGCCGATTGCCATCGCCAAACTCTCCGGGGCATTCATTGATAAAACCCAGTATCTGGCGGCGGGCTCGGTGATTGCCATCGCGCCGGTCATTATCATTTATCTTTTTATGCAGCGTTACTTCATCAGCGGCATCAGCGCCGGCGCCGTCAAGGGATAGAAAATATTTTTTGAAAGAAAGAATATTATTATGATTGCTTATTGCGGACTCGATTGCGGAAAGTGCGAAACCTTTATTGCAACGGTAAATGATGATGATAATTTACGGGAAGCCATTGCTAAAAAATGGTCGGAACAATACAGCGCCCCCTTTGCAGCAAAGGATATTAATTGCGTTGGCTGCAAATCTGCAGGAGCGAAAATCTATTATTGCGAGCAATTGTGCGAAATTCGCAAATGCGCCTCCGCTAAAAATATAGCCCATTGCGGCAAATGCGATAAATATCCCTGCTCGATTCTGAAAGAGTTTTTTAAAATGGCTCCCGATGCGCAAAGGGTTTTGGATGCCTTAAAGGCGTAGATATGTTCTATCGGGGTATTTGATAAACCTTCCAAATATCATTTCCGAAAACTTCCTTCCATTCGGGACGTTTGATTTTTTCTGCCAGCGGCGCAGCTTTTGTATTCAGGATAATGAGCATGGAGATTTTATATTTTTTAATGAAATCATCCGCTCCAATATTGTTATAAAAGCCGGCAATCATCCGCTTTTTATCCTCTGCAAAGGGCGTGGCGTATTCCATCGCCCAAACGGATGAATGAGGCGTAAACGCGGGAATCTGGTCGCCCAAACGAATATCGGAGCAAAAAATATTTTCCCGTGTATTGAGACCGTTCAGATAATTGAAAACCTCCATTGATTGTGTTGGAAGGAGCAAAAAATGAGGATGCGGCTCAAATGTGAACAACCTGCGTAGGTAAAGCAGATTATCTGGGAGCATCAAAATAAAAAGCGCCGACATAATCAAAATCAATTTCAGAAAACGCCTCTGGGATATTCGATAAAAAAACGGAAACGCCCCCAGCGCCGAAATGAGAAAAAGAGCCGTAAAAAGATAACCCCTTGCAAAATGCGCCGGCTGGACGCTTCTTTGAAGGGTTAAGATTTTATCATTTTGGATAAGGCATATCACAACAAACAGCCAGATAAAAAGCAGCCGCCCTTCGCGCTTCTGAAAAAAAACTCGGCGAAAATCGCGATTCAAAAATACAAGAGGCGTTGAAAAAAGCAAAAAACCATAAGCGGGAAAATAACAGCGCAAAGGTATCGCGCCGTGCAAATTGATTAGGTGCTGTTCCACAAGGCTGCGGCTGACGGGGAAAAAACGCATGAATATTTTGTAATAGAAAATAAACACACCTAAAATCGAAAACGACAGGACAAATTGCTTCAGATGTTTTTTATCCTTTGAGTATAAATACTCTATGATAAAAAATAACAGCATGATTGCCGATATCTCCAGCCCGACAAAAACACCGCTGCCGCAAGCGAGCAGTTGCCCCGCAAACGCAAGCCTGCTATTCCCGCGAATTGCGCCCAGAACAGCCAAGAAGAAACACAAATGATATATCCCCTCCAACGGGTTAAACACGTTTCGAAATATGTTGAATATCCACCCCGAATAATCGCTTTCCACATCTATGAACGTATCAAGATAACTCGATTCAAACGGCAGAGTTCCGGCAAATCTGCCGACCCCGAATCGAAAAGCGGCAATAAACCACGCCAGCCCCGCCCCAAAAAGGAGCGTCAAAAATAAACCTCGGCTGATGATTTGCCCGTTTCGTTCCGCCATCTCTTTCGGATAAAAATTCTGAAAAACCCTAACGAAAAATTTATACAACAAAAACAAAAAACCAATTCCGAAAACGATGCGAAGAATTTCCCACGCCGCGCGTGTGCTTGTTGTGAGCTTCCAAAACCATGCCAACAGGGTAAAGGGAATCTGAAACATAATAGCGGGATTATCTGAGCCGGGCGGCGCGTAAGGGTATGAATAAAAAATGCCGTTTCCCCGCTCAAAAACCGAGCGGAAAATGGCGGAATATGTGTTTTGATCCGAAATCAAAAAACCTGTATAATAATACCCTTGCGGCGTGTGGTGTCTCCAATATATCTGATACACAAAAGGCAAAAGGATAATGATAAAAATCCCGAGACCAACAATGAAATCTTTTTTTTCAAACGAAAGTTTAATCTTCAATTCATTTGCCCATAAAAATTATGTAATATTGTTTCATGGAGATTTCCGCAAGCGGCATCAAGCTTTTTGAATCATATGAAAGATGAGAAAAATATTATAATTTTTGTATGTTATTTGACATTGACTTGATGATGGTTGGTCATTCTACTATTGGTCTTATATTCGTTGGCAAAAAGCAATAAGACAGACAGTCTCTGAAATTCCTGTTGCTGTCGTTATCTCTTCATGCAGAGGTGTGGATGTGGCTGGCAGAAGTTCAAGAAGCAAAGGCAAAAGCGGCTGGCTGAGTTTTTTTTTCCTGATTCTTTTTCTGGCGGCGTGCGCCTTTTCGGGATACCTGTTTCAGACCAACCAGAAATTGCAAAAGGATATCCAAAAAATGCGCCAAGAAAAAATTCAGGCAGAAAAGGATCTGGTTAAAGCCCGCGCTCAATTAAAACAAAAGGAAGATGAACTTGCTGAATTGAAAATTCAGGCGGTCATAAAAAATCCAGGCAATTAAACAAACGCGCAATTCTTTGACGCCGGATTATTTTATGATTAAGATGACGATTATTGTAAGAAATATCTTGCAGCCTCTTTTAGATATCAGCAAGTAGAAAAGCCATATTTATAAGACTGGCTATTTGCCGGTGTCGGATTTTTAAGCGTTATCGAGGAGGCAAACTCCGTTATGACTGATGTTTTCCCGTTCATTGGGACGAGATACAACTCTCGCCTCATCGAAGATATGAACCTTGTGATTAGCCCCTGGTATGAAATGATACCGGCGGAAAAGCAAAAGGAATATCGCGACCGCCATCCCAATAATATTCTTCATCTTATTCCATCTTATGAAAACAACGAAAATGAAGAGGCGGAATATGAAAACCCCTTCTCCCGCACAGCGAGCGTGATTCAGGCATGGCGCCGCGATGGAATTCTTGTTAATGACAATAACAAAAGTTTTTACCTATATGAACAAACCTATGCGCACCCTGTGGCAAAATGCAAGGTGAGACGCGGAGTTTATGCCTTGGTGAATCTGAGCCGCCAAAAACCGAACCACATGATTGTGGAAGGCTCCACGCCCTATCTGGGACGGGCGTTTCACCTCAAAATCCTGCGCGCCACCCGATGCAACTTCAGCCCTATCCCCATGTTCTTTCACGACTCTGAAGGCGAATTTTCAAAAATTTTCGAAGACGTTCAGTCCAGCAAACCTTGGGAAGAGATTCGCGAAACGTCGGGCGACACGCATCGAATGTGGGTCATCAATAAAAAAGAACCCATTGCCAAAATGACCGAATTTTTCCGCAATCGAAAATGTTTCATGGTCGAAGGACACAAACGATTCGAAGTCTCGCTGACCTATCGGGACGAGCAGCGCGAGGTCACCGGCAAACTTGACGGACAGCAACCCTTTGATTATATTCTTGTTTTCCTTACCAGTTTTGAAGAGCAGAACGTGACCACCCTCCCCATTCATCGCGTGCTTTCCTCCGAAATGGGCAGCGGCGTGGACATGAATGAATTCATGGAAGACCTCGCCGTCTATTTCAACATAACACCTATCAAAGTCAGCATGAAAAAACATGACGCCGCAGCGGTAAAAATTCTCTCCGTCATCGCCGATAAAGGGAAAAAGAAACCAACCATTGGAATGGTTTTACCCGATGAGCGCGTCTTTGCGCTTTCCTTGAAAAACGATGTAAATGTCTCTGATTTGTATGATGATGATTCGCCTCTGACGGATGCTGTTAAAAATCTTGATGTCAGCATTTTGAATCACTACATTATCAGACAATGTTGGATTGGAAATCCAGAAATTGAATTGGAGGAGGAAGACCTCCTTTATTTTGAAGATGCCGCCGCGGCGCTCAAACATAGCGTGGAAAATAAATCAGCGGCAACATTCCTACTGAATTCATGTCCGATGAAAAGTCTGACAGAGGTGGTGGCGGGCGGCGGCGAAATACCGCCATTCTCCGTCCGTCTTCACCCCACGATAATCTCCGGACTCATCATCCGCGACATGTCCGTGCGGCACTAAAACCCAAAGCCGGGTTTTTTTATGGACCTTTTTGATTCTATCAACGAAAAGAAAAACAAACAGGATGTCAGAAAAGAACGTCCGCTGGCTGATAGAATGCGCCCCAATGATTTTTCTGAGTTCGTCGGACAATCCAAACTCCTCGGCAAAAATTCGCTTCTACGGCGCCTGATTGAAGAAGACCGCATCTGCTCAATGATTCTCTGGGGTCCCCCCGGCTCCGGCAAAACTACGCTTGCCAATATTATCGCCCGCAAAACCCAGTTTGCCTTTTTCACACTCTCCGCCGTCACATCGGGCATAAAAGAGGTCAAACACATCTTTGAACAGGCGGAACTGAATCAGCAAAGTTACAACCGCAAAACCATACTTTTTATTGATGAAATTCACAGATTTAACAAGGCGCAGCAGGACGCCTTTTTGCCGCACGTAGAAAAAGGAACCATTCTTCTTATCGGCGCAACAACGGAAAATCCATCCTTTTCAATTATTGCGCCCCTTTTATCGCGTTGCAGAGTTTTTGTTCTGACGGCGCTTAATGACGCAGACTTGAAAACCATCCTTGCTAATGCCCTAAAAGATGAAAAACGCGGGCTGGGCGCCTTCGGCATTTCATGCGACGAAGAAGCCATTGCGGTAATCGTTCAACTCTCGGATGGCGATGCGCGGCGCGCCCTTAACCTTTTGGAATTTTGCGCGGGCGTCGTTAAAGATGGCGATAAAAAAATCACCGCCGACGTCGTGAAAGAGCTCGCCCAGCGCACCCATCTGATGTATGATAAAAAAGGCGAAGAGCATTACAATATCATCTCCGCTTTGCATAAAAGCATGCGGGGAAGCGACCCAGACGCCGCCCTTTACTGGCTGGGGCGAATGCTGGCTTCAGGGGAGGATCCCCTTTATGTCGCGCGACGCATGATCCGTTTTGCCAGCGAAGACATCGGCAACGCCGACCCGCAGGCGCTCCAGATTGCGCTTGCCGCTCGCGAGGCTTACGATAAACTGGGCTCGCCGGAAGGCGAACTCGCCCTTGCTCAAGCGGTCGTTTATCTTGCCGCCGCCCCCAAAAGCAATTCGATTTACGTCGCTTACGAACACATGATGAAAACAATCCAAGAAACGGGTTCTCTGCCCGTGCCGCTCGTTATTAGAAACGCCCCCACCCGCCTCATGAAAAATTTGGGATACGGCAAAGATTATTTATACGACCATGATTCAGAGGAACATTTTATACCTCAGGACTATCTGCCGGAGGAATTACTGGGGATAAAATTCTACCAGCCGGGCAAATTCGGCTTTGAAAAAGAGATTCAAAAACGCCTTGATTGGTGGGAAAAAATCAAAAAGAAAGCGGCAAAAAAAACTTTTGATTCTGATGAATAAGGGAGGGAACTATTATGGCTTATCGTTTGAACGACTTGAGATATCAAAGAAAAAAACTGTCGCCCGCACAACTTATCGAACGTTTGAATAATTCCACACTCGACCTGAAATTCTCTGTGGGCATCTGGTATTTCACACCCGCAGGCGGACGCTTTCACGACCGCTATATCCCAGAAGCAAATATCAAAGAGCGGCTGGAGATGGCAGCCGAGATGGCGGAGTACGGCGTGAGCGGCATCGAGGCTCATTACCCCGCCGAGGTCAATTGGGAGAATCTGCCCCTTTATAAAAAACTCGAAAAAGAAACAGGAATTCGACTTGTCGCTGTCCCATTCTCCCATTTTTTTGATAAAGATTTTGAATTTGGCAGCCTTTCAAATCCAAATCGCGCCGTGCGGAAAAAAGCGGTGGATATCGCCGTTGAAGGCATTAAACTCGTCAAAGCCGCAGGCGCCAATGTCGCCATCTCATGGCCCGGGATGGACGGCTATCTCTATTCCCTCGGCACAATATTCCCATACATGTGGGACTGGTTTGAAGGGGGCATGGCAGAGGCTTTGGATGAAGCGCCGGGCGTTCGAGTGGCAATTGAACCGAAACCTTATGAACCCGCTCCCAATAACATTTACCGCACCACAGCGGAAGGCATTCTGGCAGCTCAGCGCATTGAAAAAAGATTGAAAAATCCCATTAATCGAAAACTCCTTGATGCAGGACATTGCCTTGTCGGTTTGAATCCCGAAGTCGGACATGTGCGCATGGGATTTGAAGACTGCGCCGCCGCCTATAGCCTCGTCGGCTTGGAAGGGCGTCTTGCCCACACCCATTGGAACAGCCAACCGCTGGGGAATTATGACCAAGACTTGAACGTGGGCGCGGTCGAATGGAGTCAGGCGGAGGCTCTCCTTTTTGCTCTCAAAGTCATGGGATACAAAGAGTATTTCGGCATAGACATCAATCCAGAAAGAATGCCCGTCCTCAAAGCCGTTGAAATAAACACCACCGTCCTCCGCATCATGAATGAACGCATTAATTCGCTTCCCAATGAAAAAATCATCGAATGTTTCATGCGCCCGCAAGACCGCCGCGGCGATTTGGAACTCATCCTTGCGGGAATGATGAGAAAAAGAGCGTAAGGAAATTTATATGAAAATCTGCCTTTCACAAATCAACACCATCGTTGGGGATATTGAATATAATACGCAACGCATTATTGATGAAATCGAAACAACCCGCAAAGCAGGCGTTGACCTAATCATCTTCTCGGAAATGACAATCGTCGGATATCCGCCCCGCGATTTGTTGCTTCATAATAAATTGATAAATGATAACCTTGCAGCGCTTGAACGCATCGCCGCCCAAACAATAGGAATCGGCGCCATCATCGGCTGCGTTGTGCGCAACCCAGCGCCCGTTGGCAAAGGACTCTTCAACGCCGCCGTTCTTTGCGCCGATGGCGGAATTGTTTCCCGTCATTACAAAACGCTTATCCCAGCCTATGATGTTTTCGATGAGCCGCGTTATTTCGACCCCGCGCCATCCGTTCAAAAAACCGCTTTCAAAGGATTAAATCTCGGTATAACGATTTGCGAAGACATCTGGAATTTCCCGGCTCCAGATGGCAACCGGCGCCTTTACAAAATAGATCCCGTCAAAGAACTTTCAACGCAGGGAATTGATATCCTCATCAACATCTCTGCATCGCCGTTTACGCTCGGCAAACGCCCCATCCGCGAATACGTCATGCGCGAAACAGCTCGCCGATGCGGCGTCCCCGTTGTCCACGTCAACCACATCGGCGGAAACGATAGCATCATCTTTGACGGATGGAGCATCGTCATTCAGCCGGATGGGCAAATCTCCGCCAATACCTGCGACTTTGCTGAAGATAGGGTTATTTACGATACAGAAACAAAAAAAGGGAACATCCGCCCCGCAACGCAAAAAATTCCTGAACGGCTCTTAGAAGCCCTCAAATGCGGACTGAGCGATTACGTCCGTAAATGCGGATTTAAAAAAACAGCACTTGGACTTTCCGGCGGAGTTGATTCCGCCATCGTGGCTGTGATTGCAGTTGAAGCGCTCGGACGCGATCGAGTCGTCGGCGTATCCATGCCCTCGCAATTTACATCGCAAGAAAGCCTCGATGACGCCGCCGCCCTTGCAAAGAATCTGGGAATAGAATACATCACAATCCCAATTGAGAAACCGACAGAATCATTTTTAGAACTCCTCAAACCCCAATTTAAGGGGACGCCTTTCAATGAGGCAGAGGAGAATATTCAGGCGCGTGTGCGCGCAACAATTCTCATGGCGCTCTCCAATAAATTCGGTTGGCTCGTCCTCAGCACGGGAAATAAATCCGAGCTTGCCATGGGCTATTGCACACTCTATGGCGATATGTCCGGAGGACTGGCAGTCATCTCCGATGTGCCCAAAACGCTGATATATGAACTCTGTGAGTGGATTAATCGCGAATCAGAAATCATACCCCGTTCCACCATCGAAAAACCGCCGTCGGCAGAGCTGCGTCCCAACCAGAAGGACACTGATTCTCTGCCGCCTTATGATATACTTGATCCGATTATCCGTGAATATGTCGAAGAGCATCGAAGCGTCGAGGAAATCGCAGCCAGGCTTGGGCATGACCTCAGATTTGTCCAAGGAATTGTGCGCACAATTTCCCGCAATGAATACAAACGCCGGCAGGCTGCCCCCGGATTTAAAGTAACAAGCCGCGCCTTTGGCGAAGGCTGGCGTATGCCCATCGCCGCCTCCTGGGGAAAATAAACTTGTTAAGTAAAGGAATTGATTCAGATGTGCGGTAGAAGGGAAACGATTTAATGGCAAGCGACACGATTCGCGAAATTAAGGGATTTTTCCAACAGCATCTGACCCCAGTTGTCCGATGGATATTTTTTATCAATGTCGGCGTTCTTCTGATGCAATATACCGTGCTGGCGGCTATCGGATGGGATGGAAAATTTTTGTATTATTTCAGCCAGAATCCCTCATTATCTATCCGCAGATTTCAGGTCTGGCGGTTTATCACATATATGTTCCTCCACGGAGACGGCATGCATCTTTTGATGAATATGTTCGCACTTTGGTTTTTTGCGCCAAGACTGGAGATGCTCTGGGGCGGACGCAATTTCTTGAAATTTTATTTTGTCTGCGGAATTGGCGCGGCGATTGTCCATGTCATCTGGGGCTTCATCTTCGGCAAAAATGACATGATGATTGGCGCATCGGGAGCGCTGTATGGCATCCTTCTGGCTTATGCGTTCAACTGGCCTGATGACACCGTTCTCATGAATTTTTTTATTCCTATGAAGGTGAAGTATATGGTTTTGCTTTTTGGTTTTGTCGCCTTCATCAATTCAATTGGGGCGAGGGCATCAGGCAGCAACATATCGCACATCACACATCTGGGCGGCTTGTTGACGGCTTTTCTATATTTGCGAGGGTGGCGATTTTTCAAAAAAACATTTTTTCGACGCTCGCAAAAACGTTTGGTGAAACGCTATTACCGCGACGCAAACGGCAATATCTATACCCAGATAGAAGAAGAATAGTTGAAAAAACAACTCTTAAATTAAATTTAATCTTGCATTTTGTTGAATGAGATGTGTTGTAAGAAAATAATATTTAAATAAAGGAGAACAGCGATGAGAAATCTTATTATTCTTTTATCCCTCGCGCTTACAGTTTCTGCATGTGGGGTTGTCCCATTGAACAAGGAAATTGCTGAAGCGGATATTGACATCCCGCCCATTCCCCGCGAATTCCGCGCCGCTTGGGTCGCCACAGTCGCCAATATTGACTGGCCCTCCAAGCCGGGGCTGCCTGTTGAAGAGCAAAAGGCGGAAGTAATCGCCATTCTCGATAAAGCCGTAGAAATAAATCTTAATGCCATCGTTCTTCAGGTGCGTCCACAATGCGACGCCCTTTATGATTCGAAACTGGAACCCTGGTCTTATTTTCTTACGGGCAAAATGGGTAAGGCGCCCGAGCCATATTATGATCCTCTTGAGTTCTGGGTCGAAGAATCGCACAAACGCGGAATCGAACTTCATACTTGGTTCAACCCCTATCGTGCCAATCACCCATCTATGAAAAGCGAAATCTCTGAAAATTCAATCATCAAAACCCGCCCGGACCTTGTCAAAAAATTGGGCAACCAAGGATATTACTGGATGGACCCCGCAATTAAGGAAGTTCAGGACATCTCAGCGGCTGTTATCGCTGATGTTGTTAAACGTTATGATATTGACGGATTTCATTTTGATGACTACTTCTATCCTTACCGCGATTATAATGATAACAAGGATTTCCCCGATGATGACACATGGGAGGCGTATCAAAAATCCGGCGGCAAACTGTCCCGCGATGATTGGCGCCGAGATGCCGTCAACACCTTCATTAAACGCGTTTATGACGAAACAAAAAAATCAAAGCCGCATGTCAAATTCGGCATCAGTCCCTTCGGTATATGGCGTCCGGGATATCCCCCCGAAGTTGCAATGAACGCATTTGATCAATATAGCGTGTTATATGCGGATGCCAAACTCTGGCTCGAAAAAGGCTGGGTGGATTACTGGACACCGCAGATATATTGGGAAATCTCAAACGAGCGCGTTCCTTATAAACCCATCCTTCGTTGGTGGACAGAGCAGAATAAAGAAAATCGCAACATCTGGGTTGGCAACTACACAAGCAAATATCAGCCGGAGGAAATTATCAATCAAATCAAGGCAACCCGCGATCAGCCCGGCGCCAGCGGCAATGTCCATTTCAGCATGAAGCCCTTGTTGGAAAACCGCAACGACCTTTCCAAAAAACTTAAAGAGCAAGTTTATCAAGAACAGGCGCTTGTGCCCGCATCGCCTTGGCTTTCCAATGACCCCTTCCTTCTTAAACCCGCTTTGGATATTATCAAAGGACGCGATGGCAGCATCGCCCTCGAATACTCGCTGGATTCTCCGTCCCCTGTCTGGCAATGGGTCATCTACAAAAAGATTGACGGCGCTTGGAAATGGACAATTTTGCCGGGCGGCATGAAACGTTGCGTTATTGAACCCGCAGAAGCCGCCAAATTGGAAGCAGTGGGCGTCTCGGCTGTGGATCGCGTCAATCAGGAAAGCAAGCGCATCGCATATTTTATTAATAAATAAAAGATTAACCCTTATTGAAATAAAACAGCTAAAACCGTTTCATCGCCTTTGGGCGTGAACATCTCGCAAGGCATTCGCGGCGCCCATAAAACGCCTTTTTGATCTGCTATGATGACGCAGTGGTCGCGCAGAGGAACGGGGATTTTTTTCTCAATGAACCATTTTTTTAATGGCTTGGTGACTCCGTAAAAGTTGATTCCGTCGCCGCTGCGGCGCGTTCGAAAAGACAGCGGAAAATTAATCCGAGAAACCGGAATCGTAATTGCCTCCATGGGCGCTTCGTTTGCCGAGCACATTGCGACGGACATGTCTTTTGTTTGATACGGGATGTGTTGCCTTTCAACGGTTATTGCCGTTTGCGGGCTTTCGAAAAATGGCAGACCCAACTCTTGGTTTTGAATGGAAATTAAAAAAGGCGCGAGACGTTTGATTATCTCAGATTTTGCTAACGATTGCGGGACGTCGGTTTTGAATCCCATAACCCGTTGAAAATCTTTGTAAAACAAGACGCCGCCCCCAAAGCGCAAAAGCTCGCCGCTTTGCCCTTCGCGAATCATGCGCATCAAAGCCTCGATAGATTTGCGCGAAGGCGGCAGAGAAATCCCCTTAATTCGGCGCATCCACAGCCGCAAAATCTCAGAAATTATAAAATCCGGCAGCGGATTCAAATCATTCAAATCAAACCACTCAATCGCATCTTTCATTTTTAAAAAACTTTGAAACAACAAAGAGGCGTCGTTGATTACATAATCAAATAATTCCCCAAAATGATTAGCAGTCGCAGCGAATTTCTCTGAAACATCCGGCGCAATCTCGCGCTGTAAAAAAGGAAAAACCTGCTGTCGTATCTTATTTCGGAGAATCGTAAGGTCGCTGTTTGTTGAATCCTCGCGCCAAATGAAATCGCGAGATTCGAGATATTCAATAATTGACGAACGCGGAATATTTCTTAACGGGCGAAGCAAAGTGATGCCGCCCCAATCTGCGCGTTCGCGGAAGCCCGCCAGACCGCGCAATCCGCCGCCCCGCAAGAGCCGCATCAAAAACGTTTCGGCAAGGTCATCCCGCTGATGAGCAAGAAGGGCGGCGCTTGCGCCAACCTTGCGCGCGCAGGCGCAGATAGCATTGAGCCGCTCTTGACGCAGGGCATCTTCGGAAACTTTTTCGCCGTACATGAATTGAAGCCGTTTTATATACAATGGAATATTATGGCGCTTACACAAATCCGCCACAAAAGCCTCGTCGCCGTCCGCCTCGTCCCCTCGAATCCCATGATTAACATGGCACACGGCGATACGAAAGCCCATGCGCTTTGAAAGTTCCAATCCCCCATAAAAAAGCCCGATTGAATCCGCCCCCCCAGAAACACAAAAAAGCAGCAGGCTCCCAGCCGCCGTTTCAGGATGCTTCCCCAAAGCAGCTGCCAACATTTCAAGATATGATTGACTTTTTTTCTTCATAGAATAAGGGTTTTATAAATTATTTGTCTATGCTAAGTCAAATACTCCTTATTAAAAATTTTTTATTCGAAAGGATGAAATATGGTTTATCATCAATTTCCAAAAGACTTTTTATGGGGCGCGGCGACGGCATCCGCGCAAATCGAAGGCGCGGCGGATGAAGACGGAAAAAGCGTTTCCGTTTGGGATGAATTCGCAAAACGCCCCGGCGCTACCCGAAATGGGCAGACTCCAAATATCGCCTGCGATCATTATCACCGAATGGAAGAAGACTTAAACCTGATGAAAAATCTTGGATTGCGAGCTTATCGCTTTTCCATTGCCTGGCCCCGCATTATTCCCGAAGGCGTCGGTGCGGTGAATCCAAAAGGGCTGGATTTTTATGCCCGTCTTGTGGATGGACTCCTCGAACGAAACATCGCGCCCTTGATTACACTCTACCACTGGGACTTGCCCCAAGTGCTGGAAGAAAAAGGCGGCTGGCGCAATCGTCAGACTGCCTACGCTTTTCAAGACTACACGGCTGCTGTTGTTAAAAAACTTGGAGACCGCGCAACCCTTTGGGCAACATTTAACGAATCGCCATGTTTTATCAATCTTGGATACCGCACCGGCATACATGCCCCGGGCGCCAAAGAGCCTGAAAAAACCATTCGCCAAATTTACCATCATGTGATGCTGGCTCACGGTCTTGCCATTCAGGCGATCCGCGCAAATGCAAAGAAAAAACCAAGCGCCGGCATCGTCCACTGCCAAAATGTCCCGCAGCCCATTTTTGATTCGCCCGAACATGTGGAGGCGACGCGCAAAAGTTTCTACAAACAAGGCGCGTGGATGCTTGACCCGCTTTTCAAAGGCAAATATCCCGAAGAGGAATGGCGCGAACTCGGCGCAAATGTTCCGGATATCCAAAACGGCGATATGGAAATCATATCCCAACCGATGGATTACATCGGTTATAATATCTACGGAGCCTCCGAATTCATTCACGCAAAAAACGGCAGCGGCATCGCCGAACCCATGTATCCCCGCACAGAAATGGGCTGGGCAATCACACCGGATATCATTTATTGGTATGCTCGTTTCCTCCACGAACTTTATAACCCCCCAATTATCTACCTTACCGAAAACGGTTGCGCCTATCCCGATGACATCAACGACTCAGGGCGTGTGGACGATTACGCACGCATCGAATACATCAGCGCGCATCTCAAATCGGCTCATCGCGCCGTGAAGGAGGGCATTCCCCTCAAAGGCTATTTCGTCTGGACTCTGATGGATAATTTTGAATGGGCGTTTGGATATTATCGGCGATTCGGAATTATATTTACAAACTTTGAAACCCTTCAGCGCATCCCGAAATTGAGCTATGAATGGTATGCCAACGTGATAAAAAATAACGGCTTGTGATTGAATAAACGCCGCAAGTCAATCAGATGAAAAACAAAAAAGCCATACTCGCCATATTATTGCTTGTGCCCGTCCCGAGTATCGGCGTTTTTGCCGCAATGATTCTATTTCCCAATTCTCCAACCGGCGCCGTAATCTTTGCTATCTGCAAACTCTGGTTATTCGCCTTTCCCGCCCTTTGGTTTAAATACGCCGAAAAAGGAAAATTCAGACTGTCCCCGCCCCAAAAAGGCGGACTCTTTATGGGCTTAGTCGCCGGTGTGCTTATCAGCCTTGCGATATTTTTATTTTACATGCTGGCGGGCGCGCGCTTGATTGATAGTTCGTTGATAATTGACAAAATTGAAAACACGGGTCTGGCATCCCCCGCTCGATATATCGGCGCGGCGGCATACTGGATTCTTGTCAATTCTATCCTCGAAGAATACGTTTGGCGCTGGTTTGTGGTCAGACAGTTGCAGACTTTGGTCAGCAAAGTCCCCGCCATTTTATGCTCCGCCCTATTCTTCACGTTGCATCATATTGTCGCCATGCAGATATACCTCAGCCCGCTGGCAGTTTTAGTTTGCTCTGCCGGTATTTTTATCGGAGGCGCCGTCTGGTCGCTAATGTATATCCGATACAAATCCATCTTTCCCGGATATCTGAGCCATGCCATTGTGGATTTAACCATTTTTGCAATCGGCGCTTCAATAATTTTTGGCGGATGAATTTTTATTTTCGATTTTAATGTCATTTTAATCTTTCATGCATTAGGGTTGTCTTATAATCAATTTTGAACAAAGGAGAAGAAAAGCATGAAAAGAAACTCAAAGGTATGGGTTGTTTTAGTTTGCGGCATCATCGCCGCATCGCTGGCAATTGCCGCATGGGCGCAGAACGACAAAAAGGTTAAAGAGGAGAAGCAAGAAAAAATAATCGCTCTGGAGAATGCGCCGGCGCCTGTGCAGGCAACCATCATTAAGGAAACCGCCGGAGGAGAGATTAAGGAAATAGAAGAAGAACTGGAAAACGGTAAAATTGTTTATTCCGCCGAATTTGTTAAAGATGGCAAAAAGAAAGAGATTCATGTCGCCGCTGATGGAAGCCTCATGAAGGAAGATGATAACGAGGACGAAGATGACGAGGAGGAATCGGTCCCTTATGAGTCGCTTCCTGCGGCAGTTAAAGCGGCGGTGGAAAAACATTTAGGAGGCGCAGGACCTTTTAAAGCCAAAGTCGAAACCAAAAAAGGAATTAAGGTTTTTGAAATTGAATCCAAAATCAGCGAACAAGACGCCAGCATCGAAGTGACCGAATCGGGCGATCCGCTCGAAATCGAACGCGAAATCCCCGCTCAAAACCTGCCCCCTGCGATTATTGATAAAATCATAAAAAAGTTCCCCGAAGGCAAAATCAAAGAAGCCGAGCAGGTTCAAAAATTCTATTATGAGATTGAAATAACCGAAAACGGCAAAACAAAAGAAATCATTTTTTCCCCTACGGGCGAGATGAAAAAAGAAAAAAATGATAAAAAAGAGGAGAATGACGACGACTGATGCGCCTCCTTCTTGTTGAAGATTTCAAGCCCCTCCAGAAATCCTTGCTCAAAGGCTTGCGGGAAGCGGGATATGCCGTGGATGCCACTGGCGACGGCGAGGAGGGGCTTTGGTATGCTGAATCTAATGATTATGATCTCATCATTTTAGATTTGATGCTCCCCGGTATGGACGGTATGACCATCCTAAAAAAACTCCGCGCAAAAGGGAAAAAGAATCAAATACTCATCCTTACGGCGAGGGACTCCGTCGAGGACAGAGTCAAAGGGTTGGACGCAGGCGCGGATGATTATCTGATTAAACCATTTTCATTTGAAGAACTACTCGCACGTGTCCGCGCCCTCCTGCGCCGCTCTTATCAGGAAAAAAAACCAATCATACGGATCGGCGACCTTGAAATTGATGTCGCCGCAAAAATAGTCAAAAGAGGGGGAAAGGCGATTGATCTTACTTCAAGAGAATACGCCCTCCTCGAATATCTTGCCTTTCGCAAAGGAGAAATCGTCAGCCGTCAGGACATCTGGGAACACGTCTATGATTTTCATACGGAGGCAACCAGCAATGTGGTGGATGTTTTTATTCGGTTCTTGCGGCAGAAGATCGAAAGGGATGACCTGACCCGTTTGATCCATACTCGGCGCGGACTTGGCTATGTTTTATATTATCAGGGAGAGGAGTCGGAAAACAATATCCAGTGAGGAGAATATCCCGTATATATTTGTTTTTTGCCTTAATAGCCCTGTTTTATCTGGGGCTGCCTTCATTTATCCGCCCTCTTTATCCAAGGGATGAAGGGCGATATGCGGAGGTTGCTCGACAAGCCACCGATAATGGATGCTGGCTGATTCCTTATCTTAATGGAATTCCGCATCTCACCAAACCGCCGCTTTACTACGATTTGACAGGTGTTGCCTTTTCTCTGTTGGGTCAGAATCTGTTTTCGGCTCGATTGATTTCCGTCATCTCATTTATGGGATGTCTGCTTTTGACTATCAAATGGGCCGGAAAACAGGGCGGTATCGAAGCGGCGAAGATAACTGCCATTCTTACATTTGCCATGGTTCAGCCCGTTTTGGCGGGACAATTCGGCGATCTGAACATGCTTTTGACCTTTTTTGTGACGGCAGGAATGCTCTTGATATTTGATGGTATGCTTAATCCCGAAAAAAGGTACTCGTGGCACTGGGGCTGGGCGCTGGTCTCTTTGGGATTCCTTGTGAAGGGACCTCCGGCTCTGATTCTTCCCGTCGGAACAATCTCCTTGTTCAGGATTGTACATGGACGATCCGCCAAAATAAATTGGAAGCCTTTGGTTGCCGCTTTTGCCATTTTTATGTTGATCGCTGCGCCTTGGTTTCTCTGGATCCTGGCGAGCATGGAGAAGAACGTGATACCTTTCTGGTGGAAATATTCCTTACAGCGGTCGGCGATTAATAAAGAGAGAAGTTCCGTATTTTACTTTTTTAATTATCTTCCTATTGTTATTTTGGGGACATCGGGCTGGGGGCTCGCTTACTATTGGGGATTAATCAAAAGAATAAAACGCTCCATGCCCCTTTTGATAAATGGGCAATTTTCCAAAGGGTTCATGATATTATTTTCCGGGGCGAACGCATTCGAGTCATTTTTATTATCCTGGATTATCTTTACGCTGGCTTTTTTTTCTTTAATCCGCGCTACGATGTTTTCTTACATCCAGCCCCTGTATCCCGCCGCAGCATTGTTTTTAGGTGTTTTTTACGCAAAAAAATACAAAACATGGTCTGGGTTTTATTTAACGCATCATAAAAGAATTATTGCCTCTCTTTCAATGACATGTGCAATTATTTGGATATTTGCCTGCGTATATTATCTGGCGCGCTTTGCACCCCCATCGAAAAAATTCATAGATAATAGTTATGAACTTAATGCCGTAGGAGATAAAATCGAACCGGCCAAAGGAAGGCAATTTGATTTGATTCAGATTGATGAATTTTCACCATATATCAATTATGTTCTAAAAAAGGATTCCATCCTTGTGGAGACAGAAATTCATAAGGATTTGCCAATACCCCCGGCTTTTAGCGCTTCTTGGAATAGCATTGAAAAAAAGATTCAAAACAATGACCCTCTCCTGATTGTTGCGAAGAGGAAATACTTACAAGAAAAGAAAATAAACAATTATAATAATATTAACATTCTGTTTGAAGGACAGAAATTCACGGTATTGAAGACCCGCTCGCTTCAATTTTAGCCTTCTTGGAGATAATATGTTCGGATCTCATAAATATTCCGGCGGAAAGAGAAGCCTTCGAACAAGGCTTTTAATCAATCTTTCCATATTTATGGCAATAATTTTTTCCGCACTCTGGTTTGTTGTGGCGGCAAGAACTCAAAAAGCCCTTTACTCCGCCCTCGATGAGGCTGTTCTTGCAAGAGCGGAAAGCGTTGCCGCTCTGCTTTCTTACGATCCCGAGAGCGGATTGCTCCGTATGGAGAAAAATGAAAGGCTGATGTATGAATTCCGCGCCGATGAAGATGACGCCTTTTTTCAAATCCGCGACGCATCGAATGGACGGATTTGCTTCCTTGCGCCTTCGATGAAAAGCAAAGAATTCCGTTCGGAGGCGATGAACAAAATCGCCCGCAAAAAAAGCAAAAAGAAGATTTATTGGAACGATGTTTTTGGAAAGGAAAACGTGCGTTGTCTGCGCTGGTTGACATCGCCGCAGAAACGGCAAATTCCCACAGGCGCCCCCATCTTTCTTTTTGGAGAATGCCAAATTGCATCATCCGCTTCTCTTGAAATTATTGTCGGGATAGAGCGGGAGAACGTTGACCGCAATTTTCAACGGATTATGGCATATTCTGCAGGCGCTTTTTCCCTGACATTTATTCTCGTTCTATTTCTAACCAATCTTCTTTTGAGTTATTCCTTGCGTTCGCTTTCGCGCCTTTCAAAGGAACTGAATCAAATTGATAAAATATCATCCGCTATTTCAATTTCAGAGGGCGATGACCGGGAAACCCGGCGCGTGGCATCCGCCATCAATGCCCTGTTGGAACGGCTTGCCCAATCGGTGGAATGGGAGCGGCGGATGACATCCAATGTTGCTCACGAATTGCGCACGCCTCTGGCAGCCCTTCGTTCCACATTGGAGGTGGCTCTCAGCCGCAAGCGCAGCGATGGCGAATATCAAGAAGCGATGCAGGATTCTTTATCCTTAGTTTGCCAAATGCAACGTTTGGTGGAAAACCTGTTGAATCTTGCGCGCCTCGAATCCGAACAATCGCCTATAATTCTCGAGTCGTTGAATCTAACTCAAATGGTCAAAGAGTGCTTGACTGGCTTTCAATTGCAAGCGCAGAGCAAAAATATTTTTATTGATTTACGCACAGAGGATGAGGTGCGCCTTTCAATTGACAAAGACAAATTAAGGGTAATCCTAAATAATATTCTGGATAATGCCGTGGAATATACGCCGAGCGGCGGAAATATCCTTATTCAAACGCGATATAAAACAGAAAATGCCGCCGCTGAAATTCTGGTGGAAAATTCGGGCGACCCGCTTTCTGATGAGGAACTTAATAACATTTTCAAAAGATTTCACAGGCAAGATACATCACGAGCGGCTGGCGTTCATTTTGGCATCGGACTCAACCTTGTTCATTCTTTGTGCGACCTTTTAAACATTCAAATATCTGCCTCCTCCCGACCGGGTGTCGCCTTATCATTATACCTGAACATCCCGCAGATGAATTCGGAGAAAAGCTTATGAAAAGCAAGAATTCCCCAATAATATTGCTGTTGATTCTTGCCGCTTGTTTATGGGCGGCAGCGCCGGCGCTTTGGGATTTATGGGGACCCGATGAGTGCCGTTATGTCCAAGTTTCAAAGGAATTGCTCCAACATGGCAACCCATTTCGCCTGACCGTCAACGGCGAGTTTTATGAAGATAAGCCGCCGCTGCCTTTTATTTTGATGGCTATTCCGCTGGCTTTGAACGGCGGCGCAGTCAACTCCCTCTTCTGCCGATATCCTTCCATAATTATGAGTATTTTAATCCTTATCTTTACATACTATATAGGGAGACGCTTATTCTCGGAGCGTGCAGGATTATGGGCGGCGCTTTGTTTGATGACCGCTCCTCTTTTTTGGCAGGAAGCCCCGTCTGCCCGGTTGGATATGCAATTTTCATTCTGGGTTCTATTTCCCATCTGGATTTATGCCATGCATCCTAAAATGAAATTGGGACAAGCGGCGCTTTTTTGGCTTGGGGTATCATGCGGCGCGCTAACCAAAGGTCCTGTGATATTGATATTCATTCTCGCATTTTTATTGGGCATGCAAAAAAATTCGCCGGAGGAGCGTCCATTTAAAAAAGTATATTTTCTGTGGGGCATCATTTTAACTCTGCTCATCTGCCTTGGGTGGATGTGGGCGGAAAGCCGAGCCTCCTCCATGGAAGCTATTCAGAATCAAGCAAAAACTCAGATTATTAAACGAATCTTTTCGCCCTCGCTTCATAAAAACCCATTCTGGTATTATATATTTAACCTCCCTGTGAGTTTTGCGCCTTGGATTATTCCTGTTGCCGCAGGCGCATTTTCCCTTTTTCGATACCAACAGTTTCGCAAAGAACATCTAAAGAAACTATACCCTCTTGTTATGTGGATTTGTCTGCCGTTGATATTTTTTTCCATTTTAGGAGGAAAGCGCGAGCAATATCTTCTGCCGATATATCCAGCGCTAGCTTTATTTGCCGGTTGGTATATCTCTGAGGTGATTTGGGACAAAATCGTTCGCCTGCCCTTTTTTCATCCTATGAGCGCGGGCATCTTATCGAAAAAGGTTTTTGTGATTGCTTATACGGCGGCGTTGATTGCTTTATGGATTGTGTTTCCGCTCTTGAATCAAAGAAAAAGCCCGCGCCCCTTGTGCCTTCGTCTGGATACACTGGCGCAAGAATACGGATCAAATGTTGGCGTTTTGAAATATGGTTTAAGACAAACGTTTCAGGTTTATGGCAATTACAAGATTATGAAAGTTTTTGAGGAGGAATTAAATATAGGCAAAGAAACGCCCAGCATAATTCTTGTAAAAGATAAAGGCGGGGCGGAGAGCAAACACAAATGGCAGGAATGGGGATATGCCCCTGATTCAAAATTTAAATTGAGCGGCGACACCTTTGAAATTTGGGTGAAAAGGAAATTATAAGATGTCTCGATATACTATTATATTTCGCGGATTTGCGATCCTGATGTTTTCACTTTGGTTGTCTTTGCAAATATACGCGCTGATTGTGCAGCGCAAAGGGGATTCTCCCTTGCCTCCATTATTCGGTAATTTTCCAGCCATCCGAGCGCATCTGGAACGTGACACGGAAGATGGGGATTTTTCATTCGCTGTGGTTGGGGATACCAAAAGCATTGGGACTTTTGAAAAGATTGTAGAGCATTTGCGCCGGACGCCGATTAGTTTCGCGGTTCTTTTGGGCGACTGTTCTTCAGGCGGCTCGGAAGAACACCATAGGTATTTCCGATCCGAATGCGCCGAGGAGTATGCGCTTTCAGTGCCAGTATTCTATGTGGTGGGGAACCATGATGTTAACCCAGTCAAATTCCCGTTCGAACGATTCGAAGAAATGTATGGTCCCAGCATTTTTAAATTTGAATATCGAAAATGTCTGTTTATTGTTTTACGCATCCTTGATGCGCCATACTCGAATAAAGAAAGCATGGATTTTCTTGAAGAGTTAAGCCAAACAGACCTTCGCAAATACAGATATAAATTTGTTTTTATGCACATCCCGCCGCCTGTTTCTCCTTTTATCAAGGCGAGGCAATATAAAGAATCCGCCCAGCTTGAAGCGATGTTTGATAAGATGGGAATTGATTACGTTTTTGCAGGAGATTTCCACGGTTATGCGGAAAGCCGAAAACCAAAGACGACCTACATAATCACAGGCGGCGGCGGCAGCAATCTCAGAAAAGTTCCCGCTAATCAATTCCACCATGCGGTAGTGTGCCGAGTTGCTGAAAATTCGATTGATAAGCGTATTATCTACGTGCCTGAAACTAAATATTTTGAAGATCGCCTCGAAAAATTCGCCATTATTTCATTTTATCCATGGATGCAAAAAAATGTATATCTGTTAATTGCTACTGATGTCCTGTGTATTTTGTGTATTATCGCGTTGATGAAATCGGTAACGATAAAAAAGAAAGAAAATAAATAGCCCTTGAATTAATTATTCTTTTTCAAGGTCGTCGCGTATGAGACGATAATGATCTCGGATGGAGGCAAGACGACCTTGCGCCTCCTTGAGCTTGTCAGTGGTGGATTGCAGCCTTGCAGCAAGATGTTTCGCAAGGCTTAAGCCAATCTCCGGCGCGCAACGCAAAAACTCCTGAAACTGTTCCTCCGCAATTTCCAAAAGAACCGTGCGGCTCAAAGCGCGAATAGTCGCCGTGCGGCGCGCATTTAAAAGCGTGCTCATCTCGCCGATAAATGACCCGGGCATATTAATGACGGCAATCTGCCGACCCGCTTTCAAAATCTCAACCTCGCCTTTGAGCAACATATAAGCGTTGCGAGATTCATCCTCCTCATAAAAAAGAATATCAGAAGGCTCGAGAACCCGCGGTCGGATTAGCGCCGTTTCCTCCTGCAGAATTTTGCGGATCGCCTCGTTTTTGATTTCGGATTCGATGATGGACTTCATCTCTTCCGGCGGGAGAACGGCTTCCGCTTTTGGGCGGATGATGCGAGTGGCGCCCGGTTCAAATTTCCCTTCCAGATACAATTCCAGATCCTGAATAAGCGTGGCGCAATTTAAATACCGCAAAAAAGGCTCGCGTTGGCACATCTTCAAAATAATCGCGCAGACTTCATCCGAAAGACTGGGAAGATAGCGGGCAGGGGAGGGTATGTCGTCTGTAATTTTTTTAGTCAAAAGAAGCGATGTGTTCAGATCCGAATAGGGCGGTTTGCCAACGAGAAGCGTATAAAATGTAATCCCCAACGCATAAATATCCGTCCTGATGTCAATGTTGCTCTCCCCGCGAGCCTGCTCGGGCGAGGAAAAAAGCGGCGTCCCGAGCATCATGCCAGCCATCGTCATAGAAATATCCACCTGCTCCCGGGCAAGACCAAAATCAGTCAACTTTGCCGTCCCATTTTCGGCGATGATGATATTGGACGGCTTGACATCCCGATGAATAATTTTCAGTTTATCGGCGGCTTCAAGGGCGCGCGCAATAGCAAGAATAATCGCGGCAGCCTCTTTTTCGCCAAAACAGCCCTTGCGCTTTTGAATATTGGAAAGCGTTTCCCCTTTGACGAATTCCATGATGGAATAGTAGTAACCTTCATAAGTGCCGTAGCCGTATCCGGCGACAATATTCGGATGACGCAACTTTTTGAGCGTTTCCGCCTCTCTAATCAACCTCCGGACAAATTCGCGGTTTTTGCAATAATGAAGGTGGAACACCTTCAGCGCAACGCGTTCGCCGGTTGCCTCGTTCATAGCCTCAAAAACAACGCCGCTGGCGCCTTTGCCCACTTGCTCAATTATTGTAAAACCCGATATAATATTTCGCCGAAACTGACCGATTTCGGTCAACGGACTCATGGCTTGTAAGGTGTCCCGCTTGTTCATTTTGGAAGGTCTTCCGTGAGGTTGGCATGGTGGGCCCACCAGGACTCGAACCTGGGACCAACCGGTTATGAGCCGGTAGCTCTAACCAACTGAGCTATGGGCCCCCCACAAAAATAAAACCCGAGCGAATGCCTTATCAGCATGTAAAAATCTGAATACGTATCATAGATGAGCGCTTCGCATGTCAAGGATAAATCCCCTATAAAAATTCGTCTTTACTACCAAGCCATCTTGTGAGATATATAATTAATGGTTTGAGTAAAACAAAAAAATGATGCACGAGGTTTTAGATGCGCCACTTGTTAATTATCCTCATAGCGGAGGCGATTGTTATGGCTGGATACGGACAGGCAAAGGAGAATCAAATCTATAATTCTCTTACGCCAGAAGAGGAATATGTTATTCTCCGAAAGGGAACCGAGCGCCCTTTCAGCGGAAAATATTGCAACTTTAAAGAAAGAGGAACTTACATCTGCAAAAGATGCAACACTCCGCTTTACCGCTCAAATGATAAATTCGATTCAGGATGCGGCTGGCCCAGCTTTGATGACGAAATACCGGGCGCGGTCAAGCGCGTTATTGATGCGGATGGGCGCAGAACGGAAATCCTCTGCGCCAAATGCGGCGCGCATCTCGGTCATGTTTTCAAAGGAGAGGGATTCACGCCTAAGAACACAAGACATTGCGTTAATTCCATCTCGCTGGATTTTCTTGCAGAAAATGACCGCCCTGCCACCGAAACAGCCGTTTTTGCCGCAGGATGTTTCTGGGGCGTGGAATACCATTTCCAAAAAGCGCCCGGCGTGATTTCAACGAGCGTAGGTTATACCGGCGGGATAAAACCAAATCCAACATATCAGGATGTCTGCGCCGGCGAAACCGGTCATGCCGAGGCAATCGAGGTGGTTTTTGACCCAGCCAAAACATCCTTCGAAAATCTTGCCAGACTCTTTTTTGAAATCCACGACCCAACGCAAGTTGATCGCCAAGGTCCGGACATCGGCGAGCAATACCGCTCTGCCATCTTTTACAAAAACGAGGAGCAAAAGAAAACTGCGGAACGGCTCATTGAAATGCTCAAACAAAAAGGGCTGCGAGTCGCCACTAAAATCGAACCGGACGCGCCTTTTTGGCGCGCTGAAGATTATCATCAAAAATATTATGAGAAAAAACGCCAGAAACCCTATTGCCATATTTATCAAAAACGATTTTAAGAAAATTCGGCAGGTTCTAAAAACCCTTCAAAGCCTTTAAAACCCTGTCCGGCGTAAATGGCGATTTGCGCATGCGCACGCCAATGGCGTCAAATATGGCGTTAGAAATGGCTGGGATAGGACCGTTGATATTAATTTCCGAAACGCTTTTGGCTCCAAAAGGTCCAGTATTTTCAAAGGTCGGAACGAGAATGGTTTTTATCTCCGGCAGGTCGCGGGCGCTGAATATCTTGTAATAATTAAAATTCGGATTAAGCATCCTGCCGCGCGAGTCAAAAAGATATTCCTCCGTTAGCGCAAATGAAATGCCGTTGAGCAGAGCGCCTTCGCATTGCCCTTCCGCCAAAACAGGATTAATCGCAGTCCCGCAATCCACAGCCGATACATATTTCACAACAGTCACTTTGCCGGTTTCTGTGCAAACCGCCACTTCGGCAAAATGAGCGGCAAATGGCGGAGGCGATTGGTGCGCGATATGCGACGCCATACCCATGATTTGCTTTTGTTCGCGCTCATAAAGCGAATAATGCGCAATGCGCGAAAGGCTGACTTTTTTCCCCGCCGCCGCGGCTTCGCCATTCCGGAGCGTCGTCTCCTCTTTTGAGACATTAAACATCTGCGCCGCAACGGAAAGAATCTCATCCCGCACGTTTTCAGCGGCTTTTTTAACCGCCATGCCGGAAAGATACGTGGTGCTTGATGCATAAGCGCCAACATCAAAAGGCGTCATATCTGTGTCGGATGAATAAACGATTATCTTTCCCAGCGGGACAGTCAAAACCTCTGCGGCGATCTGAGCCAGAACCGTGTCGCTGCCCGTGCCGAGATCCGTCGCGCCGATAAGCAGATTAAAGGAGCCGTCCTCGTTCATCTTAATCGTGGCGGCGCCCATATCAACTTCTGGAATGCCCGAGCCCTGCATAAGACAAACCATACCCACGCCTCTTTTTATGGCGCCCTCTTTCGGTTTGCCGTGCTTTTCCGCCCAGCCGATTTCCTTTGCGCCACGCTCGATGCATTCATCTAACCCGCACGTGGCAAGGCTCTGCTCAACCCCTTCGCGGCCTTCGCCCAACGCCTGAATAATCGGCGATATCTCGCCGACCTGAATATGATTCCGTTTGTAAAACTCAATCGGATCCATCCCGATGGCATGAGCCATCTCATCCATTTGAATCCCGATGGCGGCATAACCTTGTGTGGCGCCGTATCCTCGATACGCCCCGCCCACCGGCAGATTGGTATAAACGCTATCGCCGACAAATCTAACATTCAGGCAATGAAAAAGCGGGAGAGTCTTGCTGCCGGTATTGCAGATTACGGTCAGGGCGTGCGCCCCATAAGCGCCTGTGTTCATGATGACGCCAAGGTCTATGGCGGTGATATCGCCATTCTTTTTGACGCCGGTGCGCAAACGTATAATCTGCGGATGGCGCGTTCGTGCCGAAATAAATTCCTCCTCGCGGGAGTATGCAAGTTTAACAGGACGCCCCGTCTTTAATGTGAACGCTGCCGGTATGCCCTCGATAAGAACCTCCTGCTTGGCTCCGAATCCGCCCCCAATTCGAGGCTTGATAACGCGAACGCGCGAAACCGGAATGCCGAGCGCCTGTGCTATTATCCGCCGCGCATGGAAAGGCACCTGCGTGCTAGTTCGAATAATCAACCGCCCATTTTCATCAAGATAGGTGATAGCCACATGAGGCTCGAGGGGGCAATGCTGCGCATAATGAGTTTCATATTCATAATCCAAGGCAACGTCAGCCTCTGCAAGCCCGCCCTCGACATTCCCTATGTTAAGCTCCACATGCGCCGCCATATTTTTGGACGGGTCATAAGGCGTATGAATAACCTGCTGCGCCTCTTTTTCGTCATGAATGACAGGCGCTCCCGGCTTCATGGCATCGCGGGCATCAAGAATGGCGGGCAGAATCTCATACTCAACCTTTATCAAAGAGAGCGCCTTTTCGGCGATTTCCGGCGATTCCGCCGCCACAGCGCAAACTCGGTCGCCCACAAACCGCACCTTGTTATCAAGCAGAAAAGAATCGTATGGGGATGGCTCCGGCGCGCCTTGCCCTGCTGTCGTGTGCACAATGCGCGGCAGGTCTTCCCACGTCAAAACACCGTGAACACCCCGCAAGGATTTGGCTTTTTGTGTGTCAATTTTAATAATACGGGCGTGCGCATGCGGACTGTAAAGAATCCTGGCATGGAGCAAATCGCGGAAATCCATATCAGCCGTAAAAGCCGCGCGTCCCGTTGCAAGGCTCGCGCCGTCCACTTTCCATTCGCTCTTGCCGACTGTGGAAAACTCTTTCATCGCGTTTTGCCTATGGCTTCGGCGGCTTTTTGAACCGCCTTGATTATTTTCACATACCCCGTGCAGCGGCAAAGATTGCCATCAAGCGCTTTTTTAATATCGTCCTCCGCCGGATGCGGATTTTCATTCAAAAGCCCCTTTGCGGAAAGAAGCATGCCCGGCGTGCAATACCCGCACTGAATCGCGCCCTCATCCAAAAACGCCTTTTGCAGCGGATGAAGATTTTCTGTCGAACCCAGACTTTCCGCCGTCTCAATCCTGCGCCCCTCGCATCTTGCGGCAAAGATAAGGCAGGAATTGACCGGCGAGCCATCAAGCAGAACCACACACGCGCCGCAGTTGCCTTTGCGGCAACCCTCCTTAACGCTGAAAAATCCCTCGCGCCGCAAAACATCAATCAGGCGCTCCGCCGGTTTGATTTCAACCTGCCGCTCTTGATTATTGATATTCAAATTTACAATCATGTTCAAGCCTTCGATTTTGCCTTTGCGCGCTCAACCGCCATTTGGATACAGCGACGAATCAGAGCCGGCGCCGCTTGCTTTTTATACCCATCTAAAACGCGCATATCCTTCAGATAATTAACCATATCCGCGCCCGCGCCGGCGGCAAGGGCGATATTATCCTCCGTCAGAACTTCCCCTTTCAGCGCCTCCTCCGCCGCCGTCAGACGAATCGGAAGCGGCGTTGCCGCGCCCAAAGCGATGCGTGTTTCATGACATTTATTGCGAGCGATAGAAACATAAACCGCAATATTGAGAAGGGCGAAATCCGTCTCAGTTTTTGAAAATTTAAGAAAAGCCGCTGCAGAGGACGGTTTCTGGCGGGGGAGGATAATCTCCTTGAGAATAGCCTCTTCTCCCATTTGACGCCGAGGCTGGGATTTAAAGAATTCATCCGCCTTGAAAATTCGGCGCCTCCCGCCAATTGTCACAAATTGGGCATCCAGAGCCAGAAATAAAACCGGCAAACTCGACCAGATGAAAACCTGAACCGCATTGCCGCCGACGGTGATGAGATTTCTCAAAGGAGTTGTGGCGATGGTCAGAACCGATTCGCCGATAACGCCTCCGCAATATTTTTTCAGGAGAGGATTTTTCAAGAGCGTTCCCAATGGGGCAGCTGCGCCGATATGGATGCCGTCTCCCGCGTTTGTAATATAATCAAGCCCCGCCTTTGAAAGGTCAATAATACCCCTAATATACTTTGGCGCGCTGAATGTAAATCCCGTGCCGCCGCCTATGAGAACATAACCGCCGTTGCCTGCCTTAAGATGCCTTCGAGCGGCATCCAATGAGGCGGGCAAAAAATATTTCTCAACAGATGATATTAAATTATCCATAATTATTATGGGCGACCATTGGCTCTGCGAGAGATTTTGTCAATCATTTTCAAATAAGATTTCAGGGAGCAACTTGTTTTAGCGCCTCATCTATTTCAACAGGTTGTAAAACGCCGTCTTTGCGGATTTTCTCCACACCGGACACATCATAAAAAATCCACACAGGCACGCGAAACACGCCATGCTGCTGGGCAATCTGCGGAAATTGCGACGTTTCCACCATCGCAAAAACAACCTTGCCAGAATGAGAGTCGAGATTTAAGCCCGATAAAACCCGATCCTGCTCTTGACATTTCTTCGCCTTAGCGGAGCAAAAATAAATCGCCAGCGGTTTGCTTTGCTGTGTCACCAAATATTGCGCCTGATTATAAGGCAAAAATCCCGCTCGGCTGCTTACCGTCTCTTTTGCCTGTGTCATATAACTTAAAGTGCTGCCCGTTTTTTGTTGAGCCGATTGATCCATCGTTACAGCCGCATCTGTTTTATCATCCTCTTTTTGCCCCGATGCCAGCTTTACATAATAGACGTTATTATCAAAAACGAAATCATCGCGTTTGATTCTTCCGCCCGGAATATAAACAATCCCCCGCCTGTAATCTGTTGCCAGACAAATGTATAACCTCGCCTTGATATTTGACGGCTGACATGTCCAATTCGATATCCCTTCTTTAGTCACATTGGCAAACCAGATGTCATTGCTCACTAATAACGTTCCATACCGCGCGCAAAATGAAAGAAGAAAAGGACCCGATACTGTGGATGATGTGCAAAAGAACCCCTTAGGAAGCGAGTTGGGCGATTGCATCCATGCCCCTAACTTGCCGGATGGCAAAATTGGCGCAAAATAAACCGCTCTTTGAGGTGTTATGTTATCAGTGGGGGAACTATCTATATTAATCAAACCTCCCCACACCCAAACCCGTCCGCCGGCGACGCCGGCATTGTGATACCAAAGCGGAGTCGGCAGCGGATTTTCCTCCTCCCATGAGATAATGGAGCCGTCCCCGCCAACCTTTGCCGCCCAAACTTTGTCGGATACACTATTACTCTCAAGTCCCCCGAGAAGGTGGATGTAGCCCTGCGTAGCGACTGCCGGCGCGCATTGAACGCCATTGCCCGGAAAAGGAAAAGATTCCCGCCATGGCTCCAATTCACCGGTTGGCAAAGGACGCGTCCAGTAGATTGTGTTGGTTCTTTTTTCTAAAGAGCCATGCTTGCCTGCAACCACATAGACAATATCATTAAGCACCAGCGTGGAATTATCAATATAACTCCGGTCCGTAGGGAGCGGGGTTGTATTCTTCCATTCGCCGAGCGTGCCATCAGGATTAATCTTTGCCATCTCCACAGAATTCGAATACCCCATTCCATCAACGTTGCCGCTGATTACGTAAAGATAATCCCCAAGCACAACTGCCCCTGCCATCTGCCTTCCCGCTCTAAGAGGCGTTGTGGTTTTAAACTGGATTTCCTGTCCGCAGGTAATTTGCATAACACCCAGAAAAAAAATTAAAAAAACTATGAGTTTTTTATGCATAAGATCCTCCACTTCAAAACGTCATATACCATCTTTGCCATTATCTACGTAAACCGCCTCATCCCTGTCAATCTTTTTCTCCCCCTTTGGGTCAGCTATTAAAAACCTATTAAATATCGTAGATGAGTTTTTACGGTCGGGTGTGCATAATCAAATCCCCAGCGCTCTGTATGCCGTTGGTTGGGTCGTAGGGCGGTTCCAATGGCATCAGCCCCTTTCCATCCTTGACGCGACTGGAATCGCAGTTGGGTCCAAAGCTGAAAATTCGCGCCGGTGTTTCATCCGTGACGCTGAGGGGCGCGTTCCTGTCATCATGAAAGGGGTCGGGAGGAAGGTCGTTCGGAAATTGTTTGAGAATGCCCTCTTTTGTTGCGGCGAGTTTTCCTTTGGGCGGAAATGGGTATTTACGCTCGCGCGGAATTTCGATAAAAATGTCCCCCGCGCTGGTGGTCCCATTAGTCGGGTCGTATGCGATAGCAGCTTTTTCATCCTTTTTATCAGGACCGATGCTGTAAACTGTAAATGGCTCTTTCTCGGCAATGAATTTAAGCGGTTGGTTGCCAAATGGATCTTGCGGCAGACCCTCTTTCATAAGCGGCGCAAACTCCGCCGCCTCTTTGGGGAATTGCCCATTTGTGAGAAAACGATATCTTGCCGCCGCCGCCATGAGGAGCAACAACGATTTCGCCTCGATGGTTGCCCAGCTCATTTCCTCCCAAATGAAAGATGATTTCACTTCTTCTGGCATATAATCCCAGTCGGGCATCTGGCGTTTTAATGAAATTTGAATGGGCGTTTCGTCGTCTATATCTTTCAATTTCCTGAACATGTCATAAAATTCTTTTATTTCATCAGGCGATGAACAGGCATTCAGAAGATAAATCTGCAAACCATTGCATGATATGCTCTTGATAGCTATACTGATTAAATTAGTTATCATAGTAGTTGTCATATCTGTTTTGTTGTAGAGAAACTGCGATAAAAGATAGGTTAGGCGAAGCAGATGCAACGCCCTTGCGTTCTCGCCCTCAAGCATGGCAAAAATCGCTTTGACGCCGAGAATTTTGCTGATCACCGGATAGATTAAATAATTTTGAAAAATATTGTCCCCAATAGTTAGTGGGTAAATTTTTTGGATGCATCCTTTGCATGAGGCGGCTTTTTCAAGGATGTTTTCAAACGGTTCCTTGTTTGTGTTATCACCAATCTCGATGATGTAGTCCCATGCGTTTTGCCCTTCCGATGAAAGGCGGTGAAAAGCAAGGCACTGCTCGATATTCTCGGGGATCTGCTTGATAAAAGGATTGGGAGATTTTTGTAAATCGCTCTTCCAAAGGTTATTGGCATACTCCGCTTTCTCCCATTTTTCGTTGATAATCAAGGCATTAAGAAAGATGGCGCGCGCCCAAAAATCCCGAGACGCCGCCTTCCATATATCTTCGGCAAGGGCAAGGTACGAACGGGCTGTTTTCTTTGACTCACCCAATTGCTTGTAATATTCAATAACGCGTTTGTCCTCGACTCGATGCAGCGCCGATGGGACAATTTTTTTCAGCGGATACATAAACCTGATTAATTTGTTGGTGGGAATGTCGTCAAGGCTTTGGGATATTTGCGCCAAATCCCAATCGCCCTTGATGGACTGCGATGGCGTGAAAAAAAGCGCGGTTTTTGTGATCGGCGCGTGGATACCCGAAATTATTTTTAATTCGAAAATCAGAATAAATCCGTCGGATCTGGTGATTATTTTTGCCGGCTTTCCATATCGGTTTTCTCCATAAATAAAATCGCTTTTGAATGAAAACACGGTTGGATTAATTTCAAGCAGCGACATGACCCCATCGGCGAGATAAACGCCCTCAATTGATGCGGCGCTCCCCGCCGCGGCGAGCATCAAAAACATCCAAATCATCCACAAACATGATTTCATTTCGCAGTCTCCTTTAATAAAGTGCGAGTGTTTTTAACCTGCCAATATGGATATAACGATGCATTCGCGCAGTTTTCGTTCAGAACGTTGAAAAATCCGACAACCCCATAAGAGCGCATAGAAGAATGGGATATTTCAATCAGCGGTTCATATCATGGAACCAGAAATTCCGCCGCTTTGGGAATGACCTCAAAAACGATGTCTTGCGCCGGCTCGGTCGGAATCGGCTCGCCGTCCAGTTGCATAAAAAGACTGCCTGCGCTTCGAACAATGAGCCGCTCAGCCACGCCTCTGAAAAGCAGACGCTCATTCCCCATTCCACAATTTTTATTGAATAACATTTTACAAACGCCGGAAAGATAATGCCGCGCTTTATTCTTTTTGAAAATCAACATTTCCATCTCGCCATCGTCCGCCTTGCTTGCAAAAAGGCGAAAGCCGGCGTAAATGGGCAGATTGCTGAAAAGGAGCGAATATCCTTTTATTAATTCACCCGAAGGAAACAGCTCCGCCTCAATCGGCGCAATCTCATCAAGGCGCGCCAACCGACGCAGTCCCTGCATCACAAAAGCCGCATGTTTCCATCGAACCTTCGACCTCGTTTCAATTGTATGCACAACTGAGGCATCCAGCCCCACGCTCCCAAAACAAGTGAAATAGCGATTTGCCGCCCGACCGATATCCATTTTGAGCGTTTTTCCCGCCAGCGCCACGCGGCAGGCTGCGGCTGGATTGGCGGGAATATTCAACGAACGCGCCAGCGCGCTCACCGTTCCCAGCGGAATTACGCCATATCTAAATCCCTTACCAATAGACAGATTAAAAAGATGGTGGATTGTGCCGTCGCCCCCGCCCATTAAAAGGGTGTCAAAGCCATCCCTTTGACCATCCGCAATTGCTGATATGGATTCATCTTTTGAATGAAATCGAATTATTCTATAATCATTGCCGGAAGCCGAAAAAATCGCCTCAATCGAACGGAGGACTTCATCCGGGCAATGGTTCCGATCCACAGCATTTAATAACGCAAGAATTTTCAAAATGCAAAACCCCGTCAACAACCATTAAAGATGGCAAAGAAATTATATTTGAATTCAAACCATGTCAAGCAAGGGTGGCATTGCATAAAAAATAACTTTGCGATTGATTGCGGTCTGATAACCGGCGGGGAGATAAAAATAACGGCAATGCAATGTTTTCATATATGCCGCGCTTATGGCGTCCCTAAAGATGTGGAATCGCACAAAAACCAAATGCTATCCTTGGTTGTTTTATATAAACCGTCAACTGAGTTCCATATATAAATGTTATCGCGGTCATCCCAGATTGTCAGCGAATCTGCGCCGCCGCTGGCAATGCGCACAACATCATCCATAATGGTTTTTGTTGCCGCATTGGGGTTAAATGGCGACCAGACCTTTAAATCGCCGTCTTGTTCCAGATAAGCCACATAGCGTCCGCAAACCGCCGTCTGATACGTATCGTCCTCGTTGACAAAATACTTTACGTCGTTGCACCATACATGAAGACTATATTCTCTGCGAAAAGCATTTTCTGTTTCAATTAAAGCGGCTATTTGGTCATTATATGCGCCGGAATAAAAATCATCTTTTAACAGCTTCACAATATAGCCATTGATATCGGCATACGCTTTCTCATCCTTTGTGCCCCATAAACCGTTGATGATATAGTCGGATGGCTGCGGTTCATCAACGCGGAACACATACGCTTTTGTGATAACAAACGTGAAATCGGGGTCTGCCGGCGCATCAAAATATATCATATCCATAGAAAGATAATAATTCGTATCGGCGGTAAGAATGTTGTTGTCAAATTTCAAGGTCATAGTCCCTTTGCCGCCAAAACTCTTAAGCATGCGCCCATCCAATTGATATACGGCAGCATCCATAAAATCCGTTCTATTCACACGCAACCGAAACGTCGGAATGCGGTGCCCGCTCTTTACCGCGCTATACATATAATCAACATAACAAGTCACGCTGTTCAGATCGCTGGCGCCGCTTGGTTTTTTGATGGGAAATGACGGGCTTTGCCAAAAGCCGTATGTATTCGATGGGTGAGCCATATTGGGGCGCATCTCCAATTGATTAGAAGCGTTCTTGTTAAAACGGGGCGGGGCAAAAACACTTGTCACATTTTCCGTCCAAGCGTTCAACGGCAAATCAGTAACATACGTGGTCTGTTCATAGGCAAGTTGAGCGTCTTGTAAAGATTTGACACCCTTGATTGGCTCCGGCTTTGCCCCTTCCGATTCCTCATCTAACGCTCGGACATCCACCGTGATGAACAACCCTGAACCAAATCCGCTTGGCACAGCCTTGAAAGGTTTTTCCTCATCGGCAAAAGCAAAAGAACAGCAACAAACAACAAACACCATCACCGCAACAACAATCAACTTTTTCATCTTTGTCCGCCTTTTATCTAAGAATTTCTATTGGGAATTTGAGAACGTTTAAAGGGTTTATGATCCTCGATACGTCCAACTCGTCCAATGTGAATATACTCGCGGAGAACCTTGCCCCCGCTGTCGCTGAAAAATTCTGTGGCATATCCCACGCCGTTTGACTGGGATGAAAAATATTTCAACCCTGTGATTTTGTTCGAATCATCCCGCTGCCATTCGATAAATATAACCGAATGCCCCGAACCGTTATTGCGCGAGATGTCCATAAAATCGCCCGTCTTTGCCTCCTCCCAGTTATCAATTGCTTGACCCAGACCATAATACACAATTGCCTCGCGAGGGCTATCCCCCCTCCCGACAACAAACCAAATAAGCATCATATTGAAAAGATCCTCCCAAGACATCCCATTAAAGTCATCCGGGTTGATGCCTTTTTGTTTGTTCCTAATTTGCATAGCACGAAAAAAAATCTCAAAAGTCAGACCGCAGCAATTGCTGCATCGCGTTTGATTGGGATGACCGCGGGCAATAATTTTACCGCGATAAACCAGATCCTCTGTCACGCCGTTATAAATGTCATATTCATTCTTTTCCCAACGATAGGGATAAGAACCATCCGTCGGATACGCGCCAATCACATGAAGAACATAAGGGTTGAGCGCGCCGTCTTCGTCTTCCTGAATCTTGGTGTTTTTTGCCAGATAGCGAGCAACAGGGGAGTGTGGAGCGGCGCAGCCGATTAACAGCAAAGCAACGCCGCAAATCAATCCCTTGATGAATAACCGAACATGATTTGAAATTCGAATACTACTCATTGAGAATTAGCCAGACAAGATCCGCTACATCAACAATACCATCTCCATTAAGATCCCCAAATAGGGCTCCGCGCTTTTGAGAATCGAGTCAATAATTTCGTCGTGTATGACGGCGTCGGCGTTAGCGCGGTAGTAGCATTAAGAACACCCGCCTCATCTGGAGAAAACTCGTTATCAGAGCCGTCCAAATCCCCGTATTTCCACGGACCGCCGGTCATTCTGAATCGGAAGCAATAATAAAACCCCGCAATCAACACACCACGAAAAGACTTTATCAACGTTCCGCAAAAATTTTATTTATATAAAATGAATTCTACCAAATTTGATTTTTTGCATGTCAAGCGTCTTGTTGTATAAGCCAGCCGCTGAACAGAGCCATGTCATTGCCTAATATATATTTTTGAGTTAAAGGATGCTTCGGATAAACCTAATATATCTTGTGGCGTCGCAGTAACTGCCCTTGCCTTGCTTCTATCAAACGCGGCGCCGTCATTTCTTAAACGAACTCAAAATTTTTCATCAAAAAAAATAAAACGGTATTGAATCGAGAATACAAAAAATATTTGTGGAATTATTTAAATTAACGATGCGAGCCCATTCAGGCGCATCAAATTTTTTTCAAGAACGTCCTTCAAAACAGGACTATATGTGAATATCTCATCAAAGGCGCGATGAAAAAAATAATAATCATCAACAAAAGAAAAGGCAGTATTAACATCCTCAACACATACCGCATCGCTCTTTTTTCCCCATGCCAATCCCGCCGCATACATTCTGGCAATGGCGCAATAAAAAATCAGATAACCATAGCAAAGGCGCATCCCCATTTCTTTGCGAAGACTTCCTTTTTGTATATGATTCCTAACCCATGCCTCTGTCGCCTCAGAAAAAACATTTTCCCCGTTTTGACTTTTTAGATTTTCCAAAGCCAAATAGGGAAACGCCTTTTCCAGCGGCGCCATTTTGATTTTCCCCGCCTTAAACAAGTGGCGCAAATATTGAGTTATAACGAAAACCACTCCCCCCAGATTTGAACGATGTTTGTGCGGTTGATTGCGGGCGGCGATTATTAATCCTGTCAACATGCGGCATAGCCCCTCGCTCTTTTTTGCCTTTGCCGCAATCCGCAGCGGCGTGCCATATTGGTTATCCTTCATCAATTTAAAAAAAGCCGCCATAACCTCATCGCGCGGAACTTTGGCATTAATCTCGTCTGAAAAAAGCGAATTTCGTAGCAGCTCCAGCCAGACTGCGCCCGCAATGAATCTATCTTTCAAAGACGCCCTCTCGCATTTCAGAAGTTCAAGAAGCGCGGCTTCTATCGAATCTGCCTCTTCTATCGAAAGCGGCATCCCGCAATCTAATATAATAGGTTCCTCAGACATATTTTACATTATCCGCAATTACTCCATGTTTGAGTCAAGAATGATTGTTGACTCATGCCCGCTCAAAAAACTATCAACTATTTATAAATGAAAAGAAAGGAGGTATCTTCAGATGGAAGAAAAACAGGATGCAAAAGAATTAAGCCGACGAGAATTTTTGCGTCTGGGAATTGAATCTGCCGCGGGGGTTTGCGCCTTCTCCCTGTTTTATCATCTGGGCGTATCTCCGCTAAATGCCGCTCAAACCCCGGCGCCCACGCCGACGAGTCCATCCGCCGATATGTTCAATACCGACGCCCGCTGGTGGGAAACCGCCGGAAGGGACAATATTGTTCGATGCGCCTTATGTCCCCATAATTGCACCGTCCCTGACGGCGCGCGCGGATTGTGCGGTGTGCGCGAAAACAGGGGAGGGAAATATAAAGCGCTTGTATATGGCAGACCAGTGATACAAGCCATTCACATTGACCCAATCGAAAAAAAGCCGCTCTTTCATTATTTGCCCGCCGCAAAGGCGCTTTCCTTCGGCACGGCAGGTTGCAACTTTATATGCAAATTCTGCCAGAATTGGGATCTGGCTCAGTCTAAACCGGAGGCGTTTAAATCGGAATACATATCCCCGAAAGAAATGGTCGCTCTCGCAAAAGAAAAACAAACGCCTGTGATCGCCTGCACCTATAATGAACCAACCATATTCGCGGAATATGTTTATGATGTGGCTGTGGAAGGCAATAAAGAAGGCATTAAAACAGTGATGATTTCAAATGGATTTATCAATGAAAAACCCCTGCGCGAACTTTGCAAGGTGCTTTCTTCCATAAAAATTGATTTCAAGGCGTTTACAGAAAAATTTTATAAGGAAACCTGCGGCGGCGAAATGGCGCCTGTCATGAACACCTTAAAAGTACTCAAAGAAACAGGCATCTGGTTTGAAATGGTAACACTAATTATCCCCACATTAAATGATGATGAAAAAGAAAACAAAGAGATGTGCCAGTGGATTATCAAAAATGTAGGTCCGGATGTGCCCATCCATTTTTCCCAGTTCCATCCCATGTTCAAACTCATGAACCTGCCCCGCACTCCGCTTGAGACTCTTGAAAAATGCCACACCTTCGCCAAAGAGGCGGGCATTCATTATGTTTATCTTGGCAACGTCTGGAATCATAAATACGAAAACACTTTCTGTCCAGTTTGCGGCAAACTGCTTATCAGACGGCAGGGATATTTTACAAAAATCGAAGGACTCAAAGAAAACATGTGCTCCGAATGCGGCGAGAAAATTGCCGGCGTCTGGGGTTAATCACGGCAAACTCAAATTGTAGCCTCTCATCTAAAAATAAATACATCATATTGTATAATCGGTTAAAATTAATTATAATTTGCTTGACTTGCAAAAAGCAAAATCATTATTTTCTAGCCTTGATAAATTGAAAACAGGAGGTCGAAAAATGAAATCAAGGTCATTCATTGCAGGTCTATGTTTGTGCCTCGTCTTCCTTATCTCCCTACCCATCATGGCGCAAAATGCCGTTGTAGAACTCTGGTTCAGCACATCAGAGGAAAATCTTATGGAAAAATCAAAAGGCAAAGGCGCGTCTTTTACGCATGGCGATGTCCTTGCCTGTCCGTTATATCCGACATTCGGACCCACCCGCGTTGCCTGCTACAATCTGGACCTTCTCAACAAATTCAATTATAATAAAGAAATTGAAAACTTCGGACTTGATGCCCTCGACGTTCTTGAATGGAACAGATTCCCTCGAGAAAAATTCCCGCACCTTGTCGCCTTCTCCACAGAAATACATCTTAATAAAAATTTGAAGGATCCATCCGATGGCGACCTTCTCTTCAATGACGGCTCCTTTATCACCAATAGGCAGTTAATAGAAACATGGCTTATGTGCGCTTACCCAGATAACTCATTTGAAGAACTTGACCTCAACGGCTTTCGGGATTTTGGACTGGATGCCGTTGACGTGATCCCGCTTTCTAAATGCCCCCTCCAAAAAGGATATTTTGGCGAAAATGCCGCTAATGGATTTGGCAAACTTTTTGCAGTATCCTTTTCCACAGAACGCGATATTGTAACCTATAAAGGACAAATCCTCGCAACAGCAGGCGATTGCCTTACTGCCGACCCTTCCTGCTCTTCATTTCTTGCGCCGTTCATTATCAAAAATGCCAAAATCACCATTAAACATCAAAAAAACCAGCAGGAGCCATTTGATGCCGGGCTGGACGGACTCTTTCGCCTTTCTGCAAACCCCGATGAATCTCCCTACTTTGAAGAAACCGATTCAAATTGTCTGCTTACCCAATTCTTCAAAGATACCGGCATCCTGAACTCTATCGAACAGAAGAAGCCCGCCAGTGATGAAAAAGCGCCGCCCGATTTAGAACCTCTTGACGATGGCGCCGCCAATGGAGACCTTCTTCTTGATAATCCCGCAAAAATCATCCTAACCAACGAGATGATCACTCAAGACCTCTTTGCGCCGAACCCCTGGCCCGGCGATCGCGGTTTGGATGCCATTGATATTACAATCATGACGCTTGAAGGACCCACTCCCACTCCCAAGCCGACCCGCACTCCCAAACCAACCCCAACGCCAACCATGACGCCCAAACCTACTCATACCCCGAGACCAACCCCAACACCCAGGCCGACACGCACCCCGAGACCGACCTCAACACCCAAACCGACACTCACCCCGATGCCAACCATGACGCCCAAACCAACCTTCACCCCGGTTCCTACCCCAACGCCAACGATGACGCCTAAACCGACCCCGACCCCCATTCCAACCACAACGCCATCACCCACTCCTCCGCCCATTATCGGTCCGCTTTGGAATTTTGACCTCCACAACTTCACCAATAGCCCTGTCAACGATATGGAGATGATACTCTTCGATGTCAATCCCAAAGACATTAAGGAATTTTACATAGGCGGATGGGGACCTCCCTTTGATAAACTCATAGGCACATGGCTGGAATGGAAATCAAAATACCCGCTTATGCCGGGAGAATATTCACACTTTGGCATCTCCGTTGATCCCATCGCTCAGCCGGACATCATGGAAGTCACTTGGACGCGCGATGGAAGACCTGTGAATATTAACTATATGCCAATTCATCAATGGGTGGCAGACCGCGATTTGGTAATTCACATCATAATTAATCCGTATTACGGCACCCCCCGCCTCATTCAGCGCTCATGGGCGGTTGCCCCCTTCTCGCTTCCGCTTGATGACATGCACCGCAATAATCCCGCCCTGAATAAACTGCCGTGGGAATGGGAAAAACCATTCATTCTTGAACCGGGAGGAAAAAGCCCGGAGTTGATTATTCCCAACGAAACAAACGACCCCATCTTTGTCCGTTATGATGTCATGGACTCGGTCGTCGGACCCATCGCCGATGAAACGATTCATGGCGCTTTCATTAACCAGATTATCTTCGGAGCGGGAGCGGCGCCGATCCTTGAGACGCTCAACAACTTTGACCTCTTGAACAACACAAAATACCCAGTCAATGACCTCCATATTTTCCTCCGTAAAACCGAACCACAAAATATCCGCAACTTCTACACTGGAGGCTGGGGCAAACCTTATGTTATGCGCAAAGCCATTAAACTATTATGGAAAGGCAAGGAAATCCTGCCCTGTAATTACGTCCATTTTGGACTTCGCATAGCCGCAGGAGTTATCCAGCCGACCGTGCGCATGATTATTTGGACATACAACGGACAACCGGTTGGAAGCATCCCCTTCCCATGGATGAAATGGGATGCCTCGCGCCCCGGTGTTGTCAAGAGTGTTATCACAGCTCCAGCCAATCCAGAAATCGTTACTGTGGATAGACGCATCGCACAAGGACCCTTCGTCCCGCTCAAACTGCTCGATAAGGATAGCGAACCGATTCAGGCGATGACATGGGCGCACCTCCGCGGCGACCCCGTCCGTGTGGGACGCCCCGGACCCATCCTCATGGATCCCTTCTTTGACATTTTCTTCGACATTGCGCCCAATCCGAGAGGCGTTACCGGCGGTCCCTATTTCGCATCCCTGATTCTCGATTACACCGTGCGCCGTTCGCCGGATAAGGAAACCACCCCTTCGCTCAGAATGATTTCCGAGTTCGATTACAAATCAGGCAGCACGCTATTCAACTTTGATGTCTGGAATGAAAGCGACAGCCCGATTAATGACTTGGAACTATTTCTTGACGGCGCAACAACTACAAGCATTCTTTATGCAGCTGGCGATTGGGGCAAGATTGAAGATCTGATAGATGGCGTGGTTGTTTCCTATGACCGCTCCGCCAGATGGGAGCCCGCCAAGCCCGCCGATTTCAATCTCGCATTAAAAGGGCGCGCCAAGCCGATGCTTGTTCAGTCCGTCCTGACCCTCGATGGTAAAGAAGTTGCTCCCATCTCAATCCCATGGAACATGATGTCGGCTTCCTTGCCTCGTCAGTTCTCAAGCATTCTGCGCTTGCCCGACTCATGCAGCGAACCGGTGGTTGTTAAAAGAGAATATGCATTCGCTAAAACCCCGTTCCTCATCGAGGAGCTCAATTCCCTCAATCCGTCAATCGAAATGCTTTCTTGGGAAAAGGTCGAAGAGGATCCCATTAAAATTCACCCGCATATTCCCAGCGACCCGCTTCAATTGAACATCCCCACGAGCGCCAAAGCCGTTCTTTTGCGTTACAGCGTGTGGAATTTTGACGGTAAACACATCGCAAATATTTTGACACAGGCAGTTTTGGCGGATGATATCGGCGCCCATTTATTCGTCAGCGAACAGCATACCAACATCCAGATTGGCGCCGTTCCGACTCTTGCTAACGGCTTGATACTGGCTTTTAAGGAAATCTCCTGCTCCGATGTGCTTGCGGCGCCCCAGCCTTTTTGGTTCACCGGCGGTCTGATCCGCCCCGCGTCATACATCGTCTGGGCAAACCCAAGAGGCATCTTGCCGCCCGGCGAATCCGCTCACTTCGGACTCATCCTTGCGCCTCAACACGACGGCAATACCGTATTTGCAAGGTCTCTTAAAACAACCTTTGCCGGAACTCCCATCAACGAGCAACCCATCCCCTGGCCCCGATTCAATATGTGGGACGAACTGGAACAGGCGATTATCCACAACGCGCCCATTTGCTTGGATGAAATCTGGGTTTCCGCCCGTTTTGGAAGAGCCGATGTATTTCTGCCCATTGAAAACCTCAAACCCAACGACCCGTTATTTGAAGTGATAAACTTCATAACCCTCGAGGGCGAGCCGGAAGTTGAAGCTGATATCCCCGTTTCGGGCAACAATAGTTCGGCGTTTATTCAGTATGATGTCAATCGCATCGGAGGCGACAAGCCCGTTGTTATCTTCACTAACGAATATGCGACAACGCCGACAATTAACATCCCGCCGCAGTTATCCTTCATACTCCCCGCCAACGAAGAAGAGATAACATCCGGCACTTACACCATCAAATGGATAGACAGCGACCCCGATGACGATGCCGAGATTAGCCTCTACTTTGACGAAGACGACACCGGCTTCGACGGCACGCCGATTGTGACAGGGCTGAGCGAGGATGACGAAGAAAACCAATATGAGTGGGATACGGCGCGTCTGGCAGAAGGGATTTATTACATCTATGGAATCATCAATGACGGCGTGAACCCGCCCGTGATGGTTTATGCCAAAGGCTCCATTAAAATCACCCGTGTTTCTGACGAAGACATCGCGGACCACATCCTTAACAGACGCGTCTTGGCGCCCGAGCGCCTCAAACTTGCAGACCTCAACAACGACGGGAAGATAGATGTTGCCGACCTTATCTGCACTTTCGTGAAGAGAAAATAGGGTAATAGACACTCAACCTCTGGGCGCAGATTCAAAAATCTGCGCCCTTTTTTTATTGATGAAATTGTTGAAATAAGTGTTGACTTCATAGGCGGAAATGCTGAAAGGATTTTCGTTTTATTATACAAAGTCCGCCTAATAAATTAAAAATCGGAGGCGTATTTTGGAAATTTTAAAAAAATACATCCGTGATATCCCTGATTTCCCCAAAAAAGGGGTCATCTTCAAAGACATCACAACATTGCTCAAAGATAAAAAAATGTTCACAAAAGTCATCAGCGCCCTCGCCAAAAAATACAAACCGATGGGCATCGAAAAAGTCGTAGCAGTTGAAGCGCGCGGTTTCATCTTCGGCGCAGCGCTCGCCCATGCGCTCAAAGCAGGATTCGTCCCCGTGCGTAAAGAAAAAAAACTTCCCCACAAAACAATCAAAGAAACATACAAACTGGAATACGGCACAGACGTTGTTGAAATTCACGCCGACGCTTTGGAAAAAGGCGAAAAGGTTATCGTGATTGACGACCTTCTTGCCACTGGCGGCACCCTTTGCGCCGCATGCCAACTGGTGAAAAAACTCAAAGCGGACATCGTTGAGGTTGTAACCATCATTGAACTCTCTTACTTAGGCGGCAGGAAAAAACTTAAAAAATATAACTACAATTCATTGGTTGTTTATTGAGCGATATTTCACAGGATAAAAAGAAAGTCCGTCTGGCGGTTAAAAGACAGATTAGCATTCTTTCAGATAGCTATTTGAAAAACGCGGATAATAAAATTCGGGAGAACCTGTTAGCCCTTAAGGAATTCCAGAAATCGAAAACTGTCATGACGTACCTCTCCATCAAAGGAGAGGTCGAAACTCTGGAATTCGCCAGAGAGGTTCTCAAGCGGAAGAAAAGACTTGTTGTCCCAAAAGTGCAGACACATCCCAAAACTCTTCTCGCTTGCGAAATAAATACCCTTGAGGAGGGGCTCAGCCCAAGCCGCTATGGCATCCTTGAACCTGTTAATGCGCTCATCCGGCAGGTTGACCCTTATGAGATTGAGCTCCATGTCATCCCCGGCTTGGCGTTTGATAAAAAAGGTCATCGGCTGGGGCGCGGCGGCGGTTATTACGACCGATTTTTATCCGATATCTCGCCGAATGCAATGACAGTCGGCGTTTGTTACGAATGCCAGTTTTTAGAATCCGTACCCTGCGATTCAAAAGACGTGCCGGTCCGCTGCGTTGTGACAGAAAGGGGAGTAGTTTATCCGGCAGAGGGTGAATAAGGCTTTAATATTATTAATGATATATTTTCAGGAGGGTCATTATGAAGGTTCTCGTCTTGAACAGCGGCAGCTCATCAGTCAAATTCCAGTTCTATGATACAAGTCTGGAAGCCATCAAAGGCGGCAGCGAAAAACAACTCGCAAAAGGAATTGTCGAAAAAATTGGAGAAAAAACATCCATTCGGAAAATTGAATGCAACGGCAAGCCGCCCTACAAAAAAGAAGACCCCATCGCAGATCATACGCAAGCCATCCGAACAATCATTGATATGCTTTCCGATTCCGAATATGGCATCATCAAAGATAAAACGGAGATTGACGCCGTGGGGCATCGCGTCGTTCATGGCGGAGAAACCTTCACCCACTCCTGCCTGATTGATGAGAAAGTCTATGATAAAATCAAGGAGTGTATCCCGCTGGCGCCTCTCCACAACCCCCACAATATAAAAGGGTACGAAATCTCAAGAGATCTCCTCGGCAAAACCCCGCACGTGGCAGTCTTTGACACAGCGTTCCACCAAACCATGGCTCCCTCTGCATTCATCTACGCCCTGCCCTATGATTATTATGAAAAAAAGCGCATCCGCCGTTATGGATTTCACGGCACCTCCCACCGTTTTGTCGCCCGACGAGTGGGAAGACTCTTCAACCTTGCCAAAGATGCCTTTAATGTCATAACCGCACATCTGGGCAATGGAGCCAGCATCGCCGCCGTTGCAAAAGGCAAAGTCGTGGACACCTCCATGGGCTTCACCCCGTTGGAGGGTCTGGTCATGGGAACCCGCTGCGGCGATATTGACCCGGCAATTTTAATGTATCTTCAAGAAAATGACGGCGTCAACGTGGCGGGACTCAATAAAGTATTAAATAAACAAAGCGGTCTCATCGGCATCTCCGGCATCTCCAACGACATGCGCGAACTTGAAAAAGCCGCCGCTGAAAACAACGCCCGCGCCAAACTTGCAATTGACATCTTTTGCTACCGCATCAGAAAATACATCGGCGCATATGCAGTGGCAATGGGCGGAGTTGACTTTATCGTTTTCACGGCAGGTATTGGCGAAAACTCCCACATTATCCGCGGCGAAGCATCCAAAGGGCTCGAGGCTATCGGCGCAAAAGTTGATGAGGCAAAAAATAAATCTCTGAACGGCAAAGAAGGCGTTTTCTCCACAGAAGATTCAAAAGTCAAACTCTGCGTCATTCCGACCAACGAGGAAATCCTAATCGCGCACGACACCGTAGAAGCTGTTTCGGGATTGCTATAAAATATATTTTTGTCCAAATTAAAGAGGCTTGGGCGCGCAGCTCAAGCCTTTTTTTCATTTTGCTTCAGTATTTCATAGTTTGCTCTTGATGCGGATGCGCTGTTGAGAATATAAAAGATTTCATAATGTTTCTATAAATGTTTTTTTTTCGGAGAAATGATATGTTAAGCACATATACGGCAAAATTCACTCGAATCGAATCGGGATGTATGGGACAGCTCGTGGAATGGCCTGAGGTGATCACCGAGGGCGGCGATCTCGATGAATGCCGCGAGATGCTTCACGACACCCTTAATGAAATGATTCTGGCATATAACCAGCAATGCAAGGAAATCTCTGTTGGGAACGCCTTATTCCAACAAATCGCTGTGGAAGTCTAAGGATGTCCGTCAACTGTCGCGAACTTGTCAAATACCTCGAAGATAATGGTTTCCATCTCGCTCTAATGGGACAAGTCATTTATTGAATATACTACAATAAATTTTTAATAGGAGTCAAACATAGTGAACTACTGGCAAATTGCAACCGGATCAGATGGACGGGATTATTCAAAAGAATTCCTCAGATTTGGTATGGCGTTTGTTGGCAATGGCGGTAAAGAGGGCGCCAGAATGAAGAATGAAGTTCAGCTCGGAGATATTATTTTGGTAAGACATGGTTTGAGTAAAGTTGTTGCAGTTGGTAAAGTAGTTAAGCGAGAAGAAAAATTCAAGGGAAATGATGATAAAGATTGGCTAAAAGATTTTGATGGATGGGACCTGAGCGCATATTGCTATGTAGACTGGCATATCCCCCAAAATCCAGATGATAAGGTCGATGGATTATCTCCTGGAACGATAAAAAAAGTTGATCAAAAGAATCTCAGAGATTTTATGGAGGATATAATTCAAAAATATCCTTCCGTTGCAAAGTTTGAGCCTGAGCCGGCTCAGACTAAAGAAGTGAATGATGAAGAGATTCTGGACTTCCTTATTTGTGAGGGATTACGTCCCGGTACCGCTGAAGAGTTAACTGTTACTCTTAATCGGATTCGTTTGCTAGCCAATTACTATAGAAAACACCAAGAGTGGGAAGATGTCCGCGAGCATGAAACGCGAACCTTTCTAATTGTACCATTGTTGCTCGCTTTGGGATGGGCAGAACAGCAAATCAAAGTTGAACTATCTATTGATAAACGTAGGAGGGTTGATCTGGCATGTTTCTCTTCGCCCTATTGTAGAAAGAATGAACAATGCGTCCTTCTTATCGAGAGTAAAGGCTTCAGTCAGGGGCTGACCTATGCTCCTGATCAGGCGAGTGAATACGCAAAAAACTTTCCAAACTGCAAAGTCGTGTTAGTCTCGAATGGTTATTGCTACAAAGCATTTGGTCTTAAGAAGGGAGAGCAATTCCCTTCCAATCCATCTGCTTATTTGAATCTACTTTGTCCACGAGACAGGTATCCTATAGATCCAGACCATGTCAAGGGATGCTGTGAAACCCTCAAGATGCTTTTGCCGACATACAAGGGATAATTGTAAAAGTTCAGAGATTGGGGATGTCGGTTATGATTTTGCTTCACCCCAAATATGTTGTTGATGAAAATGGGCAAAAAAGCGAAGTGCTTCTGCCCGTTGCTGAATGGGAACGGCTCATGAATGAAATGGATGAAATCTATGACATTCGCGCTTATGATGTCGCGAAATCAGCTCCCTAGTGAACCATCCCTTTTTAACAGGATCTCCGAGAAATTCATGATGGGCGTCAGTATTGGTCTATAATGTCAAAATAATCCGCTCTGCCCAGATGCTGCTTGCCACGATCAATCATGAAGACCAGAAGCGCATAATTTCTGCCATCCGATTTTTCTTGCCGGTGGTATGGAGTCTTTTCATAATATTTTCTGATTTGATCGTAATGGAAAGATTCCACTTCGCGCGAGGTTTGTCATGACTACACAGGTTGAAGCAATTTATGAACATGGATCTCTCCGTCTGCTTGAAGACGTCGGATTGGACGAAGGTGAACATGTGAAGGTATCCGTCGTCTCTGAAACGGTATCGGGAAATGGGGAATCGCCTAATTCAATATTCGACAAAATAAACGCACTTGCTGTCGTCCAATCCGATGATCATTTTTCCGGAGAACAACATGACGATATTCTTTATGGGAAAAGAGAATCGTCGTGATATTTATTGATACAAGCGCATGGTATGCTCGCCTTTTTCCCTCAGATCCCAATCATGAGCTCGCTTGCAGATGGTCGGAACAAAATAAAGAGCCTTTCATTACAACAGATTATGTGATTGACGAGACACAGACCTTGCTTAAAGGCAGGGGGACAAGTTAGATGCGCGTTTGCGCTGGGGAATGCCCTGTTCAATGGCGGTCTTTCTCAAATACATTATCTTAGCCAGGATGAGGTCATTGAGGCATGGCGACAATTACGTGAGTTTCAGGATAAGGATTGGAGTTTTACAAACATATCGAGTAAAGTCGTTATGGATAAATTATCCATCCGCAAGGCTTTTGCCTTTGATCATCATTTCCGTCAATTCGGTTCAATTGAAGTCTTACCATGAAATAATTCCACAAATCAATTTCACGGCTTCTTCCTAATCACATCTTCAGGCTCAGGTGTTGTGAGCGTGTCGTAGAATTTGACGAAATCGTCACGCTCGGCGGACTTGCGGAAGGCAATCGCGACGCGGGGATGCTCGTTCAACATGCCCGTGATCATGTAGGGGATGATATACCCCCACTCGATTTTCTCGCGCAGCGGCAGATAATGCTTTTGAATCAGTTCAAGCACCGGACGCAGACTGAATTTCGGGGTCTGCAAAAAACTCAGGAATAACTCAATGCAGCAGTTTCCGGGTCTTCGCCCGATGCCATACACGGAACCGTCGAGATAATTCGCCCCGTCAATGATGGCTTGAATAGTGTTTCCGTATGCCAGCTGACGGTTATTGTGTGTGTGAATTCCAATCATCTTCCCCGGCAGCGCCTGCAAATATTTTTTAACCAGAAACGTGACGTCCTCGCAATACATCGCCTCGTAAGAATCAACCACTTTCAATATAATCGAGTCCCGCTTCGCACAAAGCTCGGTAAGTCTCCCGGACAAACTCGTCGGTGAATTGCCATTGATTGATAAGCCCGCCGTCTCTGATTGAACAGTCGAGAACTTTGATTTCTGGTCTGAACATTATTAAATCTCCATATTCCCCGCATGTGATGGTATTGGAAAGCGAAGCCTGTCGGCGCTTCCGCAATCCTTATAAACAGAGAGATATACAGATTATCGACACAACCCAATCAACGAGAATGTTTATGAAAAACCGCGCGAATTGCATTCTATTAAAGATTAAGATTATATTGCCTCATTTTATCGTATAAAGTGGAGCGGCTGATACCGAGCAATTCGGCGGCTTTGAGCTTATTGCCGTTAGCATAATCGAGTGTTTTGACAATATGGCGGCGCTCCATCTCAGAAAGCGTCAGGGGAGACTCCTCCGCTTTGGCGTCATCCGACATTTTAACCGTCCCAATGCGTAATTCCGCGGGCAGATGTTCCGGAAGAATCTCCTCCCCCCGCGCGAAAACGAGCGCCCGTTCGACCACGTTGTGAAGCTCCCGCACGTTGCCGTGCCATGGATATTTGAGAAATAGTCCAAGGACCTCTTTGGAAAATCGCGAAGCGCGCGAGGCGGTTTTGGCGCGCAACGATTTCAAAAAATATTCTGCAAGAATGGGGATGTCTTCTGGACGCTCCCGCAACGGCGGGATGTCAATTTCCACAACCTTCAACCGGTAATATAGATCCTCTCGAAACGTCCCGTTCTGAATCTCCCGCGATAAATCCTTGTTGGTTGCTGCGATGATACGCACATCCACTTTGAGCGTGGTCGTGCCGCCTATGCGCTGAATCTCGCCCTCCTGCAACGCGCGCAGAATCTTCGCCTGAGCAGCCGGCGAAATATCGCCAATCTCATCAAGAAAAAGCGTCCCGCCGTCCGCCAGTTCAAATTTTCCCGGCTTTCGGGACACCGCACCTGTGAAAGCTCCCCGCTCATATCCAAAAAGCTCGCTCTCAATCAAAGTCTCGGGCAGCGATGCGCAGTTCAGGCAGATAAGGGGATTGTCCCTCCGGCGGCTGTAAGCATGAATGGCGCGCGCAATCAGCTCCTTTCCCGTTCCGCTTTCGCCCCGTATCAGAACGTTCGAATCCGCCTCAGCCATTCGGTTTAAAACATCCATAATCTCCAGCATCTTCGGGTTTCGGCAGACAATTACAAGATTGTCGTTAATCACCCGTTCCAGCTGGGTTGTTTTCTCCTTCAGACGGCGTTGCTGGCGCAGGCGCTCCACAATCGGCGCCATCTGCAAAGCCGCTGTGGAAACAAAATCCAAATCCGTTTTTGTGAAAGGACGCCTGCTTGCGGGAGAGTCCGCATAAATCATGCCGAATAATTCCTTATCCAGCATAATCGGAGCGGCAAGCGCCGCAGGTTTGTCATCAATCGTAAACAAATAAGATTCCTTGTCATCGCGAATAGAATCCAGAACCTCCTGAGATATCGGATATTGGCGGGCAATCTCTTTAGAGTCCAAAGAAGGCAGAACATAGGCGGCTTGCATCGTAAAATCATTGAGGGCGGAATCAAATGAAAAAAAAGCAATCCGGTCAGCGCCGAGCGACATCAACATTGCCGCGCCGACTTTCCGATGCAAATCCTCAAAATCCAGCGCCCGGTTCATGTCGCTCAAAATCTTATATATCGAACGCAGATGCAGATACGCCTCCTTCAGCGAATCCATCTGATTTTGCACATCGCCGGAAGGGATAATCTGAGTCGGATGACCCAAAGGAATTGCGCCTATCTTCGCCCGTTTCTCTTTCGTGATTTGCTCAGATAAAACAGGCATATCAGAAGAAACCGGCTCCCCCTCCGAATAAATCAAAAACGTTTCGCCCATCTGAATCTCATCGCCGTCCATCAAAAATTGCCGATTGATGGGCATATTGTTTACGCATGTCCCATTCGAACTCCCCAAATCCACAAGAGCCGTCTGATTATCTTTCAAAAGAATAAACTCGGCATGCAGCCGAGACATGTTCGGGTCATCCACGAAAATATCCACCGCATCCCCGCGCCCGATTGTCGTGCATTTCTTTTTTAAGAGAAAAGTCTTTTCCGCAGCTCCACCGAATTTCAGAGTCAGATATGGCATTAAAGCCTCCCTATTCTTTCCCAACTAATTGCAAAAAACAATCGTCAACCAGAGCGATGATGTAAAGGTAAAAGTCAAAAAAACAAAATTGCATTCCCGTTTTATCATTGTTATGAAATTTTTATTATTTTTATGAATGGGACTTATTTTGAAAAATGACGCTGAATTTTGGGACTGATAATGTTTATTATGTGCCAGAAGGGCAACCTCTGGTTTTTTTTGATATTTATCACATGCGGCGGTTGGATTTTAACCTCGAACGCTGGGAACTCTTTTACAACAAAGCCCATGTTAAATATATCCGCAAAAACGTCGAAGCCGCGCGCGACCTCTGGTTCAAACATCAAAAGAAAAATCCGCGCGCGCCTCAGGCGTTAAAGAAGCTATCCAACTTCCTTGATGAATTGCCCGAACGCATTTACTCCGTTTCTCAACCCTTTGATATCAAAGCCGCTGTTTCCCCGGCGGAAATATCCCTCTGGGTGCGATGCTCCGATGCCCCGCAGGAATCCTTTTTTGAGGAGGATTACAAAGAGCAGGCAACAACTCAGGAATTAGGGCGCGCCACCCTGCCCGTTATCGGCGCATTTATTTTTTCTTCCATCGGCGATTACGAACTCAATATCCATGATCAGGTGGAAAAACATGGCTTTTTTCTTGAGATACCGGAAGATGGGCTCGTCTCGTCGCCCCTTTCGCCGGAGGCGATTCTCCCGCTCGAAACAGGTTTCTTCGGCGCTAACGGTTCAAGCGGAGATGGAATGATTATCAACCTTAACCACGAGTCAAAAATCAGCGATGAAAACCTTGTGTGCGCGCCCCTTTATCGCATCGGAATCGACTTTTTTGCCACGCTCTTTTTTCATTTGAAGACGCCGGTGAATTATAATGTGATTAAGAGTTTTCCAGAAAAAAAACTCAACTTTGCGCGTTCGGTTCTGGCGGAGCTGGGGTTTAAGCACGTCCTTGATATAAGCGGCAACGCCCTTTATCAACGCGGGAAATCCTCAATTCATCTTTACACAAACGCCGTCGGTAAAGAAACAATAGGCGCAGCCTTTATGCGACCTTTTTATTTTATTGCCAGCCACGAAGGCAGTCTGGCTCCGGCAAAAAGGGCGCAACTCTTAAAAGAAATCCTTCTCATTTTTAAACGGCATAGCAATCAGGGTTGACAATGGCAAAAATCGCAAACACCGCCTCTTTTAACATTCGGCTCTTTGCCACGATAACGCTTATTGTTATAAATATCGGCTTTTTCGCAGGAGTTTATTTTTCAGGCGATGAATCCGCCGCAACCCTCCTTAAAATAGGCGCGCAATCCGGGCTTGAAATCTGGCGCGGAGAATACTGGCGCTTTGTCACAACAATATTTCTTCACATAGACATTGTTCATTTGTTCTTCAATATGTATGCCCTGCTCATTCTGGGACAATTTGTCGAGCCTCTTCTCGGTAGACGCAATTTTATTGCCCTTTATTTCCTATCGGGCATCTCCGGCGGAATCCTCTCCGTATTAATTCATCCGCAATATACCAGCGTCGGAGCCTCGGGGGCTGTTTTTGGATTGGCGGGCGCCGCCCTCGCCGCGCGCATTTTATTTGCACAGCATCTTGCAAATGCTCCAGCGGAGTTTCGACGCACCTCTCATCGCCAAACCATTCTCCTGCTGGGGATTATTCTTTATAATCTTTTAATCGGTTTCATGATGGATTTCATAGATAATGCCGCCCATGTGGGCGGACTCGTAGGCGGATTTATTAGCGGTTATTATTATCTTGTCCGCCGCTGGGGCGATGAACTCCGATTGTCTAAGGCGCGCTTTTTTCATTCGCTTTTCTTGGCGGTTCTTTTAGCCGCGCTTTTTTATTCCTCCCGACCTGTCTATAATTCCCAATGGTGCCTCTTTTACGCCGATAACATGCGTCTCATGGGACGCGATGAAGAGGCTGAGAAATATTACAGGCGCGCGGTTCATATCGCCTCGCGCAAACCAAATCCTTATAAGAAACTTGGAGAATTTCTCCTTTCGCAAAATAAAACTCAGGACGCGCTCGATTTTTTCAAAGCCGCCCTTCTCCTCGGCGGCGAAACGGGAGAACTCAATTACTGGTGCGGCGTCGCACATCTCATCCTCAACCAACCCGAAGAGGCATATCAAAATTACAAAGCATCCCTCAAAGGGAGATATTATACAAGCAGAAAGCTCATTTTATTAGGACATTATTATAGAAAAATCGGCGAGTATGAAAAAGCCCTCGACTCATATTTCAACGCCATCCGAATGGATGCCCTTGATTCCGACCTCTATCAGGCATTGCTTTATTTCTTCACTCGCCCGGGTGAAAAGGTAAATCCAGCGCTCATGGAATTGATTAAATCCAATACAGGTTACGTCCCAGATTTTTTTCAGGCGGCATATTATCTCCATTATTGTCAGTTTGACCGCGCCCTTGAATTATATAAAAAAACACTTGCCCAGTATCCCGAAGCATTCTTCATTCACCACAAAATGGCATGGTGTTGCCTCAATCTGGAAAAATATCAGGAGGCGGACACCTCCGTCAATCAATTCCTTGCGGGGATTCCCGATCTGAATATCCCCGGCATCGCCGCCCAGCGAAATATCGGATTGATGCTCAAAATGCGTATTGCCCAAAAGCAAAAAAACGAAAAGGCTTATCAGGAACTCCGCGATATTATTGAAAAAAATTACCGCGCCGAAATCAAACACGAACGCCTGCCTATTTTCCTGAATAATCTCGCATGGCATTGTGCGGAGGAAAATTACAACCTCGATGAAGCGATACAATTGGCGCGCGAGGCGACCGCCAAATCTCCCCGCGCCTATAATCTGGATACCCTTGCGTGGGCTTGTTTCCGAGCGGGCAAACTGGATGAAGCCCTGAAAACGCAAATCCGAGCCATTGAAAAAGCGGAAAAAGAGGAAGACAGCCGCTGGATTATGTCAGCGGATAACGCCCATTCGCCCAACCTCCAAGCCGATGAAGGTCTGCGCTCTTTCCACTATCACCTTGCCGCCATCTATGCCGCCCTTGACCAAAAAGACAAAGCCTTGGAATTTATTGAAAAAGCGCTGGCAGACGGCGCCGATTTTGAAGATTACGAATCCGCCCTTGCCCTACGCGAAAACTTAGCGGGCAAATGAATCATCGCCGCGATTAAATTATTTTTCGCTTGACGCGAGTATGGCTTTTTCGAGATTTAATTATTCGATTTTTTTACGCAAGCGGGAATAGCTCAGTTGGCAGAGCGTCAGCTTCCCAAGCTGAATGTCGCGGGTTCGAGCCCCGTTTCCCGCTCCATTTTATTTTAGGGCGTTTCCCTCAGGCAGAACTATATCCGATGCCTGAATCTGCCTCCCTGCCTTGTCAATCTTATCCACAACCGCAATCTCTTTGTCGGTGGATGCGTCCAACTCCTTGAATTTTCTCCCAGTGGAAAGCACGCGGGATTCCAAAGAACCGACAGCTTTGTTATAGGATTCAACCGCCTTATCTAAACCCTTGCGCAAATCCTCAAAGTGCCCCGCCATCGAACATAGCCGATCGTATAATTCCCTGCCAAGATTGCAGATTGCCTGAGTATTTTCCGCGAGGCGCTCCTGCTTCCAGCCATAAGCCACTGCCTTCAATAAGGCAATGAGCGTGGTCGGCGTGGCGATGATGATATTTTTGCCGATCCCAAATTCAATGAGCGTGGAATCCTGCTCCAATGCGGCGCTGAACATTGATTCGCCCGGCAGAAACAGCACGACAAATTCAGGCGTGGAATTGAACTGCTGCCAGTATTCCCTCTTCCCCAATTGCTCGAAATGAGTGCGAACCTGCCGCGCATGGTCTTTTAATTTTACAACCTTGTGCGTCTCATCCGTTGCCTGAATGGCTTCCAGATAGGCTTCAAGCGGAACTTTAGAATCAATTACGACGCACTTGTTATTTGGCAGATTGATAATCATATCAGGACGCAGACGCCCCTTCTCAGTGGCAATTGTTTCCTGCTCGGTGAAATCGCAGTGTTCCAGCATGCCTGCCATTTCCACAACGCGCCGCAGTTGAATTTCTCCCCACCGACCCCGCACGCTGGGTGTGCGGAGCGCCTTCACAAGATTCGCCGTTTCCGCTTTGAGCTGCGCCTCTGTGCCAATCAACGATTTGACTTGCTCCTGTAAACTCGCATAAGCGCTGATTCTCGATTTCTCAATCTCCTGAAGTTTTGCGTCCACGCCGGAGAGCGATTCCCTGACCGGTTTGACAAGTTCATCAATCGCCTTCTGGCGTTTCTCCAAATCCCCCCGCGCCCCCTCTTGAAATTTTTCCAGCGCGGTTTTTGCCAGATCAAGAAACGATTGATTGTTATTTTTCAGCGCCTCCGCCGAAAGTGCCTTGAAAGCATCCGATAACTTCGCTTGCGCCTCATTCACAAGCGCAATCTTTTCCTGAGATGCTTTGCGTTCCTCCTCCATGCGGGTTTGGAGTTCCGACTTTTGTGTTTTGAGTTCGGAGGCTTCGGCTTGCGCATTCTTCAGAGCCAATTCCATTTCCGGCAGCCTTCCGGCTTTTTCTTCAGCAGCGGAGCGCCGCTCGGATTCCGCCAGCAAATCGCTTCGAAGGCTGTTAATCTCAGTTGTCAATTTCTCCGCCGCCGTCTTCGATTCTTCGATTTGCCTATCTTGCGTTTGCAGACGCTCTTTCATGACTGCTTGGCGGGCATGTAAAAAAAGATAAATCGCCCCGCCGCCCAATCCTGCGCCTATTATGAAACATATCGTTTGCGTGACCATTTTTTATAAATACTTCTCCGTTTGCTCTTTTACTTTTTCGGCGATTTTCTCTTTCGCCTCGTCAAAAATCATCTGCGCAAACTCCATCGTCCAAGTGCGCTCCTCAAATGTCCGCCTCTCTATCTGCGAAAGGAAACGCGATTTGAAATCCTCTATGCGCGTGCCGTAAATATGATATGAATCCGCCAGATGAACATAACGCCCCACGGCAACGGCGCGCCCTGATTTTTCCGCAACCAGTTCTGCAATCTTTTCCTGCAGCGAAACCAAAGCAAACATGTTCATGAACGCCGCCTCATAAGCGTCGTTGGAGCGAAACCGCACATTCATATTCAGCGTCCAGACGTCTTCTTCTCCCGGCATAATTCTGCACCAGATGGATTGCAGGCAGGCAGGGTCATAAATATTAATATCCTCCCAGACCTTCCATGTGACTGCCTGCGCCCGACGCGAAAAAGGTTTCTGAGATAATTTCTCAGCAATGTATGCGATTTGATCTATCGGTTGCGGCTGGCTGGGGACTCTATATGAAAAAAGACGCTCATGGTAGGTGTATTCCCATCGTTTATCTTCCAGATTTTTCGGGTCGCGGATCCAATGATCCTTGATACCTTCCACAACTTCCTGGCGATACTCCTCAAGAAAATCAAGCCCGCCCGGAAAGGCTCGATGGATGCGGGGCTCCGATTGAGGCGCCTCGATGCAGACCATCATCGTGGAATCAAGACTCAACGGGTCATCAGGTTTGTCATACTCTGTATGGATGCGGATACCCTTGCTGTAAAGTTCAAGGAGCGAATTCTCCCACGCGGCGGCAAGGCTTTGCCCGCTTACGAATAAAACAGGTATATTTCCTTTCATCTCTTTCTTTCCCCATGAATGAAATGCAAGATGACGCTTGCAAAGTTTCCCGCCCCCTGTCAATAAATGAAAAAAAATAAACTATATTATTGAATCTGGAATAATAAGGGGTAGATATTTGTATTATCATTTTGGAAAAAGGAGCGTGCGACATGAATAAAAATTTTCGAGACACAATCTCTTTTACGAAAAATCACAAAGCCTTTCCCCTTTTATTGCTTATCATCGTTATGAGCCTTTCCTCCATTGCGGCTGATTTTCGAATCAAGCCCTATGTGCAAAATCCTGCGACGGATGCCATGACCATCATCTGGTTTTCCAATCAGGCGACATCGGGAACCCTTTATTGGAAAAAAATGGGTGAGGACGAGCAGACAACAGTTTCGCAACCCGCCCTTGCTTCCGAATTGGTTTATCAAGCATCCGAGATCAGCGAACTGCCCGGCGGCATTGACCCGGGCCCGCCCTATAAACACCGCATCCGCCTCCGCAACCTGATTCCCGCCACTCAATATTTATATCGCGTCAGTCAGGATGCAAGCGAAACAACCGGCTCATTCAAAACTGCGCCCGTCGGTTTAGTTCCCGTCCGCTTTATCGCCTACTCGGATTCTGAAACCGAGCCGGAGTCAACCAACAATTTTGTCAACTGGCCCGACCCCAGCGGTTCAAACCCCGCAAGAAAATACTATGTGGATCAGACCGTCGGTTATCGTGAAAATCTCAATGTCATTGAATCCCGCAACCCCGATTTCATCGTCATCAGCGGCGACCTTTGCGAAACCGGCGGCGAACAGCGCGACTGGGATGAATTCTGGTGGCACAACCGCCAGACTCGCGCCCTTACCGGAACAGTCCCGATTGTCCCGACGCTCGGCAATCATGAATACTACTATGGCGGGGGAGCTGCCACAGGTTATGGTCAGCCGAATTCCGAAAAGGCGGTCGCAAAATATCGCGCCTATTTTGACATGCCTTCCAACAATGCCCCGAACCCTCTCCAAGAAAAAAGATATTACCGCCTTGATTACGGTCCGGTGACTATCATCGTTTTGGATGTTATCAACGGACTGCCTCACCAAACCGCAACCGACTCGAACTGGTATATCGTTGGCGAAGGTGAAGGCGGGGAGGCTCCCGACTTCAACCCGGGCTCGCGCCAATACCAATGGCTGGAAGCGCAGCTTGCGGATGCCCAGCAAAAAAGCCTCTTTACATTCGTTTGTTTCCACAACGTGCCTTATGGCGTCGGACCGCATTCTTATGTGCCTTCGACCACTTATCCTCAATCGGGCACCCCTGTGCGAGTGCTATTGCCCCTCTTTCTACAATACGGGGTGGACGCCATCATAGCCGGGCATGATGAAATCTACGAGCATTCAGTCTATAATGGCACGGAACAACTCCCCGGCGGCACAACTCGCGATTATGCCCTCCATATTTACGACGTTGGTATGGGCGGGGATGGCTTGCGCGCGCCGCAGACTGATATTACAAATCCCTATCAAGTATTTACGGCGCACTACAACTCCTCAGAAATATACAACTCTCAAAACATCCTCATCGAGGGCGGGAAACATTATGGTCATATAGAAGTCAATGTTGTTCCCACATCAGACCCCCAAATCTGGAAGGCAGTCATAAGCCCCGTCTATGTGATGCCCCTTACACAATGGAACGGCGGCAGCCTCGAAGTCATCGGTTTTGAACGCAAAATCTATAATGATACGATTGAAATTATCGCACAAGCAGATGCAACGCCATCACCGACCCCGACCCCGACCCCAACACCTACTTCAACCCCGACCCCGTCTCCAACTCCAACCCCTACTCCTGAGCCAATGATAAAAGAAGTCATCTTCCCTCAATATATTCAAGGCATTAACGGCACCAATAACGACCGCATTCCATTTGCCTATCGGGCAACACTTTTGAACCTGACGCCGAACACTACTTACCGATACTTCAATCAATGCGCGACTTCATCCACATCCCCCACGTCCAATGGATTTGGCAACGTCATTTTCCCTAATGAAAGCGGCGCGTTCACCCGCACATCAGGTCCCAGCCTTGCAACGGCAGGCAATTATGGAACCTTCACAACCGATGGCGCCGGCAGTTATACCGGATGGTTTATCACGGAACCAACGGGCAATGCAGGTTTCACGCCGGGGAATCAGGTCTTCATGCGCATCAATATAAATGACGGAGCCGGCGGAACAGCGGTTGCTGCTCGCCTCACCACAACGCAATATACAACAGTTCTTCAATGGGGAACAAACAACGCCGCAACCGATGGCACTGGCGTCATCGGCGTGACAACCCTTTCCCCCCAAGACATGGTCTTCCTATATGACAATGCCGCTGGTGCGGGGCGTCCCATCGCCGGAACGCTCATAGAAAACGACTCTTTGGAACTTCCCGATAACAATTATGTGGACTTCCACGATACGCAAGTGGATGGCATCAATGGCAGATTCGGAACCATTATCCCCAACATTTTGGCGACTGGCATCCAGAAAATTGAAGGACGCTCGCTTGCAACATCCGCCATAACATCCGAGTTCGTCTCGGCAAGCGGAGTCTGGGCGCCCACCAATGCCAACACAGTCAACCCCAACGGCGGCAAGTCATCCCCCCTGACAATTCAGGCGGGACTTTCCGATGACCCCAATATCGCCGTTTCCACATCCGCCCTTTATATCTCAGCCCCCTCGCCTTCAACAAACGCCACGGCGCAAATCATTATCGCCAACACCGGCGCCAGCGCCGCGCTCAATATCGAAAACGCCGACATCGCAGGCGAGGGAGCATCCGCATTCAACGTTGAGATGCCGCTGCCGACCGCAATCGAGGCAGGCACAACCGCTCCGCTCACCATCGTTTATAATCCGGGCGGCTCCGCTGCGCTCACTACGGCAACCTTGAGGATCGTCAGCAACGATCAGGGCGGCGACATCCCCGAAATTTCCCTCACAGCCAAAGCTGCGCCTGATATGTCGCCCTTTGCCGGACTGCTCATTTCCGAAGTCGCCTCTCAGCCCACCGCCGACGAGTTCGTGGAAATCGTCAACATCTCCGGCGCCCCGATTAATATCGGCGGCGTGGTCATCTCTGACGAGGACAACAACAACACCGAAGGCGCGCTCAAATTCCCCGCGGGAACCACCATCGCCAAAGATGGCATCATCCTCATAGCGTTGAACAACAGCGCCAAAGAACCATCATGGCTCGATACGCTTCCCTCGGAGGTTCCCGTATATTACGAACCTGCCCGCAACGCCTCCGGCTGGACTGCCGCAAACGGCAATGCGTTAATTAAAATGGATGACTTTACCATTGCAGAAGGAGGAACGAGCGGCGATGTCTCGCTTTCCGGAAACGACGGCGTTGCCCTTTATGCCCCCGGCACAATTTTCATCGCAGGCATCGGACCATTTCCTTTCACCGCGACTATTGACGGCATGAATTATTCCAGAGGCGACACCGGTCCCTCTAACCCGATAAACAGCACTGGACAGTTAGACACGCCCGAAACTAAGGCGGGAACGGCGCAACCCGCCGCCGGCAATAGCCTGACCCGCATAAGCGACATGATAAATGTCAATTCGTTTCTTGCATTCACCGAACAAACCGCCTCGCCGGGCACAAGAGCGCTAACGCCAACTCCTACGCCGACCACAACCCCAACCGCCACACCGACTCCTACTCCAACACCCACTTTAACGCCCATACCGACACCCACACAAACGCCTGTTGTGGCTGCGGATTTCTCCGCAACGCCCACAGTGGTTCTCGTCAGACAAGATGTGTTCTTCTTTGATTTATCAATTGGTGAAATTAATGAATGGATATGGGACTTCGGCGATTTACAAGGAAGCAGCGAGCAAAACCCTGTTCACGCCTACGACGCGCCCGGAACATACACCGTGGCGCTCTCAGTTACAGGTCCTTATGGAACAGACATTGAGACTAAGATAGATTATATTATTGTTAAGTATCCCACAAAACAGGAGGTTGTGGATTTCCTCCTCGGCAAATCTTTATTACAAGGTGGAGACTTAAACGGCGATGGCAAGGTAGATATCGCCGATTTGGTCTGGCTGATTCTGGGAAAATAATCAACTTTGGTTTTAACGATTAATTCATGAATTTCCTTTAATCGGAACCGGAAATTTGTATCATCATTTTTCAAAGAAGGAGCATGCCTTATGAAAACTTTTTTGAGAACATCAACACTTTTTACCAAAAGTCGCAAGCCCTTTCCCCTTTTATTGCTTATCATCGCTATGAGCCTTTCCTCCATTGCAGCTGATTTTCGAATCAAGCCCTATGTGCAAAACCCTGCGACGGATGCCATGACCATCATCTGGTTTTCAAATCAGGCGACACCTGGAACCCTTTATTGGAAAAAAATGGGAGATGACGAACAGACAACAGTTTCACAACCCACCCTTGCTACCGAATTGGTTTATCAAGCATCCGAGGTCAGCAAACTGCCCGGCGGTATTGATCCGGGCGCGCCCTATAAACACCGCATCCGCCTCCGCAACCTGATTCCCGCCACTCAATATTTGTATCGTGTCAATCAGGATGCAAGCGAAACAACCGGCTCATTCAAAACCGCGCCCGTCGGTTTAGTTCCCGTCCGCTTTATCGCCTACTCGGATTCTGAAACCGAGCCGGAGTCAACCAACAATTTTGTCAACTGGCCCGACCCCAGCGGTTCAAACCCCGCAAGAAAATACTATGTGGATCAGACCGTCGGTTATCGTGAAAATCTCAATGTCATTGAATCCCGCACCCCCGATTTCATCGTCATCAGCGGCGACATTTGCGAAACCGGCGGTGAACAACGCGACTGGGATGAATTCTGGTGGCACAACCGCCAGACACGCGCCCTTGCCGGAACAGTCCCGATTGTCCCGACGCTCGGCAATCATGAATACTACTATGGCGGGGGAGCTGCCACAGGTTATGGTCAGCCGAATTCGGAAAAAGCGGTCGCAAAATATCGCGCCTATTTTGACATGCCTTCCAACAATGCCCCGAATCCCCTCCAAGAAAAAAGATATTACCGCCTTGATTACGGTCCAGTGACCATCATCGTTTTGGATGTTATCAACGGACTGCCTCACAAAACCGCAACCGATTCGAACTGGTATATCGTTGGCGAAGGGGAGGGCGGAGAGGCTCCCGACTTCAACCCGGGCTCGCGCCAATACCAATGGCTGGAAGCACAACTTGCTGATGCCCAGCAAAAAAGCCTCTTTACATTCGTTTGTTTCCACAACGTGCCTTATGGCGTCGGACCGCATTCTTATGTGCCTTCGACCTCTCATCCTCAATCGGGCACCCCTGTGCGAGTGCTATTGCCCCTCTTTCTGCAATACGGGGTGGACGCCATCATAGCCGGGCATGATGAAATCTTCGAGCATTCAATCTATAATGGCACAGAACAACTCCCCGGCGGCGGAACTCGCGATTATGCCCTCCATATTTACGACGTTGGTATGGGCGGGGATGGCTTGCGCGCGCCGCAGACTGATATTACAAATCCCTTTCAAGTATTTACGGCGCACTACAACTCCTCAGAAATATACAACCCTCAAAACATCCTCATTGAAGGCGGGAAACATTATGGTCATATAGAAGTCAATGTTGTTCCCACATCAGACCCCCAAACCTGGAAGGCAGTCATAAGCCCCGTCTATGTGATGCCCCTTACGCAATGGAATGGCGGCAATCTCGAAGTCATCGGCTTTGAACGCAAAACTTACAACGATGAGGTCGAAATAATGGCGGTTGTGGAATCAGTACCCAGCGCCAGCGTCCGCTCATGGAAATCCTATTGATAAAAGGCGCTCATCGAAAGTTTGAAACGGGAGATAAAGAGCCATGCAATTCAAAAAACTCGGCAAGCGCGGTCCTATTGTTTCGACTGTGGGTTTTGGCGCATGGGCAATCGGCGGCAGAAACTGGGGTCCCACCGATGATGAAGTCTCGTTGAATGCCCTCCGAGCCGCGATTGATTATGGTGTCACGCTCATAGACACGGCGGATGTTTATGGTTTTGGGCATTCGGAGGAACTGATCGCCCAAGTCCTCAAAGAACGGGGCAAGGGCGATATCATCATCGCCACAAAGGCGGGCAATGATTTTTATTTTGCCTCAAAAACGGATGATAAAGGTTATGGAGCCATCCAGCAAAACTACAAAAAGGATTACATTATCTATGCCGCAGAACAAAGCCTTAAAAGACTCGGCGTCGAAGCCATTGATATCCTGCAGCTTCATAGCGGCGACTGGGATAATCTCAATCGCGACGACCCATGGGAAGCGCTTGCTCTCTTGAAAGAACAGGGCAAAATCATCCACGCCGCATGGAGTATTCAATCATTCAAAGAAACGGAACACGTTCCCATTCTCGACCGGTATCACAAAATCCTGGACACCCTTCAGGTGAGGTATAACCTCCTTGAACGCGAAGCGGAAAAAATCCTTTTCCCCAAAGCGATTGAATACGGCATCGGCATTATCGTGCGCATCCCGCTTCTCTTTGGACTTCTCACAGGCAAATTCAACCGCGATACCCGCTTCGATGGCGATGACCATCGCAAATTCAACCTATCTCCTGAAAAACTCGAACGTTATCTCGCTCAATTGGAGCAACTCAAGCCCTTCTTTGATAATTATCCCGACCAGACCATGACGCAAACCAGCTTGCGATTCTGCATCTCCCATCCCGCATGCCAGACGGTCATCCCCGGCGCAAAAACACCCGCGCAGGTTCGCGATAACTGCGCCGCCTCTGACCTGGGTCCCATACCTATGGCAGATATACCCCCTGTCCCGGAAGTATAATATAAAAGATGCAAGCGATGAAAAAACGTATCTTTCTGACAATATCAATCCTTGTGTTCATGATGGCTGCAGCCTTTTGTGTAGATTGCGGAATCAGCCTCCAAGGCATTGAATATAATGTTTCGCCCTCGCCCTACCCATTTGCAAAAACATTCTTTTCCGACGCCCCTCCGACTGGTCCCGCCATGCGCGAGCCGGATATGGTATGGGTGGAAAATACTCTCAGCGCTATGACCCTTGATGAAAAAGTCGGGCAGATGCTCATGCCCGATGCCGGTTCCAACCCCTCGACCAGTATTAATACATATAAAGTCGGCGGATTCATCTTTACCGGAAACAACCGCAAGGCATCCGACTTGATTAGCATCACCAACAAATATCAGGCGCTCTCGCCAATTCCGCTTCTTTATGCCATTGATTCAGAAGCAGGACTCGGCGCCCGCGTCGCCGATGCCACCATATTTCCGCTCATCATGGGAATGGGCGCGACTAATAATCCAGCATTCACAGAAGCTTGCGGAAAAATCACTGCTCGCGAATCCCGCGCGCTGGGCATCCATATCGGTTTCGGTCCTGTTGTGGACGTCAACACAGAGCCGATTAACCCCATCATCTCCACTCGCGCTTACAGCGATGACCCCGGCATGGTCATGCGTCTGACACAAGGCTACATCACCGGCGCCCGCAAGGAAGGATTGCTTTGCACGTTCAAGCATTACCCCGGACATGGAACAACTCAAGGCGACAGCCACAACGGATTATATGGAGTAAATATCCCCTTTGAACAGTTGCGCCGAGTCCATATCAAACCGTATGAAGACCTCGCCGCGCAAAAAGATATTGACCTCGTCATGACCGCCCACGTCTGGTATACAGCCGTTTATCCAGAAAAAGCATGGCCTGCCACGCTCTCGCCTATATTCAATAGAGATATCCTGCGAAATGAAATCAAATACAACGGTCTCCTCATTTCTGATGCTTATACCATGCAAGGGCTCGCCGAGGCTATTCCGGATATTAAAGAACGTGTTGTGGCAGGGGTGGAAGCCGGACTGGATATCATTCTTATGCCCCCCGATATGGCGCGATCTCATACAGGCATTAAAGAAGCCGTTGAATCCGGGCGCATTCCACTTGAGAGAATCGAACAATCCGTCCGCCGCATCCTGATAGCCAAAAGCCGCGTTGGTTTGCCGGAACGAAAAATTGTTGATACCAAATTGTATCCACAAGTGTTGCGCCACCCCGCGCACCAAGCCAAAGTGCGCGAGGTCTGCGAGTGCGCCTTTTCCTGCGGCAAATACGACCTGCCAACAACCCCGCCGTTGGCATCATCCGACCGAATCCTGCTCCTGGATTTAGAGCGGGCAGGAGGATACATCTTTTATATCAAACCCAGCTCCAATTTTATCAACCCCTTCAAAACAGCCTTTCCCCAAGCAGTTGTCATGCGGGTTCCCAGTAACGCATCAACCGTGCATAACTCAATCATTCAAGATGCCGTTAATTATGACAAGATTGTGGTGATTTGTTACGACTGGACAAAAATGGCATCCGAAACGCAGGTTGCCCTCGTCAACGACCTCGCTAAATTATCCGTTCCCGTGATTTATATCAGCTTCGGCGCGCCTTATCATTACATGCAGATTCCCAATGTGGACGCCTTTTATTGCGGCTATTCCAGCGTTGAAGCCATGCAAGAAGTGGCTGTGGAGGTTCTGAGCGGAAAGCGGGAGGCAATTGGCAGAATTCCCGTCTGCGTTCCCGGACTAAAATCCCTTTGCAACTCCGATGGCTGGCTTTTTTACGAAGAAATAAAAAAACAGGATTAATCGCGCGCCTCATACCGGAAGAAAAGGTCAATAACCTCCTGAGGCGTTGCGGCGGTTTTAAGACCCTCGTTGAATCCCGGACGTTTCAAAAGATGGCTCAGGTGGGCGAGCAGGCGCAAATAAAGACTCACCCGCTCCAGCGACGTGCCCATCATAATGACCACCTCAACCGGTTGCCCATCCACCGCATTAAAGTCAATGCCGGGCTGGCGGCGTCCAATGGCAACAACAAAATCATTCACAGCGTTTGTGCGCGCATGAGGGATGGCGATGCCGTCGCCCACTCCAGTTGACGTGTCCTCCTCGCGCTTGAAAATATCCTTCACAAACTGGTTGAAATTCAAAAGATTCGGATGCCCTTTCAGACGCTCAGCCAACTCTTTGATTAAATCCGTTTTATTATCGCTTTTTAGATTAAGAACAATATTTTGGGAAGACAGCTTTTCAGCCATACAAATATTCTTTTCATCGAATGGAATAGACACTGTGGCGCTCCTTCAAAAGATTGAAAAATAGCATTCCAAAAACAATTCGTCAAAGCACTTATTGACTTCCTAAAAAGAAAATTCCCCTCCCCATGTCAAGAATCTTTTCTGGCTATTTTTTAAGCAATTCTTGATAATGCCGGTAAAAATCCGGTGCGTAATAAACCATCAGAGGATTGCGCTCGAAGAGCGTTTTATACGCCTGCGCAGCTTCGGCGTTTTTACCGAGCCCCTCGAGCGAACGTCCCAAATGCTCGTATAACTCCGCCGCTTGAAGCCGCTCCAGCGTCTTGCGCAGATGCCTCTCCGCCTCCTCATGGCGACCTTGCCGCGAAAGAAACTGTCCCAAAGTGCTGCGGCAGTCGTGATTATTCCCCCACCATTCAAGCGACCGCTCCATATATCCCGCGCCTTTCCATGCAAGATTTTCCAGCACAAGCCCCCTTTCAAATGATTGTGTCAGAATTCGCCCGCTCTTGAAATAAGCGTCGCTTACAATCGGTTTGACCGTCTGAAAGCACAGGAATCCAAAAAGCGGAATCAAAAGGAAAGTAAAGATTCGAACGAACGCAGGCTTCATCTCAAAATGAATCATTCCGCCCACCGGCTTTTGAAAGTTTTCTAAAAGCGCAGAAACATGAACCCCCCGCCAATGAAATTCCACAGGGATGTTAATCGCCCCCGACGAATATTTGTTTCGAGATACCATAATAATCGGCAAGGAACAAAGGAAAATAAAAAGCATCTGACTTGCCGGCAGCTCCATCGGATAAGCCATCATCGCCGGCAGAACCGCGCACGTCATCCCGCAAAGCGCGCCCGCCGCCGTCCAGCGATGGATATGCCCGCTCCATTCCAATTTCGACTTCAATACTTTTGCCACAATTAGCAGCAGCGCCAGCAAAATCGCTGGACCCGCAATGCCCAACTCCGCCCACGATTGCAGCGCCTCATTATGCGCCCCATTGGTGTAAAGCCCGATGTATTTTAACCGATTGGGATGATTGAGCAAAAAGGGCGATGCCTGCTGAACATACTGGTATGTGAAATTGCCCGCTCCGCAGCCCAGCCACGGATGCTTGCGCAGAATCTCCAGCGACTGCGCCCAAATAACCAGACGGCTCTCGCCGCCGTAACGCCACCGCTCGGAACCAAACGCCTGTTTGAAGATTGAAGGTTTATGAGGATTAATCGGCAGCGGCGTGATATAGAAAAGCGTTATCAGAATCCACCCCGCAATCAGCGCCCCAATTCGACCTTTATTTCCGCGCCAAAAAGCCCGCGGTTTATATTTTATTAGCAGGATGAGCAAAACAATCAAAGCAAGAATCAACCCCGCGTTGGATTGCACCGACCAACACACTATTAACGCCGCATAATTCGACATCAGCGTGTAGAATGTGAAGAAGCGCCTTGCCCGCCCGCGGTTGTGGAAATGAAGAAGAATATTCATCGGAAAAAGGACGGCAAGATAATCGGCGATGTAGCCGGTGTTGCCCAATCCGGCAGAAATAAAACCTCGCCAGTCAGAAAGCCTCGGCTGGGTGCGCACCAATTCCTTAAAAAAACTCGCGGCAAAATCCTGCCAGAGCGCCCACGTGGCGGTGATGGCGGTGCAACAAGCCAGCGCCCATACAATCATCATTACCCCGCGACGGTTGCCGTATAAAATATCTTGAAGTAGAAGCGAGCATAAAAAAAGCATAACCCAATTCAGGCACCCGCTTCGCCAAAGCGATAAACTCTGCGCCGCAAAACCCGATATCAGATTCAACAGAATATACGCCGCAAAAATGCCGTTGATAGGGGAGAACATAACCCGAAATGAGCGCCGGCGAACCATCCCCGCAATCGTCAACCCCAAAAGGACCAGCGTCCAAAAATGAACCCAGACCGTTTTCGGCAGTGTGAAACTATCGAATGTAAAATAAGTGATAAAAAGGCTCGTCCCAGCCACAAGCAGGATGGCGACAAAAAGCCTTGCCTTGTCATAAAATGCGTCAAATTTTTCGGTTGAGGTTTCCATTATCAACAAATCCTAAAACCAACTAAACACACGCGCATCTTCATGTGCAAATAAAAAACTTGCCGCGGCGATAATTTCAAAAACATTGTTAAAGAAAACCGCCGTATTGCAGGATATGAAATAATCAGAAAACTTGTTTTTTCTTCGGTCGGATAAAATCGAAAGCCTCCATTCGCTTGAGCAACGCGAGACTCTTAAGATATAACTCATGCCGTTTGGATTGCGCCTTTTCAATCCACGCCTTATATGCGGGACTCCCCAAAACCTCCGGTTTCTTTTTCGAAAAATAATCGGCAACGTTTTCCATCGTCACATCATAATCATGCGTTTCGCCCATCGCATCTTGAATATCGCGGAATAAAGCCAGCGATTCCGACGGGATATCTTCCTTCAAAATCGGTTGAAAAATTTCCGCTTTGTAACGCAGCTTTTTCACCGCAATCCGCAGCTTATGAAACTCCTGTTTCATCTCCTCGTTGGGGATTAAAGGGAAAAAAGCAAAACACTTCCACAAAAACTTTTGCATGATGGAACGCGAAATGAAATGAGGAATTTTTCGTCGGGCGGCGGCGCGCATCTCTCGACTGCGCGGAAGCGAAATCTTTTCCATTTCCCCCAGAGCGCTAAGCGCGTTGTCAATGGATGACATATCCGCGCTTTGAATTTTTTTCCTCAACATAGATTCAATCTTGGCGATCTTTTTATTCAGCCGCCTCATGTAAATATCGAAAAGAGGCTCCTCCATCGGAATGCCGGCCGTCAGAATTTCCCGTTGAATGTGCAAATCCCGCAAATTGCCGAACGGCTTCATAATATTGCCCAGCGAATTGTTGAGCGAGCGAATTTTTACCTTGGGGCTGATATCCTTTAGAGCAACCAAAAGCGACCGTAGCCGGCGAATAACCACGCGCAGGTCATGCACATCATCCGGCGCGGAACCCTCCTTCAAACGCGCCGTCAATTGGTTAAACTGCTCGCGATACTTTTTCAACAACGGCAGCATCAATTCCCCCAGCTGTCTTTCTTCCTGTTGAAATAATTCATTCATTTTTTTTAAAGACCTTTGCCCAACATATTCGCATTATCCTGCAAACCATTCTCAATATGAATCAAGTAAAACTTCCGCCGCGCTTTGAGGGCGCCCATCTATTAAAAATGCTTAAAATATCTCAACGGCTCTATTGACACAACATCGCCGCTCTCTTTAATACATTAGAACATTATTACAAAGATGATAGCTTTATGAAACTTTTTGAAACAGGTGAATTGGGATTTCTTGATAGCATCAAGCGATTCGCTAAGAATAACGCCCTTGTTAAATTTGGATTTGGCGATGACGCCGCCATTCTCCATGATAAGTCGGGGAAAAACCATCTCGCGATCACAACGGATCTTCTCGTCGAAGATACCCATTTTTCCTTCAAATTTTGCACACCGCGCGAATTGGGCGTTAAGGCGTATGAAGTCAACGCATCCGATCTCGCGGCGATGGGAGCCATACCCTATGCCGCCTTCCTTTCCATCGGCGTTCGCGGCGATATGGATATGCAGGACATGATTGCATTTTACAAAGGGTTCGAATCGGCGGCGCGCCGCCATGATTGCGTGATCGCTGGCGGCGATACCGTCCGCGCCGAACGCCTCATTGTCTCCGTGATGTTGATTGGCTTGCGCCCCCAAAATGCGCCGCCCATGCTCCGCTCGTCAGCCTCGCCCGGCGAACACGTTTACATCACCGGAGCCCCCGGCGAAAGCGGAATGGGATTGCATCTCCTCATAAACGGTCAAAATAACAGCTCGGATAAACGCCTCCAGCCGCTCATTAAAAAGCATCTGCTGCCCAAAGCGCGCATTCGTGAGGGCATCGCCCTTGCCGACGCTCGCGCAGTCGGCGCCGCCATTGACATCAGCGATGGCGTTTATAACGAGCTTCGACACATCTCCCGCATGAGCAAAGTCCGCCTTGTTATTGAAACAGCAAAACTCCCCGTCTCAGCTGGTTTGAAACGCGAATGCCGGCGATTGGGAATAGACCCACTGGAGATGCTCCTCTTTGGCGGCGAGGATTATGAACTCCTCTTCACGAGCCCGCATCCCCTTTCGCTAATCAAAAAGATTTTTCAAGATGCCGGCAGTAAAACCCATGTCCAAAAAATAGGCGGGGTCGAAAAGGGGCGCGGCGTTATTTTTGTTGATGCGGATGGAAAACGAACCTCCTTCGCAGATAAGACGTTCCGCCATTTTGTTTTTAACGGTGAATAACCCTCATGGCTGATGCGCAAGAAAAAAATTTTACATTCATTGTCGGCGAGGATGAGGCGGGCATGAGGCTTGACCGTTATCTTGCCCAAATTTTGCCCGATTATTCGCGCACATTCATTCAAAAACTGATTAACACCGGCAAGGCGACGATAGGGGAGCGCCACACCAAACAAAGCCATGTCCTCGAAACTAATGAAGTCATCGCCCTCGTAATCCCCCCGCCGGAAACCTCCATCCCGCAACCGGAGCCCATACCTCTTGATATCATCTTTGAGGATGGCTCCCTCATCGCGCTCAACAAACCCTGCGGCATGGTTGTCCATCCCGGTGCCGGCAACCCCTCCGGCACGCTCGTCAATGCCCTGCTTCACCACTGCCGATTCCTTTCGGAAATCGGAGGCATTCAGCGACCGGGCATAGTGCATCGCCTTGATAAAAACACAACCGGACTGCTGGTGGTTGCAAAAACAGATGCCGCCCATCGCAGCCTTGCTGAGCAGATTGCAGACCGCACTCTCAAACGGTTTTATCTTGCGCTGGTTTCAGGAGAATTCGAACACAACGAAGGAAAGGTTGACGCGCCCATCGGACGCGACGAACGGCACAGGGAGCGCATGGCAGTTAATCGGCGGCATGGACGCCCTGCCGTCACTCACTACGAGGTTTTGAAACGCGCTCATGGCTTGACTTTGCTTGGCGTTTCTTTAGAAACCGGCAGGACGCATCAGATTAGAGTTCATCTAAGCCACATCGGACATCCCGTCATTGGCGACCCAGAATATGGAAAGGAAATCAATGCAGTTCTGGCAGCGGTCAGCGATGTTCATCCCCTCCTCCCCGGCAAATTAAAAAAAGTCAAAACCCAGCTCCTTCACGCCGCCAGACTCCAACTCCTCCATCCAGATTCTGGCGAGCCGATGATATTTGAAACTCCTCCTCCGCCCCATTTTCAAGAAATAATCAGCCTCATGTGATGCTTAAAATGAAAAATTTAAAAAAATCCTTTGAAAAGAAAATGGGACGGATTTATGAATAATTATAATTTTGGATAAAAGATATAATTGTTTATTTTTATGCCCCGTAATTGTAAAATTTTTATACCTATCGGATTGGCGCTTCTGGTATTTATGCTGGCGCCGATTTGCGCGCAGGAATCAGCCGCAATTGAAAAAATCATCCAAATTGTCAAAAGCAAAAAATGGGAGCAACTCCCCCAAACCATAGTCTGCCCCAAAGATGGCTCGGTCATGGTGCTGGTTCCGGCGGGCGAGTTCAGAATGGGCATCCCGCCCAATGCGCCCCTTGCCGCAAAATTGAAAGATGCCCATCCCGAACACACTGTGTATCTCGATGCTTTTTACATTGATAAAACAGAAATTACAAATGAGCAATATGAAAAATTCCTCGCCGAAAGAGCGGGCAAAAAACCGCTCTTTGCTGCTGACCAAAGATTCAACGACCCCGCTCAACCGGTTGTTGGGATCACCTATGGAGATGCCGTGTCTTATGCCATCTGGGCAGGGAAAAGACTCCCCACTGAGGCGGAATGGGAAAAAACCGCACGCGGCACTGACGGACGTCTCTACCCTTGGGGCGCCGCCTTCAATTCCGCCCTTTGCAATTCCTATCATGCGCAGATAAAAAAAACCGTCAAGGCAGCGGCATACCCAGAAGGCGCCAGCCCATTTGGCGCGCTCAATATGGCGGGGAACGTCTCGGAATGGGTCTTTGATATGTATGAGTCCGAATACTACAAAAACAGCCCGCTCAAAAACCCGCAGGGTCCCGCCGGAAATGGAACTGTCAGAGTATCTCGCGGAGGCGATTATACCAGCGACCCTGAATTTGTTTCATCGGTTGCCCGCGCCCCAAGGAAGGCTTATTCCGCCTTTCCCGACCTTGGTTTCCGATGCGCCGTTTCCGTTGCTGAAATCGAAAACTTACTCAACCCCGAATCTGCACCCGGCGCACAGGAGGCGGTCGGCTCCGGCGTTTCCGTTATAAAAAAAGATGGAATCGCCGCAAGCGTTGTCTCCGCGAACACCAGCCCTTCTTTTGCCCAACCCTCCGTCAATCCCGATTTCGCTCCTGTCCGATATTACAAACATCTTGATTTCGATGGAAAAAAAACCATCGGGCGGGATGAAATTCGCAAGTCTGACCGTATCGGCGCCGCCAATTGGAAAGTCTATTTCCAATCCTCCGGTCAAATGACTCAGGCGCAATTTTACAACGAAAAGGACGCGCTCCTGATACACATAGAACCTGAATACGATGAACAGGGACAGGAAAAAACCATTCGCTTGTATAACGAAAAAGGGCAAATGGTTTATCGCTCCGAAAGGACATTCCAAGATGGACGCGCCGTGAAAGGAGTTCTGTATTCCTCATCTGGCGATATATTAGGAGATGAAAAATTTTAATCCGCGCCTCGAGCGCCCTTCATGCGCATGAGGAGTTATAATTAAAAAATTATGCCTAAAATTCGCTTTTACATAAATCCATCCCATCTGAAACTCTTTTCCGTCAGACCCGAATCCAATATTCGCGAACTTTGGGATAAAAGAAACAGCTACCTTGGAGGTTTGACGCTCGAACAATTCCAGCAAAAAAATCCCAACGCCTGCGCCGAGATTTCCGCCGCTTGGAATCTGCTTGCCAATCCATGCGCCAGACCCTATCTCATTCTCGGAGTCCGCAAGGAAATTTCGATTGATGAACTGAAAACAGTCTATGCCAAAATGATTGCAGATTTCCCCCTGCCCTCATATCCGGAATGCAACCGCAGACTTTCAGAAGCCTATGCCATTCTCAGCGACCCTGTCCAGCGCGTCTTTGTGGACTTCTTCACATTCGACGACCCCGTTTGGAACTTATGGTTTCTTGAAAGCGATTCGGAAATCGAAGTTCGCCGCGAAATCGAAAAACAATTCTCCGGCTCCACATTCAAACAAATAATAAACAGCACACTTTTTTGTTTTTATAAAGCCTCCCAAATCGAGGAATCAGGCGGAAATTTCGAAGACGCAGTCTCATACTGGAAAAAAGCCTATCTCGGATGGCAGGGCATCCTGCATGAGGGATTTATCTGGGAGGAATTGCGCAACCATGTTGAACGCGGCGGTATTTACCCCCTTGAGATTGCCCGCCGTTTTGATGATATAGCCATTGAAGATATCAAATCCCGGCTGATTTCATACCTCGTGGAAAACGCCCTCGAACGCTGCAAACTCGCACTGAAGGTCTCCCTCAATACCGCCCTCGAACACCTCCGTTTTCTCAAATACATAAAAATAGAAGACCCGCATCTCCGTTCACAGATAGCCCTGATGTATAATCAGTGCGCCTTTATACTTGCCGGCGAAAGCAGGCTTGTTGAATCCGTCCGCCTCCTTGAAGAGGCGCTTGCCATTGACCCCAATCTGCCTGTGGCAAAAACCAATCTTGACCTCGCTCGAACCGCAACCTCCGGCGTTGGACAGGCTCTTCGTCTTGTTTCCATAAATCAGTGGGACGAAGCCTATGAACTTCTACGAAACAAACTTAACGAAAACCCCGATGATGCAGACGCCAGCGAACTCTTGGTGGAAATCCTCCATAAACAGGCGCACGAAGCCTATCGCATGGGCGATGTGGAGGAAACATTCAGGCGCCTTTCTGAAGCATGCAACCGCAGTGACGCCTACCTTGATGAACTCAAACTCGTCCAGCGCCTCAAACAGGAACAATCCCTTGATGCCGTGCTGCGGCTCATCGAAAGCCAAGATTATGCAAGCGCAGCGAAAATCCTGAAAGAGTATATCACCATCTTTCCCGAACAAACCGTTCCCAAAAAATTATATGTCAGACTGCTTAACCAGATAGCCCTGCAAAAAAATCGCCAACGGCTCTGGCTTGAAGCGCGGGACATCCTTAAAGAAGCCCACTCTATCGAACCGAGCAACGGCGTCATCAGCTCCAATCTAACGCAGCTGGAAAAGGCATCAGAAAATCAACAGACCGCCCTTCTGATTTCACAAGCGATGGAAGCCGTCAATCAAGGCAAACCCCAAGATGCCATCAACCTTATTCAACCCATTTATACAACTGCCGATCTCCCCACGTCCGTGAGGGAAGAATTGCGGCATATCCTTGCTTTTGCCTATCTCGCGCATGGTCATATCATGGCAAAACAGGCGGAGAGCGCCGTCAGCCGCGGCGCAATCAAGGAAGCTCTCGAAGCTGCCCACCTCTCATTCACCATTGCCGATTTTATGGATTCCACCGAAGACTCCCAACAGAATCTCTCCATGCTGGAAGATGCCCTCCCCGAACTGGCGCAAAAAGAATACGACCAAAGCCAGTTTCCCCTCCCGCCTGGCGGACAAACTGATAAATCCGTTCCCAAAAAGCGCAGATTCAAAGCGCGAAAAAGAAAAGGCGTCTCTGGCAGTCCTTTAACTTTTGCCGTTCAGGCTCAGACAGCGCCACGTTTGATTCCCATTTCATTTATTATTATTCTGATAATGGGTTATATTATTGGTGTCATTTTGCTGGGCGCCGGCATGTTGAAAATCATCCTGTTCTCAGCATTGTTGCAGGGCGCCTCCTCTTTGCTGGCTTACTCATCGCAACTACCCCAAAGGCGCATGCCGCTGATTGGGGCATCCGCCGCCTGCCTGATTCTCGCCGCCGCATCGCTGTTTATGATATCTTCTCAACCCAAAGGCAAAAAGCCCGCGCGGCAAACCGCCAGAATAAAACCGGCGCAAACAACACAAACGCCCCCTCAACCAACGATTGCGGAAAAAACTCCGCCGCCCACGCCTTATCCAACAATAACGCCGTTCCCTGTAGCGCCAAAAGGTCCCGGCATGTTCCGCCCCTTTTTCAGCAAGACAAGGCTGGACGCCAAAAAACTGGCATCCATTTACAAACCCGCACCAACGCCCGCCCCAACACCGGCAAAAACACCGCCTCCCGCGCTCACGCCTCCGCCCTCCCGTGTGGGGAAGGTGGTTGAAGTCCGAATCATCATCCAAGATTTTATCAGCATCCGGCAGGAGCCGCGCCCCATTTTTATTTACAGAATCAAAACACCAGAAGGCATGGCATCCCTGCTTATTGACCCTCTTGTTTATATCAAACTCCCAAAGGAAATTTTCGGCGCAAATGATTATGTCAAAGCAAAGGCAAGGATAATACAGGAAGGAACAGCATCGGTTTACGCCCTTGAATCTCCTTCAGATATTCTCAAGGAGTAAAAAGGGCGGTCTTGTCATGAGGATGAATTAAAATGACCAAAGATAACGAAAAAACAATTGAACTCGAAAGCAATCCTGACTGGGAACAAACCTTGAGCGATTTGCAGGAACTTAAAGACTCCGCGCATCTTACCGAAGAGGAAAACGCCATCCTTCTTCAGGAACATGCCAACACCTTTGAGGACGTCCAATTTTCCTTGCTGCCCTCCTATGAAGAAGGCGATGGAGAAAAACTCCAAACGGAGCCCCTCTCTCCGGAAAGCGAATTCCACCTCCTCGAATTCACAATCGCGGAGAATAAGGAAATTTCTCTCAAAAAAGGAATAGAAATCATCAATCCCATCGTCTTTCGATTTGCCGATGAAAAGCAATTCTGGCTTGTGGATCAACCCGATGAGCAGATATACCGTTTCTCCCAATTCAATGGACAAATTTTCATTAACGGCTTTACCGTTCCCCGCGGCAAAGAACAGTTTTGTATCGGCTATCCCGGCAACATTCTCCTCGACCCAAAAGGCTCGATTTACATCCTTGATGTCGTTCAGCAAAGTCTGCATAAATTCTCAAGCCAAGGTGAATACGACGGCAATTTTCAGGACCAAGTAGTCGCCTCCAGCCCCCTCCTCTCGGTTCGAGATTTTGACATCAAACCCTCGAGCAACCTCCTGATTGTCTCGGATTATTTAAGAGGCTCCCTCATGAAGTTCACGCTTGATGGCAGAGAGGCGGGAGAAGAAAAGATTGATCCCTCAATCACGAACGGACGCCTCGCTATGCCCACCGGCGTGGCATTTATGCCCGATATGCGCCATTTTGCCCTCCTTCCTATCAACCAAACTCTTGTCGAATTTTCTCCAGAGGGAAAGATTAACAGTGTCAGCAAAATCCAAAATTCGGAGCCCTGCGTCCAATTCTTCACACACATGGCGGCAGGTCCGGGCGGCTCCCTCTTCCTTGCCGATTTCCATTCCCAGTGCATTTATGTCTATGATGTAAAAGGTAAAAGGCTCGGGCATCTGTGCGTGGGTCCTGATTCAGCAGCCCCTGAAATTCAGATGAGATTCTTTAACATCAGGCACGATGGCAGAATCAACATTCTCGACCCTGTGTCCATGAAAATCCATTGCCTTGAACATATTTCTCAGAATTAATGGCGCGCAATACTCCTCATCCTAAAATCGTATCCATCCCAACGGGAAGCCCAGCCGAACGTTTAGGTTTGCGCCCCGGCGATTGCCTTGTATCCATTAATGATATGCCCATACGCGACAAAATTGATTTCATGTTCTACGCCGCTGAACCCATCCATTCTATTGAATACCTTCGGGCGGGGAAAATCTACAAACGCCAACCCTCGAAACATCTATCGCTTGCTCTTGATTTAGAAGACATGCAACCGCGAGCCTGCGGCAATCAATGTGTTTTCTGCTTTGTCCATCAACTGCCCCGCGGTCTCCGCCGCTCTCTTTATTTCAAAGACGAAGATTACCGGTTTTCATTTCTTTACGGAAACTATATCACCGCAACAAATCTGAAAGAGGAGGATTTTTGCCGCATTGCCCAGCAACGCCTCTCGCCGCTATGCATCTCCATCCATGCCACAAACCCTGCGGTGCGCAATGCCCTTTTGGGCAATCCCCGCGCCCCCGCCATCATGCCCATTCTCCGCAGACTCCAGAAAGATAACATCCAATTTCATGCACAGATTGTCCTCATTCCCGGACTCAATGACGGCGCCGTGTTGGAAGAAACCCTTGCTGACCTTAACTCATTCATATCTCAAAATCCAACCGACAAAGAAAGCGAATACCAACCACCGCTGCTGAGCATTGCCATTGTACCTGTCGGCTTGACCGACCATCGCCGGAGCCTGCCGCCTTTACAAAGAGTCTCGCCTCAATACGCTAAGGCATTTGTCGCTGCGATGGAAAAAAAACAGCGAGCCATGCGCCAAAAATACGGAACGCCTTGCCTCTTCCTGAGCGATGAGTTCTATCTCCTTGCCGGCTTAAAACCGCCCTCTTATAGAGGATGGGAAGAAATCCCCCAACTGGGAAATGGCGTAGGCTTGACAGCCTATTTTTATCGCGGTTTTAACCGGGCAGCGCATCTGCTTCCGCAAAGATTGAAGCGCCCGACGCGCCTCGCCCTTGTCACCGGCCCTTTGGGCGCAATCGTCTTGAAAAAACTGTGCGAACGTTTGAACCAAGTGAAAAACCTCCGTGTAAAAATACTGACCGTCCAGAACACCCTGCTCGGAAAAAATATCACCGTTGCAGGCTTAATGACTGCCGGAGATATCGCAAGAACAATCTTTGCAAATCCGAAATTTGATTTTTACATGCTCCCCTCAGAGTGTTTGAATACGGAAGGATTGACTCTGGATGGCGCCGCGCCGGCTCAAATAGAAAAGAAAACGGGGAAGCGCATCATTGTGGCGCCTCCCCGATGTTTAGACGTTATCGAAATTATCCGCTCTTTAAATGTAAGTTAACCAGCCGAATTTATCCGCCGCCTCGGCATAGATAACACGGAAAAAATAATCCTGAATTGCCTTTGTGATGGGACCCCGCTTGCCGTCGCCAATCACAATCTTATCCACCTGCGTGATAGGCGTGATTTCGGCGGCGGTTCCCGTAAAGAAAAGCTCGTCCGCAATATAAAGCGCCTCCCGCTGGATGATATGCTTTTCAACCCGCAGACCAAGATCCCGCGTTATCTGAAAAACCGCATGGCGCGTGATGCCCGGAAGAATGGAGCAATTTGAAGGCGGAGTATAAATCACACCATTGCGCACCATGAAGATGTTCTCGCCCGAACCCTCCGCCACATAACCGGCAGCATCCAGCGCAATCCCCTCGTCAAACCCGTTCATCAACGCTTCCATCTTTATCAACTGAGAGTTCATATAATTGGCGCACGCCTTTGCCAGCGTGGGAAAGGTATCAGGCAAGGGACGCCGCCATGAAGAAACGCACACGGAAACGCCGTTTTCCAGAGCCTCCACTCCCAGATATTTCCCCCATCGCAAAAGAGCAATCAAACACTGAACCGGACATTTGGTGGGGTTGACGCCCAGCTCCCCGTATCCTCTGAAAATCAAAGGACGCAGATAGCATTCCTCCAGCTTATTCTCCCGTACCGTGTCAATACAGAACTGGCAAAACTCATCCTGCGTGTAACTCGGCGTCATGTGATAAATCTTTGCCGATTCAAACAAACGTCGAATATGTTCCTTCAGACGGAGAAGGGCAGACCCTTTTTTATTCTTGTAACAACGAATGCCCTCAAAGACCCCCGTCCCATAATGAACCACATGCGACATCGCATGAATCTTGCAATCGTCCCAATTCACAAATTTGCCGTCGAACCAGATTTTGTCAGTTGCAACTCCCACCTTGATACTCCTCATGAATTATTAAACGATTCTCCTACTGAATCCAAACCGAGCCATGCAAGGAATATTTTTTTTACCAGCTTCCAATTTTTGAAAGAATCGCCTGTTCTATATTGACTTTGCCGCAATAAAGAAAATATATACTTTAATGTAACATAGTACACAAGGAATTAAAATGCCAAAGATTTCAATCCAATTTTTGGGCGCGGCGCAGACTACCACCGGCTCCATGCACATGCTTCATGTTGACGATAAAAAAATACTCCTTGATTGCGGACTCTTTCAAGGGAGGCGCGAGGAAAGCCGTCAGCGAAACCTTGAATTCCCCTTCGAGCCCGCCGGCGTCTCCTCCTTGATTTTATCCCATGCCCATATAGACCATTGCGGAAACATCCCCAACCTCATAAAAAAAGGCTTTGATGAAACCGTATTCTGCACATCCGCCACCCTCGACCTTTCAGCCGCCCTCCTGCGCGACAGCGCGCACATCCAAGAAAAGGATATTCAATTCCTCAATAAAAAAAGGGCGCAGAAAAGAAAACCGCCTCTTGAACCCCTATACACCATCAAAGACGCGGAAGAATCGCTCTATAATTTCCATAGCGTCTATTACCGCCGACCTTTTCATGTCCTTAATGAATTAACTGTGAATTTTTTGGACGCCGGACACATCCTCGGCTCCGCTCTCACAATCCTCAACTTCCAAAATAGTAAAACGCGAAAAAGAATACTTTTCACAGGCGATCTCGGACGTAAAGATATGCCCATCCTCAAAAACCCAGAAATACCCGAAGGCATAGATACCCTCATCATCGAAAGCACCTATGGAAACCGCATGCATGGCGATATCAAACAATCCGATGAAAAACTTGCCGCCGTCATCAACCGCGTCGTCGCCCGCCGCGGAAAAATCATCGTCCCCGCGTTCTCCGTGGGACGCACACAAGAACTCGTTTATAGCATCAAACGGCTTCTCAATGACGGACGCATTCCCCCAATCCCCGTCTTTGTGGATAGCCCCCTTGCCGTCAACGTCACAGAAATATTCCGCAATCATTATGAATGTTACGATACCCAAACCCGCGACCTCCTCCTGAACGGCAGCGACCCCTTCGGATTCGAAACCCTTACGTATGTCCGCACAGTGGACCAGTCCAAAGCGCTCAACGACAAACAAGAGCCCTGCATCATCATATCGTCTTCCGGTATGTGCGAAGCGGGGCGCATCCTCCATCACCTGAAAAACAATATTGAAAACCCCAATAACCTTATCCTCATCGTGGGGTTTATGGCGACGGAAACGCTCGGACGCAAAATCGTGGAGCGCCAGCCGGAGGTGCGCATCTTCGGCGAACCTTATCCCCTGCGGGCGGAAGTCGCTATTATGAACGAATTCAGCGCCCATGCCGATGCGGCGGGTTTGACCGATTTCACCCGCAAAGTCAAAGAACGCGGTCAACTCAAACGCATCTTCATCGTCCATGGCGAAAAAGAGCAATGCATCGCCCTTGCCGGGCGCCTCAAAGAAGCCGTCGGCATTGATTGCGTCATACCCAAAACAGGAGAACGATATAATCTGTAAATTAAACCCCATCGCTCTTGGGTATTTATTCATGGTAAGAGAGAATAAAAAGCGTTTGACATCGTTTTTTTAGATGGATAGGTATTAACTATAATTTATGAGATTGAGGTAAGAGCCTTATGCCGGAGATGATTGTCAAACTGGGTGATAAGGTCGTTCAAAAATACTTTTTCGATAAAGAAGTCATGAGCATCGGAAGAGCTCGCGATAATGACATCGTTATCGAAAACCTCAGCGTGTCGCGCAACCATGCCCGCGTACGCCAGAGCGAGGGCAAATACATCCTCACCGATTTAAACAGCGCAAACGGCACGTTCGTCAACAACGTGAGGATTAATAAAATCGAACTCCAAGATAACGACACCATCACAATTGGCAAGCACACCATCCAGTTTATGAACAAAAAACTAAGCGATGAGCAGCTCATCACAGACGCCTTTGGTGCGGAACGAACCATGATTGTTGATAGAACCCCCGCAGCGCGGCTCATTATTGACAAAGGCAAACAAAAGGATCAGGAATTCCGAATCGCCAAAGAAGAAACCTATATCGGACGCGCAACGGATAATGAAATCTGCCTTCACGACTGGTTCGTCTCCAAAAAACATGCGCTCATCTTGCGCCAAGGACAAAATTATTTCCTCCGTGACCTGAAAAGCTGGCGCGGCTCTATGCTCAACGGCAAATTCACCCGAGAAGCCCCTCTCAAAGACGGCGACACCCTCCAGTTCGGTTCAACGGTTATGATTTTCAAACTCTCCGCCGGACCCGAAATGCTCCAAATCACCGGACGAGTTCCGGAAGAAATTATAGAAGAGGAGCCTCCTGTTCCCGCATTTGAACCGGAACTCGACATCGAGGAAATTCCTCCATCGGAAAAAATACCCGCTATGGAAAAAGCGCCGATTGAAATGAAAGAACCTGTTGAAATCTCCTCCGAATGGGAAGAAAAAATTCGCGCAGAAGAAGAAGAAGTGGCGCGTATGCAAGCGGCGTGGGAACCCCTTGCTGCCGAAGAGGAAAAAAAGGCGGCAGAAGAAGCAAAAGAGTTGGAAATGAAAAGCGAAGAAACACCCGCACCCGCGCCCGCCGTGGAAGAAAGCGCCCCGCCAAAATCAACAACGGAAGGCATCCAAGAGGATTTCGATATTCAGGCAGAAGGGATAGAAAAGGATAAGCCCGCCGTTGAAGAGGAGCCAGCCGCCCCTTCTGAAGAGATTGCTTTGGATGCGGAAACAAAAGCAAAGCCAGACGAATCTGCCGAACCCGTTGCTGAAGAAAAAGAGGAAAAACCGCATTCCAGATTCGAGCAAGTTGAAATCCCGGCGGATCTGCCGCCGGGCGTTGACCCAAAAGAAGTTGAAATGTGGCTTGTCGCGCTGAAAAATCCAAGCAGGATTATCCGCAAAAACGCCGCAACCTTCCTTAAAAAACTAACCGGGAAAGACTACAAATATGAGTGAATATAAGCGCGTCGGAATATTTTCCGACATCCACGCTAATCTTCACGCCCTTCAGGCAGTACTTAGCGCGTTGGATAATGAAAAAGTGGACAGCATCTTCTGCTGCGGAGATATCGTGGGTTACGGAGCCTTCCCCAATGAATGCTGCGACCTGCTTCGCGAACGCAAATGCCCAGTTATCGCAGGCAATCACGACCATGCCGTCCTCAATATCACAGACACCAGCTATTTCAATGACGTGGCAAAAAATGCCGTCACGTGGACGCGCGGCAAGCTCACGCTGGAAAATGAAGAATACTTGCGATCGCTTCCCCTCACATACAAAGATAACAATATGTTTTTTGTCCACGCATCGCCGGATAACCCGCAGGAATGGAACTACATCCTCACAATGGGCGAGGCGCGGCATAACTTCCGCCACTTCGAAGAAAAATTCTGTTTCATCGGACATTCCCATCAACCCTTTATCATAGTAAATTATCAAGACGAACTCTCCTGCCCGGAAGCCCCGGAGGTGGACATTCTCGAAAACCGCCGTTATCTCATCAACGTCGGAAGCGTCGGGCAGCCGCGCGATCGCAACCCAAACACCTGCTTCCTTATCCTCGATTTTGAAAACAGCAAAATAACCTTAAAGCGCATACCTTATAATATCCGCGCCGCCCAAGATGCCATCATCGCCGCTGGACTCGCGCGGGAACTTGCGGAACGCCTCAGCTACGGTTGGTAATTAATATCAAACCCGATTAAAAGAGGAAAAACATGGATTCAAAAAAGAATATCCGTGAACGCATTGAAACCCTGCGCGCTCAAATTGAACATCACAACTTCCTTTATTATGTCAAAAACGCCCCCGAAATTTCAGACCGCAAGTATGACATGCTCATGCGCGAGATACAAGAGCTGGAAGAACGTTATCCGCAATTCAAATCGCCTTCATCACCCACCCAAAGAATCGGCGAAAAATTAACAGAAGGCTTTGTGCCAGTCGCCCACGAAATCCCAATGCTCAGCATCGCCAATACATATAATGCCGGCGAATTGCGTGAATTTGATGAACGAGCCAGACGCATTCTTGGAATGGACGCATCGGAAAAACTCGATTATGTGGTCGAACTCAAAATTGACGGCGTCTCATGCGCCCTCCTCTATGAAAACGGAGAACTCAAGCGCGCAGCCACTCGCGGCGACGGCTTCCAAGGCGATGACGTCACCGTTAATGTCCGCACAATCAGAAACATCCCGCTGCGTTTGATGACATTTCCCAAGGGCGGCTCAAAAATTGAAATCAGAGGAGAGGTTTATCTCCCGCGCGCCGCATTTGAAAAATTAAATGAAGAACGCCGAAAAAACGATGAACCCCTTTTTGCCAACCCACGCAACGCTGCCGCCGGCTCGCTCAAACTCCTCGACCCCGCTCAAACAGCCGCGCGCCCCCTCTCAACCTTTTTTTACACTGTCGGCGTCGCCGATTTCACACTACCCAAAACCCATTGGGAACTCCTTAACTATCTTGAACAACTCGGACTCTGCGTCAACCCCGAACGCCGCCGATGCCGCGATATGGAAGAAGTTATCGCTTTGGCGAAAGAATGGGAAGCCCGGCGCAATGCGCTTCCGTATGATATTGATGGACTCGTCATTAAAATCAATAACCGCTCCCTTTATGAAAAACTCGGTTCAACCGCTAAAGCGCCCCGTTGGCTTATCGCCTATAAATTCTCCGCCGAACAGGCGGAAACAAAACTACTGGATATCATCTTTCAAGTCGGACGCACAGGCGCCGTCACACCCGTTGCGATTCTCGACCCCGTTTTTCTTGCCGGCTCAACCATATCCCGCGCCAATCTTCACAACGCGGAAGAAATTAAAAGAAAAGATATCCGCATCGGCGACCGAGTTATCATCGAAAAAGGCGGCGATGTTATCCCCAAAATCACAGGCGTAATCGCCTCTTCGCGAACCGGCAAAGAGCGCAAATTTGTTTTCCCAGATAAATGCCCCGCCTGCAACTCAACGCTTGTTCGCGATGAAAAAGAAGTCGCCATCCGATGTCAGAACGCAAGCTGCCCGGGACAATTCACCGAACGCCTCCGCCACTTCGCCTCCCGCGATGCGATGGATATCGAAGGACTTGGCGATTCCCTCGTCCAACAACTCGTGGATAGCGGTCTGGTCAAAGATTTTGCCGACTTATATCAGTTAACCATTCCGCAGGTGGCGGCGCTCGAACGCATGGCGAAAAAATCTGCATCCAATCTTATCAACGGCATCGAAAAAAGCAAAACGCGACCCCTCGCATCCTTTCTCTTTGCCTTGGGCATCCGCTATGTCGGGCTCCAGTCTGCAAAAGTTCTTGCGCGCAGGTTCGGCTCGCTTGCCGGCATCCAAAACGCTTCGCAAGAAGACCTCCAATCAGCCGAAGGCGTCGGCGATGTCATGGCGGAAAGCGTTTACCAGTTCTTCCACAATGAACAAAATATCCACTTGATCCATAAGCTCCTCAAACAAGGCGTCGCACCGCCGGAGGAAAAAAGCCAACCATCCGCGCAGGCGGACGCCTCTTCATTTTTCGCTGGAAAAACATTCGTCCTGACCGGCGCGCTTGCCGCTATGGAACGAAGCGCCGCCCGCGCCGAAATTGAAAAACGCGGCGGGAAAACATCCGAAAGCGTTTCCAAAAAAACCGATTATGTCATCGCTGGAGAAAGCGCCGGCTCCAAACTTGCAAAGGCAAAATCACTCGGAATCGCTATCATTGACGAGCAAACATTCCTCCAACATCTGAGCGAATAAAAAATATTTGTAATTTTATTGTTGACGCGGATTAAATAAGTATAGTAATACTAATTTACCTAATTGTGATGAAAGTATTTTTTGCGTGAAAAAAATATTATCCATTTCTGACGCCGCCGCGCTCGCGCTTCATACAATGGCGCTTCTTGCCTCTCAGCCGGAAAGGGTCTTCCCCGTGTGCGAAATCGCCGCCGCTCTTAACGGCGCCTCCGAAAACCACCTTTCTAAAGTGCTTCAACGGCTCGCAAGAGACGGTTTTGTCCGCTCCGTAAGAGGACCCGCCGGCGGTTTTAAAATCGCGCCCAATCAGCAAAAACAAACACTCCTCAGCATCTTTGAATCCATCGAAGGAACCTTCAAACCCGATGACTGCCTCCTCGGAATTCCAGCATGCGGCAGAGGCAAGTGCATACTCGGAAATCTCCTCCGCTCTATCAATGACCAATTCAAAAATGCGCTTAAATCCGCCCGCCTTTCTGATTTGTCGCCGGCTTTCTCGATTTCAAATATTAATTCAAATAAAAGGGGGAAAAGAAAATGAGTATGTTCTGTTATCAATGCGAGCAGACAGCCTTCGGGACTGGCTGCACCACGCGCGGCGTCTGCGGCAAAACGCCCGAAACCGCAAAAATCCAGGACATTCTGGTGTATGTCACAAAAGGCATTGCTATGTATGCGCATCGCGCCAGACAACTCGGCGCCAAAAACATTGAAATTGACCGCTTCATCACAGAGGCTCTCTTCACGACAATCACCAATGTGAACTTTGACGCTGAACGCATCAGAAAAAGTGTCATTCAAAAAGCGCTGAAACTTCGCTCACAGGCAAAAACACTCTACGAAGAAGCGTGCAAAAAAGCCGGGAAACAACCCGAATCCCTCAACGGTCCCGCCGTTTGGACACCCGCCGATACTATGGAAGAACTTATCGCTCAAGCGGAAAAAATCGCCATCCCGACTCGTATGGAAAATCTAGGCAAGGACATCGCCGGACTTCAAGAACTGCTCACTTATGGGCTTAAAGGCATGGCTGCCTACGCCGACCATGCGCTCATTCTCGGCGAAGAGGATGACGACGTCTATGCCTTCTTCCACGAAGCCCTCGATTTCCTGACAAAACCCAACCCAACTGCGGATGAACTGGTCGCTATGAATATGAAATGCGGCGAAGTTAACCTCAAAACTATGGGACTGCTCGACAAGGCAAACACAAAAGGTTACGGCGACCCCGTTCCCACACCCGTCCGAATTCACCCCAAAAAAGGTAAGGCAATCCTTGTATCCGGGCACGACCTCAAAGACCTTGATGAACTCCTGAAACAGACAGAAGGCAAAGGCATCAACGTTTATACACACGGCGAAATGCTGCCCTGCCACGGTTACCCCGGACTTAAAAAATACCCGCACCTCGTCGGCAATTATGGCGGCCCATGGCAAAAGCAATGGAAAGAATTCGATGAATTCCCCGGCGCCATCCTCATGACAACCAACTGCATTCAAGAGCCGCGCCCCACATACAAAAATCGCATCTTCACATGCGGACTTGTCGGCTGGCCCGGCGTCACCCACATTGCCAACCGCGACTTCACACCCGTTATTGAAGCCGCCCTTAAAGAAAAAGGCTTCGAACAGGACGGACCCGACGACACCATCCTTGTTGGCTTTGGACACAATGCCGTTTTAGGGGTGGCGGATAAAGTTGTCGAAGCCGTCAAGAGCGGCGCTATCCGCCATTTCTTCCTCATCGGCGGGTGCGACGGCGCAAAACCCGGACGCGATTACTATACCAAATTTGCCGAAGCCGTCCCCAAAGACTGCATCATTCTCACACTCGCCTGCGGAAAGTATCGCTTCAACAAACTCAACTTCGGCACCGTCGCGGGCTTGCCGCGCCTGCTTGACATCGGTCAGTGCAACGACGCCTATTCTGCCATCCAAATCGCAATCGCCCTTGCCAAAGCATTCAATACCGATGTCAACAGCCTGCCGCTCTCTTTAATACTTTCATGGTATGAACAAAAGGCAGTGTGCGTTCTCCTGACCCTGCTTTCGCTCGGCATCAAAAACATGCGGCTCGGACCAACAGTTCCCGCATTCGTCACGCCGCCAATTCTGCAAGTTCTGATTGATAAATTCGCCATCAAGACCATCACCACGCCGGAGGAAGACCTGAAAGCGATACTGAACTAAATAATCCCCCCAAAAAAAATAATTACCCGCGGCATCATCATGATACCCGCGGGTATTTTTTTCCCCCCGCCCCACAATTATCAAAAACGTTTATGACATTTTATATATATATTTTTTCTTGATTTAAATTTTCGAATACAGTATCAATTAACTTAAATATTTACAATAAAATTCACCCAAAATCATTTTTTATTAACATCAAAACAAAGGGGAAAAACTTATGGACGACTCTGATCAAGTTCCTTTTTACGATGTCGAATTTGCTGACAATCCAGAACCAAGATGCCCGTGTGTTCTCTTATTGGATACCTCCGGTTCGATGAGAGGTAGAAAGATAGAAGAACTCAATTTAGGGCTTAAAACATTCGAAACAGAATTGCGTTCAGATAACATGGCTGCTAAAAGGGTTGAAATTGCAATAATAACATTTGGTCCTGTTCAAACTGTTCAGGATTTTATTACGGCTGATTCCTTTCAATCCCCCACATTGGTTGCAAAAAAAGATACTCCAATGGGTGAAGCCATTATTAGCGCAATAAATCTTATTGTTGAACGAAAAAAAATCTATAAACAAAATGGCATAGGTTATTATAGACCATGGATATTTCTTATTACCGACGGCGGCCCGACGGATAGTATTACTTCTGCAATTTCCGCAGTGAGACAAGGCGAAGCATCAAAAGCATTTATGTTTTATGCCGTTGGCGTTGAAGATGCAAAGATGGATATACTCGCTGAAATTTCTGTTCGGCAGCCTCTAAAACTCAAAGAATTATCTTTTAAGGAGATGTTTGTCTGGCTTTCAAATTCTCTTGGAAGCGTTTCGCGGTCTCAGCCCGGCGAGGCAGTTCAGCTTATAAATCCCGCCGCACCTAATGGATGGGCAACTGTGTCTTGGTTCAGCGTGAATTGGACTGTCATGGTTCAGCGTGAAATGGACAAATCGTAAATCGATTTAAGATAGTGATCCGCCACAGGCGGATATGGATTTTTTTTGAGGCATACGGGGAAACAACATGAATGTTTTTTCTTGATTTAAATTTTCGAATACAGTATCAATTAGTCTAAACATTTACAATAAAATTCACCAAAAATCATTTTTTATTATCATCAAAACAAAGGGGAAAAATTTATGGACGACTTTGATCAAGTTCCTTTTTACGATGTCGAATTTGCTGACAATCCAGAACCAAGATGCCCATGTGTTCTCTTATTGGATACCTCCGGTTCGATGAGAGGTAGAAAAATAGAAGAGCTCAATTTAGGGCTTAAAACATTCGAAACAGAATTGCGTTCAGATAACATGGCTGCAAAAAGGGTAGAAATTGCAATAATAACATTTGGTCCTGTTCAAACTGTTCAGGATTTTATTACGGCTGATTCCTTTCAATCCCCCACATTGGTTGCAGAAAAAGATACTCCAATGGGTGAAGCCATTATTAGCGCAATAAACCTTATTGTTGAACGAAAAAAAATCTATAAACAAAATGGCATAGGTTATTATAGACCATGGATATTTCTTATTACCGACGGCGGCCCGACGGATAGTATTGCTTCTGCAATTTCCGCAGTGAGACAAGGCGAAGCATCAAAAGCATTTATGTTTTATGCCGTTGGCGTTGAAGATGCAAAGATGGATAAACTCGCTGAAATTTCTGTCCGGCAGCCTCTAAAACTCAAAGAATTATCTTTTAAGGAGATGTTTGTCTGGCTTTCAAATTCTCTTGGAAGCGTTTCGCGGTCTCAGCCCGGTGAGGCAGTTGCGCTTATAAATCCCGCCGCACCTTATGGATGGGCAACTGCAGATTGAGAATGCCATGTGGCGTTATGCAGCAGCAAAATCTACCGGGAAATCCCATATTAAATCAGGGTTGCCTTGTCAGGATTCCTTTTCATGTGCGCTTATAGAAAATAATGTTCTTATTCTTGCTGTGGCTGATGGCGCTGGCTCCGCTCCCATGAGTGATCTTGGAGCAGAAACTTCTGTTCAAACTCTAATACGAGTTATTTCCGATCAAATTAAAACCGGCAATATAAACTATCAAGAAATTATAAAAACCGCGGCGATAGATACACAAAACACCATATATTCAATTGCAAAAGAAAAATCAATTCATTCGCGTGATCTTGCATCAACGCTTCTTGCGGTAATTGTTGGAGATGACGGGGGGGCAGCGCTTCAAATCGGAGATGGATTGATTGCTGTCCGGGAAAACGAAAAATCGTGGTGCTGGGTTTTCTGGCCACAACACGGAGAATTCGTTAACACAACCAGGTTTATTACTGATGATGATGCGATGGATTTTATTCAAATTGATGTTCTGCCGCCAATAATAAACGATATTATATTGTTGTCTGATGGTCTCGAAAACTTAGCTTTAGATATTGCTTCAAAACAAATTTTTGATCCTTTTTTTTCTGGGTTAATTTCGCCGTTACATTTAGCGGACGGTGTGGGAGAAATCTTAGATCTATCTTCAAAATTGGAAGGGTTTCTTAAATCTGAACGAATAACAGCCAGAACAGATGATGATACATCTCTCATTATTGCCACGCGTTATTCTCAGTTAATTAAATGATGGAAAATATCTTTCTCCTTAAATCAAAAAAACCGCTGATTCTTGGAAAAAAAATTGGTCAGGGCGGAGAGGGTAAAGTTTTTGAAATTTGCGACCCATTAGATTGCGTCGCCAAGATTTATGAGACTCCTCCGGATAATATCAAGAAACAAAAATTACTAAGAATGGTGGAGACGGCGACACCATCATTATTAAAAATTGCTGCATGGCCAATTGATTTAATAGTTAATGCAAATAAGCAGGTTCGTGGTTTTGTAATGCCGCGAGTTGTAGCTCGTCATGATATTCATAGATTATATAGCCCCAAAAACCGAATTCAAGTCTTTCCAAATGCTGATTTTCGTTTTCTTGTTCATGTTGGAGCAAATATTTCGCGGGCATTTGCTGTGATTCATGCTCATGGTCACATGGTTGGCGATGTAAATCATGGGAACATACTTATTGGCTCAAATGGAACGGCAATGCTTATTGATTGCGATTCCTTTCAAATAAACGATGGAAATAAAGTTTATACTTGCGATGTTGGCGTGCCGCTTTTCACAGCTCCAGAGCTGCATGGTATTTCATTCCGAGGATTGCGCCGGGAGAAATCACACGATTTGTTTGGGCTTGCAGTTATACTGTTTCACCTTCTATTTATGGGAAGGCACCCATTTGCAGGCCGTTATTTGGGTCATGGTGACATGCCAATTGAAAAAGCAATTTCAGAATATAGATTTGCGTATGGACCTGATCGCAAGATTCACCAAATGGAAAGCCCGCCGGGTTCATTGTCTTTAGAAAAAATGGGACAATCCCTTGCACAAATGTTTATCAGGGCATTTTCCAAAAATAACGCCCTGAACATGCGACCAGATACCACTGAATGGATTTCTTCTCTATCAAATCTTGAAAATAGTTTAAAAATCTGCCCCAATGTTAGTTGGCATAATTTTCCCTGTGAGTGGGCATCCTGCCCTTGGTGCAGTTTTGAAATGGCTAGCGGGAAAAAACTATTTGGCGTAAATCTTTCTTTAATCAAACGTCTCGCTTCATTCGATATCGAATCGTTTTGGAAATTAATTCAAGATATACAGGTACCGCTTTATCCCGCAGCTCTCGATAGGAATCAACCTATTCCCAATAACATCGAAATGCCTATTTTATGTGACGTCCCCCAATTATCTATTTTTAAGGAAAAAATCAGCAGAGGCTTCAAAAATATGGGGATCTGGATGTTTAAGCTTTCGCCGATTATTATAATGTTAATTCTCTTATTTAATAATCCAATAAACGATTTTCTATGTGTGCTCACAAGCGAACTATGTGGGAAATACGTAGAAATTGGTAAAATTGTAAGCATTATTCAAATGTCTGTATTTTATTTTTTTATTGGCGGCCTTTTTTATAAGATATCGTCAGTTATTAAACCAAAAGGGATTTTGGCTGAAAAAATTGAAAAAAGAAAAAAAACAATTGATGAAATCAAACTCTCTTTCAAAATGGCTGAATCAGAGTGGAAAGAATTCATCTCACAGTGGGATAAACTTCTCAAAAATAAAAGATGGACTTTTCAAACCAAATATGATGAATTGGTTTTCGCCAAATTGCAATTTTATGATATTGAAAAAAGATGTGAACAAGAATTGAAAGAAAAAAATTCACAAAAAGAAAATATCCAAAAAACTCGATATCTTGATAAATTCAGAATTGATTGTGGAAAAGTCCCATGCATTGGTTATGTTCGTTCATCTATGCTAGCTTCTTATGGTATTGAGACTGCTGCTGATATAGATCAAAACAAAATAATGTCTATACCGGGCTTTGGTGAAGTGCTTACATATAACCTACTACAATGGCGTGAATCGCATGAGAAAAATTTTCGTTTTAATCCTAATGAACCCATTGATGAACACATCATTGAAACGATTAAACAGAAATATAAAAAACAGCAGGAACCTTTAATAACAAAACTAAAACAAGGGCATGTTGAATTAAAAGAAATAAGACAAAAAATCTTATCCGTTCAAAAAGAGTATGAGTTGCAACGTCAAGTATTATGGACAAATTTAAAGATTGCCAAAATAAGAAAAAAATCGCTTAAAAGAAAATAAATCATCTAAAACAAAACATACATCATAGTGCTGATGGCGCCGGTTTCTATGGCGACTATGAGCACGCCCAATAGCAGTAGCACAATCGCTATCGGCATAATCCACCAAAGCTTGCGCTCTTTCAAAAACTCGAAAAACTCTTTCAATATCTCAACCCGCTCCCGATAGCGGTAAAGGGCGTATATCGCAAATCCAACCGCCGCCAGAAAAATTGCCAGTATGAAAAATTTCGCCATCAGCCCGCCTCAAATTAAATTCTATTTCTTCCGCAGCGCGCCCGCCATCGCCGCCGCCGCTCGAAACCGCGCCTTCAACTGTCCCCAATTCCTCAAACGCGCCAACTCTTTTAATATCCTCGAAGGGCGCAAATAAAACTTGCGCATGGCTCGCCGCTGCGCCGATACCAAATCCTGCGCTGTCAGCGCCTCCGTCCGCAGAACTGCCGAGCCCTCCTCCTCATATTGATTCCAGTCGTCCGTTGCCAGCCAGCCGTTCTTGTGCGCAATGTCGTAAAGCTCTGTGCCGGGGAAGGGAGTCGCCACGTGGAAATTCACATAATCTGGCTCTAATTCCCGAGCAAATCGGATGGATTCCTCGATAGTCTCCGCCGTTTCTCCCGGCAGCCCGATGATGAAATACGCCATAGATAAAAGCCCCGCTTTGCGCGTTAGTCGAATGGCATTGCGCGAATCCTCCAATTTGATCCTCTTCTTCGCCGCGTCCAAAATAGCCTGATTGCCCGATTCTAAGCCATAAGAAACGAGAAGGCATCCCGCCCGTTTCATCTTCTTCAGCATCTCCAAATCCACCGCATCCACGCGGCTATTGCAAATCCAACGGAATTGCAGCCCTTCCTCCAACACCCCATCCAGAAAACGGTTTACCCATCTTTTATCCAGCGTCAAAGAGTCCGTCATAAAAACAACATTGCGGATGCCGAGCGTTCGCTTCATCTCCACAATTTCCGCAATCACATTCTCCGAACTCCGCGCGCGAATCCTGCCGCCCCAAACCTTCCCCGCTCGGCAGAATGTGCATTTCCACGGACATCCCCGCGTTGGAATGATAGTGGCAAAAGGCTCGCCCTCAAAGAACGGCATGTGATATTTTTCATTCGGCAGCAGATGCCGCGCCGGAAAGGGGAGCGAGTCTAAATCGGAAATATAAGGACATTCCGATGCGGCTAAAATTTCTCCATCCCGCCTAATCGCCAGACCCGCTATTCCAACTTGCCCCACATCCCATTTCAGAATCACCTCCCGCAGCGTCGCCTCCGCCTCATTGATGAAAACAAAGTCCGCATCCGAGCGCCTCAGAGATTCCTCTGGCAGAGCGGAAACATGCGTTCCCACAAAGGCATAAACCGCCGGGTGTGCCTTTTTAAGATGCGCCAGAACACAAGCGTCATTCTGAAACGTCGGCGTCGTTGTATGGATTATGATAAGCTCCGGCGCAAAACCGCCGATTATTTTCACCAAATCCTCAACCGTTTCATTCGATGCCATAGCATCAATCAGACGGACGCCGCATCCCTCTTTCAACGCCACAGCCGCAAGATAAGCCAAACCTGTCTGAGGCCAGAGCTCGCCCGCAACGGTTTTGCGACCGCAACGTCCCACCTCTTTCATATATCGCACGCCGCTCATCATCGGCGGATTAAGAAAAAAAATCTTCATAATTCAAAATTCGCTGATTGCGGTTTACTTTCCATGGCTTCGCGCTATCAAATCGGCAAGCATGCCGATGGCAATGATTTGCACGCCGGAAAGACTCAAGACCGAAATTGTGCCATCCATAATTTGTTGAAGATAAAGCCCGCTGTAAATGAGCACCCCCATTGCAAGGAAAAAGAACAAAAAACCCACCGGCAAACATATTTTGAGAGGATTAAAATAAAGAACCGTCCGCAAAATCGTCAGAAAAATATTCTTCGTGTCCCGAATCGGACGAATCTTTGACCTCCCTTTCCTCTTGTGATAATCAATCGGGATATATTTAATCCGCAGGTCGTCGCACAAAAAGGCAAGCGTGATAGTTGTCGTCAGCGAAAAACCACGCGGAAGAAGATGAAAATAAGGCAGGACGTCATCTTTGCGAAACGCGCGCAAACCCGAATTCAAATCCGGAATACGCTGCTCTGCAAGGTAATTGGCAATAGCGCCTAAAACCCATTTGGCAGGTTGGCGTAAAAGAGGAACATGAACCGAATCCCCCGTTCGCGCCCCCACAACCATTTCGCAATCCTCCAAAACCTCAACCAGTTTAGGTATGGCGGACGCGGGATACGTCCCATCAGCATCGCTAATCACAATAACCTCGCCTTTGCTATGACGCAAACCTGTTTTGATGGCAGCCCCGTATCCCATATTTTGCAAGTGAACGTGAAATTGCTCTAACAAACCGACAAGCGGCGGCAAATCAAGCCCATCTGTGGACCCATCATCCACAACAATAATTTCAAATCGGAACGCATCCCCAATAGCAGCTCGAATGTCCCGCAGCGTTGCCTCAATTGTTTCCCGCTCATTAAAAACCGGCAGAATAATTGAGACCGCCGGCGCTTCCTGCTCGCGTGATTTATCCATGTTTTGGCTCGCTAACCGTAAAATATTTCCATTTCATATTCCACGCCGCATCCCATCATCAAGATAAATCATCCAAAACACACCAGCTTGCAGATATATCGTAATCATAAAAAAACCTTTATTAAAAAATATTGACTTCATTTTTGCAATCCAATAGGAAAACATGTCTTTTTTCGAAGGGCATGTTTGAAATTTAACGGGTTTTTTTATTCTACCGCCAGAAAGGGAAACAAATGAAAGTACCGTTTGTTAGGACATTTGACCAGCATGAGTATATCATGAGTAACATCATGAAACGAATCGAAGATATCATCCGCGCGGATTCTTTCATTCTCGGTCCCGTTGTGGAAAAATTCGAGGCAAAATTTGCCCAGATGATGGGCGTCAAACATGCCGTCGGCGTCGCCTCCGGCACAGATGCCATCCTCCTCTCCTTGCGCCTCCTCGACCTTCAGCCGGACGATCAAGTCATCTTTCCCGTTTTTGGCAGAGTCGCAATTCCCATGGCGGTTTTGCGCGTCGGCGCAGCGCCGATTTTTGTGGATGTTGATCCCCTGAGCGGTCTTTTGGACCTTGCCAAACTGGAGGGCGCCATCAATCAAAACACCCGCGTCATCATTGCAACGCATCTTTATGGCAAAGCCCTCAATATGAATGGCTTGATGGAACTTGCCCGCAAGCATAACATCGCTGTTATCGAAGATTGCGCACAGGCGGCGGGCGGTCAATTCCACGGACGCAGCCTCGGCGCATTCGGGATTTCCGGATGCTTCAGCTTCAATCCCCAGTCCAATCTCGGAGGCATTGGCGAGGGCGGCATGGTCATTACCGATGTTGATGAATATGCTGAGCGCCTGCGAAAATTCCGAGATCACGGTCGCCTTGACGAGCGATACTTTGATGAAATTGGATATAACAGCCACATGAACGCCATTCAAGCGGCTGTCTTAAACTTGAAACTTGAAGAACTGGATGAATCCAATGCCGAGCGAATCGAAAACGCACGTTTTTATAACCGCCAGTTTTCCGAATTAAACGCCGTCCTTCCCGAAGCGCCGGATAACAACGCGCATGTTTTCAATACCTACACCATTCAAGTTGCCCAGCGGGACGCTATGGAAATCTATCTCAAAGAAAAAAAGATCGGATGCGGCATTTATTATCCCGTCCCGCTTCACCTCCAGCCTTGCTTTGATTACCTTGGTTACAAGGAAGGCGACTTCCCGCAGGCAGAACAACTTGCCAAGCGCGTGATTTCTCTGCCCGTCTTTCCCGGTCTCAAACGGCAGGAAATCAACTACGTCGCCCAGACCGTCAAAGAATTCCTCAACGGATAACGGATAATGGGGAATGAATGATGAAAAAGGCATAAAAGACGGTTCCAAAAAACACCGTCCAATGCCCACTGTCAAAAAACAAACGGATATTTTTTTCATGCAACGCGCGCTTGAACTGGCAGCTCAAGCCCGCGGGCAGACATCCCCCAATCCTATGGTCGGCGCGGTTCTCGTTAAAAATGGCAAAATAATCGCAGAAGCCTGGCATCAAAAAGCCGGCGAAGATCACGCCGAGCGCATCGCCCTTAAAAAAGCAGGCAAATCCGCGCAAGGCGCAACACTTTATGTTTCCCTTGAACCCTGTTGCCATTTTGGCAAAACGCCCCCCTGCGTTGATATCATCAAACAATCCGGCGTCTCTCGCGTTGTGGCTGCCGTCCGCGACCCATTCCCCCAAGTCTCCGGCAAAGGATTTGACGTTTTGAAAGACGCCGGCATTGAAGTCGTTGAAGGCGTGCTTGAAAAAGAAGCCCGACGCCTCAACGAAGTATTCTTCACCGTCCACGAAAAAAAACGCCCCTTTGTCATGCTCAAATGGGCGATGTCCCTTGATGGTAGAACATCCGATGACTGGGGGCATTCGAAATGGATTACATGTGAACAATCCCGAGAGTTTGCCCATCGTCTTCGCTCATGGCATGACGCCATTTTAGTCGGCGTCGGAACTATCATCGCTGATAAACCAAAACTCACCGTGAGACTGCGGGACTTCAATCGAACCCAGCCAGCCTGTATTATACTTGACCCGAAACTTGATACGCCTCCCGACTCCCCTTGTTTCAATGAAGACCATGAGATTTACATTATATCCAGCCCCATCAAAGGTATCGCCTTAAAAAATAAAGCGGAAAAACTCATCCAGAAAAAAGCAAAAATCATTTCGATTGACGCACATAATGAAAAGTTTCATATACCAACTGTTTTAAAAGAATTGCTGCAAGCCGGCATTCAATCCATTTTTGTCGAAGGCGGGCGGTGCGTGGCGGGGAGTTTTTTCGAGGCGGAGGTTGTGGACAAAATTGGCGCATTCATCGCCCCCAAAATCATCGGCGGCTTTGCGCCTACTTCCCCCCTGATTTGCAATCCTTCATGCAATAAAGATTTTCGCCCGCTGCAAGATGTCGCAATAAAAACCATCGGCTCTGATGTTTATATTGAAGCCTATCTGACTTTGTAAAATTTACCGGTTTGGCTATTTCATAAAGGGAGGTTGCAATGAAGAGAATGTTGATGGGCATCGCCGGCGGCACCGGCTCCGGCAAAACCACCGTTGCCAAAGCCATCAGACGCCACATATCCGAAGAAGAAGTCGTGCTCATCAGCCATGACATGTATTACAACGACAACAGCCATCTCTCCATTGAAAAGCGCGAAAAAATCAATTATGATCACCCAGATGCGCTCGATAATGACCTGTTTATCAAACACCTAATAGCATTACGCGATGGATGCGAAATCCAGCGCCCCATCTACAACTTCAGCACACACACGCGCATGGCAGAAACGATTCTTATCAAACCCGCCCATGTCATCATCGTGGAAGGCATCCTTGTTCTGGCTCACCCCGAACTCCGCAAACTCCTTGATATAAAAATATTCGTGGATACCGACCCTGATGTCCGCTTCATACGCCGCCTCACCCGCGATGTCAAAGAACGCGGACGTTCAGTCCAGTCGGTCATTGACCAGTATCTCAATGTCGTCCGCCTCATGCACATGGAATTTGTCGAACCCTCCAAACGCTTTGCCGATATCATTGTGCCAGAAGGCGGATTCAACCAAGTGGCGATTGATATCATCATTACAAAAATACGGAGCATTTTGAATGAAAGCAAAACCAGTTCAAATGGCGGGCGTTAACCCTTCCATCTTTAACCATTACAAAACACTCCGAATTCTTGTCATCGGAGATGTGATGTTAGACCATTATATTCAGGCGGATGTCGAGCGGACTTCTCCCGAAGCGCCGGTGATTATCGCCGCCGTGCAGTCCGAGCGTTATGTGGCGGGCGGCGCGGCAAATGTGGCAGCCAATCTCCGCGCCATGGGAGCCGCCGTTTTAATGGCAGGCTTGACGGGCAAAGATGAAAACGGCGCCCAATTGCGCTCTATCTTGCAGGAAAAAAACATCTCCACCGCCCTCCTTTTTCCAGAAGCAGGACGCCCCACAACGCTTAAAACCCGCATCATGGCGCGCGGACAACAGATTCTCAGAATTGACCGCGAAGTCAAAAACCCCCCATCCCCGAATTTTTTGAAAAAGATTACAGCATTCCTAAACAAAAAATCAAACAGACTGGATGGCGTCATCATCTCCGATTATGCAAAAGGATTGTGTTCAAAGGAGCTACTCCAGCCGATTTTCAAAATCCTTAAACAACGCCGCATCCCCGTTTTGTGCGACCCAAAAGGGAAAGATTTTGCCAAATACCGCGGCGTAAATGTTATTACCCCTAATCTAAGAGAGGCGCAGGATGCTTCAGACATCCCCATCGCCGATAATGCCTCTCTTGAACGCGCGGCAAAATTTATTTTGAAAAAAACAGCCGCAAATAATGTTGTCATTACCCGCGGCGCCGACGGTGTTTCCCTGTTTGGATTAAACCAAAACCCCGTTCACATCTCCGCCCATGCCCGCGAGGTTTATGACGTTACAGGAGCGGGCGATACCTTCATCAGCCATTTTGCCCTTGCGTATTTTTCAGGGATGCCTCCGCACAAGGCGGCGGAATTGGGCAATTACGCCAGCGCCATTACAGTCGGAAAACTCGGCGTCGTTGTGGTCAAACCCGATGAACTCGCCTCATTTATTCGCAGCGAAACATTCGGCTCAAAAAGCAAATCCCTTGATGAAATGGTTGAAATTGTTAAACATCTGAAATCATCCGGAAAAAAAGTCGTCTTTACAAACGGATGCTTTGACCTGATTCATATCGGGCATATAAAATTTTTGCAAGCCGCCCGCGCCCTCGGTGATTGCCTTATCGTCGGTATCAATACCGACGCCTCCGTCAGAAAGGTCAAAGGACCCGGTCGCCCGCTTATTGGCGAAAATGAAAGAGCGGATTTTCTCTCATCTCTGCATTGGGTGGATTATGTGGTTCTCTTTGACGAGGCAACGCCCGAACCCATGCTGCGCGCGCTTATGCCAGATGTTCTGGTCAAGGGCAAAAACCACAAGCCCGATGAAGTGGTTGGCGCTGAAATAGTAAAGGGCAGCGGCGGAACTATCCACCGTCTGCCCCTTTTTTCCAATATCTCAACTTCAGAAATTTTTGATATGATTAAAAACCAGACCCGCAAATAAAACAGGGAACAATCTCATGAGGGAATAACTCGATTATTCCTCAGGTTCCAATCCGGGGGAAGGAGCAGGTCCTTCATCATAAGGCTGCTCTCTAAAGTAATTTGCCCGTTCCTCCTGCGGCAGATTTTCAATATAAGGTCCCGCAAGACCTGTTCCTTCAGTCGGGCGAGCAGTCGGAGCCTGCGGTGCGGCTTGATTGCGAATCTGCGCGCCGGGACGCTGTCCCCGCGGTCCGCCCTTTTCAATTCGTGCGCCCGCAGGAATAAAGCTTCTCATGCCTTCAAGAGATATTTCAACATCCACTTCGCAAATGCCATCCTCTAAATGGCGCGTCTCAACCCTGCGAGCGCCCCTCAAAAAGGCATTAAACCGCGTTTTAATCTCGTCATTCTCCGTTACAAAGTTGCGGACCGTCGTATTGGCAGTCACCTTGACGCCCTTGATATTCTCGCCCAATTGACGCAGGGCGTCAAGATGAGCGGCGCGCTCCGCCATAACCTTGCCCTGAGCCGTGTCCACCATATCTTCCGGCGCAACGCCTGAACCCGTCGCCTTGATTACAAGATGATACCAGGACTCTTCAGGTGCCGGCGTATCTCGGATGATTGGCGGTTCCCCGCCAACAGGATTGGGCACACCGTGTCCCTCCGCCGTGATAACATCGCTATGATAGGCGAAACTTCTATGCAAAGCCCTTTGAAGCGCGGCAACCGGCAACTCCATCCGAACCGTGCAAACACCATCGGGATCCCAACGAGTGTCCACAACTTGAGCCCCTCGTAAAATCGCTTCAACATTAGTGTGGATTTCGTCGTTTTCGGTGACAAAATTCCTGACAGTTGTTCGCGAGTCAAGACGCACACCATAAACTGTTTCAGCAAGGCTGCGCTGAGCATCGCTGATAGCTGCCTTTTTCGCCATCAATTTCGCCTGTTGCGGAGAACTCACAACCGTTTGAGCAGTTGCCATCGCCGCAAAGAGGACGAATATTGCCATCCATACCGCGAATTTTTTGATTTGGGTCGTCATTTTAACCCCCTCCTTTCCGCTTAAAAAACAAATTACCGGACAAGATTGCGAACCTGATTCATGTCAATACGCTTATCCACTTCGCAGGTGCCATCGCTATTATAGCGAGTGTCAATAACCTGTGCGCCGCGAATGACACCCTCAACGCGCGAACGGATATAATCATTTTTTGTCATGAAATCCTCAACTGTTGTATTAGATGTGATATGAACCCCTTTGGCGGCTTCAAGCAGCTGACGATTGGCGTCCGCCTCGGCAGCCCTTTTTGCCATCAAACGAGCCTGACCGAGCGTTTGCACATCGCCCGCCATACCGGAGCCAGTCACATGATACCAGTCCGGTGGCACATTTTTTGAGCAACCGGAAAGAGCAATCACCGCGCCCATCAAAAACAGGGCTAAAACATGAATCTTGCGCATCGCTTCTTATCTCCTTTTTTAAAATCTACTCGATTTAATTGCCAAATTTATGCCATCTTTAAGTGCAATTAAATCAGATTACAAAATTGAAAGCGCCTTAAAAAGCAATAAATTTGTCATTCTATCGGACATCCCAAATGTTGTAATCTCGGACACTTGATGATATGTTAGAAATTTATTTTTTCTTCATTATTACAAGAACCTTGCCCACTAACGTGTTGCCTTCGGCATCCGTCACCTGAAGCGTGATTGCGGCTTCTTCCTTGTCAAGGTCCTTAATCAAAAACGAGAAATTCTCCTTTTCCGCATCAAATATTTCATCTTCCGGAAAGAGAACATACCAATCGCCGGCATTGATGGAATATTGAGCCGAGGCGATTATGGATGACTTATCCTCAACCCCAGCCTTGACCATGATAGAGTTTTTATCCACCGCTTTATAAGAAATCTCCTCCGTCCATTTTGGCGGCGTATTGTCCACAACAAAAACCTCGCTTATCAACTCGGATTCCATAGCGGATGACTTGGGATTGGATGGCAGATCGCTGGCGATCACCTTGATGCGGTAACGACCATCCGGCAGGGCGGCGGTGGACAAATCGAAATTTGATTTATCCAGCTTATCTTCAATCTTTTTCCAGACAGTCTCATCTTCGCCCTTGAATTGAAGCTCAAAACGCATCTGATCTCCTTCCGGGTCATTAACCTTCCATGAAATCTTGACCTTCTGCGGATTGGAATTCGCCTTGGCATCCGTGCTGGCGCCGCTTTCAGAAGGAGCTCCGCCCGGCTTTTGATCCGGTTTCGAACCCTCGGGTTTATCCTTGTTCATCATCATCATTATCATCTGGCGCGGTGAAGGCTGAGCTTTGCCTTCCTTTGCCACCTCAATCTGCTCGATGATAGGGGCGCGGTTTGGAGGAATGTAATAAGCCGTCACCTCCTGAAGAACCGGGTATATCGCCTCATTGCGTCCTGTGAGCAGCAGCTTATATTGAAGGAATCTTGCAACCGGTGAAAGGATGTTGCCTTGTTTATTCTTGAACATTTCCTCTTTCGACCAATCCGACCATGATTTATCCGGTTCATTGGTGTTGCCGGAGCGGGTGGCATATTTGATGGAAGTTCCCGACGGGATATCGGCATCAATCCGAATAAGACCCCACTTGACCGCTGAGCCGGCGTCTTGGGCGGAAGAAATATATTCTCCTTTGGAGCGATCCTTCCAGTTCAAAGAATAAATAACCGCCGTCTCGCCCGTCCCATAATAAAAACCGCCCTCCGCCGATGCCATGGAGAGAATGTATTTTTCGTCGGCTGAAAGCAATGCCGAAAACTTATTCAAGTCATCAACACGGTATAATTTCCCTTTTTCGCCTGCGCCTGCCAAAAGCGTTTTCATCGTAGAATCATAAGCAAGGCAATGAATGGGCGCCTCTGGCGCATCGAGCATGGGCCAGACATAACCTGAAATATCCATTTTGATAATGGTGGATTTTTTCCCGGAAATCATCGGCATCCCCAGTTTCAACTGCGGAGCCGGCTCCGATTCCCCAGAATCGCCGGAATCTTCATCCCCGGAAGGGCTTTCCTTTTTTATCATTTCCATCAACTGCGCGGGCAGGGTTGGCTGGCTAGGGCCGCCCGCTCCGCCTTTGCCGGTATTCAAAGCGGCATAGATGAAACCATCTGCTCCCTCCGCAAGGGCGCGCACCTCGTCCGCCCCGGAGTCATAAAGCACAAAAGCCTTGTCCTTGTCATGAACGCGGTATATCCGCCCCTTATCCTGCGTCGCAAGGAAAAGCCCCGAATCTTTGGGCTGGCTCAGAAACATGATATCCATGATATGCTTTTCGGGCGTCTCAAAATAAATATCGCCGGTGCCCTTTGGTCCAATTCTGAAAACCTTTCCCTCCGAACCTGTGGCGGCAAAAAGATGCCCTTCGGCATTGAACAGCAAGTCCCAGATGTATTCCTGCTTCGTCTCAAAAAAAACCTCCGGTTTGTCCTTCTGGGCAATCTTGTAAATCTTTCCGCCGGGAGATGCGCCCGCATAAAGAACGCCTTTGGAATCCAACGCAAGGGCAAAAGCTGCCACCTCCTCAAGGTCGCAATAGACCTGAGCCTTTTTGCCTTTTTCGCAAATGAAGATTTTTCCCTCGTTGCCTGTTGAGAAAAAGAGCGCGCCATCCGGGCGCGTTATTATTCGCCAGATAAGCCCCTCTTCCGCCTCGGCGACCTTTTCAGCCGCCGGCGCCGGGAATAACTTCCCTTCGTTGGAAAGGGATGTGCTTTTTAACTCGCCCTTCAAAAAGTCATTGAACGATTTCTCGCGGAACACCTTTGTTGTTGCCGCCCTCGCGCCAAACGTCCCAAGCATGACCATAATCGCAAAGAGTGTTAATCGCTTCAACTTTTGCCTCCTGTTATCAAACGCATTTATTTTGAAATCCAATTATCGCCTTCCCAGATGATCCACCTTCACCCGCAGAGCGGCTCTGCCGTTTATCTGAAATTCTGTCTCCAGCTTCTTCTCTCGTATAAAAGAAAAATTGATAGGAGTGGCTTGATTCGCAACGGCTGCGCTTTGTGTAATCGCCAGAATATTTTGCGGCATACCCGGCATCTCCGCCTCCATCAATTTCAAACCCATCTCCCTCTCCGTCAACAAGGCATAAAGATTATTCTGCGGAAAACCGATATTGAGAATCTTGATCAGTCCTTCAAATGTGAACACATTGCCAATGCCGGGGGAGCGGGCTATCTCCAGCCTTGTGCGCCCGCGTGAATCCACAATCTCAAGATTATACGTGCCGTCCCGAATATTTTCCGGCAGCTCTATCTCAACCGTGCGCGAAAAATGTGGCTGGCGATATGTCGAAAAGAAAACCTTTGCCTGAACCTTCTCACCCGGTTTGTAAACATCCTTGTTCAAACGCGCCGATTCAATCTGCACAACCCTAAATTGATCGCTGATTTCAGCGTCAAATTGTATGCGAGTCACATCAACCTTCTTAAACTGATTGTTCAAAAGAGTTCTCAGATCCAACACAGCCGGCATCGAAATATCATAGGCAAGAAACATGTCTGTGGAAACAAAATCCCAACGTTCAATTTTGGAGCCGTCCGCAAGATTGATAACATAATGGATTTTTGCTGTGGATGCGCCGACCTGTTTATCATTATCCATTATAGAACTGTAAAGCGCCATGTCCAGAATCATCGGACTAATCAGCCGGTTTTCCCACGCCTTGTAATGAAACTTTTTGGTAGAATGAGCCATTTTCAAATTTACATCAATATCAAAACTCGGGGCGTTCATGCCAAATATGCCGCCGATGCCGGGCGTGCGATCCTGCCGAATGCAGCCAACCTCCTTCACCATCGCGCCCATTTTAAAAGAGCGGGCGTAACCCGATACGATAGTAAAGATGCTCCCGCTTCCCATCGGCACGTCTGCATTGCCAAATTCCACGAACGGATGCCCGAACGCAACCAGCTTGTCCCCCTTGCGGTAAGTAACCGTGCCAATTGCAGCCATATTCATCGAACCGCTCATAAACGACAGCGCCAGCGGCGAACCATTCTCAACAGGCGCATCCTTGATTGGCGCGCCCCCGGCTGGCGCCCCGCCCCCCATCACAGCAATAAAATTTGTGTCCCGCAAATGATGATTCAGGCGATTCAACGCCGACGGCGAACAGCCAGAAATAACCAGAGGCGTATTCAGCGGCTCCATCGTAATTGATTCCGGAATCTGATTATTAATATCCTTTAATCCCGGCACAGACCCCGTTTGAATCTTGATGGATTGCGATTTCACAGGAAGAAGACGCAGATTATCATCCGATGATTTAGATTCCCCTTTTTGGGGAAAATCGCCGATGGGCGGAATCTCGTCAGGATGCTCTTTGTCATTAGTCATCTCATAAACTTCCAGCATCTTTTCAATCGGCGTTATGCCCGCAATCGGTTCCATGGAAAATGACCAACCGTAAGAAACCGCGCCAATCATCCTTCCATCAATAAAGACCGGACTGCCGCTCATGCCCGCTATTACGCCCGATTTCAAATAAGGACTGGAAAGTCTTGCCAGAATCAAATCCATTTCCGCAAAGGCATTGTGCATCACACCCAGAATCTCCACGTCAAACCGCTCGACATCCGTTCCTTTGAAAACGGATAACCCATAACCTTTCATTCCCGGTTTGATTTCGCTTATCGGCATTATTTCCTTTGCCGACGCCGCAGAGACATCTTTGGCGGCGTTCGCGCCAGATAGAATAAGCGCCAAAAAAACGAACATCAGGGGGATAAAGCGTATTTTCAATGTTCTCTCCCGAATTTTAAAATAGGTTGAATTCAAAAACATACGTTGATTTTTCAAGTTGTTGGGTTCATGTCAAGGATGATGTGATTTTGAGAATGGTTTTAATCTCAAAAAAATGATTTTTTTTGGATTATTTGAACCGTGAAAGTATGCCTTGATCTGCGATGTATCCGCCCCGGAATGACAGGTGTCGGCGTTTCCGCCCTGCACATGGCAAGGGCGCTTTTGCAATATGGGCGCAGACATGAATTTATCGGGATTTTCCTTGCCGGTTGCGCGCCGGAAGATTTGAAAGAATCCGGCATGAAAATTATCGAGACAAACGCGGATTACCAACGCCACCCTGCCGGCGAGTTTTGGCTTAATTTAACCTTGCCGCGCATCTTAAAAAAAGAATCTGTGGATATATGCCACGGCGCCGCTTTTCTTATCCCATGGCGCAAAACAAGCTTTAAGAAAATCGTTTCCATCCACGACATGATCGCCTTCCGATTCCCGCACACATATTCCAAAACATTTGGCAATTATATAAAATGCGCCACCCGCCTTTCCGCCCGATTCTCAAACCGGATTATCGTCCCCTCCGAAAACACAAAAACCGACCTTGTTAAAATATGTCAAATCCCGCCGGATAAAGTGGACGTCGTGCCCCATTTCGCCGACCCATTTTTTCAACCCATACCACACACCGAACGCGAATCCCATCGCGCCCTGCTCAATCTGCCCCCAAAATATATTCTGAATGTCGGCGCCCTTGAACCCCGCAAAAATCAAACAGTCCTTATCAAGGCTTTTGAAATGATGCGCAGCGAAACCAATCTAACTCATCACCTCCTTCTTGTTGGAGGAAAAGGATATCGCGGCGATGAAATCCTTGATGCAATCTCCCGCTCTCCTCACGCCGCATCCATAAGGCATTTCACACGGGTGGATATCCTGCATCTTTATACTATCTGCGCCCTTGCCGACCTTTTTGTTTTTCCATCCCATTACGAAGGTTTTGGTCTGCCGGCTCTGGAGGCTATGGCTTGCGGAACACCTGTTATAGCCGCCAAAGCGGCGTCCCTCCCGGAAATCGTAGCAGATGCAGGCGTTCTTGTGCCGCCCCATTCGCCGCGCCAGCTTGCCGATGAAATGATTAACGCATTGTCAAATCAAGAAAAACTCGTGAGCCTTTCTGAAAAAGGTTTGGCGCGCGCCAAAGCATTCACGCCAGAGCGAACCGCAGCCGCCCTCCTTGCCATCTATGAAAAAGCCTGCATCAGGTAATGTTTAATTGACACTATTCCAATAATTGATATATACATTTACATGATTAATAATTTAGGAGTCATAATAATGGCAGTTAATACTTCAAACCCTTCTCAAAGCGCGGAAAATCCCGCAACTTATTTTGCCCCGGCAGAGCGCGCAGATCCCGAACAAATCCTTGATGCAAGTCGGATGGTTGAAAACAGCCTGCTCTTCAACGCCATTTTGGAATCGGTGGATGGCTACATCATGATTTTGAATCCCCAGAGGCAGGTTCTTGCCATGAACCGCAAACTCTTGGAAGATATTAATATTCACGATATCAACTGCATTTTAGGCGAGCGCCCCGGCGAAGTCTTGAAATGCATCCACGCGGCGGAAGGTCCCGGCGGATGCGGAACCGGCAAATTTTGCTCCTCATGCGGCGCGGTCATCTCCATCCTTGCCAGCCAGAAAAAAGGAAAACCCGTCACAGATGAATGCCTTGCAACCGTGCAGCATGGCGAAACAGTTGAATCTCTTGAATTCAGAGTCCGCTCCACACCAGTCAAATTGGGCGATAGTGAATTTATAGTACTCGTTTTACATGATATCAGCGGCGACAAACGGCGTCAGGCTTTGGAACGAACTTTCTTCCACGACGTTCTAAACACCGTCGGCGGTTTGATTGGATGGAGCAACCTCCTGCGCGATTTTGAAGGCACAGACCCCAAACAGGCGGCGGAGCGCATCATCTTGCTTTCAAAACGCCTTCAGCAAGAAATCGAAGAGCAGCGCCGCCTCAGCCAAGCTGAAATGGGCACGCTCGAAATCGAAACTGCCACAGGCGCCGTTCAGGAAATTTTTAATAATCTTAAGACTATTTTTGAGGCGCATCCCGTCGCAAAAAATAAAATGCTCGAAGTCGTCAATGCCGATCCCGCTGAAGAAATTACAACAGATATCTCGCTCCTTACGCGCATCATTACCAACATGATAAAAAACGCCTTCGAGGCAATCCAGCCATCGCAAACCGTACGGCTCTGGTTCGCCATGCGCGAAGATGCGCCGACATTTTTTGTCCAAAACCCCGGCAAGATTCCCGATGAGACCGCCATGCGCATCTTTCAGCGCTCTTTCAGCACAAAGTCAAAAACCGGTCGAGGCATCGGCACTTACAGCATGAAACTATTCGGCGAGCGTTATCTCAAAGGTCAAGTCGGTTTTGAAACCAGCGAGGAAAACGGAACAATATTCTATATCTCCCTTCCCGCCAAAACCTGATTTTTTTGCCCCCGAAACAAATTTTTTTGGGAAAAAAACATTGACGATAAACACGTCCGTATCTAAACATTAAACGTTTTTGTCACGCATAGATAAAAATGCAGCATAATTTTTTTGTTTATCCCTTAGGAGGAATCGCCATGAGCGATCCGGATGGCAGTCATAGATGCCAGAAAAATAGCTGGGAACTGATTCCAAGCGATTTGGATAAGCCTGAGCCTCAACACACGGAAATCGCGGCTGGATTTGTGAACCATCAACGCTCCATCCGAGCTTGATCCTCCGGTTCGCCTCCCGCCGCCCACCAACCTAACCGCTGCGGCTCAATCGGAGGTGAACCATGAAAAATCCGCTTCTTGTGCCGGAACTGCGCGAAATTCTCGCAGCGGGCGATTATGACGACTTCAGAGATTTCTGCGAAGACGGACACCCTGCAGTCATTGCTGAACTCATCTCGCCGCTCTCCGCCGAAGACATTTGGAATTTGCTCAAACACCTCAAACCAAACAATCGCGCGGAAATTTTTCGCCACATCGAAGAAGACCAGCAACTGGAAATTGTAGCCAAACTACGCCGCGAAGAGATCGCCTGCCTTTTTTCCGAACTCCCTCCCGATGAACGCGCTGACCTCTTCAAACAGATACCGGAAAAAGTCCGCGAATCATTCCTTCCAGCGCTTGCTCAGGCGGAACGCGAAGATATACGCCGCCTTGCCGCCTATCAGGAAGGCACCGCCGGCGCAGTTATGACATCCGATTACGCCACACTCTCACCTTATATGACCGCCTCGGAGGCAATTGAACACTTGAGGAGCGTGGCGCCGGACAAGGAAACCATTTATTACGCCTACGTGCTGGATGATCGCCGAAAACTGATTGGATTCGTATCACTCAAAGACCTTATTATCGCAAGGCGAGAAGTCAAGGTCGGGGACATTATGCACACCGATACCATCTTTGCCCGCGTCGAAGAAGATCAGGAAGCTGCCGCGCGCAAAATTCAAAAATATGACCTCCTTGCCCTGCCCGTTATCAACGGCGACGGCACCCTTGTCGGAATCATCACACAGGACGACGCCCTTGATATCATGGTTCAAGAGCATACAGAAGATATGGAAAAACTCATGGCTATCGCCGGCAGCCACGAAGCCGGTGTTTATCTCAAAACCCCCGCCTTTGTGCACTTCAAAAACAGGGCTTATTGGATTGTTGGACTTGCCGCCCTCGGATTGGTTTCCGGTTTCATCATACACAGATTTCAAGCCACGCTGATGAACATGCTCATCCTCGCCCTTTACATGCCCATGCTGGCAGACACGGGCGGAAACACCGGCAGCCAGTCAGCCACAGTGGTTGTGCGGGCGTTAGCTTTAAGGGAGATTACGCCAAAAGATGCCATAAAAGTCTTTCTAAAAGAGTTTCAAGTCTCTTTAATGCTGGCGATAGTGCTCGGTTTGCTTTCGTGGGGCAAGGTGCAATTTTTATCGCGCCACGTTGACCTGCCGGCGGGATTTACACTTTGCAAAGTTGGCGTCGCCATTGCTCTGGCGCTGGGAATGCAGGTGGTCAGCGCAACAATAATCGGCGCGCTCCTCCCGCTCGGCGCAGCAAAAATGAAATGGGACCCAGCCATTGTTGCCAGCCCGGCTCTGACCACGATTGTGGACATCACCGGACTTTTAATCTATTTCCATACCGCTAAATTACTTCTGGGAATCTGATTCCATATCAAATGAATCATTTCAATCGTTGCGCGGCATAATAACTTATTTCTTGCCGCTTGACATCTGAGCCGTTTTCAAGAGGTATGATAGGGTAACTTATTTGAAAACAGATTGCCTGTTCATGAGCGCAAAACAAAAAGAATCCAACTCAAGCCATTTTACTAATAAAACCTCAAAAAGAAACCATCATGCCAAGCGGGAATAGGATGCAAACTATCCAAATAAAATGATGTGTTAACGCCGTTTAAAAGACCCTTGAATCATTTTGATATCAAGGTCCAATCGTATCCTTGATAATCCCGAGCGGGTATTCCTTGATGACTGTTTCCTCAATGCGGCGGATGGCTTGAACGGGCGTTAATCCCCAGTTGACAGGGCAGGGCGAGAGTATCTCCACAAGCGAAAACCCGAGTTTTTGATCCTGAACCTCAAAAGCCTTGCGAATATATTTTTTTGTAATGCGGATATTTTGGGGCGAACTGACCGCGCTCCGCGCAAGAAACGCGCTGCCCGGCGTCAGGGCAAGCATCTCCGTTATCTTCAGCGGATGTCCCTCTTGCGTGGCGCTGCGCCCTTTAGGCGTGGTGGTCGTTTTTTGATTGAGAAGCGTGGTCGGCGCCATCTGCCCCCCGGTCATGCCATATGTGCCATTATTGACGAAAATTACAGTGATATTCTCTCCGCGGTTGGCGCAATGAATAATCTCCCCCGTGCCGATGGCGGCAAGGTCCCCGTCGCCCTGATAAGAAAAAACAAGATGGTCGGGATGGACGCGCTTCAAGCCCGTTGCCACAGCAGGCGTCCGTCCGTGCGGCGCTTCCATGCAATCAAAATTAAAATAATGATACGCAAACACGGCGCATCCCACAGGCGCCACAGAGAGCGTTCGCTCCCGCGCCCCCATCTCGTCCAATAATTCCGCAATCAAACGGTGGATAATTCCATGACCACAGCCCGGGCAATAATGAAAAGGAGTGTCAAAAAGACTCTCCGGTTTTGAAAAAACAGTTTTGATTTCCATGATTTTTTAAACCCGCTTCCTGCCGCCGGTTTTCCGGCGCGCAATCTTGCGAACCTCTTCCAAAATCTCCTCCATTGAAAAAACCATCCCGCCCACGCGGTTTTTGAAATATACCGGTGCGGCATCGCCCACAGCTCGCTGCACATCTTCCTTAAATTGACCCATGCTGAGCTCTGCGACCAGAACCGCCTTTGACCGCTCCGCCATTTTGCGAAGCGTGGTTTCAGGAAATGGGAAAAGCGTGATGGGACGAAGCAGCCCAGCCTTGATGCCTTCCGCCCGCGCTGCCTCCACCACCGCTTTGCAGATGCGTCCCGATGTTCCGTATGCGACCAATAGTATATCCGCGCCCCGTGTTTGAAAAGCCTCGGAACGCGTCTCTTTCTTTTTTAATTCCGCATATTTTTTGTAAATGCGCAGATTATTTTCTTCAAGATCACTCTCTTTTAAAAAAAGCGATTTTATAATCAGAGGCGGACGTCCTTTGCAGCCGGTCATCGCCCAGTCTTTCTTGAACGCGCGAGGTTTGTAATTTACTGGAATCTCAACCGCCTCGGACATCTGCCCCAATAAACCGTCCGTCAAAATAAGCGCCGGATTCCGATATTGATCCGCCAACTCAAAAGCAAGCATCGTCAGCTCCAGCATCTCTTGACCCGTATGCGGCGCAAGTGTTATAGTGTGATAGTCCCCATGCCCGCCGCCCTTCACAGATTGAAAATAATCCGATTGAGCCGGTCCAATACCGCCCAGCCCCGGTCCGCCGCGCACTACGTTGACAATCACACACGGCAATTCCATTCCCGCCATGTAGGAAATGCCCTCCTGCATCAGACTGATGCCCGGCGAGGAGGAACTCGTCATGGCGCGCCCTCCCGCAGCCGCCGCCCCCATGACCATGTTAATCGCCGCCAGTTCGCTTTCGCTCTGGATAAAAACCCCGCCGCGGGGAGGCAATTCCCGCGACATGAATTCCGGTATCTCGTTCTGTGGCGTGATTGGATATCCAAAATAATATCGGCAACCGGCAATGATGGCGCCCGTGCCGATCGCCTCGTTGCCCGTGATTAACTTTACTGTTTCTTTCATGAAACTCTTTTTCCCGATAATGGATTATGAGCCATACATAAAACGCAAAGAATTTTCCTAAACACGTTCAGCTCGCAAGACAAGTTAAATATTATAAAATCCGCCCGTTGCATATCTGAAAAGTCTTCTCAACAGGCAAAGCTCCGCGCAGCGTGTCGGCATCCGTGCCGGTGATAAACGTCTGCAGATTCGGATCCAAAAGCGACAAAAAATGGAGACGCCGCTTCTCATCCAATTCGCTCACAATATCATCCAAAAGCAAAATCGGCGTCAGACCAGTATATGCCTTCATCAGATTTATCTCCGCAAGGCGCAGCGCAATCATGGCGGAGCGCTGCTGCCCTTGCGAACCATATATCCGCGCATCCTGCCCGCCGATGGTGATGCGGAAATCATCGCGGTGCGGTCCCGCGTTTGTATTGCCTCTGTACATATCCTCCGAGCGTGAACGCCGCATTATCTCCTTAAAAAGCGCCTCGACAACTTCCCGATTTGCGGACGTTTCATTCTTGCCGAGAAAACTTTCGTATCCCAAATCTAACGATTCGCTCGAATCCGCTATGCCATTGTATATCTGCCCCGCCGCCGCCGCAAGCTCTTTGATGAATTTCCGCCGGAAAAGATATATCTCCGCCGCAGGCGACGCCATCTCCTCATCCCAGACCTCCAGGCTTTCCGCCATATCGGTATCGTCCATGCTCGATTTTAAAAGCGCATTGCGCTGCCGCAGAATCTGCGCATATCGTTGCAAATGGTAAAGGTAATTATGATCCATCTGGCAGCCTTCCATATCAAGAAAGCGCCGCCTTGCCCCCGGCGAGCCCTGCACAATTTCAAGATCCCCAGGCGTGAAAAGAACCGCATTCATCTTACCCCAGAGCAGACCCAGCGAAAAAAGCGTCTTGCCGTTGCACGAAACATTTTTTTGCGTTCGATTCATCGCCACAACAATCTCATATTGCGACTCCGGTCTCTTCACCAAACCGCGAATTATCGCAACCGTGTCTGATGGCGAATCCCACGGCAGCGTTTCCCTATCCTGCCGCGTTCTGAAAGAGCGTCCTGTTATCAGATAATAAATCGCTTCAAGGAGATTCGTTTTTCCTTGTGCGTTTGCGCCCCAGAAAAGATTCACCCCTTTTGCCGACGCCAACTCGGCATGCGCAATATTCCTGAAATCTCTGATAGATAAATGAATAAGATGCATTATATTTTTATCATCTATTTGAATGATAAGTATCAAAAATTTTGGCGGGATCAAAGTCAATCAAAGATATATTCTAAACAATAAAAAAATATTCTTGCTTGCCTGCCCGATTTGGCAGGAATAGAAATATCCATATTCTTTGGGAGCGCAATTTTGAACGACCCTAATTTTTTCTCTCCAGAATTTTTTTACGCCCATCTGGGCATTATCGTTATTTTCGGGTTTTTGTTTGGAAGCTTCCTCAACGTCTGCATCTATCGCATCCCCGCCGGACTCTCCATCGTTTTGCCCGGCTCGCATTGTTATTCCTGCGGCACGCCCATCTCCTGGTATGACAACATCCCGCTCTTGAGTTATCTCATCCTGCGCGGACGCTGCCGCTATTGCAATTCATCTTTCAGCATTCGATATTTTCTCATCGAATTAATGACCGGATTATTCTTTGGACTGACGTTTTATTATTTCCGCTATACCCTTGCCTCTCTGGTATATATTGTCTTTATCTGCCTCCTGATTGTGGCAACATTTACAGACTTTGACCATTGGATTATACCCGATGGCGTCAGCCTCTATGGCGCCCTCTTCGGTCTTGCCGCCGCTGCGCTCGCCGGATTTTATCCGCGCGGTTTTATAGTCTCCAATATCTGGCCCCTATATGGCGCCGCCGCATGGAAGCCGTTTCTGAACGCCCTTTCCGGCGCTGCCGCAGGCGCCCTGTTGCTCTATGCCATTGGCGCCATCGGCACGTTTGCCTTCCAAAAGGAGGCGATGGGATTTGGCGATGTCAAACTCTTCCTCCTTATCGGAAGCATGTTAGGAGTCATCAACTGCATCTACGTCCTGATGATTGCATCATTCATCGGCTCAATTGTGGGCATCCCCATGTTCATTTTGGCAAAGATTTCCGATAGAAAAAAAAAGTCGGCTTCGCCGGATGCGCTGCCGGAATGCTCTCAAGAAAATCCGCGCGAGGAACCTGACCGCGAAGAAATAATTATTCAAAGGCTGCTCTCCGCAAGCAAGGGGAAAGGCGGAAACGCCGCCGCATCCCCCGGGCTTCATCACATCCCCTTCGGTCCTTACATAGCACTCGCCGCGATAATCGTTCTCTTCTGGGGAGAAAAAATCCACAATTACCTGTTCGGGATATACTGAAGACATGCGCGTTCAAATTAAACATTATTTGCCGGTGATAACGCTCATGTTTCTAACTTTTTTTATCTTAGATGTCAACCCCAGCGAGCCATCAAGCGGCACAACCATACTCAAATGGATTCGCCCGGCGCAAAGCGGCTCGCATTTTATCTGCGGGGACGCTGGCGAGCGTTTTATCGCATGGGGATTCAATTATGACCATGACCGCGGCGGGCGATTGCTCGAAGACTACTGGCATAATGAATGGAATACTATTGAGGAAGATTTCCGTGAAATGAAATCCCTCGGCGCTAATGTTATCAGAATTCACCTGCAAACCGCGCAATTTTTGAAATCTCCCAAAGACCCTGACCCGGCATCCCTTTCCCAATTGGCTCGGCTTCTTTGCCTTGCGGAAAAAACGGCAATTTATCTCGATATAACCGGTCTCGGCTGCTATCATAAAAAAAACACGCCCGAATGGTATGATAAATTAAACGAGGCGGAAAGGTGGAATGCGCAGGCGCTGTTCTGGGAATCTGTGGCAAAGATATGCGCCGCAAGCCCCGCCGTTTTCTGCTACGACCTCATGAATGAACCGATTCTCCCCGGTGATGGCGAGACAGCTGATGATTGGCTGGCGGGAGAATTTGGCGGAAAGTATTTTGTCCAGCGCATCGCCCTCGATCTGGCGGGGCGCACGCGCGAAAATGTCGCGGAGACATGGATTGCAAAACTCACCGGCGCCATTCGCAAACACGACAGCAAACACATGATAACAGTTGGCGTCATCCCTTGGGCTTATGTTTTTACAGGCGCAAAACCAATCTTCTATACGCCCGAAACCGCGCCGCACCTCGATTTTGTCAGCGTTCATTTCTACCCCCAAAAAAACGAAACGGCAAAAGCGCTTGACGCCCTGAAAGTTTACGACATCGGAAAACCGATTGTCGTCGAGGAAATGTTTCCGCTTAAATGCAGCTTGAAGGAACTTAACGACTTTATCGAAGGCTCTCGCAAAATCGCCGACGGCTGGCTCGGTTTTTACTGGGGCAAAACTATCGAAGAATACCGCATGAACAAATCTGATATCGCCGACGCTATTACGCTTGGCTGGCTGGAATATTTTCGCGAAAAATCCGTAACTATGCTCAAATCGGAGAAATGCCCCGATGGCAAATAATGAACGTTTCCAATTTGTGGACTGGAACCGGCGCCCCTATGCGGAGGCTGTTGACGAAATGAATTTAATCGTGGAGCAGCGCATTGCTGGAAATGGTTCCGACACAATCATCTTTGTGGAGCATGACCCTGTTATCACAATGGGACGCCGCGCCCGCGCCGAGCATCTCGTCGGATACGCATCATCAGATGGCAAAACCATCGGCGGAATCCCCGTCGTTTATACCGACAGGGGAGGCGATGTCACGCTCCACTCTCCCGGACAACTTGTCATTTATCCCGTTATCCGCCTCAAAGTCAGAGAGCAGCGCCTTCACGACCTTTTGATTGCGTATGAAAATCTCATTATTCAAACGGCTCTTGCCTTTGGTGTTAAGGCTTGCCGTATCGAAGGCAGAACAGGCGCATGGACGCCGCGGGGCAAACTCGCCTCCATCGGCATCCACATTCGCCGCTGGACAACATATCACGGCATCGCCCTCAACGTCTCCAACGACCTTTCCCTTTTCGATAATATCATCCCCTGCGGATTGCATGGAATAAAAATGGCAAGCCTTGAATCGGAAACAAACCGCGCATTAGATATGGCTGAAGTTAAAAAACAGATAGCCTCGCTGTTTCAAAAGGTTTGGGAGCAAATGATGGCGCGCTGAAATGCGTCACCGCAAAATGAAAACGCTCGTTTTCACTGGAGCTGTTTCAGCAACAAAAAAGCTCAAAACCGCCATCATAACATCCCGTCTTTGCTGCTTTTCATAAATCGTCTCAAATGGAAAACCAAAATAAATAATCTTTGACGCTTTGGTTCCGCCGTCAACCATCCCGGAAAAAAGCACACCCGCAACATTTGTCCCCGTTGTCCCATAATAAAGCGCCGCGGCGCTCCCATTTTTCGGCTCAATAAGATCCGGATATTTGACATTATACGACCCATGATTCCCGTCATCAAAATTGAAACTCAGCCCATTAAATACCGTCCCTGCAACACCTCTCACAAACCGCGAACCCGCATTGTCGTTGAGATACCCAGCCTTCAGATAGTTCTCAAAAAATACGGAATCGTTTGGGTCGCCGTTTGAAAAGGTATTCAACGTATCCGCCTTTTCAGATAGATCCCAGCCTATCTCCGAGCCTGAAACAAAAAGTTTCCCGCCCGACTTGAGATAATCCTCGATGATGGTCTGTTCCTCTTTGCTGAAAGTTTCGCTCTCCGTAGATTCCTGCCCGCACATCCAGATGACAATATCGTAATTGCCCAGCGTGACCGCGCCTTCCACAACATATTCATTTGCGCAAGAATCAAAACGATAATTCGCAAGCGCCTCCGCATATCTTTCCAAAAGCGTGTGATTGCCCAGACCATACTGGCTGTTCCAACGGTCATACCCATCCACAATTAAAATCCTGTCGCCATAATCATGCAAAGGCAGCGCGCAGACATAAACGTCCGAATCTGCGCTTGCTCCTCCGCCGCCGATTGCCTGAATCTTGAATGCATACTGGGAAACCGGATTCAATCCGCTTATTATTGCCGCGTTGTCTCCGGATTTCAATTGTGATTCATCCCTGATTTGCGTCCATGACCCATTGTTGATTTTTTGAAATAAACGATATCCCGCGCTGGCATAACCCTGCCATTCCACCGTGATGGAATCAGCCCCCGAGCGCCTTGCCGCCTTAAACGTCGGCGCCTCAGCGGGCAAATCAAAATAATTGACAACCGCATTCATGACGCTGTTGCTTTTTGTCTGCGGATAAATTGTCTCAAAGGGAAAGCCCATGTTAACGACCGTGCCGAAAGAAGGGGAGGAGTGATACACGCAGGCATTCGCGCCTCCGTCATACGTCAGCCCAACGATTGCCCCGTTCATCGGCGCAAGCGTGTCCGGCGTCGCAACATTATAAGTTCCATGTGTCCCATCATCAAAACTGAATTCAAGCCCTTCAAAAATCGAGCCCGCCTTTCCCTGAACATGATACACCTCCGCATCATCTGCGACATATCCCGCTCGCAGATATTCATTGTAAAAAGTGCGATCGTTGGGTGAACCATTTTTGTGAGACGCCCAGTCCGCTCGATAATCCAAATCCCAGCCAATCTCAGAGCCAGAAACAAAAAGACGTCCGCCGTTTTTTAAATAATCCATCACATGCAGCTGCTCAGCCCATGAAAAAGTCTCGTCAAAAGTGGATTCCTCAGCTAGTATCCAAACAACCGATTCATAATCGCCCAGAGCCGTCTGTTCATTCACCACAAATTCATTGGCGCAATAATCAAAGCCCGCGCCGCAGGAACCGAGCGCGTTTCCCACCCGAGTTAAAAAAGTGTGATTAGCACCGAATTGCTGACGAAAACGGTCTGCGCCATCAACAAGCAATACACGAGGCTCAAAACCATCGTCCCTCCACGCGGCCACTGCCGAATCAATAGATTCGCTGTTGCCCGCATTCAAAGCCCTCATCTTGAAAAAATAAGTCGTATCAGGCTGCAGTCCGGAAACCTCGCAGCTACGTGTGCTGGATGTGATTTCATCAAAATCGCGAAGCAATCGCCAAACCGCCCCGTCAACGCTCAAATAAAGACGGAAGCCTCTATCCGCCTGCCCGTCCCATTTGATAATCAAACGCTCAACGCCGCTTTTGATAATGGATTGAATCGTCGGCTCGGGATAGTCATAAACCTTGTATGTGGATTTATTATATCGAATCGGCGTATATCCATCAAAGTTCCCCGCCGAACGCGAAAGAGAGCGATGGATTACCCGCCATGTCCCGCCGCTGGAGGTGGATTCATAAACCATCATCGTATCAATGCCTGAAATATAACAATCAAAAAGACGAATATGCCCCGGAATCAAAATGGCGTCCCCCATCCGAAGATTATCCCACTCGATGTAATTGGCAACATTCATAAAATTGCTCGTAGCATACCGTCCGGATGTCCAAGTATTGGAAACATACCCCGAACAATCCGTGCCTGCGCTGCAACTGTCGTAAGAAGTCCCGGCAGGAGAACTGCACCATTTATTCCCCGCAACATCCCCTTCTGTTAATCGCAAAAGATATTGCCTTGTCGTATCCGCGCCGCCCCAGCAATATTTCATGCCATTTTTCCATCCCAGCTTCTTGTCTGGACATGTTGAACCCGCGCATCCCTCCGGAACGGAGCTGTCTTTGATATTATCCGCGCCCACATAATAATAAAGAGTCAAGTAGTCCTCGGCAATGGCGATAATCCTGTCCCGCCGCACATTGCTGCTAACTTTTCCATCATAAGGGTATTTGACAGCAAACAGCTGCGACGCGGGAAAAACCAATATAAAAAGAATGCATAGCGCAAAAAGCATCACATTTTTTTTCATCAGTCAACACCTCCAAACCGCAGGATGCGAACACCATCCGGCATCGTTAACATCTGATACACCGAACCGTCCGGCGTAACTTCAGTTTTTTTGTAAACCGTTGTAAAATATCTGTTTTCCATATCAAACACCGCGAGGCGTTTCCCTTGAATAGAATAACGATGAACCTGTAACCCAACCTTTGTGCCGGCAATACGCTCAACCTCAACATAAAGATTTCCCGCATCATCCGCACCCTTGAACAAAACCGCTCCCGCCGTTGTGCCATCCAATTGAATCAGGATGCTGATAATATCCTTCCCTTCAGAATCAAACCCAATAAGACGAACAACATTCCTATCCAAACGTTTGATAATAAACTCCGCAGCTGGCAATTTATTATTCTGGGCGGGCTTTTTGACGCGCGGCGCTTCCGCTTTGTAAACCATCTGCGAAACCGTTCGCGCGCACAAATAACCCTCGGAATTGATGAAAATCTCATTGCCGTATCCCTCAACCAATTTAAGGCTTTTGCCCGCGCTCCTTGCAAGGCGGTGCGATCCTTTTTTGCCTTGGGCGTCAAACGCCGCAATCCGCTCTCCCTCCTGAATAAAAACGCCGCCCGCTCCATCGCCGCAAATCGCCCAACCGTTCATATTTTCAGCAACCGTGCGAACTTCGTTTTTCTCAACGAGCACAACTTTTTGATGAACCGAATCTAAAATAAATATCCCCGAACCATCCGCGCAAAAAGAGAGCGGACCGCATCTTTCCACCTCCGGCTGATTGATAAGACCAATCTGTCCCGCTTCATCGCCCCACGGCAGATGGCAGACCAGCTCCGCCACCTGCCCAAAAACAGAGCCGCAAAAAATTATAAACAATACCAACAGCGGCAATATCATCGTCGAAGCAGCAGAACTTCTGAAAAATCTATCCATGCCCAACCCCCTAAAAAAGAATATACAAAAAATAAAAATCCTTTTTTTGCATCTTAATTAATTCCCAGTAAGTCTTAAAAATATTCGCGGCAAGCTTAAAAACAGTTGATTTTCAATAACGGGCGTATATGGTTTCATTTCTAAATATTAATACGTTTAACAAACAAGGTGTTTTTATGTCTTTGAGGTTAATAACAATGACCCTTTTTCTGGGAATGCTCGCACTGGCAGCAGCTGAAATTCCGGCGGGCGATCAGCCTTCTTCCTTCACCAGCTCTTATGATGGCACCATCCAGCCATATCGTATGTATATACCGGAAGGCAAGACCGCCGGCAACCCCCTGCCGCTGGCGGTGGTTCTTCATGGCAAGGGCGTGGATCAAAATGCCTGGTTCGAATTCACCCCAGTCAAAGAATATGCCCAACAATTCGGATATGCCATCGCTGCGCCTTTGGGAAGGGGCGATTATTTCTATCGCGGCGCCGCCGAACAGGACGTTCTCGATGTTATTGAAGATGTCAAAAAGAAGATACCCATTGACCCCGACCGCATCTATCTCATGGGTCATTCAATGGGCGGTTGGGGATGCTGGTGGATAGGCTTGCGCCAGCCCGACCTCTTTGCCACAATCTGCCCCATGTCCGGTTTTGCCCTGACCGAACTCCTCTTCAACGCCACCCATCTCGACCCCTTTATCATTCATGATACCGACGATCCCATCGTGCCCGTTGAGCAATCCCGCTGGCCTGCTCAAAAATTATCCGAATACGGCATATCATTCCGCTATCGCGAAGAAAGCGGTTATGGTCATAAAAGCAAAATGATAGGCGATAATTTCCCCCGTCTCTTTGAGTGGATGAACGCACACCGCCGCGACCCAAAACCCAAAAACATCTTTTTTGTCACCCGAACGCCCGCAAGAGGAAGGGCATACTGGCTGCAAATTCTGGGAACGGAAAAATTCCCCTATCCCGCCATCGCCAATGCCCAGATTGGCAAACCCAACCGCGTCCTGTTGAAAACCGATAACGTCACAAGCATCGCCGTCAACCTTGCGGAACTCCCTCTCAATGCGGAAGGCGATATCGAAGTTAGCATGGACCAGATTGGAAATTTCACAATAAAGGAAAAAAGCGGATGGGCAGTTTTTGCAAAAAACGCAGATAATGAAAAATGGTCATATTACCACAACCCCGCCTCCGCGCTTCCCCATAAACAAAGCCCCACTGTAATGAACGTTCCAAAAGGAGCCGCCGAATTCACAAGCCCAACGCTGCTCACATCGTGGGCTTCTAAAAAACTTTGCGAAGAAATCGGCGCAGACCTATGCCTTTTCCTCGACGATTCCTTTCAACATTCTGGCGGAAACCTGACAGAAGATTCCATTATTGACCTTTTTGTCTATCCCGAAGACCGCCTTGCTCAGTTTATCTACAAAGGCGAAGATCTGCCCAGACACATCAACCAGCCCGCCCGCTTTTTCCCGCTCGACAGCATCAACCTCAAGACGCGGAAAAGTTCGCAACTTGTCATCGCGCCGGTCAATCTTGCCAATAAAATGAATGTGAAATATGAACTTCTGCCGGATACGGTTGGAATTTACCTGCTTCGCGCGCTCAAAAAAGCGCCATGAGCCGGCGCAAAGAATCATTATACTCTGCCATTCAGACCGGTTAAAAATGCCTTGCGGTTGATATCAATCAGCGACGCCTTTTTGCCCGTTAGCAAATCAGGCAGCGTCCGCTCGATAAAAGTTTCGCGCTTGATAAGATGAGTTCGAGAGATTAAAGCCCCCAGCATAACCGTATTTGCAACTCGAATATCGCCCAGCTGCCCCGCCAGTTCCGTCGCGCGGACACCGAAATACTCCGCATCTTTACGCTTTTTTTGCAAATCAGTCAAAGAAACATTATATATAATTAAACCGCCCTTTAATACATTATGCTGAAATTTTTCCAGCGAGGGTTGATTCAGCGCTATTAAAATATCCGGGAAGTTCACCACAGGAGAATAAATCTCGCAATCCTTCAAAATCACAGCGCAGTGGGCTGTGCCGCCCCGCATTTCCGGACCGTAGGAAGGCACAAACGCCACCTTTTTTTTCTCCAGCATCCCAGCGTGCGCCAGCAACGTTCCCGCCATGACAACACCTTGTCCGCCGAATCCGGCGATGATTAATTTTTTTTCCATAGTTCTCTTCCCGGATTTATTTGTTGATTCCGAAAATGCGGAGCTTTTTATCAAGGGTCGGACGGGATATGCCCAAAATCTCTGCCGCCTTTTTCTTTTGACCGTTGGCTTCATCCAACGCATGAAGAATCATTTGTTTTTGCGTCAGGTCTGTAACGCTCGAAAGAAGCCCGCCGGATTTGGAAAGCCCCTCACGCTCAGGAAATGAAGTCTGAACACGTATCCGATCCGGCAGATGCTGCTCGTCAATCAAATCCTCTTCCGTCAAAACCGCCATCTGCTCGAGGACGTTTCGCAATTCACGGACATTCCCAGGCCAGGTATAGGCAAGAAACGAACCGAGCACAGCGGAGGAAAACCGAAAGTTGCTCGGACGGCGCAGCGCAATCTGGATATCATCAAGAAAATGCTCCGCCAACTCCGGTATATCCTCCAAACGTTCCCGCAACGGCGGCACGGCAATCTCAATAGTGTTGATACGAAAAAATAAATCCTCTCTGAATTGCCCCTGCTTGACCATCGTCGGCAGATTTTTATTGGTGGCAAAAAGAAAACGCGCATTTGTATGAAGCGTTTGAGTGCCGCCCACGCGCATGAATTCCCTCGATTCCAAAACCCGCAATAACTTCGCCTGCATGAATAACGGCAGCTCGCCAATCTCATCAAAAAATATCGTCCCATTCTGAGCCAATTCAAATTTGCCCGGCTTGGAACGATATGCCCCTGTGAAGGCGCCCTTCTCATGGCCAAAAACCTCGGCTTCAAACAACTCAGGCGGAATGGAAGAACAATTCACGGCAATTAACGGTCCATCGGAAGCGCCGCTTTTTTCGTGAATTATCCGCGCCACAATCTCCTTGCCGGTGCCCGTTTCTCCTGTAATCAAAATGTTGACAGGCTGCGCCGCCACCTGCTCGATTAATTTTTGCAGTTTCGCAATCGCATCGCTGCCCCCGATAAAGGCGTTGTCAGAATATTTATGCGATGCGACGCTGCTGGGCGCTATAATTGCCTGCATGCACGTAGAGGCAACCGAAGGCGCTAAATGATTTGCCAATACAGTCAAAAACGTGAGGGCGTTTTTCGAGAAAACATTGGGGCGTTTTGAGCCTAAAGCTATCAATCCAACAATCTTGCCTTCGTGAATGAAAGGCACAGCCATCTGCGAAGCCGGCATATCCCTCGGTATCTTCGTGGAATCTCCCTTCTCCATACGATCAAATATATTGTGAATCAAAACCCCTTTGCGCTGCATCAAAGTGGATTGAAGAATTTCAGAAAGGAAAAGCGTCTTTTTCTCTTTGGAAAAAATGACAATCGGCTCGTAATCATCCAGCCGAGCAAGACAAAAAACCGCGCTATCCGCATGAAATAGACCCATCAAATGCTTTGTCACACTGCGAAAATGGGGCGTTTCCTCGCCCTTCTCGCGGGAAAGCGTCAAAATATCTTGAATTGCCTGAAAATCATCTGGAGTCAGCATATCGGTGCGGACATGGTCCGGTATGCTGATTTCATCAAAAAAGGAAACCGCCGCTGTGGATACTGTGACAAGGAAATGAGAACCGCCCCGTTCTGCCGCCATGCTCTGAGGATAATCCACCGATAAAAAGGTCTCCCCAAGCAACAGCACATCGCCATGCTTCACCCATTCATCGTCCATGATGCGCTTGCCGTTCAGAAAAACGCCATTCTTGCTCCCCAGATCCCGCACGATTAATCCGCTTTTGATTGGGCGCACAATCAGATGATATCGAGATATTTTGTTATCTTCAATAACAAAGTCGCAATCACTGGAACGTCCAAGAATGCAAGGCTCCTGAACCTTAAAACGCTTCCCACCGCCTGCGGGAGTGATCACCTGCAAACAGGGATACGGCTCCCCAAACACAAACCCTTCTTTTATGCTGTCTTTGTCATTAACCATATTAATACATTAACAAAACAGGCGGTTGAATTCTTCAAAAAAAAATAAAATAAGTCAGAATTCATATTGATTATGAACATCGCTTTTATCCTATATTTTCGTTTCAGATGTCAATAATATTATCCGCAGAGTTTTTGAATGTTTGATGATGACACACAGCTGATGATACGCTTTTCCACCGGCGAAGAAAACGCATTTGACCAGCTGTTTCAGCGCAACTCACGACGCGCGTATGATATTGCAATTCGATTTCTTGCCAATCCCGATGACGCAGAAGATATTGTTCAGGAGGCATTTCTCCGTATCTATACATCAAAAAAATCTTGGAGACTCAAAGCAAGTTTTAATACATGGCTATACCGTATTGTGGCAAATCTGTGCCTTAAAAAAATCCGAAAGGCGAAAATAATTCGATGGGAATCCTTGGATAGTAAAGAGGGCGCGCAAGAATTTGACAACCCCTCCCCATTGCCTGATGAAACTGCAATCCAGCCCGATGAACAACTCCTGCGAAAAGAAACATCAGAACTTGTTCAAATGGCGGTGCAGAAGCTCCCGCCCGCCCAGCGCATGGCTGTAATACTCCATAAATTCGAAGCCCTTTCGTATAAGGAAATCTCCGAAGCAATGGAATGCTCCGTTCCAGCAGTTGAATCCCTGCTCCATAGAGCAAAATTAAACCTGCGCAAAGAATTGCGACAGTTATTTTACAATCAACCGCAAGTTTTTGATGACTCGCGGGTTAATAAAAATATGGGTGAATAATTATGAAATGTTCGGAAGTCCAATGCCGATTGTCCGCATACCTTGATGGCGAACTTCAGCCGGCTCTTGCTGATGAAATCAAGGCTCATCTGGCGTGTTGCGAAGAGTGCCGCAAAGGCGCTAATGAACTGAACGAGGTTTATGACATCCTCTCCGCGTGGCGCGCCCCCGAACCGCAAATCGCCCTAAAATTCGCAAAACCTGTCATTAAACACAGAAACGCCATCTTCCGATGGATGGCGGCGGCTGCTTGTATTGCCGGTTTCCTTGCAGGCGGCGTTATAGGGAATATCTTATGGAACAATTCTAAATTAACTTTAGATTCCTCTCCTGCGAACGAGATAATAACCTCATGGAATCTGGATGTGTTAGACGATTGGACTCGCGACTCTGTGGAAGCCGTTTACATGAATCTGGCTTCTTTGAACCGGGAGGTGGGCAACAATGAATAAAAAAACCTTGCTCCTCCTCATTATCTTCTTCACCGCCTTTACCCTTGTTTTGGGAGCTTATGGATTCCTTAAAAAAAATGCCGTTCGGCGCGCATCCGCTGATACTGGAAACTTCGAAAAAGAAACACTCCAATTAACCAACGAGCAGAATATAAAAAAAGATGAGTTGCACAAAAAAATGTGCGCGGACATTCAGCCGCTGCGGGAAATCTCAAGCCAAAAACGCCTTGAGTTGATGCAACTCATTGCGCATGACCCGGCGGATAGGCAAGCCATTGATGCGAAACTCAAGGAAATTTCAAAAATACAAAATGATATGCAGCAGCGCATAGTCGAGCATCTCCTTGAAATGAAAAAAATCCTGACACCCGCGCAGCAGCAAAAATTGTTTGATACCATGTGCGATGGATTGTGCGCAAAAGGGATGCATTCCCATTGCCGCAAAAGAGCTGGAAGTTGTTCCCCTTCTCAATAAAGCTGCCTTAAAAAAAATTTGTCCCGCCGAAAGTTTTTTTTCTTAAACGGGTTTAATAGATTAAACGTTCGCTAAATTTAAAAACAAAGGAGAATGAAAAATGAAGAACAAATGGATCGCAATCGCGAGCATGCTGATTATCGCCGCCGTGGGACTTAGCCTTGCCGTTTTTGCCGAAGAGGCCGGCACAAAAGCCGATACTACCAAAGGAGCCCCTTGCCAAAATTTCGTAAACAAAGGCAGAATGGGCAAAGGTCCCGGCATGGGAAAAGGTATGGGTATGGGCATGTGCATGGGCAAAATGAAAGCCGAAATGCTGGAAAAAGTCAAAATCAATATCGTTCATGAAGATAATGCCGTGGTCATTAAAATGTCTTCCGATGACCCCGAAACACTCAACGCCCTGAAAGCGCAATACGCCGCAGGCGAAGATATCAAAGGTCCCGCAGCCATGTGTTTGATTAAGGCGCCGGAAGCCTGCGCATGCCCCTGCCCAAAGGAAAAATGCCAGAAAGAAGGCAAATGTGTCTGCGCTGAAGCATGCAAAAAATCATGCGGTGCGTCATGCGCAACCGCAAAGGAAGGCAATGCCGAATCCGCCGAAGAACCCGCCGACGACTCTGAATAAAAATAACCTTGTTTGCACATAGTTAACATATTTCCATCAAGCGGCTGGATTTTTTCAGCCGCTTTTTTTTTGTCAAAACCCTCCGCGCCGCCTTTTGCTTCTTGACACCCCTCCTTGATTCTTTTTAGCCTCCTTCGAATTTATTTTACATAAAACACGTAAAAAGATACATACGGTTTTTCTGAAAGGACAAAACATGCTTGAACGCTCGGAACTGATACAAAACAGATATAACAAAGTGGACGCCCTGCGGCAAAAAGGGATAAACCCCTATATCAACCGATTTGACCCAACCCACAGCAGCCAGAGCATCCTTGACAATGCCGATGCGCTCATAACCTCCGAACAAAAAGTTGTCATCGCCGGTCGCGTCCTAACCATCCGCTCCTTTGGCAAAGCGGCATTCTTTCACGTCATGGATGGCAGCGGCAAGATTCAGGCATTCATCAAGAGCGGGATGCTTCCCGATGAAGACTTCGCCCTCTTTAAAGAAATCTTGGATTCCGGCGATATAGTCGGAATCGAAGGCATAGTCTTCCGCACCAAAACGGGCGAAATCACCGTCCTTGCCCAGCGTCTTTTCCTACTCACTAAAAGCGTTCGCCCGCTGCCTGAAAAATGGCACGGACTTCGAGACACAGATAAACGCTATCGCCAACGCTATGTTGATCTTATAGTCAATGAGGATGTCCATAAAACCTTTGAAACCCGAAGCCGCATCATCAGCTCCTGCCGCCGCTATCTGGATGAGCGCGGCTACATGGAAGTGGAAACGCCCATGATGCAGCCCATTTACGGCGGCGCGCTGGCGCGTCCCTTCGTCACACATCATAACACACTCGATATGGACCTCTTCCTGCGCATCGCCCCCGAATTATACCTCAAGCGGCTCCTTGTCGGCGGATTCGAAAAGGTCTATGAAATCAACCGAAACTTCCGCAATGAAGGCATCTCTATCCGCCACAACCCAGAATTCACCATGCTCGAACTCTACACAGCATACTGGGATTACAAAAATACAGCCGAATTGCTCGAAGAAATGATTCGAACCATCGCGCAAGATGTCCTCGGCGATACAAAATTCATCTATCAGGGCGATGAGATTGACCTCGCCCCCGCCAATGGTTGGAAGCGGCTGACCATGCTCGAGGCAATCAAAGCCGAAACTGGGCATGACCTTCATTGGGATGAACCCGCCAACGCTATCCGCCTTAAAATCGGTCATCTCATTGAAGCCCCCGAAGGCAAAGTCAAAGACTTGAGCGCAGCGGATTTAATTATCGAACTATTTGAACAAAAAGTCGAACCCGCGCTCATCCAGCCGACCTTTATCATGGAATTCCCAAAGTCGAAGAGCCCGCTCGCAAAAACCAAACCGGATGACCCTCTTGTCGCGGAACGTTTTGAACTCTTCATGGGCAAACTCGAAATCGCCAATGCCTATTCCGAATTAAACGACCCGGCTGAACAGCTCCTCCGTTTTCAAGAGCAGGCGCGCAGACGCGCCGCAGGCGATTCGGAGGCTATGTGCATTGACGAAGATTATGTGCGCGCCCTCGAACACGGAATGCCGCCAGCCAGCGGTCTCGGCGTCGGCATGGATCGCGTCGCCATGCTCTTTACAGATTCTTACTCCGTGCGCGACGTTATCTTATTCCCGACCCTTCGTCCAGAAACAGGACAACCTTCCAGCGACGAGGCAGAAGATGAGTGAGCGGGGTTTGTTTTATAACGAAGACTGCATCGAAGGGTGCCGCAGGCGCATTCCCGATGCCTCTGTTGACCTGATAATCACCGATCCCCCATACGGCATCGAAGGCGATAAATTGCACCGGCATTACAACCGAAAAGAAGAGTATGTCCTCGAAGGCTATATCGAAGTCCCCGCAAAAAAATACCCCGAATTCACCCGCGCATGGATTTCAGAAGCCGCGCGCATCCTCCGACCGGGCGGAACCATCTACGTCGTTTCCGGCTATACAAACCTTATTCACATTATCAGCGCGCTCCAAAATGCCAGCCTCAAAGAAGTCAACCACATCATCTGGAAATATAACTTTGGCATCTTCACCCGCAAAAAATTTATCTCCGCGCACTATCACATACTTTATTACATCAAACCCGGAGGCAATGTCACATTCAACACCGAGTGCCGTTACGGTCTTGCGGAAAAAGGAAAACACGATAGCTCGCCAAATTATCGCGACCGAGAAGATGTCTGGATTATCAATCGAGAAAATAAACCCGGACGCGCAAAAAATAAAAATGAACTCCCGACCGAACTCCTGATAAAAATGATACAATACAGTTCTAATGAAGGGGATTTGATTTGCGACCTTTTCCTCGGCGGATTTTCCACAGCCCGCGCAGCTCTTGGGTTGAATCGCCGCCCGCTCGGTTTTGAATTAAGCAAGACCGCCTTTGAGCACGGCGTTCAATCCATGAAAAAAATCGAGCCCGGCTATCTTCTGCGCGAACTGCGCAGTCCCATTATACGAAATCTGCCCAATCAAGGCAGAGAGTGGACGGATGCCGATAAAGACTATTTAACCGCACGATTTAGAGAGTTGCAAATGTCCGGAAAAACTAAAAAAATGTCCCTTGAAATACTCTCCCATGAACTGGGACGCGGCAAGTGGTCGTTGATTAAAGCCCTTGATAGTTTGCCTTTGAGGTGAATAAGTGCTGTTCGAAAGTTTCATTAGCAAGCGATACCTTTTCTCAAAAGAACATAAAGCGCTTGTCTCTATCATCACAATCATCTCCATTCTCGGAGTGATGGTCGGCGTCGCGGCGCTCATCACAGTCATCGCCGTCATGGACGGATTCGATGCCACGCTGGTCAAAAAAATGACAGGCACTTATTCCCATCTCGAAATCTATCCGCCGTATCAAGGCGGAATGAGAAACGTTGAAGAACTTGTCGAAAAAATTGAAAAAGAACGGGGAGTGGTTGCCGCTGCTCCGCTTATTCGCCGGCAGGCGTTTCTTCAACAAACCACTGGCATCGAAACCCAAAAACTTGGCGCCATGCTTATGGGCGTTAACCCCGATAAAGAGCGCAAAGTCACAACAGGTCTTGACAATATCATCCGCGGCAAAGGCACGCTCGTTTTTCGCGAGGTCATCCTCGGCAGCGAACTCGCCAACCGTCTGGGCGTTGACCCCAACGACCCCGAGCGCAACACGCTTTATGCCATCAGCAAACTTGTCAAAACCCCTAACGGTCCTTGGGCAAAAATCAACCAGCTCAAAGTGAGCGGCGTTTTCAAATCCGGCTTGTATGACGTGGATGCCAACTTTGCTTTTGTCAGCATTGAAACCATACAACACCTTTTCCTCATCGAAGAACAAGCTGACCTTATCCATGTCCGAGTCGAAGACCCCGCGCGCGTCTCGAGCTATGCCGCCGCCGTAGAAAAAGTAATACCGCCTTTTTTCATGATGCGCACATGGAAGGAACTCAGCCCCGATTTCTTTTTCGCCCTCAAACTTGAAAAAGTGGTTATGTTCATTATCCTGCTTCTGATAGTCGTCGTCGCCTCGTTCAATATCATCGGCACGCTCATCATGGTCACAACACAAAAAACCCGCGAAATCGGAATCTTAAAATCCATGGGAGCATCCAGCCGCAGCATCAAACGCATCTTCCTTATGCACGGCATCACCATCGGCGTCATCGGCACAGGCATGGGAGTTCTATTTGGCATGGCGCTCTGCTTTATCCTCCAAAAAATAGAATACGGACTGCCCCCCGCCGTTTACGGCATCCAGACCCTGCCCGTCCTCATCAAACCCGCAACCGTGTTGATTATCGTTGTCTGCAGTTTTTTACTATGCGTTGTGGCGGCGGTTATACCCGCCATGCAGGCATCCCGCATGGATCCCGTGGAGGCGCTGCGGTATGAATAAACTCCTTGCGGCAAAAAATATTCAGAAGAGCTACAAAAGCGGCGGGAAGACGATTCATATCCTGCGCGGCGTGAATATTGAACTCCGCAAAGGTGAGTCGCAGGCAATTATCGGCGCTTCGGGCGCCGGCAAAAGCACATTCCTCCATCTCCTTGGCGCCCTTGACCGCCCCGATGAGGGAACCATCATATTGGACGGCTCGGATTATCAGAAAATGAGCGAACCCGAATTGGCATCCCTTCGCAATCGCCGCATCGGTTTCATCTACCAATTCCATCATCTCCTCCCCGAATTTAGCGCCCTCGAAAACGTCATGATTCCAGGAATCATTCAAGGCGGCGCGCAAATAAAATCGCCCTCGGATTTGATTTCTTATATCTGGCGAATTTTCCGACCAACCATCAAAGCAAATCTCTTTGCAGACCTGCGCGCCCGCGCTGAAAATCTTCTTGCGGAATTGGGACTCGCCGAGCGCACAACCCACCGCCCTGCAAAACTCTCCGGCGGAGAACAGCAACGCGTCGCCCTTGCGCGCGCCCTTATCAACAACCCCGATATCGTTTTGGCGGATGAACCGACCGGCAACCTTGACCTTTCCACCGGCGACAAAGTCCTTGAGGTTATTCTACAAAACACAGTCGGCAAAGGCAAAAGCCTCATCCTTGTCACACACAATCCAGATCTCGCCGCCCGACTCGGCGGCATCCACCTTCTCAAAAACGGCATCTTGCAAAGGCAATAAATCTCTCATGAGGTTTCAAAGATGAATACATTACCCCGCAAAATATGTTTCCATTTTATCCTCTTCGCCGTTGGAGTGTTCTCAGTAGTCGCGCGTCGAGCGCAATTAGATGAAATGACCCTGCCCCTGCTTTCGGATGGCGCGGAAAGAGTCTGCCTTTCCCTTCGCGTTCTGGCGGAAAGAACAATAACGGCGATTAAAGAAAATCGTTCGATTCCCAGCGAATGCGCCAACCTTTCCGGCATCGGATTTCTGGAAGGATTTGTCATACCAGACGAAGAGGAGGATATTATTCTCATCGGACAACGCTCCAAGACCCGCCCGCCCCTTCGCCTTGACGACCTAATTGTCAACATGCGCGCCATCAGCCAGACCGCTTACCCTTATTGTTCCCTCGATCCTCGAAACGAAGACACTAAAAAACTTCAAGCCCTCTTTACCGAAACACGCCGCGCAGAATCGCCGTCTGATATGCAATCCTTTTTCGAGCGCGTCCAAGAGACTGTGGGACCCCAGCAGGTCGTTATCGGCGGCGTCCCAAGAGAATCGAGGCACGCCCATGTCATGATTGACGCCGATTACCACATGAAAAAAGTCTCACAGGGGCGCATCCAGCTCCCCAATGTGAGTTCCTACCTTGACCGTTCTCTCGACGAGGCAAAAAAAGACATCATCAAAAACAGACGCGTACTCGGTTCCAGCATCAGCATGGCGCGTTTCTGGTTTCACCTTGCCGCCGATAGCCCAACCTTCCAAAAAGACGAAGGAACCGTCTTGCTTGAAAATTGCGATGTGGTAGTCCTGACCGAAAAACAAGCGGCAAATAAATCAGGCGAACGCCGCGACGTCGGCGAGGATGATCCAATTGCCAAAGCATTTGCGGAAAACCTATCTCAGGAACTCCCAAGCCTGACTCTGATTGTTCCTATCTATGCTGAATTGGAAAACCTCTTTCGCTTGCGCGCCCTTTTGCTTGCAATGAATGAGAGCATACATATCCCATCTGGGAAATTTCGATTCGCCACCTACCTGAAGGATTACGTTTATCAGGATGAACGCCCCATGCCCGACAGCCTTGACGGTCTAGCTAATTCAAGGCAATGGAAGCATTCATTCATGGAAGGAAATATCAGGTATGAACTCGCGCTTTATCCCATCATTTGCGGGGGCGTTGGGATGGATATGAAAATTTCCGAAAAGAATTTCATCGCGCCCAGACAAACGCGGGAAAACACACTGCGTAAAAAGGTGATGGATAAAAGACCCGCGCGTAATTCGCTTTCGTGGACTCTTCCCGCCGCCCTTTGATTTGGGCAGAATTATCGGCAGCGCCGCAAAATGTCCCAATACGCCCCGCGATGCCCTGCTCGAATGGCGTTCACAAGCACATCATTGGCGTTGTAATTATAATTCTTTTCCGCCTTAGAAGGGTCATGAAATAAAAAACGCTCATCGCCTCCTATAAGCTCATCAAGAAGCGGGAAAATAATCTGCTCTACATTAGGTTCAATATAAAAATCGGGGCATGACCGTTGCCCGTTATTTGACGCCCATTGATGAATCTTTGTTCCCGGATAGATGCGGACGCCCACCGTTACGCCAACTGCGTCCGCTCCGGAAAATTTCATCAAATCAATCGTCCGTTTAAGACTCTCGCGCGATTCACCCGGCGCGCCCAAAAGCAGATCCATCATTGTTGTGATGCCCGCGTCTCGGCACGCCCGAACAGCGCTGATGATATCATCAGGCGTAAAGTCGCGCCCTAGACTTTTCAGCATCTCCGCATCGCCGCTGTCCACGCCAAAGTTGATCCCAACGCATCCCGCGCGCCTCATCAGCCGCGCCAACTCGCGTGAAAAAGGGACAGCGGTACAATAGGCATACCAACGCAGCGAATCCCCCATTTGCCTGCGAAGGATTTCTTGGCAAATCTCGATGGCGTGCAGTTCAGGATAATTGAATTCCGCATCGCATGTATGAAGATGGTCTATTCCCTGAATGAGAAGATTTTCAATTTCATCAACCACATCTTTGGCTGGACGGACCCTGATATTTTTACCTTTTGCCAGCGGGTCTGCGCAATAAATGCAAGCGCGGGAGCAACCCCTTTTTGTTTCAAAGCCAGCCTGACCCCCTTCCTTGAAATATCGGCGATTGTCAAACCATCTCCGGCGCATAGTCGGCAGCGCGTCCAACGACGGCATGATGGGCGGATTGCGATGAAACGCCCCGTCCTTTTTGTAAATCAAATTCGGCAAATTCCGCCATTCCCTGCCTGATGATATCTCTCTGGCAAGCATCGGCATCACAAATTCACCCTCGCCCCAGATACCCGCATCCGCTCCTGATGATTCCAAAGATGTCTCAGGCATGGTCGAAAATCCCACGCCCCCCGCAACAATTACCCCTTTCGAGCGCCGGCGTATCTCGGAAACAATCTCTGAAAAATCGGGGAGAAATGACACGCGGCTTGTGAAAGAGCAATCATCGGTATTGCGGAGTGTTGCGCCGATGAGCGGAAATTCCATTGAATCAAAAAATCGAGCGGCAGCCCCCCGCCAATCCTCTTCCCAGCATAAATCAAGGATGTAAGGCATGAACCCCGCCGCGGCAAGCGACTCTGCAACATACTCCAACCCGATGGGCGCAATCGGCGGCTTGATCCGATTCGTATTCACAAGCGCGATCTCCATAATAAATCCTCTTTCTTCTTTTTACTTTAACCATATAAAGGCAAAAACCTCGGCGCAGCAATACTTTCCGCGCTGAATTTCCCCCTTCTAAATGCGGCGATTTATCTGGAAATAACCTCCATGATTTTACTTAATTCAAGATGTTTTCCATGTTATCTGCCGATGCGCATGAAATGCAGAACGTAAGGAAAACGAGATTTGATCATGCAACGTTTGCAATTGCGTGTAAAACGCGGCGTTATTTTTATTCGGGGAAACGCGCGTCCGCTCGTCCATCTTCACCCATTCGGCAGTTATTTTTTCAATTGAGAGCGCTTCTTCTTTCTGCCGTGCAAAAGCCCAACGCGCCTGTATCGCGCCGCCATAAGCCGCCCCTTCCGCATGTTCCATTGCCACAACCTCCGCATCAAAAACATCTGCCAGAATTCGCCGCCAAACCGCGCTTTTGGATCCGCCGCCTGTTAAACGAATCTCCTTTGCGTTGATTCCCAGTTCCCGCAGACGGTTCAATCCATAATTCATCGTCATGGTTGCGCCCTCCATTGCGGCGCGAGCGATATGCGCCTTCTCAAATGTTCGGGCATTGATTCCGAAAAGAACCCCAGTCCCATCGGGGACATTCGGCGTTCGCTCGCCCTCAAAGTAGGGGAGGAGGCACAAACCGCCAGCCCCAACAGGCGTCTTTTCAACTGCGGCATCGAGTTCTGTAAAATTCATATCAAAAAGCGCGCGCGCCAATTCGGTCGAAACCGTCACATTCATCACACACAAAAGCGGGAGCCACTTGCCGGTGCTGTCGCAAAAAGCGGCAATCTCGCCCTGCGGGTCTATCACCGGCGACTCGCTGTATGCATAGATAGTTCCTGATGTTCCAAGGCTCGCCGTCACAATTCCCGTGCGGACATTGCCCGTGCCGATTGCCCCCATCATATTGTCGCCGCCACCCGCGCTCACAATCACATCATACGAAAACCCAAACTCATCGGCAATGGATGGCTGAACAATCCCCGCAGGTTCCCAAGATGGCGCAAGCGGCGGCAGTTTTTCCATCAGCGCAGGATCAATCGCATTCACAAGTTCGCGCCGCCACTGCCGCGAACGCACATCCATGAGCGACGTCCCTGAGGCGTCTCCCCATTCCATCCTGCGTTCGCCCGTAAGACGAAAATTCAAATAATCATGCGGCAGAAGAACAGTATGAAGCCGCGCATAATTCTTCGGCTCGTTTTCCTTCAACCATAAAATCTTCGATGCAGTAAAACCGGCAGGCACGCCGTTTCCAATCAATTGAATGCAATGCTCCAGTCCGCCAACGCGTTCCAGAATCTCTTCGCACTGTTGCGCTGTGCTTGTGTCGCACCAGATTTTGGCGGGGCGTATGACGCGTCCATCCTTGTCGAGCGGAACAAAACCGTGCTGCTGTCCTGAAACGCCGATTCCCCGCACATCTTTTGGGTTAACGCCCGATTTTTTTAAAACATCATTCATGGCGATTTTCAGCGCATTCCACCAGTCTTCAGGATGTTGCTCCTTGTGTCCGGGCGGCAGATTTTCAATAAGCGGCGTCGGATGCGAGGCTGTTGCGAGAATTCTCCCCGTGTTGCCGTCAGCCGCCAACGCCTTTGTGGATTGCGTTCCGCTGTCTATGCCGATAAATATCATTGAATTGTCCCCCTTCATATTCAATTGACAGGATGTGCAAAAAATAAAGTTTTTTCCCGAGTAAGATATGCGATTCTTATTTAATAGATAGACAAGCATCAAGGGGAAATCGTTTCAGATATGTTTCCCCCGCGAACTTCCAAGCCGCTTTTTTTCAATAATGCAACTCATGCCCAAACTCCACCCGCGTCAATATCAACCACAGCCTTGAATTCCCTTGACCCCGACTCGCCGAGCGTTTAATTCCTTATCGTTTTTATGTGATTCGCAAAAGGAAGCAAATGGCAAAAGTTGTTTTTATTTCGACCTTTGATGAATGCTGCAAAGGCATCCGCTATCTGATGTCCGCGGCTCGTCTTGCCGGACATGAAGCGCATACGATTCTTCTCAAAACATTTGCCGAATGCCGCCAGCCCATCCCCCCGCGCAACAATGAAGGCTACTATGGCGAACTCTTCCACGTCACGGAAGAAGAACTTCACTTGACCTTCAATCAAATCAAGACCGTCAACCCCGACATCATCGGCATCAGCGTTTTTTCGCATTATCACGGCGTATGCAAATGGCTGACAAGGCATCTCCATCGCGAGTTCCCAAATCTCCCCATCCTCTGGGGCGGCGTGGATGTCACCTATAATCCCGATGTTGCTATCCAGTACGCCGACCTCATTTGCATCAGCGACGGCGAAGGTCCGATGGTTGACATACTCAACGCTATTCAAAAAGGTGATGATTTTTCGGAAATAGATAATCTGTGGGTGCGCAACAAGGACGGCTCCATCTCCAAGCGTCCGCTTCGTCCGCTTGATAAAGACATCTCCAACCTGCCCATCCCCGCCTACAGCCCCGAAAATTTCTGGGAAATCCGCGGCTCATCTATCAAGCCCTTTGCCCCAAGCGAAACATCGTGGCGCAGCGCGGCAGCCGCCTGCATCAAATAGCAGAACGCGTCCGCTCCATGAGGCATAAAACCGATGCGCCGCACCATCCCTGTCCCTACATAGACACCCTTCCCACAGGGATGCTCAAACAACTTTACAAATGATTATATACGGCAGGCGGCGGAAAAAGCGCAGTAACCGCACAACTTATCAGAATCGCTTCCAACAGGAAAATCCCCTTTGCGAATGCCTGAAACATATTTTTTGATATTTTCTTTTGTTGCTTTAAGCAAGTCTTCCAATTCTTCTTGAGTCTCGCAACATGTGGGTCTGCGACCGCTTCCAAGCAAAGGAGTGCAGTTTTCCTTTGAGATTATTTGTGAATCCCTTTTTATTTCCTTGTCATTTATCTTGTAAAATAATCCCGCCGCCTTTTTCATTTCTCTTTTCAAATGTTTTTCAAGAATCTCTTTTGCCGCCAGCAGATAAATGGCAAGTTGAAGGCTTGTCCCCTTTTCAACATCGCTCATTTGTTTGACATTTGATCCAAACTTGTAATCCACCACAGCAAAAGAATCGCCGCATATCTCGATTCGGTCAATCTTCCCCCGCAGCTTAATATCTCCGCTGCGCTCTTTAATAGTATAGGGCTCCTTTGTGGAGATAGGGTCAACTGCTTCTTCCTTCAACTCAATGTTGCCAAAAGCAACCTCGAAGTATTTGGGAATGTATTGCCCCTGTTTTTCAAAAAACTCCTTCTCCTTTTGTGTAAAATCCTTTAATATTCTGATAATCTCTTCTTTTTTCGCATCCCAAAACAGGTCATTGTATGGCAAGGCGTTTAAATGTTCCTCAGCGATTTCAACCAATCTCTGCGCCGCCTCTTCTGCCGACTTGTCGTCTGTGAACGGCGCTTTGTTTTTTCGCGTCCATTCTTGATAAAAAAGAAACAACACCCGATGAAGAATATTGCCCCGTTCAAGATTCGATAAATCCTCGTCTGGGCTGTCCGATGGGGGCTCTGAAAGATGCAGAACATTCTCAGCGAAATATTTGAAAGCGCATTGGGCATATTTTTCCAGTTGCGACACGGAAAATAATGACCGCTTTTCAAGCTTTTCATCAGGCGTAATCCGCACATTGATATCCGCTTCCTCTTTTTGCGGATCCCCTTTTGCTCTCTGCCACTCCTGCTCGGAATAAATAGCCGCGCTCTTTGCCGGTGCGATAGTTTCAAGGGCAGCCGCCCGTTCCAATTCGCGCAAAATAGGCGAAGGGAGCAGCTGAGTCTCATTATCAAAAGCCGGTCGAGTGATTATCATACACTCTTTCGTCTGTCGCAAATAGTGATAAAAAAGGTATCGGTCAGAAATCATAGTATCCGACTTCTGCGCCATCCCGATTTTCTTACGCTCATCAAAATCAAGAAATGGCGTAATCCTGGAAGAATGGGGCAGCTCGCCCTCAAGGAAACCGCCAAGGATAAAATAAGGAAACGAAAAAAGGCGGGGCTCCAGCCGTCCTAAAATCTGGACGACCTCCCTCATGGGTTCTTCGGCGTGAAAGGAAGTCTCCGCAAGAGCCTCCCGCACCTCATTGGCAAACCTTGTGAATGCTATCGGTTTGTCGCCAAGGAGTTGATGCAGATGGTTCAAATCCTCATGAATCCTGTTGAATTGATTCAATGCCTTAACATCTCTTTTGCGGAGTTGTTCCGGTATATCTTTTTTCGGATAAAAAATATGCTTTTGGAACTCCATACGTTTAAGCGATTTATTCAACCCCTCGGCAAATTCGCCGAATGTTTTCTCGCCGGCAAAATCATCCTCAAGACTTTTCAGTTCCCTAAACACCGCAAGAATTTTTGAATATTCTCTAATTTCGATTTCCAACTCGTCAAAAGAGCGCTTCTCCCTTTCCTCTTCTGAAAAACCAAAGCCTTTATTAAGATTCTCTTTTGCGATTTGGGCGGCTTTTATTTTCTGTTCCAACGATTCAATCCACATTGCCATCCCTTCGCCCCCGCGCAATTCTCTGATGCAATTGTAAATGGAATCCGAGCGAGGACGCTCCTTTTCAGGGGCAATCAAAGGAAGATTCAGATAAGGGTTAATTAACACTCTCAGAAAATTGGCGCGTTCAAAATTGCTTTCGATGAGCCTGAGCCATAATTCCAGAGCTCGTATTGAAGGAATCTGCGCCAGCGTCATTCCCGGCGAAAGGTTAAAGTCTATGCCATATTCATCGAATATTTCCGAAACAAGCGATGAATATTTTTTTATCGAAGGAAAACAAACGCAAAAATCCTGCAACTGCGCCTCACCGCTCAAAACCCTATCCTTGATAAATCGCGCAATAAAACGCACTTCCTTTGTGCGGTTGGGTAATATGAATGATTTAATAAACGCGCCATCATTAGATAATTGGCTCGCCGCCTCAGTATCCCGATAAAAATTTTGCAAAACCCTATCCTTGAAAGACTCGCCGCGCGCCTCAACTTTGTGAATGGAGGCAGAGGATTTCGATAACCGCTCAAAAGTCTCCTCCATGTAGCCAAATAGGAGCGGACGTTCTTCCTCGTATTCTACAAGGACAATCGTGTCCCGAATCTTCCCGCTGATATTTTTCATCATATCTATCAGCGTCTGTGGGAAAACATCCATCCCGTCAAAAATAATCATGTCCAAATTTGGGAACTGCTCGCACAGAATATCTAACGCATTCGAACTTGCCGCCAGACGATAAACATCTCCCTCGTCCGCAAACTCGTGCTCCTTTATATATTTCTGATACCGCTCAAAAACCTTCCAGAAAACATTTTGCGCCACATTATCTGCCTTGCCCTTGATATGCGGGTCTTTCCCGAACTCCTTTTTGACTTCAATTATCGCATCCACCGCATCAGCAACAAGTCCGGGAAATGTCTCTTCAGACTGGCGGACAATCAGCGAATTAAAAGATTTCGGCTCGCTAAGAACGATATCGTTTATGATAACCGACATCTCGCGCAATGATATGACAGTCCCCATAGCATCATCTTTCGGAAGCAGCATCCAAATGAATGATGCAATGGAATAAACAGGCGGACGCCGCCACTGCTGCGGCGCGGCATCGCTCATCCGCCTTGAAATATCGAGCGCATAACGATGAGAGGGCACAACAATAACAAACGTGTCCGCCTTATCAGAGGCATAACGTTTGTTGCATTCCGAAAACAGATCGGATGATTTGGCGCGGACGCCGGCGCCGTAGAATAACTGGAAGCCATTCGCCATAGCTTCAAGCCTCCTCATGGTTTATAAAAAAATCACGGGCGTGATTGAGTAAAGGGGGGAACCTGACTTTCTTCGTGCGCTACCAAGAAGACAGCCGGTCTTAACAAACTCAGCGCCCGTGATCCTTCAGGGAAGAAAAACTTATATAAAATCGCCTCGATAAATACAACCATTAATAAATTAAATGCTTTTTCTCACACTCATGGCTCCAAAGTCAAAGAAAAATTATGGATTGCCGTAATTTCAATAAATGCAATTTCATACAAAACAAATAAAAAAAGCCCAAAAGTGTATTATAGTGACACACTCTTGAGCTCGCCTGCAATAAATAGCCTTACCCTTGCATCTCAATGCTCAGATATGGTATATTTTCGCCATATTTTCGCTTTTTATTCCTCTTCCTGCGGCGGAACCCAACGATAAACAGTGGATTTCTTCTTCTGACCGACGCGCTCCTGCCGCTGCGGTTTCGAGGGCGTCTCGCCGCGATCCTTCATAGCCTCCTTGCGGCTCAACTTCACCTTGCCATTGACCGGGTCAATGCCAATTACCTTGACTAACATCGTATCGCCCTCGCGGCAAATATCTTCAACCTTCTCCACGCGTGCGAAATCCAACTCGGAGATGTGAACTAATCCGTCCTTACCCGGCAGGATTTCCACAAAGGCGCCAAAGGTTGTAATGCGCACGACCTTGCCCGTGTATATCTGCCCCAGCTCTGCCTCTGCCGTGCGCGCTTTGATCATATCCACAGCCATTTGCATCGCCGCTGCCTCATTCGAGGCGATATAAACCGAGCCGTCGTCTTCGATGTCAATCTTGCAACCGGTCTTCTCGATAATCTCTTTGACGACCTTGCCTCCCGGTCCGATGAGCTCGCCGATTTTGTCCACAGGGATATGAAGAATCTGGATACGAGGCGCAAATGGTTTGAGGTCGGGATTCGGCGCAGGAATGGCTTCAGCCATTTTGCTGAGAATGAACTGGCGTCCGCGTTTTGCCTGCGCAAGAGCCTGCTCAAAAACAGAAAAGTCAATACCGCTTGTTTTGATATCCATCTGGAGTGCGGTTATTCCTTGGGCTGTTCCCGCCACTTTGAAATCCATATCGCCCAGATGATCCTCAAGCCCCATGATGTCGCTTAATATGGCTAAACTATCATCCTCTTTAATCAGCCCCATGGCAATTCCAGCCACGGGCGATTTGATTGGCACGCCGGCGTCCATTAGCGAAAGCGTTCCCGCGCAGACTGATGCCATAGAAGAGGAACCGTTGGATTCAAGCACCTCAGAAACGATGCGGATGGTGTATGGGAATTGTTCCGTTTCCGGCAGAATCGGCGCCAAAGCGCGCTCCGCAAGGGCTCCATGCCCTATCTCGCGGCGCCCCGGTCCGGACGGACGTCCGCATTCCCCAACGCTGAAAGCCGGAAAATTGTAATGAAGCATAAACGCCTTTTCAACGACGCCCATCAAATCATCAATTATTTGCCGGTCGTCCGGCGTGCCGAGCGTAACGGTCGCCAGCGCCTGCGTCTGTCCGCGTGTGAAAATCGCGGAGCCGTGCGTGCAGGGCAACGGCGCAATCTCGATATTAATCGGGCGGATCTCCTCAAAACCGCGTCCGTCCGCGCGAATTTTATCCCTCGTCACAACGCGCCGCAAATCGGCTATATAAATCTTTTCGCAATATTTGGAGATGTCATCTGCCCTTTCAGGATACTGCTCAGCCAGCGCCGTTTGAATCTCCTCTTCAATTTTCTTTTGGACTTCCTTGCGCTCTTGTTTGTCATAAGTCTGGTGGATTTCAGTCAGGCGCGGGCGGAACAATTTTTCCACATCGGCAAAAAGGACGGCGTCAACTTCCGGCGCGGTAAATTCCATCTTCGGAACACCGCACTCCTGCCGCATCTGTTCAATGACGGCAACCACGCGTTTGATTTCATCATGCGCAAGCCGCAGACCCTCCAAAACCGCATCCTCCGTCAATTCTTTAGCGCCGCTTTCCACCATGCAAATGGCGTCCTTCGTCCCCGCCACTACCAAATCCAAAGAAGATTGCTCCATCTCCATGAATGTGGGATTGAGAACGAACTCATCGCCAATCAATGCAACACGGCATGCAGCCACAGGAGTCAAAAAGGGAATCTTGGAAATATGAAGCGCGGCGGACGAAGCGATTAATGCAGGCAACTCTGCAGGATGTTCCTGATCCATGGAAAGAACGGAAACATAAACCTGCGTTTCATTGCGAAACCCATCAGGAAATAAAGGACGCAGCGGACGGTCAATCAAACGGGCGCGGAGCGTTTCGTTTGTGCCCGGTCGCCCCTCCCTTTTGAAAAAGCCTCCCGGCATTCTTCCTGATGCGTAAAATTTTTCACGGTAATCAATTGTGAGAGGAAAAAAGTCATTGTCCTCATTAGCCTTGTCGGCGACCACAGCCGCCGCAAGCACCACCGTGTTGCCCCATTGAGCCCAAACGGCGCCATGCGCCTGGCGCGCCAAACGCCCGGTCTCGAGAATCAGTTCGCTGTTGCCATAGGGGATTGTGAAACGTTTTGTCTCTGTCATAAAAAAACCTTTCCGCAGCTGCGGGCAGCGGAAAGGACAGGATTAAGCCCGCTTTTGGAAAACGGGTCTTCGGAATTTAGATCTTACACGCTGTTACTTGGCGTATAAGGTCAAAATCCCGAAAACCTGTCTCCTCTCGCAGTCCGACAGCCGCGCACGATATGATTATGTTAAAAGAGGGCGGTGGTTAACCGCCCCCAATTTAACCTATTTTCTGAGCCCCAGTCTTGAGACTAAAGTGCGATACCGCTCAATATCCAGTTTTGAAAGATAGTTGAGCAAACTCTTGCGCCGCCCTACCAGTTGAAGCAGACCGCGCCGCGAATGGTGATCCTTGTGGTGCGATTTGAAATGCTCCGTTAGATTTATTATCCGCTCGGTCAGAATTGCCACCTGAACTTCCGGCGAGCCGGTGTCGCCCTCATGGCGCTTGTACTGTTCAATCAATTCCTTTTTCTTTTCTGCCGTGATAGACATAGCCGCGTGCCTCCAATTTTTAATCTGCCTTAAGCCCAGAGCGACGTTGATGTTTCGTCCATCCGAGCAAAAGGTAATTTTTTTTTGCTTCTTGAGCCTTTCAACCCAATAAACATATCCTTTATGCGAAAAATTGTTTCCCGCTGTCAACATGAATAGCATTGTGAAAAAATATAATTTCAATCATTAGAAAAATCTTGAAACTAAGTTTACCTCTACGGCGTGGTTTGTTCCAGATGAACCGATTGATGCGATTTCAAAAAACACCCGCGAGTGTAATGTTATTTCCATAAACCGGATATAAAAAAACGGCTCCTTGCCGAAATTTCACAATCAATCAATCTTTCCGCCTCTTCGAATTTTACTTGCTATCGCAAGACGGCGTCTAATATCTTAACCTGATTATAAAAAAAGGAGTTGCTATATGAAGAAACAAAAAAATCATGCGAAGGTTATTATTACTATCCCAATAGTAATAATCTTTTTTTCCATGATTACAAGCGCGGGATTTCCGCAATTCAAGGATGTCCTAAAAAAAACCGGAGAAGGGCTGAAGAATGTCAGCAGCGATATTAAGGGCAATTTTGATGCGGGGGTTGCGGCGGTTGAGGCAGAAAAAGAATTGAACGCTGCCCAGCGCGATATGCTCTCCGGCAAAAAGGATAAAGCCGAAGAAGGACTGCTTAAAGCATCACGCAAAATCGCCGAAATTAAAAAAGCGCAAGTTGATCATCCCAAACTCAATATCATTGAACCCAAAATGAACAACCTCAGAAAAGACCTTGAAAAACGAACCGGGAAAAAAATCCCCCTCCCCACTGACCCAGAGGAAACATCAGATGCGTCGGTCTCCGATAAACCAGCCGCGCCAGCTGCGCCAGCCGCCAAAACCGCCGCCTCGCAGCCAAAGGCGGACATTTCAAAACTCCCTCACGAAATCCGTGAAATCATGGGAAGAGTGCAACGCAATCAAGATAGACTCGATACCCATTTAGACCTCATACCAAAACAGCGCGACGATATTAAAAAATCCTACATCGAAAGAACGCCTGATAAAATCAGCGAAATCGAAAATGACCTTGCCAAAGCAAAATCTATAGCGGCGGAAAAAAATGTCGCGGAGCATCCCTCTTTCGAACAAGCCGAAAAAAACCTTGCCGATGCAAAAAAAATCTATGAAGAAATTAAAAAACAGGCGGATGCCGATGCCCAAGCCGCCTCTGCGAAATCCGAAGGCGTGGATGCCGATGTGGAAGAACTTGCCGCTATTGTTGACCAACTGAAAAAAGAGACCTTCTCCAAAGCGCCCGGTGTCGTCATCTATTACAACGACCTGACACCCGTGCAAGAATGCCTTGAAGTCATTGAAAATTTTGAGAAGAACGATAAAGAAAAAGCGCAAAAAATATTAGATGATTTTACTTCCAAATATGGCGCAACAAAAGATGAAGTTGAAGCCAACATGGACAAACTAAATTATTCTGGAAACCGCCAGCCCGGCTGGTTGATCCAAAACCTCAAAGAGGGGCTTGAGAATGTCGCCAAAACCAGAGTTGTCATGGCTGAAGATTTGGTCTCGCGGCTTGACCAACAGGTTGAAAGGTTGTCCTCAAATCATGATTTTTTCAGAATTCAAAGGCATCATGAAAGCCGGCAGTGGCTTGCCATGGCGGAAAAGTTCGACCCAGAAAATCCCAAAGTCAAAGAAGCTGGAGCAAGCCTTGAAAACAAACTCGCAGAAGATATGAAAAAATTTAAGGAAAAGATAGCCGATAAAAAATGGCCCGGCAATTCATCCGGCGGAGACGCCAAGGCGGCGCTTCAATTCTTCGAAGAAAGCCCTGATTGGGGCAAACGTCCCACCGAGCCCCGCCGCCCCCTTGGTGTATCCATTAAGGGAGATTGGTCTGTGCAAGAAACCGACATCGCAAATCGTCCCGTCATGTATGGACTCCCGGTCTGGATTGCCGTGCAGGTGGACAGCGAAAAAGCGGATAATCTGGCTCGCGTTTACAATGTGACCATGCGCACTCAAAAAAGCGCCAACCCTAAAAAGGAGCCCCCATTTGAGTCTATAACTGTCGGCGACAGCTTTTATATTCTTGCCGATAAAATTAAATAAATCGCGCCATAATAAAGAGGCGCGTTGTGGATGGCACAAAATCTTTAAACGACTTGAGGTATCGCATCCGAAGCCATGTTAATGGACAACGGACTGCTGCTGGGCGGCTCAACCTTTATTGGCAATCCATCTCTCTGCCGAAATTGCGGGGCAATCGTGTGATGCGATATATTGAATTAAAACCGCATTAGGGATTCTGCTGAAACCATGCCTGAATCTGCGCGGCAAGGGGAGCGGAAATGCCCGGAACGGCGGCAAGCTCCTCCGGCGTTGCCTTCTTTATCGCATCAAGGCTGCCGAAGTGTCTGAGCAGGGAACGCTTGCGCGAAGGACCGATGCCCGGGATGTCATCCAATGCCGAATAACGCAGCCCTTTCGAGCGCAGTTTTTTGTGAAAGGCGATTGCAAAACGGTGCGCTTCGTCCCGCACACGGTCAATTAGAAACAACGCCGGCGACCCGGGTTTGAGTATTATTGGATTTTTACGGTTCGGCAAAAAAACTCGTTCAAGCGATTTTGAATTCCCCGTTTCTGGATTATCGCTGTTGTTTAATGGCGCATCATGTTTTTTTGCCAAACCGATTACACTCATATCCTTCAATCCCAGTTCATCCAGCGCGCGAGATGCAGCAGCCAACTGACCCTTGCCCCCGTCAATCAATATCAAGTTCGGCATCGGCAGTTTTTCTTCCAGCATGCGTTTGTAGCGGCGGCGCACCACTTCATACATCATCGCAAAGTCATTGCTCCCGATAACGCTCTTAATCTTGAAATGGCGGTATCGCGCGGGCGCGGGTTGCCCGTCTTGGAACACCACCATCGAACCGACCGCCATCCGCCCCTGAATGTTGGAGATGTCAAAACCCTCAATCAAAGCGGGCGTTTCCGTCAGCCCCAGCTTATCCTGAAGCGATTGAAGCACAAGCGACAAATCGCGCGTCCCTTCAAGTTTTTGTTTCAGATGTTCCCGCGCATTCTCCATCGCCAGTTTAACTAACGAAACAGATTTGCCTCTCTGCGGCTGAGCGATAACCGCGCGCGCCCCCTTAATGTCGCTGAGCGCATCCTCCAAAAGCTCTCGCTCGTCCGGCTCCTCGCCGGTCAGAATCAACGAAGGAATAAAAGTTTCCTCATTGTAATATTGCCCGATGATGGCGTAGTAAATCTCGGCAGGGGAGCGCCCCTGCTGATTAATAATAAACGTCCGAGTTCCCGTCAGAATTCCCAGCCGATACTGAAACGACGCGATGCCGCATTGCCCCTCGGCAATATAATGCCCGAATACATCCAGATCCCGCTGGCGTTCATCGGCGATGTTCTGCTTTTCCATCGTGGCGTCAATGGCGGCGATTTTATCCCGAAAATCTGCCGCCTGCTCAAAACGTAACGCGGCGGCATGCTCCTCCATGCGCTGCCGTAGCCGCCCAATCAACTCCTTCACATTGCCGCGCAGATAAAGCACCGCGCCATTCAATAACTGCATGTATTCATCCCGCGAAACCGGCATCGTGCAAGGTGCAAGACATCGCCCCATCTGATATCGGATGCAGGGGCGCGTTCGATTCTTCATCACCGTATCGGAACATGTGCGCAACGGGAAAATTTTTTCCAGCATCCGCACAGTATTTCGCGCTGCTGTTGAAGATGAATATGGACCAAAATAAAGCGCGCCATCCTTCTTGCGCCGACGCGTCCATTCCAGGCGCGGAAAAGGGCTATGCAAATCAATCCGCAAACTCAGGTGCGTCTTATCGTCCTTTAATTGTATGTTATAGGGAGGCTTTTCCTTTTTGATAAGGACATTCTCAAGAAGAAAAGCCTCCTTTTCATTATTCGTGATAATGGAGTCAATCAGCGAAACCCTTGGCAAAAAGATATCCACGCTGGGACGCCCGTCGCCCGTTTTGGAAAAATAGTTCCGCAGACGCGCTCGAATATTCCTCGCCTTGCCGATATAGAGAATTTTCCCAGCCGCATCCTTCATCAAATAAACGCCGCAACGTTCCGGAAAATAATCCAGATTTTCCTGATTAAACTCTGAAATTTTTTGTTGATTGCCTCTCATTACACTCTATCAACTTAAATATCAAATTTTAACATAACGGAGAAAAACGTGCGAAAAATAATCTTTCAGGTTTGCCTCTTCCTTGCCGCTTATGCCATCTCAATGGCGCAAGACCCCGTTGCCATAACCGGCAGACCATGGGAAAAAATGTCACGCGACGAACATCGCAAATTTTGGGAAAAACGAACGATTAATCTATACGAACCCAGCGGAACGCCTTCAATCGAAAAATTGGGGCATTACATCCTTGTTTTCAAAGACTCCAATGTTTATGACGCCAAGTCAACCGTCTTTGACGTTAAGGCGGAAGATAAAGAAGGAACAGTCACCCTCTCCGGTGAAGTCCTCGTGCCAGAACACAAAGACGGTATCGAACGCACCCTCCGCATTATTGGATTCGAAAAAATTCAAAATGACATCGCCGTTTTGCCCTCTCCCCAACTTGGCAAACTCGGCTTTGCCATTGTCACATCGGACACACTCAGCATCAAACGCTCTCCGCAGCATCTCTCCGAACAATTAAATCAGGCGGCAAAAGGCGCGCCGCTCCGCCTCCTCAAACCCAGCCCAGATGAAAAATATTTCCTCCTGCAATCGGCGGATGGATATATCGGTTGGGCAAATGCCTCGGACATCAAACGCATGACTCTTGAGGAGTGGACGCAGGTTCGAAAAATTGAAAACGATGACATCGCCATGCGCGAAAAAATTAAAAACATCGTCCGCCCCATCATGGGCATCCCCTACGTCTGGGGAGGAACAAGCAATGCGGGCATGGACTGCTCCGGATTCACACAATTCGTTTACCGAGAGCTCGGAATATTCATCCCCCGCGACGCCGACCAACAATCCAACGTCGGAGAACTCGTCGCCTTCCGCGATTACATGCAAAACCTGCGCGCGGGCGACCTACTCTTTTTTGCTGGCGGAACGGGGCGCATCAGCCATGTCGCCATCAGCCTCGGCAAAACAGAATACCTCCAGTCCACCAACGAAGAGGGCGTCCATTATTCCAGTTTCGACCCAGATTCTTACTGGTATGACGAACGAACCGCGCAAAAGTTCATCTTCGCTCGCCGCATTCTGAAAGATAGATTCTAATATCCGGATTATAAACCAAAATATTCTGCGATATTATTTGTTGATTATTGAATAAAGAAATGATTTACGCAGGCGAATCGCTTTATGCGGGCACAGCTCATGGCAGCAAAAACAGCGAATGCAGCCCATCCGACCGATTCGCGCTATCTTCCCACCGTCAACATTCTGCAATGAAATAATTTTTTCGGGGCATCCCCGCACACACGCGCCGCATCCGATACACTTCTTTTTTATAACCTCAGGGCGCATTGTAAAAACATAATTCACCATCGGTGATATCATCTTCATCAAAGTCCCATGCGGCGCCTTCGGGAGTTGAGCGGCAAATGTCGGGGGAGGGGCAAATGTTTTTTTCAATGACTCAAGCGGGACAGGCGAATGGATTTGTAACCCTGCAACATTCGCAGGACATAGCCCTTCGGCGATTGCTAAGGCAAGATAGGGAACGCGCCGCGCATCAATTCCAATCATCTCGCTAACAACAAGGTCGGCAAGGACGGCGTCGGGCGAAGCGAAGATCAGACCCAGATTTTTGACATCTCCGCTTGAAGGACCCTCGCCCTCCATCCCCTCAATTCCATCAACAATATTAAGCGCGGGCGGGAGCGCATCCAAAATGTCCAGCAGCATCCCGCCGAACCTTTTAGCATCTTTCAATTTTGAATGATACCCCACCTTCAAAAGCGCAGGAATTGCCCCAAACATATTTTTAACGGCGCACGTGAGAAACATGAAAGAGTGCATTTTAACTTTGGGCAGGTTGATGATAACATCCGCCTTTTGCAAAGCGCTCATAGACTCAATCCTCTTCACGATGCGACCCTTGGGAATGGATATAGCGCCCTGACCCACGTCCTCATTCAATTCAATGCCCAAATCTGCAAAACCGCAACTTTTGTAAACGCGGCGCAGAGATGAAACGCGATTGGGAATGGCGGAGCCGGGGCTATCCACTATAAAAGGCTTTGCGCCCGCCTCCTCCACAAGACGCGCCGCCGCCCATACTACGCTCGGATGAGTTGTGATAGCGCGCTCCGGCGCCGCGCCCAAAAGGATATTCGCCTTAAGGGCGGCTCTTTGCCCCGATTTGACAAATGCTCCCATCCCCCCCAGCGGTTCAAGGACGCGGCGCAATGATTCAAGGACGAGCCCCCGCTCATAATTGGCGCATGGCTGAATTGATACAGATTTGTTTTTATCCATATGAAAAATCCATTCAATAAAAATGCCCCGCCGCTAAACGGGGCATCAATAATCAAACCCAAAAAAGACGTAATTACTTCATCGGCTTTTCAATCGGCTCGTCAAAATACGGGAGGTCTTTTCCCCAGAGATCGGGCAGAATAAACTCCGGCTCCATCAAAGGTTTGTAACCTTCCGGAATCGGCAGAGGGAATGTGATAATGTCATAAACGCCAGTGGCTGTGCGCCCAACACCCCACCCTAAACCTTTGATAGTTCCCATGATGGTACCCGTGAAGGGCTCCGTCTTTTTCCATTCAACAGCGATATTTTTCGGAACTTCCATCCAGCCGGTCAGCACATTCACAATGCCTCGACCGCACTTGTGCATCATACTATTTGCCTCGCTCTTGGAACGCGTCATGTCATCGGCATAACCTGATGCCGCAAGCAACGCCACCATCCCGACCATTAAAACAACAAAGAGTTTCTTGTTCCCGATACGCATTGAATTTTACCTCCCCTGTCTGTAATCGAAAATTTAATAATTAATCCCTTTAAGCCACTCTCACAATTTTATTCCGCCAATTCCTTGAAAGGAATAGGATGATCCACCCATGAATCCAACGTTTTTAATTTAGTGCATGGAAAAGTTGCCGTCTCAAAAATCCCGTAGCCGAGCCGCTTGGAAGACTTGTAAACCCCTTCTCCCAGACCGACAAAAGTTCCCGTGAAGAGATCATGATTTTTGACATGGATATTAATAGACTTTGGAATTTCCATCACACATAAAGGAATGTTGATGACCCCCCGCAGCAATTTGTTTGTGATTCGGCTTGACTCGTTGGTTCCATAAAGGGGTCCCGGGTTTTCCGCATAGAGAGATGTCAAACCAACAAGAAACACAAAAACGCAAATCACAAGGGCATAATCAAATTTCCTCATAATCCCCCCTCCGAGTCTAACATTTAATTACGAAAGAACCTTAACGACCCCCTTTGGGCTGCGCAAGCAAAAAATTCAAATGATGCATTTTATTTTGCCGCATACAACTTCATCCCATGGTTGAAATCATTCTACACACTAACAATATCTTGATGCATCAATGACATATGCCGCGAAATAAAAAATGTGCGAGATTCTGCATTTGTGCGAAAAACCGCACGGCTCTATGTTACCCTCATAACCCGAAAGCGTCACAACATATTCATCAATATGACACAAATATTTCGCAACTGTATTATTATCAATGTTTAAGGTATGCACCGCCCCTATGCGCCGATTTAGGTATGTATATTGCTCAAGTATATCATCACCTAATAAAAAAAGGACGATAATCATGAACAATTATGATGAGAGTGTCCAGTTCTACATGAAGGAAGCCGCTTCCTATCCCATCCTTTCACGTGAAAAGGAAATAGAACTTTTTCAAAAACTCGAAGACGACGACCAGTTTGCCTTTGAGGATATTGTAAAACATAATCTGCGTTTCGTCATCAACGTCGCCCTCCATTACAACAACCGCGGCGTCCCGCTCTCAGACCTTATACAAGAAGGCAATATCGGTCTCCTTGAAGTTGTTCGCAAATATGACTGGCGCAAAGGTTATCGTTTCTCCACCTATGCTTCTTTTTGGATTCGCCAATCAATACAACTGGCGCTTCGCCGGCACAGCTCTCTCATAACGCTTCCCATTCGTAAATCGCGGCTCATCGGAAAAATTTCCGAAGTCATTTCCGCATTCACAAGCGAGCATGGTTTCGAACCCTCCGTTGAAGAAATCTCAAAGATTATGGACATCAAAGTCGAGGTCATTCAACAAATGCTCAAACTTCGTGAAACCGTCCTTTCGCTCGATCAAACAACTGACGAAGATGGCATCCCTTTGATGGAGCGCATACCCGATACACAAAAAAAGTCCCCATTGCAATACTGTATGGAAAATCAAACACGCGTCAAAATCGCCGCCCTTTTCAAACACCTCAACGAAAAAGAGCGCAGAATAATGAACCTGCGTTTTGGTTTCGAACATGGTAAAACGCTTAGCCTCCGCAAGACAAGCCGTCTTGTGGGCTTAAGCCAAGAAGGCGTCCGCCGCATTGAACGCAAAGCCCTTTCAAAACTCAATCGCCCCGTCTTCCGGGAAAAACTGGAAGCCTTGCTTTAATCTTTTACATACATCACAAGATTTTAAAAAGCGCGTCCCCGCGCGCTTTTTTTTATAACCAGAGTCCATCGTTTCTTCAATTGCTCAAATAATTTATTCAATCAGGCGGGACTGGCTCATGTCGAATCAACCGTTTCTGATTCCGAGTCGCCGGCATCGAACATCGTCTCCGGCGCATCCTCAAAAATTGTGGGAGGAGCCTCGTCAATAATCGTCTTCTGATCTTCCACAACCGTCTTCAAATCTTCAATGATTGTCTTGTCATCTTCGATGATGGTCTGACGCTCTTCAATGACCGTTTTCTGCTCGTCGAAAACCGTTTTCTGATTCTCAAAAATTGTTTGCTGATCCTCGTGCACGGTGGGTTGAGGCTCCATCGGGGTGGGAGGTTTCATGCGGTCGGAAAGGAGGGGGAAACCCTCGCCGCGGCGGTTTTTCGCCATCTGGTCCAGCGTCTTTTTCTGGCGGGATGGATAAGGTTTTAAAAGATTTTGAATCCGCTCTTCAGCGTCCTTGTATCCCTCATGAATGCTTTGGATTTTCTGATAAACTTCAAGAGCGCGGGTGATGTTGCGATTGCTTTCCAACGCCCGCGCATAAGTGTAGAAGATTTCAACATTTGATTCCACCGGCTTGAGGTTATGAAAAACACGCTCATACGCCTCAGCCGCAAGATGAAATTTATCCATCTCATAATAGCAGGAGCCTAATAAAAGCATGGCTTTTTCATAAACCGGTTCAGCCTGAGTGATGAAACGAAGCTTTTCCGCCGCCCCTTCAATATTACCCTTTTGCTTTTCCAACAGCGCAAGATAATAAGGATTGCCGGCTTCCGAAAGGCATCGAGCGGCTTTATCATTCATTCCCAGCTGTTGATAGATTTCCGCCGCCTCTGTCAGACTGCCCGCCGCCTCATATAACTCCGCCGCCTTATAAAAATTTCGAGCAAGCGAATATTGGTTGGCAGCTGCCAGAGGGCGATTCATCAGTTCAAGACAGTGCGCCTGCGCCGCCGGATCGTTCAGGCGATGATACATCTCAAAAGCCTTCGGCAAATCCCCCGCCTGTTCAAAAAACGATCCCGCCTTGCGGAAATCACCGGCTTCAAGCGCAATTTGCGCGTCCATGCGGCAGACTTGCTTTGTATCATTCATCTTCTCATAACACTCGCGGGCTTCTTTCCACATCTCTGCCTGTGAATATGTTTTCGCCGCATCCGCAATCCGCCCCTCGTTAATATAAAGACCAGCCGCCTTGTCCGCCATGCCGATTAATTCATAAGCCTGACGCGCCTCATGAGCGTAGCCCTGCGATTCAAAAATCTTCCCCGCCTTGCGGGCGCAGGTTTCTAACTCGCGGTCGGACGGAGCCGATTTGTCATAAAGAACCTTTTTTTGCTGGCTGGCGCTTCGCTCTTGCGCCGCTTTGAGGTAAAGCCGAGCCGCCGTTAAAAGGTCGCCGTCGCACTCATATGCCTCTGCTGCCCGTCTGGCATAACCGCTCATTTCAAAAAAATCGCCCGCGCGTCTGTAAAGATGATTCTTCATAAGAATCTCAGCCGCAATCAGCGGCTTCCCCAAACCCGCCAATTGATCCGCAGCTTTATTGATGCACGAAATTGTCGCCGCTCGATTATTCGTCTTTTTGTGGCACTCAGCTGCTGACTCAAATTTCTCCGCGTTCTCAAACATCAGAGCGGCGCGCATATATTCGCCCGCGGCGGAATAGGATTCAGCCGCCGATAAATAATCCTGAATCCTCTCATAACACGCAGCCGCCTGTTTATGGAGCCCCGCATTGGTATAATATGTGGCAGCCATGTCGCGCCTTCCCAGCATAACATCCCAGAACGCCCTTTTTGCTTGTTTGCGCTTATCTTTTGCCTCGCTGCCGCCGATGCCGTAAACCAGTCCGATAATTTGCTCAATCAGCCACCCGATAATCGTTCCCAACTTGGAAAGGATTATTTCCATCACAAGAAAATATAAAATCACAGCAAGGGTATAGACAATGTAAACCTGCCAACCAATACTGTCGCTCAATTTCACAAAAAAATCGCGCGGCAGGTCTCGGTAAATGAATAAACCCAACGCCCCGATAATAATTAAACTGATAATGATACGCAAAAAACGCATGAAGAAATTTACCGATTGCAACGATTCGTTTAATAAAATTGAGAACAAAAGTAAAATCGCAGCGGATGCATGTCAATAGAAGAAAATCCCATCATCCCAAAAAGAAATACCCCGCGCGTTCACGGCTTATCATAAGAATAAATTTCCACGCCGGTAAGGATGACCCCGCCCATCTGATCCGAACGTCCGTCGCAGACATCAAAGTTATATCCAAATTGATTGTATAAACTCTCGTCCACATCCGCCGTTGAAGGGTCATCCGCATAAAGCCGCGGCGCACTCGCCGCGTATCTGAAATAGAACGGCATTGTAATTATTATCCTTCAGCGTCTGCATAACCGCGCGGATATTGTTCTCGCAAGTCTCCTTGTCGGGGCTAATCCAGCCGTCAAATCGGCTCGCCCAACAAGCTCGCATCTCGGCGTCCGCCCCCCGTCCGCTAAATAAAAAAGAGCAAAATAACAAAACAAAATATGCCATTTTTTTCATAATTCTACCGCTCCATTGGCAGAGCTTCGATAGGATGCGGATGGTCAAATTCCATATACTTTGCCCACACCTCTTTCATCAAATCCGTGGTAGCCAACGCCACCGCTTCCATTGAAAGACGCAGGCAATATTTGCTTGAAGCAGAACGCGGATTTTTGCCCATATAGGAATTGCCTAAATGATGGTATCGCATCACAAATGCCATAACATTGCCCTCGCCGAATGCCTCGCGAAGCCGACCCTCAACTTGCAAATCGCACCGCCCCAATCCATACCCAATAAAATAACGCGCTAAACCGCTCCCTTTCCGAATTCGGGTCACAGCAGTTTCAAGAATTAAAAGACGCGGCTTGTTTTCTGTGTATAACTCAAGATTCTCCGTTTGAGGCATCTTCATATCAAAGTAATTTTGGCGCAAAAGACCGTGATAAAAATATTGCCTTAAAAAAACGCCCAGCTCCTTTTTCAACGGCGGTTCAATGCCGCGCTCTTCCATCCATTCTACCGCAGCCACATAAACCATCTCCGGCGGCTTCAAAGTGTCTGAGGTAGGGGAGAGCCAAACCTTCAGGTCTTTATCGTTTTTATAATTAAACGAAATATCGTCGGAGATAAAAACAGGCGTCAAAGTTCGAGGGGTGCAAGATGCCAGCAAAAGCAATAAAAGCGCGGGATAATATATCGCATTAAAAATAAAAGGACGCCTTACTTGTTTACGAGGCGTCCTTGAAAAAATAAAACAAGATTGTTTCACAATTATTAAAGCGGCTTTTTCACAATCTCAACCGTCGGAACCACAACGATGACCGCGCGGCGGTTTTGAGCCCGTCCTTCGTCTGTGGCATTCGAGGCGACAGGATGGAACTCGCCATAACTCGTTGCTGAAACCCGTTTGGCATCAAAGGCATGAGTTTTGATGAAATAGCGCAGAACTTCCAGAGCACGCTCCGCTCCCAGTTCCCAGTTATCCCGCCAACCCGAATACTTGATCGGCTGATTGTCCGTGTGCCCCTCGAAGATTAACTCGCGCCCGGGAAATTTCTCCTTCAGAATCAACGCCACATTATCCAGCAGCGCTTTGCCCTTTTCGGTAATCTCAGCCTGCCCGGGCTTGAAAAGAAGCGAATCCACCATCGTAAGGGTGATGCCTTTGGGTGTCTGAGCCAGCTGCACCTGAAGCTGATCCAGCTGCTTTTTCAAGTCGTCTAAATTTTTTTCTTGGCTTTGCTTAGCGCCGCGCAGATTTGCCAGCTCATTTTCTTTATCCTTGAGCTGGTTTTTCAAATCCTCAATCTGCTTGTTAAGATTATCTATGGCGTCTTTGAGGGAGTTAATAGACTGGTCTTTGTCGCCGAGGGCTCCCGCCTGCTCTCTTGCCTTTCTCAGCTGGTTCTCCAGATCTTCGACCTGATTTTTCAGCTGCTCAATCTCGGCTTCAAGATTCTTCTCGCGCTGCTCGCGGAGCTGATCCCCCGCAAGCGCGCCAATTAAGCCGCCTGTTGCGGCGCCGACAAAGGCGCCTTCGCATGTGCTTAGCGCGCCCTCTGTCTGATATGCCCATGTACCTCCGACCGCAGCGCCGACGAGTCCGCCAGCCGCCGCTCCTTTCTGGACTGTGGTGCAGCCTGTCACTAAAACCGCGCCCAATGCCAGAATTACAACTACTGCAACTTTCAACCGGTTCATCTTCGGATCCTCCTTTATCAATTGCAACTTTTTAACAGCACGACAACTTTAGCAAGAACAGGAATTCGAACTATGCCTTTCCCATTTTCAAAGAACTGAAAATAATACATAACAGGCGGCGGGGCGATGTAAAGAACAAAATTAAAAAAAAACAAAAAATTTGCTTTTTTTATCTGTTGCCAAGCGTCAATGACACCGTATATGTTCATACGTATATAAGGAGATTATCGCCATGTATAGGTTTCATGAAATTCGCATACATCGCCTTTACAGCCGTCTTGCGGAATTGGGACTGGACGGTATGATTGTCCTTGACCGCGAAAATACCTTTTATCTCACTAACTTTAGCGGCACCGCTTCCATTTTGCTTCTCATGCAAGACTCTTTGATATTTCTCGCCGATTCCAGATACTATGAACGCGCCAAAAAAAATTTCCGCCGCAGCAAAAGCCCCTCAAAAAAACCAATAAATATTGAAGTCGTCCAACAGCAGGGCGATGGCAGGGAACAACTCAAGGCTTTCTTTGATGTGCGCGGCAAACTCCGCATCGGTTTTGAGTCCTCAATTTCTTACGAATCTTTTTGCTGGCTGGAAAAAGTTGTTCGACCTGCCCGCCTTGTCGAAGTATCAAAGGAGATAGCGGATCTTAGAGCCGTGAAAGATTCCTACGAACAGATGCAAATCCGCCGCGCCGCCGCTTTAACTGACCTCTGTGTGGATATGCTCGCGTCTAACCTTCGCCCGGGTGTCTCCGAACGGGAAGTGGCGATTGCTATACGCCGTTTTTGGGAAGATGCCGGCGCCGAAGGAGAATCTTTTGACCCCATTATCGCCTTTGGCGCGAATGCCGCTATTCCCCATCATAAAACATCCAACCACCGATTAAAATCAAAAGATGTCGCCTTGATTGACTTCGGCTGCCGCGTCAACGGCTATTGCTCCGATTTGACCCGAACATTTTTTATCGGCGACCCGAACGCAAATAAAAAAAACATATATAAAATTGTCCATGATGCGCAAGCAGCCGCCCTCCAAAAAGTCAAACCCGGCGTCCCTGCCGCGGAAATAGATACAGCCGCTCGCGACCTCATCGCCCGCGCAGGCTTCGGCGATTTTTTCAGCCATCGAACCGGTCACGGCGTGGGCATCGCCATCCATGAAAAACCCTCAATCGGCGCCCCATCATCGGATATCTTGCTCGAAGGAATGGTCATCACGGTCGAGCCGGGAATCTATCTTCCGGGCAAGTTCGGCGTTCGCATCGAAGACCTTGTCCTCGTCACAAAAAATGGCGCGGAATTATTATCAAAAACTCCAAAGGATATAAAAATTTTATAAACACGCCCGCGCTCGTAATCGTATCTCGAAAGGAGCCCCGTCTTGAATCTCAAAAAAAAAATTCCCATTTATCTTATCGCCGCGGTTTTTTTAATCCCCATTTGTTCCCGCGCACAGTCATCGCCCGTTTATTCAGAGATTGACCCATCTCGCGATCCCATAAATCAAGCGCTGGAGGCGCACGGTTTGACTCGCCAGACATGCGCCTTTCCCATCATCAGCTCCGCCTCTTCAAATGAACGCTCTTTGGAATGCCCTGCCTATCGCTACCTTTTCCATAACCCCTTTCAAATCCCTTATGTGATGGGACATATCGAATATAATTTTGAATGCTATCGGGATAACCTCTTGCGCACAATGATATTCATGGCGGGACGCATCGGCGCCGGAGTTGCGCGCGGATATTTCACAACGCCCCTTGCCGATTTGGAAAAACGCCTTGATGAGGCAAAGCCGGAAGAACGCATCAAAATTGCCTTAAATGAAATTTATGCATCAGCTGGCAAATCGCTCTCCGATGAGGAAACAACAAAAGTTCTCGATGCCGTAAAGAATGTTCCCCAAATAGTGCAAACGGAAGCAGCGCGGCTGCTCATCACATCCGCCCAAGCCGTTCATTGGCAGCGCAAAGCCATTGAGAAAGCGGTCAAGTCCGACTACAAAAATCTTCTCGATAATATACCCCGCCGTCTGACGCCGCCCATGCGACCCGAAGACCGCATACCCACCATTTCCGAAGAATGGGAGCGCGAAGCCCAGTCCGACCTCCGCCCTCTTCTCAATCTCATTGACCTATCCGCCCTGATTAGCGGCGCGCAAGATTTGATGTCCTCGCTTGAACAAACCCGCGCCGTCTTTGCCTCCGAGCCGGTCGCCGAAAAATTCCATGCGGAATTTGATACCCCTATCGGGCTTGTCGTCCTGAACGGAATAGGGGAGAACAATAAATATCAGGCGAATGTTAATTACCTCCTCATAATGGATTTCGGCGGCGACGACGAATACTCAGGCGGAGGCGCCAACCGTTCCGCCGCAGAACCAGTTTCCATCCTCCTTGATTTTGATGGCAACGATTCATATAAGCAGGTCTCCGCCCCTTTTGCAACCGCCTTTGGAGCGGGCACGCTCGGCTATGGTTTCCTTTTTGATTTTGCCGGAAACGATAAATACATCTCTCTGCAAATGACGCAAGGCTGCGGCTTTTTTGGCGTCGGCTGGCTTGTGGATTTCGAGGGCGACGATGTTTATGAATGCATACGATTCGGACAGGGCATGGCACATGCGGGGCTCGGGCTTCTCTACGACCGCTCCGGCAATGATGTCTATTATTGCTACAATTCGGCGCAAGGGTGCGGCAGAACTCTGGGATGCGGCATGCTCGTGGATGAGGCGGGCAACGATGAATACATCGCCAACGATTCCGATATCCGTTTTTCCTCCGCGCAGGATCGCAGGCACAATCGCAGCGAAGCGCAAGGCGTTGGCATGGGCGAACGCGCCGACGAAAAAGACGGACATTCCCTTCCCGGCGGCATCGGCATCCTTATGGATAAACAAGGCAACGATAAATACACCGCCGCCATTTTTGCTCAGGGTATGTCCTTCTGGAATGGGCTGGGATTTCTGATAGATTCAGGGGGCGACGACCAATACTCAGGCGTCTGGTATGTGCAAGGAGTCGGCGTGCATGGCGGCATCGGCGCGCTCTGCGACCGCGACGGCAATGATTCATACACCGCCACGCTCCACGCCGCTCAGGGAGTGGGACACGACTCATCCATCGGGATTTTCATTGATGAAAAAGGAGACGACGTTTATCAATCCCCGCGCCTCTCGCTCGGTTGCGCCAACGAAAACAGCATCGCCTTATTCCTTGATATGCAAGGCAATGACCGCTACAACCTTTCCTCCACTGAGGCGTTGGGGCGCGCCCAATTTTCCAAATTCGGCACCATGCGCGAGGACCAATTAAACGTAGGCATTTTCATAGACGCGGGCGGCAACGATGAATATCCCACCGTCAAAGGAAGGCAAAATAGTCTCTGGGTGCAGCAGCCTTCGCAGGGGATAAAACTCAAAAGCGAACTGGGCGCAGGCATAGACGGCGATTTTGAGCGCGTTGACCTGCCGCTCCGTCCCCTCACAAAAAAACCGCCCAATGTGGACTGGTAGCAAAAACAAAAAAAATTAATGAAACCGCTAACTTTATTACGACTTCCATCGGCTGCCGGGTTTGTCTATCGGAATCCCCTTGCCGCACAGAGGACACAGGTCAGGCTGCCATGATTCAATCGAAAGCGTCACCCATGAATCAAGCCCTTGTGCGGGCGAAAACATTCCCCCGCTCCGATCGCACAAAGCTGCATACCCAATAATCTGCGCGCCCGCCGCTTCAACAATTGCCTTTAACTCCTGCACAGAACCGCCAGTAGTCACCACATCCTCCGCCAAAAGCACACGCTCATTTTCGCGAAGGAAAAAACCGCGCCGCAGCTGCATCTCGCCGTTCACACGCTCGCCGAAAATCCCTCTGCAATGGAGCGCGCGCGCCAACTCATAACCCATCACAATTCCGCCCAACGCCGGCGAAAGCACAACATCGGGCTTTTTTGCCGCAAGCCTTTGCGCCAACTCGCGGCAGATGTATTCCGCATGGTGAGGGTATTGGAGAATCAAGGCGCATTGCAAATAGCCTGAACTGTGCAGACCGGATGTGAGCTGAAAATGTCCCTGGCGAAAGGCGCCGGTTTCTGTGAGAATTTTTTGCGCTATCTCTGGAAGATGCGAAAATTCCATTTTATTTCCCCCTTGCTTGATTGATGGCGCTGCGCATGGTTGATGAGGCGTTCGCAATATTTGCAGCAAAATTGCCGTCGCCTTTTGCCTCCGTGATCCCGCGCGAAACGTTGATGATGTAACCGCGCCCCTTGCTGTCGGCGGCAAGCGGTATCACCGCCTCTAGATCCCCGCCCTGCGCCCCAATGCCGGGAATAAGCAGCGGCAAATCAGCCGCAACAAAACGGATTTTTTTTAGATAATCAGGATGCGTTGCGCCGACCACCAGCCCGCAATTCCCCGCCGTATTCCACTCCAAAACCTTCTCAGCAATCCGCAAATATAAATCATGCGGCATCTGGAAATCGCATGAACCTGAATTGGATGTGAGACATAAAATATACATCCCGCGCTCGGCATATTTGAGAAAAGGCGCAACAGAATCCCCGCCCAAAAAAGGACTCAGCGTCGCCGCGTCGCAGCCGAATGCCTCAAATATCCCCTTTGCGTATGCCTCCGCTGTCGAACCGATGTCCCCGCGTTTGGCATCTGCAATAATAGGAATCTCCTTCGGAATATATGCGATAGATTTCTTCAACGATTCCAGTCCTGAAACTCCCAACGCCTCATAAAAGGCAAAGTTCGGCTTAAAGGCGCAAACATAAGGCGCAGCCGCGTCAATGATAGCCTTGTTAAATGCAAAAATCGGATCCGCATCATTTCTGAAAGGCGCGGGAATTTTTTCCGGACGCGGGTCCAACCCAACGCAAAGCCGGCTGTTGTTCATCCGCGCCGCCGTTTCCAGTTTCTCAAAATATGCGTTCAAACCTCATGCCTCCAATGCGCCGATAATCTCATATATCGAATGATGTTTGTGGGCAGCCAAATACTTTTTGATACCCTTGATGATTTTTAAAGGTGCCGAAGGGTCTTGAAAAACTGCCGTCCCCATCGAGATGGCGGTTGCCCCCGCGAGAAAAAATTCAATCGCGTCCCGTGCCGTGCGGATGCCCCCCATCCCCAAAATGGGAATCTTGACCGCTTTTGATGTCTGCCAAACCATTCGAACCGCAATCGGTCTGATTGCCGGACCAGAAAGCCCGCCCGTGAAATTGCCGAGCATCGGTCTCCGCTTTTCGACGTCAATCGCCATACCTAAAAACGTGTTCACGAGCGAAACAGCATCCGCGCCGCCCGCCTCCGCCGCCCGAGCAATCTCACAGATATTCGTCACATTGGGCGAAAGTTTGACAATCACGGGCAAACGCGAAACGTTGCGCACAGCCTGCGTAATTTCCTCCGTCGCCTGCGCCGAAACGCCAAACGCCATACCGCCTTGTTGCAAGTTTGGGCAGGAGACATTCACCTCAAGCGCGGCAAGATTCGGCGCATCATTCAGCGCCTGTGCAATCTGAACAAACTCTTCAACACAGTCACCGGAAATATTTGCAATAAAAACTCCCGGCACATTATTCAGTGCGGGAAGTTTGATTTTTAAAAAATCTTCCAGCCCCACATTCTGGAGCCCGATGGCGTTCAGCATACCGGCGGGCGTCTCCGCAATGCGGGGCGGCTTGTTTCCCGCGCGCGGCTTGAGAGTTATCCCTTTTAAAAAAACCGCGCCCAGCTCACAAGGCGGATAGAAATCCAAAAACTCCGTCCCGTATCCATAAGTGCCGGAGGCAACCGTCACAGGATTTTTCAACACAAGCGGTCCGATTTTGACGTTTATATCCGCCATCTAATTATGCCCCGTCCGACCATTTGAGAATCTTATCCGAATCAAAAACAGGACCATCCGCGCACACGCGCTGATAGCCGCTCTGCGTCGCAATTGCGCACCCTTGGCATGCGCCAGCGCCGCAAGCCATGCGGCTCTCAAGAGAAAACTGCGCCGATTTTCCCATCGCCGCGAGTTTGGTCTGCAACGCCGCCAGCATCGGCTCCGGACCGCACGCATAAACAGCGCGGTCGCCGAGCGTCTTTTTGTTTATGAAATCAGTTGCCAACCCCCGCTCGCCCAATGAGCCGTCTTCGGTAACAATGGTTAGTCTGGTCGAAACGCGTACCAAATCAATAGCCGCCACCGCTTCTTTTCTTGTGCGAACCCCATAAATAAGATGAACATCAAAACCGGATTCCCGCAAACGCCTGCCTAAAAAATGCAGCGGCGCAATGCCCGCACCGCCGGCAACAAGCAACGCCGGCGCAGGCTCGATTTTGAACGGATGTCCGATAGGTCCAATAACGTCAAGATAATCTCCCTTTCTTACTTCGGAAAGCAGCCGCGTCCCTTCGCCCACAACCTTAAAAAGAATGCAAACCGCCTCCTCATCCGCATCGAATATGCTGATGGGACGTCTCAAAATTGGGTGAGGTCCTTCGCTGACGCGAATGTTGACAAACTGCCCCGGTTGCGCCTCGGCGACAATCTCCGGAGATTTAAATGTCAGAGAAACATAATCGCTTTCAAAAAAGTTAACATCAATGATTCTGGCGAGAACCTGTTTCATTTACACTTTTCCTCGAGAATCTTCCCCTTCGAATAAACAATACGCCCGCCGACGATGGTCGTGTCCACAGCCCCGCGGCATTTCTCGCCTTCGAAAGGAGTGTTGCGGCTGCGTGAAAAGAAATTGTTCGCATTAATCGTATGCCGGCGCTCCGGATCTATAATGGCAACATCAGCAACAACGCCTGCCTTGAGCGTGCCCCGTTCAATTTTTAATATCCTTGCTGGATTGAGCGACATCTTTTCTACAAGCTGGCTGACTGTGATTAATTTTTTGTGCACAAGATTGGTAAAAAGGATGGGAATCGCCGTCTCCATGCCAATGAGCCCAAATGGCGCATCAATATAAACAAGGTCTTTGTCTTTATCCGTGTGCGGCGCATGGTCGGTCGCAATGACATCTATCGTCCCATCCTGCAAACCCTTGATTAACTCCTGCCGGTCCTCCTCTGATGTTAAAGGAGGTTTGACCTTTGTGTTCGTGTCAAAATTCGTCTCCTTAACCAAAGCATCCGTCAGTGTTAAATGATGCGGAGTCGCTTCGCAGGTCACATTCACCCCGCGTTTTTTGGCTCGGCGAATCAGATGGATAGAGCCGCGCGCGCTTACGTGGCATATATGAAGGCGCCCTCCGAAAAATTCTAACAATTCAATATCCCTTCCAACCTGAATTGTCTCAGCGGCGGCGGGGATTCCGGCGAGCCCCAGCAGCGATTGAATGAAACCCTCATGCATCATTCCGATATTGGAAAGATTCAAGTCTTCGCAATGATCCAAAATCGGCACATCGAACATCGCTGTATATTCAAGGGCGCGCCGCATAATTTCCGCATTCATAACAGGATGCCCGTCGTCGCTGAAGGCAACGGCGCCCGCAGAAATCAAATCCCCAAACTCCGTAATTTGCTGCCCTTCTTGCCCAACCGTGATCGCGCCCACAGGATAAACGTTCACAACGCCAACCTCATGGACGCGCGAAAGGATATATTTAACACCCGTGCGCGAATCGCAGACCGGACGTGTGTTCGGCATGCAGCAGATAGATGTGAAGCCGCCCGCCGCCGCCGCCCGAGTGCCCGAATAAATCGTCTCCTCGTCCTCGCGCCCCGGTTCCCGAAGATGCGTATGCATATCAATCAGACCCGGCGCAACAACCATGCCGGCGGCGTCAAACTCCTCAGCGCCCTTTTTCTTTAGATTTTTCCCCATATCTTTGATGACACCGTCTGATATGAGAACATCTCGAACTTCGTCAATTTGCTGCGAAGGGTCAACAACGCGCCCGTTTTTAATCAGTATATCATTCATTTTCCTCGCCTCCGCTCAAAAGATAGAGCACAGCCATACGGACTGCGACGCCGTTGGTCACCTGTTCAAGGATTACCGAATGCTCGCCATCGGCAACAGGCTGCGAAATTTCGACCCCCCGGTTTATCGGACCCGGATGCATGATTAAAACATCCTTTTTTGCCCATTTGAGACGCTCCTCCGTCAACCCGTAAAGAAGGGTGTATTCGCGGATGGAAGGAAACAGATTTGCGCGCTGGCGCTCCATCTGGATGCGGAGGATGTTGATGACATCCGCATCTTTGATAGCTTCCTGTAAATTCGAGCAAAGCCGCACACCCAGTTTCTCAAAAGGCTTAGGCAAAAGCGTGTTCGGACCTGCAACCGTTATCTTCGCACCCAGCTTTGTGAGCGCCCAAATATTGGAACGCGCCACGCGACTGTGCGTGATGTCGCCGAGGATGACCACCTTCAGCCCCTCGAACCTGCCTTTTTTTTCCTTTATGGTATAAGCGTCAAGAAGCCCCTGCGTGGGATGCTCATGCGGACCGTCCCCCGCGTTGATAACGGCGGCGCGGCATTTGCGCGCCAAAAGCAGTGGCGCGCCCGGACACGAATGACGCATGACAATAAAGTCTGCGCCCAGCGATTCAATAGTGTGAACCGTGTCCAGAAGCGATTCGCCCTTTGCCACGCTCGACGTGGAGATGCTGAAATTGATGACATCCGCCGAAAGACGCTTTGCCGCTATCTCAAACGATGTCCGCGTCCTCGTGGAATTTTCATAAAAGAGATTCACGACTGTTTTCCCGCGCAATGTCGGAACCTTCTTGATGGAACGTGTGAAAATTTCTTTGAATCCTGCGGCATTTTCTAAAACGAGCTCTATCTCCTCCCGCGTGAGCGTCTCCAATCCCAGAAGATGTTTGTGATTGAATTTCATACTCTCTCCCTTTTACGAATGATTATTCGGCAGCTCTACCAGAATCACCTTCTCCTCGCCGTCTATCTCTGCAAGACGAACCTGCACAGTCTGATTCGCTTTCGTTGTCAACTTTAATCCAACATAATCCGCCTGAATCGGATATTCCCGCCAGCCCCGATCCACCAGCGCGGCAAGTTTTACCAACGCCGGACGACCAAAATCCACAATCTGATCCAACGCCGCCCTTATCGTCCGTCCAGTATAAAGAACGTCATCCACAAGCACAACCTTCTTATCCTCCACATCAAAAGGCAGCGAAGACGGTCTCACAATCGGATGCTTTGCCAGGGTGGAAAAGTCATCGCGATAAAGCGTTATGTCCAGCGTTCCAATTGGCGGGCTCTTCTTTGTCATCTTTTTTATTTTTTCCTGCAGGCGCTGCGCCAGAAAAACCCCGCGCGTGCGAATGCCTATAAGGACAAGGCTCGGCTCTCCCCCCAACTCTTTCGCAATCGCCTCTGCCATAGCATCCAGCGTTTTGTTCAGAGCCTTTTCGTCCAATAAAATTTCAGGCGATTTTGTTTTCATGGTCACATCCTTTTCAGGGCTTTTTGCCCGATATCAGTGCGGTAATATTTATTATCGAAATCAATCTCTCCCACAAGCCTATATGCGGCATCAATCGCTTTCGGCAGCGTTTCCGCTAAAGCCGTCGCCCCCAACACGCGCCCGCCGCTAGTCACAACCTTCCCATCCTGCCATTTCGTCCCCGCATGAAAAATAATCCGTTCCGGCGTTGAAATAGCGCGCTCCAGACCGGTTATCGTCTTCCCCTTTTCGTATTGCTCAGGGTATCCTTTGGATGCCATAACCACGCACACCGCCGGCTCTGGACGCCACTCGAGTTTGATTTGCGAAAGCCGCCCCTCAACCGCAGCCATCATCACATCCACAAGGTCGTTTTTCAAACGGGGGAGAAGCGCTTGCGTTTCAGGGTCTCCAAATCGGCAATTGTATTCAAGAACCTTTGGATTCGCGCCGCTAATCATGAGCCCGGCATAAAGGACTCCCTTGTATTTTATTCCCCGTCTGTTCATCTCCGAAACAGTGGGAATGAAAATTTCATTTAAACATCGTTGATATAACTCCGGAGTAACAACAGGCGCCGGCGAATACGCCCCCATCCCGCCCGTGTTCGGACCCGTGTCGCCGTCGCCTATAGCCTTATGATCCTGCGCGTTGTCCATCGGCAGCACCGTCTCGCCGTCTGTAAAGGCAAGCAGCGAAGCCTCCTCGCCCCGCAAAAACTCCTCAATCAAAATCTTTTTACCCGCTTTGCCGAGCGCGTTCTCATCCAGAAAAGAGCGGATGGTTTTTTCGGCGGTTTCCCGATTGGGTGCAAGCACAACGCCCTTGCCCGCCGCCAGACCGTCCGCCTTTATGACAATCGGAAATTCCCGAGTCTCAAGATATTTCAAAGCCGCGGCAGTCTCGCAAAAAGATTGCGCCGCGCCGGTTGGAACGTGGGCGGAAAGAAGAACGTCCTTGCAAAAATCCTTACTCGCCTCAATCTGGGCGGCGGCTTTATTGGGTCCAAAAATCTTTAGCCCCGCCTCCTCAAAAACATCCACAATCCCCGCTGCCAGAGGCGCCTCCGGTCCAACAACCGTCAGCCCAATATTTTCTCTTCTGGCAAAATCAATAAGTCCGGAAAAATTCTCTCCTTGGGCTATCGGCGCGGTATCCGCCAACGCAGAAATGCCCGCATTGCCTCCCGGACAATAAATCCTTTTTACACGGGCGCTCTGGGCAATTTTCCAAACAAGAGCATGCTCGCGCCCGCCCGTCCCAATAACCAGAACATTCATCTTCAACCTCGATTCTTTTATACAAACCGCACAGCGCCGCCGCCTTCCAACGCCGCGCCAATCTCATACGAAGGCAGCTCATGCCGCCGGCAGATTCGATGGACTGTCTGGGCGTCCTTATGAGCAACCGTCAAAATCAACCCCAGCCCCATGTTAAACGTCCGGAACATCTCCTCTTCCGGCACAGGTCCCAACCGCTGAATCAAATCAAATATGAGAGGCGCATCCCATGAATCGGGACAAATGACCGCGTCAATACCCGGCGGCAGAATGCGGCACAAATTGCCCGGAATGCCCCCGCCCGTAATATGCGCCATCCCTTTGATTTTTAACTTTTTCATCAAATCGTTTATGAGAGGCGTGTAAATGAGCGTCGGGCGTAAAAGAGCCTCGCCCAATTTTTCCCCCAAATCTTCATGAATCTTACCCAGCGGTAAATTTGATTTTTCTAAAAGAACCTTTCGGGCAAGAGAATATCCATTCGAGTGCAGCCCGCTGGAGGCAACGCCGATGAAAACATCACCCGCCCTGATGGTTCGTCCGTCAACAATATCCCTCTTCTCCGCGATTCCCACGCCAAAGCCCGCCAAATCATAAACACCTTTGGCATAAAGACCGGGCAGCTCCGCCGTTTCCCCGCCCAAAAGCAGGCATCCCGCCTGACGGCATCCTTCCTGAATCCCGCCGATGACCTCCTCGGCGTGGCTGACCATTAATTTGCCGGTGGCGTAATAATCGAGGAAAAAAAGCGGTTTTGCCCCGCAGACTGAAATATCGTTCACCACCATCGCCACAAGGTCTATGCCAATCGTGCTATGTTTTTTCACCGCCTCCGCAACCAGCAGCTTCGTCCCGACGCCGTCTGTGGACGCCACCAGCACCGGATTCTTCCAGCGCCCCGCAGAAAGGGGAAAACATCCGCCAAATCCCCCGATGTGTGGTGACTTTTCCTTCAGCCGCCGCACCAGCTCATCCCCAGCCTCAATATCCACACCCGATGATTTGTATGTTATCATAATTCCAGAAAATCCTTTCTGATGCTGTTCGGCTTCCCTCCGGGATACTTGCCGTCAAAACAGGCGTTGCAATAGGTCAGCATTCGAGGCATGACGCGGTGCAAGCCTTCGATGCTGATGTAACCCAGCGTATCCGCGCCGATAAATTGCCGAATCTCATCCACGCTGTTGGAGTTGGCGATCAATTCCTTTTCGGATGGCGTGTCAATCCCATAATAACACGGATTCACCCACGGCGGAGCGCTCGAACGGAAATGAATCTCCCGCGCCCCCGCATTACGGAGCATCGTCACGATTTGGCGGCTCGTCGTCCCCCGAACTATCGAATCATCCACCACCACAACGCGTTTTCCCGCAAGCAATCCCCGCACCGCATTATATTTAACCCGCGCCCCAAAATCCCGAATCTGCTGGCTCGGCTGAATAAACGTCCGCCCAACATAATGGCTCCGAATCATCCCATGATTGAATGGGATTGCAGACTGTTTGGAAAAACCGATGGCGGCGGGATTCGATGAATCCGGCACCGCAATTACAACGTCCGCCTCGGCGGGATGCTCAATCGCCAGCTGCTCTCCCAGCCGATGCCGGATATCATAAACGCTCTTACCCTCGACAATGCTGTCCGGACGGCAAAAATAAATATATTCAAACACGCAAAATGATTGCTCAGATGGAGCAAAGGGGAGATTATGCGAAATCTTATCCCCATCAATCTTTATGATTTCCCCCGGTTTTAACTCCCGCAAAAGCTGCGCCCCGATAATATCCAGAGCGCAGGACTCAGAAGCAAAAATGGTCGCCCCGTTCAGCTTGCCGAAGCATAGCGGGCGAAACCCGCGCGGGTCGCGCATCGCATAAAGAATATTATCACGCATAAGAACAATCGAATAAGAACCCTTCAAACGGATGAGAGAAGAATATAGAGCCTCCTCAAAGTCATTGGAAGGGGAGTGCGCTATCAGATGCAAAAGAAGCTCGCTGTCCGTGTTCGTCAAAAAAATCGCCCCGCGACTTTCCAACTCGCTTTTCAATTGCGCCGAATTTGTCAGATTGCCGTTGTGCGCAATGGCAAGACGCCCCCCTTTGTATTTCACATGAATCGGCTGCGAGTTTTCCGCCGTTGATGACCCCGTTGTGGAATAACGCACATGACCGATGGCAATGGAACCCGGAAGCGAGTCGAGAACATCGCGATTAAAAACATCCGAAACGCAGCCCGCGCCCTTTTGAGAATAAAAATTGCCGCCATCCGATGAAACAATACCCGCGCTTTCCTGTCCGCGATGTTGCAAGGCATAAAGCCCCAGATACGCCAGCTTTGCCGCCTCTGAATGCCCCGCCACAGCCATCACCCCGCAATATTCTCGCGGAGTTTCGTTAAAGTCGGTTTCCATGTTTTCCACTTTTCTTTTAGATTGATGTTTTATATCGAAAAAGATTCATAAGCCTTGCGAAGGCGCTCTAAAGGCAAGTTGCATACGCCTTCGATTTCAAGACTGCACCCGCCAACCAAGCCGATTTTTCTCACCGGCACGCCCGCCTTTTTTGCCCTTTGAATAATTTCAGATGCGAAATAATCTCTGCAAGTTATTACAATACGCGATGGCTCTTCGGAAAATAATTCAATCGCCGGATGGATATTTTTTTCGAGATTGATTCTTGCGCCCAACCCATCCTCGGAGAGCATCGCGCACTCGGCAATCGCTGCGCCAAGTCCGCCCTCGCTCACATCCTGCGCGCTTGCAACCATGCCCTGCGATATCATGTCCAGCAAAAAATCCTGCAAGGCTTTTTCTGCGGCAAGGTCAAGCGCCGGACATGGACCCATAATCTTATTTCTCAGCGCATAATAATACTGGCTGCCGCCAAGCGTGGTTGCCGGTCTGCCAAGCAGAATCACCGCATCCCCCGCCATTTTAAACCCCGCCGTTGTGATATGCTCCGGCTTCTCAATTAAACCAAGCATGCCAATCATCGGCGTCGGGAAAACCGCCACGCCTCTGTTCTCATTATAGAAACTCACATTTCCGCCAGTCACGGGAGTGTTCAACGCCCGGCAGGCTTCGCCGACGCCCAAAACCGCCTGCTCAAATTGATAATAGATATCAGGTTTGGTTGGATTGCCAAAATTCAGACAGTTGGTGATAGCAAGCGGGCGCGCCCCCGAGCAGACAACATTACGCGCCGCTTCCGCAACCGCCATCGCCCCGCCCGCGCGCGGATTAAGATAAACCATCATCCCATTGCAATCCGCCGAAAGCGCAATATGTTTTTCCGTTCCCTTGATTCTCAAAACAGCCGCCGAGCCGCCCGGTTTGACAATCGTGTTCAACTGCACCATGTGGTCGTATTGCTCATAAATCCACCGCTTGCTTGCGATGGTGGGCGTGGCAAGAAGCGCCAACAGCGCCTCGCCGCAATCATCGGGCGCCTCAAATTTCGCCGCATCAAAAACCTCAATCGAATCAAGATATTCCGGACGGCGGGAGGCGGGATTATATTCCGGCGCGGCGGTCGAAATCTCCTCCGCCGGAATCTCCGCAACCACTCGCCCCTTGTGCCGTACCCGCATCAAACCATCGGTTGTCACATTGCCCAAAACGCTCCACGGCAAATCCCATTTTTCAAATATGGCGCGCGCCGCTGAAAGCCGCTCCTCCGATACAATCGCAAGCATTCGCTCCTGCGATTCCGAAAGCATGATTTCATAAGCCGTTAAATTTTTCGAACGCTGCGGAACCTTGTCCAAATCTATGTCCACGCCGCTGCCGCCGCGTCCCGCCATCTCGCACGAAGAACATGTCAGCCCCGCCGCGCCCATGTCCTGAATCGCCTCCACAACGCGATTCTGAATCAATTCCAGAGTCGCCTCCAGAATCTTTTTTCCCATGAAAGGGTCGCCCACTTGAACCGCCGAGCGCCGCTCTTCTGATTCCTTGCTCAATTCCTCGGAGGCAAAAGTCGCCCCATGAATGCCGTCTCTGCCTGTGGCATTGCCGTAATAAACCACAAGACTGCCCGGCGTTCGCGCGCAGGCAAGCGTCAAATCTTCGACGCGCATCTGCCCCACGCACATCACATTAATGAGCGGATTGCCGTTGTAATGCTCCGCAAAATAAACATCCCCCGCCACAGTCGGAACACCCACGCAGTTGCCGTAATCGGCGATGCCGGAGATAACGCCGCCGATAATATATTTGTTCCTTGGAACGGAAGGGTCGCCAAAGCGAAGCGGGTCAAGCAGCGCAATCGGACGCGCCCCCATTGTGAAAATATCCCGCAGGATGCCGCCGATGCCTGTTGCCGCGCCCTGATATGGCTCCACCGCAGAAGGATGATTATGCGATTCAATCTTAAAACAAATAGCGCACCCGTCGCCGATATCCACAACCCCCGCATTTTCTCCCGGACCTTGAATCACACGCTCGCCTTTGGTGGGAAAAGTCTTCAGCATCTTCTTGGAATTTTTATACGAACAATGCTCGCTCCACATCACGGAAAAAATCCCCAACTCGGTGATAGTCGGTTCGCGCCCCATGATTTCGAGCAGTTTTTTATATTCGTCGCCGCTGATGCCGTGCGCCTGCACAATTTCCGGCGTTATTTTAACTTCTTTCATCGCGCTCCATCCTGTATGATGGATTTAAAAATATTAAGCCCGTCCTCGCCGCCAAGCGCCAACTCGCTGCATCGCTCCGGATGAGGCATCATACCGAGCACATTGCCCCGCTCGTTGATAATGCCCGCAATATTTTCCAGCGAGCCGTTGGGGTTTGCATCGGCGGCGGCTTTGCCGTTTTTATCGCAATATCTGAAAACTATCTGAACGTTTTCCTTCAGCCGTTTCAGCCCGTCCGCATGGATAAAATAATTCCCCTCTCCATGCGCTATGGGAATCGCCAGCGTTTTCTTTTCGAACCTTGTAAATATCGTCCGAGAATTCTCCACACTCAGATGGACAGGTTTGCAGATGAACCGCAGCGATTGATTGCGAATAAGCGCCCCCGGCAGAATCCCCGCCTCGCATAAAATTTGAAAGCCATTGCAGATGCCGATGACCGGACGCCCCGCCGCCGCATGGGATGCCACCGATTCCATGATGGGGGAAAACGCGCAATCGCGCCCGTTCTCAAATAATCGCCGTATGAAAAACCTCCCGGCAAAACGATGCACTCGCAACCCTGAAGATCCCGTTCCTTGTGCCACAATTCCTTCACAGGGCAGCCTAAAACATTCCGAAGAACATGGATGCAATCTTGGTCGCAATTCGAGCCGGGAAATATCACAACGCCAAATTTCACGCCTCGCCTCCATTTTGCTCCACAGTAAACGTGTAATCCTCAATAACTGGATTGGTCAACAGTTTGTCGCACATCTGCCGCACCATGACCTCCGCCGCATCCCGGGACATATCCGCCAATTCAATCACAAAATATTTCCCAACGTGAACCCTGTCCGCGCCCTTGAAGCCGAGCGATTCCAGCGCCCCTTTGACGGCAAACCCCTGCGGGTCGGAAACATCCCGCTTCAATTTAACATATATTTTTGCGATTAACATGAAAAATCCTTTCCGGTAATGATTTTATATGCCTGAAGATAACGCTCGGTGGTTCCTTTGATAATATCCGGCGGCAACTGTGGCGCCGGCGGTGTCTTATCCCAGTCTGTCTTTTCCAGAAAATCCCGCACAAATTGCTTGTCAAAATTTACAGAGACCGCGCCCGGATAATAAGATTCTGTTAGATATATGCGCGATGAATCCGGCGTGATACACTCGTCAATTAATATAATTTCATCCTTGTATAAACCAAATTCAAATTTCGTATCAACAAGAGTAAACCCGCGCTCCTTTAATTGTGCATGGGCAAATCGGAAAATCTCCAAAGATTTATCCCGAAGAAATTCGGCAGTTTCCCTGCCGACAATATCACATGTCCGCTCAAAGCTGATATTCTCGTCATGACCCGACTCCGCCTTTGTTGAAGGAGTGAAAACAAATTCCGGCAGTGGATCCTTTTCGCGCAAACCCGCCGGCAGTTTTATGCCGCAGACTGTTCCCTGCCGTTGATACTCCTTCCACGCCGAACCGTGCAGATATCCCCGAACCACGCACTCAATAGCAAAAGGGTTAGCCTTTGCCGCCATCATCGAACGCCCGCGCAAATCTGCAATATAAGGTTTGGCTGATTCGCCGTAATCCTCCGGATTGCACGATACGATATGATTGGGAATGATTCCCTTCAACCGCTCGAACCAATAAAGAGAAATCTGCGTCAGAACAGCGCCCTTGCAAGGTATCGGATTGGGGAAAATGCAATCAAATGCGGAAAGCCTGTCCGTTGCCACAATAATCAAATAATCCCCGGCGTTATAAATGTCCCGCACCTTCCCGCGCTTAATCAACCCCATCCCCTCAAAATTTGTTTCATAAATCCCTTTCAAATCTCAGCCCCTCAGCATTATCTTTAATCGCCCATTAACCGTTGGTTGTTATTCCCACTCAATCGTGCTCGGCGGCTTGGAACTGATGTCATACACAACCCGATTGATTCCTTTGACCTCGTTGATTATCCGGTTGGAAAGCCGCGCCAGCAGATTCTCAGGCAGCCGCGCCCAGTCTGCCGTCATACCGTCCACGCTTTTCACTGCGCGTATGGCAATCACATTATCGTAAGTTCTCTCATCGCCCATCACGCCCACCGATTGAACCGGCAAGAGCACGCAAAAAGATTGCCAGATTTTGGTATAGAGACCCGCCAGTTTCATCTCTTCAACCAAAATCGCATCCGCATTGCGCAAAACATCAAGCCGCTCACATGTCACCTCCCCTAAAATCCTCACACCAAGACCCGGGCCCGGAAACGGCTGACGCCACAACGCCTCGTCAGGAATGCCTAATTCTTTTCCTGCCAGCCGCACCTCATCTTTGAAAAGCTCTTTCAACGGCTCGATGAGACGCCCCTGCTTGCCCAATTCCAAAATCTCTTTCACACGGTTGTGATGCGTCTTAATGGTGGCGGATGGTCCTTTAACAGAAACACTCTCGATAACATCCGGATAAAGCGTCCCCTGAGCCAACAAATCCTCTTTTCCCAGAGATGGCAGGAAAACATCCACAAACACCCTGCCGATAATCCGACGCTTCTCTTCAGGCTCTGCAACCCCGCGCAGTTTATTCAAAAACCGCTCAGAGGCATCTATGAAATGAACCGGCACGCCCAACCGCTTGAACCGCTCAACCACAGTCTGCGCCTCATTTTTCCTGAGCAGGCCATTATCAACAAACACACATTTCAACCGTTGCCCGATAGCGCGGTGAAGCAGTGTCGCAAGCACAGTGGAATCCACACCGCCGCTCACGCCGCAGACAACGCGCCTGCCTGCCGTTTCTGTTCGAATATCTTCAATCGCGCGCTCGATGAAATCCTTCATCCGCCAATTGCGTTTCTCGCCGCAAATCCTCACTGCAAAGTTCCGCAAAATCGCCAAACCATACTTGGTATGATGCACTTCGGGATGAAACTGAAGTCCGTATAGAGGCAGCCGCCGATGCCCGATGGCAATCGAAGGACAGTCCGCTGAAATGGCAAGACGCTTGAAACCCTTTGGCAGCGTCTGAACACTGTCACCATGACTCATCCAAACATCCGAACGCTCGGGGATTTTTGAAAAAAGCGGACTCTCCGCATTGAGGCGCATCTCCGCCCTGCCATACTCCCGCGCGCCGCCGCGCGCCACCTTCCCGCCAAGCAATTTGCTCATCAACTGCATTCCATAGCAAATCCCTAAAACAGGAATACCCAACTCAAATAAACGGGGAGATACCGAAGGCGCATCGGCTCCAAGAACTGAGGCGGGACCTCCGGAAAGCACAATGCCTGCAGGCTGCTTTTCGCAGACGGCATCCAAAGAAATAGAAAAAGGAGCAACCTCCGCATAGATATTCAGGCTGCGTATCTTGCGGGCTATAAGCTGGCTATATTGCGAGCCAAAATCAAGAACAAGAATCATATGTTTTTCTATGGGGATGTATTTTATATTGTTGTGATTTTTCACAAGAAATCGAACACTTATATCGCCGTTTTGTTTATGCCATCGTCAAGAGGAAATTTCTAAAAAAAATATTATATAAATACAATAAATAGAATAACTCAAATTATTTTACGTCAATATATTGTATTTCATTTTACGAAAAACAGGTTTATTTATGATTATTTAAGAGCCGTTCACAAGAATCAAGCGCCGTTGCAATCTACAGCAGCGTCGTTTTTTTATATCGCCCCAACCGCCGCCGATGCTGAAATCAAAATCAAAAACGAATTAATTCTTCAACCCACGCAACGGAGCGGGAATGCGTCCGCCGAATTCGATAAACGCCCGCGATGCCCCCGGACGATGCACAGGCATGATGTATGCCTCCCCGAAAAGCCCGCCAAACACAGCCTTTTCGCCCGCCTGCTTGCCCGGAACGGGAATGATGCGGCAGGCTGTTGTCTTTGCATTGATAACCCCAATGGACATCTCGTCCAGTATGACCGCCGCCAAAGTATGAGCGTCTGTATCGCCCGGAATTGCCACCATATCCAGCCCCACAGAACAAACGCTTGTCATGGCTTCCAGTTTTTCAAGACGCAAATCCCCGCGCCCCGCCGCCTCGCTGAGCGCCGCATCCTCCGAGACCGGAATGAACGCGCCCGATAACCCGCCGACTGATGACGAGGCAAACAGCCCGCCCTTTTTGACCGCATCATTGAGCAGGGCAATGGCGGCTGTCGAGCCCGGCGCACCTATGGCTTCAATCCCTAAAACCTGCAAAATCTCGCCGACGCTATCCCCTACGCGCGGAGTGGGCGCCAGCGAAAGGTCAACAATCCCAAATGGCACGCCCAGCCTTTCCGCCACCTCGCGACCGATTAATTCGCCCACCCTTGTCACGCGGAAAGCCGTTGTCTTAATCTCTTCCGCAATATCCGTGAAAGACATATTGCGAGATTTAATCTGCACCTCCAAAGCGCGCTTAACAACGCCCGGTCCGGAAACGCCTATATTCACAACGCACTCCGGTTCGCCCGCGCCCAGATACGACCCAGCCATAAAAGGATTATCCGCCGGAATATTTGCAAAAACTACTAATTTCGCCGCGCCGAAGCCGTCATGATTTGCCGATAACTGAGCCGTCTCGATGATTGCCTCCGCCAACCGCTTGACGGCGTCCACATTAATGCCAGCCGCAGTTGATGCCGCGTTCACAGATGAACACACACGCTCGGTGGAGGAAAGAATTATCGGCAGCGAATCAATCAAATGACGCGCCCCGCGCGTCCATCCCTTCTCAACCAGAGCGGAAAATCCGCCCACGAAATCCACATTAACTTCCCGCGCCGCGCGGTCAATCGTTTTCGCCAGCGAAACCGGCGCCACCTCGTCATGCGCTTCAAGCAACTGGCTGATAGGGGAGAGCGAAATCCGCTTATTCACAATAGGAATGCCGTATCGCCGAGAAACCTCTTCGCAAACGGGCACAAGCCTTTTTGCCTTCTCCATAATTTTTTTGTGTATGCGGTCTTGCAAATAATGCGGGTCATGATGCGCGCAATCCAAAAGATTAATCCCAAGCGTCACCGTGCGCACATCCAGATTCTCCTTATGGATCATCTCCACTGTCCGCATTATCTCTTCGGTTGTAAAAACGCCCATGATTTTTTCTCTTTCACCGACGATTCAAATCCGATTCGTTTCTTTAAATATATTGATATGTTGCAGATGAACCGATATGTTTTTCTTCATCCCGAAAGCGGCGAACTCATCTTGAAGGCACATCAGGTCAATCTCTTCTGGAACAACCAACTGCGCCACAAGAATAATCTGGTCCCCCTCCCGATGACCGGATATATCCACTATATTCACCCCGCGCTTTGCCATGTTATTGCTGATTTGATAAACAAGACCGCTTGTGTCTATTCCCGTAATCGTTAAAACATAATGCTGCGAATGACACTTTTCCGCCCCTTTTGCGGCGGGCTCGCGATATTCACGGACAATAACGCTGTATTCGCCTTCCCGACCGGCGCCAAGCAGCTGCTTCTGTAATATCTCAACAGTTACATCGGAAGGAAATTCCGCCATCAATATGATAGTGAAATATCCATTAACAACAGTCTGGCTGATAGCCGCGAGGTTTCCTTGCATCTCGAGAATACACCCCGAAACAGACGCCACAATGCCCGGACGATCCTCCGTCATTATGGATACCGCAAATTTTTTCCTGAGATTTTCCATCTTTGTTAACCCTTGTCGCTCGATGCAAACCAGTTCATGAAGCATAACCCCGTTTTACTTCCTGTGCTTCAAACCAACGCGTATCAAATCCTCGACAGCGGCGTCCTGACCCAGCTCATGCGCCGCTGCCAGAACGGCGCGCTCAGCCTGTGGCGGCTTGACCCCCAGCGCAATCAACGCTGCCACCGCATCTTCCAACGGACCCCCGCCGCTTTTGGAAAAGGTTTTTTTACCCCCATCGGCATTATTGAGAAAAGGGTTCAATTTCTCTTTCAATTCAACACAAAGCCGCTCCGCCGTTTTCTTGCCGATGCCCGGCATGGTTGTAAGCTTGCGAATATCATTTGAAGCAATAGCAGCGGCAAATTCGCCTATAGGCATTCCCGATAAAATATGAAGGCTCAGCTTGGGACCGATGCCGCTCGTATTGATGAGAATCTTAAAAATCTCAAGCTCATCCATGGTGGCAAATCCGAATAAAAGAAAGGTATCCTCTCGAACATACAAATAAGAATATAAATCGCAAATATCCCCCGCCGCAGGCAAAGCGTCATAAGTGGTAAGCGAAATTTCAACGCCGAACCCGATTCCCGAAATATCAACAACCGCATGATCCGGCTTTTTGGAAATCAAAACCCCTCTCAAATGTTCGATCATAAATTCCCGCCCCCTTGATTTTACTGGACGAAAACGATTGTAACCTGCATAAAGCATCACAATTTTGCAACTGTAAAAAAAAATAAAAAAAAGTAAAAATTCCTCTTGACGCAAAAAACCGCTCTATAATAGAAAAGCCCGCTTTGTTTGTTCATTGAAGATAAACCGAATAAGAAAAATTTTTTGTCCCGGCGTTCCCTCCCGTCGGGATACGGGCCGCCAGTACGGCCGCAAGCCTGATAAATGGCCTCTATTAAGCGAGCGAGTTCGAATCGAACTCTCCGCTGACGAAGACGAGGGCTACTTCGCTGGAACCGATTATCCAAGCGATCTGAAAATATTTTAGGAAACCGGGCAAACCCGGACAAAAGAAAGGGGTGCGCTATGGCAAAGGAAAAATTTTCGCGAACGAAGCCACATGTGAATGTAGGGACAATCGGTCACATAGACCACGGCAAGACGTGCCTGACGTCAGCGATCACAAAGGTGAGCGCGGAGAAAGGCTTAGGTGAATATGTATCCTACGATCAGGTAGCGAAAGCGAGCATCTCACAGGGACGCCGTGACGAGACAAAGATATTGACGATAGCGACATCCCACGTTGAATATGAGACGCCGTCGCGTCATTATGCGCATGTAGATTGCCCGGGTCATGCCGATTACATAAAGAACATGATAACGGGCGCGGCTCAGATGGATGGCGCGATATTGGTCGTAAGCGCGGTTGACGGCCCCATGCCCCAGACGCGCGAGCACGTTTTATTGGCGCGCCAAGTCAACGTCCCCTATCTGGTCGTATTCTTAAATAAAGTTGATCTTGTGGACGACGCCGAGCTTTTGGACTTGGTAGAGATTGAGGTTCGCGATCTGTTGAAGAAATACGAATTCCCCGGCGATGACGTTCCAGTCATCCGCGGAAGCGCGTTAAAGGCGATGCAGGGCGAAAAATCGGAAATCGCCTCCGGCTCCATTGAGCGTCTTCTTGAGGCGCTGGACAAATATATTCCGATTCCCGAGCGCGCCGTTGACCAGCCGTTTTTGATGCCGGTCGAAGACGTATTCTCCATCTCCGGTCGCGGAACGGTTGCCACCGGACGCGTGGAGCGCGGGAAACTGAACCGCATGAGCGAGGTTGAGATTGTCGGAATGCGCGACACGAAAAAGACGGTCTGCACGGATATTGAAATGTTCCGCAAACTCCTTGATGAGGCTTTTGCTGGCGACAATGTCGGCTTGCTGCTGCGCGGAATAGATAAAGAGCAAGTTGAGCGCGGACAGGTTATCGCGGCGCCGGGCTCCATCAAACCGCATCGAAAATTCAAATCACAGATATACGTTTTATCAAAGGAAGAAGGCGGGCGCCACACGCCATTTTTCAAAGGGTATCGTCCGCAGTTTTACTTCCGCACGACGGATGTTACGGGTCAGATGATTTTGCCGGAAGGCGTTGAGATGGTAATGCCGGGTGACAACGTTGCGCTTCAGGGCGAGTTGATTGTGCCCATCGCCATGGAAAAAGGACTGCGCTTTGCCATCCGCGAAGGCGGACGCACCGTCGGCGCCGGCGTTGTCACAGAAATTATTGAATAGAGATACCGATTTAATAACAAGGGAATATAACAATGCGCGAGATGATAATTTTATCGTGTTCTGAATGCAAACGGCGTAATTACACAACCACACGCAACAAGAAGAATCAGACGACAAAACTGGAATTGAAGAAATATTGTCCATTTGATAAGAAGCACACGCTGCACAAGGAAACGAAGTAATTATGCAGGCCAGTAGCTCAATTGGCTAGAGCACCGGTCTCCAAAACCGGGGGCTGGGGGTTCGATTCCCTCCTGGCCTGCCAGATAAAATCTTGGGCGAGAACGAATTTAGATAAGGACCGGGGCGCAAGATGAACAAACTCCAACAATGGTATGAAAAAGCCAAAACCTTCCTTAAGGAAGTCAAGATCGAGGTTAAAAAGGTCACCTGGCCCAACCGGGATGAATTGACAACTTACACCGTCGTTGTCATCATTGTTGTGTTGGTTTTATCCATTTATATTGGCGCGGCTGATCTTTTGTTCGGCAAATTCCTTGAAATATTTCTCCGTATCTGATATGCGGCATTCAACCCAACCTAACCCAGGTTAACAATGGAAAATATTGAAACAAAATGGTATGTGATCCACACCTACTCGGGGCATGAGGCGAAGGTAAAGCAAAACGTCGAATACCGTGTCGCTATCGAGGGATACAAAAACCTCGTCAAGCAGGTCATCATCCCCGTTGAGAACATTGTGGAAATCAAAGACGGCAAAAAGCGCGCCATGACTCGCAATTTGATGCCGGGATACGTCCTGATTGAAATGGTGCCCAATGATGATCTGTTCAATATGGTTAAAAAGATTTCAGGAGTATCGGGTTTTGTCGGCGATGGGATCAAACCCATTCCTCTGACTGAGGAGGAAATTCGCAACGTTCGGGATATGGTTGAGGTTAAGCACGATAAACCCAAGCCGAAAATCAAATATCGCCAAGGGGATCAGGTGCGCGTAATTGAGGGGCCTTTTTCCAATTTTGTGGGAACGGTTAACGAGATTGACGAGGAGAAGGCGAAAATTAAAATGATGGTTTCCATATTTGGCCGCCCGACTCCTGTCGAATTGGATGTTATGCAGGTTGAATCAGTTTAAGAATTTAAAATTGAAAGAAATCTTATAGAAGGTGAAAAAAGATGGCGAAGAAAAAAATATTGGCGGTTGTGAAGTTGCAGTGCCCCGCGGGACAAGCGAATCCCGCTCCTCCAGTTGGACCCGCCTTGGGACAGCACGGTGTGAATATCATGGAGTTTTGCAAACAGTTCAACGCAAGAACCAAAGAGCAACAAGGGCTTATCATCCCCGCCCTGATTACAATTTATCAGGATCATAGTTTCACTTTCGAGCTGAAGAGCCCGCCTGCTTCGGTTCTTTTGAAACGCTCGGCAGGTTTGGCAAAAGGGTCGGCTGTTCCCAACAAGGACAAAGTTGGAAAGGTGACAAAATCTCAGGTTATTGAAATTGCGAAGCTCAAGCAAAAAGACTTGAATTCGGCAACCATCGAAGCCGCGGCTCGGATGGTCGAAGGTTCCGCCCGAAGCATGGGCATTGATGTTATACCATAATTTGAATTTATTACTCTGGCTTTTTACAAAAGTATAAGGAGAAATCCATGAAACGCGGGAAGAAATATCAGGCGGTCGCTGGGAAAGTGGATCGCACAAAAACGTACAGCATACCGGAAGCCGTGAATCTTCTTCGGGAGGTTAAGTGGGCGAATTTTGATGAAAGCGTAAATCTTGATTTAAAGCTGACTGTTGACCCACGCCGTGCGGATCAACAGATTCGCGGGACGGTCGTGCTCCCGCATGGAACGGGCAAAAAGATTCGTGTGTGCGTTTTTGTCAAGGGCGAAAAAGCCCGCGAAGCAACAGAGGCAGGCGCTGATTATGTCGGCGGCGATGAACTGGTTGAAAAGGTTCAGGGCGGCTGGACAGATTTTGAGGCGGCGATTTCCACGCCGGATATGATGAAGTCGGTTGGCAAGTTGGGGAAGGTTCTTGGACCTCGCGGTCTTATGCCCAATCCTAAAACCGGAACTGTTACTTTTGATCTGGCGCAAGCCATCAACCAAATCAAAGGCGGGCGTGTTGAATATCGTCTTGACCGCCTCGCAAACATGCATGTTCTTGTTGGAAAAACATCCTTTAACAACGAACAGCTGGTTGATAATGTCACAACTCTTGTTGACGCTGTTATCAAAGCAAAACCTTCATCGGCGCGCGGGCAATTTATTAAATCTATTACCTTAAGTTCTACGATGAGCCCGGGCATTCGCATTGATATCACCCCCGCGAAAGCGGAATGATATTAGTTTGTCGGTTGGTTTTAATATATTTTGGAATACCTGTCCAAAGACAGTAGGTCCTCATAAAGGGGATAAGGCAGAGAGCCGCCTACCGAGGCAGGGTTGCGAAGTGGAGAATCAAATTAAAAATTGCTCTCCTATCGTTCCCTCAGAGGAAGGCGTAAATTTCTGCATGACCCCCGGACCGCTTAAACATCAAGGTTGGATCGCTCTGCTGCGGGGATTCAGCCGGAAAAGAAAGGGGTGAAATAATGGTCAAGCAGATTAAAAAAGACGCAGTGGAGAGCCTTACCACCAAGTTCAAAAAGGCAAAATCGGTGGTCATGACCGATTATCGGGGCATGACAGTTGCCGAGATGACCAATCTCCGTAAGGCTTTGCGAGCGGAGCGCGTTGAATATCGTATCGCGAAAAACCGCCTTGCCCGCATTGCCATCAAAGAGGCAGGAAGCGAGGCTGCCGATGAATTCCTTATCGGGACAACAGCTATCGCCTTTGGTTACGATGACCCTGTCGTTCCTGCCCGAATCCTCAACGAATTTGCCAAAACAAACGAAAAACTCAAATTCAAAGGCGGTTTGCTCGAAGGCAAAAAAATCAACATTGCCACAATTGAAAAGTTGGCAAAACTGCCGTCCAAGGAACAACTCCTAAGCAGATTGTTGGGCTCCCTGCAGGGACCGTCCAGCAAACTTGCTATGGCTATCAATCAGGCGGCGTCAAAAATTGTTTACGCCCTGAAAGCTATTGAAGAGCAAAAAAAGGCTCAGGGTTAATTCTTTCATTTAAAAAACACAAAAAAGGAGTAATTAAAATGTCAGATAATGTTCTTTCCAATCAAGAAATTGTCGAGTCTTTGAAGAAAAAGACCTTGCTTGAGATTAGCGAGCTGGTCGAGTTGATTGAAACCACTTTTGGTGTTTCCGCAGCGCCTGTGGCTGTTGCCGCCGCCGGATCTGCCGCAGCTCCAGCTGAAGCAGTTGAGGAAAAAACAGAGTTTACGGTTATCCTGAAATCCTTCGGCGCTAACAAAATCAACGTCATTAAAGAGATCCGCGCCATAACCAACCTTGGTCTCAAAGAGGCAAAGGAATTGGTCGAAGCCGCGCCTAAAGAGGTCGCAAAGGATGTTAGCAAGGCTGAAGCCGAAGATATCAAAAAGAAGTTGGAATCAGCTGGCGCAACAGTGGAATTGACTTAATCAGTCATTGTGTTCACGGCGCCTCAGGGTTTATCTCGGAGGCGCTTTGGGATTCGTTTTAAAGGCTCCAGGTTTTGGGACAATCCTTTAACGTGGGCTTTTGATTTAATCAGGAGGTGTTCCTGAGTGGAAAAATATGAAATAGATCCGATTACAGGCCGGATTGCCTACCGGCTTGTTCCTGAAATCATGGAAATACCCTACCTTCTGGAAACTCAGAAGAAATCTTATTCGGATTTTCTTCAATTCCAAATCCCTCCTTCTTCAAGGGAAGTTTATGGGCTCCAGGAGGCTTTTTTAAGTGTATTTCCTATACGCGCCACGAATAATCCATCCACGCTTGAGTTTGTTGAATATTCTTTCGGCAAGCCCAAATACACGGAATCTGAGTGCATTGATCGCGGGATGACTTACGCCGCGCCTCTTAAGGTCAAGCTTCAACTTATTGTTCGCGAGGAAAATCCTGAAACACGCCAGGTTGACATCAAGGATATCAAAGAGCAGGATACATACATGGGTGAAATACCTCTGATGACTGCCCATGGAACGTTCATCATCAATGGAGCTGAGCGTGTTATTGTCAGCCAACTGCATCGCTCCCCTGGCGTTTCTTTCTCCTCCGCCATCCACCCCAACGGTAAAACCACATATAGCGCGCGCATCATTCCTTATCGCGGCGCATGGGTGGAATTCGAAATTGATATTTACAACGTTATGTATGTCATGATTGACCGCAAACGGCGCATTCCGGCAACGACATTTCTGCGAACATTCGGCTATGAATCTGAAGAAGATATTGCCCGAGAGTTCTTCCCCACTGAAAAACTCACCCTTGACGATTTCAAAAAAGGCAAAACAAAAATAGGCAATATGATCTCCAATCTTCATGATTATCTTGGGACCGAATTTATCGAACCCGTGCTTGATCCCAAAACAAAAAAAGTGCTGATTGAGGCAAACACTAAAGTTACAAAAAAAGCGATCGAAATTCTTAAAAGTTCCGGTGTGCGTTCTGTAAGTTTGACTGTTGCTGATGGTTATCAGGAAATTTTGGGAGCAATCCTTGCAGCTGATGTTATTGATACGCATACCGGCGAAATCCTTGGCGAGTGCTGGGACCGCGTTACAACAACCCTTTTGAAAAATTGCGCGAGCGCCGGCATCAAGAAAATCGAAGTTCTAAAGATTTCTCATGATGACACGAACGTCATTCTTAACACGTTGGAAAAAGATAAGGTTCATAGTTACGAAGAGAGTCTGATTGAGTTCTTCAAAAAACTGCGCCCCGGCAACCCCGTGTCAGTTCTTGCCGGACGGCGCCTCATGGAGGAAATGTTTTTTAATGAACGCCGCTACGACCTGGGCCCTGTCGGGCGTCATAAAATCAATACACGCTTCAAAATGGATACAACCAACATAAGCCGTCTTCTCTCGCGCCAGGATATTGTGCAGGTCATGAAATATTTGGTTCGCCTCCAGAAGGATCAGGTGGATGTTGATGATATTGATCACCTTGGCAACCGCCGTGTCCGCTCCGTCGGCGAGCTTTTGGAAAATCAGATTCGCATCGGGCTTGCAGACCTTGAAAAAACCGCCCGCGAGCGCATGGCGATTGTAGATCTTGAAAACATGCTTCCGCAGAATTTGATTAACGCCAAGCCGGTTATAACCGCCATCAAGGATTTCTTTGGTCGCAGCCAGCTATCGCAATTCATGGATCAGACGAACCCTCTGGCGGAACTCACCCATAAGCGCCGCCTTTCCGCGCTGGGTCCCGGCGGGCTTTCCCGCGACCGAGCTGGGTTCGAGGTGCGAGACATCCACCACACTCACTATGGTCGTGTCTGCCCCATTGAAACGCCGGAAGGTCCAAACATCGGTCTTATTTCCTCTTTATCCACTTATGCGCGCATTAACCAATATGGGTTTATCGAAACGCCATATCGGAAGGCGCACAACGGAACGGTCACCAATGATATTGAATATATGACGGCGGATGTTGAGGATGAATATTGCATCGCTCAGGCAAATGCTGCCCTTGATGAGAATAGCAGATTTACATCGGATGCCGTTCTCTGCCGTTATCGCGGCGATTTCCCTCGCGTTCCGCCAAGTGATGTCGAATACATGGACGTCTCCCCTAAACAGTTGGTAAGCGTTTCCGCCGCGATGATTCCTTTTTTGGAACATGATGACGCCAACCGCGCCTTGATGGGGTCAAACATGCAGCGCCAGGCTGTCCCGCTTCTCTTTCCTGAAGCGCCAATTGTGGGAACAGGCATGGAGCGCAAAGTGGCTGTGGATTCAGGCGTCTGCGTCGTGGCAACTCAGGCAGGGACAGTTGACCGTGTTTCTGCACATGAAATTGTCATCATAAACAAAAAAAATGAGCCTGTTTATTACCCGCTAACCAAATTTAAGAGATCCAACCAAAACACCTGTCTCAACCAGCGCCCGCTTGTTAACGAAGGCGATACTGTTGTGGCTGGTCAAATTATTGCAGACGGTCCTGCGACCGATAAAGGCGAAATCGCTTTGGGCCGCAACATCATCTGCGCCTTCATGCCTTGGGGCGGTTATAACTTCGAGGACGCCATCCTCATTTCTGAAAAAATGGTTTATGGCGATGCCTTCACCTCCATCCATATCATGGAGTTTGAAATTGACGCCCGTGATACAAAAATGGGCAAAGAGGAAATCACACGGGACATCCCCAATGTCGGGGAGGAAGCCCTGCATAATCTGAATGATAATGGCTTGATTAAAATCGGCTCAGAAGTTAAACCCGGTGATATTCTTGTAGGCAAAGTCACTCCCAAGGCTGAGACCGATCTGACCAGCGAGGAGAAACTTTTGCGCGCCATATTCGGAGAAAAGGCGGGCGATGTTCGCGATGCCTCCCTTAAAGTTCCACCGGGCGCTCACGGAATCGTCATTGATGTAAAGGTCTTCTCCCGCAAGGAACGCGGGCCTCAAACGGATCGCGACGATAAAGCTGCCATCCTCCGCATTGAAAAAGAGCGCGATAATAAACTGGCTGAAATCTGGGCCAGGTTTGATGCGGAGTTGACTGAAATCATCAATTCCATGAAACCAAAAATCGTAAACTTTGAAACTGGCGAAGTGGAATACTCCCCCGGCGCTCCCGTGACTCAAAGTGTTCTTGATTATGTGCGGCAATGTCTCAAGACAGGCATGCTTCCTGTTGATGGACGCGCCGGCGCCCGCATCAAATCTATGTTCCATGAAATTATGACCGCTGTGAACGATGCGGAGGAAGACGCCTCGAATTACATATCCCGCGTTAAGACGGGCGATGAACTTCCGCCAGGCGTGAACAAGGTGGTCAAGGTTTATATCGCCACGAAACGTAAAATTGCCGTTGGCGATAAAATGGCGGGTCGCCACGGCAACAAAGGCGTTATCGCTAAGATTTTACCCGTCCACGACATGCCCTTCCTTGAAGACGGCACGCCGGTGGACATTGTTTTGAATCCGCTCAGTGTTCCCTCCCGTATGAACATCGGTCAAATTCTTGAGACCCATCTGGGTTGGGCAGCCAAAGCGCTTGGCTTGAAAATAGCAACGCCGATTTTTGACGGCGCAACCGAAATATTAGTTCGGGATCTTCTTCAGAAAGCAAAGGTCAACGAAACCGGGCAGACCATTCTTTATGACGGTTTGACCGGTGAGCCGTTTGACCGCCCAGTCACAGTGGGTTACATCTATATGATGAAGTTGGCGCACCTTGTTGAAGATAAGATGCATGCCCGCGCCATCGGACCTTATTCTCTTGTCACTCAGCAGCCTCTTGGCGGCAAGGCGCAGTTCGGCGGACAGCGCTTCGGCGAAATGGAAGTCTGGGCATTGGAGGCTTACGGGGCGGCTTATACGTTGCAGGAGCTCTTGACTGTCAAAAGCGACGACGTCAATGGGCGCACCCGCATCTATGAATCCATCGTAAAAGGGCGCAATTCTCTTTCTCCGGGAATTCCGGAATCGTTCAATGTTCTCGTCAAGGAGCTTCAGGGGCTGGGGCTGAATATGGAGCTCATGGCGCAACAAGAGTTGGAGCAGGAGCCGATGGATGAAGAGATTGAAGAAGAAGAAGAGCCGATAGATCTTCTTTCCGATGACGACGAAGATGAGTAGTGCCAGAGATTTGTATCAAGTCTGATAAATTTTTCCTGTTTAATCAGGAGGTTTTCCCATATGAATAAAAATGAACCTGAAAAGATTGAGAATCAGACAATCCTGCTGGGATTGGACAAAGATTTTGAAGAAGTTGATTTGAATATGGTGAATGCGACCGCCAAGATTTCAATCGCATCGCCAGACCAAATTCTTCAATGGTCTCGCAGACATTGCCGCCAGACGGATCGCCGCGGCGTATGCAAATGCGGCAAAACCGCCGAAGAACAGGCATTATGCCCGTTTGGCGAGGTCAAAAAGCCCGAAACCATCAATTACCGGACGTTCAAACCGGAAAAGGACGGTCTTTTTTGCGAACGCATTTTTGGACCTGTCAAAGACTGGGAATGCGCCTGCGGCAAATACAAACGTATAAAATACAAGGGCATCATCTGTGACCGCTGCGGCGTTGAAGTTACGGAATCCAAAGTTCGCCGCATCCGCATGGGTCACATCAAACTTGCAACGCCCGTTTGCCACATTTGGTTTTACAAGGGAACTTCCAGCCCTATCTCCAACCTCCTTGACATCAGCATCCGCGACATCGGCAAGGTCATTTATTATCAAGATTATATTGTGGTGGATCCGGGCGAAAGCCCTCTCAGAGCCAAACAGATTCTTTCCGAAGAGGAGTATCGCAAATACAAGGACATCTATGCCGACCGAGTAAAAATCATGATCGGCGCAGAAGCCGTTATGGAGTTGATGAAGCAGCTGGATATTGAGGGTCTTGCCAAGAATCTTGCCATTGAAATGCGCAATGCAACATCCATGCAGCGCCGAAGCAAGATTATCAAACGTCTCAAGGTTGTGGAGGCGTTTCGCGGCTCGGAGAACAAACCCGAGTGGATGGTCATGAATGTCCTTCCTGTCATCCCGCCGGACTTGCGCCCGCTGGTTCATCTGGATGGCGGACGTTTTGCCACCAGCGATTTGAACGATCTTTATCGCCGCGTTATCAACCGCAATAACCGTTTGAAAAGGCTCATCGAGCTCAAGGCTCCCGATGTTATCCTTCGCAACGAAAGACGCATGTTGCAAGAGTCTGTGGATGCCCTTTTTGATAATAGCCGCCGCAGTCGTCCGACCAAAGGACATAACAACCGTCCCCTGAAATCTCTATCGGATATGCTCAAAGGCAAACAGGGGCGTTTCCGCCAGAACCTTTTAGGAAAACGCGTTGATTATTCCGGTCGTTCTGTTATCGTTGTTGGACCCGAACTTAATTTTAACGAGTGCGGTATTCCCAAAAAGATGGCTCTTGAACTTTTCGACCCTTTTATTATTCGCGAGCTCCAGCGTCAGGAATATGCGCATACCATCAAAAACGCAAAGAAAATGATCGAGGCGGAAGAGCCTATCGTTTACGATATCCTTGAGCAAATTACACGAAATCACCCCGTTCTCCTGAACCGCGCTCCGACGCTGCACCGGCTGGGTATTCAGGCATTTCGTCCCGTTTTGGTCGAGGGCAAAGCTATCAGACTCCATCCCCTTTCTTGCGCCGCTTTTAACGCCGACTTCGACGGCGACCAGATGGCTGTTCATGTTCCGCTTTCGACCGAAAGCCAGATGGAAGCCCACCTGATTATGATGGCGCAGAATAACATTCTATCGCCTTCTAACGGACGTCCCATTTCAGTCCCGTCTCAGGATATTGTTCTTGGGTGCTTTTATCTTACAAAGATGCGGCAGGGTGTGCGCGGAGAGGGAATGCGCTTTGCCAGTCCGGAGGAAGCCATACTGGCTCACAATCTTAATATTGTTCATCTTCAGGCTGAGGTCACGGTCAGAATTGACGGCAAAAATATCAAGACATCTCCGGGGCGCATTATTTTCAACCAGATTCTGCCAAAGGAGATTTCTTATTTTAATGATGACATGTCCTATTCGCATACGGTGTTGAGCAAAAGGCACCTTGCGGCTCTCATTGCGATGGCGCATAAAACATGCGGCGCTGCCGCCACTGCAGAGCTTCTTGATAAAATCAAAGAACTGGGATATTATCACGCCCAACGCGCAGGCATCTCTATCTGCGTTGCAGACATGATAGTTCCGCCTACTAAGGAAAAGATTCTTGAGGATGCCAAAAAAGAAGTCCGCAAGGTTCAGCTACAATACGAAAAGGGCGTTCTGACTGATGAGGAGCGCTACCACAAGATTATTGATATTTGGACAAATGCAACAGACACAGTTGGACAGAATCTTATCAAGGTTTTGCAGAATGACCAGAACGGGTTGAATCCTATTTATATTATGGCAAATTCCGGCGCGCGCGGCAGCGAGCAGCAAATCCGGCAGTTGGCAGGCATGCGCGGTTTGATGCAGCGCCCGACCAAAAAGGTTACAGGCGCCTTCGGCGAAATTATCGAGTCTCCGATTCAATCCAACTTCCGCGAAGGTTTGACGGTGTTGGAATATTTCATCTCCACACACGGCGCCCGCAAAGGTCTTGCCGATACGGCTCTCAAAACATCAGATGCCGGTTATCTGACAAGACGTCTTGTGGATGTGGCTCAAGATCTTATCATTACGGAGGAAGATTGCGGCACTTTTAACGGCATCAAGATTTCCTCCATCAAGGAAATCACGATTCAGGGAGAGCGCGAACTCGAGCCGCTGAGAGACCGTATTGTTGGACGTTTCCCAATTGACGATGTTATCAACCCCACAACCGGCGAGGTTATCTGCCGCCGAGATCAAGAGATCACAGAAGATATCGCGCACGCCATCGAAGATGCGGGATTTGACGCTCTTGAAATCCGTTCCGTTCTTACATGCGAATCCCGCCAAGGCGTATGCATTCGTTGCTATGGACGCAATATGGCAACACAGCGTCTTGTGGAGGTCGGCGAAGCAACCGGCATCATCGCCGCTCAATCCATCGGCGAACCGGGAACGCAGCTCACATTGCGCACATTCCACATCGGCGGAACCGCCAGCCGCGAGCTTGAAGGTTGGTATCAGGCTGCCTTCGACGGTCGTATCAAATTCATCAATATTCGCTACGTCACACGCGAGGACGGCACTCCCATTGTCACAAACCGCACCGGCTCCATTCATGTTGAGGAGGAAAACGGCGCCCGCGTCCAGATCCTCCCGAACGTTCCTTATGGCGCGCGTATTCGGAGAAAGGAAGGAAGCCTTGTCAAGCAAGGCGAGCGTTTTGTGGACTGGGATCCCCACTACACGCCGATTATTACTGATATTGACGGTCATGTCCGTTTTATTGACATCATTCAGGGCATCACAATGAAGGAGGACATTGACCCTGTCACCGGCATTGCGCAGATGCTTATTACAGAACATCGCGAAGATCTGCATCCCATGATTCAAATTATCGTGGATGGTGAGGTTAAAACTCAATACGCACTTTCTGCCGGCGCGATTATCAGCCGTGAAATCATGGAAGAAGGGGCGCCGGTCAAGGCAGGGCAGACTCTTGCGCGTCTTCCCCGCTTAAAGGCAAAGACGCACGATATCACTGGCGGTCTTCCCCGTGTTGACGAGCTCTTTGAGGCGCGCAAACCAAAGGATTGCGCCTTTATCGCTGACATTGACGGCGTTTTCCATTTTAAGGGAATTTCAAAGGGCGCCCGCAAGGCTTATATCAAATCAGAAACAGGCGAAGAGCATCAATATACCATTCCTTTGTTGAGGCACGTGATTGTACGCGATGGCGAATCCCTCCGCGCCGGCGACCGCATCACAGATGGTTCTATCAGCCCCCATGACATCCTGCGCGTCAGAGGCGAAAAAGCCGTTCAGGAATTCCTTCTGAGCGAAATACAGGAAGTTTACCGTTTGCAGGGCGTTAAAATCAACGACAAGCATATCGAATGTATCATCCGCCAGATGCTTAAAAAAGTTACCATCGAGGAAGTTGGAAACACGGAATTCCTCTTTGGTCAGCAGGTGGATAAGTGGAGATTTCAGGAGGCAAACCGCTTAACAATCGCTGAGGGCGGCGAGCCGGCAACAGCCAAACCGAAACTCTTGGGCATCACTAAAGCCTCATTGGGCACGGAATCCTTCATCTCAGCGGCGTCATTCCAAGAAACCACCCGCGTCCTTACCGATGCCGCTATTCGAGGACGCCGCGATTATCTGCGCGGTTTGAAGGAAAATGTTATTATGGGTCTGCTCATTCCCGCCGGCACCGGCATCCCGCGCTATCGCAATATTCAGGTTGAGGCTATCAGCGGAGAAAAGGATAAGCTGCCTCCTGCGCCGGCAGGCGACAACGAATCAGGCGAGGCGCCAGCAGCCGCCGCCAACTAAAAAATCGTTAGCTCATTAAATGAATGCGGTGTTTGGAATATTCCCAAACACCGCTTTTTTTTGGCAAACTTTTATTATCTTAAAAATAATCCGGCTCGTTGGTGAGTGGATTTTGCAATGGGAAAAGCGCCTCCAATAAAGGCGACACACCCGCAGGGGCTTTCCCGCCTGCTTGAATGCAACGCTCAATAAGGCGTCCCGCCGACCAATAACCAATGACGCTCCGCGTTAGAAGATTCTGCGGCGTTTGCAAAGTCTGAAATGTTTTTACAAGCGAGTTTTTAATTGAGATTTTGCCTTTGTTAAAAGCCAAAGATGCCTTGCCTGCATCCGCCGCTTCAAAATTAATCCCGCCCTCTGCGCCGGCAAAATCGGAGTTTTTTAACCGCCGCTCTAAAACTGGTTTTATCTCTTTGAGAAGCTGCGGCAGATTGACGATTCGAAGCATCGCTTGCCCTTGACCCTCCGCAAGATATTGCGATACGACGCGAGCGCCAAAATCTCTGAGAAACTCGAAAAATGGGTCGTCGGGGGCGATTCGATATTCTAATTCGGATGGGTAAACATCTTTATATTTTTCAATATGGAAAACAACAATGGCATGGCGCGCCTCATCTGAGGGCGCCACCACTTCCGCCGCGTATCCGCCGCCTCCCCAAACCGATTTGAGGATGACATATCCGATAGGGACATCGTTTGAGCTGCATGCCACAAATAGTTCTTTCGGTTCTAACATTTTATACCAACAGGCTGGAATGCGTTTGATTGAACCGGTTTTGTTTCGGTAGTTATCGTTATATAATTTATCCAGCGCTGGAATGTCCGCCTCTCGGCAGGGACGAACCGCCAGCGGGGATTTTATCTGAGCTAAAAATCTGACCGGGGCAAAAACTTTAAAACTCCCCATTGCTTCTATGTATCCGAATTTGTGATAAAAATTGGGAATGCCATAAAGCATGCTAATAGGATAATTATTTTGGCGCATGTAATCAATCGAGTCGTTCATCAAATGGGAGGAGATGTTTTTTCCCCGAGCATCGGGATGCGTAAAAACATCGCCAATGCCTGCCATTTTGATAGCGCAATAGCCAATCCGCATCCATTTCTCCACAATGCTTACATGCCCCAGAATGCGTCCATCTTCTTTTGCCAGCCGGGAGTGTTCCGGTTTATAGAAGGGGTCTTTCGTTTGGTAATCCATTCTGATTTTATAAAACTCATACCAGTTTTTTTGTCTGAATATTTTCCCCATCATATCGGCGATTTCTTCAAGGTCGTGTTTTGTTTTGGCAAATGTAAATTCCATTGTATTCCCCCTTTATTGGCATAAATTATCCTTTCTATGATTAATTTTCAATCCACGGTCAAGGTATTTTCAATTAAAAATAATTTAAAATTTCCCTTGAATCCGTCAATTGAGGCGAAGTAATAATTCATTTCGTTTTGTGCCGCGAGTAAAGATGTTCTTTGCAAATTTCTTTGTCTTTGCCGAAGTGGCGGAACTGGCATACGCGCATGGTTGAGGGCCATGTGGACATTGTCCTTGGGGGTTCAAGTCCCCCCTTCGGCACCATAATCACCACACCTTAGCATCCCGCAAAGTCTTGCGGGATGTTTTTTATTCCGGCTGATGTATAGCGGCATTATTCATTGACAAGCGCCCGCATCAAAATGTATAAGAAAATGAATTAATTGAAAGATAGAAAGGCGACATATTATGAGGAAATTTTTTGAATATAACGTGTTGGTCTTATTGGCGCTGTTTTTCTTTTTTTCAAGTTCAAAGAGTTATCCAACAGCGCCGCCCGGTCCGGGCGATATTGAAAAATATAAAAAGGATGGCACGCTTGAAGAGCGGCTTAAGTTTGGTGAGAAACTTCAAACCTACAAGGCGCATCCCGACCTTGTGAAACGTATGAAGGCGCGGCTTGAGGCTAAAAAGGAGGGTAGGGTTTTTGATGAGAAGGGCTTTCCTTATAAAACGGGACTGCCATCAATAGGTTCGCCCAGAATGTTTGCACTCCTCATCGAATTTCCGGATTATCCACATACTCAGGATTTCTCGATTTTTCAAAACCAACTTTTTGGCAATGGCAATTCGGCTAATTATCCTTATGAAAGTCTGAGGAATTATTATATTAGATCTTCCTATGGGCAGCTGAACATTCAAGGCGAAGTTTATCCGTGGCACATGGCTTCACATAACCGAGATTATTATACCGATAATGTCAAAGAAGCCGTTATTGAGGCGTTAGACGCCCTTAAAGACACTGTGGATTTCACCCAATATGATAACAACGACGACGGCGAGATTGATTATTTCATCTGTTATTGGACTGGACCTGACACCGGCTGGAACACAACATTTTGGGCATGGTGTGATATGGGTGGGATTAATTTCCACGATGATCCTTATCGTGTGGATGGCAAGTCTCTTAAGGTTTTTTCATGGGTCTGGGAGAAAAACGATGGGCAGGGGGAACCCAGTTTTTCTCCCCGTGTTTCCATTCATGAAACGGGGCATGGTCTTGGGTTGCCCGATTACTACGATTACAAAGACTCTGTGGGTCCTAAGGGCGGGCTTGGGGGGTTGGATATGATGGACAGCGCCCGGTGGGATCATAATGCCTTTAGCAAGTTTCTCCTCGGCTGGATGGGCGCATATATTATCGGGGACATTAATGTTATTCATAATGTCACACTACGACATGCCGACACATATCCCGATGCGGTTGTTATCATGCCTCATTGTTCGGGGAATCTTTTTGATGAATACTTTGTTGTTCAGAACCGTATCCGGAGCGGCAACGACGATACTCTTACCGGCTCAACCCCGCTTCCTAATCAGGGACTTGTTATTTTTCATGTTAATGCAAAATTGAGCTCCTATACAGACGATTTTCGCTATGATAATAGTTACACAGATTATAAATTAATCCGTTTGATGGAGGCGGACGGTCTGGAACAAATTGAAAAAAATTTAGGCGCAGACGCGGGAGATTTCTACACTGAAGGGACAAGCCTTTCTTCTATATCAACCCCCAATAGCAACAGCTATTTCAAAACCAATCTTAATGGAGCTTATATTACCAATATCTCGCCCGGCCTTTATGCTCGTTCCGCTACCTATATCAATGCCGCGAATAAGCTTTTTGCAGATTTAAGCACTGCGCTTGATAATAAAGAACTCTCTTTTATCACCGGTGGCGACTCCATCTGGTATGGTGTATTAAAATCCGACGCCATCGGTTCACATGCCGCCCAGAATGCGCTCATTATGGATGGTCAAAGCGTCTGGATTAAAACAACGGTCAAGGGGCAGGGAACAGTGACATTCGACTGGATGGTTTCTTCCCAACAAAACAAAGACTTTTTGGAATTTTTTATTGACGGCGCCTTAGTCAAAAGCATCAGCGGAACGACAGATTGGATAAGCGAGTCATATCGTATCTCCAAAACTGGCACTGGTTCCCATACGCTCCTCTGGAAATACCGCAAGGATGGAAGCGGCTCAGCTGGAGAGGATCGCGGCTGGGTGGACAACGTCCAATGGACATCCATATCTCCAACACTTGCGGAAGCGCTTGATAATAAGGATCTTATTTGGATAGCAGACGGCGATAATGGCTGGTATGGGCAGACGGCAAACTTTTATTTCGGGGACAGCGCAGCCCGAAGCGATATCATCTCGCATAATCAGAGCGCGTGGCTTAAAACACAGGTTCATGATTCGGGCACCTTAAACTTCGTCTGGAAAACAGCCTCTGAGCTAAACGGTGATTTTTTGAGATTCATGCTTGATGGTTATGAGAAAGATAAAATAAGCGGAACCACCCTATGGCAGCCTAAATCAATATTTATTCAGGACGATGGCATTCATAATCTAACGTGGAAATATACCAAAAATGCAAGCGGGTCTGCCTCATCCGATTGCGGATATTTGGACAATGTTGAATTTTTCCCGACTGAGGCGCTTGCTGAAGCCCTTGATAATAATCTTCTTTCTTTTAGAACCGGTCCCGGCTACAAATGGTATTACCAGAATAACTTTTCCTATTATGGGGGCGATGCCGCCCAGTGCGGTTATTATCCCAGCCCCAATCTGAAATCTTCATTTGAAACAACGGTGGACTTTCCGGGTGAGGTTGTATTTTTCTGGAAAGTGTCGTCACAAGCTAATCACGACTTTCTTGAATTTTATGTGAATGATGTTTTAAAAACCCGCATCAGCGGCGAGCAGGATTGGACCATGGTTTCGCCTATTCCGGTTGTTGCTTCATCCACATTAAAATGGCAATATTCCAAAGATGGAAGCATCTCCAACGGTTTAGACACCGGTTGGGTTGATAGGGTAATTTTCACAAGCTCTTTATCTCTCGGTACGGCGCTTGACAATAAATACCTACCGCTAATAAACACAGGCGATGTCCCTTGGGTTGCCCAAAGTTCCGTCTCATACTATGGAGGCAGCGCCCTTTGTGCTGGACCGTTCCCGCCACCGTATAAGTTAAGAAAGTCCCAGCTCCAAACAACCCTCACAGGTCCGGGCACTCTGAAATATTATTGGAAGGTCTCATCATGGAGTTCATTGAAGTTGCTAGTTCGTGGTAAAGAGGTAAAAAAAATCTCCGGAATAAAGGATTGGACACAGGAAACCATTTCTCTTTCTCCCGGAACCCATGACATCCTTTGGTCATTCGCAACCGATGGCGATTCTTTTAATGATTCGGAGGAACTTGCATGGCTGGACAAGGTGGAATTTATCAAGGATATTTCTCTAAACGAAGCAATAGACAATAAAAGCCTTGTCCTAAATACATACGATCCTGTTGGCGGATGGACTGGAGTGGAAGATACAACGGCATATTGCGGAACATCCGCCCGTTCGGGGGCTATCAGCCACAATCAAATGTCATTTCTTGAATCAAGCTTCAATGGTCCTCGTAATTTGAGTTTTAACTGGAAGGTTTCTTCTGAACAAAATGGGGACTTTCTTGAGTTTTATATTAATGATGCTTTCAAAAACCGCATAAGCGGCAATACCGACTGGCAAAAGATGTCCTATGTGCTTCCAGCTGGGACACATAAAATTCAATGGGTATATTACAAGAACGGCAGCATTTCATCAGGAGCTGATTGCGGATGGGTTGACAAGGTCATGCTCACTGCCACCCCATCCATTGGCGAAGCGGTTGATTTCACCGGTTTCACATGGAACACCGACGGAAACGTTCCATGGGTCGGGCAAACATTTACCAGTTATTATGATGGCGACTCCGCACAATCTGGCAATATAACGCATAATCAAACCTCCCGTCTTTACACAAATTTTACAGGACCGGGCTTATTAAGTTTTTATTGGAAGGTTTCCTCGCAATGGGGAGGGGACTTTCTTGAATGTAAAATTGATGGAACTTTGCGCAATCGCATCAGCGGCGAGGTTGATTGGGAACAAAAAACATATGTGATTGAAAACGGCTCTCACTTAATTGAATGGATATATTCCAAAGATAAGGCTTTCACCGACGGTTCCGACTGCGGCTGGGTTGACCGCGTTCAGTGGACGCCTGGCGCGCCTCCCCCCTGCAATTATTACGTTCCATGGAATTATCCAACGATTCAAGAAGCCATCAATGCCTCGCGAGAGGGCTGTGTTATTATGGTCTATCCCGGTATCTATAATGAAAACATCATCATATCCGGCAAGAATATTTTGTTAACCTCTATAGCCCCCAACGATAAAGAAACCGTGCGTCAAACTATCATTGACGGCGGACAAAAGGGTTCGGTCATCACATTTGGCGGCGATGAATATAACTCATGCCGAATTGCGGGATTTACTATTAGAAACGGCAACGCGGAAAAAGGCGGCGGCATCGCCGGCAACGGCACAAATGCCGTCGTGGAGGATTGTATCATCACTAGCAACACCGCCCAGAGCGGCGGCGGTATTATAGGCTTTTCGGGTATTATCAGGAGAAACATTATCAGCAACAATAAGGCGGAGTTTTTCGGAGGCGGCATCTTTCAATCAACCGCTATCATAGAAAATAATTTCATCTATGGGAATACCTCCAATCATCATGGCGGCGGTATCGCTTGGTGCAAGGGCGCAGTTCATAACAACACGATTTACGGCAACACAGCGAAAACAATGGGCGGCGGCTCAAGCGCCTCCAACACACGTCTAACAAACTGCATCTTCTGGAACAATTCCGCGCCAGAGCATCCGGAAATTTATTATGATGCAATTCTCTATCCTGAAAATGCTCCTTATTATTGTTTGATAAAGAATTGGACAGGCGCGGGAACTGGCATTCAAACAGCCAATCCGCTCTTCATCAATGCAGCGGCGGAAAACTTTCATATTTCTAAAAATTCGCCCTGCGTGGACAATGGTTGCGCCGTTGCGAATCTCACAGAGGATTATGATCGGGACAAAAGAGAGATTGTTATATATCGGAGACCTTTTGGCTCTTCTCACAATGATATTGGCGCTGATGAATTCAACAAAATCGGGCCTGAAATTACGATTCTCTCGCCCGAAGGAAACATCAACTATTACACCCAATCGTTCGAAATCATGTGGAATGTTTCGAACACTGATTACGAGTCTTCAACAACTCTTGCGCTTGTAAAAGCTCCTAATGATTCATCCGGAAGAGTCATCATAAGCGGCATCAAATCTTACAGCAAAAACATGAATTATATTTTGGATTTCAAGAATGCCCCCGAAGGGATATTTTACATCTATGGGAAGTTGGCAACCGGTTTTCATACGCCGTCTGAATCGTGGTCATTCGGGACAATCAAGATTTCAAAGATTACGGCTCGGGACATTATTGACCATTTAATGAAACGAAAGCCGCTTCCGACCGCGCGGCTCGTTTTCGCAGACCCTAATAATGACGGACGTATAGACTCTGCAGATTTAATTTTTCTTTTGAAATTTGGTTTTCAACAATGAGGATGCGATTATCTGCCTGCCAGTTTTAATACCAGCAGAGCAGCTGGCGGAATACTGGGGAGTCGAACCTGATTTTCTTGGCGCATCTTTCCTTTTTTGACAACCGGCTTTACGCGATTGGGATGATGGATTTCGTTCATGGCGTTGATTGATTTTCCGGTTAATTCAAAAAAAGTGTATTTTTTTTCATAATTGCCGCCGATAATATTTAGTGTCATATCCATTATTTTATCCGGGCTGCGGTTGATGATAATGATATGCAGTCCGCCATCTTTGACAAGGGGCATGATATCCACAAGCGGGAATTTCTGAGGCTGCGCGCCTGCCCATTCAGGTTGCCATTCAGGGATTTCAGAAAATGGGCAATCAAGCGTGAATGCCGCAGGTCGAGCGCCGGAAAGTTTCCGCAATTCTTGTATGGCATAATATACGGGATTGAGACATATTAACCCGCGCTCTTTAGTCATGTTGCCGCCGTGATTGATTATTGCGCTGTGTGTGAAGATATCCACCATGCCCTCTGTGCGGATTATGGAGTTGAGCGTTCCCGCAAAAAACAGCGCCTCTGCGAGCGTTTCCGGGCGCGGTTGCCAGAAGGAATGATTGTATATCATTTCCTCTGTCAGCGCAATCTTAAAATCTAACCCGCGCTCTTTGCCCAGATTATGAACCCGTCGGAAGAAATCTTCGAAAAGCCATGAATAAGCCATCTGGCTCAGATAGGCGTATTCCGCAGAGCCGAGTGTGTTATTCGAACAAAGAAAGTGGAGCGTCAGCGAGCGAAGGATGTCCGGACATTCCTGAATCAGCGTTTCATTCCAATCGGGTTGAAGACTGTTGTGATCGCCGCAGGCAAGGAAATAAAGGGTTGGATCAACGGCATTCATTGCTGTATAAAATTCTCGGTATCGCCGAGCGTATTCTTTTGGCGTGCAGTATCCGATCTGCCAATCGCCCCAGAGTTCATTTCCGATTTCCCAGACTCGGACGTTGTATGGCTCTGGATTGCCAAGGGCGGCGCGGATGCTTCCCCAGCGCGACTCCGCCGAGCCGTTGCAGTATTCTATCCAATCTGCCGCTTCCTGAGCCGTTCCATTGCCCGCATTGACACAGATTAACGGCTCCGCGCCGATAAGACGGCAAAGTCGAATATATTCATCCGTTGCCACATGTCTCGGGTCAATCTGAACCCAGGCGGGATTCGGTTTTGTCAGTCGTTTATCAAGCGGACATAAGTCTTCTTTCCAGTGATAACCGCTCACATAATTGCCGCCGGGAAAACGCAGGATGCTGACGCCTTGAGCTTTTAAAAGTGCGACCACTTCGGGATCAAATCCGTCAACGGCGTCCTTCGGGAAAAGAGTAATCTGGTCTATTTGTGCGCGACCGGGCGCGGCGATGCCAATACAGAACCAAAGTGGTCTGCCGGACATTTTTTTGGAGATTTTAAGTTCCATCACAACGGAGATTTTTTGCCAGTTCTGGCTTTGCAGCGGATTAAAGGCAATCTTTCCGAAAACTTTTTTCGAAGGCAGGACATCCATAATCTGCGCCACAATAGGAGCGGTTGCGTCCTTCACGAAAAAGGACAGCTCATATTGCGTCTCTCTGTGAATGGGGAGAAATATTTGTTGACGGATGCCGACAGCCTCGGTTGCCTGCGGCAATTCGCTGACGTTTATTGCCTGTGAATAGGATGTGTTGTGCGCATCTTCTAAAAGACGATATGCGGATTTGCTTCCATTCCAGCGGAACCAATGATACGCGATGATTTTTTCATCTCCCCGCTCGAAAACTTGTTCTTTTGTGAGGCGTTTAATTTCCACAATTTCGTGGCGTCCATATCCCTTCCATGGGTGGCACACCGCCGCCGGCTCCAGACTTGGATTTTCAAAAATCTGCGCCCAGAAGCCGCCATATATATTGCGTCCCAGATTCTCTGAGAAATTCCCAAAGAGTCTTTCTTCGAGAACATAATCGGAAAGGTTCGAAACATCAATATTCGCCACTGCCCGGTTTTCTGACGTCTCATGAAAATTGAACTTTGTTTCCTGCGCTGAAACGCCTGAAAAAAACGCAGCGGCGAATACCAGCCCCATCAATACATGGCGAAATTTACTCAATTTTTTTGACATAGTCGAACACCGCTTGGAATTTAAATTTTTTAGGATATTGATTCAAAACATCTCCCGAAGCAAAAAGCCGAATCTGCGGTTCAGGCATCGGGCAATTATAGTCGCCTATCTGGCTCCATTGGCGTCCGTCATAAGACGCGCTGACCCAAAATTTATTCGCCTCCTTTTTACGAAGACGAAAATAAATATCGGTTTTCTTTTTCGGTGCAAAAGCGTCAACGGATACCGTCCCCATAAAATCGGTATTGATTCCTTCAATAAAGATGTCCTCGCGCATATCGTCCGCAAGCGCGTAAATTGCGATGAAGCGCTTGTTGCTCTGCGCAAGAACCACGCCCGCCTTGTTCCATCTGCCTATGGCGCGAGCTGGGTCGAAATTCATTTTAACTTCGATTTCCCATTGTTCGCCCTTTGGCGCCGGCATGGAAACAAAAGGGTAATTTTCTTTCCCTATAAAAATGTCCGAACCTGCATAAGGCGCGATGTAAAGGTTGCCTTTTTTCTGATAGATTTCATATTTGCCCCAACCGCAATTCGTCATTCCAACCATCCAACATTTTTTGAGCGAGTCGCCGCCAAAATCATCATCTTCATATTCGCCTAAAAGACCTTCCGTCCAATCGCAAAAGAGCGGCTTTTCATCTACGCCGTTCAAACCGATAACCCCGATGCCGTTTGCAAAAGAGGAGGTTGCCTGATCCTGAGGCAGCGTCCATCCGCCCGTGAGTATCCATCGCTCCGGCTCGACTGAGGCAAGCGTTCTGACCGTTCTTTCGCCAACCTCGATTCTCAATCTTGCTTTTTCAGGATAAGGATTGGGATAGAATGGAGAAATGCCGCGCGATTGAGCCTTGCCGTTCCATTCGGCGAGCCCTTCCACACAATGAGTTATGAACCCGATAGTATTTCGTACGTAATTATCGGCATCGCGCCAGAAGATAAGCCCTGCTTGCGTGTATCGTTGTGTTGGGAAAAATTCTTGAACAGTTGCCTCATAATAATAGGGCGGCGTAAACTGAGGCTTTTTGACATAAACAACCTTTTGAGTGTTATCCTTCTCATAGATATCGCCGGACGTTTCGGTAAGGCGAAAGCAACCCGATTGGTCCCAATTGAGTTCGCGAACTTCCTCTGCCGCGATAATCGCCACCGCAAGATATAAAGTTAAAAGGAGACAGGCAATTTTACTCATATTTCACACACCAACGTTTTGATTTCAAATGGACGGATATAGATGTTGATGGCGCTGTTTGCGCGGTCAAGAGGAATTGGATTTTCTTCGAGCATATTCGTCTGCCAGACACGGCGGGGAATACTGGAAAATTTTATGGAAACATGAGTCCCCATTTTCCCCGCTTCATACAATCGAACCGTATATCCCTTTTTTCCCTCTGCCCATTTGATGCTCTCAACAATCACATTGGGCGCGTCAATTGTGAAGAGCGATGGAGGGCAGGCAACGGTAGCATCTGATTGGAGCGTAATAATCGGCGTATTGAGTTCATAAGCGGGACGCGCCACCGCATCAACAGAAAACGGCTGCGCATGAGGAAGAATAGAATATGTGAAATAATGCCGTCCCGCATCGGCGCGCTCATCGGGATGAACCCCTGCTTTGATGAGCGTCAATGTGAAATCGCCGTCCTTTGCGCAGACGCCGTATTTGCAATCATTCAAAAGCGCCACGCCAAAACCGTTATCGGATATGTCCGTCCATTTGTGCGCGCAGACCTCAAACTGGGCTCGGTCATCCGCCTGATTCCAATGCATGGGACGTTCCAAATGTCCAAATTGAATTTCATGCCGGGCAAAATCGCAGAGGATATCAAAATCAAATGCTGTTTTGAGCAAAGCGCGCCGTTCTTTCCAATCAAGGACAGATTCAAAATCAATTTGCTCCGATAGGGCATGAAACACAATATCTTGAACAAGTTTTGAAGCCGTTCCAATTTGATATTCGGTTCGAAGCCGCAACTGCAAATTGCCGACAGCGGCAACCTTGCGTTTGATGAGTTTTGCGCCCGGGCTCATCTTAACTTTTTGACCGGCATCCGTATTCCAATTATCCCACGCATCGGGGATATCCGCGCCCAGCATAAAGCGGTTAAGCACCCCGCCGTATTTTACGATTTCCCTTTTTGCCCTTTTATCCAGCAGTGAAACGATAGCGCCGTTTTTATCAAGTGTTACAATCGCATAAGGCGTTTCAATTTTATTTTCGCTGACCTTGAATGGAGTTCTGCCGGTCTTTTTTCCTTTCTTAAAAGGAATGATAGTTCCGCCAAGCGCCGGGATGGAGACTCCGCCAAGAATCAGCCGCCGCTCCCCCGCCGGATTGATGATGGTCTGCGACTGAATGTTTTCGTCCGATGGGATAAAGCCTGCGGGGATTTTTTCCAGATTTATCTCGCCTGAGCGTTCCCAACTCAGCGAATTAAATAAAAGGATATTCATGCCGTTTGATTTTTTTTCTTTATGAGAAATGTTTTCAAGAGCGCGCCGTTCCAGCGCCTGCGCCTCACGAAGGATTTTTTGATAACTATCAATAGCCTCGATATTGACCTGCTTGATGGATGAGCCGGGGAGGATATCGTGAAACTGCAATATCAGCAGATTCTTCCAGATTTTTCTTAAATCCTCTTTCGGATAGGAAAAACCTTTTCCGGAGGCGGCGAGGACATTGATGAATTCGGCGTTGCGGAGGGCAATCTCCGCCTTGCGATTTAATCGTTTGATGTCCGCGATGGAGGTCAGCGTTCCTCGATGATTTTCGAGATACATCTCGCCCGACCATGTGGGCAGTTCCTGAAGTTCGTCCCTGACGCCTTTCATAAATTTGCTGACGGTTGTATGGCGAATGCGTGGACATCCTTCCAAATCTTCAATCCGCCGGGCAACCTCCAGCATTTCCATCATCGGTCCGCCGCCGCCATCGCCATGCCCGATGGCGCAAAGCCGCCGGTCTTGAATTTCCTTATGCTGCACGCGTTTCCAGAATTCATGCAGCGATTCAGGGTCCGCCCAACAGGCAATGGTGTTGAAATGCACAAGCACGGTTGTGCCGTCTATGCCCTTCCAGTGGAATGTGTCGTAGGGGAAACGCGTGCTATCATTCCAATCGAGTTTTGTTGTGCAGAAATATTCCACTCCGCAACCGCGCATAATTTGCGGCAGCGAAGCGGGGAATCCAAACACATCAGGAAGCCAGAGCGTATCAGACGTGTAATCGAACATCTCCCGCGTGGCTTGCTGCCCGAAAAGGAAATTGCGGACGAGCGATTCGCCGGATGCAATATTCACCTCCGCCTCAACCCACATTCCCCCATTGGGTTCCCAGCGCCGCGCTCGCGCAATTTTTTTCATGCGTTCAAAAATCTCCGGATAATCTTCGCGTATCATTTCCGCATGGCAGGGCGCACTTTGAATAAAGACCGCTTCCGGATACTGCTCCATCAGGTTTAGCATGGAGGAAAACGTGCGGGCGCATTTGCGCCTTGTTTCAGCAAGCGTCCAGAGCCATGCGGTGTCAATGTGAGAATGATTAACCACTCCAAAGGTAGGCGTTGTAGGCGCATTTTTATTTTCCATCAGCGGCTGCATGATTTTTCGCGCTTGCGCCAGTTTAGGACGCCAGACCTTTTCCGGTTGGTCCATTGGAATAAAATCAATAACCGCAAAAACTTTGTTGAGCGCTTTGATAATCTGATTTCGCCGCAGGCTGTGCTCATCGAGCGCATTGATTAATTGGCGAAGGACCCGCAGGTTATAAACGAAATCACAAACATCTTCCCGCTGCAGCAGAATATCCGCGCCATCAAAGACAAGGGACTTCGGCGCCACTACGATATCTTTTTCATGCGGCTGCGTTCCGGGGAATGTGCTGCCGGAATAGGACTCAAGGGCTATATGATATCGGTCTCCGGTTCTGCCCTTCATGGTCAAAAGAACAATCGGATGAAAGCGGTCGAATACTCCTTGCGGTTCGCCGTTCATAAGCAGAAGCGATTCACCGCCGGTGCGCGCATTAAGAAAAACCTTTTTCCCCTCGCAATCCATTGGCAGGCGAAAATCACCGCGGAACCATGCTGTCACGCCGCTGCCGCCCCATCGCTGTCCCCGATTTACGTTGCGCCATTTTACGTTTGTGTTTTTATCAGGTTCCCTGCGCAGATGTTCGCGCGTTTCATACATCTGCATTGGGGATATTTCCGCAACTTTTTTGAATCGCATTTCCATGTAATACTCTTCAATTTTCGCGAGTTTGGGAAGCAATTTGGAATCAATCAGCATTTAAGATGCTCCTTTCAAATTCATTCAAGAAATCTTTTACGATTGGAAAAATAATATTCCATCAGTTTTTTTGCAATGGGTACAGAGGTTGAACCGCCGTATCCACCTTCTTCAATCATGACCAGCATGGCAATCTCCGGCGCGTCATAAGGGGCATAACAGGCGAACCATGCGTCGTTTTCCCTGCCATGGCGCTCTGCTGTGCCTGTTTTGCCGGCAACTTTCCACTCCTTTGGGAAGCCCGCATGAAAACCGGTTCCGCCGGGCATATACACCACGCCTTTCAAACCTTCCAGTATGATGTTCGTATGCTCAACTCGGAGCGTCGCATTGCGCGTTTTCGGTTGAAAATCATACCGGCGATTTTCTGCGTCCCTGTGATGCAAAAGGAAGTGCGGCTGGACAAATCTCCCCTCATTGGCAAAAATGCAATAAGAGCAGAGCACCTGCAAGGGCGTGGCGGTCAGCACGCCTTGTCCTATGCAAAGGTTCAGTAATTCTCCCGGAAGGATGGAGTCCGATTGCTGAATGGGCAAATTTCCGCTGACTTCATAAGGCAAGTCAACGCCGGTTGCCGCGCCGTAGCCAAATCGCAGCGACCATTCCATCAAAGGCTTGGCGCCGATTTTTTGAACAGTCTGATAAAAATAGACATTGCAAGAGACCCGCAAGGCGTCCCGTAGGTTCACATCGCCATGTCCAGATTGCAACTCACAGACATAGGGACGCCGCCAATTGGGCAGATAATATTTGCCGGAACAGGCATAGGTTTGGTTTGGACGTATGCCGCCATCTAAGATTGCTGCGGCTGTTACTAATTTGAATGTTGAGGCAGGTGGATAATTTTCCTGAATAGCCTTGTTCATATATGAGACGGGACGAGTCGGACGCGCCGGCGCCGCCGGGTCGTTCGAATCATACCCCGGCGACGACACCATTGCCAGAATCGCACCGGTATTGGGATTCATCGCAATGGCAACGCCTGTTTTTCCTTCCATCATATAGTAGGCATATTTCTGAAAATCCAAGTCTAACGAGAGATAAAGGTCCTGCCCCGGAACAGATGAAGTGGTATCTAAGGTGTCCACATAACGTCCGCGCGCATCCCGCTGCACCACCTCTGTTCCCGGTTCGCCGCGCAACAAATCCTCGTAATATTTTTCAATCCCCGCCACACCGATGAGATCATCTGGGCTATACCCTTTTTCCCGATACTGCGCAATCTGGGTTTTGGTCATGCGCCCTAGATAACCGGTGACGCAGGAGGTTATCTCGCCTTCGGGGTAATATCTTTTGAAGTCAGAAATGATTCGCATACCGGGAAGCGCCCATTGCCTTTCGATAATCGGGGCAATTGTTTCCAGCGAAAGATTGCGGGCGAGCAGACGCCATTGCCAGCGCGGCTGCATAGCCAGCGCCTGCCGTTCCCGTTCGCTGAAATCCCGGCTTAATGTTTCCTCCAGATAGACAACAGTCTTGTGCAATTCATATTCGGTCAGCCGAAACGGGCTGATCCAGATGGAATAGGTTAGACGGTTGACGGCGATGAGTTTTCCGTCGCGGCTGTATATTTGACCGCGGGGCGCCTCGAGGCGTTGTGGATGAATATAATTGTTTCTTGCAAGTTCGGAGTATTTTTCGTTATGAAGAATCGTCCACTGTCCGATACGGACAATCAGCACGATAAAGATTATTACAGAAGCGACGGCAAGCAAACGAAATCGTTTTTCAAAAAGTTGGCGATCCTGTAAATCAGATGATAATAACGACATGCTCTTTCAGTCCGCATTTTTTCGCATAAGGCATGTCAAAAATTCTACATTGCCCGATGCCCCTTTTATCGGCGAGGGCATGAAACCTGCGCCGCTCCATCCGTTTTCATCAAAATATTTTTCCAATTCATCAAGAACCTCATTGCGGGTTTTTTCATCTTTGATGACGCCCCCTTTGGGAATCCGTTCCCTTCCCGCCTCGAACTGCGGTTTGATAAGCGGGATGACCTTGCCATCGGTTTTCAAAAGCGGTTTGACGGCGGGGAGTATCATCCTCAACGAAATGAAGGAGACATCAATCACCGCAAGATCAACAGGTTCAGGGATTTCGCATTTTGATAAAAATCTCGCATTCACCTTTTCCAGCAAAATGATTCGAGGGTCGCTCCTCAAACGATAGTGAAGTTGACCATAACCAACATCCACCGCATAAACCTTAACGGCGCCCTTTTGCAAAAGACAGTCCGTAAAACCGCCGGTGGATGCCCCTACATCAAGGCATATCCAACCTGACGGTTTGATTTGAAAGCGGGCAAGCGCCGCTTCCAATTTAAGCCCGCCGCGGCTGACAAATTTTTCATCGGGCGCATTCAAAATTATTTCTGCGTCCACATCCACTTTAATGCCGGGCTTGGGATGTTCCACGCCGCGGACCTGGATTTGCCCCGACATAATCATTCGCTGCGCCATTTCGCGGCTTTCTGCCAGTTCTCGTTCTACAAGTATGACATCAAGACGTTCTTTCATGTGGCGGCATCCCCAGAACGGCACGGAGCGCAGTATGCTGGACGAACAACTCCTACGCGGCGGACTCTTTTAATGCTCGGCGAATGGAATCCGCAATTTTCTCAGAAGAAAGTCCATATTTGTCGTAAAGATAGGCAGGAGAACCATGTTCAATAAAAGCGTCCGGCAAGGCAAGCACCGAACAGAAATTTGTGATTTTTCTGCTGGCAAGAAAATCGTTAACGGCGGAGCCAAAACCGCCCGTAATAGCATTATCTTCGACCGTCCAGATGCGGCGGAATCTTTTTGCAGCATCAAGAATCAGTTCTTCATCCAGCGGTTTGATAAATCGCGCGTCCGCCACCGCCAGATGGAAGCCTTCGCGCTCAAGGATTTCGGCGGCTTCGAGGGCGTGGTTGGTCATCACTCCGGCTCCGATAATTGCGGCATCATTGCCTTCGCGCAACCAAACGCCTTTTCCTATGGGAAAGGGAACCGCCGGTCGCGTCAGGTTGAGGTTTGGCAAACCGCTGCCACCGCGCGGATAGCGAAAAGCTGCAGGACCTTTTTGATACGAAAGCGCCGTCGCTAGCGCATCGCGCAAATCTTCCTCGCTGCGGGGCGCCATGATGATTATCCCGGGTATCATCCTCATATAGGAAAGATCAAAATTCCCATGGTGTGTCGGTCCATCTTCTCCAACAATTCCGGCGCGATCCAGAGCAAAGACAACAGGCAGATTCTGCAAAGCCACATCATGAATAACCATGTCAAACGAGCGCTGCATAAAGGTTGAATAGATGGCGACCACCGGTTTCAAACCTTCGCAAGCCATCCCCGCCGCGGCAACCACTGCGGCGCTTTCCGCGATGCCAAAATCAAAAAAACGCTGCGGGAACTTTTTGGCAAATTCGCTTAGCCCCGTTCCGCCGGGCATGGCGGCGGTAATGGCAACGATGCGGTCGTCTTTTTCCGCCTGCTCCATAATAGCATTGCCGAAAGTTTGCGTAAAACTCAAGTTTGCGCTTTTTTTCGGCGCTCCAGTTTCGATGATGAAAGGGGCGGCGCTGTGATATTTTTCAGGATTTTTTTCCGCAAAAACGCACCCTTTGCCTTTTTTTGTGACGACATGGAGGATGCGGGGACCTTTGAATTCAGCCACAGTTTTCAGGGCGGGCAATAACGCGTTGAAATCATGCCCGTTAATGGGACCAACATAGCGGAACCCTAACTCCTCAAAAAATAGACCGGGCACAATCAGTCCTTTGACCACCCCTTCCACGCGATGCGAAAATTTGACTATCTCCTTGCCGATTTTAAGTTGCCCGACTTGAAGCCGGTTCACCATTTCTTCAATGCGGCGCTTTGAGTAGTTATACCATTTATCTGTGATAAACCGGTTGAACATTTTCGGAATTGCGCCGACATTCTGGGCAATACTCATCTCGTTGTCGTTCAGGACAATCATAAATCCCGTTCCCATAATGGCGGCTGTATTTAGGGCTTCGTAAACCAGTCCGCAGGTCATGGAGCCATCGCCGATAACCGCCACCACTTTAAAGTTTTCTTTCTTCAAATCGCGCGCGTTGGCTATGCCGAGCGCTGCGGCAAGCGATGTGCTTGCGTGTCCCGCACCAAAGGTGTCATATTCGCTTTCGTGGCGTTTTAAAAAACCGCTGATGCCTCCTGCTCGGCGCAATGTTTCAAACTTCTCCGCCCTTCCAGTGAGGATTTTATGGGCATAAGCCTGATGCCCCACGTCCCAGATTAGTTTGTCTTTTGGCGTGTTGAGGATGTAATGCAGGGCGATGGAAAGTTCCACTGTTCCCAAAGAAGAAGCCAGATGCCCGCCATTTTCAGACACAACGGTGATTATTTTCTGCCTGATTTCTTTTGCCAACACTCTCAATTGTTCCAAGTTGAGTTTTCTCAAATCAGTCGGATTTTTTATTTTTTCAAGAATCATTTCTACCGCCAATTATAAAATAAATTTGCTCAGGTCATCATCCTGAATGATATCTGCCAGACTGTTTTTAACAAATTCTTTGTTAATGATGATTTCCTTTTTATCGGTATCGGGCGCCTCAAAAGAGATATCCTCCAAAAGGCGCTCCATGATAGTGTAAAGTCTGCGCGCGCCTATATTTTCCATCCGCTGATTGACCTCGTAAGCGGAGCGAGCAATTTCATCCACTCCATCAGACGTGAATTCCAAAGAGATGCCTTCTGTTGCCAGCAGAGCCGTGTATTGTTTGGTCAGAGAATTTTTCGGCTCTGTCAATATACGGCGATATTCCTCCACTCCCAAATCGGTCAGCTCCACCCTCAGCGGGAATCGCCCCTGAAGTTCCGGGATCAAGTCCGATGGTTTGGTTTGATGAAAGGCTCCGGCGGCGATGAAAAGGATATGGTCAGTTGTAACCATTCCGTATTTAGTGGGCACTTTGGAACCTTCCACAATGGGGAGCATGTCTCGTTGGACGCCTTCGCGGGATACATCCGGTCCATGCCCGGCAGAGCCGCGCCCTGCTACTTTGTCAATTTCATCAATAAAGATAATCCCCGACTGTTCAACGCGCTGGATCGCTTCCTTGATGATTTTATCCATATCAAGGAGTTTTTCCACCTCTTCTTCAATCAGGAAACGGCGCGCATCTTTGACGGGCATCTTGACGCTTTTTGATTTTTTTGGTATTATTTTATCGAATAGCCCTTTGACATCTATTCCCATCTCTTCAAGTCCAGTGCCGCCGGCGAAGACTTCCACCATAGGTCCTGCCTGCACCTGAATCTCAAACTCCACCTCGCGGTCTTCCATCTGACCTTCCGCTAATTGCTGCTCCAGTTTTTGACGGCTGCGCAGCCAGCGATTGAACCGCTCCTGTTCCTCCTCGGAAAGTCCGTCAAAATCATAAACAATCTCCGTCCCTTTTTTCTTCTGCCGGAAAGAGCGCGATAAATGCGGCGGCGGGGCAAGGAGCAGATCCAGCAGGCGCTCCCTTGTGCGCTCTTCGGCGCGGTCGCGAATAGCGGAGGTCTTTTCTTCGCGGACCATGTTGACGCCGACTTCTGTCAGGTCGCGAATCATACTCTCCACGTCTCTGCCGACATATCCCACTTCTGTGTATTTCGTTGCTTCCACTTTGACAAACGGGGCATCGGCAAGACGGGAGAGGCGCCGGGCAATTTCAGTTTTTCCCACGCCGGTGGGTCCGATCATTATTATATTTTTGGGATAAACCTCTTCGCGCAGGTCTTCCGTCAGACATCGCCGCCGCGCCCTGTTGCGGAGCGCAATTGCAACCAGTTTCTTGGCGCGGTCCTGTCCGATAATATACTTATTCAGCGCCTCGACAATCTGGCGCGGTTTGAGCCCTTTTTCATCACCGTTCTTTTTTGTGTTAATATTCTTCACTTGTCGAAATATTCTTTTTTCATGAGTTTGATAAGACGGTTTGACGCTTTTTCCATTGTGGAATATTGGGAGCGGAACTTTTTGCGAAAGCGCAGATTTTTCGTCCATAGCGCTTTGCCGGAATCGGCATCCATCAAAATCACTTCAACGTCTATGATGCTTGACCACCAGTGAAATGTGCGGTTGTGGCTGGTGTGGCACATTTTTATTTTGCCAAAAAGGACAAGGTCTTGTTGGAGGTCTTTGGCAAAATCGGTTGCAGGAATCGCGGAAAATAATTGGGCGATTGCTTTGTCGTTCTGGTCTGAGAATGTTTTTTTGAGGCGATTTTTTTTGTCTGCGGCGTAATACTTCCAATCTGTGCGCGAATAAACAAGAACATGCGGTATCTTTTTATCAAACTGCTTTACCAATACGTCTGCAAAAATCTCTCCCGCGTTGGCATTTCGGTATATATCGCGAGACCCCGACCACCACCCTTTTAATTCTTTGGGTTGCGATGCCACCTCGTCAGATATATCAAAATCCATAACCAGCAGTTTGACCTGAAGTTTTTCTGCCGGCTGTTTGATGCGGCAGCCGGGTATAAGCGCCATAATCGCTAAAAGGCTCAGCACCAGTCGCGTGATTGATTTTGTCATTAACTCCCCCAATCAAAGGTAAAAAATATCTTCGCCCCAAAGCGCCATCGTTATAACGTTATCAAATAATTCCTTTATGAGCATGCCTCTTTATTCGTCAAGGCATTTCATCCATCGGAGTCCGCGATTTTAAACGGAAGCAAAATGCGGCGATGGCGCGGCGGATTAATGATGAAAAGGGCTCTGCCGATAATCTGCTTCTTTTCGATAAGGCACACTTTATCCCAATCTACTAAAATGACGTTTGGACTGTTCAGCGCGGGCGTTTTCCCGCCAAATGAAAGACCCAGCTGCATCTGCTCCGGCGAGTGGGAATAGATTGCCAGATATTTATCCTTTGGGACTTCAAACCGCAAATCTTGAAAGATGTTATTCGGACAAACGGGCTGGCACCACATAGGCATGGGATTGCCGTTGCGAAAAAATTGCCCCGCTTTTCGCTCAACAATATCTCCGGGCAAGCCCATGATGGTTTCAAACGTTCGTCTCTCTTTAATAGAATAACGGGTGGTCTCAATCATTCCTGGAATTTCGATGTGCAGCGCCTCAGGATTGTAAAAAACCAAATCCCCAATGCGCGGATTCACAATCCAATAAGAAAGGCAGTCCACAAAAACAGCGTCCCCTTTATGTAATATAGGCGCCAGCGTGTTTTGAGTAACGCGGATGATTTTAAAAATCGGCGAGATGAAAAACTGCCCCACAAGAAAGCCCGCGCCTAATAAAAAGAAAAGCGATGAATAAGCTGCCAGCGAATATCGAAACGTCCATATTTGCCCGTTAATTTTAACAGCCGTCACAAGCCCGTCATTATAGGCATATAACATAAATGCAATAAATAATAAAATAATCAGATTCGAATAGTGTGCGGAGATGGTTGAGATGACCGCCGCAAATCCAATGATATAGGCGATGAAAAAGAACGCCGCTTTTTTGTATTGATGATTATAAATCTGACCCAAACCGCAAAATAGCGAAAGAAACGCCGCCAGATAGGGAAAGCGATGCGGGGCTTCCGGAATCGGCGAGCAAAAAAATCTGCTTATGCCCCGTATAACACCGCGCGTCATTTGGGATATTTTGGCAAAGGGGTGATGTCTGATTTGCGGCGTTGAAACGGGCAGGTCTTTGAGGGGGTCCAGAATCCATCCGCAACGCAAACATGCCTTGTTTTTATCCTGATTATAAAACTGGCAACGCGGGCAGATTTTCATGGTTTGGTAAGCATAATTCCCAAATTAAAAAACGAGGCGCGGTTATTGTTGTTTGAGGATTTCCTTTTTCTCCCCCTCGTCTTCTTCCTGCTGCGACTGCGCCAGACGCACCGCTGGCGGAGGCGTTCCTCCATCCCATGAGGCAAGCTCGCCTTTGATGGGACCCAAAATCTCCTCAAAGATTTGTTTGTAATACTGAACCTGTTGAGGCGCAAGATTTCCCATGTCCACCCATATCTCGCCATTTTTTTTTATGATGATTTTAACATCTTCGCGAGCCATTAGGCGTCCCTTATTTGAGACCTGTTCGGGCGATGCCCTGAATAAAGAACCGCTGGAGGAAGAAGAACATGATGACGATGGGCAAAACGGCAAAGGTAGATGCCGCCATAAGAAGATGGAAATCCGAGCCTGCGTCCTGATTGAATGCCTGCAACCCTACCATCAGCGTGCGCATTTCCGGACGCGTGGTCACAATCAGGGGCCAGAAGAGGGAGTTCCAGTTTCCAAGAAAATCGAATATGCCCGCTGTGATGATGACAGGTTTGGAAAGAGGAATGACAATCTGCCATAAGAATCGGAAACGTCCAGCGCCGTCAATTTGAGCCGCATCCCAAAGGTCTTCGGGGATTGTAATAAAAAACTGCCTCAATAAAAATATCGAAAACACGCTTGCCAGCCATGGGATAATCAGCGCCTGATAATGATCAAGCCATCGCAGTTTTGCCAACGTCAGATAATTCGGGATTAGAAGCACCTGTCCCGGTATCATCATCATGGCGATGATGATGTAAAAGAAAAGCCCCCTCCCCCAAAATTGCATCCGGGCAAAGGCATAAGCGGCAAGAGCTGAGACTGTGAATGAGCCGCAGGTTGTGACGATGCCGACCATGATGCTCACATAAAAATATCGGGTAAAGGTCAGCGGCACAGGCGGGTCGCCATAGATATTCCCTTTGGGGGCGTTCCATGCCTCAACCCAGTTCTTCCAATGAAATTCTGTGGGCCACCATGTGGGCGGAAAAGCAAGCGCTTCTTTATATGATTTGAAAGAGGTGATGAACATCCAGTAAAAAGGGAGCACCATAAAAAAACCGCCGATAAGGAGAGCCTGATAAGTTATGGTATCTTTGATGTTTCTCGGTCGTTGCCAGACATTAATAATGGTGAAAAGAAGGAGCGCCAAAAACCCCGCATAAACAAGGATGCCTTTCCATCCTAAAAATCTGAATCCAAAAACAAGGATAAGGAATATTGCGATATTTGAGACAAATACTATGTTTTTTTCATGTTTGATGCTTGCAGGTAAAGGCATTCTCAAACCTCATAATGAACGCGTCTGCCAAGAATGCGATTTTGAATCAGCGTAATTATCAGAATAATGACAAAAAGGATATAAGCAATCGCTGAGGCATGCCCCATCAGCCACAGACCTTGAAAGCCTTTTTCATACAAATGGAAAACTATTGTAGTGGTTGTATTATCCGGTCCGCCGCTCGGCGTCATTATCAGTTGCGGGACAAACACTTTGAAGCTGTTAATCATGGAAGTAACTAAAATAAAAAATGTCACCGGCGATAAAAGCGGAACGGTGATATGCAAAAATCTATGCCATGCTGAGGCGCCGTCAATTTCCGCCGCCTCATAATACGTTTTGTCAATATTCTGCAATCCTGCCAGAAAGATTATCATATAGTATCCGATGCTGCGCCAGATGGTTGTCAGAATGATGGAAAACATGGCGAGGCTCGGACCAGCCAAAATGGGCTTTTTAATACTGATGCCGATTGTAGAAAAAAGCATTGTCCAAATACCGCGCGGCTCGCTCAGCCATTCAAGGCGCGGCATCCCCATCTGTTTTAAAAAATAATTCGCCAGACCAAATTCCCTGTCGTAAAAATAGCGAAACACGATTGATATGGCGACCCACGTTGTAATAAAAGGTAGGAAATACACGGTTCTGAAAAATGAGCGCCCCTGTATCTGGGAGTTGAGCAGCATTGCCGCCAAAAGCGAAATTAAAAGCGTCAACGGGACGCTATAAATGACATAATTAAAGGTGTTGAGGATGGTCTGGTGGAATTCCGCATCTTGCAATACATTAAAATAATTGGTCAGCCCCACCCATTTGACAGTTGTCCAAGTGTCCAAACCTTTCCAGTTGGTGAAAGAAATGATGATGGATAATATAACCGGCAGAAACCAAAAAACGGCAAGGACAAGCGTCGCCGGCAGAAGGTAACAGAAAGCCTCCGCGTTTTGCTTTAAAATCCTCATGCGGCGTTTTCGGAGTCTTTCATTTTGAAAGGATATTGCCATTAGCAAACCCCTTGGTGCTTTCCCATTGTCAACCGAGAGCTGCCAGTTGACGCTTTTTTATGCTTTTCGCTGAATATGCGGAATTTCTCCGCCACCCAATCAGGCACAGCCTTTCGATTCATCATAATTTTTGGATAATAAGAGCCGTGGCAGTCTGAACCGCCGACAATTCCCATACGGTATTTTTGAGCCAGATTGCAATAGAAAGAAGATACGTAATCGTCATGACGGGGATGAAACGCCTCAATTGCCATGGCGCCCCATTCTCGATGCGTCAGGATTTCATTTTCTTGCATCATATCGGCGCGTCCGACCAATCCGGGATGGGCTATGGCAGAAATGCCTCCCGCTTGGCGTATCAGTTTATAAACCTCTTCGGGCGTATTTCCCAAAGGAGGGACATAAGCGACGCCGTCCGAGCCGATGAATCGTTCAAACGCTTCATGGATAGATTCAACATATCCCCGCTCGAGCATGGCACGCGCTAGATGCGGGCGCCCCATGCTTCCCTGCCCCGCATAAGAACGCACCTCATCCATTGTGAGGGGATAACCTAACGCAGTCAACTTTTCGGCGATTGCCGTTAAACGGCGGCTTGTCGTTTCTTTGCCTCGTATCAGAGCCTCTTTTATCGAAGGTTCTTCGCAATCTGAAAAATATCCCAGAATATGAATTTCAACATCTTCATAAACCGATGTCATTTCAATGCCGGGGATAAAAGGCATGCCAAGTTCGTCCGCCTTTTTTTGCGCCTCCGGGATGCCATAAAAGGTGTCGTGGTCTGTCAGTGAGATACATGTCAAACCTATTTGCGAGGCGTATTCAACGACTTGGGACGGCGTGAAACCGCCATCCGAAGCTGTTGAATGCAAATGAAGGTCGCAAGCCATTTACAGCCAAAAAATCCTTTCTTTAAGAAACAGCGTTACATTTCAAATCTTTTTCAATTTTCTTATTTTCCCATCCAATTATCGAAGTTATTTTGCTTTGCATCGGCATGTAATTGTCAAGTTGAAATAAACAACCTTGCGGTTTATAAAAAAATGTTTATTCTGCCCTTGACAGATAAGGTCGAACCCAATTAAGTATTTATGGTAAATTATATGAATGTATTATTAGGAGGTTTTTTTAATGAAACCATCCCGGTTGGTTACACTGGTTACCATCATGACGCTCCTATGCGTCCTTTTATCCGGCTGCCGCAACAAGGATGAAGAGCGCAAAAAGGCTGAAGAACTAAGTTTCAAAAAAGAACGGATGGAAAAAATAAATCAGCGGATGAATGAGATCAATGACGAGATTGCCCGTCTTGAAAATTCGATCTCTGAATTAAACCGCGAAGTTGACAATTACATGTTTAAGACAAAAAACAGTCTTAATTCGCTTAAGAACTCTCACACCGATATTCAAAAGGCTGTATCAGATCTTCATAATTTTATTATTCCGCCCGAGCCTGCGAAAAAACCTGGGCTTCACTGGTTTTTCAAACTCATCATCCTGATTATCATCATTATCGCCCTGACCTTTGCTGTGGTTGCGTGGCGCAATCGCCATAAAGGCGGCGAGGATGAAGAATTTGCCTTTGAGGAAAGTCCCGCCTACGAAGAAGATGGGGCTGACTCCAATGAGGAACGGTGACTTATTTCAGGTTTCAAATTGAACAATCAAAATAGGCATGTTGTTTCTATCTTTAATTTAATCGTTGGTTCACTTTTTATTATCGGCTATTTTGTAATCATGCGCGCCGCCGGTTTTTTTGTCCCAAAGGATTTTGCTTATTTAGGCGGTCCGCTTTCGCTTATACCCATCACAGATGATCTTTTCCGCTCTTCCATTCGCCATTTTCTCCCATGGGAAACCGCCTCGCTTTATTGGAAAATATTCCTTCTTATTCCCGGCGCAACTTTCCTTTCTTTGTATTTTTATAGTAAACTTACATCGGAAAAGATTTCGCATATTCTTCGAATAATTTCAGAAAAGCCGTGCTGGATTCTGTTTATCATAACTATCTTTGCGCTGGTAGGTATTTTAATTTTTGTTTTTTTCGTTTTTCAAAAAACATATTTCACCGACGATGAAAATGCTTATATCACACAAGCATATGTAATTCTCGGCGGGCACGCGCTCGCCCCTCCCCCGCCGGTTGAAAAAAGTTTTATGAACACGTTCATCATTACAAAGGATATGCTCACGGGCAAATATACGATTGGATATCCGGCATTGTTGGCGGCAGGCAAATGGCTGACCGGCACGTTCTATGCTGCGCCGCTCTTGATGGCGCTTTTAACGGTCTGGCTCTTTTTTCTCATCGGCAAAGAGACATATGGCAAGGAGGCGGGAGTCCTTGCCGCCATTTTATTATGCGCCTCGCCTTTGTTTCTTTTCAATGCCTCAACCTTTTTATCCCATACCTCTTCACTATTTTTCTTATCTTTTTTCACATGGTCATTCATCAAGGGGATGCGTCAAAATTCAGCGTTTTGGGGTGTTATATCCGGTTTGGCAATCGGCATGGCGTTTCACATCCGCCAGCTCAGCGCGGTCGGATTTGCCTTCCCCTTTGTCATCTGGCTTACCGTGCGCCTATTGAAAAACAAAAGCGAAGGAAGCGCAAACAAATTCATCGCTTTCTGCGTTGCCGGATTCATCCCGTGTGTATTTTTAACGGCATGGTATAACCGACTGGTCAGCGGTTCGCCTTTGGTGTTTCCTTTTAATCATTACGACCCAACAGAACGCCTCGGCTTTGGCGCCATGTTGCAAGACTTGCGTTACACTCATACTCCGCTAAAAGGTTTTCAAAATCTTTTGGTCAGCGCGGCAAGGCTCAATCTTTGGTTTTTGGGAATGCCTGCTTCGTTTCTTCTACTTCTTCCCGTCCTTTTCCTCCCCAAAACAAAGGAACAGGCACGGAAGGATAAATTCTGTTGGCTCGTCGTAGCATCATACTGCGCCGCTTATATACTCTATTATTCCCCGGGTGTTCCGGACACAGGTCCTATTTATTATTTTGAATTGCTGCTTCCGCTCTGTTTTATTGCAGCAGAAAGTCTTTTAAGAATAGCAGCTTATGCAAGGCAAGAAAACGATATTGGGTATAAATATTCGAGAATCGCGTTAGCCTTTTTCACCATATCCTTGTTGCTCGGGTTTGCGACATTCTATCCTGAAAAGGCGCTGCATATTGCCAGCATGACAGATAAAATCAAGGAACCTTACGACCTTGTAAATAAAGAAGCTCAGCAGCCCGCCATTGTATTCATACACTCGCTGCCGCAGGCGGGGTGGGTTTATGGCTATCGCAACACAGATCCTTATTTGAAAGCGCCGCTCCTTTTCTGCCGCGATTTAGGCGCCGAAAAAAACAGCGAGGTGATTCAAAAATTTCCGAATCGTCATTATTATTTGCTTGCATACGACTCTCAGAAAGCTCGAAGCGAATTAACACAAATCACGCAAAATAATATTGATAACTTCTTGCAGACCAAACTTGAGTAGGTTAGCGGTTGTCTTTTATTTCTGCGGGAAAGCGCCAATGATAAAAAAAATTGCATCTTTTTTATTCGTGACCGTTTTATGCTGCCTCTCTTTCCGCCTTATGGCGCAAGGAGAAACAAGCGCCACGCTTCAGGCTCTCTCGGATGAATTTTCATATCTTTCGTGGACAGAATCCGCCCTTGGTTTGCGGGACGAGCCTTCAACGCCTATTGAACAGATTACAGTTTATGAAAATATCTCGCTTCGCCAATGTCTTGAAATTGCTATTGCCGGCAATTTTGATATTCAAAACAGCAAACGGGATCTTCTCATTAGCCAGTCCTCCTACCGCGAGGCAAAATCTGAATTCCTTCCCTCTTTCAATCTGGGAGCTGAAACGGAATATAATCGAACGCGCAAAACAGTGAACGATGTTCAAGAAGAAACTCGCCGCGAGCGACAAAACCTTGCCCTAACTGCCCAACAAAATCTTGCCACTGGAGGCAACGTCAAGGCATCTGTGGATACTGTCCGCACAAAATTATCCAACTCGGATCAGGAAATCACAAATGATGGCGCTATAAAGCTCAATCAGCCGCTGCTCAGAGGAGGCGGACTCAGACGCGGTCTTGCGAATGTTCGCAGCAGCCGCCTCTCGTTGATGGATAGCGAGATCTCAGACGCCTTGCGCCGACGGGATATAGTCCTTGCGGTTATTGAACAATATTATGGCATTCTACGCGCCAAAAGCCAGCTCCGCGTCAGCCTTGACGCCCTTGAACAAAAATTGCGTTTCCTTGAGGCAACCAAAATCAAATTCAGCCTTGATCAAATTGCCGAAAGCGAAGTTTCGCGTTCGGAGATTCAGTATCTACAAGAACGAGATCAGGTCGTTACACGCCGCCGTTCTTACGAAGAGCAGCTGGAAGCCCTTCTCATTCTGCTCGGGCTTCCGCTTCAAACAAGTATCAGCATTCACGATATCACAGAGTCTTTGCTTCAGATGGGCGATGTTCATATTCCCGAATTGGACGAGTGCATCGCCGAGGCGCTTGCCAACCGATATGAACTTGTTCAGAGCGACATCGCCATTCGACAGCGCGAGATTGCGCTTCAAACCGCTAAAAATGAAACCCTCCCCGACCTTGATTTTGACGTCAGCTATTCTGCCGGCGATCAAGGAAATAAATTCAGGGACAGCCATGACCTGAATGACCATGATTCGTGGAATATCGGTCTTTCCCTGAACATCCCATTCCCAAACATACCAAAAAAGGAGGCTGTGCGCAGGGCGCGCCTTAATCTGGAAAAAGCTGAAATTAATCAAAAAAGCCGCGAGCGCGAAATCATTCGCGATGTGACGCAAGCATACCGCCGCGTCAAGGCAAGCGAATCAAGCCTTGTCATCCTGAAGAAAACCGTTGAACAAGCGGAAAAAAGCCTTGAACAGGAACTAGGGCGATTTGACGCTGGGCTCTCAACAAGCAACGATGTCCGCCAAGCTCAAGACGACCTCTTTCAGACGCGCACGAATTACTTTGGCGAGATTGTCAATTACCAGATAAATATTGCGCGCCTTTACAAGGCAACGGGAAAGAACCTGAATTAAACCGTTAATTGAAATAATTTATACCGGTGATTAAACGATGTTAAAAAAATTTTTAGTTATATTTATGATTCTTCTCATCTGCGGCGGCGGCGGCTATTACGCCTATCAACATTTTTATAAACGCGCCTTATCCTCTGTTGCGCCGATCCCATCCGCCGTAGCGCAGAAAGGCGCATTTGATGTCACGATATCTGCCATCGGACTTCTCGATGCCGCTGTTAAAAAAAATGTCACATCCGACTTCGGCGGAAAAATCATCAAACTTATTCCAGAAGGCACTTATGTTAAAGAAAACGAGCCGGTCATCTGGCTCGATGTATCTGAACTCGAAGACCAAAAAAAAGAATATGAGGTGGAGGTTCAACTTGCGGAAACGCGGCTGAAACAAAAAGAGGAAACCCTGCGTCTGACTAAATTAAAAAATGAGCTTTCCCTCAAAGCGGAAAATGCTAAAGTTGATTTCCAAGACTTAAAACTCCAGGATGCAAAAAATAATTACGATAAACAAAAAATCCTCGTGGATAAAAATCTCGTGGCTCGCTCCGCTCTTGATGATGCCCAAATCGCGTTGCTACAAGCTGAACTTTCGCTCAAACAAGCTAAAATCAATTTGAAAAAATTGGAAGAGGATCAGGCATCCGACGTAAAAATCAAGACGTCAGATGTGGAAAGCGCAAAGGTTGATTTGGAAAGACAAAAACAAAAACTCAATGACGCCCTTGATAAAATCGAAAAAGCTGTCATCAAGGCAAACGGACAGGGGCACATCTCTTATGCCATCATCTGGAAGAGCGGCAAAATGAGTAAGATTGCCGAAGGCGACCAACCTTGGCGCCGCGCCACGCTTATGGAAATTCCTGACCCTGCAACCATGCAAGCCAAAATTCCCATCAGCGAAATAGACATCGGCAGAATCAATATCGGTCAACCTGCCGAAATCACAGTGGACGCCCTGCCCGGGCAGACCTTCAAGGGAAAGGTTGAGACAAAGAGCGTTGTCCCCATTGGCGACCCGGAAGAATTCTTCGGCGGCGGAGGCGGCAGTTATGCGCGCGGCAAGGAGTTTGATGTCCGCATCAAACTCGATAATCCCGATGATAAATTTCGCCAAGGGATGACAGCCCGCGTTCGGGTCTTTATCAATAAACTCAACGATGTCACTTTCATTCCACAGGAAGCCCTTTTTGGCGAAAAAGAAAACCGCTGTGTCTTCATAAAAAAAGGCGATAGTTATGAAAAACGAACCGTTGCCATTGGCGATTCAAATCAAAACCATATTATTATCACAAGCGGCGTTTCGGCGGGTGAAACCGTTCTTTTGCGAGACCCGACAAAAAAAATCGAACGTATTGGAACTTTAGATGAATTAAAAAAAGGCGCCGAACCGGCAATAGGTCCGGCTAGTCAATAAACCATGCACGAAACGAAAAATAATTCGCTTATAATACTAAAGGAGATAAAAAAAACCTATCTCCTTGGCTCGACCGAGGTCAACGCCCTTCGCGGCATCAACCTCAACATTGACCGCGGCGAATATGTTGCTATCATGGGTCCCTCAGGGTCGGGCAAATCCTCTCTTATGCACATCCTCGGATGCCTTGACCGCCCATCCGGCGGGCATTATACTCTCGATGGTCGGCGCGTGGACAGCCTCAACGATGTGCAATTATCCCATACTCGCAACGTTCAAATAGGCTTTGTATTTCAAAATTTCAATCTCCTTCCTCAGATGACCGTTCGGGAAAATGTGGAACTCCCCATGGTTTATAGCGGCAGACACCTCGGCGAGCGCCGAAAAATTTCCGAAAAATATATCGAGCAGGTCAAACTGGGACACAGAATCAACCACCTTCCCTCCGAGCTCTCAGGCGGCGAACGTCAGAGAGTCGCCATAGCGCGCGCCCTTGTCAACGATCCCTCCATTTTGATGGCGGATGAACCAACCGGCAACCTCGACACAAAAACTGGACATGAAATCATGAGCATCTTTGACGAAATCAGCTCCAGCGGGAAAACGATTATCCTTGTCACCCACGAACCCGATATTGCAAAACATGCCAGCCGCGTTATCCATATCCTTGACGGTCTTGTTTCCTCCGACGAACGCCGCGCCTGAAACGCAACCAATCTCCGCTCCATAAACCATACTCAAAAACAGCATAAAAAGTTACTGTTTTATTAACGTGAAAGCCCCCCCGAAAATGGTTGCCGACGGCTTGGCAGTTTTAAAATAGATTTTGCTGATTTGGTTTTACAAACTGTTTTGGGGTAGGTATGGGTTAGTTAGCATTATAATTCGGGGAATAAAATCCATGCGACTTTTTTTTATTGTTCCGCCGCAGGAGTATAACGAGGTCGGAAGTCCGATTGACCGCGTTTATGGCTGCAACTACGGCTTTGATTACAAACCGCCTATTCACATGCTGAGCGCGGCAACCGCAGCAGAGTCGGCGGGGCATTCGATACGGTTTTTGGATTCGCCCGCCGAGAATCTGCATGAGCGCGAATTTGAAAAAATCATAGAGAGCGAGCAGATAGATGCGGCGTTTTTCTTTACGCCGTATCTTTCAACGAGCGAGGATCGCAAGGCGGCGCAATTCATCCGAAGAGCCAAAGGGTCTAAACCGCCTGTGGTTTTTATGGGCGCGGCGCCTTCGTGGAAGCCGGAGATGTTCCTTGATATTGAGAATTCGTTTGTGATTCGGGGCGAACCAGAGCGGACGCTTTTGGAGTTGCTGGCGGCGTTCGGCGGGTCTGGAGATTTTGAAAATATCAAAGGGTTGTCCTTTATTAAGAATGGTCGGCAGGTGGACAATCCTTTTCGGGATTTGATGGATGTTAATGAGCTGCCGATTCCGAACCGCCGCCTGCTTCTGGGGCGTTATCGTTTGAACCGATTGAATGTTGCGCCTGTGACAACGATGTGCGTTTCGCGGGGATGCGCCTATCGCTGCACATTCTGCGCGCCGAACGGTGTGGATCAGGCGATTGAGCTGGAATATAAGCGGCTTCAGGAAAAATACGTTAAGCGTCCGCCGTTGCGCAAGCGCTCTGCGCCGCTTGTCATCAAGGAATTTCAGGAGATTGCGCGTCTGGGTTATAAAGGTATCGAGATAAGCGACAATCATTTTTTGTGGGAGAAGAGCCGCACGTTGGAGATTTGCGCAGGCATCAAAGATTTGGGGCTGGAGTGGATCTGCCTCGCGCGAGCGCCATTCCTGCATGATCCGGAAGTGGTCGAGGCGTTGCGGGATGCGGGTTGCAAGATGGTTTATATGGGGACGGAGTCTTTTGTTCAGGAGATTTTGGATGACATCCATAAAGATTTGAAGGTGGATGATATCTTCAAGGCTGTTGAGGTTTGTAAACGGTGCGGCGTTGAGCCGGAGGTTTCGGTGATGATGGGGGCTTCGCCGCTGGAAACACCGGAGACGATTGATTACTCTCTGAAGGAGGCGGCAAAGCTGGGGACTCGTTTTGTGCATTACAGCGCGGCGCTCCCCTTCCCTAACACGGAGCTTTATGACGAGGCGAAGAAAAACGGGTGGTTTTTGCGGGGTGAATTTGAATCTGTGGATAACGCAAAGGAGGCTATCATCAATCTGCCTCACATCACGGCAGAAGAGCTGCGTCGGAAATTGAAGTGGGCGTATTTTCGACAGTATTATTCTGTGCGGGGAGTTTGGTTGACTCTGAAGAATATCCGCTCTTTCGGCGATTTGATTCACAAAGGGCGGATGGCGCTTAAGCTGCTTCAGCAGACGATTTTTGGATTGCGGAGGAAAGAAAAGCCATGAGGGTTGCAATGATAGGTCAAAAGGGGCTTCCCGCTACATTCGGAGGGGTTGAGAAACATTGCGAGGAGTTGGGCGCGCGCCTTGTATCGTTGGGTTGCGATGTGACTGTTTTCTGCCGTCCTTACTACTCCGCCAAAAAAATCGCCGAAATGAAACTGGAAAAGATAAACAGCCGTCATTATATTTACAAAGGCATGACGCTGGAGATGCGTCCCACGATTCCGACCAAGCATATGGACGCCGCCGCGCACACGCTTCTTTGTTCGATGCTCAGCGCATTTCGCAAGTATGACGTTGTGCATTATCATGCGTTGGGACCGACTTTTTTTTCTCCGATGGTTCAAATATTCGGGAAGAAAACTGTTGCAACTGTTCATGGGCTGGACTGGCGGCGAGGCAAGTGGGGCGCATTTGCAAAGAAGTTTTTGCGCATGGGTGAAAAGGTGGCGGCAACACGCCCCGATGCGCTGATTGTGGTTTCGCGCACGCTGCGCGATTATTTCAAGAAACATTATCATCAAGATGTTCATTACATACCCAACGGCATCAACCCGCCACAGCGAGCGGCGGCGCGGGATATCCAAGTGCGTTGGCATCTGGAAAAAGGGTCCTACATCCTTTTTGTGGGACGGCTTGTCCCGGAAAAAGGATGCCACACGCTCATCAGCGCTTTTCGCAAAACGGAAACGGATAAATCGCTTGTTATCGCAGGCGGGGATAGCCACTCTGAGGAGTATATCAAAAAACTTCACAAATTGGCGGAAGGCGATGGGCGCATCCTTTTTACGGGATTTGTTTATGGGAACACGCTGGATGAACTTTATTCCAACGCTTATTTTTATACGCACCCATCAGACTTGGAAGGGCTTCCTCTTTCGCTCTTGGAGGCGCTGAGTTACGGCAACTGCGTTCTGGCGAGCGATATTCCGGAGAATGCGGAGGTGATTTCACCGGAAGGACGAGAGGAGAATGGGTTTCTATTCAAGACAGGCGATGTGGATTCACTGGCGCAGAAGATGCGTTATCTTTTAGACCACCCAATGATTGTCATGGAAAAAGCGGGCGATGTGCAGGATTATGTAATGAATTCTTACAATTGGGATCGCATAGCGGAGGAGACGCTCGGCGTTTACCGCAAAGCGTGCGGGCGTTCTAATGCATAGCGATTTATAGCGTCCGCCCGCCAAAACCTATTGACCATATTTCAGGACGAGTTCGCGAATAAATTTGAACCTCTCAAAGCTGACGTCATCCGGGACGGAATGGTCGGAGTGATAGATGTAGCCTCCGCCCTTTTTGGCAAAGGTGATTTTTGAGCGGATTTCCTCTTCGATAACGGCGGGATCGGGATGAGCCATCTTGCGGACGTCTATGCCGCCCATAAAGGCGAGGACATCGCCGTATTCTTTTTTCAACTCGCATACATCCATTCCCGCCTTGACTTCAAGGGGCTGGAGGCAATCGAAGCCGGATTCGATGAGGGCGGGGATGTGCGCTTTGACGTTGCCGCAGCTGTGCAAGATGACGGGGCATCTGCGTTGGTGAAAAAAGCCGCAGATGCGTTTGTGAAAGGGTTGCAGGAGCTGGCGGTAAACGTCTGTGGAAAAGAAGGGGCCGTTTTTGTATCCGAGGTCATCAAAGACGAACGCGCCGTCAAAATCATATCCCATGCCGAACATCTCCTCGGCGCATTCGAGGACAAGGTTTGTGTGGCGTTCCCATATTTCGATAACCCAATCGGGTTCCATGAGGAGGGCTGGAAGGAGCGTCATCGGACCTATGATTGTGGAGAAGCGGTCGTATCCTATGCCGGCGCCGAAGAGGATGAATTTCCCTTGTTTTTTTGCTTTTTCAAGATTGGGTTTATCCGTTCGCCATTTGATACGGTTTTTCTTAAAAACAAGGTGGTGTTTGAGTTCTTCCCATCGCTCGCGCGTTGTTAGATAGAAATCAATAAGTTCGGGAGTGGATGTGGAATTTTTCCAATTTTTAAGAGTTGCTCCGCAGTTATCGGTAAAAATTTCATATTCATCGGTTTCTTCGAGTGTTTTGCGACGGAGCATGAAAGAGGTGTCTGGTCCGAACTGGGCTGTTTCAAACTCAAAATAATCTGCGGCGCATTTACGGGGCGGAAGTCCTTCCTTTCGCCAGCGGCGGATAGTGGTTTCCCAAGGGTTATCAGTAAAGGGAACGCGGTCGGTTTCTTTGCGTTTGATGGCGGCGAGGATGCGTTCTTTTGGAAGCATTGGAGTCTCCGGGCGAAAATATTTTTTTATTTTTTTTCTAAGAGCCCGCGGACATGGCTGTATATTTTTTGATGAACTTCTTCAACACTGCCGGCGCCTTCGATGCGGCGGATTTCGGGATAGGTCATAGCGTCGAAGTTAGCTTTTACTTTTTTGAGGTATTCGAGTTTTTCAAAAAGGTTGGATGAATCGCCGCGGCTTTTTTCGATGCGCGACGGCGCATAATCCGCCGGAATGGAAAGGTAGATGACAAGGTCGGGGGTGATGGCGATTTTCCGATTTTCGGCATTGATGAATTCGGGGTCGAGTCCGAGCGCGCCTTGATAGGCAATGGAGGAATAGAAATATCGGTCAATGACAACAATCGTTCCGGACTGGAGCGCGGGGAGTATGTTCTCCGCGACATCTTGTTTGCGGTCTTCGAGGAAGAGTTCGAACTCTTGCATGGGCGTGATTCGGTCGCGTCCTTCTTGAGCGAGCGCTCTGATTTGCCTGCCATAAGGTCCGTCTGTGGGTTCTTTGAGGTAAAGCGCCTTGAAGCCGTCGCGGCGGAGCGCGTCGCAGAGCATTTTTGCCTGAGTGGTTTTACCTGCGCCGTCAATGCCTTCGATGGCAATGAAACGGGCGTTGATTTGGTTTTTATGTTGCGGTTTTGCCATTTTTTCAAATCTTCAAACGGGATTTGCAAAGATAATGAAAGAGTGAAAACGAAGGCGGAGGCGGCTGTCAAGAACCGATTCCTGCGAAAACAACCGCTTGACGGGAAGCACGGGGGTGTATAGTTCATCAACTTCAATTTGTGAATGATTCTTAAAATCGGCAAACTATGAAAAAAGTTTTGCTTATCAATCCGCCATCTGGGCTTTATCGGCGGGACGACCGATGTCAATCACGCGTGGAAGATCAAACGGTACGGATTATTTTTCCGCCGATGGATCTGGCGTATCTGGCTGCGGCGGCTCAGGCGGCGGGCGCGCAGGCTCGCATCGAGGATTTCCCTGCTTCGGGTAAAACATGGCAGGATTTCAAGGCAATTCTACGGGATTACGCGCCGGATATTCTTGTTATCAGCGTCACATCCGCCACAGCGTCTGAGGATTTGAAAGCTGCATCGGCGGCAAAGGAGATTTGTCCGAGTTGTTTGACGCTTGCTAAAGGGGAATATGTTGTATATTTTAGCGATAAGATTTTGCGCGACTTTCCAGATCTGGATGCGTTGTTGACGGGCGACATCGAGGCGGCGCTGTCAAGGGTTATAAACGGCGAATGGGCGGCGGGCGGCGGGCAGCTCATCCACGGCGAGCCATCTTCGGCTTTCGAGAGGCTTTTTCCAGCGCGGGATTTGCTGGATAACAGACTATATCGGAGCCCAGAAACGGGAAATCCGCTGACTGTTATTCAAGCGAATCGGGGGTGTTCGGCGCATTGCATATTTTGTCCGGCTGGGGCGCTTTCCGGCTATAAGCTGCAGTTGCGCGCGCCGGCGCATGTGGTTGCCGAGGCGAAGGAGTGCGTCGAGCGCTTTGGCATCAGGGAATTTTTGTTCAACGGGGACACGTTCACGATGAACAAGGCGTGGATGCTGGAGTTGTGCCGCCGAATCAGAGAGGCGCATCTGGATATACGCTGGGGATGCAACAGCCGCGTGGACACATTCGACCGCGAACGCGCGGAGGCGTTGAAGGGCGCGGGGTGCTGGGTGGTGGCGTTTGGGGTGGAATCGGGCTCGCAGGATATGCTGGACAAAATGAAAAAGAAAACGACGCTGGAGCAGGCGCGCAGGGCTGTTAGATGCGCGAGGGCGGCGGGGCTTTGCACTCATGCCTTTTTTATCATCGGACTGCCATGGGAAACGCGGGAGACGCTGCAGGAGACGCTTATATTTGCGCGAGAGCTGGACACGGATTTTTTTGATTTCAACATTGCTTATCCGCTGCCGGGCACGGAATATTATGAGATTGCCATTCGGGACGGGTTGATTAATCCGGACGCATCAGGGAGCTATGCGCAGGCGGCGGCGCGCACTTATACCCTTTCGGGAGAGGAGCTGACGCAATGGCGCCGGAGGGCGTTGTTATCGCTTTATCTGCGTCCTTGGTTTATATTAAGAACAATCATGCGCGTGATATGGAAACCGAGGATTTTCATGAATTATATTCGGGAGGGTTTTGCCCGTTTATTATATCTGACAAGATGAGAATGTGAAAATAATTAACAAAGAATTTAGTTGATAAAGAGGTTCAATCCCATTACGAAACTGTAAGTTCATAATTAAATAAATTGAGCAAACTATAATATTATCAAATAAAAAAGGAGAACGCGCTATGGGAATCATGGACAAAATTATCGAGAGGGCAAAATCGAACAAACAAAAGATTGTTCTGCCGGAGTCATTTTATGAGGCTCGGACAGTCAAGGCGGGCGCTATCATTCAGCGCGAGGGCATTGCCGATGTGACATTGCTGGGGGATCCGGCAAAGGTGAAGGATTTGGTCAAGGACGTAGGCATTTCGCTCGATGGCGTTGCAATTTTGGACCATGAAAAGAGCGATTTGCTGGAGTCTTTTGCGGAGACTTACCGTGAAATCCGCGTCAAAGAGAATTTGACAAAAGATCAGGCGATTGCCCAGATGAAAGACCCTCTTTATTTTGGGACGATGATGGTGAAAAAGGGCATTATGGGCGGTATGACCTGCGGCGCATACAACACCACAGCCAATGTTATGCGCGCAGCTATCAAGATTATAGGGTCTCAAAAGGGCATCAAGACGGTTTCATCCTGTTTTTTGATGATTGTCCCGGATTGCCCTTATGGCGCGGACGGCGCAATGATTTATGCGGACTGCGGCACGGTGCCTAATCCTAATGAGGAGCAGCTGGCGGACATCGCCATTGCAGCGGCGGGAATGTGCAAGATGCTGCTTGGCGTGGAGCCTTATGTGGCGATGCTTTCTTTTTCAACTTATGGCAGCGCGAAAGACCCGCTTGTGGACAAGGTGATTAATGCGACGAAGATAGCCAAAGCGAAGGCGCCGGAACTGAATATAGACGGCGAGCTTCAGGGCGACTCGGCGTTGATTGCCTCCATCGGTCAGAAAAAATGCCCGGGCAGTCCTGTGGCGGGCAAAGCCAACACGCTTATTTTCCCCGATTTGAATGCGGGCAATATCGCTTACAAGTTGACGCAGCGTCTTGCTAAGGCGGAGGCATACGGACCTCTCGTTCAGGGATTGGCGCTGCCGGTGAACGACCTTTCGCGCGGATGCTCCACAGAAGACATCGTTCAGGTGTCTGCTGTGACCGCTATTGAAGCGCAGGCGATGAAGAAATAATATGAAGCAGATATTCTGGAAATTATCCGGCGCAGGCAATGATTTCATATGTTTTGATAACCGCCAAGGGGTTATTGCTCCAATGTTGAAGACAAAACTGGCGGTTGATTTGTGCCGGAGGGGCTATTCCGTCGGGGCGGACGGCGTTCTTTTTATTGAGCCATCGCAGAAGGCGGATTTTACGATGCGCATTTTCAACGGCGATGGGAGCGAAGCGGAGACTTGCGGGAACGCTTCGCGGTGTATTGCGCGTCTGGCTCTGGAGCTGGGGATAGCCCCCGCCAGAATGTCGTTTGAGACAAAATCAGGCGTTTATCGCGCCTCTGTTCAAAACAACTACGCCTCCGTTGAAATGACAGACCCGGATGAGATGCGGCTAAATATTGCCTTTGACGAGGATTGGTTTCCCGCAGAGGTGTTGCATTCGATTTGCATTGGCGTTCCGCATGCGGTCGCATTTTTGAAGGAGGAGAGTCTGAAAGGGATTAACGTTTTTGGAATGGGCAGGACGTTGCGGCATCATCCGCTCTTCCAACCGGCTGGGACGAACGTCAATTTTGCGCGGGTTATGGATCGCGGCAATATCGAGATTCGCACGTATGAACGAGGCGTGGAGGAGGAAACGCTGGCATGCGGAACGGGTTGCGCCGCAACAGCGGTTATTGCGGGGCATCTGGATCTGGCGGACTCCCCTACTCGTATGCACACGCAAGGCGGTCTGATTAACACGATTCATTACAAAATAAAAGACGGTAAGACAACCAGTCTCATCCTTGAAGGAGATGCGCGCATTGTTTACAAAGGCGAGATAGATATCGAGATATAAACAACCGACGATTATGAGGGGGATTTACATCGGGCTGGGGGCGAATCTGGGCGACAGGGCGGGTAATATAAACCGAGCCCTTAATCAGTTAAACGCCCCACCCTTTTTCAAATTGCTCAGGGTATCCTCTTTTTACCGTTCGGAGCCTTGGGGCGTTAAAAATCAGCCATGGTTTTTGAATGCGGTTGCGGAAATTGAAACGCCGCTTCAGCCGCATGATTTGCTTGCGGAATTAAAAAAAATAGAGCGGGACTTGGGGCGGATGCCTTCGGACATGCTCTGGGGTCCCCGCGTTATAGATTTGGATATCATTCTATATGGCGAGATGGTGATAAATTCGCCGACGCTTTCGATTCCCCATCTTAATTGTTTAAAGCGATTATTTGTCCTTATGCCGCTTGTGGAGATGGATGAGACGCTCGTTCATCCCGAAAGCGGCAAATTATTTCGATTATATCTTGAGGAACTTGAGGAACATCAGGCGGCAGGAACATGTTTGAGATTCAATCCAACAGCATAGAGGAGACATTGCAACTGGGGAGGCGGGTTGCCGAAGGGCTCAAGGGCGGAGAGGTTATTGCCCTGACAGGCGAGCTGGGCGCGGGCAAAACGGTGTTTGTGAAGGGGTTGGCAAAAGGGTTGGGGATTGAGGAGACGATAACGAGTCCAACCTTTGTTCTTGCGAGAACCTACCAAGGTCGGCTGCTTTTGCATCATATTGATTTATATCGTCTTGAAACATGCAATGACCTTGATTCCATCGGGATTGACGATTATTTAGGCGGCGGTGGCGTTATCGCCATCGAATGGGCGGAAAAATTCATGGGCGATTTGCCGCCTCCGTTTCTTCATATCATCATTGAACCTGGGGAAGATGAGCGGCGGTTGATTCAGATAGCGGCGGCGGACGGGGCGGCGTGGGAGGGAGTATACAATTCTCTGCGCTGGAGGCAAAACGGTTTTTCTTGACCGCAGGGGATGCCCCATGATTAGTATCATCGGATTAATTAAACGAAACAAATCATGCGATTTCTGAAAGGATTTTTATTGTGAAGATTTTATTCGTGTCCTCCGAGGTGGTGCCATTTGCCAAAACGGGCGGGCTTGCCGATGTTGCTGGGGCGCTTCCAAAGGCGTTAAAAAATATGGGGCATGACGTTCGGGTTGTTATGCCGAAATACAAGGCGATTGATGGTAAGGTCTTCGGGCTTAAAACAATCCTTGATGAGATTAAAGTTCACTTTCAGTTGATTACGAACTATACGCAGATTCAGGGAACGACCTTTCCAGGGACGGATATTCCGGTTTATTTTGTGAAGTTCGATCCTTATTTCAACAGGCAGGAGTTGTATGCGGAGGGCGGTTCCGATTATCCGGATAATGCACAGCGTTTTTCGCTTTTTTGTATGAGCGCGCTCTGGATGTTGCGCGGGCTGGACTGGCGTCCGGACATCATTCATTGCAATGACTGGCAGACGGCGCTGATTCCTTCGTATCTGAAGCATCATCCGGATTTGAAGATGGATGAGTTTTACAATCGGATCAAGGTGCTTTATACGATACACAATCTGGCATTTCAGGGACAATTTGACGAGAGCATGTTGAAGACTATCGGGCTGGGGTGGGAAGTATATTCCATGGACGGCATGGAGTTTTATCGTAAGATTAATTTGATGAAAGCCGGGATTGTTTTTTCGGATGAGATAACAACGGTTAGCGAGACATACGCCAAAGAGATTCAAACTTTTGAATATGGCTGCGGGCTGGATGGCGTGCTCCGTCATCGGAGCGAGCATGTGACCGGCATAATCAATGGGATTGATTACAATGAATGGAGTCCGCAAGTGGACAGTTTGATTCCCGCCAAATACTCGCCGGAGCAAATGGCAGGCAAGGCGGAATGTAAAAAGGCGTTGCAGAAAAAGCAGAATCTGCCTGCGAGAGAGGACGTTCCGCTGATTGGGATGATTTCGCGCATGACAGACCAGAAGGGGTTCGATTTAATCGTTGCAAACGCCGCGGAACTTTTTAAGCTGGATATTCAATTTGTCCTTTTAGGCGCAGGCGACCAGCAATATCAGACAATCTTTGAGAAGATAGCCAAAGAATATCCCCAAAAGGTTGCGGTGAATATCAAAAAAGATAACCAGATGGCTCATGAAATCGAGGCGGGAGCGGATTTATATCTTATGCCTTCCAAATATGAGCCGTGCGGGTTAAATCAGCTCTATAGCCTTAAATATGGAACGGTTCCCATTGTGAGAAAAACCGGCGGGTTGGCGGATAGCATCACAGATGCGACGCCGGAAAGCATCGGCGATGGAACGGGAACGGGTTTCGTTTTTGAGCAATATACTCCCGATGCGCTTTTTAAAACAATCAATCGCGCCCTTAAGGTCTATGAGGATAAAAAAGTCTGGAAAAAAATCCAACTTAATGGGATGAGCAAGGATTTTTCTTGGGATTCCTCGGCGAAGAAATATGTGGCACTTTATCGCAAAATGCTTGGCGCTTGACGCTGTAAATTTATGATTATCGGATTAATGCGCGTGGATTTGCTGCTTCCGGGGTGTTATTCCCTGAAGGAAAAACGTTCCATTATAAAGAAACATCTTTTTAGAATCCGCAAAAATTACAATGTTGCCGTGTCGGAATCGGAGCATAATGACATCTGGAATCGTGCAGAGTTATCCTTCCTCACAATGAACTGTCTTAAAGACCCTGTGGAGAACACACTTCGCAAGATTCTGCATGAGCTGGATACTGCTTGCGATATGCAGGTTCTTTCCGAGCGCACCGAACTTATCTAATCGGGCAACAGCGCCATAACGCAAAATGTTATTTCTGTTTTTAATGTTCGACGCCCACCTTTATTAATCAAGAATCATCGCCGCATTGATGATGCGTCCGGTTTTGTCGCCGCCGCGATATGAGTAAAACATGTCTCGACGGCATCGGGTGCAGTGCGGGCTTTTGTGTATATTGCCTGCGGGAATGCCGTTTTGAATCAGTTGCCATGCGATTACCTGTCTTAAATCAAGATTGCGTCCGTCCAGGATATCGGGGGCATTGGGGCAGGCGTCGGCGAATGTTTGCGCCAGTTCGGGGCTGACTTCATAACAGCAGATGCCGATGGAGGGCGCAAGCCAGACGATGATGTCTTCGGGTCGCGAGCCGCGAGAGCGCATGGTTTGCAGGGCTTTTGGGGCGATGCCGGAAAGCGTTCCTCGCCAGCCGGAATGAGCGAGCGCAAAACGCCGTGCGGCGATATCTACAAGAAATATAGGCACGCAATCGGCTGTATAAACGGCAAGCATTATATTGGGGACATCTGTTCCAACGGCATCTGTATGGTCGCAAACAATAAACGGTTTTGATTCTGTTGAGATGGATTTCTCATCAATGAACCGTATATTATCGGTGTGTCTTTGATTGCCATAGATGATAGAACGCGGCGAGACATTCCATAAATCGGCAAGGCGGCGGAGTTCTGTTTGTTTTTCCGCAGGATTGGGGTTGAAGGCTTTTGTTGTGGAGGCATGCTTCAGACGAGGGATATGATTCAACGCATCGCATTCAATAAACATGTTAATCCTTTCTCACAGATAGTTGGCGGCGAGTTGACCGCAGGCGCCTTTGATGCCGCGTCCCATGGAGTAGCGGACGGCGACATTGAACCCTTTGGCATCGAGATGGGAGCGGAAACGCTCGACGGTCTCCGGCGGCGAGGCTTTGAAAGGCAGGCGGTCATCCTCATTGAAACAGAGGAGGTTAATTTTGCAACGGATAGAGCTGACGAGTTGAATGAGTCGGCGCAGGTCTTCTTCGGAATCGTTGACATCTTTTAAAAGGGTGTATTCAAATGTGATATGGCGGCGGTTTTCAAGGGGGAACTCGCGGCAGGCTTTAATAAGTTCGGCGAGCGGATATTTTTTGTTGATGGGCATGAGCGCGCTCCGAGTTTTATCATTGGGCGCGCCGAGGGAGACAGCGAGGTTGACGCCTGTCCGCGCGGCAGCAAGGGCGCGTATGCCGGGGATAATACCCGCGGTTGAAACCGTAATGCGGCGCGTGGGGATGCCGACAGCATCAGGAGCGGTCAGGAGACGCAGGGCAGGAATGAGGTTATCCATATTGAGCAGCGGTTCTCCCATGCCCATAAAAACGAGATTGGTGATGGGTTGATTTTTTAGAATTTCACGGCGGACGGATTGCACTTGATCTATAATTTCGGCGGCGGTGAGGTTGCGGCGGAGTTTGATTTTGCCTGTCAGGCAGAAACGGCAATCAAGAGAACAGCCCGCCTGCGAGGAGATGCAGAGCGTCCAGCGGTGTTCCTTTGGCATGAGGACGCCTTCCACGCGAAGTCCGTCGTTCAAGCCGAAAAGGATTTTCTGAGCGCCATCGGCGTCGCGGAGGATTTCCTCGATTTTAACGCCGCCGATTTGATATTGGGAGGCGAGCCATGAGCGCAAATCTGCTGGGATGTTTGACATTTCATCAAAGGAGCGGGCGTCTCGGCGATAGAGCCATTGGTGGATTTGGCGCGCGCGGTATCCTTGAAATCCGGCGCGCTGGACGAGGGCTTCAAGTTCGACAAGCGTTTTTCCCCGCAATTCCTCCATTATATGGCTCCTCCATTTAGCGGTTTGATGAGGAGCGCCAAAAAGAAGGGACCGCCAAGAAGGGCGGTAATTACGCCGACAGGGAGCTCGGCGGGGGCAATAAGCGTCCGAGCCGCAGTGTCGCACAGGGCGAGGAAAGCGCCGCCTGTCAGAACGGATACAGGCAGGAGAAGACGATGGTCTGCGCCAAGCACGAGCCGCAAGCCATGCGGAACGATGAGCCCGATAAAGCCGATGGGTCCGGAAAAAGCAATGGCAGTTCCGACAACAAGGGAAGATGCGGCATAGAGTCTTTTCATAACGCGGGGGACGTCAACGCCGAGCGAGCGGGCAGACATTTCATCAAGGGCGAGCGCGTTCATGTCGCGGGCATGAAAAAGAATGACAGCCAAGCCGATGGCTTGAAATGGAAGCAGGATGAGGATGGGGCTGTAGCGGTCGATATCAAGGCTGCCCATCAGCCAGTGCATAATAAGGACTGTTTGCGCAGGGTCTGATAGAAACTGAATCAAGAGGATGAGCGCGCTGAAGAAAAGATTCAGCGTGACGCCCGCCAAAATGAGGGCGACGTTATGGAGGATGCCTTGTCTTTTGCCGAGTTGATAAACAAGCCAGAGGGTTATGAGCGCGCCGAGAAAGGATGCGAGCGGTTGAAGGAAGGGGATGCGGATGACGAGCGCTTCGGCATATAGAAGCGCAAGCACGCTGAAAAGGGAGCTGCCGCCGGATATGCCGAGCGTGTAAGGCGTTGCCAACGGATTTTTTAGCATTGCCTGAAAGGCGACGCCGGAGGCGGCGAGTGCGGCGCCCACAAGCGCGGCAAGCAACGTTCGAGGCAAGCGCACGCGGAAAAGGATAGCGGCATCGGGATTCATTGATTTCGGCAGCGAGGAGTCCAACGCCTTAGAGATGGAAATTTTTTCAAAACCTATTAACGGGCAGAGGGCGAGCGCCGATAAAAATATAAAGAGCGACAATCCCAGAATCGCGAAAAATTTTGTGTATGTTAATCCTTTGAACGGCATAACGTGAAGTGTTTTATCTTTATGTTATGGGCGGTTTCAAACAAAATCCGCGAGGATAATAAATTCAGGTTGATTTGACGGCGATAAACAATATTTCAACAAATGTGCTGGAAGCGGCTGAGATGACGGGGAGAACGGTGAGCGCTGCGAAGGAATAAAGGTTCGCAAACGGCGAATTATTTGTTATGAATTATTAAAATATTACAGTTTTCTTTTTTGAATTAAAAAATCCCAAACATCATTGATTCGGCGAAGATGTCCTGAAAATCTGGGCGACCGGCAAGCTCTATGAATGCGGTGCGGCGGGCAAGTTCGAGCGCCTTTGCGCGCATAGGGGTGCGCAGAAGCGTTTCGGATGCTCCGGCGAGCGCGGCGTTGCCGATGAATTTGATTTGCTCTTTTTCTGCCGCGGGAATGAGCCCTGCAATGAGGGCATCCTCCGGGTTTATGAAATTGCCAAAAGCGCCTGCGATATAGATTTTATCGAGGGCGGATGCGGCAATGCCGTATTCTTTAAGGAGGAGTTGCACGGCGGCGGCGATGGCGCCTTTTGCCAGTTGAAACTGGCGTATATCCTTTTGAGTAAGAAAGATGTCCCGCTGCGCGCCTTCATTCTTTCGAATGAGCATGAATCCGAGACCTTCTTCATTTTCAAAAAAGCGGTCTTTCAGGCTAGGAAGGGCGTTGGTATTGAAACGTCCGGACGCGTCTATAACACCCTTTTGGCGGAAGGCGGAGATGGCGGAGAGGAGTCCGCTGCCGCAGATGCCGGATGCCGGGGCGTCGCCGATTGTATGAACGGACACTTTTTCAACAATGGAAACGGAGTCAATGGCGCCGGATTCGGCGCGGATTCCGCAAGCGATATTGCGTCCTTCAAAGGCGGGACCGGCGGCGGCTGACGTTGCTATGAGGCGCTTGCCTGCCCCGAGGACAATCTCTCCGTTGGTGCCGATGTCAATCATTAGGGATGGTTTTGCGGAATTTTCAAGCGAGGCGATGAGCATGTCTGCCACAGTGTCGCCACCGACAAATCCGCCGATGGATGGAAAAACGAACAAACGGGCGCGTTGATGAATCTGCAATCCGGCATCGCCGGCGGAAAGGTTCAGGGCGTCCTTGAATACGGGGACATAGGGGGCAGTTGGCAAAAAATCAGCGGGCGTTTCCAGAAAAAGGTGTTGCATGGTTGTGTTGCCTGCAAGCGTAATGCTGAGGATGGCATCTGCCGAAACGCTGGCGGCGGCGCATAGTTCGCGGATGACTTCGTTGATGCCGGCGGCGGCAAGCGCGGAGATTTCTTTGCGGTTTTTCGGCGAAGCGGAGGCATACTGAATCCGAGAGATGATGTCGGCGCCGTGAATAGTTTGGGGGTTGAGGCGTCCGGCTCGTGAAAGGAGTTTGCCCGATTCAAGATGATAAAGGGCGCCGGCGATTGTGGTTGTGCCAAGGTCAATAGCGGCGCCCAGCGCGCATACGTCAGCGGCTGTGTCGCCGGCTTCTATATCCAACAAATCATCTTCGCAAAGGGAAAGTGTGAGCGAATAATCCGATTCCCTTAAAAGGAACGGCAGCTTTTTCAGCAGGGCAAGGTCGGCGCGGAGGTTTTCAATTTTCACTGCCTGCCGCAGGAGGTCGAAGTCCGAAAGTTGATTTTCGAGCGATGCGGGTGCGATTTTAAGTTGGATTTTTTTGAATCCGGAATCGGCGGCGATTGGTTTCGCCTCAACGTCTTTAACTAAAACTTGCGATGGCTGCGTTCTTGTTTCGAACGGGACAAGGATAGCGGCGTCATTATCGAGACGCGCCATGCAGGCAAGCCGGAATCCTTGTTCGATTTCATTTTTTTCGAGGAATTCATCATCGGCGTAGGAAGGGTCGGGCGCGCCTTCAAGGAACTGGACGCGGCATTTTCCGCAGAGTCCCTGCCCTCCGCAATAATCGGCAAGAACAACATCTGCCGTTGAAAGGGCGTCGCGCGCGGATATGCCCACAGGAACGCTAATCCAATTTTCTTCGGGTAAGATGCGCAGTGTGATTGTATTTTTTGCCATAGGATTTAATCCAAATACGACCGCGCCGCAAGATTCTGCCGCGCTTGATACATAAAGGCTTCAAGGCGCGTGCGCAGATTCAGGGTCTGCTGCCCCGCATAAGAAAGAGAGATGCATGGGAATCCATCGTAATCATCGTGGATTCTTTTGAACAATCCTGTGACGATTGTGCCGGGCATACAGGTGAAGGGCATGACGTTGATAACGCCGGATGCGCCGCAATCGCGGATGTATTCGATTGTTTTGCCGATGGATAAGATTGCCTCGCCGGAGAAGCTTTTGTGGAGATACGGCTCAGCGAGATGGAGCAGTTCTTTCGGGAAAGGCAGGTGGCGCAGTCCCGCCATACGGGACATTGTTCGCTCGGTGTTGTGCATATATTGTTCGGTGAGAAAATCTTTGAAGGCGTTCCAGTAATTTTTGAAATAGAAGTTACGGGTTTTGCGGCAAAGAGTCACATAATTGAGCCATTCAGTAATCGGGGGCATGGCGACTTCGGCGCCGAGAGATTCGAGGTCGCGGATTAAGTTTTCATTTCCGGCGGCGTTGGAGCGTATATATATTTCGCCCACGATTCCGATTAGAGGTTTTGTGCCTTTTGGATGCGTAGGGATTTTCCGAAAGCGGGCGGCGGCTGAGCGGACTGTTTGCTGGACATTTTTTCGGTTGAGAAGGGCGCGGCTCAAATCGTTCAGCGATTCCTGATAAACGGCATCGGTTTCGCCGACATTTTTTTCATAGGGTCGCGTTTGATACAGAAGGCGGTCTATGGCGTCCAGCGCGGCGAACCCCTGCCAGAGGAGGCGGATGCTTGCGGCGTTCAGCCCTTTTGTGTCGTTATGATAACCCACATCCTGATTGAGCGAGATGATAGGGATTTTGTGGTATCCGAGATCGTCCAAAACATGGCGATGAAGCATGCCGTATTGCCCGAATCGGCATGGACCGTTTGCAGAAGGCATGAAGAAGGCGGAGCGGTCTGGGTCAAAGCCTTTGCGGTTGATTTCGCGTATCATGTCCCCGGTGGTGAGCAAAGCGGGGTAGCATTCCTTGCCGGTTGTCCATTTGCGTCCCCATCGTATGGACTCCTCATCGGAGGCGTCCATGACGCGCGCCTCTATACCTTGGGATTTGAAAACGGCTTCAAGGATAAAGGCATGGCTGCACATTTGCGGGATATAGACGGTTGAGCGGGGGTGCTGCTGTCCGAGGGCGAGGATGGGTCCGTGCGATGTTTTTTTTGCTGTGTTTCCATTGAAGCTGGCGATGGTATCGAGATACGCCTCGCATCTTGTGATGACGCCGGCGTCGGCGCTATGTTCGTCTATTTCGATTTGCAAAAAAGGTTTATCGCCCAATTCGCGGGCGAAAAATTTGAGAAGGAAGGAATCGGGTCCGCAGCCGAAGTTTGTGACGTAGAGGGCGTAAATGCGGGGGCGTTTGCGGACGAATCGCGCTGCCTGCATGATGCGCAATCCATAGCGCCAATACATATTGCCCCAAGCCGGGTCTTTGGGGATGGAATCGAGCGGGAGCATGTCCATGGGAATTGGGAGCACGTTCATGCTGAGGAGTTTTTTGGGGAGGTCAAGGTTGGCGCCGGGGTCGCAAGTGTTATAGGGTCTTCCAATGATAACAATGATTTTTTGTTCAGGCGGGATGTTTTCGAGAATATCCGCTCCCCTCGCCTGCAAGGCATCCGTGAATATTTTTTGCGCTTGATAGGCGGCATCAATGGCGCGGCTGATTTCTGATTTACTTGATTTGAGCGTTGCGGCAAACGGGAGAAGTTCCTTCATAAGATTATCGGAGCCGGCTTGCATGTGGAGCGCCGGCGCAATGACAGGGGTCTGCCCATTTTTGAGATTGAGGGCGGCTTCCGCAAGATAGGGCAGGGTTTGGACATAGGGGCAGCAATAAAGGGAATTATCGCGCCGGGTGACGCCTTCGCTGGGGACGTCAATGATGCTGGGGTTGAATATGAAATCGGGTTTTTTATCAAGAAGTTCAAGGATGTGTCCGTGCGCGACTTTTATGGGGAAACAGGTTTCTGAAACGACTGCTTCCACGCCTCGATTGATGATGGTTTTATTGGTGACGCCGGAGAGTTCGATGCGAAATCCAAGTTCATGGAAAAAGGCGCTCCAGAACGGGAGCTGGTCATAGAAGACGGAGACCATGGGAATGCCGACGACGCCTTTGCTCCCTTTACATTTTTTATTGAACTCTTCAAAGAGGAGTTTTTCTCTTTCATCAAAAAGGTTTGGGATGGAGTTTGATTTTTTTCTGGCGTGATCCACATCGTATTTTTCGCATCGGCTGCCGTAGAAAAGGGGCTTTTCGCCTGCGACTTTTACGGAATGGATTTCGCAGCGGTTTGCGCAGGCTGAACATTCGAAGGATTTAAGTTCGTATTTTCTTTTGGAAAGGTCGAATCCTTTGAATCGGGTGGGTTGGCTGCCTTTGCGCAGATGGGCGATGATGGCAACGCCGATGGCGCCGGTGACATCATGATGGGGCGGGACAATCACCTCGCGCCCAAGCACATTATTGAAGGCGGCAACGACTCCTTTATTGAAGGCTGTTCCGCCTTGAAAGAATACATGATTGCCGACGCGCTTGCCGCAAACAACGCGGTTGAGGTAATTATATACGGTGGAATAGGACAAGCCGGAGAGGAGGTTATCTTTTTGAGCGCCCGCCTGTTGGTGGTGAACGAGGTCTGATTCCATAAAAACGGTGCAACGGTCGCCGAGCGGGACGGGGTTTTCGGCATTGAGGGCAAGTTGCGAGAATTCATTTTTGAGGTCAATGCCGAGCCGTTCCGCCTGCTCTTCGAGGAAGGAGCCAGTTCCGGCGGCGCAGACTTTGTTCATTTCAAAATCCACAATAGCGCCATTATCAATGCTGATATATTTGGAGTCCTGTCCGCCGATTTCAAAGATTGTATCCACATCGGGGTCAATATCAATGGCGGCGGTTGCCTGCGCGGTGATTTCGTTGCAGACGACATCCGCTCCGATGAGGTCGCCGCTAAGGTAACGCCCGGAGCCGGTTGTGCCGGCGGCGAGGATTTGGACGCGGTCGCCGATCTCGCCGTAGATTTCATCAAGCCCGCGCGCGATGGCTTCGATGGGGCGGCTTGCTGTGGGGAGGTATCGTTTAGAAATCAAGCGGTGGTTTTCGTCAATGACGACAACATTTGTGCTGATAGAGCCGACATCAACTCCAAGATAGCCGCCGATTTTTTCGCCTTCTTTGAGTTCGTCGAAATAGACTTTGGAATCGGGCGCGCTATTAGGGGTGAGGGCGCTTTTCAGGGATTCAATGCGGGCGTTTGTATCATAAGGTTTTGCGATATGCGCACGAAGGGCATCGAGTCCGCGGAAGTCCGCGCCTTTGCCATTTTCCTTTGCAATAAGGAGGGCGCCGATTGCGCCCATAGAGGCGAAATAACGAGGAATGATAAGTTCGCCGGGTTTTAATTCGAGGACATTTTCGAAGGCGCGCACCATGCCTTTATTGGCGGCGACTCCGCCTTGAAAGGCGATTGGGGAATTGAATTCTTTTCCGCGTCCGATACTCGCTTTGAAATTGCGGGCAAGGGCATGACAGAGTCCGGCGACGATATCGTGAACGGGGGTTCCGACTTGCTGAAGATGTATCATATCGGATTTAGCGAAAACGCTGCAGCGTCCTGCAATGCGCGGCGGCGCTTCTGAGCGGAGCGCCATTTCGCCGAATTCGTTTTCGATGGAGACGCCGAGCCTTGCCGCCTGCTGGTCGAGGAACGAGCCGGTCCCGGCGGCGCACAGGGAATTCATGCAAAAATCTTTGAGGACGCACGTTCCATTTTCTTCCGCAAAAAAGAGGAGTTTGGAATCCTCGCCGCCCATTTCCATAACTGTTCGGACGTGCGGTATTTCTTCGGCGACGGCGCGGGATTGAGCCACGACTTCGTTGACATGTTCTCCGCCGATGAGAGTGGCAAGTTCAGCGCCGCTGCTGCCTGTGATGCCGAGATGCCTGATGCGGCTATTAGGATATCGCGCGAGGATTTCATCAATTGCTTTCAGGGCGGTGTGAAAGGGTAAACCGTTTGTGCGGTGGTAGCCTTCATACAAAAGAGAGCCCGGCGGGTCGGCGACGAATGTGTTCACGCTCACCGAGCCCACATCAATGCCAATACAAAGTTCCATTGTCATAATTCAAATATAGCGTGAAAAATTCCTTGTTTAGCGGTTTTATCTATTGTCTTTGGAGGAATCAACGCGATAAACTGTGACGCCATCGGACTTCTGGACGATGAAGGTTTTGTTATCGCCGAGGATATGAACATTCTTGATTTTTTCAATGGGAATATCCCGAACGACATAAACATCCAGATTGGTTGTTTTCTGGGGGTTGCCGATATATGAGAGTTGCGCCAGAGCCGACGAGCCGAAAAATTCCAGCGTTGTGTGCAGCGCCAGAACGGCAAGCGAGACAGCGATAACTGTCAGCAGTATTCGAGCATAGCGGTCTTTCATGATATTTTTTCCTCCTTAATTAACTCTAATTGACAACTTTTTCAGGTTTTCTACTTCAAGCTGAGAAAGGGAATCAACAACAAAATCAGCCGCGCCGAGCGCAGAAGCGGGAAAGGTTCCCGCTACTGCCACGCAAGACATACCGGCGCGTCGGGCGGCTTCAATGCCGTTGAGCGAATCTTCGATGACGACACATGAACCGGCGGGCATTGCCAGATGCTCTGCCGCTTTTAGAAAGACATCGGGAAAGGGTTTGCCGCGGCTGACCTCTTCGCCGCTGACAATGATAGGGAATTTTTCAAGCAGTCCCGTTAGCGTCAGATTGAAATGAATCTTGCGCCGCGAGCCTGAGGAGGCAAGGGCGTAAGGGATGCGCGCGTTCCGCAGTTTTTGAAGTAGGGCTTCGATGCCATCGCATGGTTTCAACTCACCTTGGCTGATCATTTGTTCATAAAGCTGCTGCTTGCGGGAATGGAAAGATTGGATATCCACCTTTTGGTTGAATTTGCAAAGGACGTAATCGCAGATGGCGGCATCAGTGAGCCCGCAATTAGCCATGATATCATCTTGGCTTAAATAGATGCCGTGCTCTGTCATTGCCTGTTTGAAGGCAGCCAGAGAAAAAGGCTCGCTATCCACAACGACGCCATCGGAATCGAAAATAATCGCAAAATTGGACACCACGTTCTCCCGATACAAAATCAGTTTGGATTGACTGGCAGTGTTGGAACGGTTTTGCAAGGAAATATTTAGATTGGGGGGCGAATAATAGCTTGAACGGGGGCGCAAAAATATTGGATTAATAAGGATTATGATACGGCGAAGAGAATGGTTATATGCGGCGGGAATTTTCGGGCTCGCCGCGATTTTTCGTCTGGCGGAGCTGCCGCGCATACCGCCGGGTTTGTGGTATGACGAGGCGCGGAATTTGTGGCAGATTTCTGCGATTCTTGAATGCGGCGAGTTTCGCTGGGATTTTTTTGTGGGGGAACCGCTTTATGCCATCTTTGCTATTCCAACGTGTCTGGCGGTTGGTCTGACTCCCTTTGGGTTGAGGCTGGCATCCGCGGCGGCGGGGATGTTAACGATACCGGCGGCATGGGCGGCTTTGCGGCTGATTTGGGGGCGCAAGACGGCGCTACTGGGCGCGCTGCTGTTAGCAATATTGCCTTGGCATGTGATTTTTTCACGAATAGGATTCAGGGCGATTACGTTTCCGCTTTTTCTTTTTTTAACCTTGTGGGCGTTTGAGATGTGCGTTCGGCGGGGCAAGCGGTGGGCGCAGGCGGCGTTTGCGCTAGCTCTTGGTCTTGGTTTTCACTCATACATTCCTTTCAAACTAATGTTTTTAATTTTGCCGATTTACGGATATTTTAAATGGCGCAAGCAGCCTTTGCTTTTTAGAAAAATGTTTCATCCGGTTTGGAGTCCGCTGGCGACGGGTCTGCTTTGCCTTTTGGTTTTGCCATTCCTTATGCCTTTTGGCGGACGGGCGGATGCGGTGAATGTGCGGATTTATCAGGAGGAGAATCTTTCGCGCGGGATGCTTTTTACGTTGGATGGACCGTTTGCGAATTTGCTGAAGGTTCTGGGGATGTTTATATGGAAGGGGGATGCGATACCGAGGCACAACACGCCGGGCGCGGCGCAGATACCGAGATTTTTATTTCCGTTTCTCGTTATTGGGGCGGCGCTTTCGCTACGAAATCTGAAGCAATCGCGCAATGTGCTTTTGATATGTTCGATGGTTTTCTTTTTATTGCCGTCCGTGATATCGCTTTCGGCGCCGCATGCCATACGGACACTGGGCGCGCTGTTTCCGGTTTGCGTTTTTCTGGCGAGAGGATTGCGCTGGACGCATCTTTTTTTGAAGAGGCGATTCAAGGGGCAAGGGTTGGATTTTGCTGCTGCGTGTTTTATTATCTTCACAATTATTTTTTGCGGCTGGCAGTATTTTATTTCCTATGGGAGGCACCCGCTTGTAAGGGAACATTTTCAGGGTATTTATGCGGAGACTGCGGAATATTTGATGCGGGAGTTGCCGGCTGATGCCGTCATCTGGCACGAGCCTTTTGCCTATGGCAGGCTTTCTTTTGAATTTCTGACGCGGAAACGGGGCGCCCGTGTGAGAACGATTGAAAATGCGGATGATGTGGCGCGTATAGGGGAAGGCGACACGCCGTGTTATGCGCTTTTTATTGGGCGGGAACGGTTTGGAGGCGAGTTCCTTGCCGCTTATCCCGAAGCGGAGCGCGTGCGCATTTTCAAATCGCCGGACGGCGCGCCTGAGGCGGTTCTTTTCAGGGTAAAGTAATGAACAAACCTCGCAATAAATTGAACGGTGTCATCTCTTACTTTGAGCGGCAGGCTGAGCGTTATCAGGAAAAATGCGAAGGCAGCGTTTGGCGAGATTTGCGCCGTCGGGAGATGGAGGCGTGCATGGCTCTTTTGGAACCGCAGCGCGAGGATTTTATTCTTGATGCCGGTTGTGGGGCGGGCTTTTATTCGCGCGTTCTTTTAATGCGAGGAGTGGGGCGGGTTTGGGCGGCGGACGCCTCCCCTGCCATGGCGGCGCAGGCGGAGAAATCGGGCGTGGAAAAGGCATTGGTCGGGGATTTGAGCGATATGCGTTTCGGCACAGTATTCGATAAGATTCTGAGCGCCGGGATGCTGGAGTTCGTTGACTCGCCAAAAAACGCGATTGCGAATCTGGCGCGGCATTTGAAACAGGGCGGCAGACTTGTTCTGCTTGTTCCGCGGCAATGTCTTGTAGGTTACTTATACTATGCTTTTCACAAATTGCATAAATTAGATATACATCTTTATGAGGAAAGCGAAATTGAACAGCTGTGTTGCACGGCGGGAATGCGCTTGATTCAAAAGCAACGCGTTGGATTCACTGTCGCCATGAGATTTGAAAAATTCTGAGCAAAAAATATTATACGCCTTTATGAGCGCCGGGCTTGGAAATTCAAGCCTTGCAATTGTAATTCTGAGGAAGCAGCCGCCCGACTGATATGAAAAGGATTAACGCTGCCAAGGGGGGATGAGGAGGGGCATGTGTTTTATCCAGAAATTGATGAGAGGGGCGTTGTCGAGAGGGGGCGGCGAGGCGTCTTCGGAAATTTGGATGAGCGCCAGATTGACGTCGTAGAGTTTTTTTGATTTGATTATTTGCTCGGGTTTGAATGGCAGGTCTTTATCCTTATCCTCATATAAAAGAATATAGCGGTTGGCGGGGAGGCGGGGATTTTTCCATGCGTCGGCGTTCTGTGTAATATTCCAATCGAGGGTCGCCTCGCCGCGCGTCCATGTGTAAACACCCATCGAAAAAACCTTTGTATAAAAATCTTCTGCGTTCATTTTGAAGTCATAGATGAGGGCGTTAGCCGCTTTTTGCATTTCGCGCTGATTGGGGCAGAAGCCGTTATAGGGCAGCGCCTTGCCCGAATCGCGCATGAGGTCAATGTGGTATTTGCCGAAGGCTGCCTGTCCGACGAGGAGGATGGCGATGAGGGCACAGAGCAAGGCGGCGGGGATGAAGGCGCGGCGTTTTTGAAAATAGTCCATAATCGCGGCGACGCCGAGTCCCATCGTTATGAATGTGGCGGGATAGGCGATGATGAAATAGCGCATGGCGATGGCAGCGTGTTTGCTGGGCGTGTCGGCCTGTTGCAGGTTAAAGAAGGAAAGCAGCAGCCACGGGATAAATTGCCAGAGGACGAGAAATCTATAGACCCAACGGTTCGGGGCGTCATGTATGCGCGCGAGGGCATCATCTAATTTGCCGAAATTAAATCCGCGCAGAAGCGCCGCGCCGAAGCCGAGCATCCAAAGGATGAATTGCAGCCAGCCGATTTTTTCAAGGAGGCGAATCCAGCGAGGAACTGCGCGCCCGACGCTTTCGAGATATTCTCGGACAAAGCCGAGATAGACCAATCCCATGCGCTCTTCCCTTTCGCGATATGTGAAACGCAGATGGTGCGAGAAGACAATGCTGGCGTTAGGGTTAAAGCGATAGTGGCTGTGTTTTTCTTTGCCAGCACGGGGAGATTCGACAACATCTTTGACGTTTTGTAAATCTGTTTTGATGCTTCCGATAACAGGGGGGATAATGAAAATGACGAAGATGGCAGCACTGGCAAGCCAGACTTTGGGGCTGATGCGCGCCCGTTTGAGAAATATCGCCAGAATCAAAAATGGCAGAAGTACAAAGGCAGAAAAGTGTATATTGAATCCCAAAAAAAAGCTGAAAACGCTCAGGACAACTCCCCATTCTTTATCTTTCATCGCAAGGAGGCTGATACCCCAGAAGAAAAGGAGCGCCGTGAGCGGGAGGAAAACGGGATTCCAGTAGAAGCGGATCTGGCTGATTTCCAACGGGAAACAGGCATAGAAGGCGCTGGCGAAAAGCGCGGCTTTGGCGCCGAGGCATCGCCGCGTAAAGATGTATGTCATGAAGATGGTGAAGAGGTTATAGAGGGCGATGAAGAGGGCGACGGAATAAGTTGTGCATTTTATGGCGAGAGGGATGGCATAGATGACATAGACGAATGGACCGAAGGTTCGCCCGCCATATTGAATTTCGGAGCCCCAGAGGGGGATGTCCCGCAAATTTAGGAGGCACTGGGAGCGATAGAGGTCGCGGGCGGCGTGGAAGCTGAAATAACCGACGTCGCAATCGCGGATTCTGAGCCATGCGGCAATGGCAAGAATCGCGAACAGGAGGAGCATCTCCCCCTTTGATTTTTTCAATTCGCGCAGGGTTTGAAAAAACAAAGACCGCCGTCCGTTTTATTTACAATTAAAACCTGCATTAGATACCCATTCAAGGGGTCGGCGTCAACTCGGAATTTTTTTTTAATATTTAGCGTTGACGCGCGCGAGTCTTATTCATTAAGGGAAAAATCATAATGACTAAAGGAGGCAAAGGAATCATGCGAGGTTTTTTCAGGTTGTTATTTATGGTTCTGGCGGCTGCCGCAGGGATGTTTTTGATTGCGGGAGTCCATGCGCAAAATGCCTATTTTGCCATCGAGGGCAAGCTTGTTGAGGTGGGCGAAAAGACAAAAGAAACAAAGGCTCTCAAACTTGCCGCAGATGTGGGAGAATATTTTGGGCGGATGGCTGACGGCGGTCTTGTTGTTGGATTGGGCGCGATGACCATTGAGAAGGGATATGACATCAAAAAGGGATATACGCTTGCTATCGTTTCACCGCAGGGCGGGATAGAGCGGGAGATTGCATCGGATGTGATTCGAGCGTATCCAAGCGCCGCAGCGGATGCGATTGCGTTTTTAGATATTCAGCATGACCCATGGATTTTTCAGAATGGCAAGGCGGAGCGTCTGCCAATCAGCCATAAGGTGATTCAGTTTGCATGGCTGCCGGATGGCTCCGGATTTGTTTATACGGGCAAGCCATCTGATTGGTCTCCGGTGAAGATTAATAATCCGGAAAATACTGAGGAGTTCATGAGGCTTGCCAATTCAGATTTATTTCTTTATAAACTGGCGGATGGGGCAACAACTCAGTTGACGGACCACCCGCGGGAGGATTGGAATCCGGCTATTTCGCCCGACGGGAAAACGGTTTTATTTCAATCCAGCCGCATTAGTTATTCTTGTTTTTGGAAAGTGAACATTGACGGGACGGGATTGGCGCAGGTGACGTTTCCGAAGCCGGGATTCAAGTATGAGGAAAATGTGCCGATTGCCTATACTGACCAGCTTTTCTGGAACGGCGCAACAAACAGCATCATTTATGGAACAAGCACGCCGGAGAGTGTGAAGGAGATTCGGCAGATGAGCCCGGACGGCGCTGGGGCGCTGTTGCTGGGAACAGGCGCAAAGCCCCAGATTTATAACAAGGGCGAAAGCGTCGCCTTTCTGGCGGACAAAAATGAAATCAAGACCCTTTCATTGAAATAACAAGGGAGGAAATATAAGATGAAAAAAATACTAATAATTGTTGTCCTTATAAATCTTGCGGCGATTGCGGGGGCGATTGCGGGACAGGCGTCGGAGCCTCCCGCCTTTCGCTGCCCATTTGACTCCTTTGAGAGTTATCCGATAACTTCCGCGTTTGACCTTGACCCTGGCGCATCGCAGGCAGATTGGACGGGTTGGAGTTCCGGTGACCCTACGTCTGGTTTTGGACATGCGTATAACGGGCATACTGGGACGGATTGGGGCTTGCCGACAGGCACCAATCTGGTTTCTGTTGCCAAGGGAACGGTGACAGCGTTGCGCGAAGGCGTTCCCAATGACGACCATAGTGACACGGGAAATTACCTTATTCTTTCGCATACTGTGAGCGGCAAAAACTGGCAAAGCAAATATTGGCATCTATCGCAGAATTCAGTGATTCCGACGGTGGGCGCGATAGTGACCAAGGGGCAGAGCATTGCGCAATCGGACAATACGGGCAATTCCACCGGACCGCATCTTCATTTTGCGTTATCTTGCACCTCCGCCAGCGGCAACGATTCGTGTCCTATTTATCACGGTTGGTTTGAGGAGCATGAATGGTATTACGGGAACACGCGCCCCTGCCTTATTTATCTCAAAAGCAACACGGATTCTCTGAACTGTCGCCGAGGCAATTCGACATCCTATGACATTGTGACGCAAGTGGCGGAGGGGGCAATGTTTGTCTGTTCTCAGCATAACAACTGGTATCGTATTTTTGCTCCGATGCCGCCTGCGCGGGCTTATGAGAGCCGACAAAACAGCGGTTTGCCGGCGGCGGGATATACAGAGAGCGGAACGTGGGCAAATGGCGCGGATAAATCAAGCGTTGCCGATGCGGCGGGGGATGCGAATTATGTGGCGCTTGCGGGAGCCGGTTCGCGTTATTCCACCTTTGCCGCAACAGGCGATTCGGATTCGGCGACCTTTACTTGGACGGCGCCGCAGCGCGGGAACTACAGCATCTATGCCACATGGCCCTCGAATGCCAATGCGAAGAATGTGACTTATCGCGTGACTGATTTGAACGGTTCGCAGGATATCAAGATAACGCAAAAGGGCAATTATGGGCAGGGCGGAACCGGAACACATGCCAATCCCTATATCATTGAAACCAACCCTTATGTGGCAAATCACACAACGGTCGGCGGGGATGACATATGGAATTCGTATTCGCCGGAAGGCGCAGGATTGCCCGAAAACGGACCGGAACGCATTTATAAATTTACGATTGAAACAGCGACAAGTTTGAATGTTGAGGTGGCTCATACAGGCTATCCGACAAAAGATGTGGACATTCATCTTCTTTACAGTTTGAGCAATACGGACTGCCAAGCCCGCAGCGATTGGGAATTGAGCGTAAGCTCGCTTCCGCCGGGCACGTATTATATTGCTATAGATAGTTATGGCACAGATAATTCTGGGGCGACGGATTATACGATAACAGTGACTTTTGGCGAAAGCGAACCTTTTGCTAATAAATGGGTGAAGATTGGAGATTTCACGTATGCCAATGGCGGAACGGGAACGGTTCAAATCCTTGAAAGCAGCGTGGATGGAAAGGTGAACTCATCCTTGGAAGGACGCGTTTATGCGGATGCTATCAAGGTTGTGCCGACAATTACTTACCGCTCCGTTTGGGCAAGCGATGCATATCTGACCCGCGTTAATTCAAGCACAACTCCGCTTGCATGCGTCGGGATTTTAGCGGATCAGACCCCGGGGAATGATTCGAGTGATATAAATCAATACAAAGAAGTTCCGATTTATGCGGATAAAGCGGCAGGGGCGGCAAATACATCCGCGATTGTGGGCAAGGCAGTTACAGGGCAGCGTTTTGTTTGTTCACAAAAATCCGGCGACTGGTATAAGATTTATCTGACGGCGGGATGCGGCGCTCCGGAAGGGTGGATTTACGGGGATAATCTTTTCATCTATAATAGCGCGGTTGTGCCTGTAGAGTTATCTGTGTTCTCGGCGGATTAATCGCGCTCGAGTTTTTTTGAGAATCAGGGCGGATTATCTCCTTAATGATAAAAAGTTAAAAAAAAGCGCATCGGAGATTTTATATTCTCGGGTTAAAAGCGGTTTATGAATTTTACAAATGAACCGCGTTGGGCATTTGACAGGAAATTTATTCTTTGCCGAAATCAAAGCCTTTGTCGAAGGCGAGGATATTGAGGTATTCGGTGCCTTTGGGGACGCTTGCCTTGATGGATTCGCGCATCGCTTCGGGAGAGATGATGCCGGAGACGGCGGTCATATATCCGAGCATGACAAGGTTGAGGACGATGCGGCTTCCCATTTCTTCTGCCATGCGTGTGGCTGGGATGCTGTAAACGGAGCGGGGAAAATCCGCGGGATAATTAACGAGGTTTTTTTCGACGATGATTTTACCGTCGAGTTTTATTTCGCGAGCATATTTGTCAAACGCCTCCTGCGACATAAGGACCATGATATCGGGCGCAATAACATAAGGGAAGGATATTTTTTCATCGCCGACGATGACTTGCGCGGAGCATGAGCCGCCGCGGGCTTCGGGTCCGTAGCTGTGCGTGAGGGCGGCGTATTTTTTATCGTAAATAGCAGCTGCCTTTCCCAGAATGGCGCCGGCAAGGACAACGCCCTGTCCGCCGAAGCCTGCGATTTTAATTTCCCATTTTGACATTTGATTTTCCTTTTAGAAAATATGGATGATGCGGACGGAGTAGCCGGTTTTTCAAACTCCTTTTTCTTCGCGGATACGTTGATAACGGTCATTCATGGCGTCGAGGTATGTGGGTCGCTCGATATCAAGGAATTTGCCCACGATGGTTTCTGTGCGAAAGCCGAGATTGATATCCGAAGGGATGGGGTGGTCTTTGATAACGCTGTGTTCTTTGAACCATTCCATATGAGTGATACCGTCGCGGAATTTATTGCGGCGTCCGTAGAGGGTCGGGCATTGGCTGATGATTTCCACAAATGAGAACCCTTTTTTTCGAAGCGCCTCCAGAATGGATTTTTTCATCTGACGCACGTGATATGTCGTCCATCGAGCGACATAAACAGCGCCGGCGGATTCAGCAAGTTTAGGAAGGTTGAAAGGCGCTTGATAGCTGCCCCATGGGGCAGTGCTGGTTTGCGCGCTGATGGGCGTTGTCGGTCCGTATTGTCCGCCGGTCATAGCATAGTTGAAGTTGTTCACGCAGATGACTGTGATGTCCATATTTTTTTGTGCGGCGTGAATAAAGTGGTTTCCGCCGATGGCGATGAGGTCGCCGTCGCCGCTGAAGACCACAATCTTGAGTTCGGGGTTGGCGAGTTTGAGCCCTGTGGCAAAAGGGATGGCGCGTCCGTGTGTGGTGTGAAATGAATCGAGATTTACATATCCGGCGACGCGTCCAGTGCAGCCGATACCGGAAACAACGCAGACCTTGTCGGGTTCAAAGCCGGCTTCATCCAAGGCGCGGATAAAGGCGTTAAGGGCGGTTCCAATGCCGCAACCGGGGCACCAGATGTGGGGGATACGCTCCATGCGGAGGTATTTTTCAACCGGATTAACCGGTATGGGGTTTGATACTGCAACACTCATTTTACAGCCTCGCGAATAATTTTTAAGATATCTTCGGGGTTATGGACAGTTCCGCCGGCATGGGGAACGAGGTAGGTTTTCGCCTGTCCGGCGGCGCAGCGTTCAACTTCGTAAACGATTTGTCCCATGTTCATTTCGACTACAACAAAGGGGCGCGATTTTTTAGCCGCTTTGCGGAAGACTTCTTCGGGGAAGGGCCAGACGACGATGGGTCGGATGATGCCAGCTTTGATGCCTTCTTTGCGCGCCAATTCTCTAACGAGGAAGACGATGCGGGAAGAGATGCCGTAAGAGACGAGTATGACATCCGAATCGTCTGGGATATCCTCTTCAACCATACGAATTTTTGGCTCATTCTGACGGATTTTATTGACCAGACGTCTGACAAGGGCATCCTGACATTCTGGGGTGATAACGGGGCGTCCATGCTCATCGTGGGTTAAACCGGATACATGAACGTGATATCCATCGCCCGCCTTAATCATATCCGGGACAAGGTCTTTGCCGGGGCGGAAGAGATGAAATTCCGAAGGCGGCAGCGTGGTGTAGCGGCGCGGCGATAATTCGATTTCATCGGCGGGCGGAATGACAACGCGCTCGGACATGTGCCCCACGCATTCATCGGTCATGAGGAGTACGGGGACTCTGTATTCTTCCGAGAGGTTGAATGCTTTAATTGTCAGGTCGTAGCATTCTTGGGGGCTTTCTGGGCAGAGGGCGATAATCTGGTAATCGCCGTGGGAACCCCATCGCGCCTGCATCATATCCGCCTGACCGGGGAGGGTGGGGAGACCGGTTGATGGTCCGCCGCGCTGGACGTCAACGAATACGCATGGGGTTTCGGTCATGGCGGCATATCCGATGTTTTCCATCATGAGAGAGAATCCGGGTCCGGATGTGACGGTCATGGCTTTTGCCCCGCCCCAGACGGCGCCTGAGACGGCGATGGAAGAGGATAGTTCATCTTCCATTTGGATGAAAGTGCCGCCTGTGAAGGGGAATCTTTTGGAGATGCGTTCAATGATGTCGGTGGAAGGGGTGATAGGATATCCTGCGACGAAATTGCAGCCGGCAGAGATAGCGCCTTCGCAAACGGCATCGTTTCCTTTGAGGAAGTGTGTGCCTGTGAGAACGGTTTTTGGATCTGGTTTCATGGCTTTACTCGCATGGTTTTACTTTGACTTTTTTTCGCGAACGGAAAAAATAGCAAAATCGGGGCAATAGAGCCCGCAAAGGTTGCATCCGATGCACGCATCGGGGTTGACCGCCTCCGGGAAATGATATCCTTTTTCATTAAATTCCTTTGAGAAGGCAAGGACTTTTGACGGGCAGAACTGTATGCAGAATCCGCATCCTTTGCATCGTTCTTTTTTGATGAAGACTTCGCCTTTTATTTTGGGGGGCGTTTTTGTGGTTGATTCTTTTTCCATACATTGTTTCCTTTGAACAGATTACAGTAAAAACCATAACATAGAGACGTGAACGAGGTCAAATACGATAATATCCCGAATGGTCGGAATATGTGTCGTGGATAAAGTCTTCCATTTTTTTCCAGATGGATTTCACTTCGTTGCTCATAATCAAAAGATTGTGCGTCTTGCCATGAATGTCTTTGACGTGGTCTCTGAGAACGGCTTCGCGATCGAATCCAATCGCTTTAAGGATTTGAATCACAGCGGTATGGTCTTCGATTGTTTGCGCTATGACTTTTTCAATGTTGAGGGAAATGGCAAGTTGGAATAGTTCCTTGCTGAGGATGAAGCCGAGTCCCAGTCCGCGATAATCCGGGCTCACGACAAGGCGGAACTCGCCGACATGGCGTGACCATCCGTGGTTGTCCATGAGGAGCAGTGCGTCCGCGACGATGCGGTCGTTGCAGATGGCGATGAGAGGGATGGCGCGGTTGTAGTCTATGTTTTTTGCCCAACGGTGGATGACGTTGGGGTCTGTGACGTCTTCCTTGAGGAAGAGGCGGTCTTCTTCCGGGAGTGCGCGGAAAAATTCAAAGAGCACCGTTTCATCGGCAGGCGTCATAAGGCGCATGATGACTTTTTGTCCATTGCGAAGGGTTGCTTCTTTCGGATATGTTTTGAGAGCATCGTGTTTATCCATTTTTGTTTCCCGCTTTTTTAAAAGGTTTTGCATAATCTCCGGTATTTGATCCGGCATGGCGGCAACAGGAACACCTGCTTCTTCGAAGGCTTTGATTTTCGCCTCTGCGGTTCCGGAGCCGCCGGAGATAATTGCGCCGGCATGTCCCATGCGTTTGCCCGGCGGCGCGGTGCGTCCGGCAATAAACGCCACGACTGGTTTGTTGAAGGATTCTTTTATGAATTTGGCGGTTTCCTCTTCTTCGGAGCCGCCGATTTCGCCGATGAGCGCCACGCCTTTTGTTTCCGGGTCATCCTGAAAGAGTTTGAGCAGGTCAATAAAACCGCTTCCGACGATGGGGTCGCCGCCGATGCCGATACATGTTGTTTCGCCGAGTCCGCTTTTGGTGAGGTGATAAACAACTTCATAGGTGAGCGTTCCGCTGCGGGAGATGACGCCGATGCTCCCTTGTTTGTGAATTTGACCGGGCATGATGCCAATTTTGCATTTTCCGGGGGAGATGATGCCGGGGCAGTTAGGTCCGATGAGGCGCGTGTTTGTGCCTTTGAGACGGTTATAAATTTTCATCATATCGAGCACGGGGACGCCTTCTGTGATGCAGACGACAATGTCCAGCGCCGCGTCAATGGCTTCGTTCATGGCGGCAGCGGCGAATCTTGCTGGGACAAAAATCACACTGGCGTTGGCGTTTGTTTTTTCTTTTGCCTCGGCGACGGTGTTGAAAACGGGGATGCCTTCCACCGACTCGCCGCCTTTACCGGGCACCACGCCTCCGACTATTTTAGCGCCATAATCGCGCATAGCGAGCGCGTGAAAGGAGCCATCGCGTCCGGTGATGCCCTGCACCAGCACCCGTGTGTTTTCATTTATCAATATACTCATTAAAACCTCCTCATGCTAAACAAACGAAACGGCTTTTTGAATGACGTTCTTCATAGTGTCGGCGGAGATGAGATTTGTGCCTTTGAGCATTTCTCGGGCTTTATCTTCGTTAGTTCCTGTGAGGCGGACGCAAATTGGGACGGGGATTTCCATGGAGTCTGTTGCTTTGATGATGCCCGCGGCGATGTCGTCGCAACGGGTGATGCCGCCGAAGATGTTGATGACGATGACTTTGACTTTGGGGTTTCTGAGGATGATGCGGATGGCGTTGAGGACTTTATCGGGGTTGGATGAGCCGCCGACGTCGAGGAAATTGGCGGGCTGCCCGCCGGCGGCTTTTATCATGTCCATAGTCGCCATAGCCAGTCCTGCGCCGTTAACAATACAGCCGATATTGCCGTCGAGGTCAACAAAGGTCAGCCCGTATTTTTTCGCTTCAATCTCTTTTGGATTTTCCTGTTCAAAATCTTGCAGAAGCGACAATCCGGGGTGGCGCCAAAGGGCGTTGTCATCAAAGACGATTTTGGCATCTGCCGCAATGAGTCTGCCTTCCCCATTGACGACAAGGGGGTTTATTTCAACGAGGGTGCAATCCTTTTCAAGAAAGATTACATATAGTAGTGCGAGTATATCCGCGGCTTCGGCGGCAAGAAGAGGTTCTGGATAAAGCGCCGCGCCCATTTCTTGAAAGAGCGATAAATCGGGCGGCAAGGTGGGATCGAGAAGTATTTTTTTGATGGCATCCGGTTTGGCGCGGGCAAGTTCTTCTATTTCTACGCCGCCTTGGGATGTGCCGATAAAGACGATTTTTTTTGCGGCGCGGTCAATGGTGATGCCGAGATATGCCTCTCGTTTTATATCTATGGCGGGATAGATGAGGACTTTTGAGACTTTACATCCTTTGATGTCCATGCCGAGAATTTTCTCGGCTGCCTCGCGGGCTTTTTCCGGGTCGGGGCAGAATTTGACGCCGCCTGCTTTGCCTCTTCCGCCGACGTGCACCTGCGCCTTGACCATGATGGGCGCTGCGGCTTTAACGGCATAGTCATAAACTTCATCCACTGTGCGCGCAGCCTCGCCGAGCACGGTGGGGATACCATATTGAGCAAAGATTTCCTTTGCCTGATATTCATGTATTTTCATGTTTTATGTTAATGTGATTTTGACTGGGGGCTGTCAACTAAAATCCCGCAGGAGGTTATCAGCGTTGGGCAATGATTATCATTTTACTTGCGAAAAGGCGTTTGACCGCCCTATCCTTTTTTTAGTTATGGATGAACATATAAGCCCAAAGGCGATTGCAAAACAGAAAGTTATGAGAAAATTATTCTTTTATTTTATTGGCGGGTTTTTTTTGTTATCAAATGTTTCCGCTCTTTTTGCTCTGGATTTGCCATCCCGTCCGGAATATATGTGGGAGCGAAAGCTGCCGCTGACTATACCGGGAGATCCGTTGGTTCTGGATATGGATGGCGATGGGCAGTTGGAGGTCCTTTTTACGGACAACACGGGCAGGGTTTGTCTTTTGGATGCAAAGAGCGGCAGGATTATCTGGAGGAAAACACTGGATAAAAGGCACAGCCTGACTGTCCCTGTGGCGGGCAATTTTACGGGCGACGGAAGCGTGGATATTGTTGCGGGGACAAGCGGCAAGCGTCTTTACCTTGTCAACGGCGCGGACGGCAAAATTCTTGCTCGAGAAGATATGTCTGACAGCATCATCCTTCCGCCGACGCTCATCCCATTAAAAAACGATGCCAAAGATGGGCGGGCGGGGGTTATTGTGACAGACGACAGGGGGAATGTTTCGCTATATCAGTTCATTCGCAATAATAGCGCCGACGGGAACAAAACCGTTTATCCGTTCAAGGCGAAGGCGATGTGGACAATTGCGCTCAATGCGCGTGTCACAGCTCCTGCATCTGTGGGCGCGGTGACCGCATTGGATGCAATCAATATTATTGTTGGCACAAGCAACGGGGATATTTGGGCGTTCGACCGGGATAATCCGGCGAATCGGATTCGTTTTACCAATTATGACAATCGCGGAATTGAAACGATACCCGCCTTGGGGCAGATAACGGGCGATGAACGCCGGGAGGTTGTATATGCGGACAAGGCGGGGAACTTGAACGTCCTTTTTTTTCAGAACGGGGAATTTCGCCGGCTCTGGAGCAAGGACCGGATTATTTATGAGCCGCCGTTGCAAACGCTCATTTTGCAGGATTTGACAAATGATGGCAAAGACGAGATAATTGTTGCGACCGAGCATTATATTTTTGGGTTTGACGGAAACACAGGCAAAAGCATTTGGGAAAAAGATCGCATCAGCCTCACCTATTCTAACAGTTCCGAGCCCGGTTTGATATACAATCCCGGGGGCGCGCCGATTTTGATTATTGGCGATGTTCGGGGTAAATCGCTTTTTATTAATTTGTCGAAGGGCGATGCCGGGAATTTTTGGGAGATGGGAAAAACGTTTGTCAAAACGCCTGTTGTTTTCAATGTCGAGGATATTCCGCGCTCGTGCATTATGGTTATTTCGGAAGCGGGATCGCATTGCCGCACATTCAAATGGAGCGCTCCCCTGCCGACCGGCAAGGCGCTCTGGGAAACAAGGGGCGGAAATCAATTCCGCACATGCAAGATAGACGAAGCATACAATCAGTTTATTGAGAACCATAAGGCTTATCTTTTGAACTGCGTCCGCAAACGCAAAGAAACGGCGGAGGCGGCTTTTCGGGAGGGTAAATGGGACGAGGCGTTGACCGGCGCAAGGGGCTGGTTGGCTTTGCAGCCACGTAATGTGGATGCGCAAAAGATGTTGGCGCGCGCCAAATTCAGGAGATATTTTTTCATTTATATCGGCGCATTTCTCATCAGCGCGGGCTTATTTTACATTATCATTTCAAGATTGCTCAAGTTGTTCATAACTCTGCGTTTGATTGCAAAGGCGCGCGATTATGTTGAACGGGAATCGCTGGGCTCAGCCATCCAATGCTATCGGAGGGCGTTGCAAAAAAATCCGGCAAACCGCGGAATAATGCAAGCGCTGGGTCAGGCGCTGATGCGGGTGGGCGAATTCGACAAAGAGAATATTCCCATTTTTGAGACGACATACGAAATGGATAAGCAAAATCCGGAGGCGCTGAAGGCGCTGGCTCTCGCCTATCTGCATTCGGATATCATGGAAGACAAGGCGCTTATCATATATCAACGGGCGCTGGATCATGTGGATAACAAGGCGGCATTTGAACACATTATTGGGAAGATTTATCTGAAAAAAGGGGAATATGAGACAGCGGGGAAATATGTTCGGCGGGCGTTGCGCAGTAGGGAAGCGAATCTGGATATGTATAACACGCTTACGGATATTTATCTTTGCATGAACTTTCGCACGCGCAAGGCGCTTCCTGTGTTTAAGAAAGTCTATTCGCATAGGAGAGATGACCAGAGATTTCTTGAGGCTTTGTGCGACGCTTATCTGGATGCCAAAGAGACGGATGCGGAGGTGCGGGAGGTCTGCGAGGCGGTTTTGAAGGGCAATCATAATTATTTAGGGGCTTACATCCAGATGGCAAAGATTCACATCCAAGATAATAATTCCGTCGGAGCGGCGAAATGCGCGGCGCGTATTTTGGAACTGGATCCAACCAATCTGGACGGGCTTCTCATCCAGAGCCAGTATTATCTTCTTGAGAACCGCAAGGATGCTCAGGCGCTGGAGGTGTATCAAAGGAGTCTTTCCCACTTTCCGCATAATAAAGAAATTTTGCGCATCGTGGCGCATATTTATTATGAAAAACGGCGTTTTGATTCTGAGGCGGAGGATATTTATCGCCGCGCGATTCAACTCAATCCATCAGATGTTCAGATTCTGCTTGCCCTTGCAAAGATAGCGCAGAAGTCGCTCGATTACGACCTTTCCATCACAAGCATTGAGAAGTTGATAGATCTTGGGCAATTCAATAACGACTTGATTTTGCAGCTGGCTGATTCTTACAAGATTCGGCATTATACGGAGGCGCGTGCGGAAAAGATTTATCAGACCGCGATTAAGGTTCATCCCGATGATACGGAGTTTGCGACTCTTCTGGCGGAGGTTTTCATGCGGCAGAAAAAGACGGACGGGGCATCCATCCACGCCTATGAAAACGCCTTGAAGATAAATCACACAAGGGATGACATCGCTCGGCAGTTAATTAAGAGTTATATTGAAAACAGGAATTTTGAAGGGGCGTCCCGCCTTGCCCAATTTTTCCTTGCACGATTGCCCGGCGATGAAGAGTTTTCGCGGCTTATGGCGCTTGCTGATTTGCAGAGCAACAAGATAGACGAGGCGATTGAGGAATATAGCTCGCTTTTAAAAAAGAACCCGAACGATCCAGAGGCGCTGGTCAATCTGGCGCAGGCGTTTGCGCACAAGAGGCTCATGAACGACACTGCCGCTGATTTGTATTTGAAGGCGCTTCAGATTGCGCCGGAAAACGACTTTTTGCATCGGATTATGGCGTGTGTCCTGCTTTCGAATGGTCGAATCAGCGACGGCATCGAAGAGTTTAAAAAGGCGGTTGCCGCCAATCCCAAATCGGTGGGCGCGGTGATTGACGACGGTCTGGCGATGCTTGCTGTAAATCCCGATTGGATGGAGGCGCGCTGGTTCATCTGCCGCCTGATGATTGAGAGCGGAAGGCTTCGGGAGGCGATGAACGAGCTTCAGACTCTTTTTGAGAACGCGCCTGAGGATTTGGAGCATATCATTGCCGCTTATCAAGAAATCCTTACAAAGGACCCGGAGAATGCGATAGCGCTGATTCAATATGGTTCGCATTTAAAAACGCTGGGGCGCACGGAGGAGGCTCGGCAGGCAATGGAGCAGGCATACCGGATTATGCCGAATAATCCGGATGTGCAGCGGGAAATTTCAGAGCTGTATGAGTTTATTCTTGAGGAGAAAGATGACATCGAGGTTCGTTTTGAATTGGGCAAGTTGTATTTAGCGATGAATCAATTTGACTCTGCAATCAGTTGTTTTCAGCGCACGTCGCAGGATTTCCGCTGGGAAAGCGAATCTATTAAATATCTGGGGCGTTGCTTTGTCCGCAAAGGCATGCTCGACCTTGCCATGCAGGAGTTCAAGAAGCTTACGATTGATGATGAGATGAAGGATATGCTTTATGATCTGGCTCAGCGCTATGAGGCGAAGAACGACCTTGTGGGAGCGAAGCAAGTTTATCGCCAGCTTTTTGCGGCAGATATTAATTATCGGAATGTGCGCACGAAGTTTGAGATGTTGGCGGGTTCAACAAGCGATCCGATGGTTTTTGAAAAGACGACGATTCTGAATAGTCTTTCTGATAAAGCCAAACGCCGCTATGAGCTTCTTGAGGAGATAGGGCGCGGGGCGATGGGTATTGTGTATCGGGCAAAGGATATTGAATTGGATGAGGTGGTGGCTTTAAAAATTCTGCCGGATAATCTTTCAAATAATCCTGAGGCGCTTCAGCGATTCAAGGCGGAGGCGCGCAACGCCCGCCGATTGAGCCACAAAAACATTGTCCGCATTCACGATATCGGCGAGGAGATGGGTCGGAAATATATTTCTATGGAGTTTGTGAACGGCTCGGATTTGAAGCATATCATTCGCGAAAGCGGCGCGAAATTGCCGATTGAGAAGACGATTAAATATATGATTCAGACGGCGCAGGCGCTTTCTTACGCGCACAGCATCGGCATTATCCACAGGGATATCAAGCCCGCCAATATCATGATCACAAAAGATGACGAGGTGAAGGTGACCGATTTTGGCATTGCCAAGATGATGGAGGGTTCTGATGCGACGATGACTGGCGTTGTGATTGGCACGCCGCTTTATATGAGTCCCGAACAGGTGCGGGGCACGCCGGCGGATAAACGGGCGGATATTTATTCGCTTGGAATCACCATGTATGATTTATTATGCGGCAGACCGCCTTTTTATGAGGGGGACCTTGCCTATCAGCATTTGCATGTTGAACCAAAACCTATCGAAGGCGTTTCGCCGGCTTTGATGGGGATTATTCAAAAATGTTTGATGAAAAACAAGGAAGAGCGCTGGGAGGATGTGGGTTTGGTCGCCGAGGCGTTATCAGGCATTTTCCAATAATGATATCATAAATTCAAGGAGGTTGGTTGACTGTTATGAAGCGTGAATCATCCGGCGGAAATGGTAAGGAACATATCCCCAATAGAATCATTGTCTTTAGTCTAAATCACCCGAGGCTGGTCATCATTGTCTCTGTTATTGTTGCTATTCTTTTTGCTCTTGCGGTTATGAAAGTCAAAATAGACACCGACCCGGAGAATATGCTTTCTGAAAAGGAGGCGGTGCGTGTCTTTCACAAGGAGATGAAAAAGACTTTTGACATGCACGACATGCTTGTGCTGGGCGTGGTGAATGAGAAGGATCCGGACGGTGTTTTCAATCCCGCATCGCTTGCGCGGATTTATGAGATGACGGAATTTTGCAGTCAGCTGCAATGGTCTGACCCGCATGTTCCGGGCAAAACAATCGGCGTTGTTACGCGGGACATACTTGCGCCATCCACTGTGGATAATATCGAACAGGCGGGTCTGGGGACGGTACGCTTTGAGTGGCTGATGGCGGAGCCGCCAAAAACGCGCGAGGAGGCTTTGAAAATTCGGGATAATGCGCGCAACAATCCGCTGCTTTATGGAACGCTTCTTTCTGAAAACGGCAAAGCGATTTGCATTTATCTGCCTATCACAGATAAGAATCTTTCTCATCGCCTCTATGTTGAATTAAAGAAAAAGATAGCCACGTTCAGCGGCGATGAACAGTATCATATTACAGGGCTGCCTGTTGCGGAGGACACCTTTGGCGTTGAGATGTTCAAGCAGATGGCGCTTTCCGCGCCGCTGGCGATGTTGATTATTTTCATTTTGATGTTTTTCTTTTTTAAAAGGCTCATTATCATAATCAGTCCGCTTATCGTCGCCTTTTTATCCGTTATCCTGACGATGGGGCTGATGATTGCGCTGGGGTATCCTGTTCACATCATGAGTTCGATGATTCCTATATTCGTCATGCCGATAGCGGTTTTAAACTCCATTCACATCAAATCAGAATTTTATGAGAGATATCAGCAGTGGAAGGATAAGCGGAAAACGCTGGAGTATGTAATGTCCCAGCTTTTCACGCCGATGCTTTATACTTCGCTGACCACAGTTGCGGGTTTTGCCTCTTTGGCTTTGACGCCGATTCCGCCGGTTCAAATCTTTGGTCTTTTTGTGGCGTATGGGGTGGCGGTATCATGGCTTTTGACTGTGGTTTTTGTTCCGGCATTCACGATGACCATCAGCGATAAATGGCTTCTTAATTTTGGCGCGAAAAAAGGCGGCGCCGAAGAAGCGGAGGAATCGGGCGTTTTAAACAAACTGGGCAAGGGCGTATATCGCGCAGCGCCGTTAATTCTTATTGTGACGGCGATTATGGCGATTGTTTCTCTTTTTGGCATATCCAAAATTCAGGTGAACGATAATCCGGTTAAGTGGTTCACAAAATCGCATCCTATTCGAGTGGCTGATGATGTATTGAACCGCCATTTCGGCGGGACATATATGGCTTTTCTTGTCCTGGAGGCAAAGGATGCGGGAGGGACGCCGGCGCTTTTTGCTGCGGATGTTCATGAGTCGCTGCAGAGGCTCAAGGATGAGTTGCATGGAGATTATCCCAATTCGAGCAGCCTGATTGACGAGGCTCAAGAATACTTGAAAACGGCGGCATCGCAGGCGGTCAGTATCGAAGACCTTGCAGATAAACTAAAGACTTTTTTTATTTCAAAAATTGAGAAAGTAAGCAGCGATGACGCAGAGGTTTGGGAGGAGATAAAGGGCGTTGCGGAATCTGTTCCAACGACGTGGGAACCTTTTAAGCGGCCGGATGTGCTGCGATATCTTACCGACATTCAGCAGATGTTGCTCAAATCGGCGGTTGTGGGGAAATCCAATTCAGTTTCTGATGTTGTGATGAAGGTATACAAAGAGCTGATGGAGGGCAGCGAGGAGTATTACAGGATACCGGACACATCGGCGGGCGTGGCTCAGGCGCTGACGTCGTTCCAAAGCAGCCACAAGCCGGGAGATTTGTGGCATCTGGTGACTACGGATTATAAGATGGCAAATATCTGGGTGCAACTCAAAAGCGGGGATAACAAGGATATGTCCCGCGTGGTGAAGATGGTTGACGATTATCTGAAGGAGCATAAGGCGCCGATTGAGTTGCGACACGACTGGTTTGGGTTGACGTATATTAACGTCATCTGGCAGGAGCGTATGGTTGTGGGTATGCTTCAATCCTTTGTGGGCAGTTTTTTGATAGTTTTTGTCATGATGTTGATTCTTTTCCGCTCGGTATTTTGGGGAGCCATTGCCATGATACCGATGACGGTGACGGTGGCGGGTGTTTACGCCTTTATTGGGTTTGTCGGGAAGGATTACGATATGCCTGTGGCGGTGCTATCGGCGCTGACGTTGGGGCTGGCGGTGGATTTTGCAATTCATTTTTTGACACGCGCACAAATGCTGGTTTTGGGTTCCCGAGAGAGAACTTGGGCATCTATTAAGGCGCGAATGTTTGACGAGCCGGCGCGTGCGATTATGAGAAATATCATCGTGATTGCGTTCGGTTTTCTTCCGCTTGTGGCGGCGCCGCTTGTGCCATACAAAACAGTTGGACTGTTTTTTTCCGCCATTCTTTTGTTGTCGGGCATCGCCACACTTTTAATTCTGCCCGCCCTTGTGCAAACGCTTGAAAAGATATTGTTCAAAAATTTCCGGAATCCTGTTTCGATGACATGCAACTGCGGTCTTTGCGCTGTGACATCCATCGCTACTGTGATTATGGTGTGGCTTAATCTGCATCAATTTTTGAATTTGAGATGGGAAACGATGAGCATTATCAGCGCCATTATCATACCGATTTTGGCTGTGACCTGCGGGATATTATCAAGACGCGCTGCCTGTCGCATGCGCGATATAACACAATCGAAGGGGGAATGATGATTATGAAAAAACACGCAGGAGTTCTATTATTGTTCTGCGCGGCGATGATTTGGTTCGCGGCGGCGATGGGAGCGGCTCAAGACGTTTCCGCCAAGCCGGAGGAAAAGACGCTGTCTGTTGATGAGATTGTGAAAAAGGCGAATCATGTTTCTTATTATCAAGGGAAAGACGGGCGCGCCAATGTGGACATGACAATCACATTCGGACAGGGCGGGACGCAATCGCGCGGGATGACGATCCTTCGTCTGAATGAGGACGAAAAGGATGAGGCGCAAAAATATTATGTTTATTTTGATAAGCCAGCGGATCATCGCAATATGGCGTTCATGGTTTGGAAACATGTCACAAAAGATGACGACCGTTGGCTTTATCTGCCCGCGCTGGATTTGGTCAAACGGATTGCCGCTTCGGATAAACGCACGAGTTTTGTTGGGTCTGATTATCTTTATGAGGATGTTTCAGGGCGATCGCTTGCGGAGGATACGCACACGCTCGAATCCACAGATGACAAATATTATGTTGTTAAGAACGACCCGAAGGATCCCAAGTCTGTTGAATTTTCATCTTACAAGGTCTGGATAGACAAAGCGACTTTTCTGCCGATGAAGGCGGAATATTTGGACAAAAACGGCAAGTTATACAGGACGATGGAAGTTCTGGAAACGGGGACGTTCGATGGTTTTGCAACGGCTGTCAAATCGAAGATTTCCAATCTGGCAACGGGCGGGAATACTGTGATGACTTTTTCCAATGTGAAATATAATATTGGTCTTCCGGGCGATATTTTTACGGAGCGATACCTTCGCCGCGCGCCGCAGAAGTGGTTGAAGGGGAATTGATGATGCGCAAGCTTGCATTCGGTTTTTTGATGCTGGCGTCGGTATGGCTTGCGTTTTACTTATCCGACGGCGTTGCCTTGGGTGAAGAGACGTCGGATGTGGCTGAAGGAACTACAAGCGTCATGTCCGTCAATCGGGCGTTGAATCCTCTGCGAAGCGCGCTGGCAAAAAAGATTCGGGAGAACCTGCCTTCCGAGATTCACGGATTTGTTGAGGCGCGCGGAGGGGTTCGCCTCAAGGATAATAAGACGATTTCGCGCACTGCCACCATCGGCGAATCGCGGCTTCAACTTGAAACTTCGTGGTCTTTGCTTGGGGCGCAGGCGAAATTGAAATCGGATTTTTATTACGACGCTGTTCAGGAAATGGCAAAGGGCGACCTGCGCGAGGCGAATATCGCCTTCTCCCCTCTTGAATTTTTGGATTTGAAGATAGGGCGTCAGACGCTCACTTGGGGCACTGGCGACATGCTTTTTATTAACGATCTTTTTCCCAAAGACTGGAATTCTTTTTTTCTTGGTCGGGATGATGAATATTTAAAAGCGCCTTCCGATGCCATTAAAGCGAGTTTTTTTCTCAATTATTTCGATTTGGATGCGGTCTATACCCCGCAATTTGATCCGGATCGTTATATCACGGGCAGGCGGATAAGTTATTGGAGCGACGCTTTGGGGCGGAGCGCAGGCGAGGATGATCATCTGGATGCGGCTCTGCCAGACAGGTGGTTTCGCGATGATGAGATTGCGCTGCGTCTTTACAAAAATATCAGCGGCTGGGAGCCGGCGCTCTATTATTACAACGGTTATTGGAAGAGTCCGGGTGGGATGAATCCTTATACTGGCAGCGCCACCTTTCCCCGCCTGTCCGTTTATGGGGCGAGCCTGCGGGGGAATGTGCTGAAAGGCATCGGAAATATTGAGGCGGGTTATTATGAGTCAAAAGATGACCGGCGCGGCAAAGATCCGATGATTCGCAACAGCGAAATACGGCTGCTTGTCGGTTATGAGCAGGAGATTGCGAAGGATTTGACGGGGGCGATTCAGTATTACGTTGAGTATATGGCGGATTACGATGATTATAGGCGGACGCTGCCCGAGGGCATACACGCTAAAGATGAAGACCGCCATGTTGTGACGCTGCGGCTGACTAAGCTGATGATGAATCAAAATCTGCGTTTATCATTATTTGCTTATTACTCTCCAACAGACGCGGATGTTTATATCCGTCCAAAGGTGCGATATAAATTTTCGGATCGCTGGGAGGGAGAGATAGGGGGAAACATTTTTATCGGGAAAGAGGAGCACACCTTTTTTGGACAGTTCGAGGAGAACTCGAACATCTACGCCTCTGTAAGATTTAATTTTTAATGGAGTTTAATCCGGTCAAAGGACGCTGTTTGTCATTTCGCGAAGGCCGGCTATCAGTTTGATCGGGGCGCCCGAATTGATGATTTCGCGGGCAAGTTGGATGCCCTCTTTAATGGAATCACATTTATCAGCGATGTATAGACCGGCTCCCGCGTTCAGGAGGGCTGCATCTGTTTTAGGGCTTTTGGCTCCTTTGAAAATTCCTTCGATGATGGCGGCGTTTTGAGAGGCGTCGCCGCCCACCAAATCCCAAATGTCGCAACTTTTCAAACCGAGCTCGCCCGGTTCGACGGGATAAAAATCAATGCTGCCATCGGTTTTGAGTTCCGCAATGGCGGATGCGGAAACGAGCGAGAGTTCATCCATGCCCGCTGAGCCGTGCGCTACAAGGGCTCGGCGCGTTCCAAGCCCTGCAAGGGTTCGAGCAAATGTTTCAACGAGGTTGGTATTGAATACGCCGACCACTTGGCAAGTGGCTTTGGCGGGATTGGAGAGTGGACCGATGAGGTTGAAGATGGTGCGAATGGCTATTTCGCGCCGCGGTCCAATGGCGTATTTCATGGCTTTGTGATATAGCGGTGCAAAGAGGAAGCAAAAATTCAATTCATCAAGGATACGGGCGCTGGCTTCCGGCGGGATGTCAATTTTGATTCCGAGGGCTTCAAGGACGTCTGCGCTGCCGCATTTGCTCGAGACGCCGCGGTTGCCGTGTTTGGCGACTTTGACGCCGCCCGCGGCGCAGATGAGCGCGGCGGCTGTGGAGATGTTGAAAGTTCCCGAGCCATCGCCGCCTGTGCCGCAGGTATCCAGAATGGGAACGCCTTCCGGCACGGCGATTGGCGTTGCTTTCTCCCGCATAACGCGGACAAATCCGAGGATATTTTCGACGGTTTCTCCTTTCATGCGGAGAGCTGTGATGAAAGAGGCGATTTGAGCGGGCGTGGCTTCGCCGGACATGATTTCCTCGGCGACATGTTTTGATTCTGCTTCCGACAAGGGTTCTTCGGTGAACAACCGGGCAATGGCTTCTTTAATCATGCGCCGTCTCCTTTATCAACGAATCTCCAAAAAGTTTTTTAGTATCTTTTTTCCGGAAGCCGTCAGGATTGATTCCGGGTGGAACTGCACGCCAAAAACCGGATACTGCCTATGGCGCATGCCCATAATCAAACCGTCATCTGTCCATGCTGTGACATCAAGAATATCGGGAAGGTTTTCGCGGCGGACAATCAAGGAATGATAGCGTGTTGCCTCAATGGGGTTCGGCAAATCGGCGAAGATATCGTTTCCTTTGTGATGAATCATGGAGGTTTTTCCGTGCCAGACTTGCGGAGCGCGGGTAATCTCCCCTCCATAGACGCAACCGATGCATTGATGTCCGAGGCAAACGCCAAGGATGGGGATGCTGCCGCCAAAACGGCGGATGACCTCGATTGAAAGCCCCGCTTCGTTGGGCGTGCCGGGTCCGGGGCTGACGACAATGCGGTCAGGTTTGAGACGCTCCAGTTCATCGAGGGCGAACTGGTCATTGCGCTTCACAACAAGCTCCGCTCCAAGTTCGCCCAGATATTGGACAAGGTTGTAAGTGAATGAATCGTAATTATCAATCATGAAGATCATGGTTTAAAACATCCTCATATTAAAATCATCTTCGCTTTTTTATTCGAGTCCGGCTTCCGCCATTTCAATCGCTCGTATCAGCGCTCGCGCTTTGTTAAGAGTTTCTTGATATTCCGTTTCAGGGACGGAATCGGCGACGACGCCGCAGCCCGCTTGTATGTATGCGGAATCTCCGCGCGTGATGATGGTGCGTATAGTGATGCAGGAATCGAGATTTCCGCTGAATGAGAAATAGCCGACGGCGCCGGCATAAGGTCCGCGTTGGATGGTTTCAAGTTCGTCAATGATTTCCATAGCTCGCACTTTTGGCGCGCCGGAAACTGTTCCCGCAGGAAACGACGCCTTCAGGACGTCATAGGCATCGTTTTTGGGGGCAAGGGTTCCGCGAACATTCGAGACGATGTGCATGACATGGGAATATCGTTCAATGGTCATAAGGTCATCCACGAAGACGGAGCCGAACTCAGCCACGCGCCCGCAATCGTTGCGTCCCAGATCCACGAGCATAATGTGCTCTGCGCGCTCTTTGGGATCGGCAAGGAGTTCCGCCTCCAGCGCCTTGTCCTCATCGGGCGATGAACCGCGTTTGCGCGTTCCGGCGATGGGGCGTATTTGAATTTGATCGCCGGCAACTTTGACTAAAATTTCCGGGCTGGAGCCTATAATTTTTAATCCGCCAAATTTGAGGAAGAACATGTAGGGCGAGGGGTTGATGGCGCGCAGGGCGCGGTAGATATCCAGCGGGGCGCATGTGAAATTGGTCTTTAAGCGCTGGGAGAGAACAACCTGAAAGATGTCACCGGCAAAGATATATTCGCGAGCGCGTTCGACGGCGTTTTTGAATTCATCTTCTGTCATATTGGATTCGATTTTTATAGGCTGCGCTTCCCGCTTGATTTCGGCAGCGGGGAGGGGCAGGCGGAGTTTTTCGTGCATGAGTTCAATCTGGCGGATAGCCTCTTCATAGGCTTTTTCGGGATTGCCTCTGATGTGGGCGTTATTGAGGAGGAGTATTCTATGCCGGACGTGGTCAAAAATGATGATGTTGTCGGTAATCATGAAAAAGGTATCCGGGAGGTTCAGGTCATCGGGGTTGTTGTTTGGGATGCGGGGTTCGATGTTGCGGATTTCATCATAGCTGACGTATCCCACTGCGCCGCCGATAAAGGGCGGAAGCGAGGGGTTTGGCACGAGTTTGAATCGGGACATGATATTTCGAAGTTCGTCCAGAGGGGATTTTTGGGTTATGTAGGTTTCCTCATCATTGCGATAAATCAGGTCAATCTCGCGCCCTTTGCTTTTGAAGATAATGGAGGGGTTGGCGCCCAGAAAGGAGTAGCGTCCGAGCGATTCGCCGCCTTCGACGCTTTCAAGGAGGAAGGCGAAATCGTTATCGGAGATTTTTTTCATGATAGATACGGGCGTTTCCATATCGGCGAGAATTTCTTTATAGACGGGGATGAGATTCCCGCGGGCTGCCATTTGGATAAATTCATTTTTATCTGGATGGAACATCAAGCGCCTTTCGTTTTTAGGATTATTTTTTATGGGAATAGACTTTATCGGGGTCAAACATTTTTTTCCCGTCAACGACCCATTTGCCGTCTTTGAGCAATCGGAAGAAACAGGAATAATAGCCTTCATGGCAGGCGCCGCCCGTCTGGCTGATTTTGAGGAGGATGACATCGCCGTCGCAATCAAGGCGGATGTCGTGGATTTTTTGGACGTTGCCGGAAGATTCGCCTTTAATCCAAAGTTTTTTGCGGGAGCGGCTGTAATAGCAAGCGATTTGCCGCTCGATGGTCATGCGGAGCGATTCCTCGTTCATCCAAGCCATCATAAGAATTTCGCCAGTTTGGGCATCTTGGGCGATAGCGGGGACAAGCCCCTTTTCATCGAATTTCACATTTTTAAGAGTGTCCATCATTTTATCCTTTCATTTGAGTTAATTTTATTTTTCATGAGAAAACTTGCGTGTTTCTGCAGCGGCGTTTTTCATGTCTTTGCTGAGATTGTAATACAGAGTCGCTTTGTCATTATAGTAAGCCGCCTGTTCGAGATTGCCTTTCTTTTCAAACTCTCGGGAAAGTTCGAAATACTCATAACCCAAGATGAAATACGAATCGGAGATGGTGTCATAAAAATGGAGAACATCCTCGCGAAAATGGCGGGCAGTTTTTTCAAAATCTTTTGAAATCGGGGTATGATTGCAAGCTGCCGCGAGGAATGCGGCGAGAATCAACATCAGGATTTTTTTCATGTTGCCCCCCTTATGCCGTTATCTTTTTGCATCGTTTTGGCGGCGCGATCAAACTCTTCCATATTGCAAACAAAAGGGCGCATTTCCACGCATTCATCGGGGGTCAGCATCCCGCCCGATATGACAATCTTTGTCGCTTGCTCAATGGTGAGGTTAATATCCCAGACCTGATCCGGCGTTAGCATAAGAAAAAATCCCGTCGTGGGATTGGGCGTGGAAGGCACAAAGACATTGATGAAAGGCTCGGAATTGTCCTTGCGGCGAAGCACCCCGACCACATAAGCAAGCGCGAACATTCCCTTGCGCGGATACTCAATGATAACCACCTTGTGCATAGCGCTTTTTTGCATAAGGGCGATGGAATCCATCACCTGCCGCGTAGTGAGGTAGAAGAATTTGATGCCCGGGATTTTAGTAAGCAGATTTTCGCCCCAACGGATGATGCGCGCAACAAAAAGGAATTTGGAAAGAAGCCCGATGAGATATAATATGAGCCCAGCAAGGAGAATGCCTATAAAGAATTCGGCGGCTGGGGAGATTTCTTTGAACAAGAAGGGAACCACGAGCGGCTTGAAAAATCCGCTGACCATATCCATGAGACTCCGCATAACAACATAAGTGACCGCCAGCGGCACGAGGACGAATACGCCGGCGATGACATTATTTTTAATTGAGGAGACCGATTTATGGAACATTTCCCCAAACATGTTTCGACCGCCTAAGCCATTATTAAGATGGGATAAACGACTTTTATGCGGCAAATGTCAACATGGAACACAGGAAAATATTTGCAATGACAGCAATCCAGATAAAAAGCCGATTTGATGCCCAACGTCCTTGTTAATGGGCGAGCAATCCTGAAGTATAGGCAGTCGGGGCAGCGGCTGGACGCAGGGCAAAGACATGGATCATGCCGTAGCCATATTCATATCCCGGGTCGCCGTTGTGCTCGATGTAATAAATGCGTTTATTTGCCGAGTCAAAGGCTATCGCGCCCGCCGTTCCATCTCCGCCGCCGGGGAGCATGGAAAAGCGGTCAAGGTCGAAGACGCAATAAGGCTGCGGCTCCCAGCTTTGCTTTTTGCCTTCCGCCACATCAGCCAGATCGGCGGGATTGTAAAGCATGAGCCCCGTGCGCCAGTCTGTTGCGGCAGTTCCCTTTTCCCCGAAGGGCGGTTCGGGAATATCATCGAGGCAGTTAAAGGCGCCGAGTGAATCGCCATACCATGAGTCGCCGATGCTACGGACGTAAGAAATCGCCACGGCGGCGCGTCCGTCTATTTCGAGCAATGCGCCGCCCTCGCCCCACTCCCCCATCGCCCAGTTTATGACGCGGTTTTGAGTGTCCGCGCCCGAGCTGTATCGCACAAGTTCAACTGCCGTGCATGAGCCGCCGTTTGCGGGCAGTGCGCCGCTTTCCCATGGGGCGATGGCATAAAGGCTCGCGCCATGCGAGGGCACGCCCGAACCAGCAAGGTAATTGCTACCCACAATGAGGGAGCGTCCGCCGGTGTGCAGGTCTGCCCATGTTTGAGATATGGGAAAAAGAATCATCGAGTGCAGCGCGGAGGAAATGTTATTGGGCGGGACGCCGCCGATATGCCACGCGCCAAGCCCCTGCGTCAGCGCCAGATTAAAAACGCCATGCGCGGGCGCATTGCCATCAGTGCCGAAAAAATCGCTGATGCCGTAATAAATATAACCGCCGACGCCATTGCCGCCGGGGTGATACGCGATCCCGCCTGTGGCATAGCCGCCGCTCACGGGAAAATAATTGCCATCATAGATTCGGGGCCAGAGATCCGCCGGGGCTTTAAGCGTCCGAGCCCTTGGCAGGTCTTCGATATTGGATGATAAAACGGCTTTGGGGATGCTGACCTCGCAGACTCTCTCGCAATATTTTGTGAGGAGGTATAGCGAGCCCTGCCATTCGTTTGATGGATTGAATGAGCCGTTGCCCTGCGGATAAAAGGCGATGCCGCACGAAGCGTAATCCATGTATGGCTCCAAATCAATGGGCAAGCGGATACCGCCGAGGTATTCAATTTGACTCCATGGGTCAATGAGCGCCGCGGAGTCCCAGGCGGGCGCGGTGATGGTCACGGTTGTGGAGTGGGCGCTTTCATTGCCGTGGCGGCGCGCGGGATTTTCCTCTCTCGGATACATGCCATAAGGAGCGGCATCGAGGGCGGTGACTGTGTATTTATATGTGGCGCCGGGCTGGACGTTCAGGTCAATGTAGTGAAGATTATCCGCGCCATAGTGGTTCATCATATCATTGGGGAGGATGCCGTGCAGTTCGCTATTGCGATAGATGAGATAGCGATCCACGCCGGTGGCATATGGGGCGGGGTCTGCGGAGGCTGTCCATGTGAGGCGGATGAGGTTTTTGCCGCAACCAGTCGTGGAGGCATAGGGCGCTGCCTTGAGATTGCCGGGGGCGCTTGGCGGCGTCAGGTCCGCCTCGTTCGAGTATTCAATGCGGATCATGACGATACCGCTCATGGGATAACGTTTATTGACATTGATGAGGTAGGCGCTGCCGACGGAGGGCGGGCTATTTGGCTGGTTCAGCATGGATGCGTCGGAGATGTAATACTCCATCTCAACGGATTTTTGCGGGGGCAAGCCGTAGCCGATGTCGGCGTAGAGGGAATACCAAGCATTGGAGGTGTCGGCGGGGTCGGGGCTGTCAGGATCGGTCAGGCTGATGCGCGCGCCGAAGAAAATATCATAATCCGCGCGGTTGTAAAATGTGACAATAATTTTATGACCGCGTTGGAAGACGATGGGCGTTGTGCCGCGAATGCCCGCAAAGGAGGGGGCTTCCTCCTCCAGTTCGTCCGTCTCCGTGATGCCTTGATGGTCGGGATTGCCATCGGGATCAACATACTGCATATTGGTCGGGTGGCGCAGAATCTGATTCCAGTCCGAGTGAGGCTTTGAGGAGTTGGCGTCGCTCGTTCCGAAGTCAACGAGCGTCCAGCGCTCCGCCATACAGACGGCAGCCAGCGAGAAAAAAAGGACAATCAGGCACGCATGCTTCCGGTATTGAGAATTTTTCATAACCGCCCCCCTGATAAACTTTCTTTCCATCCATCAAGATTAAAAAAGGTATAAACGCCTCCCCGATACCAATCAACAATGAACTTAATTATTTTGAACAACGATATATCCACAGACAAAAAAAATCCCCCGCGGGAATGCGCCGCGGGGGATGGGGGAAAGCAGTTTGGAGTTATGGGAGGAGGACGTCGCCGATTTCGGCGTTGATGTTGTTTCCAGGATGGGCGGCTTTGAGGTGGGCAAGGCTGTGCGCAGGCGCCTCAACGGTGATGTCGTAATTGCCCTGCGGGACGTTGAGAAGGACGAAGCGTCCGTCTGGGAAGCTTGTGGTCGATATGTTTTGTCCGTTGCCGGTGAGGATGACTGTTGCGCCGGAGATGGGAAGGCGTGTGCCTGCATCAAGGGCGCGTCCGTTGAATGTGTTCGGGTCGGGCGTGAGGAGGATGTCGCCAAGGTTGAGGTTGTTGCCTTCGGTTGCGGTTATTTCCTGCTGGAGGAAACGGTAGGCGTAGCCCCATGTTTGGAAGGTGTGGGTTCCGCCGGTGACGTCATACATGATGAAGTCGCCGTTTAAGAGGCTGTTTGTGAGACATGAGGCCTTATTGCCGCCGTCCAATTGGGCGACGGCGTTATAGACGGACAAGCCGTTGACTGCGTCGAGGAGGCGTCCGTTGACTGTTCCGCCGACGGGGTTGATGCCTATCTGCCCGGCGTCTGTTGCGGCGCCGGCGTTCTGTGCGACGTCAATCTGTTTGAATTGGTAAGCCCATCCCCAGGTCTGCAATTGGCGCGCGCCTGCGGGGACGTTGACGAGGATGAAGCGTCCGGTGATGTTGGTCTTTGTTTCTTTGCCGAGACCGCCGCCGTCAAATTGAACGTGGGCGTTCATAATGGGGCGTCCTGTGCCGGCGTCAATGATTTGACCGCGGATGGTGTCGGGGATGATGGTGAAGCCGCGGCTTCCGACGTCAGTTGCACCGGTTTCTTTGACGTTGATAGGTTGTTCCTGAAAGTTATAGGCGTATCCCCAAGCTTGTAAGGTGTGGGCGCCGGGGGTGACGCCAAGGAACATGAAATAACCTTGTTCATCGGTGAGGGTGCGCCAAACGCCGCCGCCATCGAGTTGCGCTGTGGCTGCTGCAAGAGGCTCACCTGTCTGGCTGTCCACGATGCGCCCGACAACGGTGCCGTCGAGTTTGGTCATAGCAATTTCAGCGATGGCGGTGTCTTTATCGTCGAAAACGTAGATATCGAATTGTTGAAAATTATAGGCGAATCCCCAGACTTGCAATTTGTGCATACCGGGGGCTGCGCCGTAGATGGAGAACTCGCCTTTTGCGTTTGTGTATGTCTGGAATGCGCCGCCATCAAGTTGGACGATAATGCCGTTGACGGGCTTTTGAGTTTCTAAATCTTTGATAGCGCCGGATATTTTGGTATTAAAAAAGCCAAAGTTAACGTTCATGGCGAGGTTATAGGAATTGTTATTTTCGTTGGATTCTTTAACGATATTATCTGGGTCAACGGCAATCCAGATTGCGTGATTGCCGGCTGGAAGATACCAGAGGTTGACATCTTCGGTTTGAGTTTCGCCTACATCAAGGTCAAAGATATAGCATGTATCAAATAGGTCGCCATCTACATAAACATCGAGTTCTGTTTCATCGGAGGGCGCGGCGCCCTGATTTTTGACTGTGATGTTCAGGATTATCTGGTCTGTGGCGCTGGGATTGGGAGGCTCAATGGTTGCTGATGTGATGACAAGATCGGGTTGGGGTCCTTGAGCCACTGTCATGTAAAAGGTGTGGATGTTGTTTTTTTTGTTGGATTCAGAGATTTCATTATCCGGGTCGATTTCAACCCTGATTGTGCGTCTGCCTGCCGTCAGGTCCCAGAGTTCGATTTCATCAGTGGATGATTCGCCGGGCTCAAGATCGGGGATAAAATAATAATCAAATTCTTCATTATCAACGAAGATAGAGACAAAAATATTTTCCGCAATTGCCTTGCCCTGGTTTCGCACAGTAATCGAAAGAATGATTTCGTCGGATGTGTTGGGGTTGGCGGGGGTGTAAGTAGCATTTGTGACAGTGAGATCGGGGAGGCTTTGGGCGACGGCGGCTGATGAAATGAAGAGGACGCCTGCAAGCGCGGCGAAAATACATAGGATGTTGCGCAATTTGGAAAAAAATTTTTTCATTTTTTTGCTCCTGATATATAGTTGTAAGAAATCTTTAAATTGAGAAAAAAAGAGTCAAACAATTAATATATAAAATTTGGGGGACAATGAATGGCAATGGTTCATCTTTGCTCAAATTGTGTGCGCGCCGTATGAGGATTGTTCCAAGCGGGGTATCAGGGATTGGCGGTCTCTGTTTTGGTTTGTTCCAGCGGTATTGTTGAGAGCATAAGGGTGTCAATATCCTCGGGGAGGATTATGAGTTCGGCTGTATCCGAGGTTTCTTTGTCGGAAAATTCTGGGGCATATTTTTTGACACGCGCCAGATCGTCATTTTGTGGGTCGAGCGTAAGGAACCCGACGATGAAGTCCACAATTTCAACGGGGTAACAACCGATCTCGACGCCGGGCAGGAGGATGGGCTGGACTTCCGCGCTGACGGAGAAGAAATCGTGGCGTCCATCATCCCAATAATTATCGTTTCGGATAAGCCCCCGCTCTTCGTATTTCATCCAAGGGGTATCGGGTTTTAGGAAATAGTTGCCCCAGACAATATCGTTTTCGATATTGGAAAAGGAAAGGAGGCTGATGCCGCCCTGCGTGCGGCGCTCCGCCCAGACTCCGATGCCGCGGCGATCCATGCCGAACTGTTCGCCTTCAAAGTAGAGGGCATTAGCTTGGGCAAGGGCTGTGGCTCGCGCGCGAACGCCCAGACCGCGGGCGCCGCGGGGCGCGCTGATGCGGAAAAGGAAAAGGTCGAGGAAATCCGCTCCCCTATCCCTGAAATAACCCACGACTCCAGCCTGTGTGTTTGCTATGGCAAGGGATAAGATGAGGGCGATGAGCAGTCTTTTACGCATGATAACAAGAACTCCTTTCGGTTTGGGTTTTCAAATCATTGTATCTTCATAATGATGACCGTGAAGTCATCGAATTGGTCTGCCTCTTTGCGAAATTCCAGGCACGCTTCGTGGATGGCGTCGCGGATTTCCTGCGCTGTGCAATGCAGGTGGGCTCGTATTACTTTTTTGAGTCGCTCGATGCCAAACAGTTCGCCTGATTTGTTCATGGTGTCTGTGACGCCGTCGCTATACAGAACGAAGGTTTGGCCGGATTCAAGGTTGATAGTTTCGGATTCGTACTCGGAGTTTTCCATGATACCGAGAAAGAATCCGCCTTTTTTGAGCTGAGCTATCTTGCCCGTAGCATCAAACAGCAGAGGATAAACGTGTCCGGCGTTTGTGTATTCGAAAGTTCTTTTAACTGGGTCGAGGATGCCATATACCATCGTGATGAACATGTTGTTGGATGCGTCGCGGAATGCCATCTTGTTCAAGCGCGAGACGACGTTGGTGACGACGGCGTCTTTTTGTTGGGCTTCAATTTGGAGGGAGGCGCGGATGGTAGCAAGTAGAATGGCGGCAGGGACGCCTTTGCCGGAGACGTCGGCTATGGCGATTCCATATCGGCTGCCCGCCGGCATGGGGAGGAAATCGTAATAATCGCCGCCGACTTTTTTAGCGGGCATGCTCATAGCGGAGATGTCAATGCCTTCAAGAGTGGGATAGACTTTGGGAAGCAGATTCATCTGGATGGTGCGGGCGATTTCCATCTCTTTTGCCATTTTGTGTTGTTCGACAAGGCGGGCGTGGAGTTTTGCGTTTGCGATTGCCATGGCGGATTGATTGGCGATACCGTTGACGAGTTCCAATTCTTCATTGCCGTAAGTTGCAACTCCCGTTTGCGTGTCAATGTAGATGACGCCGTATATTTCCTCTTTATAGACAAGCGGTGCGCAGATGGCGGAACGGATGCTGTTGATGATGATGCTTTCAGAGGCGGCAAAGCGCTGGTCGCTTGCGGCATCCGAGACAAGGATGGAGACGCGGTCATGCAGGCATTGGCGGACGATGGTGCTACTGATACGGATTTCATCCACATCGCGGCTTTTGCTTTTGACCGCCTTTGGGATGAGTTCCTTGCCGGACTCATCTTTGAGCAGAATGAATCCGCGGTCGGGCTGGGTGACTTCATAAAGAATGCTCATGATTTGTTCGAGCAGGTCGTCGAGGTTGAGAATGTTGCGGATGGCGTCTGCCACCTGATAAAGAATGGTAAGGCGTTTATCTGAATCTTTGGGGAGTTGGTCTTTAGGGAGTTCGAGTTCAAGGGGCATTTGTTTACCGGCGGCAACGGAGCTGCGGGGCTGCCCCCAGCCGGAGTCATCCACAATGCGAATCATCCGCGATGTGGTTTCGCTGAAACGGTCAATGTCTTCGGGACCCGATTCAAAGACGAGGATGGTGTCGCCAAGCGTGAGTTGGGTTCCGCTAACCAGCGGCATTTCACTGGTGAAGGGCTTGCCGTTGATGAGCGAGCCGTTTTTGCTATCGAGGTCGCGGAAATAATAGGCGCTATCTTTAAAAAATATTTCGGCATGATGGCGGGATACTTTGCGGTCAATAATTTGAATGGAGTTTGAAACGCTGCGTCCAATGGAAACAGTGAGGTTGATAATCGGGAAGACCATGCCGACATCTGCGCCGGATTCAATGACCAATCGCGCCATTTTCCATCCCGTCCAAACAAAAGATGCGTTTTTCGCTTTGCACTAAATTGCAAAAAATAATTTAAATGTTTTTTTACCCTTTCAGTCTGCTCCCCTGTCAAGCGGAGAATCGTTGCAGAAAATTTTACTTAAATACTTGGGAAGCGCGAGCGGCGGGATGCCCTTGTTTTTCTTTTATGGGATTTCCGCGTTGGAGAATTCCGCAGGTCAATTTTATTGATATGCGCGTCAATAGGAAACGGCTTCCTTATAATAAGTAAACTTTTCTTCCATCTACGCGCAAGCGGCGGCTTGTGGCGAGGTCGAGGGCGCGCGGGAGAAGGCGGTGCTCAAATTCGAGGATGCGGGCTGAAAGGGTATCTTCTGTGTCGTCCGGATTGACGGGGATTGCGGTTTGGAGTATAATAGGTCCTGTGTCCATGCCGGCATCCACAAAGTGAACGGTGCAACCGCTGACTTTGACGCCGTAATCGAGGGCTTGTTTTTGGGCGTGAAGTCCGGGGAACGCCGGCAGCAGGGCAGGATGAATGTTGATGATGCGATGGGAGAAAGCCTCGATGAGAACAGGGGTGATGATTCTCATAAAACCGGCAAGGACGATAAATTCGATATTATGTTCACGCAGGACTTTGAGAACTTCGGCGTCATAGCCTTCGCGATTTTTTCGATAAGGTTTGGAATCCACAAAGACTGTTTTCACTCCCGCGGCATTCGCCTTTTCGAGTGCGGGGGCATCCGCCTTGTCGGAAAGGACGAGCGCAATTTCCGCATTTGGGAGATTCCCCTTCTTTTTTTCGTTAAGGATCGCCTCCATGTTCGAGCCGCGACCGGACACAAAAATGGCGACACGCATATCGGATTCCCTCCTTTGAAATATTGATGATGTTGAATAGTCCTGTCATAAGAAGGAGATAAACAATCGGCGCAACGTGCATGGTGAGACGCCAGTCAAGTTCTATGCCGGCAATAAAAATGGCTGGCGCCTCGATGACGATGGCGATACCCAGCCATTTGCGTTTTTCTGAAACGGCAATAATTGCTATGCCGATGAAATATAATATCAGCAGGAGACGGCTTCCCGCGAGGAGTCCGTTGGCGGCATGTCCGCGAATGAAGATTCTGTAAAGACCGCGGCTTGAGATTTTAATTATTTGCGGGATTGTGTGGAGTTTGATAATGTATCCATATGATGTGATGGGTTCGCCCGTGTAAGGATCTGCCTTGACCTCTTGAACTGTGGGGAAACCGGGGCGACCGACGAACTCGCGGTTACGATAGAAGCGGGCATGGATGTTGGTGGAATAGAGCGGATCCCCAAATTGTTTGTAATTGAAATGCAGGTGCGGCGCAATCATGAAAAGGGGCATTACGAGAGCGGCGGCAAGTGCAAGGGGACGGACGCTGCGCCGACATCCGAAATAAATGATGAGCGGAATAACATAACTCAAAGATGTGACCTGCGTCAAGCAGAGGGCGCCGGCGGCGAGTCCTGTCCAGAGCCAGCCCCATTTTGCCCATTCTTGCATGAGGATAAGGGCGTAGAGCAAACCGAGGGTGCATAAAATAAATAATTCCATTCTCAAGCCGCGCGCGCTCATGAAGATGAAGTATGGATTTGCGGCGCATGCAAAGGCGGCGCCCAAGCCAGCGCGAGCGTCGGTGATGCGTTTTACGACGATATAAACCGCGGGTATGACGGCAAGCGAGAGGAGGAATGTGAGGATACGCAGAGCGGTCTGCGTTTTGGATAAAAACAGGAATATTATTTTTATGAGCCAGATAAAGAGAGGTTCGCGAATATAAGGAGCGAGAGTTGTTGCTGTTTGAAAAAGACCTCCGCCTTTTTGTGCTATGTCAAAATATCCAACGGCATCGGGGTCGAGGTGTTGCCCCACGTTCTCAACAAGATTGATCCAGCGCATGTTATATCCCATTGCGATAATCATGCATAATAATATGAGGAATTTTTGTGGAGGGGCACCGGCAAGGCTGCGCCGTGAAAGGATTATTCCCATGGCAAGAATAATAATCACAAAAATTATATTTGTCAGCCATGGAAGGAGGTTTGCAAATAAGCCGGAAACGCTGCAGATAATTATAATAATATAAATAAATATTAATTCATTTCCGATTCGCTTACTGTAAAAAATCAATGCTGCGATGCAGAGCGCAATGGAAAAGAATAATACCGTTATGATATTATTTTGCGCTTTTTTTGTATAAACAGTTCGTTCGATGCGGCGGAGGATTGTCACGGGAGCGGCGCCGGCGCCGACTTGAGCGGTAATAGAAAGCCGGGTTTGTTTGTTTGCGACTTTATCGCGCAGGGTTAAAGTTTTCCCGTTGAGTTTGAGATGTTTTGGTTTGCCAACACCTGTTTGAACAATGACTTGAGTATCTGGAGATTTAATTTTTGCGGTGTGTATCTGATAAAAAACGATAAACTTGTTGACGCAATCATTATCATCGGCGGCGATTCCATTTCTAAAAAATATTGCGCCTTTTCCGCCGGCGGGGAGAAGAAGGGCGTTATTCTCGAAAATCCAATCGCCTTCTACATCATGACCGTGTTGCCGAATCCAGTCGGCGTTTTCGCGCGCATAGATGATTTCTTTATACACAAGCGGGCTGGAATAACCTGCAAGCCTCACAAGCCAAGCTGTAATAAAAACACCGCATACAATAAAACACAGCCAGTAAAATATTTTGTAAGAGGAAGGGGAATCAGATTTTTGATGGGATAGGTTTTTCTGCACAAGAATTCTCAAACGATGCTGGAATCTTTATTATCAATTACATTGGGAGATTTATTATCATCGAGGTGGCAAAGGTCAAGGATTTTGGCGCGGGAATTCTGCATCGGTTAAAAATTGCTTGTCAGGCAGGAACGGGTGTGAAAGATAATAACAAAATCTGCAAAAAAAGGATGCCATGATAAAAAAAGCTATTATTATTGGTGCGGGACCCGCGGGGCTGACCGCCGCATATGAGTTGGTCCAAAAAACAAAGATTCTTCCGATTGTGATTGAGAAGAGTCAATTCATGGGCGGGATTTCGAGAACGGTCAATTACAAGGGCAATCGGATTGACATCGGCGGGCATCGTTTTTTTTCCAAATCCGACCGCGTGATGGAATGGTGGCAGGAGGTTATGCCTCTGGAGAAGGATTCGGCGCGGATTGAGGAGATGGAAAAAATCCTTTTGTTGCGCGACCGCAAATCGCGCATTTATTGCTTCCGGAAATTCTTCGATTACCCTATCACGTTGAGCGGTCGCACGATTGCAAATCTCGGCGCGTGGCGGACTTTTAAAATCGGAATGAGTTATCTGAAGAGTTCCTGCTTCCCCATTAGGAACCCAAAAAATCTTGAGGAGTTTTTTATCAATCGTTTTGGCAAGGAGTTATATCTGACCTTTTTCAAATCCTATACGGAGAAGGTCTGGGGCAAACCGTGCAAGGAGATAAGCGCCGAGTGGGGGGCGCAGCGAGTCAAGGGTCTTTCCGTCTGGAAATCAATTGTTCACGTTTTGAAACGGGTATTCAAAAAATCGGATAACATCGCGGGGAAAGATACGGAGACATCGTTGATTGAAAAGTTTTTATATCCGAAATACGGACCGGGGCAGATGTGGGAGGAGGTTGCCCGCATTGTTCGGGAGCGCGGCGGCGAAATCATCACAGGGCTGGAAGTTGAAAATATTGAGGCGAGCGAGAACCGCATTGTGTCTGTTTCCGCGCGCGACTCCGAGGGGAATGTTCGGCGTTTTGATGGCGACTACTTTTTTTCCACGATGCCGATAAAGGATTTTATTAGCGGGATGGGACATGGCGTTCCTGAAAACGTTCGCGAAATCAGCGACGGGCTGACTTATCGGGATTTTATCACGGTGGGGCTTTTGGTTAATCAATTGAAAATCAAACCTGCGAACCCGCTTCAGAATAAATTAATCAACGACACGTGGATTTACATTCAGGAGCCTGATGTGGATGTGGGGCGGCTTCAGATATTCAACAACTGGAGTCCGTATCTTGTCGCAGACCCGAGCAAGGTTTGGTTGGGGTTGGAGTATTTTTGTCAGGACACTGACGCGCTCTGGAAGAAGCCCGATTCTGAGATGATCGAACAGGGGGCGGTTGAGTTGGATAGAATTGGCATTATCAACAAGCGCGATGTGTTGGATGGGACAGTGATTCGAATGCCGAAGACTTATCCGGGATATTTTGGAACGTTTGACCGTTTCTCGGAGGTGCGCCGATACCTTGATGGTTTTGAGAATCTTTTTCTCATTGGAAGAAACGGGATGCACAGATATAATAATCAGGATCACTCGATGTTGACCGCAATGGAGGCTGTGCAAAATATAATCAGCGGCAGGACAAATAAGGAAAATATCTGGAGCGTAAACACCGAACAGGAGTATCATGAGACAAAGGATAAACGTTAACCGGATTTTATTAAGGTTCATCAATATGTGGCGGAAAAAGATAGGGACTGCAAACAATTGTCTGAAGGATATGGTCAAGAGACAGATACAGGCGCGCGGTGTGAAGAATGAAGCCGTATTGAACGCCATGATGAAAGTTGATCGCGCGCTATTTTTGCCCGATTCACTCAAATACTGCGCATATATGGATGACCCGCTGCCCATCGGCGAAGGGCAGACTATCTCGCAGCCGTATATTGTCGGGCTGATGACGGAGATGTTGGATCCGCAAACGGGAGACCGCGTTCTTGAGGTGGGGACTGGCAGCGGGTATCAGACGGCAATTCTCGCCGAGTTGGTGAAACATGTTTATTCGCTCGAAATCATCCCAGCGTTGGCGAAGCGGGCGCGGGCGCTGCTTATTGATGAGATGAAATACAAAAATCTTTCCATTCGCGTTGCCAGCGGTTATGCGGGTTGGGCGGAGGAAGCGCCATTTGACAAAATTATTGTAACTGCCGCGCCGCCGGTTGTCCCGGATGCGCTGACGGAACAACTCGCGTCGGGCGGGCGAATGGTCGTTCCCGTCGGCGATTGTACTCAGAGGCTTTGCCTGATTCAGAAGGATAACTTTGGTCTGCGCCGAAGAGATTCAATTCCTGTTCGATTTGTGCCGATGGTGGATTACTGAGGCAGCGGCTCAGTTTTTTTTTGGAATTTGGCGATTAATTCCGCGCCGAATATATATTCATAGCCGCAAAGGCTGCAGCCGCGTTTTTCCATTTCCCTGAACAATTCTCGTCGCGTCCAATGGCTGGGATGTTTATCGGCATATCCGGAGGGGTGCAGTAATTGGTAGAACCATTCGATGATGCGCCAGCGGGTTGAGTAATCGGGCGTTCCGATGATGATGAATCCGCCGGGCTTTGTGACGCGCAGAACTTCATCCAGAATGACGGGATTGCGCGGGAGATGCTCAATGACTTGGGAGGCGATGGTTGCCTCAAAGACGCCGTTTGCAAAGGGGATGTGTCTAATATCGCCTCTGATGAGAACTTTGTGTGGGGCTCGTTTATATCGGAGCATGTTCATTTGCAAATCCATGCCGACCGCCTGCGGGAGCCCGTCCAAAATCTGGCTTGAGCCGCATCCGATATCGAGAATGGCGCGATATTCCCGGGCATAATCGCAGATGATTGAGTAGCGGCGTTTCTGCCAGATTCGTTGGAAATAAAAACGGCTGTTAAAGGCGCGCTCGTCGTAGTCGGCGCATTCGTGCGAGTTGCGCAATCGCCAGAATTTGAAGAGCGCGCGGAGGTAATCCTTGCCGAATGCAAGGATGCGCGATTTGGAAAAACCGTGTTTGCGCGGATGATAATGAAAAGGGACTTCTTTAACGCGGAATCCGCGTGAGTAAGCCTTGATGAGAATTTCCTGCAAGACAACATAGTTGACTTCCGTCGGGGCTACTTCATCGAAGATTCTTTTATGATAAAGACGGAAGCCCGAGGATAAATCGCGGATGGGCAGGTTGAGCGCGACGCGATAAAATGTGTTGAGAATCCACGATAGGAATTGCCGAAAAAATCCCGACTGGCTAAAACCGTTTTTGATATAGCGGGAGGCAATAAGAACCTCCGCCTGATGCCGAGCTGCAAAAAGGATGGGGACGATATAAGGGCTATGGGAGAAATCGGCATCCATAGTGATGATGTATTTGCCGCGGCATGCCTTAATTCCATTTGCAATGGCAATGCCGTATCCTCTTGAGACAACGACAAGTTTGGCGTTGTTATCTTTTACCACTTGCTCGATATTATCTTCCGAACGGGCGTCGGCGATGACAATTTCATATTCTGATTCGGGCAGCACGCCGATCATGACCTCGCGCAGGCAGGGCACGAGTTTGCGGATATTGATTTCCTCGTTGAGCGTGGGAATCAAAATGCTTAAAATCATTCGGTTATTTCCTGTTGCATAATATCGTTTTTACCTATGAAGTATAATCTTTGGCGTCAAACAAAAAAGAAAATTGCAGTTGACGCGCGGGTTTGCAAATGGAGATGATTTCTAATATGAAACATAAAAAAGTTATAGCGGTTTTTGTTATCTTTTTAAATTTGTGGCTCTGCCTTGCTATGATTTGCGCGGCGGAGGCGAAGGGCAGGATTGTCTGCATAGATCCGGGGCATCAAGCTCAGGCGGATAGCTCTCCGGACCCTATCGGTCCCGGTTCAACCAAGACCAAAGCCTGCGTTTCGAGCGGGACAAGAGGAACGGTCTCCGGACCGGAGCATGCGGTGGTGCTTGATGTGGGGTTGCGTCTGCGGGACCTTTTGACATCGCAGGGTGTGGCGGTTGTGATGACGCGGGAGACGGCGGATGTGCATCTTTGCAACAGCCAGCGAGCTATCATTGCCAACAATGCCAAAGCGGATTTGTGCATTCGCATACATTGCGACGCGGGTTCAAAACATACAAGCATTATGCTTTATCCGGCGCTTATTCAGGGGTGGACGGATGACATATATGAGGAGAGTTTGAAAGCGGCGGGGATTGTGCAAACAGCTTATTGCAACAAAACAGGCATCCCCAATGGCGGTCTCATCCCGCGTTCGGATCTGACGGGATTCAATTGGGCGGATGTGCCGACTATTCTGGCGGAGATGTTCCAGATGCAAAATGCGGAGGACGACAAGCTCGGGGCGACGCCGGAGTTTCGTCAAAAACTGGCAGAGGGTCTTGCCGCGGGCATCTTAGAATATCTTAAAACCCTCCCCGCAAAACCAATTCAAACAAACGCAATAATCCTTAAATAGATTAAAAAAAACCTTCCTCTTCCCAAACTTTTATCTGCTCGAGCTTTTGTTTGCGTTTTTTCAGATACGCCAGCAGAAAAAAGAGCGTCATTGCAAACCAGAAGATTGTGCCCGATGAAAAGAGAAAGATAATATTCCACCATCTATTTCCCAGATATTTTTTCCACTGCTCTTCAAGGCTTTTCATGATGATGGGTTCATCCAATTGCGCGATGAATTTGCGTCCCTGCTCGGGGTCTGCCAGAATTTTTAACATGGCGGAAATTCCCCCGCGGGCGAAAAACTGCCGTATGAGAAATTGGCACATGGAGCAGCTTTGCAAATATGCAAGGGAGAGCTCGGGAGGCGAGGCGGGGAATGAGGATTCAAGGCGGGAAAAGGGGATGTGGTTTCCCCAAAGGTGCGCCATTGCCATTTGGATGGATTTTCCCAGCGACCACTCGCCGGCAAGAAGCATCGCCAGTCCTTCATCGAGCCAACGGGGCAACGGCTCGACTGCCTGCCTTCCGACAAAAAGGTGTGCATATTCATGAACAAGCACACCGAAGTTCTCATCAGGGTTGAGGGCGCGGAGGCGTTCGCCATTGAGATAAATGACAGCCTGCGCGGCGTTTGCGGCGGCGATGAAATGCTCTGGATTCATGCCTGCTTTTTGGAGAAATTCTTTTTCCGTTTCGCAATAAACAATAGTCGTTGTGAATGGAATAGCAGGCGCGCCGCCAACTTTTTCCACCTTTTGGCGCGCCTTCTCCATAGCTTCTTTAAAATACTGCGCAAGTTTTTCTTTTCCCGCCGGGAAATCAAGGGCGGAAAATTCGTCGGCATAAAAAACCTGTCCGCATAAAAAAAACAAAAACAGGAAGATGGCTTTTATTTTTAATTTCATTTTTATTTATTCAGGTCGCGCTTATGGAATATTATAAACGCCGTAAAAAGGAAAACGGTTGTATAGATGGCGGAAATAACAACGCAGCGGATGACGTTCGGGGAATTCCACGATATGCTGATGCCGCTTGCCAGTTCGTTGAGCATACTGAAGCCTGTGTCCAAATAGGACGAAAAAATATATTTATCAAGATGAGCGTTTCCGACTGGGATGAAATATTTGAGGGGCTGAATGCCGATGTTGATGCCGAGTGCGAAGCCGATTGCTCCGGCATATGTCCGAGCAATGGCGGACATGAAGAATCCGAATGAAAGCAGAGCGAATATGGGCAGCATGGTCAGGAGCGCGGCGATTAAAATAGAGGCGGCGATTGTCGTTCCGGAGACGAGCACGGTTTCCCCGTCCATCACCGCGCCGAGCTGATATTTCCATTTTGCAACAATGAGTCCGCTTATGATATTCACGGCAAGAAGCATCAAAGAGAATAAGGCGGCGGCAAAGAGTTTTGAGAAGAGAAATTCTGAGCGCCCCAATGGACGGCACAAGGCGTCCCGATATGTTCCCTGTTCTGTTTCTGAGACAATTAGAAGCGCGGCATGAATAAGGACAAAGATGGGGATGAGGGAGGTGGCGGCGAGCTGGGTTGAGTTGCTCAGGAACGAAACCCCATTGAGGTTTTTTGCGGCGCCCATTTGGCTAAATCCAATGGCGCAAAAAAAAGGCATAGCGGCGCTCAGAGCAAGCCCCAGCCATGGGTATTTAAGCGCGGTCGTCTTAATCATCTCGTTGTGAAATGCGGCGAGTATCTTTTTCAATGAAGAGGGATTTGCGGATATCATCAGCGGAATTGGTTCATCCTCCTTTTAGCGCGCAGGCGATCGAGTGAAATCCTGACGTTTTGGTATTTGGGGTCAAGGGCAAACGCATCAAGGTAATACTTTTCAGCTTTATCGTAATCGCCGAGTTCTTCATAAATTGTGCCGAGATAGCGCAGCGGCTGCGGCTGAGAGGGCATGAGGTCATGCGCCTTTTGGAATGCGGCAAGCGCCTTATGCAATCGTTTTTTTGAGAGAAGATAATAACCGTATTCGTAATAATTGAACCAAAGGAAGCGGTTGCTTTGTCCAAGGAGGGCGGCGATTTCCGGCGGCTGAGGGCGCGTCCGCACAACTCCGACAAGGACGAGAATGTTAAAGAAGAGAAGAACGGTAATTATAAGCGCGAGCACAAGTCGCTTTCGGTTGATGTAGTTTTTCAGATGCGCGGCGATGTAATCGGCAAAGACAAGCGCGTTTGCGAGAAGGAGCGCGAGAATGATGCGATAGATAATGGAGATTTTTGCGTAATCGCCCCAGAGGGCGGGAAACCATCGCCACGGGGCGACAAGTAGGGCTGTCATCTCATAAAAGAATGTTTTATTCCAAGGGATATAATGATCCAGCGTGTTAAAGCCGAGCCGCTCGGCTATGACAAGAAGGAACGACCATGCGGAAAAAAGGATGGCGCTTATGAGCCAGAATTTCATGCGCCCTTCGCTGAATAGGGCGGCAAGCCCGAGCATGAAGATGAATCCGTATTCTGTAAATCGGCGGTTGCTGAAGGAGCCGCCCGCCCACCAGACTTCGTTGGCGCTGTTGATATAGATTTGCATGAGGAGGGCGGCGATGAGCCCCGCTGCGAGAATACGCTCTTTTTTCCAGAGAAGGAAAAGCCCCAGCGCGCCAAGAAGCACAATCGGCGTCCAAGGCAGCAGCCCGTGATAATCAGAGAACAGCATTTCAAAAATGGCGGGGCGGAACCAGCGCATTTCTTCGAGTTTAGGCATATGAAAGGGATTGCCGAAAAATTTACTCCAATAAAAAAAGAGCGGAAGAAGCGCAAAGATGAATGCGGCAAAGGCAACAAGCGCGCCTTTGATGTATTGCGCGGCGTAATCGGCGCGCGATTTGAAAGCGCCCTCGCGATGTTTTATAAATGCTTCGACGAGCAAAACGATAAGCGTTGCGATGTGTTGCGGACGGGTAAGAGTCATGATGCCGCCCAGCGCGCCAAGCAGCGCCCATTGAGCGGGGGTGCGCTCTTTAATCGTTTCCGCCCAGACGATAATAAAAAGCGTGACGATGAAAAATCCTGTGGCATGGGACATCAGGGCGCCGTAAAAGGTGTAGAATAAAAGCGGCGTGCCAAAAAAGCAAAGAAGGACGCTCCAGAGGGATATTTTGGCGCCGTAGCGTTTGCGGAGGAAATGATACGCGGCGAATAATCCGCTTCCGACATAAAATAAAATTCCGGTAAGGACAAGGGAGAAATAAGGCTGGCTGAACCCGTTGGTCTCCGAGCCGAAGAAACGGGCTGCCACTGAGCCGAGCAAATAAAATCCGCTCCAGAGCAATCCTGCGCCCATAGGCCAGTCGTTGGAGAGATATCCTTTGCCGGTGATATAGAGCATGTGTTTTTGAAATTCAAAATGCTCGTATTCATCCGAAAAATCCAAATCGCCGTCATGCAGAAGCGAGCGAGTGTAGGAATAATAAGCGGCAAAATCCGGCGGCGCAAAATAGGCGTTTGCCATCCAGAAAGAAAGGATTGAGAAAAGGACAATCAGGATTGTCGCGTGGGAAAATTTCATTATCGCGCGGAAAAGCTTAATTGACCCGCGGTAAAGAATAATCATCGCGCGCTTGAGAAATATCCAAATCATGCCATCGAATATGATTGATGCGCCGTCAGGCTGTCAAGGCTGTGTCTCCTGATTCATAAATGATTTTCATTCTTTGTGTTATGGAGCATGAATCAAATTGACAGGAGGGATGCGGGGGCGGACATGAATTATTGCAAAAGGTGAATCGGCAAAAAATATTCTTTCGATGAAATGAGAAATATGAAAAAAGAGGCAATGAAGATATTCCTCGCAAAACCGGGGAGTTTATTTGAATTCAGCGATTTGCAAAAACTGCTGGGGTTGGATAAGGGAGAGCGGAAGGCGTTAAAATCCGCTTTGGATTCGTTGGAAGAAGAGGGTAAGATTCATAGATTTAAGAATCGAAAGTTTGGTCTGATGCGGTCGGCGGATATGGCAACTGGGACGCTCAGCATTGCCCGCAAAGGATACGGCTTTGTGCGGTGCGACCCGCCCGCGCCGAATGCGGCGCCGCCGCCGGATGTTTTTATTGCGCGGAAGAATTTGGGCGGAGCGCTTCATGGCGACCGGGTTCTTGTGAGGCTGCTCAACCGCGATTCGGAACGGATGAACGGGCGCATAGCAAAGGTTTTGGCGCGCGCGCAGACGGAGTTTGTGGGTCAATTTCAATTTGACAAAAAAGGCGGGGTTGTGATTCCCCGCAATGATAAAATCAACCGTCTTATCAATATCCCCAAACTTGATTTTCGAAATCAATTGCAAAACGGTTTATGGGTTTTAGCGCGCGTTCTTGATTTCGGCGATGAGCGGCATCCGATGACGGGAGAGATTATTGATATTGTTGGCAAGGATGATGACAGGCGGATTGATATCCTCCTTGTCATTCGCGATTACGGCGTCCAGCCGGAATTTCCTGAAGAGGTTGTTGCTGAAGCCGGGGCGCTGCCTGAGGGCGTCAGCGCGGATGAGGCGGCGCGGCGCGAGGACTTTCGCGGCATAACAACCTTCACCATTGATCCGGAGACGGCGAAGGATTTTGATGATGCGCTTTCGATAGAGCGGTTGGCAAATGGCATGTTTCGGCTAGGCGTTCATATCGCCGATGTGTCTCATTATGTGCAGCCGGATTCATTCATTGACCGCGAGGCTTTTGAGCGGGGCACGAGCATCTATCCTGTGGATCGGGTGATACCGATGTTGCCGGAGCGTCTTTCTAATAATTTATGCAGCCTGCGCCCGAACGAAGACCGTCTGACGATGAGCGTTGTGATGGAGATAGATGGCGTGGGCAAGGTGCATCGCGCCGAGTTTTTCAATGGGATTATCCGCTCGCGCCATCGGCTGAATTATACGGAGGTGCAAGCGGTTTTTGACCGCAGCGACCCTTGGCTCTGCGCCCATTATGCGGGCATACGCGATGAGCTGACAGCGCTCAAAGAGTTGAACGGAATTTTGATAAAAATGCGCGAGGACAAAGGGGCGTTGGATTTGGATGTCGGGGAGGCGGATGTGATTTTTGATTCGGATGGGAATGTGATAGATTTGCGGCGTCTTCCGCGCCTTGCCAGCCACCGCCTTGTGGAGCAGTGCATGGTTCTTGCCAATGAGGTTGTGGCGAGCAAATTATTCCGTCAGAAAGTTCCTTCGATTTACCGCATCCATGAGCCGCCGGGTCAGGATAAGCTTCACAGGCTGGTTCCGGTGCTTGCCAATTTTGGCGTGGCGTTGCCGCCCAAACGCGCCATCACGCCGAGAATTTTGCAAGAGGCGCTGAGGCGCATCGAGCGGCTGGGCGAGGCGGGGGGTATTTTGCGGCGTGTGATTCTGCGGGCTATGATGCGGGCGGAATATGCGCCGGAAAACAAGGGGCATTATGGGCTGGGCAGTTCCTGTTATACGCATTTCACCAGCCCCATCCGACGGTATCCCGACCTCATCGTCCATCGTATGCTTAAAAGCGTCATTGCCGGAGAGCATAAAGATGAACAGTTTCGCAAGTTCTGGAAGGAGCGTATGCCGGAGATTGCGCAACACGCCACAAACAGAGAGGAACGGGCTGGGAATATAGAGAACGAAGCAACGAACATCCTTGGGTTGGAATATATGCGCCGCTTTTTGGGTCATGAGTTAGTAGGCTTTGTTTCTGGCGTGACCAACTTTGGACTTTTTGTGGAATTGAAACGCTACCCCATCGAGGGGCTTATCAAAATATCCAATCTTGACGGCGACAAATACGAGTTCGAAGAGGAGACTCTGACACTCAAGGGCAAGCGGAAGGGGCAGGGCTTTCGCCTTGGGGATCGCCTCCTTGTTTCTATTGACCATATTGATGTGATGAAGCAGGAAATGGATTTATCTTTTGTGGACAAGATTTGATAATTATCAAAAAAATGAAAAAGGAGCGCGAGATGACTCATCGAACCATGATTTGGGGATTTGTTGTTTCGTTTTTTTGCCTTTTGGCAATCAATCACACATTCAGCGCGGAGGTTTCTATGAAATCTAAAAACGATGAAACGTCAACAACACCGATTGCGAGTATTATCCCCAAGCCGGCAAAGATTAGCTTCGGCGATGGTTTTTTTGCAATTAAGCCGGACACTATAATAATGGCGGACGAAGAAGTTCAAAAGGAAGCCGAATATCTTGCGGACGTTCTTCAACCGGCGATGGGTTTGGGGTTCGCATTAAAGGTCCAATTGCGGGAGAATATGCAAGAGTCAAATAACAGCATCATACTCAAGATTGATCCCTTGCTCAACGCATTGGGTGACGAAGGCTACAAGATGAGTGTCAGCGGTGAGCGCGTCATTATAAGCGGGGCAAAACCGGCTGGCGTTTTTTACGGCTGCCAGACGCTGAGGCAGATGCTGCCTATTGAGATTTTCGGAGATAAGAAAGCTGAGGGCGTTGACTGGAAAGTGCCATGCGCGGAGATAGAAGACCAGCCGCGTTTTGAATGGCGCGGGCAGTTGTTTGACTGCTGCCGCCATTTTTTCAGCGTGGACACAGTTAAGCGCGCCATTGATTTGCTTGCCCTGCACAAGATGAACCGTTTGCACTGGCATTTAACGGAGGATCAGGGCTGGCGTGTTGAAATAAAGAAGTATCCCAAGCTTACGGAGGTTGGGGCGTGGAGAATCGAAAACGATGGCAGCCGCTACGGCGGGTTTTATACACAGAAGGAAATGCGCGAGATTGTGGAATATGCGTCCGCGTGCCATATTATGGTTGTACCGGAAATTGAAATGCCAGGGCATTCTATAGCCGCTCTTGCAAGCTATCCGCATCTGGGATGCACGGGCGGTCCTTACAAAGTGGCGAACAGCTGGGGCGTATTCACGGATGTTTATTGCGCAGGAAACAAAGATGTTTTCCGCTTTATCGAAGATGTTCTAACCGAGGTGTTGGATATTTTCCCTTCGCCATATATTCATATCGGCGGCGATGAATGCCCGAAGGATGCATGGAAGAAATGTTCGAAATGTCAGGCGCGCATTCAGGCGGAAAATCTGAAGGATGAACATGAATTGCAGAGTTATTTCATCAAGAGAATTGATAAATTTCTCACAGGCAAGGGACGGCGTTTGATTGGATGGGACGAGATACTGGAGGGCGGGCTTTCGCCAAATGCGGTGGTTCAATCATGGCGCGGCATCAAAGGTGGCATCGAGTCAGCGCGCCAATCTCATGATGTGATTATGTCTCCGACGACGCATTGCTATCTCGATTACGATTATACAAGCATTTCGGTTGAAAAATCCTATTTATTTGAGCCGGTGCCTTCCGAATTAACTGAAAAGGAATCGCGGCATATTCTGGGACTTGAGGGAAATATCTGGGCGGAACGCGTTTCGAATCAGGACCGTCTTGACTTTCAGCTTTATCCGCGTCTAACTGCGCTTTCGGAGGTTGGGTGGTCGCCGAAGGCGGCACGGGATTGGAATGATTTTGACGTCCGCTTGAATACTCACCTAAAACGTTTGGAGCTGCTGGGAGTAAAATACGGCAAAGATGAAATGGGACCGATTTTGCAAGACGCCCAATTGTTGGGTCATTGGTCGGCGAATCAGATGAAGATGGAGGGGGTCGAGCTCGAATGGGATGCGACGCCATTTATAAAGGATGCCGGCAAATATCACGTTATCTTCTTTTATAAAAAAGGGGCAAGCGCCCTGCAAATCGAATGGGCGGCGCTTTTGGAGAATGGGAAAGAGATTCAACGCGATACGCATCAGGGATGGAGCGGGGCGGTGAAGCGCGATATTGTCTTCACATTTTTGCTGCCTGAGCGCGCTGCGGGAGCGGCATACGCCATTCGGGCATTCGGCATACCGCAAGGGGATGAAGATTCCAACGGCGATGTGCTCATCAAGTTTGACGAATAAATTATTTTTTTATTTTATGGTTTGTGCCAATTTCTGCGAAGGACAACCATAACGGGGTAATGGTCGGATATTTTGTTTAAAACGGAATCCCGACACACACCTGCTTTGAGAATCCATTGTGCCATTTTTTTATTCAGCAGGATAAAGTCTAGCCTTCTTGAAAATTTGTTTTGTTCTTCCGGCGATTTGGAAACAAGCATGGAGGGAAAAGAAGCCGTCGTGTCTTGAGCATCATCAAGGGTTTTAACATAAGTATCAATCAAACCGGCGTCGAAAAATGTTTGCAGGACGGAAAAATCCATTTTTCCGTTATCAAGGTTTCGCCGTTTTTCGTCTTTTTGTTCTTGTGCGATCATGCGCTGGAGGAATTCTTTTTTATTTGAAAGTTGTTTTTGGTCATAAGGGCTAAAGGCATTGAAATCTCCCAGCACAATGACCGGCTCTTCCCGCTCAATCAGCGCTTTTGCTTTAGCGCATATAATGCCCGCTTCAATCCGACGTCTTGCCAAATCAAAGGGCGATAGATGGATAACAAAAAAATTCAATCCGGCGGTTTTGCAATGGAGATAACCGTGATGCATATCGTGCAGACGTTTTTCAATTGTTTCAATAGGCTCTTTTGAAGTCAGCCCGACCGGGAATCCGTTCTCTTTGAGAATCTGCGCATAATTGTGCCCCCAGTTTTTTGCGACGGATTCCAGTTTATGTTGTGTGAATCCATTGAGTTCCTCCAAAGCCACGACATCGGGATTTTGTTCCTTTATCCAATTCGCGCCATCGTTGATATTCTTGCCGTGATTGAAACCGTATAAAACATTATAGGAGATGATTTTCAAATCATCGGAGTGCGGATTTTGATTTTCTTCTGCGGCTCCTATAGCCAAAAGAAAGAGTAAGAAACAGCAAATAACATGGGGCAGAATATTTTTGGGGTTCATAGCGCACTCACCATAAATTTTTGACTTTTTGCGTAATAAACAAAGGGTTCATTATTCATACATATTTTTCTTTTCCAACGCCTGCGTTAGCTTTAATATAAGGTCTGAATCGGAATCAGAGAAGATAACCGCTTCGTGATGATCAAAGATAAGGTATTCTTCCTCCGTCTCTTCGAGTTCATACTGGCAGACAACATTGGCATACGCGTCAAGATAGGTCAGTATTGAATACTCCTGAAACTCTTCAAGTTCCAATCTGGCTGGAATTCCTGAAATATTATAAACAATTTCCATATCTTCCAAAAAAATATGAAACATCCCGTCTATAATATCAAAGAGATTAGAAATGCAAATTGAAAAGACCTCGCGCGGGAGATTGGTTGGCAGACAGGCGTATGGTATAATATTTTGGGGATTATTTTTTTTCTTATTAATTTTATTCAAAAATCTTTTTGGCATGACGATAACGTTAGATAAATTGCCTGATAAATGATTTTGTATGGCGCGTTGTTCCTTTTCAGAGAGTCCGGCAGCTCCCGTGGATAAATATAACACCTTTTGCGGGGGCGTAATTTTCTCTTTCTTAAAGTAATCCATCATGTCGCTCAATGATTCATCTATGAAAATCCCCCAGGTGTATTTGGCGGCTTCGGCAAAGCGATGGAATGGAAAGGCGCGCGCCGATGTCAGGAGTTTGTTTTCGGCGATGAATTGATGGGCGTATTCTTTATCAGCGACAATGGCAATGCGGGCATCAATATACTTAGAGAAATCGGGGAGTTCGCGCAGCGCGGCGATGACGCGAGTCAATTTGACGAGCATATCTTCCGTGTCGTAGATGGTTTTATAGGCGTCGTTGTATAATCCTTGATATTTAATGTTGTAGTTCCAGATGGCAAAGCCGGCAAGTTTCGCCCCGTATTCGCTGGCAGAGGACACCGCCATAATCTGATTCACGACGGCATCCGTGATATTTGCCTGATCCAGAGAGCCCTGCCCCAGCCCCCAGCTGTTGCCCGTTGTCCAGAGCCAATAGGGGCGTTTATGTTTGCTGGAAAGATAGGCAAGCTGCTTGAGCAGGAGAACGAGCATGACGATATCTTCTTCTGAGATGGGTGTTTTTTGGTCGCCGTCTCTGGGATAAACATCAAAGCTGGGATGGAAATAGGGAGGCGTTTTAGCAAAAAGGGCGGGAACGCTGGGAAGTAAATTTTCCTCCCGCGCATGGAAACCGCAGAAAGACATGGTGGAGGGAATGTCCGGGCAGACATCATGCCATGCTATGGCGCTCCATGCGGCGTAATCGGCTATGTAATGATTCTGGAATTCGCCGAGAGCCCTTTTGGCTGTGTCATCGCCGTTTAATGCCTCCTGAAAGGTCATGCCGTTTTTTTCCTTGAATGCCTTTTCGGCAAACTCCGAATAGTCACCGCCGAAAGGCTCATCGGCAAGGTTAACCATTATGATGATAGAGCGGTAGTCTTTGATGATTGTATCGGCGACCCATTTATAAAAGCGTTTGATATCCCTCTGATACTGAGGGGCATAAAAACAAGCGGAGATGCCGCCCCAATCAATCGGCGAGCCATTGGGGAAACGGCGGAGAGAATCTGGGTGCGCCTCGTTCCAGCGTGTTCCCATTTGAATCTGGTAGCCGATGGGAAAAACAACAGGAATATTTTTTTTGAGGCAGTAATCAAGGAGGCGCCGCTGCGCATTTATTATTTCAATGGCGTCCTCATGGCGGGGATCGCTGCTGTCAATAAACGCCTCATAGACTGCGTAAGAAAGAGCTGGCTCGATTTTCTTTGCATCGCACTCGCCCGGATTATTATGCCCGATCCAGATGAAGTTCACGCCAAGTTCCAAAAGCCTGTCCACATGATAGGCGATTTCATCGGCGGTCATTTCTGGATAGGGATCAAATGCCCACCCTGAGTAAATTTTATCTTTCAATTAATTCTCCATTTGATATAATTTTTCATCAATTGCCGATTTTATCAAGGTAACGTTTTTGGAATTCCGCAGCTGCGTCTTTGAGTATTTTCTGCGGGTCGGCGTCTTTTTTGGTAAGAACGGTCTGGACGGCGGGACCGAGGCATTCGCTATAAAGTTGCTGACAATAGTAGGGCGGTTCGGTGTGAACATATTTTGCCGCTTCCTGCATCAATTCCTTTTGCGAAGGGACGGTGCGGTATTTATCTATGATAGCATCCACCTTATCTTGGTATTCGCCATGGAAGACGGGCAGGACGCCGTGTCCGACAATTCTCCCCTGTTCGCGGGCGATGTGGCATTTGAGTTCTATAGCTTCGAGTTCGTAATCAAAGGTAATCGCCTTGAACGCCCACTGTTGTTTTTCCTTTGGGATTGTGGGGTTGATGATGCTGAAGGCGCCGCCCATCTGGTTGGCGCGTCCGCCGGGTCCGGCGGGCATGAGGGCGATGCCGATTTTATCAATATCCATTTTGTATTTGATTTTGAGATGTTCCAGATATTCGGGCGTGAAGAACGCCATAGCGATGCGCTCCGAGGCAAAGAGTTCAAAAAGGTCGTCATTATTGCACAGGACATCTTCCTGAAGGATATTGTGTTTCCAGCGCAGGTCTTTAACAAATTGCAGCGCGCTGACCGCCTCCTGCGAATCAAAAACCGCCTGCCATTTGCCGTCCTTTTTGACTTCTAAATCGCCACCCGCCTGCCAGACCCAATTGAGGAAATGCCATCCTGCGCCGCCTTTTTCGCCAAGGATGCCAAAACCGGCGCGCCCTTTGGAACGGTCGGTGAGTTTTTTGCCGTATTCCACAAGCTCCTCCCAAGTGTCCGGCGCTTTTTCAAATCCGGCTTCTTTGAAGATGTCTTTGTTATAGAAGAGGGTCATGACGTAGCAGCCGCCTGCTCCGCCGACAGGCAGCCCGTAGATGCGGTCATTATGGGTGATGGATTTGACAACGGTTTGATTGACGAATGGGTATTTGTCCCATGTCTTGACCAAGTCTGTGATGTCGGCGGCGAGCCCTTTTTCAATAACGACTGTTCCCTCGGTTGCAAAAACCCCTACGACATCGGTGCAGTTGCCGCCGCTCATTCGCACCATAAAAGTTTCAGGAGAAAACTGCCATGTATCGAAATACAGGCTGGCTTCGGGATAGCGCTTCATAAAGGTTTCGTTATATTGACGCTGCTCTTCAAGGCGGTTGTCTTCGCCTTCGCGCGCGCCATTGTTTATGCTGATGACAATTTTTTTTGAGGTTGATTGCGGCTGTGTTTTATCGCCGCCGCATCCGATGAGAAGCATGGCGAGGAAGGCTGTCAGGATGCACAGAGAGAGTGTTACTCGTATTCGGCGCATAATTATCTCCTTTGAATGGGATGAAAAAACGTATCCGTTTATTTTGTCTATACAAAAGTATAATAAGTTGTTATTGGGGCGTTCCATCAGAATCAAGACAAATTATTTTTTCTTTTTTGGCGGCGATTTGATGACTTTCACTTCAACCCGCGTGATGCCCTTTTCGATAATGCCCAATTTTTTTGCGGCGGCGTAAGAGAGGTCAATAATGCGTCCGCGTATAAAAGGACCGCGGTTGTTAATTCGCACCACCACTTCGCGCCCGGAATCCAAATCTTTGACGCGCACCCATGTGTTGAAGGGAAGCTTTCTATGAGCGGCGGTCATGGAATGCATGTTATAGATTTCGCCGCTGGCTGTTTTTTTGCCGTGAAAATCTTTGCCATACCAGCAGCCGATTCCGCGTTGGGTTCCTGCGGAGGCGCAACCGACTACGCAGCAAAGCGCAACCGCAAGAAGAATAAACCTGCATAATTTTATCATAGCGAATCTCCTTAATACATTGATGGAATTATAAAGAATGGCGGTTGCGGAATTCAAGCATTAATGGAGTTCAATCTTTTTTGACTTCAACGGAAACGCAGATATGTCCTGCTTTCGCACAGGCATCAAGGACACGTACGATGGTTTCGTGACGCGCATTTGCATCGCCTTTGAGGATTATCTGCTCGACTTCGCGCGGCTGATGCGATATCAATTCTTTTTCGAGGGCGTCTGCGCTGATTGGGCGGTCATCGAGGTAGATGTCATTTTCTTTTGTGACAACAAGAACGATTATTTTTTTAGGCGATTCGGCGCGGCGGGCTTCCGAGGCGCTGGGCAGACGGATATCGAGATACGCCTGCGTCTGCTTTATGGTTGTGGCAAGGATGAAGAAAAAGATGAGGTTGAAAATCATATCAAGCAGCGGGGTGAGGTTGATGCCGGATTCTCCTTCCCAATCCACAAGATGGCGCAAATTTTTATGATGCCTTTTCATGGCTGCCATCCGCGTCGGATAATGTTGATTTGTTTTCCAGAGCGTTAATTTGTTCCATGAGATTTTTGATTGTTTCAGGCAGGAGGGATGTTTCGTAATAAAAGAGTTTTTGTTTGAGCAGATAGAGGACAACGAAAGACGGGATGGCGATGGAGAGTCCCCAGAGTGTTGTGACCAGAGCCTGATTGATGCCGCGGCTGAGTTGGGCAATGGAATGCTGGTCGGACATGGCAAAGATGTAGAACGTGTCCATCATACCCAGAATTGTGCCGAGCAAACCGAGCAGCGGGGCGATGGTGTAAATGACCGAGAGTTGGTTGTTTTTGTGATAAAGGCGTGAGACTTCTTCATTGATGAATTCGGCGGCTATGTCGCGCCATTCCTCGGCGGAGGGCATCGGGCGAATTTCCATGAGCCGGCGCAGAACGCGGCTGAGGGTGGATTCATCTTTCTCAACCATTTGCCGGAATGGGGCGGCGTCGCGGGATTTTTCACACGAGGCAAGCAGCGTCCGGATGCGCTCAGGTGCGACGCGCGCTCGCCGCAGATTGATGAGTCCCTGAATCGCAAACCAAAGCGCAAAGAACGAGCAGGGGATCAGGAAATACATCATGATTCCGCCGCTTGCCACATATCGTTCAAAATAAGTTTCCACGCGCGAGCCTCTTAAAAATTATAATGGGCGTTTTCGTAAGATTGGCAAAAGATATTTCATGCGGCGGTCAGGCAGGCAATAAAAAAAGAAAAGATTAATAACTCATAAAGCTGTTCGGGGCGTCCGTCGCATCAAAGCAATTTGGCGAATAGGAAAAATGGGTGATTGTGAATTCGGCTTCATTGTCTGAAAGGGGCGCCCTGCCTTCGTTCAGCCAGAAATTGATTCGGATTTCTTCGCCGCCGGGAACGGGGATGCCGTCGCCTGTTATTGTTTTTTTATGAATGAGGGCGCTTATAGGAGGTTGAGCTGTGTAGTGTCCATTGTAACAGGAGAACGCCGCACTCCCCTGCTGCCAGCAAAGAATAAATGTCAGATTTAAGACGTCTTTGGATACGGCAAACCGTTCGCGATTACCGGGGATGTCCCACGGCTGAACAACGAATTGAACGTTTTTTTCCTCTTGAGGTTCGCACCATTGGGATATTTCAAAATCAATTTCACGGTATGGGGACGGCGCGTCGTCATCCCATGTGAAAAGCCCGAGAACCATGCAGGGATCCATCAAGTCAAGGCGTCCGCGCGTGTGGAAGATATACTGACCATATCCGCCGAGATAATTGTCGAGAATCACCTCTGCGCAATACCAGACATCGTTCTTTTTTTTGATGCTCAGATGCAGCCCTTCTGCATCTGCCCAGACATTGTCACAGCCGAATCGGTTGGGCCCGGGACCGACAGCGAAATCTTCAAAGACCTTGACCGTCCAGTCGTAGCCTGAAAATTTTATTTTGGGGCAGACTGCTTCGCTGCGTTCGATGATTTTATATGCTTTGGATTGCGAATAAAGTTCCGATGGAAGAGATGCGCCGCCAAGAATAACCGGACATGAGATTTCGATCGGGAGCAAGAAGATAGCAATCTGTGTTGCGAATTGATCCGAGCCGCCGGTTGTTATATCGCAAACAAAGGAGCAATCGGAATTGATGGATGTGCAAGGGCTGTTGGCATAAGGTTTTGTCCACCATTTGCCAGCCACATTGATATAAATGGAGAGGTGATATGATAGGCAGTCGTCAACGCAATGAATTGCGCCGCTCAGGTCTTCGAAGCTGCCATAAGGCGGAGGCGCGGGGATATCAATCCATGGTGTGCATGTTGGCTCGGGGGTTGGGGTGGGCGTGGGAGTCGGTGTCGGTGTGGGAGTGGGCGTGGGAGTCGGTGTAGGCGTATGCGTGGGAGTAGGCGTTGCCGTTGGGGTAGGCGTTGGTGTGGGAGTGGGCGTTGGCGTTGGAGTAAGCGTTACCGTTGGAGATGGCGTTGGTGTGGGAGATGGCGTTGGTGTGGGAGTGGGCGTTGGCTCGGGGGTTGGGGTTATATCAGCGGGGGCGATTGCGATTTCAACCATTTCCGCATCAGAAAGGGGGCAGCCGGCATTATCTTTTGCCTCAAAAATGATTTTGATGATTCCAGGTGTTTTAGGCGTCCATCGAAATAAACCTGTGGCAGGATCGAGTTCTGCGCCGTCTGGGAGTTTTCTTGCGCTATAGGCGATATCGCCGTTTTCGGGGTCGGTTGCGGAGATTATGAATTCGAGCTTTTCACCGACTTTTGCCTGTTTATTGCCAATGGCGCTCAGTTGAGGGGCTCGGTTGTCAAAGCCATCGGCGAATAATTCCTCTTTAGCGACTTGATTATTTTGGGAGTCATACAATTCGGCAACCCAATCGAATTTTGTGTAATTATAGACGTCCATATTAAATGTTGTTAGTATCTCAGTTTCATTTTTATCGCCTTTAGTGTTATCAATATCAAACACAAATTCGCACCAGTTTGTGCTGGCGCAGTTCCAGTTGAGCGCATCCAACAACCAAACTTTCAGTGTGTAGGTCTGATTTTGAAGTCCGCTTAATTGAAACCCGACATAGGGAGAATAATATTGGTGGCCCGTGTCCTTTGGCAGACAAATGGGGGCGTCAATGGAGAGGGTTTCGGCGTATGCGAGATTAAGAGACGATAAAATCAGAATCAAAATAAGCGCGAGTTTTGTGTTCATAAATCAACTCTATACTTTTTATTTTTGTTTTTTCCGCTAATCATTTAATAAAGATATGATAACTTTATACCTTTTAAAATCAATGATAAAAAATCTGTTTTTGAAAAATTTAGAAAAGGGCTAAAAAAATTTCGCATCCGCCGGAAACCTTGTCCAAAGAAGAAATAAAACGATTGATTTGCTTTTGAAGCGCAGGTTTTAAATTAAGCTAAACGAGGGAAATGAGAACACAAGATAATAATTAAAAATGGCGAGCTTCAATCGCCCGTTCGATTCAACTTCATCAATTCAATCAATAATCGTTCCCTGTTTTTTTGAAGTTTTCGATTTTGCCGCTTTTTCGAATGTGGCGTTCGCCGGTTCGGGAAATTCGAACCACTTGCCTTCCAATAAATCCACGATGGTGAGTATCTGGACGCGCGGATAATGCTTTCCCATGAAGGGCAATTCATAGAATCCCCCAGGTAGTAGAGTCCTACTTCTTGTTTCAGCGTAAATTGGACAAATACGATACTCATTGACGCAATTCCATAAAGTAATTATGACACACAAAATGTGACTCATAGTCCGTTGACTCATAATCAACATTAATTCATATATTCAATCAATTTTTAAATGGTATAATATATGGATATTCAAAAACAAATTGGGTTGAGAATTAAAGGCTTAAGGATGAAAAAGGGCTTATCGCAAGAAAGGTTGGCTCTTATTGCAGGTTTAGACCGCACATATATCACAACTGTTGAGAATGGGAAAAGAAACATATCCATTGTAAATATTGAGAAAATTTCAAACGCATTAAATCTCTCACTGAAAGAATTTTTCAACAATGATTGGAAGAAGTAAAGTTCATAAAATGTAATTGTATTTGATTTCAATTTTATACAAAAATAAATTGGAGGGTTCGCATTATGCCGGAAGTTCAAAAACACGGGTTTGCTTTTCAGGAATGGATCAAGACAGAATTTTTTGAAAATTTTCAAAGCAATTATAGTGATAAGTGGGATATTCCTAAAGAATACAATCATAATCATAAGATCCCTCAAGAATATTGGCGTTTACCAGTATCAATAAAAACAGCAAAAAACAAAAGTCCAATAGGCTTTGGGGACGCAATAAGACAATATGATATTGATTCAGATTTTATATTAATTGTAGGATTTTGGAAACAAATTGGAGGAGATAAATATTTTGTTTCCGTCGAGGCAAAAAAAATAAAAGCATCCTTCTGGAAAAGTTTGTGGGTTCCATTAAAAAGAGATGAATTGCTATATTTAGATACAACCATAAAGGATACTAGTAAGCATTATTTCGATGTCAGAAAGGAAGCACAAGAAATCAAAAGATCATTTCCGCCAACAAAAATAACATTAAATCCTAAAATTGACTCTAAAAAACAAAGGAGACTTCAATGCAGTCTTCCATTCAATATCTTTTGGGAAGATATAATTCAAAAAAATGCCTATGAGAATTTAGATACTTCTTTTTGGGGAATGAAAGTCCCGAATCCTTTCAAATCACCACCAAGAACCTTTAATGATTGATGTCATATAAAGGAAATTCCGGAAAAAACCTTATTTCTTTTAATCTTTCATCTGCCATTTTAACATAGAGCGGATTGATCTCAATTCCAACCCATTTTCTGTTATTTATTTCAGATACGACAGCTGTTGTTCCTGATCCCATGAATGGATCAAGGATTATATCATTTTCTCTACTTGAAGATAAAATAAGATATTCTATTAAGCGAATTGGTTTTTGGGAAGGATGGCCAGCCTTTTCTTTAGAAGATCCTTTAAGACTTGGAACTCTCAATATATTTGTTGCATACTTACCTTTTTGTAAATGTTCCAACCTTGCCGTTTTATCTTTATAGCGTTTATCATTTAGATAACTTTTAATTGTCTCATCATCATAAGGAATCCGAACTGAATCTTTGTTAAAATATGGTTTTTCTTTTTCATTTTTTCTTAGCATTAAAATCATTTCATAACACGGAGTAAAACTATCGCCTCTTTCGTTATATCCAACCGCACGATCCCAAATAATCATATCATGAAATTGCATTACATTTGCCGCTCTTGATGTCAAATGAAGCCAAACATGTTCTCTTTTTCCGAGTTGACCAAAAATATATAATAACCCATCATCTTTTAAAACACGTCTACATTCTTTTATCCATTTGATTGACCAGTCTAAATAATCTTCTTCAGATTTCCACTGATTATCCCACTCTTCTTCAAGAAGCACCTGAAAATATGGAGGATCAGCAATTATTAATTGAAAAGTCTTTTCATTAAAATTCTTCAATTCTGTGAGACAATCGCCCAAAATGACTTTATTGATTAACATTATTATCCTCCTAATCGATTTGAAAAATTGCGAAAAGAATCTTTTTCATTCATAACAATAAATAAAAACTAAAATATATTATATATTTCAACAAGATATTTTCGGCGATATGTCTCATGTATGAAAAAAAACTGCTTGTCCGTTATTAAAACGGATGGGTGGGCTTTATCAGCCGGAAATTGTTGGGCTGACAATTTCGCTCCAGTGTCCTTTGTCGCCGCGGGTGGTAATCCAGCGCAGCATGTAGTGCGATTTGAGTCCCGCATTTTTGCCCTCATACTCGACTACATAGGGACTGGCAGTATCAAGCCCCAGAAACTGACACTGCAAGCCGTCCGTCGGGATCAGGTCGCCGATCTTGACCCAAATCTCGCAACCCATGACGCCTTCCGGCTTGGCGCGTTTGTTCGGAGTCGCTTCGTCATAAAAACGGATCGTATGGCGCAAACGCTCTGAAGTATCCACCATGCCGATGGAACTAGTCGGCGCCGCTTTCGCCGTCATCATAGTGCGCGTTTCGTCCTTGACCGTGATACCGAGCGCACGGCGCTCATCGTCCGTTACATGCGGGCTTGCCTGCATCTGCCGAACAATCGAGCGGATGGCATTCTCATAAGCAAGCAGTGCATTTTCCTTCGCCTCACAGACAGCGCGGGCGGCATTCTGCGCGGCGGTGTGGACGGTGAATTCCGTTGTCTAAGTCGTCGGAAGAGCTGTCAAAGGGGCAATGTCGGCGGGCGTCAGTCCAAGTTCAGCAGTGAGAGCGCTGGCATAAGTTAGAAAATTTTTCTGCCAGGAATCAAAATGGCTGTCCGTTTGAGGAATATAATCAGACAATCTCCACCTCCTTCCCTGATTGGGGAAAATATTTGGAATTTATATGATTGATAATATTGGAGTTGCGGAAAGCGTTGTCGCTTGGGAATTGGTTTTTGCGGGGCGGGAAATAATGAATGTTGCTTCGGCGACAACGGTTGTTGCTTGAGCGATACATGATGTTGCTTCGGCAATAATGGCTGTCGCTTAAGCAATAACGACTGTTAAGGAAGCGATAGGGGCTGTTGCTTTGGCGACAATAAATGATTCCAAAGCGATCAAATTCGATTAATAAGGGAAACTGCCGCCAGCCCCAGGCGAAACTTTCAACATTCGTATTAAAAGAAATCATTTTCAATTCCCATTCTGAAATAATAAGATGACACGAACACAGATATATTTAAATGTCAATCGGTTTTTTAATTCTTATTTTTGTTTGACAGGGAAAGAGGGGCGTTTCTATAAGGAGCAGGTTTGAATCGTTTAATAAAAAAGATTAATAATAGAAAGGGTTTTGAAGAAAATGTCTCCTGCTAAAAAGGATGTCAAAAAGGTTGTGCTTGCCTATTCGGGGGGGCTGGATACCTCCGTCATCGTGCGATGGCTTGTTGAAAATTATAAATGCGAGGTGGTTTGTTTTACGGCGGATATGGGTCATGAGATAGACCCCAAGATTCTCAAAACTAAAGCAATAAATAGCGGCGCGAAGAAAATTGTTGTCAAAGATTTGCGCAGCGAGTTCGTGCAGGATTTCATCCTCCCCGCCTTGAAAGCCAACGCCCTTTACGAAGGGCAGTATCCTATGGCGACCAGTCTGGGGCGTCCGCTCATTGCCAAATGGCTGGTGGAGGTGGCGCATCAGGAAGGCGCGGACGCTGTGGCGCACGGTTGCACGGGCAAAGGGAATGATCAGGTGCGGATGGACGTTGCCACGCGGGCGCTGGATCCTCGCTTGAAAATCATCGCGCCTCTGCGGGAGTGGGAATTCAAAACGCGGGATGAGGAGATTGAATACGCCAAGAAGCATAAAATCCCTGTTCATGCGACAAAAAAGAATCCTTATAGCGTGGACTCCAACCTTTGGGGAGCGAGCATCGAATGCGGTGTTTTGGAAGACCCTTGGACGGAACCTCCTGCCGATGCCTATTTGGACATGAAGCCTTTGGATACTTTGAACGACAAGCCGGAATATGTGACGATTGGATTTCACAAGGGTGTGCCGGTTCGGCTGAATGACAAAAAAATGACCGCGCTTGCTATTATCGAAAAATTGAAAACCATCGGTATCAAGCACGGCATCGGTCGAATTGACATGGTGGAGAACCGCGTTGTGGGCATCAAATCGCGGGAGACTTATGAGGCGCCCGCCGCAACAATTCTTATTACGGCGCACAAGGCGATGGAGTCGCTCACACTGGATAGAGAGACGATGCATTATAAAGAACTGCTTTCTTCCAAATTTTCCGAGCTCGTGTATTACGGTCTATGGTATTCGCCTTTGCGGGAGGCGCTTGCGGCGTTTTTCGACAAAACGCAGGAGACCGTGACGGGGGATGTGCGTTTGAAGTTATATCGGGGCAATTGCATTGTGGTGGGGCGGCGCTCGCCGTATTCGCTTTATCAATTGAATCTCGCCACGTATGACATCGGCGACAAGTTCGATCATTCGGCGGCGGAGGGATTTATTGAGATATTCGGGTTGCCGAGCCGCGTTATCGCCGCCGTGAACAAGCTGAAAGGCTGAAAGCGGGTTCTGCTCCGTTGCGATTTCATAATATAAAATATCTGCGCCAACATCATGAAATTATTTAGCCGCCTCTTTAAATACATTTTTCGTTACAAGTGGCCAGTGGTGGCATCTATTGCGCTCGGCTTGACAGCCAGCAGCATGAATATTCTGAGCATTTTTGCCTTCCAGCCTGTCTTAGAGGTCATCTTCACGGGAAAGGCGGCAACGGCTGAAAAGATACGCAAGGAAAAGTTTTCAGAGATTCCTGTCCTGGGCAAGGTTGAGAAAAAAATCCAGCCGCTGCGCGCCGCCGTGGATGAAAAAATGGAGCAGCTGACTATCTGGGCGATGGATCACAAGATGAAGGCGATATACATTATCGGCATCATCGTTGCCATCGCGGGATTATTGAAGGGTTTTGCGACTTATATCTCCGATTATCTCATGACTTACACAGGTATCTCCATTGTGACCGATTTGCGGGAGGAGATACACCGGCATATCATCCACATGGATTTGCCTTTTTTCAGCGAGAAGACAACCGGCGAGCTAATGGCGCGTTCTTCGAACGACATTACGACAATGAATACGGCTATTACCAGCGTGATGGACGTGGGCATTCAATCGCCGATTTCCATCGCGATGATTTTATCTTTCATGTATTATCAAAGTCCCGAGCTGACAATCTATTCCATTTTGATAGCGCCATTTGTCGCGGGGGTTGTCGCCCTGACCGGCAAGAAGATCCGCAAGGTTTCCAAAAAGGCTCAGGAGAGCATCGCGGATGTTATGGACGTAATGCAAGAGACCTACAATGGAATCCGCGTTGTGAAGGCGTTTGGGATGGAGGATTTTGAGAGCGCGCGATTCCAAAAGTCAAATAAGAAGGCATATCGGACGTATTTAAAGCGTCAGGCGATTCGAAAAATCACATCGCCGCTGATGGAATTTCTTGGAACGCTCGCCATCATTTCCGTGCTTTTTGCCGGGGCGCATTTGATTCTTCGGGAACAAACCCTGACCGGCGCAAAGTTCTTTTTGTTTATTGTGGCGCTTTCCCGCTTGTATCGTCCGGTTAAGGATTTGGGGCATATCCACATTGAAATCCAGCAGGGTATGGCGGGAGCGGAGCGGGTGTTCGAGATTTTAGACACCCGGCGTGTGCTTGAGGAAAAGCCCGATGCCATACCTATGCCATTTCTTGAAAAAGGGATTTTATTTAAGGATGTCAATTTTCGATATAGTCCCGACGGCAGGAATGTTTTGGAGAATATCAATCTTGAAATCCCGCGGGGCAATGTCACGGCAATCGTGGGACGCAGCGGCGCGGGCAAAACTTCGTTCGCAAATCTGCTCTGCCGATTTTACGACCCCAACGAAGGCGCTGTTCTTATGGATGGCAAAGATCTGCGCGACTTTACGCTTCAATCGCTGCGCGACCGAATCGCAATCGTCACGCAGGATACGATTCTTTTTAACGACACGGTGCGAAACAATATTGCCTATGGGCGCACGGATATTCCGCTGGAGTCTGTGATTGAGGCGGCAGAAAAGGCATACGCGCATGAGTTTATCGAGAAGATGCCGCAGGGATATGACACGGACATCGGACAACAGGGCAGCAAGCTTTCCGGCGGGCAGCGCCAGCGACTCGCCATCGCCCGCGCCATTTTGAAAAATCCGGATATCCTTGTCTTTGACGAGGCGACCAGCGCGCTGGATTCGGAAGCGGAGCAAAAAATTCAGCAAGCCATGCAGAATTTAATCAAGGGACGTACCACGCTTATTATCGCCCATCGGCTTTCCACAGTCAAAATGGCGGATGAAATCATTGTGTTGGACGATGGCAAGATTGTGGAACGCGGCGCGCACGAAGAGCTGTTGCATGCCGACGGACATTATGCGCAGCTCAGCCGTTTGCAGGGAATATTTGTGGACCAGACGTTAAGTCAATAACCATGAGAGTTAATCCTTGATGGATACCAAATCATTTGCAGGAAGATTTCTATCCCGCCTTGATAAAATTGATCGTCAACAGATCGAGGCTTTTCTCCGGAAATTAATTCAGGAGAAGAACTTTTTTGAGGTTATCTTCAGCCGGATGACAGAAGGGATCATCGTCACGGACACCTCCTTGCATATTGTGTTCATAAATCAATCGGCATTTTTTCTGCTGGGCATCAAGGGAAACCCCGAACAGCATATCGGGAAATATCTGCCGGAGATAATTCCCATCGCCCACCTGCGTGAGCGCATCACGGCATTCAATCCGCAACGGGGGGAGATAATCACGGAGGAAATACGAAAACACCGCGCAGGGCAGCGGTCGGTTCAGGTGCGCTTTCTGCCTGTTTCCAATGAAAACGGCGCGGTTGAAAGCGTAGTGTTTCTTTTAAGCGATGTGACGGAACAAAGAAAAACGGAGGAGACCCGCCAGAAGAATCAGCGCATCAACGCCCTTGCCACTCTGACCGCCGGCGTGGCGCATGAAATCAAGAATCCGTTGAATTCGCTTCAGATTCATGCGCAGCTGATAAAAAAATTTTTATCAATGAATCGCGATGCGGTCACTCCCGAACTGCATCGGCGCAGCATTCGCTCAAGCGAGATTATCCTTGAAGAAATTGTCCGCCTTTCCGGAATTGTGAATCAGTTCCTCATGGTTATCAGCCCCAGAAAAATCGACCTCCAGCCGGGAAATATCAATCAGGTCATCAAAAAAGTTTTGGAGCTGGTCTCTCCAATTTTTGATGCGGCGGGCATCAAGGTGATAACAAACCTCGAACCTGTTGAAACAGAGATTCTCATTAACGAACAGCGGTTGACGCAGGCGTTTTTAAATATCCTCAAAAATTCAGAAGAGGCGCTGGCGGGCGCAGCGGAACCAGAGATTCGAATCGCCAGCCGAATCGAGGGCAAGGAATTGCGCATTGATTTTATTGACAACGGCTGCGGCATCCCGGAGAAAAATCTTGATAAGATATTTGAGCCTTATTTTTCAACAAAATTCAACGGCACGGGTTTGGGGCTGACGGTTGTTTATCGTGTTATCAGCGAACATGGGGGCTCCATCAACATCAAAAACGGGGAAAAGCGGGGCGCCATTGTTTCGATGCATCTTCCCTTGACACGTCTGCCGATTAAACTTTTAGCGGAAAAAGTTGTGGAATCATGAAGCGGCGAATTCTGATAGTTGACGATGAAAAAAACACCCGCGAGGGTCTGCGGTGGGCGTTGGATTCTCCCGGTTGCGAAATAAATCTTGCCGCCGATGGGGAGGAGGCGTCCCGCCTGCTTGCGGCGTCGCCTTTTGATCTTGTCATTACAGACCTCAAAATGCCGAATATGGACGGGATGGAGCTTTTGGATCTTATTGTCAAAAAATACCCGAGAACCGTTGTGATTGTTCTAACGGGTCACGCCACAGTCGAAACGGCAGTTGAGGCGATCAAAAAAGGGGCTTCTGAATATATTGAAAAGCCTATTAATATTGACGTATTGAATATGTTGGTTGACCGCGCTTTGATGCAAAAAAATCTTGAGGAAGAGGACGACACACAGCGCCAGTCTTTGCAGAAACAGTTTGAAATCGGGAATATTCTCGGCGTTTCTCCCGCGATGAAAAACGTTTTTGAGAAGATTCAACACGTTGCGCCGACGCGGGCGACGGTCTTGATTCAGGGTGAAAGCGGCACGGGCAAGGAGATGATCGCCTCCGCTATTCATTACAATTCTCCCCGCAAAAACAAGCCTTTCATTAAATTGAATTGCGGCGCGCTCACAACAACGCTCCTTGAAAGCGAGTTGTTCGGACATGAAAGGGGGGCTTTCACGGACGCTCATCGCCAGAAGGTCGGTCGTTTTGAGCTGGCGGATGGCGGCACGCTCTTTCTTGATGAGATCAGCGAGACTTCGCAGGAGTTTCAGGTGAAGCTCTTGCGTGTTTTACAGGAGCAGGAATTCGAACGTGTTGGCGGCGTAAAGACCATCCGCGTGGATGTGCGCGTCATTGCCGCGACCAATCAAAATCTCAAGGAACGCGTTCAGGCAGGCGTCTTTCGCGAAGACCTTTTCTATCGCTTGAATGTCATTCAAATCACCGTCCCGCCCCTCAGGGAACGCATTGAGGATATTCCCATTCTCGCGAATCATTTTCTCAAGGAATTTGCAGAGGAATATAACAAGCCCAATCTTGTCATGCCCGCGCAAACCATCGCCCAACTGCAGAATTTTTCTTGGCCCGGCAATGTCCGCCAATTGCGCAATGTTATTGAAGGGTTGGTGGTGATGGCGACGGGGAATGAGATCGCGCCCGCTCATCTGCCGGAGGAGATTCGGCAAATACCGTCGCTGGATGATTCCCTTAGCATCAAGCCGGGCATTTCGATTGCTGAAATGGAAAAACGCCTGATTGAATCCACTCTGCTTGCCGAAAACGGCAACAAAGCCAAAGCCGCCAGAATTTTGGGCATGGGTCGCAAAACGCTTTATCGTAAATTGCAAGAATACGGCATCAACGGATAACGAATCAATTAATTCTAACATGCGGCCTTGTCCTTGAATACAGGGCGGGGATTGCCGGTGTGTGATTCGATTCGATTTTTATTGTCAGGCGATGCTGCTTTAGAGATAATCTTTTGTTGTTCGGTTAGGGATGCGTTTTATGCGCATTCTTTTTTTTGAAATTTATTTTTCGAGGGAAGCATTAAATGAGAGTTGTTTTTGCCGGCACGCCCGCATTCGCTGTGCCCGCGCTGTGCCGTCTTTTAGAATCCAGCCATGAAGTGGCGGCGGTTGTGACGCAGCCAGACCGTCCATCAGGACGCGGGTTAAAAGAAGCCGCCAGTCCCATTAAGGTTTTGGCGCAACAAAACAATATCCCAATTTTCCAACCGGCAAAATTAAAAACTCCGCCGTTTGTTGATATTCTTCGCCCTTATAAACCCGATGTCATCGTTGTTGTGGCTTACGGCAAGATACTTCCTAAAGAGATGCTTGAACTGCCTCGATATGGATGCATCAATATCCACGCATCTTTATTGCCCAAATACCGCGGCGCGGCTCCCATCAACTGGGCAATCATGAATTGCGAAACAGAGACAGGCGTCACCATCATGAAGCTGGACGAGGGTATGGATACGGGCGATATTCTTTTATCGGAGTCTATTCCCATTCTCGAAGATGACGATGCCCTTTCGGTGGGCAACATGCTTTCCGTGCTCGGCGCAGAGCTCTTGATGCGCGTCCTTGATGATTTGGAGAAATCGGGCGAGTTAAAAGGAACGCCGCAGGATCATACGCAAGCGACCTATGCCCCGTGCATTGTCAAAGAGGATTGCCGGATTAAATGGGACGAAGGCTTTGAGCGCGTTTTGTGCCATATTATGGGGCTTTCGCCGGTGCCGGGGGCTTTCACCATGCTGGGCGACAAACGAATCAATATCATTCAGGCGGAGCCATTTTTTGGAGAGAAAGAGGAGCATCAAACCTTGCTTAACTTGAAAGGGTTTCAGCCCGGTAGCGTGATAAAAATTCTCCGGGGGAAGGGACCGGTTGTCCGCGCAAAAGATGGGTTGATTGTGCTTTTGCAATTGCAGCCGCCGGGCAAGCGCGTCATGAATGGGCAGGATTTTGTGAACGGCGGATATATCAAAGAGGGGCAGCGATTCGAATAATCGGGCGGTTTTTTCCATGTTGATTGGAGTGGATGCAAAATGGTTTATTAAAGGACCTCCCGGCGGACATACCTATGTCCAGAATATTCTGCGCTCACTTCTCAAACAGGATGGCAGCAACAACTATATCTTATATTGCCGGCGCGACGATGCGGCAGAGGATTTCAGAATTGCCTCTGAAAGATACCGAAAAAAAATCCTTTCTCCGAATATTTCCTTCCTGCGAGTCAGATATGCCCTTGCCCGCGCGGCTCTAAAGGACAACCTTGATATCCTTTTCACTCAATCCCTTGCTCCCAAAGTAAAGGGCATCCCAAAAGTTGTTGCCATTTACGACCTTCTTTACAAGGATTTCCCACAATATTTCACATGGCTTGAAAAAAAATATTTCCGTTTTGTTGATGCGGCGATTCGAGAGGCGGATGCGATTGTCACCATTTCCGAATATTCAAAAGAGCGTATTTGTCATTGGTTTTCCGCCGATTCGAAAAAGATATTTATCACGCCCTGCGCCGCTGATTCGCGCTTTCATCCGATAAATGGCTCTCCGCAATTGGGTGCGTTGAAAATTAAATACAAACTTCCTCAAGAGTTTCTCCTCTATATCGGCCGTTTGAATGTGCGAAAAAACCTTCCCAGAGTGTTTCAGGCTTTGAAGCAATCCTCATGCGACCTGCCGCTGGTTTGTGTAGGGAAAAAAGATTGGAAATCAGATCCGCTGGATAAAATCATCAGGGATATGGGGATGAAAAAACGGATTCTATTCACCGGATATGTCCTTGATGAAGAGCTCCCGCTTTTCATGAATCTGGCGGCGGCATTTATCTATATGCCTTTTGGGGAGGGATTCGGCATTCCGCCGCTGGAGGCGCTCGCCTGCGGCACGCCTGTTGTGGCTTCGCGAGCGACTGCCTTGCCGGAAGTTCTCGGCGACGCCGCCCTTTTGGCTGACCCCTGCAACATCGAGGAGATTGCTGAACATATCAATCGAGTCACGCATGACAGCGTTCTGCGGGATAATCTGAGAAAAAAAGGGATTGTGCGGGCTGCCTGCTTTAGTTGGGATCGCTCGGCACAAAATCTCATTTCCCTCTGGCAAACTCTAAAAAAATAATAGACGCGCTATAATATTCGAATATTAAACGAACCATTTGAGACATTAAACGTCTATAATATCGAGTGCGTAAAATAAAGCATGAAAGGAAGAAGAAATGGTCGCCGCGCCCAGCCGATTCGATGGCAGGGATGAAGCCCGGATGCTTCAATTGTTTCAGCAATCGGTTCAGGGAGATCCGGACGCCTTTTGGACGTTGATTGAGCCCTTCACCGGTCTTATCTATTCTGTGGCTTTAGGCATTATGAAAGACCCCGATGCCGCTTGCGACGTTCTTCACGAATCTTACATCAAGGCGTTCAATTCGCTTTATAACCTGCGGGATCCAAATCGTCTGGGTTCATGGCTTCACTCAATGGTCACCCGCATCAGTTACGACGCTTTGAGACGTCGAAGCCGAGATGAAAAAAATATGGAAGAGGTGTTTCGCCGAGGACCGCGCATTGTGCCTGTTGATGAGATGCTCGTCAAAGAAGAGGAGTTGAATCATCTTGAAAAGGCGTTGGGAACTCTGCCCGAACCGTTCCGTATTATTTTGGGGATGAAATACATGAATCGTTATACCTGCGCGGATATAGCCCGAGCGCTTGATATAAATATTGGAACGGTCAAATCAAGATTATATGAGGCGCGCAAACTGCTCATCAAACGGATGAAGGAGCAGGAGCAGCCGATGAAAAAGGCAATGAATGATAAAAGAGGGAGGGATGAAAAATGAACTGCCCTATTGATGAATATAAAATAATGGCGTATCTGGATGGTGATTTTTCCGAGCAGGAAAACCGCGAGTTTATAGAGCACATTAGCGCCTGCGCGGAATGCGCCGCGCTTTTAAAAGCCTATGAACAACAGGAGCGTCTTCTTGAGCAATATTTTGCAACAAGATTCAAGGAGGCTGTGAAATCACCCAAACCTCTGATTGTCAAAGCATCCAATCGCCCGCTGGTTCTCCGAGCCTCGTTGCCGCTTTATGCCGCCGCCGCCATTGTGTTTTTTTTGATGCTTGCCGGCTCCGTTTTGTTTGTGAACTATTTATTGCACACTGCTCGCCAAGGGCGTGAAATTGGCAGAGTTCATGCCTTGTCCGGGCAAGCTCAATATTTCGAAGGGAACAAATTGCTGCCTCTGGAAATTGGGATGAAAATCCGCTCCGGCACTCGATTCAAGACGACAAAAAACGCCTACCTTGCCATTGAGATGCTCCCCCTTGCTAAAGAGAAAGAAACGGAGCAATCCAATATTGTCGAATTCAAAGACAACTCCGTTGCATCTTTTCAGGATTACCAAGACCGCAATGAGTTGGTTTTAGAGCGGGGGGAGATTTGGGTTCATCTGAACAAAAAACCCCAAAAAAAGATAGCAGTCCGAACGGCAAAGGCGGTTATCACGGATCGCGGCACTATCTTCAATGTGGCGCAGGGGATGTCCGGCACATACGTAGGCGTGGTTTCTGGGGCGGTAATTGTTGATATTCAAGGGTCATCAAATACAGTCGAGCCGGGCAATGTGTATTTCACGTATGAGGATAAAACCGGGGATAATGTTCGCCGCCACATTTTTTGGAGCCATTATCGGGAAAAACTGCTGGCGCTTTTGGGTCCGGAAAGTGAGACACAGAAGAGGGCGGTCGCCGCCGTCCCGCAGCTGCGCGTTCGCGAATTGCCGCCGCCTCAGTCAACGTTTGTGCCTCCCGCCGATGATAGTCTGGGCAGTCTTGCCACAACTCAGATTATGCCCGATAATACAAGGTTTTTCGTGGAATTTGCCAGCATGCCGGAAACGATTGCGGAATGGAGGGCAAGCGATTATAGCCGCGTTCTCCAAGATCCCGAATTAATCAAATGGTGGAACAGCAAGGATATGGAGCAATTTCGGCGGCATCTTGTGGAGGATATAGGGTTGCTGCAATGGTTAGAGGCGATTCAGGGGATTTCCGGCTCTGTCAGTATGGGAATCGCGCCTGAGGGAATTGTCCTTGTTGCAGACTGCCGCGAAGATGTTGCAAAAATGCGCGCCTTGTTTGAGGGAAATATTACACCTCTGCTCAATAAATGGAAAAAGTCCTATTTCCGGGAGGATTTTTCAATCGAGTTGCGCCACGGATATCTCCTTTTGGTGCTCTCATATTTTCATGGCAGTAATAAACTTCTCAAGAAAACGCGGGAAGCCGTTGACGGGGATAAGCCCACAGGATTTACGGAGGGGCATTTTTATAATCAGCTGCGCGCCAATGTTCCCAACAGCCGTCTGACGCTTGCTTTGGATGTGCGCTCCATCATGCAGCAGAAACGCAGGCGCGGAAGTCCAAGTTTCAATCAATTCCTTGATAGAGTGGGACTGGATAACATGGATTATCTTATGATGAGCCCCGATTTTGCCGGTCGAGGCATCAATCAGGCTTTAAGAATCGCTTTTGAGGGGCAGCGCCACGGCGTGCTGGGCTGGCTGGATGAGCCGGGCTCGATGGGCGCCTTCCGGTATTATGGCGCGGATTCGCATTTCATCGCCGCCGCCCGCATAAAAAGCCCTGATGTGATTTTCAATGAAGCTCTGCGATGGGTTTTTGAGGACCTGCACGACGAAACGCTCAGCGCCAATGATGACGCCATGCTTGGCATGTGGAAGGAACTGGCATCGTGTCTTGGCAATGAAGCCGCCATCGGGTTCCAAAATCCGATTCTGCCCATTCCCAACATTCAGGCGACTATTGAGATTATAGACCCAATCAAATTTCATGAACTCATGATTGAGGCAGTGGATCGTATGAATAAGCTGAACCCTTATTTGGAGATTGAGATGCGCGGTAAAGAGTATCGCAATAAATTGATTGTCTCGGTTGCAGGGCGCGGCTGGACATTCGAGCCTGCCTATGTTATTCTTGACGATTATCTTGTGATTGGACCGGGGGAGCCTTTTGTGCGCCATGCGGTGGATGTTTTCCTTGAAGGGCATTCCATCGCTGCGGAAAGCGGTTTCCAGAATCTTTTGCCGTCTTCAGGGCAGAGCAATTTTTCCATGCTCTTTTTCCAGAATTTTTCCAGTCTTGCCCCGCAAGTCATGAACAAGATGAAGGCGGCGCTCAATCCTTTTAATGCGAAACACATGCCCAATTTTAATCTTTTGAACCGATTTCAGGCAGCGGGCATCAGCTACGCCTTTGCCAATGACGAATATGTGGATTTTTATATTAACGGCTCTTCCGGCGTTGATTTCAACATAGGCGGGGCGCTGCCGCTGATTGCCAGTCTTTGGACGCCTCGTGTGATGCATGGCGATTATGTCTGGGAAACGGCACAGGAAAGTTTAAAAACAACTGCCATCGGAATCGAATCTTTTAACGTGGACAACAATCGTTATCCGAATACGCTTGACGAGCTTTTAGCCCCTGTTCATTATCTTTCAAGCATTCCCGTTGATGTGTATTCAAAAAATGGAGAAACCGTAAAATATTATGTCAACCAAAGCGATGGGACTTACATCTTATATAGCGTGGGACCGGATCAAACGGATAACATGGGCGAGATTTATTATGACCCGACCAACGGCGCTTCCAGCGTTGGAGATATTATTTTTTTGAACCGCTATTAACAGCTGTTAACAAAATAGGATAATATGTTTCTTGAACTGGACAAATTAACGGTTCGTTTCGGCAGACATGTAATACTGGATAACCTCCAAACCTCCGTGGATAGCCGTTCATTGGGTTTATTGGGACCAAACGGAGCGGGAAAAAGCACTTTGATACGGACAGTGCTGGGTTTTATCAAACCCGCCAACGGCACCGCCCGCATAGCTGGGTTGGATATCCGCAAATCCTCGCGGGATATCAGAAGCCAAATCGGCTACATGCCGGAGCATGAGAGTTTCATTCACGGACTTTCTGCTGTCCGCCTGCTTCGTTTTATGGGCGAATTGTGCGGTTTATCGGGAAAGGATGCCATGGAGCGGGCGCATGAGATTCTTTTTTATGTGGGGCTGGGCGAAGAGCGGTATCGAAACGTGGACACTTTTTCGCTGGGGATGCAGCAAAAGGTCAAACTGGCACAGGCGCTTGTTCACAGTCCCAAACTCCTCATCCTTGACGAACCGACCAACGCTCTCGATCCGGAGGGCAGGCGGGAGATGATTCAACTCATTCGGGACATTGTCAAAAACAGCGAATCGCATGTCATTCTTTGCTCGCATATTCTGAAAGATGTCGAGGAATGCTGCGAGGATGTGCTTGTCCTGAACAAGGGAAAAATTATCCTTTCGGGAAATATTGAAGACCTTCGCAGAGTGGATGAGCGTGTTTATGATTTAAGAATCAAAGGCAATGTCGAGCGTTTTATCGCGGAGCTATCGGAGCGCGGCTGTTCATGTTCATTGGATGAAAAAGACACATTGCGAGTCGTTCTTCCCGAGGCGGAAAAAACGGAAATCTTTTTTGACTTGGCGCGCAAGAATAATATTCAACTCCGCCATTTTTATTACAAAAGGGATTCTCTTGAGGACCTGTTTCTGAAAGCATTGCAGGGAGACGAGAAGGGATAAATAATTGATAATTGATGGTTGGTAATTTGAGTGTAAAACGCAAAATTTCGGCAAAATTAATTTTCAATTTTCAATCATCAATAGGATAAATAAAATGCCGGTTTATGAAAACAAATACAAAATCAGGGCATGGGCGGCGCAAAAAGGGTTGTTTCGTCTGCTGGCGTTTTCGCGTTTTACCTACCTTCAATTGAAGGACAAGAAGCCGGTTCAGACCTTTTTTATTATGTCGTGGGCGCCGTTTATCATCACGCTTGGCTTGATTTATTTGACAATCAATGTTAAGATTTTGGATAAGTTTGGGATTCCATTAAAGGCTCTTCCGCAAATTAACGCCAAATTTTTCAAGTATTACCTTTTTTGGCAGATGCCTTTTGTTCTTTTTTTTACTATGGTTATCGGACCGCCTTTGATTGCCAACGACATTCGGCACAAGGCTCTGCCGATGATTCTTTCTAAACCCATCAGCCGGGCGGAATACATTCTGGGAAAATTTCTGATTCTTTTTATTCTCCTTTCGATGGTTACATGGATGCAGGGCGTTTTGCTTTTTATCGCAACGACCGCCGCCATGCCCGGCGAGAGCAACTGGCTGCAGTTTTTTTGGAGCGAGACAATCTGGATATTGCCCAGAATATTTATATTCTCGTTAATTGTTATCATAACGATGAATCTTTTGGCGCTTTGCTTTTCGAGTCTGACGAATAACCACCGTTTTGCGGGCGTTGGTCTGATTATGTTCATCATCGGCAGCATGGTTGTTGCGGGCATGGCAAGCCAGATATTCCACATGAACATTTTAAAAAGCCTCTCGCCTGTTTTCAGTATCACAAACATTGCGGAGTTTATGTTTTACACCGCCAGCGTGAGTTATCGAAGCGGGAATCAATTGGTTGTATCAGTTGTATATTTGCTCCTGCTTTGGGGCGTAAGTTTGTTAGTTCTTTTTTCAAGAGTCAGGGCATTTTCGGTATTCAGGGAATAGGATGAACGGCGAACCCATCATCGAATTGGAAAACCTCTCCCGCTGGTATGGGGAAATTCTGGGCGTGAATCGAATCAATGCCACGATTCCTCCCGGCATCACGGGTTTATTGGGACCGAATGGGGCGGGCAAATCCACGCTGATGAATCTGATGTGCGGGCTTTTGCGTCCCAGCCAAGGCAGGGCTTGCGTCTTTGGCGAACCCATCTGGAATAACTATAAGGCTTTTTACCGCCTTGGCTATTGCACGCAACACGACACTTTTTATGAAAGCATGACGGCGATTGAATTTCTTTACATGCTTCTTTCGCTGCGCGGGTATGATAAAAAAACGACGAGGCTCCTTGCCGAACAGGCTCTGGAGCGCGTCAAACTTCAAGAAGCCGCTAACAAACGCATCGGCAGCTTTTCCAAAGGAATGCGCCAGCGTATCAAGGTCGCGTTGGCGCTGGCTGATAATCCCGACATCCTTGTCCTTGATGAGCCGCTCAACGGGCTTGATGTTGTTGGACGCCACGACATGATCGAACTGATTAAAAACTATGGACGCGAGGGACGCAACGTCATTATCTCAAGCCACATTCTGCATGAAATCGAGGCGATGACAAACAACATCCTGATGCTCTCGCACGGTTATCTGATGGCGGAGGGGGACGTGCGCGAGGTGCGCGGACTTCTCAAAAGGCATCCGCACAAGGTTTTCATTCGCTGCGCTCAGCCGCGCCGTTTTGCCGCTCTTCTTTTTGAACTGAACAGCGCAAACAGCGTCCAGCTGGATGCCGACGGCGAAAGTCTTGTAGCGCAGACTTTTGACCTTGATTCTTTCTATCTCCATTTGAACGAGATTGTCTTAGAGCATAATATCCACATCAGCCTTGTCACGGTTTCCGATGAAAACATCAGAGCTGTGTTTGAATATTTGTCGGAGAGCAATCATGAATAATCAACCAACCACATGGCTCTCGCCCAATTCCATCCGAAGAAGCCGCCAGATACTGACCATTGTCAATTTGAGTATTCGGCGTTATCTTTTTACGCGCAACATGTGGGTGCTGATTATTCTTGGCGGGCTGCCGTTAATTTTTGTCACGTTAATTATTTTGAGCAAGCCAATTACAAGTTTGACGGATGCCAACCGTGCATTTCAAATGACATTCCGGATATATTACATCCACTTTTCGATTTTTTTCATCGCCAGCATTTTCGGTTTTTCGCTTTTGCGCAAGGAGGTGGACGACCGCACGCTGCATTATCTTTTCATGCAGCCAGTAAACCGCTCTCTCATTATTTTTTCAAAATACTTTGGTTATATCGTGGTCACTTGGACTTATCTTTCCGCCGCGTTTCTTCTCACATATTTTATCATGTTCCTGCCGTTTGGGCTGAATGTGATGAAGCGGGAGTTGTTTCACATGGGGCGCGCGGTTTCGCTGATTCAGGAATGCTTTGTGATGTTGCTGGCGCTGGGGCTTTATGGAGCGGTCTCCATGGTTATGGGAACGATTTTCAAATCGGCGTGGTATGGGATTATTTTCTACCTTTGGGAAGCGGGGCTCCCCTATTTGCCTTCCACATTCAAATACCTCACCATTTCACAATATCTGCAAGCGATTACGCCCGAACGAAGCATTTTGCCTGCAAGTTTTTTCGAGCTATACGGAGACATCCCCACTGCGTTTGAATGTATCCTTGCCGTGATTATTGTCGTTGGCTTCTTCGGAGGATTAACGTTATTCCTTATCCGCCGTTATGAATGCCGTTATTCGGAAACGTAATTTCCCGCAGTTGTAAATCTCTTTTTAATTTTTAAGCCTAATCGGATAATTCCAGATTTATATTTTGAATTTGAATGTGCCGTTAAAGGCTATCGAGGCAATCCTGCCAATTCAACGTTGCGCCGGTTTTTGAGAGCGCAGATGAACGATAAAATGTTGGCAGTTTTTTATAGGGTAATAAAAACTGCATTGCTTCCAAAAGTTCTACGGGGCGGGGAAATATTTTGCATGTTTTTTCTTGAAATGATGAAAGGGTCAAGGTAGATAAGCGCGTTTTTGTTTTGTGTGAATTAATAATTTTCATCAAATTTTCAAGGCGTAAACATTATGGATGAAACACAGTCGGGCGATCATAATGCCGCCCCGAAACCGGTGGCTCCCCAAAAGACCCGACCGGCGCCAAAAGAGCGCATCCCCTCGCTTGTTGTTACGTATTCGCCCCACATAGGCACTGAGCAATCCATCGAGAAAATTATGTATATGGTTGCTCTGGCGTTGGCGCCGGCATGTCTGGCTTCCATTTATTTTTTTGGATTGCGGGCTTTGCTTGTGCTGGCAGTTTCGGTAGCGGGGTGTCTTGCGTTTGAGGCTATCTTCATCAGGCTCATGCAGCCGGGGACGGACTGGAAGCGCACGACGTTGGATGGCAGCGCCATTGTGACTGGGCTTCTTTTGGGGATGAACCTCTCAGCCGGCGCGCCGGTCTGGATGATTATCGCGGGTTGTTTTGTGGCGATGTTTATCGGCAAGCATGTTTATGGCGGATTGGGGCAGAATCCTTTCAACCCAGCATTGGTTGCGCGGGTATTTTTATTGATTTCATTTCCGAAAGAGATGACGAAGTGGGTTGCGGCGCGGGGCGATGTGTTTGGGACGGTGGATGCCGCGAGTTTTGCCACGCCGCTTAATGTGCTGAAATTGCAAGGCGCAGCAAAGGCGATGGGGCTTTCGAAGATGGGGCTTTTTCTTGGAAGCTGCGGAGGATGCCTTGGGGAGACGAGCGCGTTGGCTCTTCTTATCGGCGGCGTTTTTCTGATTGCCCTGCGCATTATTCGCTGGCACATTCCTGTTTCATTTATCGGAACTGTTTTTATTTTTACAGGCATACTTTGGCTTGTGAATCCGCAAAAATATGCGGATCCTTTTTTTCACATTCTCACAGGCGGGGTGATGCTGGGGGCGATTTTTATGGCGACGGACATGGTGACCTCGCCCATCACCGGCGCGGGGATGATTGTCTTTGGGGTTGGTTGCGGGGCGCTGACGACAGTCATTCGTGTTTTTGGCATCTATCCCGAAGGGGTATCCTTCGCGATACTCATTATGAACGGGATGACGCCTTTGATTGACCGATATGTGAAGGGGCGCCGATACGGTCTTCGACCGGTTATGATTCCTCAAAAGTCTTAAAGGTTTTTGCCATGGCGAAAAAAGAATTTACAAGTTTGCAGATATTCATCATCTTGACGATTGTGGCGCTTGCCTCAGCAGGTATCTTAGCCTTTGTGAATGCTGTGACGAAAAAACCTATTGAGAATGCGGAGGCGGCAAAGAAACGCGATGCGCTCAAGATGGTTTTGCCCGCCAACGTCGAAAAAACGGAATCGAAAAAATTCAATTACAAGGGCGCAGAGGTGGAAATCAATATCGGGTTGGATAGCGCCGGAAAGCCCGCGGGCTACGCCTTTGAATCCACCACAGATATAGGTTTCAGCGGGGCGATTCTTTTTCTTGTGGGCGTGGATGCGCAAGGGAATATCAGCGGCTACAAGGTTCTGGAACACAAGGAAACACCGGGGCTGGGCGATAACATCAAAGGCGATAAATTCAGCGGGCAGTTCAAGGGCAAGGGACTTTCGAATTTCAAGTTTAAGGTGACTAAGGACGGGGGCGATGTGCAGGCAATCACAGCCGCCACGATTTCTTCCCGCGCCACTGCCGACGCTCTTCAAAAAGGGCTTGAATTAATAGCCGAATACAAGAAATCCAATCCTTGAGGATTTGAGGTGACGACGTCATGAGCGGAAAACTTTTGGGCGAATTTACGAAGGGTTTGTGGAAGGAGCATCCCATCTTCCGCATTGTGCTTGGGATGTGCCCGACGCTTGCCATATCCAATCAAGCCATAAACGCAATTGGAATGGGCATCAGCGTCATCTTTGTTCTGACGTGTTCGAACGTGGTCATCTCGCTGATGCGCAAAATCACGCCGGATAAAATCCGCATCCCTCTTTTTATTGTGGTCATTTCCACATTCGTGACGGTGACTGACCTGACGCTTCACGCCGTTGCGCCCGCCGTTTGGACGGCGCTGGGCATCTTTATCCCGTTAATCGTCGTGAACTGCATCATCATCGGGCGCGCCGAGGCGTTTGCCCAGAAGAGCGATGTCCTTGTCTCCGCACTGGACGGCATCGGCATGGGTTTAGGCTTCACATGGGGGTTGCTCGCTATCGGAACGGTGCGCGAGATTTTGGGCGGCGGAACGTGGTTCGGGATTCAGGTTTTGGGCAAGGAGACCTCCACAGCCATCATGATGATTCTGCCAGCGGGTGGATTCATTACGTTGGGGATTATTCTGGCGGCGATGAACAAGATTGAATCGCTCAAGGCGGCGCGCCAATCTCATGCTGCATGAAAGGATGGCATGAATGCTCTATATCATCATCATCATTAATACGGTGCTTGTCCAGAATATGGTTTTTTATTGGATTCTGGGCATCTGCCCTTATCTGGGCGTTTCGCGAAAAATTGACACTGCTGTCGGTATGGGGCTTGCGGTCATTTTTGTGCTGACAATGTCCGCCATGGCGGCTTTTGCGGTTCAGAAGCTCATTTTAGACCCCTTGAATCTGCAATATCTTCAAACGCTTTCTTTCATTTTGGTTATTGCAGCTTTGGTTCAGTTGGTGGAGATGATTTTAAAAAAGCATAGCCAGCCTCTTTATCGCGCGTTGGGAATTTATCTGCCGCTCATAACAACCAACTGCGCTGTTCTTGGCGTGGCTGTTTTGAACATTCGTAAGAATTATACTGCGCTTGAGGCGCTCTTTTTCAGTCTTGGCGCGGCGAGCGGGTTTGCGCTTGCGCTTTTCATTTTCGCGGGAATTCGCGAACGTCTGGCGCTTTCCAATATTCCCAAATCATTCCGCGGATTTTCGATTTCACTGATAACCGCGGGAATCATGTCTATGGCTTTTCTCGGATTTGCGGGATTGGCAAAATAAAGCGGTGCGAACTTTTTTCAAAAAACATCGGCTCCTCAATGTCGGGGTTCTATTACTCGTTTTTACGTTTCTTCTATGGATACGGATTGCCAGAAAACCCGCATGGGTTGTAGTCAGCGACGAATTCCCCGCTATGGGAACAGTTGTTGAAATTCAAATCGTATGCCTATCCAACAATATTAAGGCGGCGGGGGATGCGCTCGAGGCGGCTCGCGACGAAATTTCGCGCCTTGAATCTCTCATGAGCCCCAATATCTCAACAAGCGATATTTACCGCATCAATCAGAAAGCGGCATCGGAACCGGTTGAAATTTCGGCGGAGACGTTCGATGTTATCAAAAACGCCCTTGCCCTTTCGGAGAAAACAGATGGCGCATTCGACATCACTTTTGCATCCGTTGCTAAATTATGGAGTCTCAAACCGGAAGCGCCGCGCATTCCAACAGATGATGAAATTGCGATTAAATTGCACATGGTTAATTATAAAAACGTCATCCTTGATGAAGGAAATCGCACGGTTAAATTTGCGCAAGAGGGCATGGAGATCGGATTAGGCGGCATTGCCAAGGCGACCGCTGTTGAGCGGGCAGTGAACATAATCAAGGAGCGCGGGTACTCCGACGCCCTTGTCAATGCAGGCGGGGATATTTATGCTATGGGATTCAACGCAAAAAGGAAACCGTGGCGCATCGGCATTCGGCATCCGCGAGATAATACAAAATTCTTAAAGGAAATAGATGTGAGCAATATCGCCGTTTTCACATCCGGCGATTACGAACGCGTTGTTGAAGTTGACGGCAAAAGGTATCATCATCTTTTTGACCCGCAAACGGGAAAACCGGCGGAGAAGTGCATCAGCGCGACTGTGATAGCGCACGATATCAAAACTGTTGCGGGGCTTTCGGCTTCGGTATTCATTTTGGGTCCGGAAAAAGGGCTTGAACTCATACGCACAATACCGGCGGCGGATGCGCTGATTGTTACTCCCGACCTTGCCGTTCATTCCACCGAATTCTTCCAAAAATACGAAGGCTCCATCCCGGAGAATTAAGCAAGGTATTGGAGGCAGCCTCTCCAGATCTTTGCGCTTTCAAGTCGGCGGAAAAAAGTTATCGAAAAGATTATGAAGCAATCGGAACCCTTATGGCAAATTTATTATTATACACAACCTGTTAGAAAAGAGATTCATGATAAAACGAACTGGGTTTCTGTGTTTTAACTAATCACGAATTGATTAAACAGTTGTCAGAATAATATGCCTTTTTAGTTGACGCTAATTCACAAGATTGGAAACTGGCTTTTCATTTGTTGAGCGACGGGAAAAGGAAAATATTTATCAATGTTTCGCAGACATAAAAGAACAATCAAGTTTATTATCGGTTGCGCCCTGTCGTTGTTCTTTCTTTATCTTGCCTTTAAGAATGTAGAGTTGCGGAAATTGTGGCAGGTATTTAAGGAAATCAACTATCTTTGGACAATCCCTGTCGCCTTAATCACATTATTAGGGATGTATTTTAGAGCCGTCCGCTGGCGCTGGATTTTCAAATCAAGATACGAGTTTTCATCAAAGGAACTCTTTCCGCCGCTTATTATCGGTTTTGCGCTCAATAGCCTTCTTCCTCTAAGAGCGGGCGAATTTGCCAGACCCTTTGTCCTCTCCCGCAAGAAAAAAATCCCCTATACTACATCATTTGCCACTGTCCTTGTCGAACGCATTGTTGACGGCGTTACTCTTTTATTCTCATTTTTTGTTACTCTTCTTTTTGTGCGGATAGATCCGGGAACCTCAATGCAGCTCAATATGGGGAACTGGAATTATATTATTACCGGCGAAATGCTCCGGAAGGCAAACCATTCATTTGCGATAATTATTTTTATCATGTTGATTGGCTCTCTTACGCTCATCATTAGACCGCTCCGCGCTTTTTATGAAAAGATAATATCCAGTTTGTCTTTTTTAAAAGAATCTTACCGTTCAAAATTAATCCATCTGTTGCATAGTTTTTCTGAGGGTTTTGATTCTCTGAAAGATTTTAAGAACATATCTATGATAGCAATTTATTCGGCAATCATCTGGGCTATGGTGGGATTCAGTTTGCAGGTTATGTCTTGGGGATTTCCAGATCTTTCTTTAAACTTTTTTCACGGTATGGCGGTCATGATTATCATCTGTTTTGCCATAATGCTGCCAGCCGCGCCGGGATATTGGGGGCTTTATGAATGCGGAACAATTTTTGCGTTAATTGCGCTGGGGCTTGTCAAATCTCAAGGAGGGAATGAGACGGCGCTTGGGTTTTCGCTGGTTATACATTTTCTTCAAACTCTTCCGATTATTTTGATGGGTTTATTTTTCCTTTGGAAAGAAAATATATCGCTGAAGCAGCTTGAGGAAATTAGAGAAAATGATTGAATATTTGCGAGATGATGAAATATTTGAGTTGACATAAAGGGACATTACCCATAGACAATACTGGTATAATTGTCATGGAGGTATTGTATTTCTCTTTTAGCCATTTGCAAATTAAAATAATATTAAATAACAGGTGATTTTAATGCCGAGTGAATTATCAAAAGAAGAGGCTGGCAAAAAACTTCTCCGCAAACCAACGGAAGAAGACCGCCAGTTTTTTGACCGCCGGGAGCCCGGTAAAAGATATGGTAAATCAACGCCGCAGCTGGGGTTGATTCTTGAAGAAGCGGGGCTGATTAATCAGGAAATGATCCGCAACGTTCTCAAGGATAGCAAGGAAAGCGCCGCCGCCCTCAAAAAAACCCTCATCTCGCAAGGGCTCGTCCGCGAGGACGACATCCTTGACGCCCTTGCCCGCGAAATGGGCATGGATAAGGTTGACCTTGACGAGGTGGATATAACCCCGGAACTGATTGTCGCGCTGGATAAACGCACCGCCATGAAATACCACGTATTTCCCGTGCGTTTCACCGAAGACACGCTCTGGGTTGCTCTATCCGACCCTCTCAATATCCAGACAACGGACGACCTCGAAAAAATAACCGGGAAAAAGGTCATCGGTCTTGTCGCGCCGGAAGGCGATATTAACAAACGCATCAAGAGATATTATGAGGGCAACGAAGTCACAGATATGTATGAGGGTTTGACAGATCATCTTGCTGGAGACACACAAAAACTTTTACAACAATATGAGACTGTTGACCTTGATAAAGACGATATCAATCAGCCACCTGTTGTCAAATTCGTTGACCTTATGTTCAAACAGGCTGTCCATGAAAGAGCCTCCGATATTCACGTTGAACCCACGCGCCACGGTATTATAATCCGTTTCAGAATTGACGGTCGTCTTCATGAAGTCCCCTCCCCCCCCAAACGCTGGCAAAACGCCATTTTATCCCGTCTCAAAGTTCTTTCAGGAATGGATCTTGCGGAGAAAAGAATTCCGCTGGACGGTCGTATCAAACTGAATCTCCCTGATAAAAAACTCGACCTTCGCGTCTCATCGCTCCCTTCGATTTTCGGCGAAACCATCGTCATGCGTATCCTTGATCAAAGTTCTGTTATGATGGGTCTTGAGGATGTTGGTTTTCTGCCTGACAATATTAAAATCTTCCGAGGGCTTATCAAATCTCCCAACGGCATCATTCTTATGACAGGTCCAACAGGTTCGGGTAAAACAACAACGCTTTATGCGGCTCTGAGCACGCTCAACAATCCTGAAACCAAAATTATCACAATCGAAAACCCTGTGGAGTATATGATTGAAGGCATCAACCAGATTCAAGTAAATCAGGAAATCGGATTAGATTTTGCCCGCGGGCTGCGAAGCGTTTTGCGCCAATCTCCGGACGTTATTCTCGTTGGAGAAATCCGCGACCAGGAAACGGCGGAAATTGCCGTTCGTTCGGCTCTTACCGGTCACTTGGTATTCTCCACGCTCCATACCAACGACGCCGCCAGCTCCACTATTCGTCTAATTGATATGGGAACAAAACCTTTCCTTGTTTCGTCATCTTTGCAGGCGGCTATCGCTCAGCGTCTTGTTCGCACCATCTGCACCTATTGCAAAGATGTTTACAAACCGAGTACGGCGGCTTTGATAGACGCGGGACTCGATCCTAACAAATGGGAAAATGTCACCTTTTACAAAGGGAAAGGGTGCGATCGTTGCAATGGCTCGGGATACCGCGGTCGAACCGCTATCCATGAAATATTCATTCTCTCGCCGGTCACACGTCAAATGGTCATCCGCAGCGAACCTTCCATGAAAATTAAACGCGAGGCTGTCAAGCAAGGGATGCGCACTCTTCGAATGGACGGAATGGAAAAAGTCCGCCTTGGTATGACAACGATGGAAGAAGTTCTCCGTATTACGCAGCTTGATGTTGAGTCTGTAATTTAATCTAACCTTGATTGCGAGGTTTTGTTATGCTTGAAATGAATCAAATGTTGAAGATCATCGTCGAACGCGATGCCTCCGACCTTCACGTTTCCGTTGGAAAGCCAACCGTCATGCGCATCCACGGAAAACTCGATATTGTTGATCCCGATATCCTGACTCCGGAGGATACCGATCGCCTGATGCGCGAAATCACGCCGCCCCGCTACCAGCAGATACTTCAGGAACACGGAGGCACAGACTTTGCATATTCCTATAGCGACCTTGCCCGATTCCGTACGGCTGTTTTTCGCACCAGAGGCAATATCGGCATCGTCATGCGCCTTATTCCGCACCGCATCCTTTCCTTTGACGACCTGGGTCTCCCCCGTGAAACCATTATCGAAGTTCTCTGCTCCCATCGCGGTCTTGTTGTTGTGACCGGTCCTACCGGCTCGGGCAAAACGACCACTCTTGCCACGATGATTGATTACATCAATTCAAACCGTTATACTCATATTATTACAATAGAAGACCCTATAGAATATTATCACCCCCATAAAAAAGCGATAGTGACTCACCGCGAACTCCATGTTGACACGCCTACATTTGCCTATGCTATGCGCGGCGCACTTCGCATGGATCCTGACGTCATCCTATTAGGAGAAATGCGCGACTTGGAAACAATGGAAGCTGCACTTGTAGCCGCTGAAACAGGTCACCTTGTTTTCTCCACACTGCACACAATCAGCGCGTCGCAAACGGTTGACCGCGTTGTTGACGCCTACCCTGTGACCCAGCAAGAACAGATTCGTTCTGTTCTGGCGGTTGCGTTGAGAACTATCATAGCTCAGACGCTTCTGCCTCGTATAACTGGCAAAGGGCGTGTTGCCGCATATGAAATTCTCCATAACACGCCAGCTGTTCAAAACCTGATTCGAGAACGTAAAACGAACCGTATTGTTTCAATAATCCAGACAAGCGCCAAACAAGGCATGATCACGCTGGATGACTATCTTATCACGTTATACAGAAAAGGGATAATTTCCGGCGAGATAGCATTGGAGCGCGCGCATTATCCTTCCGAAATGCGCATGAAAATGATGCAGTTAGGCGGGGAAGCAGACGGCGGTATCGTTGAGTAGCCTTCCGGCAAACGTCGCTCTTGAGAGCAGCCAGATTGTGAACAATATCACAAGTCTTTCATAAATCACCGAATACACTTTTCTTTCATTACGTAAATTGCCTTATAAATCCTAATGCAACACCACCAAGATTGTGAAATATTTCACTGATAAAATATTTGTTGACGCCTCCGAAACGTCGTTGGTAGGCACTGCTCATAAATTTTATTTTGAGAGGTGATTCATTATGGTAGAAAAACGTCTTCTCCTTACTCCGGGTCCGACTATGGTTCCCCCAGAAGTCGCCGCAGCAGAGGCTCAACCAATCCTACACCATCGCGCACCTGACTTCGAGCCGATTTTTGTCCGCGTTCAAGAAGGTCTCAAGTATGTCTTCCAAACCCAAAATCCTGTGGTGGTTCTTGCTTCTTCTGGAACAGGCGCCATGGAATGTGCCTTAACTGGCGTCACCAATCCCGGCGAAAAAGTCATCTGCGTCGAAGGCGGTAAATTCGGCGAGCGCTGGGGCGAAATCGGCAAGGCATACGGGCTGAATGCTATACGTGTCCCGGTTGAATGGGGCGGTGTCATCACGCCTGCGCAGATTAAAGAACTCCTTGAGCAGAATCCGGATGCCAAGGCGGTCTGTGTCACCCATTGCGAGACATCCACAGGCGTTCTAACCGACATCAAGGGCATTGCTGAAGTGGTATCGAAGACGGACGCTCTTTTGCTTGTTGATGCGGTGAGCAGCCTTGGCGCTGAGGAACTTCGCACCGATGAATGGAAAATTGACATCGTTGTGACCGGTTCTCAAAAAGCACTCATGCTGCCGCCGGGTCTGGCGTTTCTCAGCATCAGCCCCCGCGCACAAGAAAAGGCGCAGAAATCCACAACCGCCTCTTATTACTTCTCTCTCAAAAAATACCTCAAAAATCTGGATAAGAAAACAACTCCTTATACGCCTGCGGTCTCCCTTATCCTCGCCCTTGATAAATCCCTTGAAATGATTAAGAAAGAGGGCATTGAAAATATCTGGGCGCGCCATGCCAAGCTTTCCAAAGCTATTCAGGCGGGCGTTCAGGCTATCGGTCTCAAGATATGCTCGCAGGTTGCCTCCCATGTCGTAACTCCCATCTGGGTTCCTGAGGGAATTGACGGCAAGGCTATCCCGAAAAAGCTTCGCGATAAATATGGCGTGACGATTGCCGGCGGACAGGGGCAATGGGAGGGCAAAATCATCCGCATTGCCACTCTGGGCTATGCCACCGCCTTTGATGCCACCACCGGCATTTGCGCGCTTGAACTCGCTTTGAAGGAACTGGGTTATAAATTTGAGGAAGGGGCTGCCATCAAAGCCGCCCTTAAAGTTCTTATGGAAAATTAATACAATGCTTTTATAAAGGAGAACTATTATGGCTAAAATCCTTGTAGCTGATAAAATCGCCGATGAGGGAATCAAGATTCTCCAAGACGGCGGCAATAATGATGTGGTTTACAAACCTGAAATTACCGTTGAGGAAATGGCAGAAGTTGCGCCCGATTTTGAGGCGATCGTTGTGCGAAGCCGCGCCAAAGTACCCGCCAATGTTCTTGAAAAAGGGAAAAAATTGAAAGTCGTCGGACGCGCCGGCGTCGGCGTGGACAACGTGGATGTTCCAACGGCAACGCGCCTTGGTATCATCGTGATGAATACTCCCGACGGCAATACCATCTCCGCCGCGGAGCAAGCCATGAGCCTTTTGTTGGCTATCGCCCGCAACACCGCCCGCGCCGATAAAACCATGAAAGAAGGCAAATGGGATAAAAAAGCTTTGACCGGGATTGAACTTTACGGCAAAACGCTCGGCGTTGTCGGGCTTGGCAGAATCGGCAAAGCCGTCGCCAAACGCGCCCTCGCCTTTGAAATGAGGGTCATCTGCTACGACCCCGGCGTCTCCCCTGATGAGATTCAGAAACTCGGAATGGCAAATGCCACGTTGGAAGAAATCATAAAAGAATCGGATTTCATCACCATCCATACTCCCCTAACCGAAAAAACTAAGGGTATGATTGGCGAAGAGCAGTTCAAATATATGAAGAAAAACTGCCGTATTATCAACTGCGCTCGGGGCGGAATTATTGACGAAAACGCCTTGCTTCAAGCGATTAACGAAGGGAAAATTGCCGGCGCTGCGCTTGATGTTTTCCCCGTTGAGCCGCTGCCGGAAGACTCTCCCCTGCGCAAGTGCGAAAAACTTCTTTTGACGCCCCATCTTGGAGCATCCACTGTAGAGGCGCAGGAGAAGGTTGCCCTTCAGGTTGCCGAACAGATTGTCACATACTTCAAAAAAGGCGAGATTATCAATGCCGTCAACGCCCCATCCATTGACCCCGAATTGCTCAAGGTCATGCGTCCCTATCTTGACCTTGCGGAAGATTTGGGAAAATTCGCCTCTTCTTATGCCGATTCCCGCGTGGTCAAAATCAATTGCCTTTTCAGCGGCAGCATCCTCGACTATCCTTTGAAACCTATCACAACGGCTATCGTTAAAGGTTTTCTCGAACCCTTGACAGACTTTGCGGTTAATTACATTAGCGCGATGAATCTTGCCAAAGAGCGCGGCGTTGAGGTTGTCGAATCTAAAAGCACGCTCGAATATCAGTACACGAATTTGATAACTATCGAGACTGAAATGGAAAATGGGCAGACCAACAAAATCTGCGGAACGCTTTATACAAAGGAAATGCCGCGCATTGTTATCCTCAATGACCGCTACTTCAATGCCGTTCCTTCCGGCAACATGCTCGTCATCAAAAACAAGGATGTTCCCGGCACAATAGGCACTGTCTGCACCATACTCGGCAATCATAATGTTAACATCGCTGATTTGACATGGGGGCGCAACAAACCGCTGGGCGATGCCATGACCATCATTAACACGGATCATGAAATCACAGCGGACATCGTTAAGGAAATTGACGCTCATGAAAACATCTTGAGTGTGAAATTCATCAAGGTGTAGTTTTTTTCGTTTAACAAGATAAAAAACAGGGGAGGCGCTTGATGCGCGCTCCCCTGTTTTTGTTTTGGATATATAATTATTTTTAGGTTAGTATCTTGTATCTATTTCTTTGATATCCCCGCGAAGTTCGCGGCGAACATCCCCTTGATGCTCAATTGGTTCATCAACAAAATCAAGGCGCGTATTGCTGATAATCTCCACACCCTCAAGGATATAGACAAGGTCAAACCCTTCTGTGTAAATGGAAGTCAGCGTCTGGCGCAGGAATTCAAAATGCTCCCGAACAACTTTTGCGCCAAAGGGACGGTCGGTGCGTTGAAGGGTTCTTTCGATGCATGTTTTTTCGGGGACGTTTAATATGATAGCAACCGTCGGCGCGCCGATTTCTCCGGCGATATCCAGAATTTTTCGGCGGGCAAAACTCTGAATGCTCGTTGCGTCAATTACGGTTAAAAGGTTGCGAGAAAGTCTTTTTTGAAGAATAAGATGAAGGACCTCAAAGGCGTCCTGACTTGCCTCCATCGAATTTTCATCATTCGAGACAACGGCGCGAAAGGAATCGCTTGTCAGGATTTCAAGAGGGTGAAAATGTTTGCGGGCAAAGGTTGTTTTGCCGCTGCCTGTGACGCCGATCAAAGTAACAAGACAAAATTTCGGTAGTTTGAGTATCGTCTCCTGCCCTCTGGTTTTCATAAAATATTTTCCAATCCATAAAGATTCATCTATATTTGATTCTGTAAGTTACATTTAACAAATATATCATGTATTTAGCCCATCCGCCAGTTTCAAGAATATTTTTTTTAAATAAAAATTTTTTATTTCACAAAAATTAAAATCGGCGGGAAGGGATTCTTTCCGCCGATTTATTGTGTTTTTTTATATCATGTATGTTATTTTTTCTTGAGCCAGGACATCATAGAGCGGAGCTGCTCGCCGACTTTTTCAATGGGATGTTCTAAGCCTTTTTTGCGGAGGCGCTTGAATTTGGGGCGTCCGGCAATGTTTTCAAGAAGCCACTCGCGGGCAAATTCGCCCGTTTGAATTTCGCTCAGAATTTTCTTCATCTCCTTTTTTGTTTCCGCAGTGATGACGCGGTCTCCGCGGGTCAGATCTCCGTATTCCGCAGTATCGCTGATGGAGTAGCGCATGTAGGCGATGCCGCCTTTATACATGAGGTCGGTGATAAGTTTCAATTCATGGAGACATTCAAAAAAGGCAATTTCGGGTTGATAGCCCGCTTCAACGAGGGTTTCAAATGCCGCCATGACAAGCCGCGTGACGCCGCCGCAAAGGACAACTTGTTCGCCGAAAAGATCCGTTTCTGTCTCTTCAAGGAAGGTGGTTTCCAGAACTCCCGCGCGGGTGCCGCCGATTCCTTTTGCATATGCAAGCGCCAGTTTTTTCGCCTTGCCGGAGGCATCCTGATGGATGGCAATCAGACAGGGCACGCCGCCGCCTTCCACAAACACGCTGCGGACCAGATGTCCCGGTCCTTTGGGCGCAACCATGAAAACGTCAACTTCTTTGGGCGGCTCAATGCATCCGAAGTGGATATTGAATCCATGGGAGAATATGAGCGCTTTTCCTTTTTTCATGTGCGGTTTAACCGCCGAATGATAAATTTTTGCCTGCACATCATCCGGAGCAAGCATTTGAATGATGTCCGCCTTTTTGGCGGCTTCCTCTGCGCTGACAGGTTTGAAGCCATGCTCAAGCGCGAGTTTGTAATTTTCCGTGCCTTCAAGTTCGGCAATAATAACTTTCACGCCGCTGTCGCGAAGGTTTTGCGCCTGCGCATGTCCTTGGCTTCCGTAACCGATTATGGCGATGGTTTTGCCTTTGAGCGCGCCAAGATCGGCATCTTTGTCGTAATAAACTTTAACCATGCTCGCATCTCCTTATTATTAATTTTTATTAGTGAACTTAATGGACTTTTTTGTTTTTGGTTACCCTCGCTGCAGTGCAATGCGTCCCGTTCGCGCGACTTCTTTGATTCCAAAGGGGCGCAAAATATCTATGAACGATTGGATTTTTTCCGCGTCGCCGACAACCTCAACCGTCAGAGTCTTTGTGTTATAATCAACAATGCGTCCTTTGAAGATTCCAACAAGTTGTATAATTTCTGAGCGGTTCTTAGTGTTATGGCTTACTTTGAGCAGCATCATCTCTCGCTCAACATGGTCTTCCTGCGTCATATCTGTTACTTTGATAACGTCAATAAGTTTGTTAAGTTGTTTATCCACCTGTTCAATGACGCGAGCATCGCCGGTGACGACGATGGTCATTCTGCTTATAGAGGGGTCATGAGTTTCGCCGACGGCGAGACTGTCAATATTGAATCCCCGCGCTGAGAATAGTCCGCTGATTCGAGCCAGAACTCCAAAATGGTTTTCTACCAAGACGGAAATGATATGCTGCATATTATGCCAACCCTCCTATCATTTGTTTGATGCTTGCCCCGCCGGGAATCATGGGGAACACGTTTTCCTCGCGTTCAACGATGCATTCAACGATTGCCGTTTGCGGCGATGAGAATGCCTTTTCCAAAGCAGGCGCAACATCATCTTTTGACGTAACACGGATGCCAAGGACGTTATATGCCTCCGCCAGTTTGACAAAATCTGGGATGTATAAATCGCGGTTTTCAATAAAATCCGCCGTCTTGTGTGGAGCGCCGATATTTTTTTGAAGGTCTGTAAAAGCGTAGGAGCGTTTATAGAACAACTCCTGCCATTGGCGGACCATGCCCAAAAATGCGTTGTTCAGAATAACGATTTTAACAGGGAGTTTATTAATCACGGCTGTGGCAAGTTCTTGTATGTTCATCTGGATACTGCCATCGCCCGCCACGTCAATAACCAGTTTGCCCGGGTTGCCCAGTTGGGCGCCGATTGCCGCCGGCAGCCCGTATCCCATTGTGCCAAGTCCGCCTGATGAAAGGAATGTGCGCGGTTTGTCATACTTGAAATAGTGGGCTGCCCACATCTGATGCTGTCCCACCTCTGTGACAATAATCGCGTCGCCTTTTGTCACATTATAGATTTGTTCGATAACATATTGCGGTCTTAAAAGATGGTCATCGCGATAGAAAATCGGGAACTTTTCTTTCCATTCTTTTATCTGCGCCGCCCATTCAGGATGTTTTAACGGTTTGACTATCTTTATCAATTCTTGAAGCACGGTTTTGCAATTGCCTACGATGGGGATGGAGACTGCGATACTTTTTGATATGGAGCTCGAATCAATATCAATGTGGATAATATTGCCTTTTGCATTAGGCGCGAACTCGTCAAGCTTTCCAGTAACGCGGTCATCAAAACGCGCTCCAACTGCAATGATAAGGTCGGTTTCTGCCATTGCATAGTTGGCGTATTGAGTTCCATGCATTCCCAGCATGCTGAGGGCAAGCGGGTGATCGGCGGGAAAACTGCCCAGCCCAAGAAGAGTCAGCGTCACAGGGATTTCGCATTTTTCCGCCAGTGCGAGAATTTCAGGTCCGGCATCAGCAGCAATCGCCCCGCCGCCGCAGTATAGAAGGGGTTTCTTTGCCTTTTCGATTGCTTTGGCGGCTTTTTCAATCTGGTTCGGGTGCCCCTCATACACTGGTTTATACGAGCGGATATCAACCTTATCCGGATAAGAATAATTTTTCAAAACCGCCCGTTGGATGTCCTTTGGGATGTCAATCAACACTGGACCGGGCCTTCCTGTTCTGGCAATATAAAAAGCCTCCTTAAAAACTCGCGGCAGGTCTTTAATATCCTTTACCAGATAATTATGTTTTGTAATAGGGCGAGTGATTCCGACGATATCAGCCTCTTGAAAGGCGTCATTGCCAATCATTGTTGTCGCCACTTGACCGGTCATGGCGACCATTGGAATGGAATCCATGTAAGCGGTGGCAATGCCGGTTACAAGATTGGTCGCGCCGGGACCCGAGGTTGCAAGACAGACGCCCACTTTTCCTGTGCTTCGGGCATAGCCATCCGCTGCATGTGCCGCGCCCTGTTCATGACGGACGAGTATAAATTTGATTTTCTTGGATAGGTTCAATGTGTCGCATAAATCCAGGATACAACCTCCCGGATATCCGAACATCACATCCACGCCCTCTTGTTCGAGAGCGTCCACAATAATTTCAGCGCCAGTTTTGTCCACCATAAATAAATATCCTCTCCCTTATTTACTCATATTCAAAAAGATTATATCTTCTATGGATATTTGATTTCTTTGCGCAAGTCTTTTTTCAACTTTTCGCTTGCGCTAATATTTTCTCAAATCTTATCGTGAATCTGTTCGTTGATTGACAAACATTGAATAAAAGAGAAAAATCAATGCAGAAAAAAGCGACAATCATCGGAACGCAGGAAGGCTGTTATCTTGCCTGTCTTGATGACGAAAAAGAGCAATATCATTGTGATGAGGAATGCAATAGTTGTTCTCATCCCTGCCGAATATTGCTAGATAAAGACCAACAGATAGAAAAAGGGCGTAAAGTGTTGGCTGAGATTAACCCATCCTTGTTTGCATCCGCAGGCAAATTGAATGCAATTCTTGCGGGTATCTTTATTGTTGTATTTGTTTTGATGATGATTTTGAGAAGGACATATTTCCCGCTTTACAGAGGTTATTTTGCTATGCTCCTCAGCGGATTTTTTGCTTCATCATTATTTTATCTCATCGTTAAATCTCGTTATGAAAAAAGCAAAAGCAAAAACGCTCTTCCGCATGGGAAAATCGTTCGCGTTTTCCCCAGGGATGAATCCAGATAATTATGCAAAATAACCTAGGCACAATCCAATCCGACAAATTGGGAGCTCCCGCTTCCAAGATTTCACCATTCAGGACTCTTCTTTTTATCGTCTGTCTGGCGCTTGCCGGCATTCACATGATTTATTATGCGGGTTGGACGCATGACGACCCTTATATAACCTTCCGATATGTGGATAATTTGCTTTCAGGGAAAGGGCTTGTTTTCAATGAAGGGGAACCTTTGGAGGGCTATTCAAATTTCTTTTTTCTTCTGCTTTTAGTTCCATTACGCTGGTTGGGATTGGAGTTATTGACTGGGGCAAAAATTATCGGTTTTCTTTTTGCTCTGGGGAGTCTTGCGCTACTATATGATTTTCTTGTTCTATATTATGAGAAAGACCAAAAGCGAAACCTTATAGCCGTCCTTCTCATGGCTTTATCGGGAGATCTGGCTTTATGGGCGGTCAGCGGAATGGAAACGGCGGTTTCAGTTTTTTTTGTCACCGGCGCATGGGTATTCTTCTGCCATGAGATGAGGATTGGATTTTCAAAAAAACCGGTGTTTCCTATATCAGCGTTTTTTTTGATGGGCGCCGCATTAAACCGACCGGAAGGGGTTATTTATTTTTTCGCTCTTGCTTGGATTGCCCTTGCCTCTTTAATTAAGAGGGAAATTTCCCCCTCGCATTTTTTTCCATGGCTGGGTTTATTTGTCCTGACTTTTGCTTTTTATACCCTTTGGCGGGTTACATATTTTGGGACGTGGCTTCCCAACACCTTTTACGCCAAGGCAACGGGCAGTTTTGTTTATCAATTCAAAATCGGATTAAAATATATCTGGCAATTTCTTTATCGCAATCCGTTGATTTTTCTCGTTCCCGTTTTCTTTTTTTATTCAATCAGAAATTATGATTTCAGAAAAATTGAGTTTTTATCCGCCGCTTCAATTATCTTTGCGCAATTGATATTTATTCTATCTTGCGGGGGTGATTGGATGCCGCTGGGGCGTTTTATTGCGCCTGTGATAGCGCCTTTATTTTTCCTGTTTCAGGAATCCTTGTTTTCAACAATGACTCGCCTGAAACCCAACGATCTGCAACATCGCTGGAGGGATGCCCTTGCTTTTTTTTGTATTGGTCTTGCGGTGTTGGGGCTCGTTCAAGAGCGGCGGGCAACCAAGCCGATTGTATATTCGGTGCGAACACAAACTTTATACACTCCACACATTGCCATAGGTTTTTGGCTAAAGAATAATGCGCCAGCCGGCGCTTTGCTTGCCGCCGAAGAGGCGGGTATTATTCCTTATTATTCTGGACTGCGCTTTCTTGATCTTCTTGGAATAGTGGATGCCCATATCGCGCGCCAAAAAGGCGCGCTTCATCAAAAGCATGATATAGATTATGTTCTCGATAAACGTCCTGATTTATTTTTAATCTATACTGCTAATCCTTTTGACGCGGGCGGGGAATTAATTCCAAGAATGGACTCGGGATACAGATTATTATCTTCGCCAAAATTCAACCAGCTCTATAAACCTGTCCGCTCCTTTCCTCATGGGAACGAATTGATAGGCAGCGATTACCTGACTCTTTTTGCCCTTTCAAAATGATTTTGATTTTTCGGTTGGCGTATTGCCGAAATTTGGCAGAATCCGGCGCTTGTTTTCATTTAGATAAAAGCGCGGAATGCGAAGCGGAGATTACCCGCCCCGCATTCCCGAAAATGAAAAAACTATAGTATAGGCATGTAACGATCTACTTCATATTTGGTGACATGGATGCGATAACGTTCCCATTCAATCTGTTTGTTTTCGATGAACTTCTCAAAGATGTGCATGCCGAGGGCTTCTTTGACGACTTCGCTTTGCTGCGTATAGAGCAAGGCTTCGTATAGCGAACCGGGAAGGGATTCAATGCCGCGTTCTTTACGCTCTTTTTCGTTCATTTCAAAAATATCTTCCTCAATCGGATCTTGCAATGTATAATTCTTCTGGATGCCTGTAAGTCCGGCGTTAAGCATAACTGCAAAGGCAAGGTAGGGATTGCATGCGGGGTCTGGGCAGCGATATTCAACGCGCGTGGCTTTCTCCTTACCGGGCTTATACATCGGAACGCGAACCAGCGTCGAACGATTATGGCGCGCCCAAGAAAGGTAAACGGGAGCTTCATATCCCGGAACAAGCCTTTTGTATGAATTCACCCACTGCGCCACAACAGGCACGATTTCATTTGAGTGTTTGAGAAGTCCCGCTGCATAATTTTTTGCAACCTTGGAAAGTTGGTATTTATCTTTGATATCAAAAAATGTGTTGGTGTTGCCTTTGAATAAAGATTGATGCACATGCATGCCGGAACCGTTCTGACCAAATATTGGCTTGGGCATAAATGTGGCAAAGATGCCGGCATCCTGCGCAATTCCTTTGACCACCATGCGGCAAGACATAACCTGATCCGCCATTTTGAGCGCATCTTTAAATTTCATGTCAATTTCGTGCTGGCTCGGCGCCACTTCGTGGTGAGTGTATTCCACCTGAATGCCCATAGATTCCAGAGCAAGGGAGCACTTTCGCCGAAGATCGTAGGCGGCATCGCGGGTGGTCATATCAAAATATCCGCCATTATCCAGAACTTCCGGCGCTGAAGAGTTTTTGAAAAAAAAGAATTCCATTTCAGGTCCCACATAAAAGTGGTCATAACCCATGCCTTCCGCCTTTTTCAGCATTCGGCGCAGGGCATTGCGGGGGCAACCGCTATAAGGTTTTCCATCAGGCGTCATGATATCGCAAAACATCATGCCCACCTTGTAATCATCTTTACCCTCAAACGGCAGGATGCAAAAAGTATCGGGGTCAGGAAGCGCTATAAGATCGCTTTCTTCGATTCTGGCATATCCCTCGATTGAGGAACCATCAAAGCCCATCCCGCCTTCGATAGCCTCCTCAAATTCGCTTTCAGATATGGAAAAACTCTTGAGAAATCCTAAAACATCCGCGAACCACAGACTCCAGAACTTCACCTTGTTGTCTTTGGATTTCTTGAGTATAGATTCCCGTTTTTTGCCCAGACTTGCCATTTTTCGAAAACCTCCCTCCGTTTGCAAAATCAATGATGTGTTTTCATAACGGGAAAAGATGGGTGGCGCGCAATAAAAAAATTTTTTATTCGGCGGTATCAGATTACTTTTCGCCCCTCTTTTCGCATGGCGTAAGCATTGATTTGATGGATAAAGTCATTATATTTATCTTTTTTATATTTGCCGAGATATGATTCAACCAGCATCCGCCGTTCATCAGGATTTAAAATTTTTTCATCTGCGGAGCGCAATATCTGAAATAAATTAATCGCCCTATAGGAGCGCAATCCCGCCGCACCGAAACGGCAATTATCGAGGTCTATCAAGGCAAATTTTATCGGTTCGCAATATTCCGGCGGAATATAAATATGCTCTACACTCAGGTCATCATGATAAAAATTCATATCATGAACGCGGCTAATAAAACTGCCCAGCGATTGAATGATTGATTGACGTTTTTCGTTTTCTTTGATATGAGTTAAAGATTCAGATAGGGGAATATTCGGCTCGATGCTTAAAGTCACAAGGTAATTGTTTTTAACAAACACCCCCTTTTTTTCCACCGCATATAAAAGGGGTTGCGGGGTTGTAATTCCCATTTCAAGAAGTTTCAAACCCGCTTGCCATTCGCGAAAAGCCTTTGGGGGATGAAATAGATATTCTAATTTTTTCAGCCATCGCCAGGTTTTATAGCGTTTGGCGAATATGCGTTTTATTTCGCCATTTAAAATAAATTCAAAGCTGATGGTGCATCGGCTTCGCGTGGATTTTTCCAAACGCCACGGCGGCTGCGAGCGTTTGCTTGTGTCATCGAAGGGAATAGACAGGAGATCCAGAGTTTGCATTCCTTTGATGCACAATCCTTTAAGAACGTTATTTTTGTAGGGAATTACTTCAGGGATATATTCCTGAGCCGTCATACAATAACCGTTCAAAATGAATTGCCAATTCAGACCATTTGCCTGTATTGTTTTTTGTAATATTCTTTAAACTCTCCAGATTTGAGCGGCTCCCACCAAGCGCGATTTGCTTGATACCACGCGACCGTTTGCTTAATTGATTCCTTGAAATCCGCCAGTGGTTTCCACCCCAGAGAGCGCAGTTTGGAGCAGTCAACCGAATATCTTCGGTCATGCCCTTTGCGATCTTCGACCGGGCGTATCATGGATTTGGGTTTATCAAGCATCTCCAGCAGAAGGTGAGTCAGTTCAAGATTTGTAACCTCCTCGCCCGCTCCAATATTATAAATCTCCCCTAATTTGCCCTCATGAAGAATCAGGTCAATGCCGACGCAGTTATCTTCCACATAAAGCCAGTCGCGGACGTTGAGCCCGTCGCCATAAAGCGGGACTTGTTTATTCTCAATCAGGTTGGTGACAAAAAGAGGAATGACCTTTTCAGGATATTGATAAGGTCCGTAATTATTGGAGCTGCGCGTGATAAGGATGGGGGTTTTGTATGTTGTCCAATACGCCAGACACATCAAATCCGCGCCAGCCTTGCTTGCTGAATATGGACTGCTGGGTTCAAGGGGGTCGTCTTCCCTGAACGACCCTTCTAAAATGCTTCCATAAACCTCGTCTGTGGAGATTTGAAGAAATCGTTTAACATTTGAGGAATTTCTAACGGCTTCCAGAATATTATGAGTTCCGAAAATATCTGTTTTAATAAAGGCATCCGGTTCAGAAATGGAGCGGTCAACGTGTGTTTCAGCTGCAAAATTAACGATATAATCCACTTTTGGGACAATTTCGGTTATTAATTTTTCATCGCAAATATCGCCTTTGATGAATGAGAAATTCGGGTTGTTTTTTAAATCGGAAATATTCTCCGGATTGCCGGCATAGGTGAGTTTATCTAAAACGATCATTTTATATTCGGGATGATGTCTGCTAACATACCTTGCGTAATTGCTGCCAATAAAACCGCATCCGCCCGTGATTAAAATAGTTGTCATAAAACACCTCTTTTACTTATTTTTTTGCGACACAAGAAGCCATGCTTATCCTCATATATCGTTTCGGTGTCAAGCATAAGCAACAACACTCGGGGGAAAATCGTTTTCACACAAGGCGATGCAAATAAATTTTGTCTTCAAAAAATCGTTGACAGCTGTTCTGTCTCATCAGACTCTTCCAATTAAGTAAGTTCATAGTAGGGCAAGTTAATATACAAAAAATTTGCCTACGTGATCATAATTTTTTGGGAGGTAAGTGTATTATGACGATCAGAGTTGGTATCAACGGTTTTGGAAGAATCGGTAGATTGTTTTTCCGCGCCGCCATCGCAAAAAAGGAGCTTGAGATCGTCGGCATCAACGACCTGTTTGCCCCGAAAGTTCTTGCTCATCTTCTTAAGTATGATAGCGTGCATGGCAAATTTGAGGGCACGATTGAAGCCAAAGAAAAAAGCATTGTGGTAAATGGCAAAGAAATCGCCATCACAGCGGAAAAAGATCCAACAACGCTTCCTTGGAAAGCGCTCAATGTGGATGTTGTTGTTGAGTCCACCGGCAAATTTGCAAAACGCGATGAGGCAATGAAACATATCGCCGCCGGCGCCAAGAAGGTTCTAATCTCCGCCCCCGCGGGTGATGCCGATGCCACGTTTGTTATCGGCGTTAATGAGCATACCTATGATAAAACCAAACATGTTATTGTATCGAACGCCTCTTGCACCACAAACTGCCTTGCGCCTGCCGCCAAAGTTGTTATGGAGAAATTCGGCATCAAACGCGGACTTATGACCACAATTCATTCTTACACGAACGATCAGGTTATGCTGGATATGGGACATAAAAAAGATATGCGCCGCGCCCGCGCTGGAGCCGTGTCTATGATTCCGACCAGCACAGGCGCCGCTAAGGCAGTTGGCTTGGTTCTTCCGGAGCTTAAAGGAAAATTAGACGGCTTTGCTATGCGCGTTCCCACGCCTAACGTTTCGGTTGTGGATTTGGTTTGTGAAACAGAAAAATCTTTGACAAAAGATGAATTGATCGCCGCCTTCAAAGAAGCCGCCAACGGCAAGCTGAAGGGCATCCTTGCCGTTTCTGAGGAACCTTTGGTTTCTTGCGATTTTAACCATTCATCGTTTTCCTCCATCATTGACACAGAGTATTGCAGCATCATTGATAATAACTTCGTCAAGATTATCTCATGGTATGACAATGAATGGGGATATTCTTGCCGCATGGCGGAGCTTATCATTTTGATGATGAAATAAAAAACAAAGGAGTTTTTATGACATCGCGTATTCCTATCGTTGCGGGCAACTGGAAGATGTATAAAATCAGAAGCGAGGCAGCCGATTTAGTGAACGGCATTTTGCCGGCTGTTTCAAAAAACAATTATTGCGAAGTCGTCGTCTGTCCGCCTTTTACAGCGCTTCAAACAGTTGCCAATATTGTCAAGGGCACCAAACTTGGTTTGGGCGCGCAGAACTGCCATTTTGAAGATAGCGGCGCGTTCACAGGCGAGGTTTCCCCCTTGATGCTTAAGGATATCGGTTGCAAATATGTTATCATCGGGCACTCGGAACGCCGCACGAAATTCGGCGAAACCGATGAATCAATCAACAAGAAGCTAAAGGCGCTTTACAAACATCAGTTGCTGCCCATACTGTGCTGCGGCGAAACATTAGAAGAGCGGGAATCCAAGCGCTTATACGAGGTGGTTGAGCGCCAAATTCGCGGCGGTCTTGCCGATATCCCAAGCGAAAAAATGCCAACTACGGTCATTGCTTATGAGCCTGTCTGGGCTATTGGCACTGGTCGAACAGCCACGCCCGAGCAGGCACAGGATATGCATGCCTTCATTCGCAAAATACTTGCGGACATGTTTGACAAATCAACCGCTGATAATATTCGCATCCAATATGGAGGCAGCGTAAATGCCGGTAACGTTAAACAGTTGATGGCTCAACCCGATATTGACGGGGCACTTGTTGGCGGCGCTTCCCTTGAGCCGGAAAAATTCATTCCTTTGATTCAGTTCAAGGATTGATTATTTCTTTGGAGGCAAGGATGAAAAGAATAGGCGTTATAACGGGTGGGGGCGATTGCGCGGGACTCAATGCCGTCATAAGAGGCATTGTCGTCAAAGCTGCCAGCCTTGGGATTCAGGTTTATGGATTTCGCCGCGGGTTTGACGGTCTTGTGGACGGCGGCAATTTCATTCGCCTTGGAACCGAGGATGTTGAAGATATTATGATTCAGGGCGGCACAATCCTGCGCACGTCGCGCGCCAATCCGATGACGCACCGCGATGGTCCTCGCCAAGTCGTTAACAATCTTGCGAAGCTCGGATGCAAAGCGTTGATTGTTATCGGCGGACACGATGTCCTTGCCTTTACTCATCAGTTAATTAAAAAAACTGGGATCAATGTTATTTTTGTTCCCAAGTCTGTTCAGAACGGGGTGGTGGGGACGGATTACACTTTTGGATTCTTTTCAGCTGTTACGTATGCTGCGGAATCCATAGACCGTCTCCACACCACCGCCCGTTCTTATGGACGCTGCATTGTTGTGGAAACAACCGGTCAAAAAGTTGGCTGGGTTGCGCTTAATGCGGGGCTGGCAAGTTCTGCGCATTATATCATGATCCCCGAAGTGCCTTACGAAATTAATAAAGTTTTTGATCTTGTCAAAAAACGTAAAAGGAACAATCTCGAATACACAATCATTGTCATGGCAGAAGGCGCCGTTCCCAAAGGCTGCAAGGATTTCAAGCCCAAAACGCTTGTGCGCGATGAATTCGGCAATGAGTCCATGACGGGGGCATCGCTCTGGCTTGCAGAGCGTATTCAAGAAAAAACAAAAGTTGACTCTCGCAATATTATCCTCAGTTCAATTTTGCGCGGCGGGACGCCGACTGCCTTTGACCGCATCTTGGGATTGAAATTCGGTCTGAAAGCCGTTGAGCTTGCCGCTGAAAAGCAATATGGAATGATGGTCTGCCTTAAATCCACTGAAGTATCAGCCATTCCGATTGAAAGCGTGGCTGGACAAATTAAAACAGTCCCTGAATCAATCTATCGGGAATCCATGCTTTTCTTTCAATAAATGGAACGCAAAATTAATAATACGCTTATCACTCTGATTGAAGGCGATATTACCGAAATTGCAGCCGATGCCATAGTCAATGCGGCAAATGCCGCGCTGCAACTGGGGGCAGGCGTTGCCGGCGCCATAAGGCGAAAGGGCGGTTCGGGCATTCAAGATGAATGCGACCGGATTGGCGGAACATACGTCGGCGGTGCGGTGATAACGTCCGGTGGCAACCTCAAAGCAAAATATGTGATTCACGCCGTTGGTCCAAGAATGGGCGAAGGCGACGAAGACATGAAGCTTGAAAGCGCAACAATCAATAGCTTAAAATTGGCTGATGAGCATAAACTAAAAAGCATCGCCTTTCCCGCAATCAGCACAGGGATATTTGGCTACCCGCTGCCTCGCTGTGCAAAAATCATGCTTGGCGCCGCGAAGAAATACCTTGATGGGGAAACTTCGATTCAGAATGTAATTTTTTGTCTTTATGGTCAAAGCGCCTATCAGGAGTTCAAAAACGCCCTTAATGATATATTTTAGAGGGGTTCAACATTCATGAAAGAGGCGGGGCATTTTCACGAGATCTTTCTGGGAGACCAGGATATACTTCAAAATTTTTTCATTCGATACAACCGCCCGCACTCCATTTATAATTTTGCCAATCTTTATATGTGGGGCAGGCTCCACAAATACTGGTGGATGATTTTAAATGAGCGCCTTCATCTTTATTCGGATATTGACGATAGCGCCATTATGCCTCTGGGTGACGGGGTAACCTCTGAAAATCTTCTTGAGCTTTCGGACTTTCTTGAATCGCATGGACGCAAGGGCAATTTTTGTTTTGTCCCGCCTGATTTTGTTGATTCCCACAAACAACTTGAAAACTATTTTTTTATAAAATATGATAAAGATAATGCCGATTATATTTATTCCTGCCAGAAGCTTTTTGAGTTAAAAGGGAAAAAACTTCATAAGAAAAAAAATCTTCTTTCCCAGTTTCAACGCGATAATCCCGATTATATCTGCAGCGCTCTTTCGCCCCAATATTACAGCGAATGCATTGACCTTTCTGAAAAATGGTGCGAGGATAAGTCCTGCAATATTGTTTCTTATGCTTATGAAACGGACGCGCTAAGACGCGGGTTCGATTATTTTACCGCCCTGAATCTGGAGGGGCTTGTCATTTTATTGAAAAATCAAGTTATCGCATTTTCGGTCTTTAATCGGCTTAATAATAACACAGCCCTTGTCCATTTCGAAAAATATAATCGAGAGGTCAAAGGTTCAGGTCAGGTCATTAATTGGGAGACAGCGCGGGTTCTTTCTGAAAAATATTCTTTCCTGAATCGGGAACAGGATTTGGGGATCGAAGGCTTGCGTCAGGCTAAGCAATCCTATGATCCTGATGATTGGCTGATTACATGCCGTTTAATCCGCAAAAGATAAAAGATTAAACGCCTGTATGCCCAAAACCGTCTGCTCCTCGATTTGTATCCGCAACCTTGGAAACGAGAGTAATTTTCGCCTGCTCGCTTCGTGCGAGGACTATTTGCGCAATGCGATCGCCCCGCTTAATCGTGAACGGGCTTTTTCCAAAATTGAATAGGACCACTTTGACAATTCCGCGATAGTCCGAGTCAATCGTGCCCGGCGAGTTCAAAACTCCAATACCGTTTTTTGCTGCCAGCCCGCTGCGAGGGCGCACCTGCCCCTCGAAACCTTTTGGAATTTCCATGCGCAATCCTGTCGAAACCAGCCTGAATTCCCCCGGCGGGATTTCCAAGATATTATCAACGGCGGCAGGCAGGTCGAACCCCGACGCTTCTTCAGAATGATAGCGCGGGATTTCAATATCTTCGCAACCGGGTTCTTGGAAAATTTTAAGTTCTATCAATGCCGCTGTCTCCAGAATTATGATTTTGATGAGGGCGGCGTATTTTCAGATATTCTTTTTTTCTCACGTTCAAGGCTATCCTCAAGATACTTTACGACGCTCTGAAAACGAAGTTCATTTTCAGAACCCAGATTCATCAAAGTCACGTGCGCTTCCAGGGTGTTGACGATTTGCTCGATTCTTGAAATGGGCGCGGAATTTTCCATTTTTTTGAAGTCTGCTTTTTCCAGAAGGGGGAAATCTTTATTATTTCTGATATCCAGAATATGGTGAAGTCCCGTTTTATGCAGAGTTTGGTAAACTTGGTTTTGCACATTGAGCACCATTAGTGAAGAAGAATTTGAATTTTTTAGTCCCCGATTAAGCATTAACATTGTGCCCATGAACGTGCTATCCACATAGGAGCATTTTTCCAGATCGAAAATTATATGGATGTTGGGGTATTGTTGGCGGATGTCTTGAACAAATTTTTCCAAATTTACCGAGTTTAAATTGCAACCGCGTCCTTTCACACGCACGACCATTATTTCATCGTCAACAATGGCAAACTCAATTGTATCTTCAATCATACTGTTCACCGTCGCCTAAAATTTTTATGATAAAAATTTAATATAAATTCGCCTTTCGCGCGGACCGTCAAACTCGCAAAAAAAGATGCCCTGCCATGTCCCCAATTGCAAGCGTCCTTCTTCAACGATAATCGTTACAGATGAGCCGGTTATAGCGGCTTTCAAATGTGCGTCGGAATTTCCTTCTGCATGAGCATAAGGCAGAGATGAAGGAATCGCGTGCCTAAAACCCATCAATATATCGCGCGGGACATCGGGGTCGGCATTTTCATTAATCGTAACGCCTGCTGTTGTATGCGGGACATAGACGACAGATATTCCGGAATGGATGCCGCTTTTATGCAACGCTTTTTCAACCAATGGCGTAATATTTATCATCTCTTCTTTGCGAGTGGATTTCACACTTTCGTTAAAAATCATCCGCGCTCTCTCCAACAAAACAAATTCAATCCTTAAAAAATAATTTGAGAGTATGTCAAGAGCGAGGTAATAGATAATTACACACGGACGATGTTAGCAGTTAACTGCTTTCAGATGGTTCCGCAATAATTTTTTCAAAGGTAAGATTGCCGAGGGATTGAATAAATTTATGCAATTGCTCCCCTTCTGACGGACGGGACAGTAAGTATTTTGCTGTATCGTCATTTATGTATCCTTTTGTCTGCAGCTGGGTAATCTGCTCTTTTGTCAGGTCAGTAAGTTTATAGTTGTGGCTAATATCAAAAATGCTTTCAATTTCAAACTGTATTGAAATATCGGGGGGGACTGATATTCTGAAACGCCAGCATTGCTCGGTTGTTTCAAAAGGGTTCCGCGGTTTATGAAGTTTTTGCCCTTCATGGCGCGGATGCTCAATAACCATCTCTTTTTTCTTTGTTGTCTTGTTTTGAATTTCATAAATATCAATCTGCTTGCGTTCCGAATTAAGAATTATCATTCCATTTCCAATGCGCACCTTTTTAATCGCCTCGGCGGCGCTTCGAGAAACGGCATGAACCTCGCACGAATCCGTCCGCGAGCAACGAATGATGGTCCGCTGATTCGGCATTATGGTTGGAATATGCGCCTGCCCTCCGAAGGCGTCTTTTTGAAATATTGCGGCATCTCCCTCTGCAAGCGGTGAATTAATGGTATTTGTAAGAATGATGCCTGATGTTGGAAATTTGTTTTGCTCCAACGGATTGAAGAGCATGATATTTTCGCAATCTATGCTTTCTTCAAAAACTGGAATCAAAGCAAAACCTGTATCAGGGACATGCACTGGACGAGCGATATGGTATTCGTAGAATTCATGCGGTTTTTCTGCGGCGGTCGGCGCGGTTTGGGCGAAATCAGCGGGGACTTCCAGATGCGCGGATTTCAAATTCATGTCAATTCCGTCCCATGGTTCAAGTCCTGTTTTTTTGACAACAGCAAGCGCTTGTAACAATCCTTTGCTTTTGCCAGCCGCATCGGAGAGCAACAGGCGATAGGACATATCCCACGGTTCGACTGGTAAAATATAAACGACCTGAATTGTTCGAGAGCCGGAGCCGGGCATGGTTATTTTAACAATGCCCGCGTCTTTTTCCTGCTCGCAAGAGATGGAGCCAATCCTTCCCCCGCTTAGGTCCAAAACTGTTAAACTGGAACGAATTGCGTTCAGGTCATCCTTACGAACGCGAATGGTGATTACCCCTTCGCCCTCCAAAGTGCAATGATGTGTGAACAAACCAAAACCTTGTTTGAACAAAGTAATTTTTCGCAATGTTCCCATTCCGCCTCACTCCTTCATCCCTATTTCTCTTTTGTCGCATATACCTCCTGAAAGGAATCAAACTTGTGAATACTTTGCAAAATCCAGTCATAGCAAAAAACTGTATGCCCTTTGAGTTTCATAGAGCGGATTAATTTAATCTGCTCTTCAATGGGAGGATGTCCGCTGCCGCCATACATATCTTCCCGAGTTATAGGCACGGCGAGGGCGGGCATGACAAGCGTCGCGCCTTTGTTCTTTTCCAAAACCTCATCCACATCTGCTTTAATGCCGCTGGGATTCGGCGCATAAGCCATAGGGATAATAACATCCAGATAATTATTCGAAAGCCAAGTTTCCCAATCTTGATATATGGTGTTTTTGCCGCGCTCTTTGTAATATTTGGCAAAGATGGCGGCGGATAGAATCAATTTGGGATTTTGTTTGCGGATAGTTTCAGCGAGTTGGTTTACAAAATTTGTGACTCGGTCTTCGCGCCATTTCACCCATTTCATCCACATCTCATTATCCACAGCCGGGTCAATATTGACAGGGTCGGCGCCTGTTTCGTTTTGAAAAGTTTTTCGCGCAAATTCGGTGTATCCTGTATCCGGCTGTCCGGAAGGATAACGAATGTAATCAATATTGATGCCGTCTATGTTATAACGAGAGGCAAGGTCTCTATAAAATTCGAGCAAGTATGCCTGAACCGAGGGATTTGCCGGGTCGGCAAAGATGTGCGCATTTTCCGCCACATCGGAGGTTTCGCCTTTTTTTGTTAAAAGAAGCCAATCAGGATGTATATCAAAGAGCGGGGATTTGGGGAATTTTGGATATTTGACAGTGTCAACCTGCAAATAGAAAACCTCCGTCCAGCAATGAACGGCGATACCGCGCTGATGAGCCTCATCCACAACTAATTTCAAAACATCTTTACCGGCATATTCAGGGCGGATGGGAAAGTTGGAGCCGGGGAAAATCACATGACCGTGATAAAGGGTTTCAACAAAGATGGCATTAAAACCGCTTTTTTGGATTTTATCTAAGATAAGAGGGATTTCATGTGTATCTTCGGGAAGACGAATCCATATTCCGCGAAGTTCTGTTTTGCCGATGTTATCGCTAATGGAAGACTTCGCAGAAGAGCAGGATAAATTCGTTAAAAGCGCGGGCGCTAACATTAAAATTATTAATAGTTTCTTTGTCATCAAATCCCTCTTTCTTCCTTTGTGACTTTGTGATTAATATTTGAATTTATATTTCACATTATCCTTTTCAATTTCAATATATTCTTTTGTAATTCTTCGCAGCACCCATTCGTCAACAGTCTGCCCAACGCCGATAATCTGACCATTAATCAAAGCGGATGGGTTTTTGTCATCCCACATAACACCGTCAATTTTGAGCGAATAATCTTCCGGGCGCTGGAACTCCGAGCGCGGCGGAGCGGGGGTGGTAGCTTTTGGGGTTGCATTCGGAGTCGGCGAGGGCCGGGAAATAATAGGGCGCGGCGTCGGCGATGGCGACGGGGTTGGAGTCGGCGATGGCTGTAGGGTTGGCGTCGGCGTTGGCTGAATCGGGGTTGCCTTATTATCGGTAATATTTTTTTCGATTATTGGCGTGGGCGTGGGAATCGGCGACGCAGAGGCAGTCGGCTCAGTTGTGGCGATTTTCGTATTAACAATGGTTTCGCGCGTTGGCTCATCTATGTGATAAGGCGTTGGAGAAATAGCGTTTTTTTCATGGGGCTGGCGCGTGGGCTCCAATGTTGCGAAAATTTTTCCTTTGTAAAGAACATATCCTCCAATAACAACCGCAAGCAAAAGCAGAAATATGCCTGATAAACACCCTATCAAAATCATTCTGCCATAATCTTTTTTTTCTTTATGCGGACGTTTTCCATTTTCATAATTTGGCTGCCTGAAAAGGGCGTCATCTCTGAGATCGCTTTCCACTCGGCGGTCTCTTCTTGCCTTTTTCAATGCATCAAGGATAATGCTCATATCCAACACCTGTATCGTTAAACACAATCTGCCATCAGTTAAATCAACACATCAGTCCTGTCCACCGGATGAATACAACCTTGGGCGCAAGGTTACCATCCTTGTGGAAAGCATTAGGACGGTTTCCGGGTCGAGCAACGTCAGCGATTCAATCTTGTAATAACGTCTGAAATTTTTAATGCCTGTCTCTGTTGCCGCATCAAAAGTGCCTAATGGTTCTCCGCGAAAATATCCTTTTGTTTTCAGGAACTCTTGCAATTTTTTCACTCTTTCGCTCTCTTCGCCTTTGAGCATGGCGCCGAGGTTCATCTTGTCAAAATAAATAATCACGCATTGAGAAATTTTTTCCATGAGTTCGCTGCGCGAGACGGTTTTAAGCCCGTTGACAGGATCGGCAATGGTGCAGGATATTCCTTCTACTCTGGTCAAAACCGCTGCCGGCGAAAACCCTTTAGGCGGCGAGGCAAACGTCACAATGAAAGGCACATCATATCGGATGGCTGAGATCAAGTCTTTGTCAATAACGAGTTTTTTGAGTCCGAGTTCTTCATTTTCTTCAAGATTTAAACGAGCCACAGCAGCGGCGTCCAGCTTCTTGAATTTTTCAAGCTCCACTTCAATATTCCAGAGCCGTACACAGGTAATGATTGCCGCCATGTAAGCAAATTGGGGATTGTTCACGCGGCATATATTATTCTTGTCATATTCCCAATCGAAGTAATAACGATGCGGGATTTTTGTCGGCGTGGGTGCGGGAGTAAATGTTGGCGTGGCTGAACCCGTTGCTGAAACATTGGGATTGGACGGCATGGGATTCCAAACCTCTTTGTAAGAAGGCTCAGACGGTTTTTCTTGAAGCGCCGCAATGTCAGATTCGGGAGCGCTCTGGATGCCTTTGCGCGCCAGATTGATTCCCAATACAACGCCGGCGAAAATAAAGAGCGTCAAAATTGCGGCAATCGCAAGTATATTTGTTATCTTGACCGGTGGGGCTGCCGGCTTTTTTTTCGATGCTGTCTGCCGCGCCTGTTCGCCCTCGATTTCTCTTATTGCTTCTCGGACAATGGAATCATCAATCGCATAAGTTACTTTGGCATAAGCCGCCAGCAGACAACGATCGCATAGAACGTTAATCTTTCGCGGGACGCCTCCGGAAAATTTATAAATAAGTGAGAAGGCTTCCGGCGTGAATTCAATATCAATCTGCGCTTTGGCAATAAACAATCGGTGCCGGATGTAATATGCCACATCCGCCTCATCCAGAGGATAAATGTGGTAACGCACGGAAATGCGCTGATTCAGTTGCTCCAATTCCGGACGCGCCAGCATGTCAATAAGTTCCGGCTGCCCCATCAAAATAATTTGAATCAGTTTGTGTGTTTCCGTTTCAATATTGCTTATCATCCGAATCTGCTCAAGCACTTCGATGGCGAGGTTTTGCGCCTCGTCAATGATAAGAACAACATTATGGTCGGCGGCGCTCTCATCGAGCAGAAATTGATTCAACGCCTTTATTAAGTCCCTTTTGGAATGAGACTCTGCGGCGATCCCAAAATCTTCATTAATTGTTTGAAGCAGTTCTATTTCGTTCAGGCAAGGGTTGAGGATTAGCGCCAGTTTGGTTGTTTGCGCATCCAGTTCATTGACCAGAGCGCGGCATAGCGTGGTCTTTCCCGAGCCGATTTCGCCTGTGAGTGTGATGAATCCTTTGCGTTCTTGGATTCCATAAATTAGATTGGCAAGCGCCTCTCGATGCTTTTGGCTCAGGTAAAGAAAACGCGAATCCGGCGTTAGGTTAAATGGGTCTTCTGACAAGCCGAAAAATTTACGATACATAAATGATTATCCCGCTCTTATAACCTGCACAATTACAATAACGGATTAAAAATATAACATGGGTGTGTCAATAAAGAAACCGAGTTTATGATGAGCCTTAAGATTAAGAAAAACGCTTATTTATAAAGCAGGTATTTCTCCCTGATTTTTTTGAAAGCCGCCAAATCAGAAGCCGATTCATTCAAAAGGGCGTCAACGCTTTCGGTCTTGATGCGATTTTCGAGGTCTGGAATCCCCATCAATTTTGTCGTCCATGGGGTGATTTTAACCTGTTCAGGATACATTTCATAAACGGTTTTCAACACGGTTAGACCGGTTCGAATGGCATCGAAGGTTTCTATATCAGTCACATGAACTTGGATGCCTCCGCATGATTCGCCTTTGCATTTACTGAACGTCGGCTGGAAATATGCGGGACGAAATCGGACGCCGGGCAGCGACAACTCGTTGAGTTTTTTTGCCAGTTCTACTCCATTAACAAAAGGCGCGCCGATTATCTCAAATGGCTTGGTTGTGCCGCGTCCTTCGCTCATGTTTGTGCCTTCAAAAACACACATGCCCGGATATACAAGAGCGGTGTCAATGGTCGGCATATTGGGCGAGGGCAGCACCCATGGGTAGCCGGTATCCTTGAATGACATTTTGCGCGTATATCCGGGAATTTTAATAACAGTCAAATCAGCTTTTGGATTCAGCCATTCATTATTTACGAGCGTTGCGAATTCGCCAACGGTCATTCCATATCGGACAGGGACGCCAAACGGTGCGTTGGGAAAGAGGCGTCCAATCAATCCGTTATCATTTTTATTTGGGGCTCCTTCAACTCGCTCGCAGCCGATGGGATTGGGACGGTCAAGCACAACAAACTTGATGCCTTTTTTTGCCGCAGCTTCCATGCAGTGCGTCATTGTCCAGATATAAGTATAGAACCGAACTCCGACATCCTGAATATCAAAAAGGAGCGCATCTATATTTTTCAGCTGTTCATCGGAGGGGGCGTTATTTGCGCCATAAAGAGAATGAACCGGTAAGCTTGTGACAGAATCAATATAATCTGTCACGCGTCCCCCTGCCTGTTGGTCGCCTCGCAAACCGTGTTCTGGCGCAAAAAATGCGACAATTTGAGAAGCGTTATCGGCAACAAGGATATCCGCAATTTGATTGAGATTTTCATCCACGCCGGTTGGGTTGGTGATATAACCGATTTTCTTTCCCCGCAATGTTGTTTTCAGTTCATCAATTTGTTTTTTCATTCCTATCTCCCCTGTTAAGGCAAATTTCGACGCAACCAAAGCGAATACCAAAATAAGTTTCAATATACGATTCATAATTCTTTCTCCTATTCAAAAATATTGCCAAGGTTTTCTTTCAATTGCTTCATGATATGTATAGGGTGTGTCCCGTCCCAGTATAGATGACCGCAACAAGGGCAGCGAAAAAGTTCCGTTGCCTGTTCCCGCGCTTTTATCGGTATCTCTCCGCGCATTGATTCCAAATCAACCTGTTCTAAAAGAACGCTGCATATAGAACATCGAGTCAGAATAGTGTCTCTAAAATTCATGGGAAACGCCTCCACAACTTGCCGCAATTGTTCCCAGAATTGAGTAGAGCGGATTAGCAGCATTTGCTTTTGCGGGCGGTTTTCGACAAGACGAGTGTCTCTTGTGATAATAATCCTCCCTTCTTCCAGAGCCTTTTCGAGCAATTCTTTATCAGTCTGTCCGCGAAAATAAACAGCATCATAACCCAGCAGAATCATCCATCGCGAGAGTCTGCCAAGCATGGCGTCAACGATAAATTTTTTACCTTCTTGCCGCATTTTGTAATTGCTCATATTTTATATGCGTATGGAGAATCAACCATTAAATCATGAAGGAGCGGATTATGAGAGCCGTTTTATTTGGAGACAGCGGACTGTCTATGATTAAAAAACCTATTCCGAAAATCAATCAGCGGGAAGTTCTTGTCAAAGTGAAGATGGTTGGCATCTGCAATACAGACATCGAGCTTATCAAAGGGTATTATGGGTTCAAAGGCGTGGCGGGACATGAGTTCGTCGGCATCATTGAGCAATCGCCACAAAAGCCGGAAATCATCGGGAAACGCATCGTCGGCGACATCAATCGCGGATGCGGCGCTTGTGTCTGGTGTATGCGCGGCGATGGGAGGCATTGCCCCGCGCGTCAAATTGTCGGCATTGCGGGGTGGGATGGCGCCTTTGCCGAATATATGAAACTCCCCCTTATTAACGTCCGAATCGTTGATGATAACATACCTGATGAATGCGCAGTCTTTTCGGAACCTCTTGCCGCCGCCCTTGAAATCTCACAGCAGATTCACATCACAAACAATCAAAGGGTTATTGTGCTTGGAGATGGCAAGCTGGGGCTTTTGATTGCGCTTGGGCTTCGTCATTTCAATCATCGTTTGATTCTGGTTGGAAAGCATAAAGAAAAATTACGCATCGCCGCAGAGCATAACATCGGCACTATTTGCATTGGCGCTCCTTATGATTTTGAAAATATCGCGCGCAAAGAAGGGTTGTTCGATATTGTCATTGAGGCAACGGGAAAGGCGGAGGGGATAAACGACGCATTAAAAATTGTCCGTCCGGAAGGTATCATCGTAGCCAAAACGACCTCCCGCGATTTTTCAAAAATTGATATGGCAAAGGCGGTTGTTGATGAAATATCCATCATTGGCTCGCGTTGCGGAGATATTGATTTGGCTCTTTCTTTTTTAAGAAATAAGCTTGTGGATCCCATGCCTCTCATTGACTCGATTTATCCCTTCGAAAAATTCTCGGAAGCCTTTGAGCGCGCTGTTACACCGGGCGCGAAGAAAGTTCTTGTGCGTTTTTAATGACCTTAAATAGCTTGACGCTTATTTATCACTTCACTGATATGTATGCGCTATTTTGATATTGGAAGGAATCAATTACAAGTTATGATAAAACGCCCGCTTTACAACACGATAATTTTGCTTCTTTGCATTTTATTCGTTTTTTATCTAATCATCTCCTACAACTACCCCGGCGAAGATTGTTACATAACTTTCCGTTATGTGGAAAATTTCATTGCCGGTAAAGGGTTGGTCTATAATACCGGCGAGCGTGTGGAGGGATATTCGGATTTTTTATGGCTAATGCTGCTGGCTTTTTTTCGCTGGCTTGGGTTTTCTCCCATAATCATTTCGCGAATTCTCGGACTTGTGTCCACCGTTCTTTTGCTTTGGGTTGCCTCTTATTACAGCCTTAAAAAAAAGCAGCGCAAGATCGAATGGATTTATCTTGCGACGCCTCTTTTGATTTTTTTCAACCCGATGCTTCATTATCATCACGGGCGCGGTTTGGAGACTTCGTTTTATGCCTTTCTTTTCATCTGGGCGGCTTTTAGTTTTAAACGGCGCAATTATGCGAATTCATCTATTGCCTTCGCCGCAATGGCGCTGCTGCGTCCGGAGGGGTTCATCTATTTTTGGCTTGTTCTTCCTATGCTGTTCATGGATATCAAATATAGCCGGACAGAAAAATTTCCTTACTCCCTTCCGCTTGTTCGTTTGAGATTTTTTGTTCCCTATCTTTTGATTGTGGGTTCATTTTTCATCTGGCGGCTTTCCTATTATGGGCGGCTTTTTCCAAATTCCGTTTATGCGAAAACGGAGCCGTTCAATTTTTTATGGAATCCCAGCCTGCATGATCTTCTTCAATTTATCATATCATGGTCGTATATTCCCGTATTTGCTTTGCTGGCAGTATTCACTTATCATAAAGAGGAGTGGGAGATTCAGCGCTCGCTTTTGATTCCCATGCTTCTTGGCGGTGGTGTATTATTTTTCACAATCGCAGTGGGGAAGGTTCAGGCGGAACCTTTTCAGCATTACATCCCTTTGATACCCATAATAATTCTTCTCCTTCAAGAATTCCTGCGGGCGATGAAAATGCGCGTGGATAATAATCTTCCGCTCATCATAGGCTTCTTTGTCATTTTCCAAATTCTGAACTTATACACATCCAATAACCTTGATTCTCCCAAAACCCGCCTTCACTCCCGCACGTTTCAATATCTTTTTAGTTGGAATTTCCCCGCGCGAATCTCTTGGTATTTTGACACCATGCCCTCCCTTTTGAATGGCGATGCGGGTAAATGGTGCAAGCAAAACCTTCCGCCTGACTCTATTATTGCCGCCGATCAAATCGGGCAACTGGGGTATTATTCGGGGCATAGAATTCTGGACATTCTGGGCATCACGGACAAGGAATTTGCGAGCAAGGGTTATTCGCTTGAATTGCTCCTTGACCGCAATCCGCAGGCAGATTATCTGGCAATTCTTTCATTCCTCGGCGATAAAAAACCTTATATCTGGGAGATTCGCGAAAGTTTTGAGAAGCCGGCGTTCACGGAGAAATACCAACTCCGATGGATTCTGCGCCCGCGCAATACGTATGATAAAACGGAATTTCTCATATACGCCCGGCGCGATTTGATTCCCGACGCCCCGCCGGAGCCGGAAATAATCAAAATCGGACCTAATACTGCGGAATGGGTTTCCAAAATGAGAGTCTGAATATTTTAGCGTAAGGTATAAAACGAAGTTTGGGCGCATTAAAATGTTGGGAATAATATCGCTCTGATTTCTCAATCAAACCATAAACGCCAATCATGTCTTCCCGTTAAATGGTATCTTCATTATTTATCTATATAACGTCGGAACCAGAATTCAAGCATGAGCAAAGTCCAAATTCGTTTTCCATGATCCGTTCTCCCCTGTTCATGCTCTTGTATAATCCGGTTAAGATATTCCGGTTTGAAGATTTTTCTATTTTGAAACAATTCGGATTGGAGTATCTCTTTCATCATCGGTTTAAGATTTTCGCGAAACCATTTGCCTAAGGGTATTCCAAATCCTTGCTTTCCGCGTTTCAATATAACAGGAGGCAAAAGGTTTTGGCATGTTTTCTTTAGGAGATATTTATTACGCTTGCCTTTAAGTTTCATCGAAACGGGGAGGCGCGCAACCCATTCCATGAGCTCATAATCTAAAAAAGGGCTTCGTGCACCAAGCGAGTTTGCCATTGTCATGCGGTCTGCTTTTACAAGCAGGTCACCGGGGAGATAATTCATGTCATCCACATAAAGCGATTTATCCACAAACGCATCTGCTTTAGCCCTGTCAAACCATTCCGCTAGCAAATCCTCGGATAAATCTTCTCCGACACGCGTCTTCATTTCTTCCGTATAGTTGTTCCATTTCATCTCATGAGAGAAATAAGACCCCCAGCGGAGAATGCTTGCCTTAGGGTTAATTTCGGAAACCTGCCTCAAACGTTTAAGTCCCGCAATCCAGTTTTTTTCGATTGGAATATTGACGGGTTCCGGAAGCAAGTCGAACAGATTATACAACCCCTTTCGAATAAATTTTGGCATGAGCTCAAATAATCTGATAAAAGAATCCAAGTAATATCGTTGATAACCGGCGTGCGTTTCATCGCCGCCGTCGCCGTTCAGCGCCACTGTGACATATTTTCTTGTCATATGAGACAGATAAAAAGTTGGCAGAGCGGACGAATCGGCAAAAGGCTCATCGCAGTGTTCAATGATGCGCGGCATTATATCCGCCGCTTCATATCGGACAATGAATTCGTGATGCTCTGTATCATAATGTTGCGCAACAGCTCTGGCAAATGGGAGTTCGCTGAAAGTGTCTTCTTCAAAACCGATTGAAAAGGTTTTAATTTTCTCGTTGCACCGGCGCGCCACAAGCGCTGTGATGATAGATGAATCTATCCCGCCAGAAAGAAAAACTCCAAGAGGGACATCGCCCATGAGCCTGCAATTAACTGCAGTCTGAAGTCTTTCAAGGAGTTCATTAGATAATTCTTGTTCAGACTCTTTGTGTTTGGGGACAAAAGCGAGGTCCCAATACCGATGAATCTTTGTTGCGCCCTTTTCAAAAACAAGAATCGAGGCTGGCGGGAGTTTGCGAATGTTTTTGAATGCTGACCAAGGGTCTGGCACATATTGCAGAGAAAGATAATGATGGATAGAAGTGAAATCAGGTTCAGGGATAGGCGCAGAAGGATGTTCAAAGATTGCTTTGATTTCTGAGCCCCATATTAATCCTCCATCGGGAAGCTGCGTGTAATAAAGAGGCTTTTCCCCGATACGGTCGCGAACTAAAATAAGTTTTTCTTTTTTTGCATCCCAGATTGAAAAGGCGAACGCCCCATTAAAATGTTGAACAAAATCCTCCCCCCCATTCTTCGTAAGAATGAACAACCGTCTCAGTATCAGTGCGGGTATAAAAGCGGTGCCCTTTTTCTTGCAGAATTTTTTTGAGTGAATGAAAATTGTATATTTCCCCATTAAAAACAATCGCGATAGATTTATCTTCATTGAAAATCGGTTGAGAGCCGGTCACAAGGTCTATTATTTTCAACCGCCGTATTCCTATGGCGATGCCTTCGCCGAGCCAAATGCCCTCCTCATCCGGACCGCGATGGATGATAGATTGGCACATGCGATGGATAATGTCGGTCTCCGCCGCAAATCTTTTTATTCCAATGTAACCGCAAATTCCGCTCATGATGCTATTGGCGGCGCCTTTGTTTTATGGACTGGTTAATAATCTTCAAGTATTCTTCCGCTGTGTTTTTCCACGAAAAAGACTCAGCGCGTTTTCTTGCGGCTAATGACATTTTTATTCTCAGATTATTATCAAGCAAAAGTCTTGATAAAAAAGATGAAAGTTTGGACGCGTCTCCCGGTTCATAGAGAAACCCATTAATTTCATGCTCAACGATATCTTCATTGCCTCTGATACGCGTGGCAATAACTGGCAATCCGCATGCCATGGCTTCGAGCAACACGTTTGGCATGCCCTCCGATGTTGATGGAAAAATGAAAAGGTCATATTTAGGATATAAGCCCGGCAGATTTTCTTTTTGCATCCATCCTTGAAAATTCACACTATCAGAAATGTCAAAAGAAACAGCGCTGGTTTTCCAAACGGGCAATTGAGGTCCATCGCCGATAATATCAAATCTCCAGTTTTTGGCATCGCACATCTTCAGGGCTTTGAATGCCTCGATAATATTTTTTTCTGCGGAAGCGCGCCCGACATAGAGAATTCGAACGACTTCTTTTCTGTCCTCATTCAATTTTAATACGGGTGAAAACTGCTCCAAGTCCACGCCATTGGGGATTATTTTGATGTCCAGTTCGGGAGTTGTTTGTTTGGCGAGCGCGGCAAGTCCTTTGCTGTTGGCAACCACCCATGCCGCTTTGCGCCAGAGGATTTTAACTGCAGGACGAGTTAAGGCGTGAAAAAATGCCAGCTGCTCAGGCTGAGTTCCGGGAACATCCCCGCCCCTCAGGCTGATAATGTAAGGAATTCCTTGGAACCATTTCCCAAGCAAACCGATATGGGAGCATGGGATAGTAAAAAAGGCAAGGGTTGCATCGGGGCGTTCTTTTTTCAAAAACCTCAAACCATACCACATACCGCTCAGCATGAATGTTATCATTTCGGCGACGCTGCTGCGGTCTGCCTTTTTTCGCCAAACGGGGATGCGAAATATTTTCACATCTTCAACAACCTCATTTGCCGGAAGGTTTTTGAATTTAGAGGTTATGACGGAGACAGAACAACCAAGTTTAACGAGTTCGCGAGCGATATGATAACTTGCCCCAGCAGCCCCGCCGCCAATCGGCGGGTATTCATAATTGATGACAAGAATTTTCATGATTTGCAAAACATCGTTAAGAAAAACAGCCTTAGTGTTTTTTTTATCAAACAAATTCCGCAAACCCGATGTCATGTTTAAGTTATCGAGTCAAGATAGTTTTCGGGGCTTTTGTTTTATCCTTAATCCTTCAAAATTGTTAAAATTTATTGATGAAAATAGTAGTGCCCACCGGAGACCCTGTTCTATTAAGGAGTTAAATCAACAAACCACTTAAAGAAAGGACCTCCGATGGTGAATAAGAAACAATCAAAGCAGTGGCGGGCAATCAAGATAAATTTTGAGGATGCAAAAGCAACGGCTTTCGGCGGTCTGGCGTTGGCAGAGCGGTTGGCAAGTCGTCTGGGTTTGTGGTCGCATCTGGAAAAAAATCTGCCAAAACGGCGCGGACATTATGACTGGCTGACGATTATCAAGTCGTGTGTGATGGGATTGTTGACGGGTTCTCGCGGGACTTATGCGACGGAGGATATTCGCCGGGATGAGGCGGCGCTGGCGATTGCGGGTCTTTCTGAGGCGCCGGAGGAGGCGACATTCTGGCGCTCTCTTGAGGCGTTGGGGAGCAAAGAGATTCAACATAATTTGAATGCTGCGCTGTTGCGTATGTCGCGGTGCATTTTGACAAAAGCGCCGCGGCGGGAACTCCTGATGGATGGCTTTGTGCCGGTGTGGGGCGACGGCTCTCTTTTAGAGGGCAGTCCGCATCGCGAAGGGACGAAGCACATCCCGGATAAAGGCAAGGGATTGTTGTGGGTCACGCTCCATGTGGGTTCGGTTCTTTCGGCACAGCGTCTGGCTCGCGAGGGGGAAGGGGAAAACACAGTGTTGCGTTCGCTCTTGCCCGGCGTGGTACAAGAGGTTTTAAAGCCGACTCGCCTGAACAAGAAGGCGCTTTTGTTTTTGGACTCGCTTCATGGCGATGGCCCAACGCTCGAAGATGTTGAGAGATGCGGTCTGCATTTTGTGATCGGGGCGAATAAACTGGTGGAGACACAAATGGTTTTGCAGGCTCAGCCGGAGATAGTGTGGGAAAGCACGGGCGCCGATATGTTTCGCAAGATTGAGAAAAGCGGGATATGCGTGTGTCAGATACAATGCGCGGGATGGAAGAAGGCGCGGACGCTGATCGGGCGTCGGTGGATGGAGTCGGGGACGTTCCTCTATCATTATTCGGGCGTGTTGACGGATCTGGAACCTTCGGACGTGCGGCATCTCATGAATCGAAAAATGAGTTATCCGGCGGCGGTTTGGCATCTATATAGCCGCAAGATGGGGATGGAGGATTATTACAAAGAGCCGCTTGAAGATTTGGGGCTGCATCATCCGCCGTGCCAGGAATATGCGCGGAATGCGGGATTTTATGCGGTGGCGTCTTTGGCGGAGGTCTTGGGACGTGCGGTGGATTTATTGGGCGGACGCCGGAGCGGACGCGGGGAGACGATGCGCAAGGACGGACAACCGCGCAAACGGGCGACACCGCTGCGTATGCGCCTGTGGCGAATACGGAGGCTTTTGTTCACACTGCCGGCGCGTGTGATAAGCCATGCCCGCACAACCGTGATAGCCCTTTTGGGGATTCCGGACGCCATTCGAAAACTCTTTCGCGCTTACTGGGACAACATTCTGAGATGTTGAAACGGACGGAAAAAAATCAAAACAGGAGGCAAATTTAAAAGTTGAAAAAATTAATCTCAAAAACAGCGGAGCCAAACCATGCCCAGATTTTCCCCACCTCCTCCCATTTTTCAACTTCCAACGGGCGCATTTATTTATTTTACTATTTTGAAGGATCAGGGTGTTTTATGTGCCGCATTATATTTTTATTGCATTGGAAAAAAGGAAATTTATAACTATCCTTTCGTTTTGTATGATGAATAAAACAGAAGTTTATTTATTTTTCCCTCAGGAAACTTTGCATACCCGCATGAATTAGATTTTTATCAAAGGAGCATCTTGATAAATGAGAACTCTCATAAAAATTGTTGTGTTTCTTATGGCGGCAGGGTTGATAGCCGTTGGCGCCATTCAAACCAAAAAAGTATTGGCAGAACGCAAAGCAAAATCCGCGCCCGTTAAAAGAACCGCAACGACACCGCGGGTTTTTGTTCATACAATCCAGCCCCGCACACTCGAAAGAGCTTTAATGTCAACCGGCGAGGTCAGGGCATTTGCCGAAGTGAATGTGGTTTCCAAAATAACAGGCAGGCTGGAAAACCTTCGTCTTCCTTCAGGCAAGATTCTGGAAGTCGGCGACGAGGTCAAAATGGGCGACGTCATCGCTATCATTGAACGAAGCGCCCTTGAAGCCGCGGTCAAAAAGGATCAGGCGGCAGTAGAGGTTGCCAAAGCCTCGCTCGAGCGGGCAAAGGTCAATTTGGAGGATAGCGAAAGGGAAAAGAAAAGAGCAGAAGACCTTTTCAATCAAGGGGCATCCGCAGAGCAAAAACGGGATCAAGCTGTCATCACATACGAACGCAGTGTAGCCGAAATGTCCCTTGCTAAAAGTCAGATTGCGCAGGCAGAAGCCGCCCTTTTCCAATCAGAGGTTAATTTAAAAGAGGCGACTATTATCGCTCCCATGTCCGGCACAATCAGTCAGAAATTCCTCGACGAAGGCAACATGGTCGGGCTTGGAACCCCGCTAATAAAAATCTCGCAAATTGACACCGTCAAGATTATGAGCGACATCAGCGAGCGGCATCTTGCCCTCATCGCGCCGGGAAAAACGCGCGTTCATATCGTTGCGGATTCATACCCCGACCTTCAATACGATGGTTTGGTTTTCCAGATTGGAATTGATCTTGATGTTAAAACCCGCACAGCCCCCGTAGAAATTCGCATACCCAACCCGGAAAAAAAACTTCGTCCGGGCATGTTCACTCGCGTCAAAATTGTTCTTGAAACATTTGAAAATGTCCCTGTTATTCCCGATGCCGCGTTGATACATCGCGAGGGGAAAGCATTCGCTTTCTACCTTAATGACCAGCGAGTTAAAACGACGGATGTCACGCTGGGAATCGCAGACGGTGACTATCATCACATTCTCGGCGGTTTGAAGATAGGCGATGTTGTTCTCGTCAGCGGGCAACGTCTTCTTAAGGACGGCGACGCTGTTGAAATCGCACAGGAGGCGAAGCAATGAATCTTCCTGAATATTCCGTTCGCAATCCTGTCACAACACTGATGACATTTTTTGCCGTTCTGATGGTTGGCGGGGTCTGCATCTGGCAGATTCCTGTTGACCTGATGCCTAAAATGGAATTGCCGGTCATATCTGTGAGCACAGTATATGAGGGCGCCGCCCCGCAAGATGTGGAGAAAAAGATCACGGAACCGCTTGAACGCGCTCTCAGCACCGTTCCCGATTTGAAGCATATCACTTCCACGTCCAAAGAGGATTCATCCATCATCACCTTGACTTTTGAATGGGGGGCAAATCTTGACGCCCGTTCCAATGATGTCCGCGATGCCATCGGGCGTATCAAACGTTGGCTCCCCGACGAAGTGGACGAGCCGCGCATTTCAAAAATTGATTTTTCTCGTTTTCCTATTATGTTCTTTGGCGTCACAGCAGACGAAAGTTATCCACAGCTTCAGAAAATATTAGAGGACGACGTTGCAGACCCGCTGAAACGAATCTCCGGCGTCGGCGCCGTGGATGTGTTTGTTCCTCTTGGTCGCCAAATTAATGTGGAACTTGACCGAGAGCGGCTTGCCAGTTACAACCTGACTCCCCGAGATATTGTCAGAGCTATTGCCCGCGAGAATCAAGACATCCCTGCAGGCAATGTTAAAAAGGGCGTTACGGATTATCTTGTGCGTGTTCCGGGAGAATTTGACGATGTCGGACCCATGCGCCAGATTGTTATCACCTCCCGCGATGGCGCCACAGTCAAAATATCCGATGTGGGCGATGTTGAGGATGGGTTTGAGGAAATCCGTCGTTATGTGACCATCAACAGCGGAAAAGCTGCCATGCTTATGGTGCGCAAACAATCCGACGCCAACACTGTTCAAGTGGCGAATGCGGTTAAAAAAAGTCTGCCGGGAATTCTCAAACGCATCCCCTCCGATATAAAAATCATCACAGTGATGGACGGTTCGGAAGAAATTATGCGCGCCATCCATGACCTGACAAAAAGCCTCCTTCTTGGGGTTATTCTGACTTCGTTGACGGTTTTGATTTTTTTGCGCAAATGGCGCGCTACGCTCATCATTTGTCTGACCATCCCATTCTCGCTTGTCCTTGCCATCATTGGGATTTATTTTCTCGGCTACACCATCAACATGATGACACTATTCGCCATGATTATCGCTGTGGGCATGATTGTGGATAACGCAATAGTTATTTTGGAAAATATCACGCGCCATCGCGAGGAGGGGGAACGCGCAACTGAGGGCGCCATCTATGGCGCTTCTGAGGTTTACATGCCTGTCATCGCTTCCACCGTAACAAATATCTGCATCTTCTTCCCCATTCTTTTCGTCAAAGGGATCACCGGCGTTCTTTTCACGGAATTTGCCATCATCACAATAGTGGTCATGCTGGGCTCGCTCTTTTCGGCGTTGACCCTTGCTCCTATGCTATCTTCAAAGCTTCTCGGAAAAGATAGTTTCAAAAAGAAAGATGAGCGTTGGTTCTTTCGTATGAGCGAGAATATTTTTATAGGGGTCGAAAATATTTACGGCGATTTGGTTGAATGGGCGGTTCATCATAGATTGATTGTTGTTGGCACTGCCTTCATTACCTTTTGCGGCTCGTTGATGCTTATCCCCCTTTTGGGCACAGAATACATGCCCGAACAAGACTCAGCTCGGGTTCAGGGGACACTCTATCTTCCGGTTGGGACTCGGGTCGAGGAAACAGCCAATGTTCTCAAAGCCATAGATAAGATTATCCTTGAGGAAGTCAGCGAGGATGAGCGAATCGCTGTTTTCACACGATGCGGCGCAAGCGGCATGGGCGGCGCTGAGGGCAGCCATGTCGGCTCTTTTGGAATAAGGCTTGTCCCGTCAAGCAATCGCAAGCGCAACGTCAAAGAGATTGGCGCTGCGCTTCGGCAGAGAATCAATGGAGTTCGCGGACAGTTTGGTATAGATCGCTTCCGCCTTGATACTGGGGATCCGATGGCAGGCATGATGCTTGGCGGAGAACGTCCGCTTACTGTGAATATTCTCGGCAACGACCTTGATGTGACGGATGAAATTGCAGCCCATGTCAGGCAAATAGCAATGGACACCCCGGGGGCGATAGATATTAACGTCACGCGTGAAAAAGGAAGACCCGAGTTGCGGGTTAATGTAGATAGAGAAAAAGCCTCTGCCATGGGATTCAATGTTTCTGATGTCGGAGATATTATTTATGATTCTATCTATGGAGTAACCGCGAGCAAGTATCGGGTGCATGGCGATGAATATGACATCCACGTCCGCCTGCGCGAAGAAGACCGCAAGGATATTAAGGATATTCTCGCCACTCCGATGCGTCTGCCATCGGGGAAAATGATGCGATTGGACAACGTTGTCAATGTCGGCGTGGAATACGGACCTGTCACAATTGAGCGCAAGGATCAGGCGCGCATTGTCAACGTTACGGGCGGTGTGGACAATCGTTCGTTGGGCGAGGTGGTTTCCGATATAGAAAAAGAAATTGCCAAAATTGATGTTCCGTCCGGCGTGGAGATTATTATGGCTGGGCAGGCAACCGAACAAAAGGAGTCATTCTTCTGGATGATTCTCGCCCTTACCGTTGGTTTAATGCTCATTTATATGGTTATGGCATCACAATTTGAGTCGCTGCTTGATCCCTTTGTTGTTATGTTTTCCGTTCCTTTTGCCTTAGTGGGAACGATTTGGGCAATTTTCCTTGCAGGACAATTTGTGAGCATCGTTGTTCTTTTCGGGCTGCTTATGTTGTTGGGCGTTGTGGTCAACAATGCCATCGTCCTTGTGGATTATACGAATCTTTTACGGGCGCGCGGCATCCCGCTTTTCAAAGCTGTCCCGCAGGCTTGCCGCACTCGTTTGCGTCCTGTGCTTATGACATCTCTGACAACCATTGCCGCCTTGATTCCAATGGCATTTGGCAAAGGGCAAGGCTCCGAGGTTTGGAATCCCCTCGGCTTGACGGTTCTTGGCGGCATGTTAGTTTCGACTTTTATAACTCTCGTTCTTGTGCCTACATTATACACAATTATCGAGACGCATTTGCGCGGCAATCATGACAAGTGAGGAAATTTATGACCACAGGGCTTATTATTGCATATTATGAAGCGCTTGATGAAGAAGTTATGGAACTTCTTGGCAAGCATAATATCAAGAGTTATACGAAATGGACCAAAGTGGAAGGATGCGGCGAAGCCAGCGGACCCCACATGCTGAACACCGTGTGGCCCAAGGGAAATAATGTTCTTTTCTGCGTTCTTGAAGAATCTTACATTGCGCCGCTTGTTGATGGTTTTTCTAAAATTCGCCAAGAGCATCTTTCTGAAGGGCTCAAGGTGTTTCAAATCCCCGTTGATATACTGACGTAGTGTCTTGTATTTATTTCATTGATATGAAAGACTTGGCAGCGTCGGGGTTATTCGAAAGAATCAATCTTGCAAAAACAGAAGTCCTCACAAGTCTGATAAAAGTCGCCTCGTTTTCCTTCTCATCATTTGGTTTTGTCCATTCCCAGCCGGATTCCAAAACTGTTTCTTGGTAATCATGATATCGTTTCATCATAACCGTGCGCAAGGCTTCTGCGGCTTCTTTTGCGTCTTCTTCCGTATCCCAGATGGAATCCCAGCGCAGCGCAAAACCGCCCTTTCCATCCCGATATATGGCATAACGGTCTCCGTCCCATCCAGTCGCCGCCTGCGCCGATTTGTTGCCGGGAACATATTGGTCAAAAAGAAATTTGAATCCCATCTCGCCAAACACATTATGATAAATTCGGTTCCATATCTCGCCGCTCGCCACAAATGATTCGGGCAATGTTACCGTTGTCGGTTCATCCACATCATAGAAATATTTGTCAGGATGTAAAACCTGCTCCGTTGAGCGCGGCGGATATTTAATGACATAATCTCTGCCCTCCATTCCATTTTCCGCCATTGCTTCCATAACAAACGCCGCGCCCTGAATATAGGGGAATACCAAAATTTGTTGTAGGAAATAGGGCGCATTTGTGTATGCCGATTGATCCACGCCAAGCATTCCAACCAGCTGAAACAAATTTGTAATATTGAAATTTTTTTGCAGCCACTCGGACATCAGGATGGTGGCGTCGCCTTCAAGCATGGCAAGTTTGGCATAAACAGCGTCGTCATTATCCGGCTGGCGCATACCCATCGCCGCTATGTTGAAATTTTGGTCCTGAAGGGCATGGCAGATTTCATGCGCAAGGATTACATCGGAAATGCTGTTTTTTTGATAAAATGTATCTATGAGATAAAATCGCTGTGTTGTATCATCATAAAGACCGGCAACCTGTTCGGCGAATAATTCTTTGAGCGTCGCTCTGACGTCGCATCCTTGCGGAATAAACCCTAAACGGATGAGCGCTTCTTGATAATGGGAGAGATTTTCGCCGGGATATTGCCGGCTGAACTCCTCTTCAATATATTTCAAAAGTTCGCTTTTGGTCATCAGTTGGGTTTCAAGGGGGTTTTTTATTTTGAATCCCCGTATTTTTGCGACGTCTTCTTTAAGTTGGAGAATGCGTTTATTGAGTTTGAATTGATTGAGTTCCTGTTTGAGCTTGTCATTTTCTCTTTTCAGAATCCGGTTTTCCTGCATCAGGAGATCCATTTTTATTTTGAGAATATCCGGAACATTCTCATTTGTTAAATGAGTTTCCTGCGAATAAAGAAACGGGGCGATTATTAAAAATATTCCCAATAAAAACTTTTTCACCAAGCGCATCCTTTTTTTGTTGAATTTGTTTTATACATTTTGGATTTAATTTGTTTGTATTTATAAACAATCCCTAAAGGAGCAGCATTATGACAATCAAGCCCTTTCGTCTTGAACCCGGTATGACCATCGGACTTGTGACTCCAGCTAGCGCCCCCGCAAGCCGGGAAACTATCAACAAAGGTATAAATAAACTTCAGGAACTTGGATACAAAACCAAAATAGCGCGATACGCCCTTGAAAAAACCGGGTACCTCTCTGGCACTGACAGACAGCGTCTTGCAGATCTCCATGCCATGTTCCGCGATCCCAAAATCCACGCCATCCTTTGTATGCGCGGCGGATACGGCACGCCCCGCCTTTTAAAAGATTTAGATTTTGCACTCATAAAAAAGAATCCGAAAATTTTTGTGGGTTTCAGCGACATCACCGGTCTCCATATTGCCATCAACCGCAAAACGGGGCTCGCCACTTTTCACGGTCCCATGTTGACCTCCAATATTGCTCAGGAAAAAGAACGCGATTTTGCGCTAGGCGGTCTCCTGCGGATGTTATCCGAACCCAAACCATTCGGCTCCATCCTTGCCGGAAGCGGCATCAAATGCGGAAACACAATCCGGAAAGGGCGCGCAACGGGACAACTCATCGGCGGCAATTTGAGCCTGCTTGTCACCCATCTTGGCACTCCATGGGATTTTTCCACAAAAGGCAAAATTGTTTTCATAGAAGAAATCGGCGAAACTAACTACCGCATTGACCGCATGTTAACCCATCTTCTCAACGCTGGGAAATTATCCGATGCGGCGGGTATTGTTTTAGGACATTTTACCGATTGCGAGGAAAAGCCATCCGGCGATGGACGCCCCACTCAAAAGAATGAGGAGATTTTCCGAGAGCTTTTGGGAGGACTTGGCATCCCGGTTGCCGGCGGATTCCCTTTCGGTCATGAGGCGTTAAACGCAACGCTCCCCTATGGCATCAAAGCCACACTCGACGCCACACGGGGAGATCTCATCATCGAAGAGCCAGCGGTTAAATAATAAAGATTCATTTTCCTTTTCTTGTTGAGGCAATAAGAGAAAAGCCTTCGCGGAATAAGGTTGTGAATTCGTAGAGCGTGCGGACGCCCAGCAGGCGCCGAAAAATGAACGACAATCGCAGATGATACCGTCTTATTGCCTCATTGCGGAGCGCCCAGAGGGTGGCGCGATCCAGCTCCGGTGTTTCATAGACCGGTTGTGAAATGGAATTATCAAGCGTGGCAAGGTCGTCGCGGATTAATCCTTTTTGAATCGCCTCTTGACGAAATGCCGTGCCCATGCGAGGCATCGCTATATTGAATGAGGCAAACTCGGCGTTTAATTGAATGGCATATCTGATGGTTTTGCGGATGGATTCGACGGTGTCTCCGGGCAATCCAAGGATATAGTGCGCCAGAATTCTGATACCAATCCGCCGGCACATCTCGACGACTTTTTTCACCTGTTCGACGGTAATCCCTTTTGTATATTGCTCAAGCAATTCTTCGCTGGCGGATTCAATCCCCAGCTGGATGGTGTGGCAACCTGCGGCTTTCATCTCCATTAAAAGTTCTTCATCGAGGACATTGACGCGCGAAAGGCAGACCCAAGTAAAATTGAATTCTTCATCTCGCATCCTTCTCAAAAGTTCCTGTGTGCGTTTTTTATGAACGCCAAAGGTAAGGTCTTTTATCCAGAGTTCCCGCACGCCCAATCGTTTAAGTTCTCTCATCTCTTCAAGGACGTTTTCCAGATTCCTCAATCGAAATCCAAGTTCCCCGCCGATACAGTAATCACAATGGAACGGGCAGCCATAATCTGTGATGATGCCCGCATAAGGGAGGCGCAGTCCATGCGGAATGCGGTATTGCTTGAATGGAAAAATGTCATAGCGCGGAATGGGGATATAAAATTCTTCTTTGGGAAATTGTAAACCTCCTTTTTCAATTCCTCCATCGCTTTTGCGGAAGGAGATGTGATTGAAAGGTCCTGTTTCGCCTTTCAGATATTTAACAATATCATCGGAAATAAAGCTTAGAATGGCTGCATCAAGGAAAGAATATTCCGCAAAGAATTTATCGCCTTCCGCAAGCAGACAATCCCCCGTTCCAATGATATGAATTTTTCGTTCACACTTTTCGGATATTTGCCGCATTAGCGCAAAATCTTCCACGAAACTGACCGCCCCTGTGAGGAATATTATCGCATCGGGATTGATTTCAAGAACGCGCTCGATTGTTTCATCCGGTGTCAGCCGATGTTGCATGGCATCCAACGCGGCAAGTTCAAAATAATTTTTTAACACACCGGAAAGGGCGATTAAATCATAAGGGCCCCAATAATAGTGGGCTTTAGAGGCGTGGCTGCAGTAATAATCTCGAAGATAGATATTTTCGCCGGGTGGATTTAAAAGCAGGATTTTTTCAAATTGAATCATTTACAAACTCTAAAAAGCATATATTCAAATCATAAAAAGCATATACGAAATCTCCTTTTTTACGGTCAAGCAAAGGTTCAAAAAAAGGGAGATATAAAAAAGTTATCCACAGGACATAGGTTTAAAACGTGCAAGTGGAATAAAATCAATTATCTGTCTTAACAAAGTGAAAGGCTCAATACGTTTTTTGTATATCGGCTTCTTTCAGTTGTTCGTTAACAACTTTGATATAATCTTAATAATATCAATAATATAATAATTCGCCGCCTTTTATAAATAACTTTAATAATTGTTTGTATGAAATTTTATTAACGGCGATATTTTTCATTATATTCATACAATAAAAATGTAAAAAAACCAAAGTTATCCACAGTGTTTTCCACAAGGCGGTTGATGCCGTATTTTACTTGAATATTACCGCTTATTCAGGCACGTTAATTGCTCATTAAATGGTAGAGGTGATTAAAATGAGACTTGATAAATTAACTATTAAAGCACAGGAAGCCGTGTCGCAGGCTCAATCAAAAGCCATGGATAGCGGCCATCCAGAGATATCTGTTGAGCATCTTTTTCTTGCTCTTGTGGAGCAGCAGGAAGGCGCCATTCCGGCTATTTTACAAAAAATCGGGGCAAACCTGGATTCAATAAAACATGAGTTAATCGCTTTGATTGAGCGCGCCCCGCGCGTTTCCGGCGTCTCTCAAATTGGAGCATCCCATGCCCTTCAAGAAGTTATTAACGACGCATGGAAAATCGCTCAACAAATGAAAGATGAGTATATTTCAACCGAGCATCTATTGCTTAGTATTGTGCGGAATAAAAAAAGCCCTTCGCATGAAATTTTGAAAAAACATGGTGTGTCAGAAGGAGCCATTCTATCTGCGCTCAAGGATGTGCGTGGTTCACAAAGGGTCACAGACGTCAACCCTGAAGAGAAATATCAGGCTTTGAAGAGATATGGGCGTGATTTGACCGAAGAGGCGCGTTCGGGCAAACTGGACCCCGTTATTGGGCGCGATGATGAGATTCGCCGCCTGATTCAGGTTCTTTCGAGGCGCACTAAAAATAACCCTGTTCTCATCGGCGAGCCCGGCACCGGTAAAACCGCAATTGTCGAGGGGCTCGCCCAGCGTATCGTTAGCTCAGACGTCCCTGAGTCATTAAAGAGAAAACGTCTTATCGCCCTTGATTTGGGAGCCCTTGTGGCGGGCGCAAAATTCAGGGGCGAGTTTGAAGATAGGCTGAAAGCTGTCCTCAAAGAAATTGAGGAATCCGAAGGCGAAACCATCGTCTTTATTGATGAGCTTCACACTATTGTGGGCGCCGGCGCGGCTGAAGGGGCGGTGGATGCTTCTAACATGCTCAAACCCGCTCTTGCTCGCGGCGCGCTTCATTGCATTGGCGCCACCACCATTGATGAATACCGTAAATATGTGGAAAAAGATGCAGCGCTGGAGCGTCGGTTTCAACCAATTATGGTTGATGAGCCGAGCGTTGAAGATTCCATAGCTATTTTACGAGGGCTCAAAGAGCGGTATGAGGTCCATCATGGCGTTCGCATAGCCGATTCCGCCCTTGTTGCCGCCGCCATTCTTTCGCATCGCTACATCTCGGATCGCTTTCTGCCGGATAAGGCAGTTGATTTAATTGACGAAGCGGCGTCGCGCCTAAGAATCGAGATTGATTCCATGCCGCAGGAAATAGATGTTGTCGAACGCCGTATTCGCCAAATCGAAATCGAGCGGCAGGCGTTAAAAAAAGAGAAAGACAAGGCTTCCAAAGAACGGCTTGAAAAGCTTGAAGCCGAGCTTGCAGAAGCAAAAGAAGATAGCGATTCTCTCAAAGCGCACTGGCAAAATGAAAAGAAGATTGTCTCTGAAATCGGCGTTCTGCAACAGGAACTCGATTCCCTGAAAATCATGGAACAAAAAGTGGAAAGGCAGGGCGACCTGACCAAAGTCAGCGAGATTCGCTATGCCCGTATCCCGGATATACAAAATAAGATTGAGGCTGCCAATAAAGAACTCGCTCAGCTCCAGAAGGATAAAAAAATGCTCAAGATGGAGGTTGATGAGGAGGATATCGCTGAACTTGTTTCCAGATGGACTGGGGTCCCCGTCTCGCGCCTCATTGAAGGCGAGATTGAAAAGCTCGTCAAAATGGAGGAGCGTCTGCATAAAAGGGTGGTCGGACAAGAAAATGCCATCGTTGCTGTTTCAAATGCGGTTCGGCGCGCGCGAAGCGGCTTGCAAGATCCCAATCGTCCAATTGGGTCGTTCATCTTTCTTGGACCAACCGGCGTGGGCAAAACCGAACTAGCGCGCGCTCTTGCGGAGTTCCTTTTTGATGATGAGCAAAATATGGCGCGCATTGACATGAGCGAATATATGGAAAAACACACCGTCTCGCGTTTGATTGGCGCGCCGCCTGGATATGTCGGTTATGAGGAAGGTGGACAATTGACCGAAGCCGTGCGCCGCAAACCTTATTCGGTTGTCCTGTTTGATGAAATCGAAAAGGCGCATCCAGAAGTTTTTAACGTCCTCTTGCAGATACTGGAAGATGGGCGTTTAACGGACGGTCACGGCAAAATCGTCAATTTCAAAAATACGGTTGTAATCATGACCTCCAATGTTGGCTCTGAGTGGATTGACCAATTGGCGAGAACGGAAGCAAACATTGATATTTCCGACAATTTGGAAAGGAAACGAAAATTATCCGAACAGGTGCGCGAAGCCTTGCGCGCCCAATTCAAACCCGAGTTTTTGAATCGCATTGATGAGATTGTCATTTTCGATAATCTCACACGCGGCGATATGGATCATATCATTGATATTCAACTCGAAAAGGTTCGGGAGCGTCTTGCCGCAAGGAATATTAAGTTGGAGATAACAAAGGACGCCCGCGAAAAGATATCCGATGCGGGCTATGATCCGGCTTACGGCGCTCGACCGTTGAAAAGAGCCATTCAGCGTTTGCTCCTTGACCCGCTTGCCCTTGAGCTTTTATCGGGTAAATTCAAAGAAGGCGATGCCATCAAGGTTGGCTGCAAACAGGACGCTTTGGTTTTTTCCCGCGTTTGATTATTGAGAAAAGCCGAGCTGGTAATAAGGAATTATCGAACGGAGGTCATCGCCCGTTGAGTCGCCTGAGTCAATTCTATCCGGCCCGTCGCTATGAATTTCGCCGAAAATATTTCCGGAATTCGGAGCCTTTTTGAGCGTGTATCGGATTTTTCCGCCCCATCTATCAAGAATCGGAAGGGTCTTTTCAGAAATGTAAGGACCCTTCCAACCCGGCAGTCCGGGGTCTTCGATAAGGATGCTGAATCCCATTTCATTTGTCGGATATATTCCTGTATCTTTTGCGAATTTGAAAAAGGCTTCTTTGTATTCATCCAGTCGGTCGGCTTCGCGATTTGTCAAAATCGTCTGGTTTGCCTCGCTCATAATTGCATCATAACGCTTGCCGTCTTCCGCAACGTTTTTTGCCACAGCGTCAATTTCCATTCTGCCGATAAGGAAATGCGAAGCTACTTCGCGGTGAACTTCTTCCGCCCATGCATCCCACTCCGTCCATTCTTTAATTTCATCTTCTCCCACGGTTTTTGTTTCTGTGAGGTTGCCTGATGAATCCGTTGAAATGGATTTGTTTGCGGACAGGATTACCTCCGCGCCGCCAGCCGCGCCAATTGTATAAACGCTGCCAGAAAAAACTGCCACGCGTGCTTTTGGGCTTTCATTCAAACTTACTTTGAAAAGTGTTCCGCGCACGCCGGCAACAAGGTCGGGCGTCTTGACGGTATAATCAATAAGTCCGCTGCCGGGGGTTATATTGTTCCAAATCCGTCCGCTTTTAAGCTCAACCGTCACCTTTTCCGCCTTCTCATCCATCGCCGCCAGCACGAAGTGCGAATCAGGCGGAAGCCTCAATTCGCCGCGTCCGCGCAATTTTATCTTCACTTTTCCTGCGCCAGTTCGCACCTCATCCTTAACCTTGAGTTGCAAATTATCAACCGCCGAAGTCCATTCAATCACCTCAGGCATTCGCACAAACACATCTTTTGATATTCCAAACACCACGGCATCATAACCGGCGATAATATCCGCAGTCCCGCCGACAGGTCGAGGCAGCGGTCTTTTTTCGCCGGCTTGTGCGGCTGGATGTTGCGAGGCGACGTTACCCGATTTGGGCGTTTCGGGTTTATAAATAACTTTAGCAACTCCTTTGCGGGGAAAGCTCAGCAAACCATAATCCGCCGTCTCAATCTCAACCGTGTCTTCTGTGTCGGCAACAATTTTTCCATAAAACACCTTATCGCCTTTAAGCCGAACTTCATCGGCGGAGGAATTATTGGGGACAAGAATTGAGAACAGAAACAAAGCGATGAGACAATATTTAATATATGGAATAGATTTCATATCCGTCTTCCGGCACAATCTATGGATTTCATAATCTACCAGCACATTATATTTCAATTGTTTTATGATGTCAGGGGAAATAATAATTCAGCGGTAGGATTCGAATGAATATTTTTTCATGAGACCGGCTGCCTTTTCTTGCGATAGCAACGAATTTTGAGGCACGCGATAAAAAATGCCCCAAGTGTTTCCCTCAGGCGCGCGAAACTCGCGCCAAATCTCGCCATTGGGTATTTCAACCGATAAAATCTGATAAAGATTATTGAAAACGGTTGCCAGAAGGAAATGGTCGCGCGGCAGCTCTCCCTTGCGCCCTGCCAATGCATCAGGAAACTCCATCGGTTTCATGGCGCCCTTCGGCACATCCAGCGTAATAAACCTCACAGACGCATGATAATAAATATCCTTCGGCAGATAAAATACCGCCCCTTTTGCCCCTCCCCCGCTTTTGTTATTCATAATTCGTAATTCATAATTTTTAATTTCCCTTGCCGCATCTACCCATGCCGCATTTGTCCGATGCCAAAGGCGCGGGTCTCCCCTGTAAAGCCCGAAGTAAAGATATATATCCCACGCGGAAATTGCCGCAAGAATGAACGTTATAATAATGACGGCGCGCTTTAGCCGCAAAAAATCTTGCAGCCATTCAAAACTTTCCGCCACGCCGACAGCCATAAAAATAACTGCCGGCACAAACGCACCAAGACTCCTCCCAAAATGCGGCGCCTCAGGCGATAGTATCGTATTGAGAAGCATGAGCCCAATCCATGGAAAAAGGGTCAAATAAAACACATCGCGCATTGCCCGCTTTGCGCACAGATAAATCCCCCAAAAGAAAAATAACGAACCCAGCGGGTTTAAAAGCGGCATGCCGGGAATATTCAAAAGCGGATTTTCATCGCCATGGAAGTTAAACATCAAAAGAGACATCCAGATATTATGAATAATCATACGCAATCCGGCGCCGACTCCCTTTTCAAAAGGCGATATCTGGTCCATGCGCCCCCAGAAATGGAAGGGATTCCGAAGATAATCAATTCCCAGCGGCAGAAAAACAAGCGATGCGGCGGCGATAAACGCAAACGCCTGCCCCATTTTTATCTCCCGCCTTCTCCAAAACCAAATCAATGGGACGGCAAGAATCGCAGGCGCAAGCCGAAAAGAAAGGTGCGTGTAAAATCCCAATCCCAAAATAACGCCAGCCAGTATCCATGCGCTGAGCCGGTTTTTCCGCGCCGCCCAAAACATGCCGCAGATAGTCAGACACATCCACAAAGGCAGCAGAATCCCCCGATGCGCCAAACGGCTGTGATGGATGTGCCAACGCGAAGCGAGCAGCAACAGCGCCCCTATCAAAGCCAGACGCTTATTTTTTACGCCAATCCGCAACAAAAGATAAAGCGCGGGGACCGCCGCCGCCCCTATCAGCGCGCTCGTTCCTCGCAGGGTAAAAACAGTCGGCTTCAAAAATAAAAAAACAAAACCGATGATATACATAAACATCGGTTCGCGCGGATGTTCTTCTGTCGTGAAAAAAATCTGAAAAGGATTTTGATGAAGCGAAAGTCCGTCCAGACCATCAATCGCCTCATCATACCAGAGTCCGGGAGGATGCGAGTCAATAAGCGGCAGACGCGTCGCCAGCGCAATCGCGAACAGCAATATAAGAAACGCAAATTCTTTCCAGCGTTGATTTGTTTCATGCATTAGCATAGAAAAATCTACTATCGCCGCACAATCCGCAAATCAACGTAAAACCGCCAATCGCCCATTTTTCAAAAAAGCCCGGCGATCCGCGAAGGACGGGCAATTTTTCATGTTGTAGGATTCGATGCTATTCCTTATTCATCAACCAGACAACGTCAGCAATATTGACAATGCCGTCGGTGTTGGCGTCGAAGGCTTCGCTGCGGACGATTCTGCCCAATAGATAATCGCTGATTTTGCGAATCTCAATCAGGCGAGACTCATTGCAGGCGCCGCTCAAATCCACAGTGATAACAGGTTTGAAGGGATCGTTTGTTTGAAGCGTGAACTTGGCATTCTGTGACCCGCCCGTTATTGAGAGATAATCGAACGAGAATACCGCATCCTCTCCTGGTTTGACGGCGCTGCCGGGAACAGGCGCGCTGGCAATGGCAAAATCCTTGGACGCGGCACCGGTGATACTATAATTTTGAATGATCAAATTCTCGTCGCCGCGGTTGCCGATTATATAATCCCTCCGCACCTTGGTTCCCGCCTGAGTGGTCAGTCCAAAATCCACAAAATACTCAGTGAGGGCAAGATCGGGACCGGAAAGGACCTTGAGCGTCCAGATATATTGATTGTTTGCCGGATTTGGATCGGTCGGCAGAATATCCTCCACCACACCCCTGAAACGATAATCGCCTTTTGTGTCCGGAATGAGTGTTGTGGAAACAACGGAATTGCCGAAGGGCGGCTGGAAGAATTTTTGCGAGGCAAGGAGTATCTCCGCCTGCCCATGCTTCTCCAGAAACAATTTCAGCGTGTGCGTGGTCTCAACTCCCATCGAGCGCAGATTGAGCCCAAGGGTGTATGTTGTTTCTCTCGTCAGGAAGGACGGCAGAGCCTTAAATTGCTCAGAAAACTTCCACGACTTTAATTGAAGAGATTGCTCATTGAGTGCCAGATCCATATTCTGATTATTGCGGATTGAGACATTCACAGACGCTGAACCTTTTAACCCTTCCGAATCGGCTACTTCATATTTGAGAACATGGTTGCCAACTGTAAGATGAATATCTTCAAGGGACTCGCCCTGCCCCAGAACGCCGTCAATAGAGGACGTCCATGTGCCGCTTACCAGCCATTCGTCTTCGATGTCGTATGCGCCGGCGGAAAGCCTCCATTCGGTTGAAGTATCACCCGCATCGCCATTGAGGGGGGAATTAATCCATGCGCGCGGCGCGCGATTGGGAATCCTCAACCCGTCCACCTGGGCAAAAGCATTGCGGATGCCGTCGGATGAGGCTATACGCAGGGAGATATTATCGCCGCCCGGGAGCAAATCCGTATTCAGGAGATATGATGACCCCTGAATGGATTCCATAATCGGCTCCCATGTTGTCCCGCCGTCGCGGCTGATGAGAATATTGTGCAGTATGGGGGCGATGTTATCCGTTCCCGCCTCTCCCAATCCGCCCGTTTGTGTATCCACCCACTCAATAATGGTGTCGGACTCAAGCGTTTGATTGGGATAGGGCTTCAAGATTTCAAGCGTCAGGCTGTCTGACTGAGCGCGGATGGGAAATACGCCATCCGACATTCTTCGGATGCGGAAGAATCGAGTGTTTTCGGGGACGTCGAATGTGGCGGAGAAATAGCTGTTATTCGACCAGACATCAACAGGCAGTCCCTGAAAGTCATTGTTAACACCGAATAAGAACTGTTTGATATTGAAATCATTATCAATGGCGGCGAGTTCACATTCATCAAGTTGGGGACTGGAGGCTGGCGGAGGTGCGCTGGCATCAGAGACATCATTAAGAACAAACGCCCGCATACTGCCGGGAACCATTCGATACTTGTAAAATGAACTACCCCAGTGCGGGTCAGTATAAAGAAATTTTTCCGTTAAACCGTTAATATAAATTCTCTTCGTTCCCTCGCGAACAGGCTCCCGCTTGATATCTTCCCGTGTAGCCTTCGTTCCGAGCTGCTGGACCAAGCCAAAATAAAAATCCCGAGCGGTCTGGTGGAGCGTCCATTCACTTGTGATGCCTGTTCCCATGATATCATAATATGATTCATCGCTCCAGAAAAGACCCTTTGTGCCGAAATGCCTGATTTTACTGCGGGCAAAACGCCCGTAGCTGTCGGTCGCAAAAGCCGTCATGCCCTGAAGCGGCAGACCAAGCGACGGATGCGCATCATATTGTTCAACCCCGGTCCAGAGTCCGAAGGAGTGGCATATTTCATGATGGACAGCGCTTGGTTTCGTTTCATCAATGAAGATAACAGCACGATGAAGCTTTGTATTCGCTCCATCCTTCGGTTCGCCGGTCAGCATGCCGGAGATGGCGCCTTGGGGAAGAACCGCCACAACTACATCAAGAGGCGTAAAAGGGCTGAAGACTCGTCGTGCAACGCGCCAAGCATAGAGTTCAATGGAAAGATTTGTAAGCGTCAGGCTGCCATCCAAAGAGCAGATGCCGTTGGCAATTGCGGTATGCGGCGTCAGAAGCCCGAGACTTGGAAAAACATAAGGACTGCGGTGGATAACCGTATTGATATCCGTGTTGCGGATAGGCAACATCGGCGGCATATTGTCCTTGATTTCCTGAGCAATGTGAACCGGGTAGGCGCCTGTCTAACCGTTCAGAAATGGAAGCCATAATTGAATTGGCAGGACATGAATATTAAGCGTTCGCTTATATTTGCCGCCAAAAACAAGTTTCGTGTTAATCAAACATTGCTTTTCGGGGATTTTATCAAAGCCTGTGATCCCTGTAGGATCGAGCCAAACTTCAAGCGTATGCTCTCCAGCAGTGGTTTTATTTTTTTGCAGGATAAAATTAACGGTGCTTTTGCCTTCTTGAATGCTGCTCTTGCCATGCCGCGAAATGTCCCGATAAAGGGTGATTTCCGGGTTTGTCGGCGGGAGTTCCTCTCCATCAAAAAGGGCATAAAATTTTACGCCATACAATACATCCTCGCTAACGCCGACATCCACCGATACAAGAGTCTGACGGTCAGCAAGGAGTAATCCATGTGTAAGGGCGGAGTGGCTTATGGAATTTTGTCCAATCACATACCCCTCTTTCCAGAACCGCGGCGGCATACCTTTATCATTGCGGAAAGAGCCGGCCCATGTCTTGTTGGCGCCCAAAACTTCAAAAAATGGCTTCGGAGGTTCTCCAGGCGGGTCCTCTTTTCTATTAATCGAGATATCTGCCGCCCGTGTGGCAAACATTCCTCCACTGCGCTTATTGTTTATGCTTAGAACAGGATCGGGATCGCCGTAGTAATTATCAGCGCCGATAGGGATAGGGGAAGGCGGGGGCGGCATGGGAGTCAGAGGATCCTGCACATAGTATAAAGCTGATTGACCAATAAAGGCATTGCCGGTTATCGAGGGGCTGGGCCCCTGTTCGGTCCAGGAAAATATTTCCGGAATATCTGTTCTTTTCTCGGAAAAATTAATCCCCGTGCTAAAGACATTTTTTTCAAATGAAGCAGATGTCCTTCCTAGCAAGCGAACGGTAGAATAGAATTCACAGCCGGTAAATCGCGGCGCTCCGCCCATAATATCGCAGCCCTCCCTGAAAAAGCATTCGTCAAAAATAGGCGAGGTCTGGGCGATATACATATATTCCTCAAAAATACAGTTTTTGAATTTAACCGTTCCCAGCATGGTAATACACGTGAACCAGAAGACTTTCTGCCCGCTAATATTGCAGGCAGTTAATCGAGCGTTGTTAAAAGTCAGCGAAATGTTGGCTGGCACGACCAGCCCACCCCCGGCGCTTATGATGCGCTGAGGCTTGAACACAGAACCGTCAATAGTTTCATCAAAAAGTAACGTTCCCCAGATGCTTTCGTTTAAATTAACGGTCTTTTCTGTAAAAGTTTCCTGATAGGCGGGTTCATCGTGAGGTTGATGGGTGAAAATGATACGAAAAATATTGGCGCTGTAGGGAGCTAAAGACACTGATAACTTGCCGCGGGTTGAGGTTTGCGAGCTTTTGATGGTGGTTTTTTTGCCTTGGCTTTCCACAACAATGTCGGCTTGCGTCACATCCCCGGTCAACTCAACAAAATATTCCAAATGAACCTTGTCCACGCCTTTGTAATTGATTGTCAGATATGTGCAATAGGCTTGATTGCACAGCGATGCGATAAAATATATAAATGCACCTAATAGAAACCGTTTTTTCATTTGGTCTCCTGTGAATTTGTTTCGGATGAATAAGGAGATTAATAAAATTTCTTTACGATTGGGACGTCGCCGAGTTGGATATTTTTATCTCCGCCAGCGTGAATGGCGCGGAAATAAAGGGGCTCATGCGTGGGCATTTCAACTTTCAAATCATACACGCCTTCCGGCAGATTGATGAGAACAAAGCGTCCATCGGGGAAGCTGGTTGTCGTGCGCGTCGCGTTTTTTCCGTAAAGAACGATGGACGCGCCGCCCAATGGAAGCCGTGTCTGCGCCTCGATGATGCGTCCGTTGAACGTGTTGGGATCGGGTGTCAATGCTACTTCGCCCAAGTAGATATTCTGTCCGGACGCTGGCTTAATCTGCCTTTCCAGAAAACGGTAGGCATATCCCCATGTTTGGAAATAATGGATTTCGGGCGTTACATTATAAAGAATGAAATCGCCGTTGCGACCGCTGGCGCCGTTCCATTCAAGCTGCGCCCCGCCATCTAATTGAACTGTCGCGTTGTAAACGGGCAAACCATTGACGCTGTCCACAAGGCGCCCGCTGACTGTATTGCCAATGGGCGATAAAATTGTTTTTCCGAGGTCTTCCGATGTTCCGGCGATATGGATAAACTCGCTTTCTGTGTATCCATAAGCCAAGCCCCAGACTTGAAGTTGATGCTCCCCTTGAGGAACGTTAACAAGGATATAGCGACCGTTGGCATCGGTATAAACGCGTTTGCCTTCTGCTCCGCCATCATATTGTACAACGGCGCCTTCTATGGGGCGTCCCGAATTGGCATCGGCGACTTGCCCTCGAACGGCATCGGCTATCATGGAAAATCTCAATTCGCCGATATCGGTTACGGCGTAGGAATTGACGTCAATAATCTGCTCCTGAAAAGTGTATGCATATCCCCATGATTGAAGCCTATGCAGCCCGGGCGCGACAAAGATAAGCATGAATTGTCCGTCTTCATCTGTCATTGTGCCGCCAGCCATATTGTAATCAAGTTGGACGCGCGCATTGACCAGCGGTTCTCCGGTCTGGTCATCCACAAGGCGACCGACGACTGTTCCGCGAATCTTGCCAAGAGATATAGCGGGGACATTGGTTATCTGGTCTTTGACAACGTTAATATTGATTTCTTTAAACTCATAAGCAAAGCCCCAAACTTGGAGTTTGTGGGCGCCTTCCTCAACTCCATATAAATAATAATTGCCTTGAGCATCGGAAAAAACTTTCAGTATGCCGCCATCAATCTGGACTGTTGCGCCATTGACCGGCTTGCCGCTTTGAGTGTCAAGTATTCGTCCGGTAACAAGCGTTGCTCCATAATAAGGCGTTGGTGTCGGCGTTGCTGTCGGCTCCGGTGTTGGCGTTGGGGTTGGAATTTGAGTCGCTGAGAATTGAAATATTTTAAATCCGCCTTTAAAATCGGCAAGATAAATTTTGTCTTTTTCCAGTGCGATTTCATACGCTGTCCCGTCTGTATCATAAGAACCTCTGAGCAAGGGGTGTGCTTGATATTGGGGGGAGACATCATAAATCTGAAGTCCGGCATTTCCGTTTGCCATATAAATCATAGGATTGGAGAAGGCAAGTCCAATGGAATTACCCGGCGTGTTAACGCTTCCGAGCAATTCTATTTGCTCTAAACGGCTGATATCGAGAATCTGGAGTCCTTTTGTTGTTGAACCATCCGCCACATAAAGAACGTTTCCGCCTGCGAACACATCCTGAGTAAAACCTGCGGTATCAAAATCGTTCACATAAATTGGTTGGGATGGGTCGGATACATCAAGAATTAGCACACCTTTTTCTGCATTGGCAACAAAGGCGAACGCGCCAAAAACGTGGATGGAAAATGCGTAATCAATTATAGCGCGGTCGTTGAAGACGCCAACCAATCGCGGCTGCGCGGGATTGGATATGTTCAGTATGGCGACACCGGCGTCTCCATCAGCCACATAGGCATATTTATCTTTAACAAAAACTCCTGTGGCATAACCGCTCGTATTAAACCTGCCGACTATAAAGGGATTATAGGGGTTTGCAATGCTCACAATGACCAAACCCATATCCGCATTGGCTACATACGCATAGTTGCCCGAAACTGCGATTTTATTAATAAGGTCGGGGCCTCCATTTGGGGAATCGGGCATCGCTACAGTTCCGAGCCTTTGTGGATATGCGGGAGAAGAGACGTCAAAAATAGATAAATTATAACCTTCGCCGATATAGGCAATATTGTTTTTAACGGCAATAGTGGAACACAAACCTGAATACTGCCCGATTAATTTAATCGTTTCCGTTTGCGCAAAAAGGGCGCTCGCGCAAAAAATTATAGCCATCATAACCATCAGCATTGCGGCTGATTTGTTCATCCCTGACAGATTCGCTTTGGTTCGAGTCTGCATACTAAACTCCTTTGCGGATAATCGAAATATGAAATATCATTTACGTCGCCATTTAGGCAGAAGGAAATCCCCCAGATTCACATTTTGTCCTTCTCCCGGATGAATTGACCTTAAATAAACCAGATCATTATCAAGGGCTTCTGCCGTTATATCGTAGGCAGCCGGACTGTTATAATCGGTTTCTGGTCGCACATTAAGCACCACGAATCTGCCATCCGAAAAACTTTCCGACTTAACCCACTGATTGTTATCGGACATGATTATAAGGGATTTCTCAATCGGCAATCTCGTATCCGCATCGAGCACTCGTCCGGTGAAAGTGTTCGGGTCGGGAATAAGAGCAATGTCGTTGATGTTGGTATTCTCTGAGAAAAAATCGAAATCATATTCTTGAAAACGATAGCCATATCCCCAAGTTTGGATTTTCTGCACACCGTCCGAGATGTTATAAAGAATATATTCTCCATTGGAATCGGTTGTTGTTTTCCATGAATCAACTCCCGCTCCGCCGTTAATTTGAACTGTGGCATTCAAAACCGGCAATCCATTTGTTGCGTCCACAACTCTGCCCGAAATGGAGCCTCCGATGGGCATGAGTTCGATTGTTCCGAGAATCTCCGCGGCGTTGACGGCATGGTGAAAATTTAGTCCTACAAAATTGTATGCCAATCCCCAAACCTGCAGCTGATGATAGCCGGCAGGGATGTTGCAAAGCACAAAGCGACCGTCGGCATTTGTTTTCGTTTCCATGCCTGCTCCGCCTCCATCATATTGAACGGTCGCATTCACAATGGGTCGCTTTGTTACAGCATTAAGAACTTGTCCCCGGACGGCATTCGGAATTACTGAAAGAGAGATGTCGTCAATTTTCAAACTGCCTTGAGGATTCAGATAAAACCCTTTTTGGAAATATGTATAAGCATACCCCCAACATTGGAGCGAATGCGGGACGCGGTCAACATTATAGAATAGGTAATTCCCGAATTGGTCTGTTTGCGTTCTCCAGATTTTGCCTCCGTCAATTTGAACGGTTGCTCTGACCAGCGGTTCCCCTGTTATCGAATCAACAAGTTTGCCGAATACCACGCCGTCAATTTTTTTGATATAAATCGGACCCACATCATACGATTTGCCGTCGGGCATATACACAATCCGCTCGGCGTATTCATGGGCGATTCCCCAAGTTTGAAGTTTGTGCATAGTTGGAGCCACGCCATAAAGATAGAACCTTCCCTGATTATCGGCAAACGCCATGACGGCGCCATTATCAATTTGAACCGTTGCCCCGTTGACGGGCGCTCCCCATTCCACATCAAGAATTTGTCCGGTCAGATAATACGGCGCGGCGAAAAGGGCGGGACAAAGCAGGGTCATCCAGATAAAAATCGCAAGGGGTTTAAGCGTAGAAAGGGCATGCAATCTCATGTTTTTTTCCTCTCAATATTATATCAAGGCAAATTTTTTTTCACGCAAAATGAATAAATCAATATCTTCAATTGCCATCATTAAAAATAATAAATCCAAATTCCAGCATAAAGGGTATGGTGTCAATATTTTTTGTTGCGGTTACAATAAAAAAATCACCGCAGATGAAGTTTGGCATCTGCGGTGAAAATTAGGCGCGAACTGTCCGATTCTTTTATTTTTTCATTTCTGCCTCAACACGACCCGGCGATATACCTGTAACATCAAGGTAGGAGCCGATTCCTGTATTACCAAGGCTATCGGCAAGGTCTTCTGCTGAAAGATTGCCTTGAATGCGGAAAACCGCGACTCCTTTATCAAACTGGGGCGATGCCACAGCATCAACTCCTCGAATGGTTTTGATTGCCGTTCCGATTTTTTTCAACTGGCTGTAATTAACGCCGCTGACAACAAGTTCAATTTTGTTTGTGTGTTTTTGCCAGTCGTCGAGGATTTTTTGCATAATAACCGGCGCAACCTCTTTCCCCGCTTTTTCAAAGGCATGGCGCGCCGCAGCCGGCTTTCCCTCTCCCGTGGCTTGCGCTTTTTCATTGGCAGAGCCAAGCATGTCGGCTGTATCTGTATAAATCATGCGGGCATTGACGGAACCGCGATAGGAATCCATCTGAGCTCCATAAACGTTGGAAGCGCCGGCATAATCAGCCAACCCCTCGAGCAGGATGATAATTTCCGCTCCGAATTTTTTCCCCAGCGCTGCAGCTTTATTGATATCATTGAGATTCATTGCTTCATCGCGCATTTTGATTTCTCTGACCTGACTCTCATCCACAAGATCAAAACCTTTGCTGACAAGAAAATCTTCAATAACCGTCTGAGAAGAAATTGTTGTAATATTCTCGCCGTCAACTTTTTCTACGCCGATAATCATGATTCGAGGAAAGCCTTTTTCGCTTTTTAAAATCCCTACTGCAATAAGGTCGCTATTGATAGATGCCAAGGCGACTTCCGCCTCGATGACCACGCGATACAGGTCGCCTTCGTTATTTTTGGATATGATTTTGAAATTTCGAACATATCCTGCCGACTGTGCGAGTATTCTATCATGGACAACTTGATAATTCTTCACAAGCGTTTCGCTGCCCACAAGGACGCCGATTCCAGATTGAACCGCGTTCCTTTTGGCATCTTTGAGGGCTTCGTCATACGCTTTGTCAATCGGTTTGCCCGGCATCAGCGCTGAAACGCCCTCGGCAACAACAAACCTGTATTCCGTTTCCTGCGCATGAGCGTTTTGACTCAGCCCAAGTATAACAACAACATACAGCCAGATGAAAAAGAGCATGATAACAATCACAACCAAATCTTTGCATTTTTGTTTGTTCATGAGAACCATCCTTCAAGATAATTACCCGCAGTAACATTCGACAATCTTTCACAGAGCAAAAATCAAGCCAAGGTCATGACTGAGCTTACATTGTTGATATTATTAGAGTTGCCATAATCAGTTTGATGCAAAAAGCCGTGTTGTTCGAAATTCATTCAATCCCTTTGTTCAAATAAGATACATCATTTACCCAAATCTTTTTTACGATAATCCGCATTGGGAAATTTATCCATAATCTGGCACATTTCGCAAAGACGGGATACAATGCGAGGTCCGATAAAATCTTCCAAATCATTTACGTCGAGTTTATTGGTTGTGACAATTATGGGGGAATTTTGCTCATAACGTTTATTAACAAGGGCATATAATCTGTCCAATTTCCATACCGATGGTTGCTCGGCGCCAAGATCGTCGAGAACCAACAAATTGACCCTGGCAACCTTATCCAGCAGATCCATCTCGTCATATTCTGTATCGCCGGCAAAGGTGTCTCTGAGACGGGTGAAAAAATCCACAACATTGCAGTAATAGCCGGTATAGCCTTTTTCGATAACCGCTTTCAATATTCCGATGGCAAGGTGGGTTTTGCCGCAGCCAGTCGTCCCCATGAATATTAGACCTTTTTTATCAGCTGGCGAGGGGAAGTTGTTGATAAAAGCCTTTGCGCTTGTGCGGAGCTGGCTTATTTTTTTTTCTGCGCCTGAAAAGGAATCAACGGATTTATTGATGAAGCGCGGAGGTATTTCAGCTTTTTTAAGGCGTAGCTGGGCAAGGGCGGCGGCTCTGCATTCACATGCAACGGTGGTGCCGTCAGGGTTGAATATGAATTGCCTTCCCCCGCATTTCGCGCACACCTTTTTTCTTTCTGGTTCTTTCTTTTTTATCATCTTTTTTTGACCCCGCAAGTAATTGGCGCATAACCCAGTTCAAGTTTTTCCCGCCGATTTGACGGGCTGTTTCGAATGTTTTCTTAATATCAGATAATTCAAAACGCTGGCGCATCAGGCGCAGTTCGTCAAGAATGAAAAAATTCATTTTCAAGCCGATAGAGTTATAATACAAATCCACAATCTCGCTCAAGGTTGCGTCGTCCTGCGGTATGGGCGTCCGCTGGTCCGCATATCGAAAAAAATCTTTTCCCGGCGGGAATATATCCGTCCGCTGTTTTTTCAAATCTTTGGGCGCAATCGGAGTTGGAAGCGGTAACGCAACGCGAATAAGCGCTTTTTCTTCCGCGTTATCCGGGATAAAACACGATATCAGTTTTTTTTTCTTCAGCGCAAGAAGGCATTTTCCCACCGTTTCGCCGGGGAGCCCAGTTCGATTTGCCAGTTCGTTCAGAGAGATTTCAATAATACCGGGGTCAATATTGGCAAAGCAATCGAGTTCGACCACTTTTTTGAAAATTATCCAGGCGTCTTTGCGGACTTTTTCATACACATATTGGGGCAGACCGCACAGTTCAAGCCATAGAGGAAATTCCGCCCTTTGCTCGTTCATTGTTCAAGCCTTTAAATTTTATCAATGCCTAAAATGTCTCATGCCGGTGAAGACCATAATCAAGCCATGCTCATCGGCAGCCTGAATCACTTCCGCATCGCGCACCGAGCCGCCCGGTTGAATAATTGCCCGCACGCCCGCCTTAGCCGCGACGTCCACCCCGTCCCTAAATGGGAAAAAGGCATCGGAGCCCATATAGGTTCCCGCAAGCGAGCGATGCGCTTTTTTGATGCCGAGTTCTGCAGAGTCAACGCGGCTCATTTGACCTGCGCCAATCCCAACTGTCGCTTTTTTTGTCGTGTAAACAATGGCATTAGACTTGACCCATTTGACCGTCTTCCAAGCAAAGAGAAGCCCTTCATAGTCTTCGGGCGTGGGTTGCGCTTTTGTGACCGTTTTAAGGTCTTCTTTTTTCACCATGCCAATGTCTCGCGACTGCGCCAACGCGCCGCCCACAATGGATTTGAGAAATAATTGGGGATTTTTTTGCGTGAAATCGCCGGTTTCCAAAAGGCGGATATTCTTTTTTTTGGTCAGGATATCGAGCGCTTCGGCGGAATACGCGGGCGCAATCACACATTCCAGAAATGTGGAATCAAGTTCAGCGGCTGTCTCGGCATCAACAGTCCGGTTCAAACCCACAATTCCACCGAAAGCGGAAACAGGATCGCACTCGCGCGCCTGACGATACGCTTCTACAAGCGTTTCCCCCACAGCAATCCCGCACGGGTTGGCGTGTTTGAGGATGACTGCCGCCGTATCAGAAAAATCGCGCACACAATCCAATGCTGTATCAAGGTCGGCTATGTTATTATAAGAAAGGGGCTTGCCATGCAGGAGTCGAGCACGCGGGATGGATGTTTCAGAACAATTCTCAAGCATATAATAAGAGGCGCTTTGGTGTGGGTTTTCTCCATATCTCAAATCGCAGGGCACTTTTTTAAAGCGTGTTGTTAGAATTTCTGGGAATTCGGATTCATGCGTTGCGCCCTTTTCTTTCGATTGTAAATACGCCGTAATGGCGGCGTCGTAGGCGGATGTGTATTCGAATACTGCCCGTGCCAGCCGTGTTTTTGTTTTAAGCGATATCTCTCCGTTTGTTTCGCGGAGTTCCTTGATTATTTCATCATATTGAGCGGGCGAACAAACAACCGCTACATCCTTAAAGTTTTTCGAAGCGGCGCGAAGCATGGATGGTCCGCCAATGTCAATATTTTCGATGACCTCCTCAAAGGAGGCATCTGGACGCGCTGATACTTTTTCAAAGGGATATAGGTTCACAACGAGCAGGTCTATGAGAGGCAATCCGAGTTGTTCGAGCATCTTAAGATCGCCCGGATGATCCCGTCGCGCCAAAAGCCCGGAAAACACCGCCGGATGTAGCGTCTTGACCCGCCCATCCATGATTTCCGGAAAACGTGTAATCTCAGATACAGATTTAACAGATATTCCATTTTCCTGCAGTGTTTTCATTGTGCCGCCTGTGGATATTAATTCCACTCCGAGCTCCTCTAAAACCTTTGCCAGATTAATCAAACCTGTCTTGTCCGAAACGCTCAAAATCGCCCGCTGGATTTTCATTTCACCGCTCCCCAATAATATTATTTGTTGTGAGTCACTAATTTAATCCGCGAAAAAAGCGAGGGGTCGCGCCAGTTGTTGCTCCCTCCGCGCCAGACCATTTGGCGATGCTCATAATCGCCGCTATCCCGTTCATCAATGGTAATCTCAAAACCGAATTCCATGTTAGGGGCAACTTTATCTTTAATCAGATTATTCCAAGGGATTGCCATCTCGATGGTGTAATAATCATTCATAACCACGGAAGCTATTTTAACTCCATGGAATTCGCAGCCATCGGGTTGCCAAACCTTGAAATCAGCCTGCGGGTTGTTTTTATCAGGCGGGATGGCGAATATCTGGAAGACTCCGGCGCTATAAAAAGGGCTGCCCAGTTCATCGCCCTTGCGCATATCAAAAAATAATTCAAGGGCGTCACCCGTCCATGGATTTTCATGCCGGTATGGATTCAAAACGTCTTTATCTTTAACAACCGCAAAAAGATAAAGGTGTTGTTCATCCCATGCGGAATAGACTTTTGCGCGCAGTTCTTCCGCTTTTTTGACGGTCTCTTTTCCATGCACAAGGTTTTCAGAGCCTTCAAGGGTAAACGGCTGGAAGAACTTCCACCCTGCCGGTTTCCCATCAATCTCAAATGGGAGAAAAGTTCTGGCGATGGTATCATATTCAAGAAATGATTCTCTGGTAAAATTCATATCCCCTATGGTTGCAGAAATTTGAACGCGCGCGCTGTGAGGTTCGTTGATTGCCATAGGCACGGGCTGCAGCGGAAAGAAAACGGGCAGCGTCTCATGTTGGCTCAATTTGATTTTTTGCGGCGTATCCAGGCATCGGAAGCGGCTCTCCGGTTCCAAAGAAAGCAGAATATCCAGATGGGCTGCCGATGTGTTTGTTAAGGCGACAGTTGTGCCAATATCGCCAGAGTTCGATTTCAAAAATCCCGCGCGTGATATTTGAATCGGCGGAACAAACTCATAATAACGAATGGCGGGCGGGGTTGATTTGCCTGACGCAGCCTCTTTAAAATACGCCCGTAAAATCATCTCAGAATGGTGTGGCTCGGACAAGTTTTTAAGCCGGCTTCGTTCAATGGGATACTCGAATGGGATTGAGGCATATCCATCAGAAACGGTTCGGGCTGGCTCTCTCAAAATGGAAATCAAAGAGTCCGATGAGGAAATGGCGTCAATATGCAGGATGCCCTGGCTGTCCTTTCCAGAAACATTATAAATTCGCGCCTCGCCCTTGATTCGTTCTGAAAAAATGCCTACTGTTGTGCCTTCATCCCGAATTTCAACCCAGATGTCTTTGATGCCTTGGGAAAAATCGGAAGGCTGCATTGCGGGCTCGCGCTCTGGTTTAAAAACGTAATCCCTATCAAGGTCGTGGATATTAAAATCGCACAGATATGTTGGAACAGCGCCGATATCCAATGTGCAAACAAGCACATTCCTTCTATCGGTATCTTCTCCATAGATATCCCTGATTATCGGATTTTTTTGAGTGTTTTTGAAGAATACAGATGGTTTGTATTGTTTGCCGTCCCGGCTCCATAATACAAGGCAACCTCGTCCCTGTTGCGAAAAGAGAAGCGCCTCAACTGGCAAATTGGTTTCGTAGCGTCCAAAATAATTCATGTTTTCAAGGGTGTATGACATATTGGCAAGGGCAATAAGGGCGGGCTTGGGCTGCCATCCGCCCTCTTTTTCTTCCATGAGTCCCCAAAAACTGGCGCCGTGTTCAACGAAGTTGGGAAGCGAAAAATAAAAAATCCGGCTTGCGCCTTCGGCAAGGGCAAGCGCGTAAGCCTTGACCAGATATCGGGATTGCAGATATTCGGATTGTGCGACTTGCGGTTCCATGACTGACGTTGCCGTTGAGCCGATTTCTGTCAGCCAGATTGGTTTTGAATATCCGTATCGCCTCATCAAGTCCTTGCAGCGTTTGATTTTTTCTGCGACTCCTTCCACGGGTCCATAATGATGAACATTCAAGATATCAAAATATTCGCCGCCGCCGTTTTCAAAAACTTTTTCAATAAACCTTTCGCCTTCTTTATCGGAAAAAGTCTGCGGTCCAAAAGTGATGTCGCCGGAACCAAAGGTTATGGAACCGGAAAGCACCGCCGCATAAGGATTGCCTTTTTTAATTCCAAGATATCCTGCCTTTAAAATGCGCGCGTATTCATCGGCGCTTCCCATAAAAAATACGGGAATATCAAACTCGTTCCATAATTCCCACGCGGAGACTTCCTCTTTGTATCGGCTTGCCGCGTTGGCTGCCCATCGGTAATATAAATAAGTATCATCGGGCGCATACTTCTGGCACAAAGAGTCCTTGCCTGTTTGCCTCTCCGATGCCCAGACCGCAGTATCTTGAAAAACTTGCAACACCTTCATCCCATTGACATATTGCGCCTTTGCGGCGGCATCGTATTTTTCCCAATTCCATTTTCCTTTGGCTGGCTGGACATCGTTCCACGAGATTCGGTCGCGCATCCAGATGATTCCAATGCGATTCATAATTTTCGCCGCTTCTGCGGCAAGTTCAAAAGACGAGACGCGCCAGCTCAAAAAGGCGTCAACGGCAAAGGGCGATTCATCTCGCGGGGTTTTTGATTGTGTTTTTCTGATGACACCAAATTTGATGAACCCAACGCTTTTTTGCTCTTCTGCTCCTTCCGCCTCAACAACATAGCTATAATAGCCCGCTTGAAGAAAACCAATATTGTCCTCGATGGTCATGCCAGTTTCAGACGAGACTGGGAAGACAACTGTGCGAAAAAGTTGGTTTCTGTAATTAATGATGTGCGCGGTCAGTTTTTGCGGTTGAAAAGCATTTTGCGGAATAACATTAATCTTTATGAGAATTTTTTGGTCCGTGAAAAACAAATTGCCGGGCGCGCCGGTTTTAATTGAGACAACCTTTGAAGATGCAGCCCACGATGCCGATGCAATAAAAAGGAATAATAACAGTGTTTTTGCATGCTTCACTCTAAAACCTCTTTCGCCCTTCCAACGCTTTTTCAAGTGTGATACTGTCTGTGTATTCCAGAGAGCCGCCCATCGGTATGCCCAGACCGATGCGCGTGATTTCAACGCCAAGCGGGGAAAGAAGCCGCGATATGTAAAGCGCCGTTGCGTCGCCTTCCACATCGGGATCTGTCGCAAGGATAACTTCTTTAACGGCGCCGCCCCGGACTCGTTCGACAAGTTCGCGAATCCGAAGGTGCTCGGGCGTAATGCCTTTGAGCGGAACTATGCGCCCCTGCAGGACATGATAGCGTCCTTTATAAACGCCCGCACGTTCAAATGCGGCGATATCCATAGCGTCCTCAACAACCAGAATCTGTGCTGCGTCTCGCGAGGGGTCTTCGCAAATGGGGCAGGGATCTTTTTCCGCCAGATTAAAACATGTGGAACATGAAATTATATTATCTTTTACCGCCTTTAACGCCGAAGCCAAAGACATAACTTCTTCGCGCGATGCTTTGACAAAATGATAGGCGATGCGTTCGGCGCTTTTCCGCCCAATTCCCGGCAATTTATTTAATTCTGCAATTAGAGATTCAAAAGTGGGGGAACGTTTTAACACAGGAATCAACCTTTATAAAAATTGCGTAAGCGGCACGAAAATTAAAAAGGCAGACCGGGAATTTTCATCCCGCCCGTCAGTTGCGTTAAATTATTTTGAGATAATTCTTTGGATTTTGTTATGGCGGCGTTCACGGCTGCAAGCACCAGATCTTCCAACATTTCGATATCATCAGGGTCAACTGCCTCCGGTTGGATTTTAATGGAAAGAATTTGTTGTTTGCCGTTCATCTTGACGGCGATGACGCCTCCGCCGGAAGTCGCTTCGATAACTTTTTTTCCAGTTCTTCATCCATTTTTGACATGCGTTCCTGAATCTCATGTTGCATTTTTTGAAGTTGTTTAAGGTCAAACATCAAAAATAATCCTCCGATAAAATTAGGTTATTTTCATATCATCGTAATGGGTTAATTTGGCTCCTAAGGTCTTTTTAATAACATCCACAGCCGATTTTATGTCAGGGTTTTGCGACAACAATTCAAGGATTTTCTTCTTTGGGTAGTTTGTATCCTTAAAAAGACGCTTGTATTGGCTTTCATCAAAATGATGAATTGGCGCCAATTCATCGGCGTCATCGGAAGGCGTGGGCAAATAATCCGTATCCTCGGTTGAGGGATACTCGCAATTTTCCTTCTCGGCGTTATTTTGGTTAGCCGCAGATGGTGAATCGCCAGCTGCGGGCTCGGCTGGTTTTGATATCAAATCAGATGGGGATGATTCCGGAGGTTGCAATTCAATTTTGATGCGTCCGGGTTTTCCGCTCAATTTGGAAAACATTTGCTCCATCAATTTTAGAGTATCCCCTTTGACAATTATATCTACCAAAACCTGTTCTGGAACGCTGATGGTGAGCAGATTGTTGTTATCCATACGAAAAGCGGCGCGTTCAAGAGTTGCGGCAAGAATGGGTTTTTTTTGAAGAATCAATTCAATTAATCGGTTGATTAATTGGGTTTGGTCTTGCAGCGCTTCAATCTGCTCGATAGACCATTGGACGGTTTTGGGACTTGGCTGATTGTTAGCGTTTCCATTGAAAAGATCTGCTGCGTGCGCCTTTTGCAGCGGCAGCGGCGATGCATCATAATAAGCCGCCGGCTGATTATAATCCTGCCTCGGCGCAGGAGCTGGAATCCCCTTGTCCATCTTTTTGATGCGCGATAGGATCGTTTCGATATCAACATCCGTCTGAATGGCGCAGAGTTTGATAAATGCGAACTCAATAAGGAATCGAGCCTGCGGCACGGTTTTAATCCGCTCTTCAAGAAGGAAGAATGTGTTCATGGCATTTAAAAGAAACGGAAGAGCAATGCCGTCGAGCAGATTATTAATCTCTTTGAAACGCTCGGCGGAATATGCCGTTGACTCCAATTCGGCGCCGGCTTTGAGAATCATCAAATCCCTTAAAAAAGCCAGCATGGTTTTTACAAAACGTTCAAGGTCGCGTCCTTTATTAACGAGTTGCGATATGCGCTCGAGCAAGGAGCGAATATCGCGCCGCGCAAGGTCGTTCACCGTTCCGATAAGGAGATCCAGCTCAACAAGTCCGAGCAGCTGGCTGACATATTCAAACTTGATTTGCCCGCCGGAAAGGGAAATCAGCTGATCCAGAGTTACCTCTGCATCGCGGAGCCCGCCCTCGGCGCTTGAAGCGATGGCTTCTAAAATCGCCTCTTTTTCCTCCGGCGAGACTTTGACTCCTTTCTCCCTTGAAAGAATTAGGCTTAGGCGGTCGTGGATATCTTTTGCCGTGATACGCTCAAAAAGGAACATTTGGCAGCGGCTTTTAATGGTCTCCGGGATTTTTTCCAGCTCGGTTGTGGCAAAAATAAAAACAACAAATGGCGGCGGCTCTTCCAGCGTTTTAAGCAAGGCATTGAAGGCAGGGCGGCTCAACATGTGGACTTCGTCAATGATATACACTTTTTTCCTTGCGGAAAACGGGGCGCGATTGATGCCTTCCTGCAAATCGCGAATATCGTCAATGCCCGTGTAGGATGCGCCGTCAATTTCAGTGACATCCATCGAATTGCCCTGCGTAATGGAAACACATTGTGCGCATTTATTGCACGGGTTGGGCGTTATCCCGTCCGCGCAGTTGAGCGCCTTGGCAAGGATACGCGCGATGCTTGTCTTTCCCACGCCGCGAGGTCCGGCGAAGAGATAGGCGTTGGCAATGCGTCCTTCCTTGAGGGCATTTTGCAATTGGCGCTTTGCTGTTTCCTGCCCGACCACATCTTCAAAAGTCTGCGGACGCCACTTTCTCGCCAGCACAATATATGAATCGCTTTTTTCCTTCAAAATCTTATTTCCGTTTCAGAATGGATAATAACAGATGAACATTAAATTAACTATGGGATGCCCGCCATGCGGTCAATAAATTATTTTGAGAATAAGCGCACCTCTTTGGAAGCGGACTGTATCAGGGGGTCATCCCTTATGAAAAATTAAGTTTGTGTTAAACCCGCCCTGCCTCGAAAAGAAACTGCCCTCTTCGTTATTCATAAAATCTCGATTTGAAAAACTGCGGTGTTTTTTTAGTATTTAAGAAAATAACTTGATTGGTATTTTTAAAATAAAATAAAAGTCGTTTCATTGTTTGAGTTTTCATGAACATCATTTTATCCAACGGAGGTTGTGGAGATATGAAAATCGCATATTCGATGAGTCCGGACGGTGAACAGTTTGCCTTGCCGACGGAGGATGAATCATCGGCAGAATTTAAGCGTGTCGAAAAAATTGTGGAAGAACAGCGCGCGATGGGTCGGGAGATTGTTGTTGTGCTTGGCGTTGGCTTTGTCGGTGCAGTTATGGCGGCGGTTGTTGCGGATTCTGTGGATGCAACCGGCAAACCGGGAAAATTTGTCATCGGGGTTCAGCGCCCCAGTACCCGCAGCTATTGGAAAATCCCTCTATTAAATCGCGGCGTCTCCCCTGTTAAAGCGGATGATCCGGAAGTGGATGTGATGATTCGCCGATGCGTTCTTGAGAAGAAATGTCTTATCGCAACTCATATTTATGATGTGATGACACTGGCTGATGTGGTGGTTGTGGATGTTCAATGTGATTATTTGAAGGAATCGCTGGGCAATGTTCGGACAGGGCGGACGGATATGGATGCGTTGGAAGGTTCTTTTCAGGTTATTGCAGACCGTATTCCTGCCAAGGCGCTTGTTCTTATCGAAACAACCGTCGCTCCGGGCACAACAGAACAGATTGCTCTCCCCATAATGAAGAAGGCTTTCCGCAAGCGTGGAATCGAGAGCGAGCCGCTCCTTGCGCATAGTTATGAACGCGTGATGCCGGGGAAAAACTATGTTGCCAGCATTCGCGACTTTTGGCGCGTTTGCAGCGGTGTCAATCAGGAGGCTCGGGAAAGAGTGGTTAAATTTCTGAACGAGGTTTTAAACACGAAAAAATATCCGCTCACGGTTCTTGATCGCCCGATTGAATCCGAGACGGCAAAGATTGTCGAAAATTCGTATCGCGCCGCGATTCTTGCCTTCCTTGATGAGTGGAGTCTTTTTGCGGAGAGAAATGGCGTGGATATCTTGAAGGTCATCAATGCCATCAAGGTTCGCCCCACTCATTGCAACATCATCTTTCCGGGTCCCGGCATAGGCGGTTATTGCCTTCCCAAGGATGGCGGGCTGGGGTATTGGGCATACAAACATATTCTTGGTTTTGAGGATGAGATTTTCAAAATCACGCCCATGGCGATTGATATAAACGACACGCGCGGACTTCATGCCGCTCAACTTGTGCGCGACGCCATGAGGAACATGGGGCGCCCCATAGCCTCGGCGGATATTTTGATTCTCGGCGCCGCCTACCGGGAGGATGTCGGCGACACGCGTTACAGCGGCTCGGAAGTCATGATTCGCAAATTGTCAGAGATGGGCGCGGAGATTCGCGTGCATGATCCATATGTCCTTCACTGGTGGGAATTTGAGCAGCAGGATTCCTACCCGAGCCCGAATTACAGCCTCAAGCGCTTTTTCCGCAATCAGGAAAAACTCAAAGATTTGCGAATCCAACAGAATCTTGATATAGCAATGAAGGGCGCGGATGCCATTGTCCTTGCCGTCCGCCATGAGCCGTATCTCAATCTCACACCTGATGAAACCATCAAGAAAACCGGCAAGCCGGTTGCGGTCATTGATTGTTTTGGTATTTTGGACGATGCAAAGATTAAACGCTTTTTTGAGCTGGGCTGCGAGGTCAAGGGAATGGGACGCGGACATATTCAGCGAATCAAGGACGAGGTTAGAAAAGCGCAAAGATAGTCTTGCGCATCATGGAACGGTCAAAGTTTTTTTCAGAATAAAAAGGGCGATTTCGGGCGGGCATCGAAAACGGAATGGGACTGTGCTGCCAATGCCTCGATTGATGTAGAGAAGTCCGCCGTTTCGTTCAAAAAATCCTTGATCATAAGTCCTATTATATCGCGACGGGCAGATGACCGGACCGAAAAAGGGCAGGCGAATTTGCCCTCCGTGTGTATGCCCGCAAAGGGTTAATGCGGCTCCGGCGTCCGCAGCGCGTCGGAAATTATCCGGCGTGTGTGTGACGCAAATGGTAAAAATATCGCGTTTGTCTCGCAGAAGATTATCCCAGATTATGTCGCGCTTCCATGGATGTTCAACGCCATAGATGAGAATCTGTGACTTGCCTTTTTTGATACGTATGGCTTTGTTATCAAGAACAACGCATCCTTTTTTTTTCATTTCGGCAAGAAAACCTTTGCCGTCCGTCCAAAAATCATGATTGCCCCGGAGGAAAAAGACGCCATCCGCCGCTTGAAGTTCGGATAGTTTTTTGACTGCTTGTTTGGTATAATCGCTCGCGGATATGTTATCGCCGGTAACAAATATGATATGCGGGTTGAGGGCGTTGGCTTCACGGATACAAAAGTCATAGTATTCATCATCCAACGACCCGTCAAAATGGAAGTCCGTCAAGTGAACTACACGCAAGCCGTCAAAATCATCGGGCAGATTATCGCTCTGAATTTCATAAATGCTTTTTTCCAGTTGGTAATAATTATTAAATGAGTTGAGAAACCTTCCGAGCCCCAACGGGATACGGGGCGGCGTCCATTTGGGCGCATCCGGGTGAATCAGGCAAACGCGTTCGAGAAGGCGGACTCTCGGAGGAAAGGGGCGGCTGAGTTTTCTAATAAGCGATATAATGTTAGCGCGGATAAATAAAAGAACGCCGAAGAGGAAATATAAGAGTAAAACGAAGGCAACAAAGCGGCGGGGATGCAAAGTTAATATTTGCATGATTATATCATTATGGTGATAGCGCGCAAATAACACAATGGGGAAGATTGCCATAAATAGTGCGAAAGCGATGATAAGGATCTGTTTCACAAAACGGTCGTGCATAAAAACGATATATTTGTTGATGACGGTGATGCAGATTTTCATCTGTCCCAGCCAGAAGAGAGTTGCCAAAACTATTTTGAATGCATAATTATTAATCATAATGCCTTGACTAATGAACAATCCATCTTGGTTGGCGCAATACATTTTTATCCAAAGTTTCTGATGATTCAATATGGAGGCTTTGAAAAATCCAACTAATAAATTGACACCTGAAATATCAATCCATAAATGGTGTTCTTTAATAACGTTCGGCGATAAAATTCGAGGATGCAAAAAACAAAATATGGTTAAACTGGTTGGAATTAAATTTTCCGATATTTCGATGCCCAAATATTATGTGGATGAAGGGCTCGAACTGAAAATCGGGGATTTTTGCGTTTGCCTTTGGGGCGAGTTTGAAACGACGGGTTACGTGTGCGCCATCGAACATCGCTACACAGAAGAAATCCCGATGCGTCCGCTTTTTAAGGTCATTCGCAAAGCAACAGAAGAGGAGGTTGAGAAGTGGAAGGCTTTGAAGGAGCGGGAGCGAAGCGCCATTCAATGCTGCCGCGAAAAGGCTTTGAAATATAATCTTGTCATGAAAATCTCCAATGTTCGTTTTGACGACGCCAATAACAAAATCATATTTCATTTTACGGCGGATAAACGCGTTGATTTCAGGGAGCTGGTGCGCGACCTTGCCGCATCTTTACGCGCCCGCATAGAACTTTGGCAAATTGGCGTGCGGGACGAAGCGCGGGAGATAGACGGCTATGGCGTTTGCGGGCAGCGCCTCTGTTGCGCGGGTTTTCTTCGGGAATTCAAACCGGTCACTATCCGCATGGCAAAAAATCAGGACATCTTCCTCTCCCCTGCCAAACTTTCCGGCTGTTGCGGGCGTCTGATGTGTTGTCTTGAATATGAAGAAGAGGAGTATAAAAAGCTGGGAGCCAACGCGCCGGAGGTTGGCGCTTATGTCAAAACCCAAAATCAGGAAGGCTATATCCTCGAGCGCAACCTCCTCATGCAAACCTGCGTGCTTCAGGATGCCAACGAAAACAAATATAACATCAAATTTGATCAAATCGTTGAGATGAAACCGCCAGAACACGCGCAGGATGAGGACGATGAAGAGTTAGATGAGGAGAATAACGGCGCGGATGGCGTGTGAGAATCGGATGCAAAGGTCAAATAATTTGCCTTGACTGAGTCAATTATTCTGATATATCTTTGTGCGCATATTATTCAAAATAGGAAGCGAAAACATGGAGCCTAAAGAGAAAATTTTTACAGCCGCAAAGATTTGTTTTAAAAATTTTGGTCTTAAGAATATGACATTAGCCTGCATTGCCAAAGAGGCGGGGCTGACAGAAAAAGAAATCAAAACTTATTACAAGGATGTCAATTCGCTTGTCTCCGATTTGATGACCAAAGGTATTGATGACGTGACAGCCATATTGGAGAAAAGCATTCACTCAAGGGGCAAGGCGGATGTCAAACTTTCCCGCTTTGTTAAAACACTGCTTTCCGATTATGAGATACACGCTCCCCTATCCAAACTTGTTTCCATGAATTTTGAATATCTTGACGAAGAGTGCTATATGCTGCGCAATCTGCTCACACAAGAGCAGATAGACCGCTATCGCCTCAACACGGTCATCTTAGGGCGTCTGATTGCCGAGGGGCAATCGGAAGGCATTTTCCGCAAAGCAGACCCCCTTGAATACGCCTATTATCTACGGGGGCTCATCAACGCCGCCCTGCGATATTGGATAGCGACCAAATACGAAGGGGCGCTTGCGGATTTTGCCGAAAACATTATGCGCACATTCTTTACCGGCATCTATAAATAATCCCTGCCTGTTATGCATCGCCGCTGAAAAATAAGTTGCCACGGGTATTTATTCATTCATAGAATTCTTTATTCTTCTGGGGACGGAGCAATTCATCCGGAGAAGGAAAGGATATCTAACATGTCAGGCATTCGCACGGGATTTACGACAACGCTCCCCGTGGAGATTATATTGGCAGCGGGAGACATCCCCGTTGATTTGAATAATATTTTTGTTGGCAGTTCGCGGGCTGATGAATTCATCCAGCGAGCAGAAAAAGACGGCTATCCGCGAAATCTGTGCGCATGGATAAAAGGCATTTATGGCGTCGCAATTCAGGCGTCTTCCGTGGATAGAATTATTATCGTTACTGAAGGGGATTGCTCCAACACTTTTTCTATGCTGGAGACGTTTCAGATTTGCGATAATGCGCCAAATATCCTGACTTTCAACTTTCCTCGGAACAGGGAGGCATCGAGGTTGGAGTTGGAAATGGAGCGTCTGGCACGGGAGGTTGGCACAACAATAGCCGAGGCGGAAAAGATTCGAATATGGTTGAAACCTCTTCGGGAAAAACTCAGCCTGTTAGACCGCTTAACTTGGCAAACAGGACAGGTCACCGGCGGCGAGAATCATTTCTGGCTTGTTTCCTCAAGCGACTTTTGGGGAAATCCGTTCGTATTTGAAAAAAAACTCGATGAATTTCTGAAAGTGGCGATGAAACGTTCTCCAAACGAGCGCCCGCTTAAGATTGCCATTGCGGGTGTTCCTCCGATTTTTTCCGACCTTCATGATTACCTGAACTGCCTTGGCGTTCAAGTTGTGCTGAATGAGATGCAGCGCCAGTTCAGCATGCCAAACGAAAGCGGTTCGCTTATTGAGCAATATTTATCTTATACGTATCCTTATGATTCGGCATTTCGCATAAAGGATCTCAACAAAGAGATAAAAAAACGCGGAGCGGATGGTCTAATTCATTATGTTCAGGCGTTTTGCCATCGAGGAATTGAAGATATGATTCTGCGGCATGAGTTGTCTCTGCCAATCTTGACGCTCGAAGGGGACAGACCCGGCGCGCTGGACGCCCGCACGTGTCTGCGTCTGGATACTTTTATTGAGATGCTCAAAGATATAAAATGACTAACATCCTAAAAAAAGCATTTAATCGCATTAACCGTATCATCAAGAACTGGGCGGGCATACGGCGCGAATATCGCATCACGCTGGAAGGAATCATCTTTGTCCTTATCACCTTTTTCATAGGATTTGCCGCCATCAACACAAGCACCAATCTTTTATATCTTATTATGTCCATGATGCTTTCCTTTTTTATTATATCCGGTCTTTTATCCACAAGCACGCTGCGCAAAATCAGGGTGCGGCGGCTTGCCGTGCGCCACATCAGCGCAAGAGAAGCGGCAACAATCCCGCTTGAAGTGGCAAACGACAAGCGTTGGATGTTTTCTTATTCGCTGCGGATCATGGACTATCTTGCTACCGGCGAGATGGTCGGCGTTTGCTATCTTTCGCATATACCGCCTCGCTCAAAAACCAACATCACCTATCGGGTATTTTTTCCGCACCGCGGGATTTACAAACTTGCCCGCATTCGAATTGTCTCGCGTTTCCCATTTGGTTTTTTTGTAAGGGCAATTGCCGTTACGCAATCGCAGGAAATTCTTGTCTATCCGCAGATTATTGACATACGCCCCTTGCTCGAATCCGCAAACGTGGATTTGGGAGAATTTGAGTCCGGGCGCAAAGGTTCGGGTCACAGTCTTTACGGCTTGCGCGAATACACGCCTTCGGACAGCGCCCGTTTTATTCATTGGAAGGTCTCCGCCCGTTCAAACAAGATTATGTTGCGCGAATTTGAAAAGGAAGAGAAAAAAAAGATTACTTTAATTTTTAACAACTCTGCCGCGTTGCCTATATCGAAGGATATTGAAGAGCTTTTTGAGAACGCTGTTATTTATACCGCTTCCCTTGCCAAATATCTTATAGACCGCGAATTTCAAGTTCAATTGGAAACCGCCTCGGGACGCGTCTCTTTTGGAATAGGCATATCCCATCTTCATCGCATCCTGCGCGCTCTTGCGATGATTAATCTGGAAAAAAAAGGTCTTGAGATTCCAAACATGAAAATGGACGCCGATTCAACAAACATCATGATTCATTTTATTCCCGGCTCAAATATTCCATATCAGCCGGAATCTACTCAGGTCATAGATATTACGCGATTTCAATTCATTCCCCAGCTCGGGGATCAAATTCCCTATCAGGATTTAAACAAAAATGATGCATAAACTTTCCTCAACGATTTGCATAATTCTTTTTATTATTCTCCTAAATCCCATTGTTTCGAACGCGGAAAAGAGTCTTTCTTTAAAGGCTTGCTATCCTAATAATACCGCTCTTTTGCCGGAGGCTGTGGATAGCGAGGCGGCGGAAGGCGCTGAGATATTCCCGGGTATTGTTTGCCAAAAAGCGCATGTGTGGAGCATCAACGGACCGTTGATGATTTATCTGATTTATGCCGACGCCAATATCGTTCAGGTTGAGGTTGAGTTCAAAAAACTTTCAAGTACAGAAAAAAAACCGCTCTGTCAAATGGGCGAAACAGGTGCGACCATTGCAGCGGCAAGCCTGATGCCATCCATTGCCATTGCGCCGAAAACCATAAATATCACAGATTTGCCGCAGACGCTTGCCGACGCGCCGCCTCTTATCAAAAACGGCAAATCGGCATTTGATATGAATTCATCTTCTATAAAATCAGAATCGCTGATGTCTTTATGCGGAGCGGGATTTATCGAGGGCGGAAAACGGTTTGTGATTGTTGTTGTGGATGGCAGACAGCCCAATCACAGCATCGGCATGAATGCGGGGCAGCTTACGGAATATATGCTTTTTCTCGGATGCAGCGAGGCATATCTTCTGAACAAAGATGATACAGCCGCTTTGGCAACACGAAATTATGGGGAACAAAATTTATCGCTTTTCAATTCGCCGCAAGGCGGCAGCGAGCCTGCTATTTCTTCGGCAATGCTCATAACAAACCGCAATCCCAAAGGCAAACCATTTCGATTAGTTTCCAATCCGGCGTCCATAGATATTTTATCCGGCAAGACCATTCCCATTCGCGCGACGCTCATAGATAAGTATAATAACATTCTCAGCACGGAAAACGCGGATATCAAAATCAAGCCCGCCTCGCTTGGCGAGATGCTCGGCGGCTCATTCAAATCTGGCGCATCCACAAGGAGCGGAACTATAAACATCGCGATGAAAGGGGCAAAAACGCGGATATCCGCGCGCGTATTGGGAACGCTCAAAGAGATCCGACTTGACCGCGATAGCATCAGCCTTCTTCCGGGCGAAGAGGTTTTCCTGATGCTAACCGGAATCGCCCCTGACGGCTCTATGCTCAGCATCCCTTCTGAACACGCAGAGTGGACGGCGGACAGCAGTTGCGGTATTTTTTCTGCTTCGGGGTGCTTCAAAGCCGGCAAAAACAGCGCATCGGGATTTATCGAAGCGAGCGCGGCGGGCGCAAGATGCCGAATCCCTCTTGTTGTGGGCGAAGAAATTAAAACTATTTCGGATTTTAACGTGGGCGGAGAATGGAAGGTTAAAACATCTTCTCCTCGAATCGCCGGCAGCATGGATATCACGGTTGCCAAAATGGAAGAGGAGAAAAAGGTTGTTGGTTGGATGCGGTTTGAGATTGAAAAAGGCGCCGAAAAAACTTCTATGGATATTCAACGCACCATCCCTCTTGCCGCAGAACCGCGCAAGATTGGTTTATCCATCAAGGGCGCAGTGCGCAATTGCAGTCTTTACGGTTATTTTGTGGATAGTTTTGAGCATGAACATAGTTTGTTATTTTCCACAAACATCGAATTCGCAGACTGGTCGCGTCTTGTTGCCGAAATTCCGAAAGGTGTTGCCTATCCGATTGTGTGGAAGCGTTTTTCATTGGAATCGCCGCCGAATGATAATAAAATATCGGGCACTCTTTTCTTGCAGGGGTTTGAGACGATTTCTGCGCCAGCCCTGCCGCCGCGTTCGGATAATGATTATCAAATCGGCGAACCGCCTTCTTGGTTGGAACGCGAATTGATTGCGAAAAACCTACCGAAGGTATCAGCAAGTTTTTTCGCTTTCGGCAATGCAAATATATCCAAAGGCGATGACGTCGGCAGTCTTTCGTTCAAATTGTTAGAATATTTAAAAAAACGCGGGGGCGATTTTGCCCTTTCCACAGGCAATCTCACTTCTGACGGCATGGGTGAAACTCTGGGAGCAGCGCGTTCTCGTTTACTGAACCTTTCTATCAAATTCTATAATACGCTTGGATTTAATGAAAAGTGCAAAGACCCCTCTCTTTTAAATTATGCCAGCATCATGTTTCCCACTCATTATTCAGTCAGCACCGGGGATATAAACCTTATTGTCCTTGATAATACCGCAGGCGGATTTACGCTTTCAGATCCGCAACAAACCCCGCGCGAAGCCCAATGGGCTTGGTTGCTGCAAGAGATGCGGCAAACGCGGGCAAATACTTTGATTTTCTCCTGCCATGTCTGTCCGATGGGAAGCGTTGTGGATGGATATAACGGAGCCATGAATTCTGTGGAGGCGGAAACTTTTCATAAACTTTTGCTGCGGGAGAAAAACAAAGGGCGGCGGGTTTTAGTTCTTTCTGGCAATCATTTCGGATTCAGGATGATTGTCCGCGATGGCATCCCTTATATCACCACAGGCGGCGGAGATGGGTTCCTCGGCAACGTGTCAAATGAGGGCGATATCTGCCATTATCTGGAATTCAACGTTACGCGGAATAAAATTATTTATGCAATTCGCCCGCTTTTCAACCGTCTGTCATGTATAATGAATCCGCCGAATAAAGAGGTTAAAATCGGGGATGAAATTGAATTTAGCGCGCTCGGAATTATTGACATTCCTGCGCGGAAAATTAAACGGGAGGTCCCGCTTAGAGACCCGTTCAGTTACCAATGGCAAGTCAGCAACAAGTCGCTGGGAACTATCAATGGGCGCAGCGGCAAATTTGAAGCCTTGGCGGCGGGGAATGTGGAAATTTCAATTACAACCGGCGATATGGAAGCCGTTGAAAAAATTGTGATTTTGGAGCCATCAAAATAAGGGGAGAGCGTGCGCATGAGTATAAAACTGTGGATGCTGTTGTTGATTATTTGCCCCATTACATCTGTTTGGGCGCAAAATCCTGGGGATGCAAATAACGACAGCGCTCTTGGAATGGACGATGTCCGTTGTGTTCTGGATCAAATCTTGGGGAAGTCAAAGGCTCCGGGCAGCGCGGATATAAATAACGATGGCGTTATCAATTCGGCGGATGTTGTCCTTCTTATTCAAACCATAGGAAATATCAAGGTCATAATGCTTGCGCCGGATGTCGTGATGGAATTCATCAAGATTCCAAAAGGCAGCTTTCAGATGGGCTCCGATGATCCGAACTGGAGCGCGGCGGCTGAACTCCCTATCCATAACATTCAGATTGATTATGATTTTTATCTTGGGAGATTTGAGGTGACACGCCGCCAATGGAATGTCCTGATGAACACAAAACCCGCCGCCCCCGCCACAGACAATAATCCGGTTGAGAATATTTCTTGGGATGATTGCCAGACATTCATCGAAAAGCTTAATGAACTTGGACAGGGCGCGTTTCGCCTTCCATCCGAAGCGGAGTGGGAATATGCCTGCCGGGCTGGAAATGCTGCCCGATTTCCTTTTGGCGATTCCAACTGTCCGGCTCATATCTGCGACACGTGCGAACTTGATGCGTATGCTTGGTGGTGCGGCAATAATGTTCCAACTGGCATCAAACGCGCGGGGAGCAAATCGCCCAATGCCTTTGGGATTTATGATATGATGGGCAATGCGATGGAGTGGTGTCAGGACGCTTGGCATGATGATTATACCGGCGCTCCCACAGACGGCAGCGCATGGGAGGAGATGGACGCTTTTGAACGCGTTGCGCGGGGAGGATACTGGGATTCGGACGCCGCTGATTGCCGTCCTTCTAAACGCTATCATTTGATGCCGGATAGTCAGGACGAGGTAACCGGCGCGCGTATTGTCCTTGTGATTCCATCCGAATGAAAAAAATCAGTGTTATCGCACGCGGAGTCGCCGGCGGAAGAGGTTTATCTAATCCCAAATATCATGCCGGAAGAATAAAAAATCCTCTCGCTTCTAATCGAGATTCATCGTTTTGATTCGGGAAATCAATGAAGCGCGAAACCTGATTTGGGAAAAACAGAATAATCTGATTCAAATCCGAAAAATTTGAGAACCCGAGCCATCACTTCGTTCCGTGCGGTTGAGGGATAAATGGTTTCAAAGGGGAAGCCGAAATAAACAAGGCGTCCCTCTTTTATCCCGCTTGGGAACACGCCGGCAAATTGCACGCCCGCCATGTATGTGTCGCTGTATTTCAAGCAGGTCACGCCTCCCTGAACGGCTTTGATGGAGTCCGGGTATAAGACCTCATAGCCGCTATCCGGGTGTCCATTATTGAATCCAAAACTCATCCCATCAAAGATGGTATTTGCCAGACCGGTCACAGTAAACGCTCCGTTTGAATCATCTGCAACATAGTCCGCTTTCAGGTAGTTGTTATAGAATTCAACGCCATTGGCTTTGTAATCCAAATCCCATCCGATTTCAGCGCCGGTGACAAAAAACCTTCCGGCGTTGTTCAGGTAATTCCGAATAATTGCCTGTTCTTGAACATTGAAGGTGCTCTCAACGGTGGATTCTTCGCCGGAGCCCCAGATTAAAGCGGCATAAGATGATGGCAGAATATCGCCCGATATAATCGCTTCGTTGGCGCATGTATCGAATGGCGCTCCGAATTCATGAACTGCTTGACCATGCGTCGCCGCCCATGCGTGGTTTACCCCGCGTCCTTGTGTATCCCAGCGATCGTAGCCATCCACGATAAGAATTTTGGGGGCATTTAACGATGCGCCAGTTCTGAAGCCGTAAGTGTCGCTGAAGGATGTTAGTTCACCGGTGCTGGAAATCGCTCGAATTCGGAAGTAGAAAGCCTTTTGAACTGGCAGAGCGGGAACTGTATATTCCTTTATTGCGGCGCCTAAAACATCTTTATTGGCAACAAGCGTCCATGTTGTTAAATTATCTGACATAACAAGTTGAAATCCGCTGGTATTGTCGCCGCTGCTTTGCCATTTTATTTTAGCTCCGCCTTTGCCATCGGCTTCCACGCTCAAAAGCGTGGGCGTGGGGGCGGTTGTGGTGACGCTTTTTTTTAGGATCCAGTTTTCGGGATCGAACTGAACTAAGAATGGCACAAAGTCGCCGAGCTCAATATCAAAGGTTTGTGTTTTTTGATTATTCAATACAACAAAAGTCTTAGAGCGTCCTTTGATGTCGCTGACTTGAATATCCACAGGCATAATGAAGGGATTTCCCACCTGATTTTGCGTGATGGTAACCTTTAATGTGTTCCCTTGTGTTGTCCAACCCCAAACATAGGAAGGACGTCCGGTTCCATAAACCCATTGATTGAAAAACCAATCGAGGGACGCGCCATAAAATACTTCATATTCCGCCTGCAATTGCGGTGTGAGAACGGTTGAATAAGCGTATTTTGCATGATATGCTTTTGCTGCATCAAAGAATTTTTTATCGCCAAGCACATGGCGCAGCATGTGAAGAACCATTGCGCCCTTTTTATAGACCAGAGCGTCTCTGAATCTATCTGCCTCTGGACCAACAATGGCGGGAGAATCCTCGATTGTCCAGGAATTCACATAATTGTGAAAAGCTTCTTTGCTTGTGTATCGCTCAATAAAAAGCGCTTCCGAATAAGTTGCAAATCCTTCATTGAGCCAGAGGTGATCGTAATGTTGACAAGTGACACAGTCGCCAAACCACTGATGGGCAAGTTCATGGATATTCTGTCTGCCTCGTCCTTCTGGCGAAGTATTTTTAGGTCCCATGCTTGTGCATGTCTGGTGTTCCATACCCGAATTAATTCCATGCGTTGCTGTAACATATTTTTCATTTATAAAAGGATATTCTCCGTAAAGTTCCGCAAAAAGATTCAACGCCTCCAGCGTGCCTTTTAAAGCGTTTTGTTCTATTGCGGTATTTTCAGGGAAAAGATAATGCCCAACAGGCATGGTTTTAGAGCCGTCCTGCGTTGTATATGTTCCGCCGGAATAAACGTAATTAGTGCAGCAGATTGAAACCAGATAGGTGACCACAGGATAGGTTTCCGAATAATTCCAAATCTTTTTTCCATTGCCGAGGTCTTGGCTATTGAGAAGTTTTCCATTGGAGACAACTGTATATTGGCTGGGCGCCGTGATATGAAGGTCAATGGTCGCCTTGTCTTCTGGAACATCCTTGCAGGGCCACCAGTTGCGCGCGCCATAGGGTTGGCTGAAGGTATATATAATAGGCGTGCTATCGTGCGTGCTCCGGCGGAATGGAGCGCCGAAAGTGCTTTGAAGAGCTGTTGAGTCTGGGGTTCCGGAATAATATACAGAGACGGTCCAAATCTCCGATTTAATATAGGTTCTGGGGAGAGTGATTATAAGCCAGCTGCTTGCTGTATTGTGTGTAAAGGCGAGACTTTTCCCCAAATCATCGGTAACCTTGCTGATAGTTAACCCGCCATTTGTATTTTTAAAATCAAGTACGACCTGCGTAAGTTCATCGGCGGTCACTTCGCCCTGTGCGGTAAGAACAGCGGCGGGAATACGCGCAGCGGTTGTTATAATCTCAATTGCGAGGTCATAATGGAGGACATCGTATTTATCCTGATCCGGATGTTTGGCGGGCTGGGCAAAAATGTCGACATCCGCAAAAACTCTAACAAAATGCGTCTCCTCATAATCAAACAGAGAAAAGACAGTGAGCGAAATCGGCGAAGAACGTAAATCGGAATTATCCGGCGTCGCCAGTTCCAGAGTGTTTTTTTCATATAATTTCAGCCCGCCGTAAGGAAGGGCATATATCATGCCATCGCGTCTGCACAGAGGTTCCATATCAACGCGCTGACCGTTCAGAAATAATTCGGGCGCATCTTTAAGCTCTTTGCCTTTGATAAAAACGGCGTAAGCGGTTTGAGCGATATCCGCCTCTTTGGGAATATCAAAGGCAAACGCGGCGCGTCCTTTCTTGAATAACGTTGGCTCCTGTTCAAAAAGGATAGTCCTCCCCTCCATGCTGATTTCCCGAGCCGCCGATGTGCTGAGAATTATCAAGAACATCATCATAATGAAAAAAGCGGACAAGAAAGCTCTCATGATTTACTCCAATAAATATTCAGATTTCAATTATTTAAATGATCCCTTTTGTGGAGAGCACGCCTTTGATGCGGGTGTCTAACCGCACAGCCTCTGCGATTGCCTTTCCGCATGCCTTGAAAAGGGCTTCATGAATATGATGGGCATTCTCGCCATACAAAAGACGCATATGCAAAGTTGCGGCGGCGTTTACAGCAAAAGCGCGGAAGAATTCGTTTGAAAGTTCCGTGTCGTATTCTTTAATTTTTTCGCGCTTTGTTTCGACCATCCACTTAAGAAAGGGGCGGTTGCAAAAATCAATCACGGCGTGCGCGAGCGTCTCCTCCATGGGGATGAAGGCGCTGCCGTAGCGCGATATGCCTGACTTATCGCCCAGCGCCTGACGAAAAGCCTGACCGATGCAGATGCCCGCGTCCTCAATGGTATGATGAAAATCAACATCCGTATCTCCCGAGCCTTCTATGGTCAAATCAAAAAGCCCGTGTTTTGTAAAAAGATCGAGCATGTGCTCAAAAAAGGGAATGCCGATGCCGCCCTTGAACACGCCCGCGCCGTCCAGATTAAGCGAGACTTTGATTTGGGTTTCTTTCGTCTTGCGCTCCACAACCGCTTTCCGTCCATTAGACATGGGCAATCCTCCAAAAAGAATTTTCGTCGGCAGGATTCTTTGCATATACAAAGGAAATTCCTGACCGGGCAATCATACAGTGGCAAGAAAAAAAACAAGAAAAATAAAATTGCCTCGTGATGCATTTATGAATTGACAGCCCTTTTGCGACTTTGGGAAAAGCCCTTTCTGTTGTTTGCTATGAAAACATAACCGCGCAAAAAAACGATGCGCTATTAGCTCAATTGGTAGAGCAGTGGACTCTTAATCCATTGGTTCCAGGTTCGAGTCCTGGATGGCGCACCAAAAATAACACGCGGAGAGCCAGCAATATCAAGGCTTTCCGCGTTTTTGATTTTTTGCATTCTGTTATAACCCTTATATTTCCTAACTCAAAACGTTTTTTGATTTTTCAATCGGGCGCAAAGGCTTATGAATACAATGCCGTACCGAGATGGGGGCGCGGAATTTGCCAATTAGGTTACGGGTTTTCTCGGCAAGGGCAACGGCTTTTTGGCTTGGAAGCTGAACTTAATGGACGGGGGTGAGTTTATTGACTATATCCCTGACTATGCGAGCGGTGAGTCCCCAGAGGATGCCTTCGGGGAGGCGATAAACGTAAACTTTATAGCGTCCGCTCTCCCATTGGGTGTGGTATTTTTCGGGGAGATTCATCTCCCGCGCTGGGAAAAGAACGACTTCCCTCCCTTGCTCATCTATGAATCGCGATTGCATTACGGTTTTTATCTCGAAAATCTCCGGCTTGTGCGACTCGAAGAATGAGATCGGTGTTGCGAAGATTGACTCGACTTCTTTTTGATTGGGTTTAATTGCCTCGAACGGGACATCCGCCACGCCCACAAATGCGTCCACAATTGCGCGCATCGGCATGACCAGCGTGTCAAGGCGTCCAATGATGCGGATTTTTTCTTCAGGTATGCCCATCTCTTCTGTGGTCTCACGGATTGCTGTTTGTTCAAGGCTGCCGTCTATGACGGGATCGCAACAGCCGCCGGGGAAGCAAATCTCTCCGCCTTGGCGAATGGAGTTGTGCCGTTTCTGGAATACGAAATGGTATTCATCGCCGACGGGTATTAAAAGCGCCAAGACCACCGAATTCAAGAATTCATCGCGTCCGTAAATTCCCGGCGCCTGCGGCAGGTTTTGTATTAATATTTCGATTTGTTCAATCTTCATGGTTAATAACTCGTCCAAGTCAAGACTTCGGCATGCGACGATTCGTTCAGATTTTCAAGGATTACCTCGTCCAAAACAAGGCGGTCTTTTTTCAATTTTACGAGCAATTTATCGGGTATATGCGGGAACAGCGGATGAAGTTCAATTGTAAGAAAAGATGATAGTGATGGGTATGTTTGAACTATCCTTTCGCCGTCTAAAATGCCGGTCAGGGAAAGGACGGCGCTGGTGTATTTATCCGCAATGTTGATGAAGAGAACGCCTTTTTCGGCGCGGACATCCATCTTTTTCTTGAATACGCCCACACAGCCGATATCCCGCGGGAAGAGCGATGTCTGGATTTTGAAATCCGGCTGCGAGGCGACCGTCTTTAGCATCCGCTCATTCCAGAGGTCCACGACATGAGCATCCGAAAGTGCGCCGATTTGCAGAAGGTCGCCGTCAACATCTCGCCAGTTGGCGTTATAAAAAGTGAAAATCATTTTATCTTCATTGCCGAACTGATGGGCAAAGACATCGCCTGCAAGCGTTTTGACAAACGGGCGGAGGGCGTTGTTCGTAAAGGCGTCGGAATTCTCCTGAAATAATTCATGTGATTTTTTATAGAATTCAATGATTTGGGCATCATACCATGAACCTAAATCGCCTTTAATCCAGATGCCTTCGCCATTGAAGAACGCCTTCTTCAACCCTTCCGCCGTCCAGTTGCGGGCAAGGAATTGTCCGTTTACAAGTTCAATCTGTTTGAAATCGGGAAAGCAGAAGCGGAATAGATTCGTCTCTGTGGGGCATGTTTGATTGTCCCCATAATAGATTGTGTAAGAAAATGAGCCGTCCTGATATTGGCTGATAAAATCAACCGGTGTGTATTCAGTATAGATGGGTATGCCTGAGCGGACGGAGTTCAAGGATTCGCGGATTTTGCGAGTCGTGCGATACTCGCCCCTGAGCGGGGATTCGCCGACCAAATGTCCATGATTCGGGCTATGGCAAAAGAAGGTTTGCCCCGTGCCAAAAACGTCAATATACATCGCATCGGCATTAGTTTCGTTTGCAACATCGGCATATAATTCCCGCAAGTAATCCTGCCACGCCGTCACATGGGGACAGATGATGACCTCATGTCCGTTTCGGGATTCTTGCCCGTTTGAGTTGATGTATTTCCATTCCTCTCCATGCGCCTGATAAATCGTGGCGCGGTCATCCAAGCCATAGCCTTCGATATAAAGTCCGACTGGGATTCCCTTTGATTGGGAGTAGGCAATGCCTGAGCGGAAATTATCAAGTCCGCCGAGTTCGTAACGGCGATAATCGCCGATCCGCCCATAAGTTGCCGACCATCCCCAGCTGGAAATATCAATGAAATCTGGAGTGTTCATATATTCGGCGGCGTTCAATATTTCGGTTTCAAATGTGTATTGATTTCTGATGCGATCGAAAAGATAACCGGAACCGAAAACGGGGTAATCGCGCCGGCAGGTATAAATCTCCTGAAACCACTTTTGCCTTGGGGTTTTGGGCGCATACCATGTTGAGACCCATGCGCGGTAGGCGTCCATCGCTTCATGCCAATCGCCCGCATGCACGCCGAGCGAGAATGGGGCGATTTCCATCGAGGAATGCGCGGGGAACCCAACGGAAGAAAGCGTGGGATATCTGACGGCGAGCGATGCGCCGGCGGCGTCTTTTTTTAGGCGGAAGTATTTCCAGATGAGGTCTAAATCTTTAACGAGAAGATAAAGCCCCCAGCCTTCAGCGGGCTCGTAGATGTCCATAAATTGCACGGGGAATCTGCCTGAATATTGTTCCTCGATATCAACATTTTCGTTACTGCATAAAAAGGTAATCCGCGGATAGGCATAATGAATATCTGAGTTTGGAGCAAGCGTCAAAGCGGGCAGATCTGGGAAGCGCAATTCCAGCGAATGGGAGGAATCGCCGTTATTGGAAAAGGTCAAAGCGAATTGAGTTTCTCTGGAATCGTTGACGGATGCGGTCAAGGTTGCGCCGATGATTCCTTCGTATCCGTTCAATTCCAGCTCCAATGTTGCGGTGCTTAATTTGGCGCTTCGGGAAACTTGCAAATTGGCGACTCGAAAATTTTCGGACACGAAGGGCGTTTGATTAATTGTGCCGGAAAAAAGGCGATGGTCGGCTGATTTTTCAAGGATGTTATGACCGTTGTAATGGCTTATCCATGTTGAAAATACGAGACCGTTTGAGATGTCAAAGGTCATTTTGCTGAATGTGTTTTCTAGAATCAACGTGTTGGTGGTTGAAACAATTTGAGGCGCAAGATAGGGCGGTTCGGAAATGGCAGCGATGTGCATTGCCGGCGGGATAACGAAGGCATCGCCATAAAAACGCGTTCCGGTAATATTAAGCGTTAGCGCTGCCAATGCAAAATATCCGCCATCGGAAAGGTCGCACATTTTGATGGCGTCAATAACTTTGGCAGGATTGGCGGGAAAGGCAAGGGGTGTGAACGTCCTATTGCGAATGATATGTTTGCCTGATGAAATATCTACGGGGAAATAATTTTCGCGTGAGCCGTCGGAGTAAAGAACCTCCGCATAAAAGCGTTCCGTTTCATCAACAACATCTATGATTGCATCATTCCCAGGATTTTCTCTGGCGGGCAAATTGGCGGCGAGGAGGAGGTAAATTTCCGATGCGGGTTTGCCAATGGAGATATCAAGGGATGAATTTTTTGTGAATTCTGTGACGGCTATATTGGGATTTGTTTTTTTGATTTTGAACGGGACTTTTCCCTCGGCGGAGATTTCCTCCCTGTCAAACCAAGGGACGTTCATAGACATGCGCGGAAGCAGTTGATCTGCTTTGGCATTGAAAATGCCTTCCAAGTCCAACATTTCAAACCCTTCCGTTCCGCCTGTTAAATTATCCCATCCCTCATCCAAAGAAATAAAGTAGCTGATATCAGTCAATGGATTGCCTTGGGTAAAACGAAGCGCGGCGATTTCTAAAAAAGCCATACCGGCTGCATCGCTTTGGACTTGGAGCGCCATGAGGGAGACGCTTGGGATTGCGATGGGCGCGGCATCCCAGTGCCATGCGCCGTCATCTTTTAAATCGCTTTGGTAAAATGGTCTTGCCTCGCCTGCCCCGGAGAGCCAGACGGCGTAATCGGTTGCGCTGGCGCGGATATTGCGGCATCGGTATTTTATCAATATGTAATTATACGTTTCGGTGTTATGATTCCCGATTAAGTTATTTGTCCACTTCATTCCCTTGCTGCCATCATTAACGGATAGCAGAAGCGATTTGCCGGTATAGGCGAGCGAGTAATTCTGAGAGGCATTGGGAGCGCTTAACCATTCAGGTCTTGCCTTCCAAGATGAAGTTTGGGAGAGATTCAATTCAAAACCGACCGGCGCCGGAGGCATCGGTGCGGCAACGGGGTATTCAAAACCGGGAGGGACGTCCGTAAAATCAATCTGATTGATAACGAGCGTAGCTGTGGTCGCGGCATTAGCCACAAGGTGAATCTGAATGCCTGAGACTTGGAGCGCCGATGTCATTGAACGCAAGTCAATAGTTTTAATATGTTCCGCATTATCCGCCAGAATCCCAGCGGAGTTTTGAACCGTGTTCCATGAATCGAGATTAATGCAAACTCGAATCAACGCAAATGGCGGCGAGGAAGATATTCCGGAGGCTGTGTATTTTATGGTCATGTAATGATGGAAGTCCAGCCATACGGGTCGCAGTGAATATTTCCATGTCATCTCTTTTTCGCCCTGCGGGATGCGAAAACAAAGACCGCTGCCAACTTTGAAAACTTGCGCGTTTGATGATGGATTGCTGACAGCAGGCAGCCACTTTTCCCATTTATCGGGATTGCTCAAATCAACGCTTCTGCCCAGCGAAAGATCGAGCGCCAAAGTTGCTGAGGCGCCGCAAGCAAAAACTATAATCGCAATTATGATTTTTGAAAATTTTCGCATGAAACATCTCCGCAAATTATTAGCTTTGGAATATCTGCTTAAATAAAATGATATGCAACAGGAATTGCCTTTTTATGAAAAGCGCTTGACTCATGAAATGCGCAATTGGGAGACTCTAAAAGATATACGAGCAACAGGAGAAAATTTTATGATTCGAAGCACAACGGTTCTTGCCGTTCGGCACAATGGGCAGGTTGCCATCGCCGGCGATGGGCAGGTGACGCTGGAACAGACTATTATGAAAACGAAGGCGAAAAAGGTTCGGAGGCTTTTTCAGGATCGCATCCTTTGCGGATTTGCGGGGGCAACCGCGGATGCTTTATCGCTCTTTGAAAAACTCGAAGGCAAATTGAAGGAATACAACGGCAATTTGGCGCGCTCAGCGGTTGAGCTTGCCAAACTTTGGCGCACGGATAAATATCTGCGAAATCTTCAGGCGCTCCTGATTGCCTGCGACAAGGAAAAGCTCCTTGTCATTTCGGGAACGGGCGACGTAATTGAGCCGGATGATGACTTGGCGGCAATCGGGTCCGGAGGCGGTTACGCCTTAGCGGCGGCGCGCGCCCTGCGCCAGTTCACAAATCTGGATGCCGCAACCATTGCCCGCGAGTCGCTCAAAATCGCCGCAGGCATCTGTGTTTATACCAATGAAGAAATTATTGTTGAAACCTTGTAAAATATTTTATGTATATTTAACATAACATTGATATTGTTAGCGTTAGCGAACTTCCATATATGTAAATATATCTTGCTAATGATTAGATACCCATTATATTTTAAATCAATCTTTACTATGAGATTCTATCAATAAATTCTATGGCAATCGCAAAAAAACTGTCAAGGTCAGCAAGTATCTTACCCCGAAGGGTTAAATAATGACAAAAAATGCCGCGAGCATAATCCTTAATATTTTTTAATCAAATAGATGGAGGAAGAAATGATTAGAACAAAAACTTTTTTAAGTGCGATCATTTCGGCGGGAGTGGTAATATATGTGGGGATTATACCGGTTTTTTCCATATCCACTTTCGGCGACATCGCAAAACTATCAACTCTTGGTAAAACGATCCCATACGCAGTACGTTACAAAATATCGGAAAAGGCGCTCTTTCATGAACAGACGCAAGATGCTTACGAACAGGGAAAAATCACAATCCAATCAAAACATGACTCGATGACGGCAACAATTGCGAATGAGTGGGTGTTTGTCCAGGATACAAACGGTAACGAGCGTTTTGACTATATAATCCAGGAATTGCCTATTGATCGAAAAGATATGCTGCTAGAACCCACATATCGGAGCCTTTTTAAGAGTTCCACTGAGGTTACAGATCGTGTTCGTTGTGCGAATGGAACTTATACTAATTCTGCGAGCATATATGATTCCAATTATTTGACACAGGAACCATTCGCCCATCTTTATCGTTACCCCGCATTTGGACTTGGTATCATATCAAGGGGAGACAATAATGGTTTTATCAGTTTAGATGAAGCCGTGAATAAAGAAAAAGGTGGAACACCGGCGCCTGAATCTCAGATTGCCACTACGCGGATTTCAGTGGATAGCGAAGGATTCAATGTGGAAATACGCTGGGCGCAGAAAGGCTTGCCGGAAAGCATAATTTATACAGGCAAAACTGAGGACCATGGAATTTTTGAAATAACTATTTCCGAGGCAGGCGAAAAAGACGGCTTTATTTATCCCAAAAAGGTTAAATTTTCACAAAAAATGAATTCAACAAAATATGTTAGGATTGTTGAAATTGAAGTGATTGAATTTATCGTTGGACCAGCCGCGCTTGAAAAATATTCGGTCCAGCCGCCTCCCCTTGGGGAAAATCCCATTATTTATGATTTCAGAACTGCAAAGAAATAATATTCCCTATATAAAATATCGGAGAAGAATTTTATTGATGAGCGAATGCTGGAAGGCGTTGATAGAGGAGTAATTATAGCCTTTTCAAAACTCCAGGGGAATGTATCGAACAAAGTCGCCGTCCTGATGGGTCATTCTATCGGAACATATCAATCAGCGGCTCTGATGCAATGGCTGAAAATAGTTTCCCACTCTTTATCGTTATCCGATTTTTGGACTTGGAATTATTGCAGATGGCGAAAAAAACGGATTAATTTCTTTTGCTTCAATCCCATATTATATCTATCCGCTCTTCTCCCCTCTTGTGAAGAAATTCTCAACAACCGGGATATCGCTCTGCATCGCCTCTTTGAGAGTTCCCAGAAAGGCAATCTTTCCTTTGTCCAGCATGAGGACGCGGTCGGCGATATTTTTTATGGATGACAGTTCGTGAGTAACGACAACGATGGTGACGCCAAGCAGTCGGCGCAGTTCAAGAATCAGATTATCCAGTCCCGCCGCAGTGACAGGATCAAGACCGGCAGAAGGCTCGTCAAAAAATAGGAGTTCCGGATCGAGCGCAAGCGCCCGCGCAACGCCCGCCCGTTTTTTCATTCCGCCGGAAATATCCGACGGCATGTAGAACGCCGCCTCCGCCAGCCCCACAAGGCTGAGCTTGGTCATGACAAGCGCCCTGATGATTTCTTCGGGGAGTTCCGTCCACTCGCGCAGCGGCAGCGCCACATTATCAAAGACGGTCAGCGAATTGAAGAGCGCGCCGCCTTGAAACGAAATCCCGATGCGCCGCAAAATTTCTTGGAATTGATCCTCTTCAAGACAGGTCACTTCCCTATTCCAATATTTGACCGACCCTCCCGCCGGCTCAACCAAACGCGTTATGTTGCGCAGCAGCGTGCTCTTGCCGCAACCGCTCTTTCCCAAAACCACCATAATCTCGCCGGGCTGAACGGAAAATGTGATGCCGTCCAATATGCGCCGCTCCTCATATTCAGCGATAAGAGCGGTAACTTCCAAAACCGGTTGAATTATTTTTTGCGATTTAGGATTCATTGTCGCGCTTCATCAAATATAATAAAAGAGCGTGGCGAAAATCACATCCGACGCCACGATGAAAAATATATCCATCACAACCGAGCGGGTGGTCATAAGTCCCACTCCCCTTGCGCCGCCCGATACGCGCAATCCGTTATGGCAAGCCACAAGGACGATGATGATGCCGAACACAAGGCTTTTCAAAATCCCCTGCACCATGTCGCCGACGCGCAACGCAGCGAAGGTTTCCTGCATCCATTGCCCCGCATCCAACCCGATGATAAACATCCCCACATGCAACCCGCCCCAAATACCCGCCGCCATCGCAATGATTACAAGACACGGCATGGCAATTACCATCGCCAGAACCTTTGGCGCTATCAAAAAATAGGAGACGTTGAAGCCCATTCCTTTGAGGGCATCCACCTCTTCTTGAACAGTCATCGTGGAAATTTCGGCGGTGATTGCGGCGCCGCTGCGAGCCGAGACGATAATGGACGCCATGATGGGAGCGAGTTCGCGCGCAAAGCCGATGCTGACAAGGTCAGCCACATAGATGCCCGCGCCCCAGTGACGCACCTGCGCCGCCGCCAACATGGCGACGACAAATCCGAGAAGATAATTGATAAGAGCGACGATCCCGATGGCGCGAAAACCAATCTCGTGCAATTCATCCATGACGCTCGACCATCGGATTTTCTTTTTATCGAAGGAGGCGAGAAAAGTCCAATAAAGGACATCTATCGCCAAATTTTTTGCGTCGGCATATTCCTTGCGTATCTTGAAAAAGCCGTCGCCGAGGTATTCAAAAAAACCCGGCGCGGGTTCCGGTTTTTTGTCAATGTATTTAAATCCGGGCGTTATCAGGCGCAGATATTCCGCCACGAGTCCGGTTTCGCCTTGATATTCGAAACGAACGCCGAGCGATTCGGCAAGTTGTTTGATGCGGAGAATCCACGCCCCGCCGCGGCTGTCCATGTTGCGGACACCGGAAAGGTCTAAAATCAGGGCGGTGTTTTCCTTTTTGAGACGTTTTTCCACATCCTCAAAAAGTGCTCGCCCTGTTTCGAGGTTAATTTCTTCGCCCGCGCTGATTTTTAATTCGTCCGCCATCGGCATCCATAATTATGAGTGCTCAACAAATTGAATTAAGACATATTTCACACCTAATTCATATTCAAGAAAAGAATTTTTGATTCGTAAAATGTTATGGAGTTGTATCATTAAAGCAATTCAAAACCCCTTGCATTGTATAAACCGATAAGATGGGTATTGAAGTTTGGGGCGGCTCGATGACAGAAAATAGAAGCTCTGCGAAGATTGAGTTCAACACATCCGGCTGGATAAATAATGGAACTATAACAGCCAGAAAAATTTGCATCAACGGCGGCTGCGGGTCATCCGTAATTGACTGGGATAGTTTTTAAGCGCAAAAAATGGCAACCCTTTTTCAATATTCGATTGACACAAGTTCATCATGCGGATTATAGAAAAAACGTTATATTTAAGAAATGGGAGGGAGCCCGAATGAAGAAATTAATCCTTGCGGGACTGATTGTGACGATATTCCTGAGTTTGGCGTCTGTGACAAACGCTGCGGATTACATGCGCGGTCAGGATGACAATCCTGTTCTGATTGCGTCTTATATAGTCCATCCAATCGGCATGGCTGCGGAATATGCTATCACACGTCCGATTCACTGGATTACCAAACAGGTCAACCTCAATAAACTTTTTGGTTCAAAAAATACATACGAAGATAATTCATTTGTCTGGGAATGATTTGAGAAAAGCGCCGGCGGCTCATTCCCCCATGCTTGAAGTCAAGGGCGTGTCGAAACAATTCGGCGCCCGGTCGCCTTGGGTTTTGAAGGATTTAAATCTGCGCCTTTGCCGCGGGGAAGGCGTTGTGATTAAGGGACGTTCGGGCAGCGGCAAGAGCACGCTGCTTAATATTATCGGCGGACTCGAGCCCCCTACTAAGGGGGCTGTGCTTTTTCATAACGAGGATATCAGCCAATATAATGAAGGGCAATTGGCGGCTTTCCGCAACAAGCATATTGGTTTTTGTTTTCAGGATGCCTTCATGCAGCGGCACCTGACCGTTTTGGAAAATGTTATGCTGCCTTTGCTTTTGCGCGGCGCAAATACATCTCAAGCAATCAAACAGGGAAAAGTCTTGCTTGAGAAATTGGGACTCCACGCCCATGCCTCTAAACTGCCCGGCGCATTAAGCGGGGGCGAGGCGCAGCGCGCTGCGCTCGGTCGGGCGCTGATTGGCGAACCAGAACTTCTTTTGGCTGATGAACCAACAGGCAATCTTGACGAATCAACCGCCCTTGATATTATGAATCTTATTCTTGACTACAAGGAGCAAAGCGGCGCTGGATTGATTTTAATAACGCATGATACCCTCCCCTTTGAACACAATCTGAGGCATTTCATCCTTGCCGATGGGGTATTGGAACCGCTTTCAAATTAATAAAAAGGATACGCAAAATGAAACATGTCCCGCTCTCCTCTCTTCAGGTAGGATTCAAAATCGAATCCGTCTATCTTATCAAAGATGTGGATAAAAAAACTAAAAAAAACGGCGAGCCTTATGTCTCCCTGACTCTTCAGGATAATACGGGCACAATCAACGCTATTATGTGGGACGATGTTGATTCCTTTCTCAACAATAGAATATCAACCGGCGATTTCATATTCATCAGGGCGTCAATTAACGAGTATAATAAACAAATTCAGGCAATCATAAGCGAAGTTAAAAAAATTGATATATCACAGGTTGAGGTTGAAAAATTTCAACCTGCATCAAGCCGCCCCATTCCTGAAATGAAAGAGGAGCTTTCAGCTTTCATAAAACGGGTCGAGGCGCCGCACTTGCAATCCTTGCTCCAATTCTTTTTTGGCGATGAACAATTCATGGCGGCATTCATGCGCGCTCCCGCCGCTCGAAACATGCACCAAGCATATATCGGCGGACTTGCCGAGCACACAATCGGAGTCATAAAAAATGCCCTTGCCCTTGCCGCAAATTATGAGGGCGTTGACGTTGACCTTCTCATAACCGGCGCTCTCCTCCACGACGCCTGCAAGATTTATGATTATTCCTTCACGACCGCAATAACCACGACGGACATGGGACGACTGATTGGTCATCTTGCCTTAATGAGCATGAAAATCGAGGCGGCGGTTTCTCAGATTCCTGACTTTCCCGAAGAGGCTAAAATGCTCCTCGAACACATGATCCTTTCCCATCATGGGAAAAAGGAATACGGCTCTCCGCGTCTTCCTGTGACAGCGGAGGCGCTAATCCTTTTCTACGCCGATTATGCCGATGCCTATCTCAGCACCTATTTTGAGGAAAGAAAGAAGGCGCATCAAAAAGGGCAAAAATGGACGGATTATGTGGAAATGTTTCAATCGTATTTATATGCCGGAGAGCCGCCTAAACCTGAAGAAACAATCGAGTGAAATTTGAAATATGGATTCCTCGCGAATAAAAATTCTTTCAAGAACACTGATAGACCAGATAGCTGCCGGCGAGGTGATTGTCCGTCCAGCCTCAGCAGTCAAGGAGCTGGTCGAAAACTCCCTCGATGCCGGCGCAACATCAATCACCATCGAAATCTCCGATGACGCCCGTTCGTTCGCTATTACCGATGATGGCAGCGGGATGTCGCCGGAGGAGGCGCCGCTTGCCCTTGAGCGCCATGCCAAGTAAAATCTCCTCGCTTGAGGACCTTGTTCGCGTTAACACTCGCGGGTTTCGCGGCGAAGCCCTTGCCAGCATTGCCGCCGTAAGCCGTCTTACACTTGTGACCAGAACGCCGGACTCTCTTGCTGGAACGCGGGTCATTGTCGAAGGCGGCGACCTTGTTGAAAACATCTCGCTTGGCGCACCGATAGGCACAATGGTTCAGGTGCGCGACCTTTTTTACAACACCCCCGCCCGATTAAAATTCATGCGCAGCGAATCAACGGAAATCCGCCGCATTCTTCAGGTCATCACCCAACAGGCGCTTTCATTTCCCTCTGTGGGCTTCTCTCTGCTTAATAAGGGGAAAAAACTTCTTGAGTTCGCGGCTAAACAGACTCTTCAAGATCGCCTTCGGCAGATTTTCGGCTCCTCCATTGAGGGCATGCTTCTCGAACTCATCCCCGGCGACCTGCCTGTTCAAGTTACCGGTTTTGTTGCCAAGCCCGAATCCGCTCGCAAAGATCGAAGCGGTCAATACCTGTTTGTCAATCAACGCCCCATTTCAAGCAGACTTTTGACTGCCACGTTTGAGCAGGCATTTGAGGGCATCATCATGGCAAACATGCGCCCGCTCGGCGCAATCTTCATCGCCCTTGACCCCGAAGATGTTGATGTGAATGTCCATCCAACAAAAGAGGAGGTGCGATTTCGGGATGAACGGATGGTCGGAGGAATCGTCCATCGCATTGTGGCTGAATCGCTAAGGAGAGCAAGCCTTGTGCCTTATGCGCGAATTCCTGATGAACAAAATCGAGCCCAGCCATCTCCTGTAAAAAGATACGATACCGCTGGAATCTTCTCCTCTCCCGATAGAATCATCAGCGAATCATTCGAGCAAAAAAGGAAAGCCCGTTTAGAACAAACAGATTTGGGTATTTACGCTCATCGCATGGAGCGAACAACGCCGCCAGCCCCTCCCCCAACGGCAACTTCGCAAATCCATGTTGAACAGGAATCTCTGCCCCCGCAGGAAACCGAAGTTTCCCGTTCCGCTGATGAATTCTGGGAATTCATCCGCGATGCCGAACCGCTGGGTCAAATCGCCGACACTTACATCGCAGCATCGGCGCCGGATGCGCTTTTGCTTATTGACCAGCACGCCGCTCATGAACGCATCATGTATGAAAAAATTACCTTCCGCGATTCGGAGCCCGCCCTCCAACACCTCCTTATTCCAATAACCTTTGACGTGGATATATCCCAAATCACGGAAATGGAAAGACTGCGTCCCCATCTTGCCGCTTTAGGCATCGAAGTGGAGCCTTTTGGCGGACAGGCTTTTGTCATTCAAACCTTGCCAGCAGACCTTGTTGAAATGGATGCTCCCGCCATGATTCGCGAAGTCCTTGAACTGGGCGAATTGGATGAGGCGACTGCCGCCCCTTTGAAAATCCGCGAGGAAATCATGCGGCGTATGGCTTGCCACAGCGCCATACGCGCCGGGCAAAAGCTCTCCCGCGAGGAGATGGTTCGACTAATCAAGGATTTGCAAAAAACACGCTTCGCCTTTACTTGCCCCCATGGACGCCCCACCATGATTCTCCTCACCAAAGACCACCTCGCCCGCCAATTCAAACGTTAGAATTAAGATAAAAATATTTAACCTTGATTCTTCAAAATAATGAAAAATATATGCGTCCAGTGGAAGATGAAAAATGGGAGGTGGCGGGAGAAATTGGGGCATAGTTTGCCGCATGCGCCGGCAGCGCGCACAGAACCCCCGCAATTGAATAGATACAACGGCAAATCCAGACGCTCTGTCAGCCGCTCTGCCAGCGCCAGTTTGAAAGATTAAGGTGTTTTAAATTCGATTGATAATTTTCTTGATTTCACCACGCCAATCCCCTTATATTTTATCACTTTATTGATGAGAGTTTTATTGAAGGCATCAAACTGTTTTTTCAATTAAAGGAGTAACCAAGATGTCTGGACATTCGAAATGGCATACCATACGATTTAAAAAGGCTGCCACGGATGCCAAGCGCGGCAAGCTTTTTACAAAAATCATCAAGGAAATCATCGTTGCGGCTCGCATGGGCGGAAGCGATATGGAAAGCAATGCTCGACTGCGCACGGCGGTTCGCGCCGCTCGCGACTCCAATATGCCGCGAGATAATATTGAACGCGCTGTCAAACGCGGCGCCGGCGAATTGCCCGGTGTTCATTACGAGGACTTCGTTTATGAAGCATATGGTCCAGGCGGCGTTGCGATTATGATAGAAGGCACAACTGATAACAAGAATCGCACTACTCCTGAAATTCGCCACATGCTTTCTAAAGGCGGCGGGAATCTTGGCGAATCGGGCTGCGTCAGCTGGATGTTCACCAAAAAAGGCATAATTACAGTCAATGCTGAGGGCGTCAATGAAGACAAACTCACCGAAGATGTGATTGATGCCGGCGCGGATGACATAGCGAATATGGGGGAATCTTTCAGTGTAACGACCGAGCCAAATGATGTGGATAAGGTGCGCGCCGCGCTCGAGGCAAAGAGTTACAAGATTTTAGGCTCGGAGGTGATTCTCACTCCACAAAATACTGTTGCGGTTGATGAGAAACACGGGCTGACGCTCATGAAGCTTTTAAATAATCTCGAAGAGCATGATGATGTCTCAAGGGTTTCCGCCAATTATGATATTTCCGATGAGATAATGGAGCGCATCCAAGAACAGCTTTAATGCATATTTATTTCACAAACAATTCCGTGAACTGAAATTTGTCCACGTCAACCAATCCTTTATCTGTAAGTTTTAAAGATGGGATTACCGGCAAGGCAAGAAAGCACATCTGCATGAAGGGGTCATTGAGAACGCAACCGCATTCTCGAGCCGCTTCTTGCAACCCTTCCACTTTACGCCGAACATTTTCCAACGGTTGATTGCTCATTAGCCCAGCAATCGGCAACGCCAAAGATTCAAGGACTTTTCCATTGCGGACAACCGCCTGACCTCCCTGCATCTTCACAATTTCGATAATTGCTGTTAGGATGTCATTATCGGAAACGCCCACAACAACAATATTATGCGAATCGTGCGCAACGCTGGAGGCTAAGGCTCCCTCTTTCAATCCAAAGCCTTTCACAAATGCCTTGCCCATGTTGCCGGAGGCGCGATGACGCTCGACAACAACTATTTTGAGAATATCTCTGGATGGGTCTACCACGGCTTTATCGTTGGCTATGGCGGCTTTTTCTATCAAATGCTCCGTGATGATTTGCTCGGGGATAACGCCGATAACCCGGATGTCCGAACCCGCAGCTGGAATGCCGACATCGTTCATGTCCATCCAGTTTATATTCATCGTGCTGCGGATATACGGCGGATGCGGAGGGGAGTCCCATCCGACCATCTCTCCATCTTCGGCTGCAAGCAAGCCTCCTTTGTAAACTTGCCCAACTGAAACACATTCGAGATCATCGAGGACAAGAAGATCGGCAATATAGCCCGGCGATACTGCGCCCAATTTTTTCAATTGAAAATATTCCGCCGTATTGATGGTCGCCATCTGAATGGCGCGAATAGGTTCCATGCCCAAAGAGATTGCGCGTTTGACAATGGCATTGATATGACCGTCGTCAATCAAGTCGGCTGGATACCGGTCATCCGTCACAAACATACACTTATGGGCATTGAGGTCATTTACAAGCGGGAGGAGCTCCATCAAATTCTTTGCGGTTGTGCCTTCGCGAATCATGATATACATGCCGTTTCGCAATTTTTCGCGAGCCTCGTCAAGGCGCGTGCATTCGTGGTCGCTCTTGATGCCTGCGGTAATATAAGCGGCGAGATCTTTCCCTGAAAGCAACGGCGCATGCCCATCAACCCGCTTCCATTTGGCGATGCGTATTTTTTCGAGGACTTCTTTGTCTCGAAAAATTACGCCGGGAAAATTCATCATTTCCGCCATACCCAACACTTGGTCTTGATTAAGGAGCATTTCAATGTCGGGGCTATAAAGTTTGGCGCCTGAGGTCTCCATATCCGTCGAAGGAACACAGGAAGGGAGCATGATATAGACCGAAAGCGGGAGGTTGCGGCTTGCTTCCATCATGAATCTGATGCCATCAAGTCCAAGGACATTGGCAATCTCATGAGGGTCGGCAACCACGGTGGTTGTGCCGACTGGAACAACGGCGCGCGCAAATTCGGAGGGTGTAACCATAGAGCTTTCAAGGTGGACATGCCCGTCTATGAACCCTGGACAAACGTATTTACCGCCGAGGTCAATGTTAGCGCGTCCTTCATAATCGCCCAGCCCAACAATAATCCCGTCAAATATGGCGATATTGGTTTCATGAATATCACCAGAGAAAACGTTAACAACACGGGCATTGTTGAGAACAAGATCTGCCGGCTTTTCGCCGTGCGCCGCTTCAATACGCTCTTCCAGTTTGCTCGTCATTGTCACCCTCTCTGCAACAAACTCATTCACTTTTTTGCCTCAAGAGTTGCAACAGCCTTGCGGGCGGCTTCCTGAACTCGTTCATTGGCATCTTTTTGCATGGAACGAATCTCGGTTAAAACTTTAGGGTCGCCCATCTTTTCAAGAGCGGCTATGGCGGCGCATCTGACCCGCCAATCTTTGTGGTTCAACGTTTCTTTGAGTTTGGAATACACCTTTTCGCCTTTGAAATGGCGCAATGCATAAACAGCCTGAACAATGGTCACAACATCATCATGGGATACGGCCTCCATTAAGGCATTTGCGGAACTGGGGTCGGCGATTTCCGCCAATGCGGTGATGACATGCGTTCGTATCATTTGGTCGGGGTGCTTAATTTCTTTTGCCAGTGCGGGAGAGGCGACCTTGCCCATTCCAATGAGCGCCTTTTTTGCAAGCACCGATTTATTCCAGTCCTCGCTTTCCAGATGAATCATTAATTCCGCAACTTGCTCTTCCGGCGAACCGCTGAGGTTAAAAGGGGGCGACGTGGGTATTGGGGTTGGCGTTTTAAGAGAAACAGAGGAAAGCGTTCCATGCTTTTGTCCGGCAGACTCATGGGCGCGCCGTTCAGATTCGGCATCCCTCACGGCAGCCTTTTGCGAGGCTGTGCGCGTCACTTCATTTAATTGTTCCACGCCCTTTTTGCCTAATGTGTAAACGCCTGCGAAAAATCCATAGATAAAAATAATAACGAGATAAATTGAAATTAGCGTGATAAGAAGCTGCGACGACGGCAGGGGCCAGAGATATTTATATGGGAATTGGCTTAAGGGTCCTTTTCCATCTTTTTCAGAAACGGCAGCTGCTTCGGCTATGTCCGGCGGCAACTGGGCGCCCAATTCTGTTTTGCAATAAGGACAAACGCTCGCCTTGCCTGAATTGAGGACTCCGCATTGGGGGCACTTGCGGAATTTTTCCCGAGTGAACTCCTCCTGCATCGTGCCAATCAGGCGGTCGCGCTTTTTATTTATGAAAACGGCCGCAATAAAATAAAGGAATATCAGAAGTCCTGCAACAACGAATATGTAGAAGAAAACAGCAACCATGCCATAATCCAGCCATAAAAAATATCGTGTTTGATACATCAAAAAATATGTTAAACGCAAGTCTTTTTTCGAGCGTTATTGATAGCCCGAGCAACCGCGAAGGCAGCCAAATGTCTCATTAGCCGCCTGTTTTTTCCATGTTATACTTTCTCGTTTTGACGCTGGTTATTCATCCTGCATTTGGCTGATATGGGGCGCAGTTGCTGCTCAAGGAACAGGAAATTCACGACAACTATGATAAACAGTAAAATTGCAATAGGAAAAAGCAAAAACTGGCCCGTATCCTCCTTGCGATGTGCAATCACTGTCCCCGCTGCAAAAATAAACCCCACAACTTTATTGCCTGATTTGCCATATATGATTCGCCGTCCCAGAAATTGCCATAGCAAAATCCCAGCCGCCGCGCCGAACAATAAGGCAAAATACACAATCGCATAAAGTTCATTTTTCCCCGCCGCAAGATGGAGCCCGACAAATATCAGCGATACAATAGCAATCACCGCGCCCGCCAGCCCCTCGAAAAAATCAAGCAGTTCCACAATGCTCACCACAAGCAACACCCAAAGCGCCAACAACGGCAAGCCCCAATATTTTAAATTCAAAATTCCGATAAACGGAATCTTCAAAATAATAAAACGAATCCCGAAGAAATACAGCATCAGCGCGCCGACAATGATATACACCCATTCAAGATCGCTGGCATCATTGCGGACATCGGCATAGATGGATGAGATTGTCAGAAAAAGCGATGTGAAAAATAATCCAAGGCTGATGCGTTCTAATCCCGCCACTGAATAATAAAACTCATCTTTGAACACGCCCAATCCAAAGGCAACAGCCAGCGACACAAAAAAAGCCGTAAGCAAAACAACATGCCCTAACAGCGGTCGCGGCGTTAGATAAAACTTTATTTTTGCCGGGTCGGATAAAATCTTTTTGCGAACGGCAAACCCACGCATTAGCGGAGTAAGGCAGAAGGCAATTGCAAAAGCCGCCAAACCCAAGATAAAAACCGTCCACGCCTGCGAGCCCATCGCCTTACCTCCTTCCCCGCTTCATCATCAACCCCGCAACAGATGAAGATATAACCCAACCGCACCGCAGGATAATCCCCAAAAGCACAAGATAATCAATTGACTTGATTGAACGGCTGTAATGTTTGCGGTAAAATTGATACATGCTAACATGACGCACGATTATTGACCAATAAAGCCGCTGGCTCGTGGACTGCCCGATGTAATGATACACGCTGGCATCAGGGAAAAAATAAACCTTCCACCCCGCCTCATGCATCCGATAACACCAATCCACATCCTCCGAATACATAATGAAAATTTCATCCATCAGCCCGACCTGCTCAAAAGCCTCGCGACGCGCCGTCAATGCCGCGCCAGAAACCCAATCCACCTCCCGCGTCTTATTATGGTCATCAGAGGACATCAGATAAGACTGCGAAAAACGGTTTTGCGGAAAAAGCCGCGTCAGAATTGAATAACGATTGAAAAGCGCTGTGTGATACGAGGGAAACCGGCGGCAGGAATATTGCAGCGAACCATCCGGATTGAGCAACTTGCAGCCCATGATGCCGCAATCAAGATGCGCATCCATGAAACGAACTAACTCGGCAAGTGCGTTTGCGACAACTTTCGTATCCGGATTCAAAAGCAGCACATACCGTCCGCGGCTGACTCGAATCCCCTGATTATTTCCCTTAGTGAAACCGATGTTTTCGCTGTTCCGCAAATAAGTAGCCTGCGGAAATTCAGACGACATCATCGCCGCCGTCTGATCGGCGGAGGCATTGTCCACAACAATCACCTCAAAAGTAATCCCGCTCGTCTGTTCATAAATCGAGCGCAGACATTGACGCAACAAATCGCAGGTGTTATACGTGAGAATAATAACAGATAAATCAGACGTCTGAATCGGCATGTCCGGCGCATTTATCATTTCAGATGAGGATGTAAGAGCCCCCGCCCCCATGCGTCAAGAAATAAGTATTGAATTAGGATTAGGCATGAAGGGAAACTCGCACAAAAATTTGAATAAATTTAACGCCAAATCCCGCGAAAAACGATTGACTCGGCGCTGCTTAATTAGCAATATTTATCTTTATTGCAGGAATAATCCAATAGTTATAATTGATCCAACGGGATTATTTTATATTCCTGGTTATAGTGAATTATGTGCTGTTAGAACTTTTTTGAGATATGAAGGAAAGATGCCGATAGTCAATGATGACAAAATGTCCCATTGTATCTTTTTCAGAAATCCAAGTTTTGGCCCTCCTTGGCCAGGTTGGATCATACCCAGATAAAAAAAGGATATAAAATGATTAAGATCATATATATAAATATATTATTAACAATTTTCATAATAATATATTATAGTATAGCTGTAATTTTATGGAGATATTTAGGAATCAATGCCGTTGGCGCACTTATGACCTTATTAGGTTTAATATTATGCCCAGTTTTAATTACTTATTATGAAAGATATATATTAAAGAGTATTAATAAATTATGCTTAGCCAAATGGTTTATTATTACATTAATTATTAGTATTGTTTTCCGTAGTTATGTGGCTATAATACTACCCTAAAACTGAACAATAGGTTAAGGTGGATAATATGTCCTTTGAGCTGCTCCCCATAGGTTAGACAAAAAGAGGATTCAAATAAGTTGTAAAAATATGGGAGTATTAAAGATCGGCGAAAGCAGTTGCTCCTCGTGCGGCGACCTCGGCGCGGTGGTGGCGAAGGTGGATGCCAAAAATCAGCGAGCGGAAAATGAATCAGGCGTTGACATCGCGCCTATATGAATATCAGTATCAATTTGATGCGGCGGGAAATCGGACGCAGATGAAATATTTTAACGGGAGCACGAACACGACAACTTCATACGCTCATAACAACGGCAATCAATTGACGTTGCGGTCTGTGGGCGGGGCGATTTATTCTTATGATTACGACGCTAACGGCAATATGACTGTTGCTTATGACCACAAGGGCGAACCGCAACGCGAGTTCACATGGAACCGCGATGACCGGCTGATAGCAGCGAACAGAGACGGTTACGGCTCAGCCAGTTATGTGTATGACGCGCTGGGGCGGCGGCTCGTGAGAACAGTGGGAACCACGTCCACATTTTATTATTACGACGGTTTGACGGTTATCGCGGAAAAGCAAAAAGTCGGCGCGGGGAATTGGGACTGGCAGCGCATCTTCACAGTCGCCCCCGGAGTTATCGGCAACATCTTCCGCATCAGCGAAAAGAGCGGAGCAAACTGGACGGATGCGTATTACCACTACGACGCCATCGGTAACGTCGTCCTGCGCACGAACGGCTCCGGCAGCGTCCTCGAATCCCTCGATCAAGAAGCCTACGGCAATGTCAAAGTCGGCTCGCAGGCGGGCTATCATCTGACAACCAAGGAATATGATTCTGTCCCAGAATTATATTATTTCTGGCAAAGGTGGTATGATTTTTCATTAGGAGCATTGTCAAAAAGAACAAATTATCCAATATATATTGAATCTCCATTGATCTGCTCCCCATTGGTTAGACCAAACCGAGTGCAAAATAAGGTGGAACAACATGTGGATGTTGGGGGGAACTGGGGGGCAAAGCCCCACTGTCAGTCATAGGTGGAAAAGCAACCCGTCCTTCT